>Ga0209063_1000002_pt1 | contig 473660 bp, 344 predicted proteins | sample KloWWTmeKNB19Kit_FD_187177 | JGI IMG/M metagenome (GOLD analysis project Ga0209063, IMG submission 187177) | Active sludge microbial communities from Klosterneuburg, Austria, studying microevolution and ecology of nitrifiers - Klosterneuburg... | ecosystem: Engineered > WWTP > Aerobic digester... | reverse complement strand
CACCAAACTCACCGATTGCATTAACAGCCATACCTGCAAGCTGGTGTGCCAATACACAGGGCATAGAGTTTACAGCAGACTTAGGTAACACAACAGGTTCTTATACATTATCATGGGGCTATCCATCGGCACCAACGGCAAGTTATGTAGCAGGTGGAGGAAACTCCAATGCACTAACGTTGGATTGGGGCACAGGCAATGGCTCGGTAGTAGTAACAGCGACAAACAGTTGCGGAGCAGGCTCCAAAGCTTTTGCAGTGACCATAGGATGTAAAGAAGGTGAGATGGCAAAAGCCAATCAGTTAAATGTATATCCAAACCCAACAGCAGGCGTGTTGAATGTAGAATACACAGCAGAGAAGGGCACAGCACAGGTAACAGTGCTAGACCTTAGCGGCCGTGTAGTAATGACACAGACACATGCCAATGCAGCAGGACAAAACACATTACAACTAGATCTGAGCAAGGTAGCTAAAGGAGCGTACATGTTGAATGTACAAACCAATGGCAGCAACAATCAGGTGAGAGTGGTAGTGGAGTAGTTTTTGGTTAAATAAATTGCTAAGGGGCAGTGCGAAAGCACTGCCCCTTATTTTTGCCTTATACTTTAATGATGAATGATAGAATAAAAATATTAAAGGCAAATTTGAATGATACAACAGCATTATCAGTGATAGCTGCAACTACTTTTTATGATACTTATGGTGCTTACAATAAGCAGGAAACGATACAACGTTATATAGATAAATGGTTCAGCACTTCGCAAATGTGTAAGGAGTTATCAGATGATAGAATAATTTATTATCTTGTTTACGATCAACAACAACTTTCCGGCTATATAAAATTACAATTTGTAAACCCACATCAAAATAGTGATTTAAATGGCGTGGAGTTGAGCAGACTTTATTTGTTGAAACAATGGCATGGCAGTGGCGTTTCCGAAGTCATGTTGAATCATTGCTATAAGATTGCTGAAGAGTTGAAGCAGGATGCAATTTGGTTGTCTGTGTGGGAAAAGAATAATAGAGCAATACGTTTTTATGAAAAACATGGATTTGTTAAGAAAGGCAATCTGATATTTAAGATGGATGATGAAGACCAAAATGATTTTTTAATGGTAAAACATCTGATTTAAAATGTAATATTCCTTCGTAATAAATAGTTTCTGCGCAAACTGAAGATATATATTGTAATTGAATAGGTTTATTGTAAATACATATTATTTGAATTAACCGCTTCCTACTGGCAGGAAGCGGTTTTTATATTTCTAATAAAGAGAGAAGAGTTTCTATTTCATTTGATTTCTCTGTCAGACCCGATTTGTTGAATGAAAAATTTAAATTGTGTAATATTCGTCTGACGATATCTGTATTACTGCAAGGTGTAATAAATTTTTTATCAGGCTGAAGTCTTAATTTTTTCAGGTATAGATCAATTTCATTTTTACCGAATACAGAGCCTCTGCTGAACGCATTGATAAAAAACAAAATATTTTCTTCCGGAAAAGCATACTCAGCAAATTTATCTTTATTTAATGTTTGATAACACAATACAAAATGCTCCGGTAGGTTTACACCATAAATGGGAATGTCAAGATCCTGAGCAACGATAGAATAAATTACGCTCAGTAAAATAGGATTGCCTCTTTTGCTTTCAATAACTGTATTGATAAATGAGTTCTGAGGTGAGTGAAAATTGGCTGTGTTGCCATTAAAACCAAATTCTACGAATAGAACCTGATTCAGAATTCTGACTTGTTCTAAAGGCGTGTCGTTAGGTTGAAGATCATCCCAAACACGTCTTCTTACTTCGCTAAAAAATGCTCTGATGGCGTCCTCGTCTAAGTCGGGATATTGATAACGTGCAACAGTTATTAAACCGGCAAGTAAGTTTTTTTGGTTATGTTCTTTCCAGTTTTTTAATTCTGATTTTACAGATTCAAACTGAATTTTATGTACAATGTTTTCAATTCGCGATTGTAACAGGGCATCAAGTGACTGACTCCATTTTTCTTCTAACAATGGAATAGCAGGTTTGCCTATCTCCAAAAAATGATTCAGAAGCGATTCATAAACCGTTTCATCTTCATCGTCAAGAAGACTAATCATGGCATGCAACTCCTGATTGTTTGGTTTTTGATTTTCTGTCATTAGTGCAAAGTTAAGCCAGAGCGAATACAATATTACAACGCAGAAATGAAATGTTTAATATTTTAAGCAACGTTTTTAACATCACATGTTAAACTTTACCTATGCTGATGATACTAAAACCTACCTTTGCGGCAAAATAAATTTTCAATGAAAGGTCAGGAGACGTTTTTTATCAGTTGTGCGCCACATGTTGTACCCTGGTTAAAGCAGGAATTGGATGACTTAGGTTACATGCCTTTTGAGGAAAACTATACAGGGTTATTTATTAAAGCACCCTTTGAAAAGTGTATGGAGCTAAACTTTCAACTCACCACAGCCAGCAGGGTACTTTGGCTAGTTGATAAATTTACTGCAACAGATCAGAAGCAACTTTATAATAAACTTAGCCGCATCAGATGGTCTGATTATTTTTCAGAAAAAAAGTACATCACCATTACTTCGCAAACTAATCATCCGTCAATAAACAACAGTATGTTTCTGAATCAGCTTTGTAAAGATGCAGTGGTTGATTTTTTTCAAAGTCATTATAATATACGCCCCGACTCAGGACCATTACGTAGTGAAGTGGTTATTCATCTGCATTGGCAGGAAAATAAGGCATGGGTATATCTCGACACCTCCGGTGAGCAATTAAATAAACATGGTTACCGTCAGAATCCATTTAAAGCACCGGTGCAAGAAAATCTGGCAGCAGCAATTATCAAAGCAACAGCGTGGGATAAAAAATGTACATTTATTAACCCCATGTGTGGTAGTGGCACCTTTGCAATTGAAGCAGCAATGATGGCCGGAAATAAATTGCCACTATTGTCAAGATCAAATTTTGGATACATGCACTTATTCGATTTTAATAAGAAAAAATTTGAGTTGCTTCGTAGCGAACTTGCATTGAAAAGTAATTTTGAAAACATGCCTGCAATCATTGCATCGGATAATAATGGATATGCAATAAAAGCCACACGCGAAAATGCAGAACGTGCCGGTGTTGATGCTTTTATTGAAATGACTAAATGTGATTTTACAGAAACCTCAATTCCTGATGGCAACGGTGTAATAGTAATTAATCCGCCTTATGGTGAACGGTTGGGTGAGAATATAGATTTGGAAGCTCTTTATAAATCAATTGGAGATTTTTTCAAGCAGCAATGTAAAGGAAAGACAGGTTTTATCTTTACGGGCGATCTTAATCTTGCTAAAAAGGTGGGACTGCGAACTTCAGCACGCATTCCATTCTACAATGGAACTATTGAGTGCCGCTTGCTGAAATATGATTTGTATTAAAATCAAGAGATTGCTCTTATCTTAACTTTATCTTTCAAAAGATAATTTCCGTTTATTGCTTTTAGAAACTGATCAGAAAAAGTTTTTTTTGCTTTTACTACTAAAGTTAAAGTGTTTGCAGTAGAGGTTTGTGTAAACGTTGCTTTATGTTGTTTTACTATTTTCATCACCTCTGCCATTTCTTCAAACGACATTTGAAGTTCGAACTCCTCTTCAATATCTTTTTCAATAATTGTATTTTGTTCTATTGTTGCTTCTGCAGCACTTCTGTAAGCTTGTATCAAGCCGGGCACACCAAGTAAAGTACCACCAAAATAGCGGACAACAACAATAAGAATATTTGTTAAGTCATTGGATTGGATTACTGCATAAATAGGACGACCGGCAGTGTTGGAAGGCTCTCTGTCATCATTCCAGCGAAAAATATTTTTATAAGGTCCTAAACGATAAGCATAACAATGATGATTGGCTTTTGGATGTTCTTTTTTTATTTGTTCAAGAACAGACTTACATTCACTTTCCTTTTCAACATAGTAGGCAAAAACTAGAAACCTGCTGCCTTTATCTCTGAAAACGCCTTCAGAATAACCAACGATTGTTTTATAGCTCGTTTCAAACATTTATTGCGACAATATAATAATTGCTACGACTGCAAGTGCAACACCAACCCAACTTTGTGTATTTTTCTTTTCTTGAAATAAAATAATTGAAAGTAAAAAGTTTAACAATACAACACCTGAGTTAATTAAAATAAATGCTTTACCACTGTCCTCATGAAATTCCTGAAGTGCAGCAACCATATAATAAAGAGAAATGAAATTAAAGATACCTAAAATAATTCCTGCTATGATATTTCGGAAAAGGCTTCCTTCTTTGGGCATATTTTTACTGAAGAAAAGAACACAACTGCCAATTATTGCAGCAGAAAAAAATACTAATGTGAAGAAGCCACTACTGCCTGCATTGTCTGTAAAAACATGTTGTGTGTATTTTATTGAAGAATCAACAAGACCGGCACCTGCAAATACCAATAATGGTAATGTCCATCCGGATTCTGATGATTCATTGTTACTGCCTCTTGCTGATAAATATACTGCTGATAGCGCCATTAATAGGCCGATAGTTTTCAGAAAAGAAAAAGTTTCATTGTACAGGAAAACAGCCAGCAGTGCAGGTATAACTAAAGACATTTTGCTGGCAATAGTTGTTGAAGCAACACCATTCTTTTGTGAAGATAAAGCAGTAAGGTAAAATACACCAATAAACAAACTCCCACTCAGAAGGTAATAGGGGAAATAGCTTGCTGCAAACCCTGAAATTGAACTGTAGGTTTGTTTTGAATATAAGGTATAACAAATACCGGCCGTAAAATAATTAAATGTTAGTCCGTGAATGTTGCTGACTTTAAAACGATCGAATAGTTTAAGTATGACAAAGAGGAGTGAGGCAAACAGTACAGCCATGAAAACAGTAACTGTCATACGTTGTAAAATATTTTTAATGTATCGTCTTCAATGTTTGTGATTTCGGAAGGTGAAATTAAAAATACAGGTGCTTTTATTCCGCTGATTAATTGTTTAGTTGCAGTAAACACTCTTGCTTCATCCCATAAATTGCTTTGAATAAAGTATTGCAGTGTTTTTGCTCCGCCTTCAATTATTACTGATTGGATGTTTTGCTGATATAATACTTTCAGAATTTGAGTTGCTGGATTTTCCTGAAAGTTTATTTTTATATAGTCAATGTTATTCGCTCTGTTTTCTTTTTTCTGATTTATTAAAATTGTCTTTACAGAACCATCGAGCAAGTGATGTGTCGCGGGCACATCTAAGTTTTTATCAATGACAACTCTAATTGGAGTACTTCCTTTCCAAAGTCTGGGGTTCAATTGTGGGTTGTCTAAGATAGCTGTTTTTGTTCCTACCAATATAGCCTGCTCTTCTGTTCGCCATTTATGAGATAATGTTTTGCTATAGGTGTTACTTATAGCGTATTGTTGCTGCGCATTTTCAGGTGCAATAAAGCCATCAGCACTTTCTGCCCATTTTAAAATGACATAAGGTCTTTGTTTTTCATGAAAAGTAAAAAACCTTCTGTTTAAAAAACGACATGCATCATTGAGCATTGGTGTAGCGACTTCAACATTATTTTGCTGAAGATAACTTATGCCTTTGCCATTTACTTTTGCTGTAGTATCGAGGGTGCCAACAACAACTTTCTTAATTCCTTCCTGAACAATACGCTCACAGCAAGGTGACGTTTTGCCGTAATGCGAACATGGCTCTAATGAAACATAAAGCGTTGAAAGAGGAATAAGGTTTTTATTTTCTACACTGTTTATTGCATTGACTTCTGCATGTGCTTCTCCTGCGCGATGATGATAACCTTCACCAATAATTTTATTTTCAAAAACAAGAACACTGCCCACCATAGGATTAGGCATAGTTTGTCCTAAGGCCTTCTTGGCTAGTTCAAGACAACGATTCATTATTGTTTCGTCAAAGGTCATAACCATTTGTTGCTGCAAAATTAAAATAAATGATGCGTTTATTTAGCTTTGCAACAATGACAAGAAAGGAAATTATTAATGTTTTTCAGGCAGATGTTGAATTAATCTATGACAAAGGTGAAAGTAGCGCCATTACCAAGTTAGTTATGGAATATATTTTCGGCTTAAACTACAAATCAAATACTCATGAAAATGTTAATGTGTCACAGGAAACCTTACTTCGTCAGTACCTGGAGCGTTTACGAAATTACGAGCCAGTACAATATATTTTAGGTCAGGCATGGTTCTGTAATCATATCTATAAAGTTAACTCAAGCGTACTTATTCCACGACCGGAAACTGAAGAGTTAATTCTGCTTATCAAGCAAAATCTGAAGTCATCACATATTGGGTCAATAATTGAAATAGGTACAGGCTCCGGTTGCATAGCTATTGAGTTGTCATTATTATTTGCACAGGCAACAGTCATTGCAACAGATATTTCAGAAAATGCACTTGAAATGGCAAGAAAGAATGCTGAGAGTTTAAGAGCTTCTGTTTCATTCATCAACGAATCTCTATTTGTGCCAAGCAGCAAAACGATTCAAACTAAAGTAGATTTAATTGTTTCTAATCCGCCTTACATTACGCAACAAGAAGCTACTCAAATGCATCCCAATGTATTGCAGTGGGAGCCTCATACAGCTTTATTTGTAAAGGAAAATCCGCTTGAATTTTATATTGCAATAGCATCTCTTGCAACGAATATATTAAATGACAAAGGCTATGTTTTTTTAGAGCTTAATCCTGATTATGCATTTCAGGTAGCACAGTGTTTTACAGAGAAAGGGTTTACCCAAGTTGAAATAGTAAAAGATATTTCAGGTAAGGAACGTTTTTTAAAAGTACAGTGATTAAGTAAAAAATAAAATCAGACTTCCGCACTGACTTTATTGTGCCATTCCATTTCTTTTTTCAAAAAAGTTCCTGTAATGCTGTTGGCGTTTTTACTGATTTGTAATGGTGTGCCCTCTGCAACAATATTTCCACCTCTCATTCCTCCTTCAGGACCAAGATCAATAATATAATCAGCAGCTTTAATAATATCCATGTTATGTTCAATAACTACAACGGTGTTGCCTTTGTCAACCAATTGCTGTAAAACCAAAAGTAAAATTCTTACATCTTCAAAATGCAGGCCTGTTGTTGGCTCATCAAGAATATAAAAAGTATTGCCTGTATCTTTTTTTGAAAGTTCCGATGCTAACTTCACGCGTTGTGCTTCACCACCTGATAGGGTAGTTGATGATTGCCCTAATGTTATGTAACCTAAACCAACGTCTTGCAACGTTTTAATTTTATGCAAGATAGCGGGAATGTTGCTGAAAAAATCAACAGCTTCATTGATACTCAGATTCAATACATCGCTGATAGATTTACCACGATAACGAACTTCAAGTATTTCGCGTTTGTAGCGTTTGCCGTTGCAAGTCTCACAATGTACGTGCACATCAGGCAAAAAGTTCATCTGTATAATTTTCAAGCCAGCACCCAGACAAGTATCACACCGGCCACCACTAACGTTGAATGAAAAAACTCCCGGGGCATAACCTCTTATTTTTGCTTCGGGCAATTGTGAAAACAAATTTCTTATGTCAGTAAAAACTCCTGTGTATGTAGCAGGATTACTACGTGGTGTACGGCCAATTGGCGATTGGTCAATCTCAATAACTTTATCAATATGACTCAATCCATTTATTTTTTCATAAGGCAATGGTTTTTGCGTGCTGTTATAAAAATGTTTGTTCAATGCAGGATAAATAGTTTCATTAACCAAGGTTGACTTGCCGCTTCCTGAAACACCTGTAACGCAAATTAATGTTCCTAAAGGAAAAAGTGCAGTCACATTTTTTAGATTGTTTCCTTTAGCACCTGCAATGGTTAATTTTTTTCCATTGCCCTTTCTGTTTTTTGAAGAAGGCATCTTAATGCCACCACTCATATAATTTGCTGTGAGTGATTGCTGATACTTTAGCTCTTCAGGCTTACCTATTGCTACAATGTCACCACCGTTAATACCTGCACCGGGGCCAAGGTCAACAACATAATCGGCAGCTTCAATAGTTTCTCTGTCATGCTCAACAACGATGACGGTATTGCCGATATCGCGAAGGTCTTTCAATGCTTTTATCAGTCGTTCATTATCGCGCTGATGCAGTCCTATAGAAGGTTCGTCAAGAATATATAACACACCTACTAATTGCGAACCAATTTGTGTAGCTAAACGAATACGCTGCGATTCACCACCGGACAAACTTCTTGTGCTACGGTTTAAGGTAATGTAATCAAGTCCTACATCAAGCAGAAAACCTAAACGCTTTACAATTTCTTTAAGTACTTCTGTAGCTATGATATTTTGTTTTTCACTCAGTGAAGCAGGTAGCTGTTGAAACCATTGCTGCAACTCACCAAGGTCCATCAAAGAAAGTTCAGATATATTTTTATTGTTGAGTTTAAATGCAAGTGATTCTTTTTTCAATCTTGTGCCTTCACATTCTGGGCAAATAATAGTTTGCATAAAATTCAACGCCCACTTTTTGATGGAGTAAGATGCATTTTCTTCCATCTGATTGACGATAAAGTTTACGATACCTTCAAAAGTAATTCCATGACTGCTGCCCGGAGTTGCATTGAGTGAAACATCATCTGTGCCGTACAATATTATGTTCAGTGCTTCATGCGGAATATCATGAATTGGTGTGTTCAGGTTGAAGCCAAACCTTCTGCCAATGTATTCCAACTCACCAAATATCCAGTTGTTTTTATATTCACCTAAAGGCAAAATTCCACCTTTGCGGATTGATTTTTTATTGTCGGGAATGATGGAAGCTAAATCTGCTTCTGGTATTGTGCCAAGTCCGTTGCAACGTGGACAGGCACCGTAAGGAGAGTTAAAAGAAAATGTGTTTGGTGCAGGTTCATCATAAGAGATTCCTGAAGTAGGACACATCAGATTACGACTGAAAAAGCGAACTCTTTTTTGATCATCAGCAATAATCATCAATGTATTCTTGCCAAAACGCATGGCAGTTTTTACGGTGTCATAAAGTCTTTTTGATGCCGTTTCGTTAATTTCAATTTTGTCCACTACAATTTCAATGTCATGAGTTTTGTAGCGGTCGGTTTGCATACCTTTTTTTATCTCAGTAATCACACCATCAATTCGCACACGGATAAAACCTGATACTCTTATTTGTTCAAACAGTTCGCGGTAATGTCCTTTACGTGCTTTGACAACAGGAGCAAGCACAACAATATTTTTCTTGTCAAAATCACGAAGAATTATTTCTACAATCTGATCATCACTCAGTCTCACCATTTTTTCACCCGTCATGTAGGAGAAAGCTTCACCGGCACGTGCAAAAAGCAAACGCATGAAATCATAAATTTCAGTAACCGTTCCTACTGTTGAGCGCGGATTCTGATTGGTAGTTTTTTGTTCAATGCTGATAACAGGAGAGAGGCCGTTTATTTTATCTACATCAGGGCGTTCCAGGCTGCCAAGAAATTGTCTTGCATAGGCACTGAAACTTTCCATATAGCGTCTTTGTCCTTCAGCGTAAATAGTGTCGAATGCCAATGACGACTTACCACTGCCGCTGAGTCCTGTAAAGACAATCAGTTTTTCGCGCGGTAAAACGAGGTCTATATTTTTGAGATTATGTTCCCTTGCTCCGTAAATTTCAATGCTCTCGTGCTCTGTTTGCATATAGTAATAACCTGCAAAATTAACTTATTGCAGCCTCTTATTTGGATTTGTTAATAAAAATGAAGGCGCTGTTTTTCTTGATGCTAAATCGTCAGCATAAATTCATTGTAAGAAAATCTGACAGTTTAGAAAAACTTGTTGAGTGATGAACCTTGCTTGAAAAAATAAAATAACAACAACGGCAGTCCGATATTAAGATTTATCAGATACAGCAACTCACTGTTATGCGTAAGCTTCCAGAACCTTGCAATATATTGTGTAGGAAACCATTCTTCAACATGAAAAACCGGAACAAAACCTTCCTGCTGTGTAAAACCAACACGCTCTACATGGCCGGACAAGACAAAGTCGTATGAAAACATGAGTGCACTCTTTGACTTCTTAAAAGGTGAACTTCCTACGAGAAGAGCAACATCTTTTCGTAATTCGGGATACATTTTTTTTAAGCTATCAGGGATAATTAACTCACCTTTTTTAATGATAATATCGGCACATTCCGGTTCGCAAAATTGCTGTGTTGCTAAAATAGTATTAGGCTCGCTATCTTGGCGATATGCTTTAGGCTTTTTCAATGGCAGCAACCAATATCCGGTAAATACTACCCATATTAAAACCAATAATTTCAAACCCCAAATCCTCATCACTGCAAAAATACTAAAACTGATACCTTACCTGTAACTTTATTTCACTTCTTTTATTATTATTTATTTCATCAAGCCCTGAGCCAAATGTTTTTTGATTGGTGTAAACAGTCTGTGCAAAACGGAACCAAACATCTACACCTTTGGTAACTTTATAGCGAAGTGTTACATAATACCGAAACCCACGGTTATAGAATGATGGAATAGAATAAGAATAGAGAATGTCGTTTTCAAAAGCATAAATCCTCGAATCGTAGCTGTCTGTATCAAATAATCCATAGCGCACAGAGCCTGAAATAGGCGAGCTAAGCGGTTTAAATAAAATATCCTGATAAATCATAAATCCTTTTTCATTGGGCTTTTCTTCATAATTAATTCTGACCCATTCAATACGATTTCTGATAGCAACAGCTTTAGAAATTTTGTAAGTAAGGTTGAAACGATAGTTATCCTGCCTTTTAAACACAAGATAATCTGCAACTGCTGCTGCACTGCTGTTTTCTTCTTTTTGTGTGCGCCTGTTTCGGAAATAAATTTCAAATTGCCTTGACGGATTCCATGACACCTGCCATAAATATTCATAACCTTTAGAAGGTGCATCGGCACCAAAACGGAGCCATGGAAATGTAAAACGATCTAAATACCCATTAAAACCCCAGTAGCGATTTGGTCTGATTACAATACCTGCATAAGTTCCTTTTTCATTCCTTGTAGTACTTGATTCACCAAATCCGCTTGCATAGAGAAAATTAAAGTCACGAGGATAGTTTCTGTTCACTACAGAAACACTAACGGTGGTTCCTAAACTGATGATGGCACCATTAACATAAGCAATTGCACCATTATCACTTCTTGAAAATTCTCCGAAGAAATTGATGTTGCGATACAACCAACTGTAGTCAATGCCCACTTTGGTAAATTGTTTTCCACTGAAGTCAAAACGATTGTAAAGTTGAAACGAGCGTTGCAAAGGTCTGTCGTAACCTGCATGAACTGCTGTTAATCCTGCTGTGAAATTACGTGTATTGTAACCTGCATTGACACCATACATTTGTTCGCGAATGGTATTTTTGTTTTCAAGTTCGCTTTTGGTGCGATGATAGCCTGATTCGATAAACGAAGTAAAAATATCTTGTTGCTCAAGCGTGGTATCTAAAATGCTATTCAGGTTTGCATCTAATTTTCTGTTACTATAAAAAGCATCGGCATTCCAATTTCGTTTACCAACAGAAACTGCTACACCTCTTTTAAAACTGGATTCGTTTAGAGAAGTATAAGGCCTAATACCTGTAGAAAATTTACGTACAGCAGCAACATCGGGCGACTTACCGAATGACAAACCTGTACATAATGTTAATCCTTGCCCATAAAATAAATCATAATCACCAATAACAGCACGTTTTATAATTCCGAAATCACGAATAGCTAAATGTGCAGAGTAATAATCAAAACCATTTCTTTGTGAGCCTTTAAAAAATTCTTCTCCCTGATCTTTTTCTGCTGTTAAATTAAAACTGAATCTTTGTTTGTAGCGATACTGATATTGTGTATAAAGTTTCCATGGGCTGCCGGGATAGGCAGGATGAACTTTGTCTGTTGCTGTGCTGTCGCGAAAGCCTTTTTGTTTTTCGAGATAACGTTGGCCACGAACAATAAGTCTGCTGTTGCCATCAGTAAATATTTTTTTTAAGGTTGCTTTTATGTCTTCTGTATTTCCAACTGTCACATAAGGTAAAATTTCTTCAATGTCTTCTAACGAAAGAAAGTCTATTGCCTGAAGTTCGTAAAGCGAAATAAATTTTCCTGAAATTTCACGGTGTTCAATAATAGCATCTGCCTGCACTTCGCTAAACAATCCCGTCTGCAACAAATCTTCACGTGTAGCTTTATTCAGATTTATTGGGTTGGCAGCTAATTGCTGAAGTTGCTCTGTCAGTTCAGTCAGGTCAGCAGACTCATCTGCTGTATTGGCAATGTTTTCAACTTTCTCTTCAATCTTACTGTCATCTTGTGGTGGCACCACCTGTGCAAGTGTAATGTTGCAGAATAATACTGAAATAAAAAACAGTTGAATTGTTTTCATAATTAAAAAGCATAACGCAAAGCCAACCCCGGACTGTAACCTAAAGGTTCAAAATAACCTGAAGTAAAGTCAGCATAAAATTGTGAAAATTTTAATCCGAAACCAAATGTAAGCTGAACTGGTTCTGTACTCACGCCACCACGAACATACAATGCCTTAACAGGATGATATTCCAGTGCAATTTTATAAGTTTCTTTTCTGTCAATTGATTTAAAAATTTCTGCTGCTGCCAGAACTTTTTCGGAAAAGGAATAGCTGATACCTGCCTTGATGATTACAGGAATTCGCTCATCATCATAATCGGTAAGTTTTACATGCAGTGGATTAAAAATGTGTACACCTGCTTTTAGTTTGTTAAACTCTGCAAGCACACCACCTTCAATGGTGAAGGATGATTTGTTTCCATAACCTTCGTCAATGTGCGTGTTAAGATAATCAACCTGAACACCGGCACTGAAAACAGGACTTAGTTTTTTTGCAAAAGCAAGGCCGATTTTATTCTGATTAAAAAGTTTGTATCCATAACGGTTTATACTCAATGCAAACACACCTTTGTTAGATGCTAGTGGCAAAGCAAAAGCCGCAGATAATGTGTTGAGTTCTTTCATGCCAAAGCGGTTTTGAATAGCCAAGCCTGCTTCAGGTTTTTCTAACATTGACAGACAAGCCTGATTGTTGAATGCAGCGAATACATCATTAAAAGTAACAGCAGCATCGCTCATTGCAGAGGCGCGTGCACCTCCTGATGTAAGATAGGTTTGAGCAGATACACTGCTGAAACAGAAAAGAAGAATGGCCAGTATTGTTGGCTTCATAAGCATGTTTTGACGAACTCAAACATAGGGCAAATAAAATTATAATGCAACTAAAAATATTTCAATGAGTAAATTTTTGTCACATTTGACTTTATTACTATTTGTATTAAGTTTATTCAGTTATCGGAAACAGGAAAGGAACCACCTTCATAAGGGAGTATGAAAAATTTGTTGTAATACATATTGTTTTTGTACATATAATGGTGTAATTTTGAAAATCAGTTATCCTTTATGAAGACTATTACTTATTGTTTTGCCATCATTGTTTTTTCCTGTAACATGACATTTGCACAAAATTGTGATTTGTTATGTGATGGTGATTTTGAAAATCCAACTGTTATTTCATCACCACACCTTGTCAATTATAAGACAATTGAATGTTGGAAAACTACTGCAAGTGACAGTATCTTGGAGTTTTGGGATTCCGGATTTAATGGTGTGCCTTCATTTTCCGGTAATCAATTTTTAGAAATAAATGCAAATGAGGTTGCCAGTATTTATCAGGATGTTTATTTAACAGCAGGAGATGTAATAACATTGCATTTTGCACATCGTGCTCGTGTCGGCATTGATACACTTGGGGTTTCAGTTTCTTTTCAAAATAATACACCTGTAATTTTAGGATATTATGCAGACGATGATTTAGTATGGGGCTATTATACAGAACAATATACTGTACCTGCTACAGGACAATATAGAATCAGTTTTATATCAGTCTCTAATTTTTATAATGTACCAACTTTAGGAAATTTTATAGATGCAGTTGAGGTTTGTTTATCACCTGTTGGATTTGATGAAGTTAATTTACAAGAAACATTTTTAATTTCTTCCCAAAAGAGCACATTGAAAATAGACTTTACATCTCAATTAAAAGGAGAAGGCATTTTAACAGTATTTGATTTGCAGGGGAAAGAAGTATTTAGAATTTCAGTAGATAATTCAAGAAAGCAAATTGCCACAGCTCCATTGAATAGTGGAATTTATACTGTTCAATTGATTCAGGGGAGATCAATAACAGCTAAAAAAGTTTTGATTAATTAACGAGGTTTTTCTGCAACTATAATTACAGAACCTGCAATTTCTTTAGCAATAGGTATTTTTTCAACTACCTGACCAATACCACTCACCAATGAAATTAAAAATGATGGCACTACAGGATGTAAAAAATCATAAGGAAAAATATTAATCTGATTAAATCCTTTTTGTTCAAGCAACTTACTAAAGTTCCATCGGTTGATAGCAGTTTCATCCGGTGAATCACCAAGCCATTTTTTAATGAATGGAATATTTTTCTGAACAAAAATCTGCGGATTAATCATGTTAGGCTCAGCAAAAACCATACGGCCGCCCGGTTTTAATACTCTTAAAATTTCATTCAGCGATCGTTCAAATTCTAAGTGATGTAATACTGAACTTCCGAATACTACATCAAATGTATTTGCATCAAATTGTAGTTTCATGGCATCTGCCAACACAAACTCTACTGCGGGATATTTCTCTTTTGCAACATTTAGTAATTCAGGTGAAAGGTCAGTTGCAATAATTTTAGCACCTGTACGCTGATAAAATTTGCCTGAAAAAAGTCCTGTTCCACAACCTATTTCTAATACTGTGCTGCTTTTATCTGCGAGTGAATATTTGGCTATTAAATCTGCACGTCTGTCAGCTCTAACCTTTCCCGCAGGACTGTCCCAGTTCCATATTGCTTCTGCACCACCCTCAAGTAGTTTTTTGCCGTGTTCTAATTCGTTTGAAATTCTATCACTCATCAATATTTTATTTCATATAGGTAAGAAGGCTCACTAGTTCCAACCTGCTTCACTAATTTTAATTTATCAGGATATTTTTGTCCAACAGGCCCCATCATTCTATGCAATGTGTTGATGACATAGCCGTCATTCTTTTTTGGATTTCGCCTTAAACTTGCAATTAACACATGCGTTACTTTATTTTCTTTTAACAATGCAAGAACAGAGTCAGGGTCAGTGCTTGGTACTGTATATATCGGATAAAATGATTTGCCTTTGGAATAGATAAATGACATAGGTGCTTTTCGTGAAACAACATAAGCAGATTCAGGGAGACTGTCACCGCAATAACGACTTAATTTTAAAAAGTTTGTCCAATCTTCGGTATATCCGTAATAAATATCACCACCCATATTCTTTTTTAATATCGGTAAATTGGTTACAGACTTATCAACAGTTTTCATCAGACTACTCATTATTATAATGATACTAACAATAAGAAAAATTGAACTGCGTAGTGCGGGAGTGTTTTGAAAAGCATAGTATAGTCCATAAAAAATAATCATCAGAATAAATGGCACGTAAACTAAAACCATTCTTGGTTGATCCCATGAGGTTTGTAAAACAAAGAAGGTCAATCCTGCCATCAACAATACATACAGAAATGTAAATTGCATGATTTTGTTTTTATTCTTGAAAATGAAATACAAACCAATGCCAACAAAAACAAATGTAATCAACACTAGACCTGCATTGGTTTTGGTATTGTCCGGTGAAACAAATCCCAAAATCTGATAAAGCCTTTTACCAATATAAATACTTGTATTAGAAAAAAGTCTGTCAACAAATCCGCCAAAATCATCTACCCCTTTTGATGCATTGTAAGGGTCTTTCTGAATTAAAATCTGATACTGATTACTGAATTGATTTTGTGAACCCCAGATAAATGATTTAATAACTTCAAAAATGCCACGCACTACAACAAAAGAACCAAAGGCATAAGCTAATTTTTTAAAATCGCGATTGAGGACAAAATATAATGCTACTGCAGCAATTGCACCTACAGTTATATTTTTTGTTAGTGACAACAAAGTAAGAATAATTCCAAAAACCAAATATTTAGCAATGGGTATGTTATCTTCTTTAGAGGCACTAAGAATAGGCCGTATAACAATAAATAGCAATGCTTGTAAAAAGCAAAAGAAAGCCTCGGAGTAGGTTTGGCTGGCAAAGTATAAGAAGTAGCTATTAATTCCGGTAAAAATTAAAACTGCAAACAATATAGTGTAAGGTATTAGTTTGCGAAATGCATAATACATTGCAGTTAAATTCAACAAACTAAATAAAATAGAAAGTGATTTGAGAATAGGTAAGTTAATACCCCAAATGCCAACCGGCAAGCTTAAAAAAATCGGGTAGAGTGGCGCTTTAGTACTGTAATAACTACTAAAATCTTTGGTAAGCTTAAATGCACCTTCAATATAATCAGAGTCGTCATTTCCTTCACTCATCTTTATGTCGAAGAGTAAAACTGAAAAAATCAATGATACAAGCAATAATGAAAAAAATATTATAGTTTCATTTTTCTGTAAAAAATTCTCAAGTTTTATTAAAGTAGTTTCTCTTGATGGTTTATTGACAGTTTTGGTGCTACTTTTTTTAGCAACAACTTCTTTGTTTTTTTTCATTTCAATGAAAGTTATTACACAAACTTCTTTGCATCAGCAAGAAACTTTTCAAGTCCGATGTCTGTCAATGGATGTTTCAATAAATCGGTAATAGCATTTAATGGGCATGTGGCTACATCAGCGCCTAACTTTGCACAGTTGATGATGTGCATGGCATGGCGTATGCTGGCAGCAAGAATCTGTGTCTGAAAACCATAGTTGTCGTAAATCTGACGGATTTCACTAATCAGTTGTAAACCATCGGTACTCACATCATCCAAGCGGCCAATAAATGGCGAAACATAGGTGGCACCTGCCTTGGCTGCAAGCAATGCCTGTCCCGCTGAAAAAACTAAAGTGCAATTGGTCTTTATTCCTTTTGAAGTAAAATAGTGAATGGCTTTTATTCCATCTTTTATCATCGGTACTTTAACAATTATCTGCTCGTGCAACTTAGCTAATTCTTCGCCTTCGGCAACAATGCCGTCATAGTTGGTGGCAATAACTTCTGCACTGATGTCGCCTTTTACAATATTACAGATGTCAACATAATGTTTCATCACTGCAGCTTTACCTTTTATTCCTTCCTTAGCCATCAGTGATGGGTTGGTTGTTACACCATCAAGTACGCCTAAGTCATTTGCTTCTTTTATTTGTGCCAGATTGGCTGTGTCTATAAAAAATTTCATTTTGTATTTTGTTTGATATAAGTGTTACTTATCTATTGCTTTACACAACAGACTAAAAATTTCGTCAATACTTCCAATGCCGTTTATGCCGTAATATTTTTTTTGCATACGGTAGTATTCTGCTACAGGTGCAGTCTTATTGTTGTATTCGTTAATTCGCTTTTTAATTATTTCAGGATTCTGATCATCAGGGCGACCGGAATCTTTGCCACGTAGCAATAGTCGCTTCGATAATTCAGCTTCCGTTACTTCTAATGCAAGCATCATTTTAATTGAAGTGTTTTTTTGCTTTAATAAATTATCGAGTGCTGCTGCCTGTGCCGTTGTGCGAGGGAAGCCATCAAAAATAAATCCTTTGGCAGTTGGGTTGGCATCAAGTTTTGATTCTATCATTCCTATAACTACTTCATCGGGAACTAATACACCCTGGTCCATCAGTTTTTTTGCTTCAAGACCCAATTTAGTTTGTCCGGCAATTTCGTTTCGCAACAAATCGCCTGTTGATAAATGTATGAGGCCATATTGCTGAATAAGTTTTTCTGACTGTGTTCCTTTGCCTGCACCCGGAGGACCAAATAATACAATGTTGAGCATGATAAAAAATAAATTAAAGAGGGTTTGGTGATGAATTTCTCATTTCGTTTTATTCGATATTATGATTTTAGAACATAAATATCCTGAAGATTTCGTCCGTAGCCATCATAGTCTAAGCCATAGCCTACAACAAATGCAGGTGGAATTTCAAACCCTGCATAGTCAACTGTAACTTTTTTCTTTAATGCCTGTGGTTTAAAAAGTAATGTTGCCAATTTAACCGATGCCGGTTGATGTTTTGCTATTTCCTGCATCAGATATGAAACTGTCTCGCCTGTATCAACTATATCTTCAACAATAATAACATGCCTGTTGTTTATATTCCCTGAAAGACCAACTACATTTTTCATCTGCCCGGTAGATTCTGTGCCGCTATATGATGATACTCTGATAAAAGAAATTTCGCATGGAGTCTCAATGTTACGGAATAGATCGGCCATAAAAAGAAAGGCACCGTTAAGCACACCAATAAATACAGGGTTTTTGTCTTTGTATTCAGCATTCAGGTCGCGTGCAATTTCCAGAATTCTGGTTTCGATTTGCTTTCGCGGAATCATGATTGTGAATGTTTTATCAAGTATGGTAACTTCGCTCATTGCCACTTTTTTGGGTGCGGCTAAAGTAAAAATAAATTCCCTATGACTGACGGGGTTTCTATTCTTAGCTTAATTTGTTTTCATTGCCACAGGTTCTTTATTTTTGTTTAATAAATAGCGTTAATTATGAATGCGTTCAATCCCAATATAGTTATAGGTGTTTTAGGTGGTGGCCAGCTTGGCAGAATGTTATTGCAAAAAGCGGCAGATTACAATCTTTCTATTCATATACTTGATCCTGATGAGGCTGCACCTTGCCGCTATATGTGTAAAACATTTGAGCATGGCGATTTTCGCGATTATCAGGCTGTCATGGCCTTTGGTAATGATTGTGATATTATTACCATTGAAATTGAACATGTAAACATAGAAGCATTATACGAACTGGAAAAGTTGGGAAAAAAGGTGTATCCTCAACCACATATTCTTGAAATGGTTCAGGATAAAGGACTTCAGAAAGAATTTTATCAGAAGAATAATTTACCTACAGCGCCATTTTATTTAGTAGAAAAACCGGAACAGATAAAGCCGGAGTTTCCATTTGTTCAAAAACTGCGCAAAGGTGGTTATGATGGTAAAGGTGTTTTGGTTGTTAAAGATGCAGATGGCATGAGTCAGTTGTTTCAGGCACCAAGTGTAATTGAGAATAAAGTAGTTATTGAAGCAGAAATTGCTGTAATTACAGCAAGAAATAATTCGGGAGAAATAAAATCATTTCCAGTAGTTGAAATGCAGTTTAATGCAGAAGCCAATTTGGTTGAATTACTTTTTTCTCCATCAAAAACTTCAGCCGTCATACAACAGAAAGCAGTTTCGATTGCAGAAGATTTAATCAGTAAACTGAACATGGTTGGGCTGCTTGCTGTAGAAATGTTTGTTACAAAAGATGGACAAGTGCTGATTAATGAAATTGCACCACGACCACACAATAGCGGACATCATACCATAGAAGCAAATCATACTTCGCAATTCGAGCAACATTTAAGAGCAATTCTTAATTTACCACTTGGTAACTCATCAACTATTTTGCCTGCAGCAATGATTAACCTGTTAGGTGATAAAGATTCTAATGGTAGGGCGATTTATTCAGGTGTGCAAGATGCATTAAATGCAGGTGATGTGCACATTCATTTATATGGTAAGAAAATCACTAAACCTTATCGTAAAATGGGACATGTAACTGTAACGGCAGCTACTGTTGACGAGGCAATTTTAAATGCCCAAAAAATTCAATCGCAGTTAAAAGTAATCAGTTGAAGTAAAGTGTACGTAAGCCTATGTCCTTGCCGGTTATTTTTTTGTACTCTTTCAATAATTGTTGATGAATGGCAGAGTCTGCCTCTTGCCCTTCTATCAGCAGCATGTCGTTACTGAGTTTAATTACAGCAAGATTATTTTTTATGAGGCCATTTTCTTTTAAGGTCGTAAACATATAATCAACAAACTTTTTGTTTGCAGCATTTTCTTTGTTTATTCCCATTGAGCTTTTTGCCGCCATAGCTTCCGCTACTTCATCCTGATATTTTGACCAGTCGGATTTCTCTACCTCTTTACCATTTAAGACAATTCGTTCAACATCATCACCGCTAATTGAAATTTTAAATGCACCATTATCATTATTAATATTCACAGTTTGTGTTTCAACAATGTATGCATCATTTGCACTGGCAGCATGTGTAACTTTGTTATTTAATGGGGCAGGATTGGTGATTTCTGTTTTAACTGAAGGTGTTTCTGTTAAGTTTTCTTCAGTTGCCTGAGGTTGTTCAATAGCAGCATCAGGCTGTGTTTCTGTTGCCTGTAATGCAGGTTGAGTTGTTTGCTCTGTATTTTCCTGAGTTGGCTGTGTTTTTTGTTGACCTTGATTCTGAACTAAAAAATAAATTCCTCCTCCAACAACAGCAATTGTTGCAACAGCAATGACAGGCTTTAGCCATTTCATGTAACCCAAAGTGGTTTCTTTTCCTTCAACTTCTTTGTTAAATTGTTCTAAACTTTCATCCAGCGAGACTACAGGATCTGCATTTCTTGCTGCATCAAACAATTTATTCATCTTATTATTTTCCATGGTGAAAAAAGTAATTTACAATTATACAATTTCTTCTTCTAATATTTTTTTAAGTGACTCGCGTGCCCGGGCAATTCTGCTTTTCACAGCAGAAAGACTATCTCCCTGAATCTGCTGTATTTCTGCTAACGATAGCCCTGAGATTTCAAACAACACTATGGCTTCTTTCTGTTTTAGCGGCAATTGATCTAAGGCATTATACAATTCTTTTAACTGAACTTTGCTATCGGCACCGGCATGATCATCACTCACTTGTTCAGCTTGTTCCGGGTCAAAGGCTGTATAGATTTGCTTTTTTTTATCCTGAAGCTTATAAACCAACCTGCTTGAAACGGTAAACAAATAACTCAATAATGCATCTTTATGGCGAATGGTTTCAAACTTTTCATAAGCTACCAACATTGTCTCTGCAACAATATCTTTTACATCCTCCCGGTTATAAACCATAGACTGCACAAAGCGAACCAGCTTTTCATGTAATTGCTGATAGGCATCTGTGAAGGCTTTCTGTTTTCCCGAAATTTTCTCCTGACCGCTCATCCATTTAATGTAATGTAAGTGCGTTTTTTCTTCAAAAAGTCGCACTCCTGATAAAATAATTTTAATGGTCTAAAAATAAGAATAATTTTACGGCCACAAATTGTGCTGTATGCAGGCTTTATCATCAACAAATTTTAAATTTCAAGGACAAACGGCTTTTTATAAGGGTAAGGTCAGAGATGTCTATTCTATTGATAACAAATGGCTTGTGATGGTCGTTACAGACCGTGTTTCGGCATTTGATGTGGTTTTGCCAAGGCCAATTCCATATAAAGGAGCAGTTTTAAATCAGATTGCAGCACATTTTATGCAGGCAACTGCCGATTTAGTGCCCAATTGGATTGTTGATACACCCGATGTTCAGGTGTCTATAGGTATTCCATGTCAGCCTTTAAGAGTAGAAATGGTTATCAGAGGATATCTTTCCGGTCATGCCTGGCGCGAATACAAACAGGGAAAAAGAATGTTATGTGGCGTTAAATTACCCGATGGTTTGAATGAAAGTGATGCCTTGCCTGAGCCGATAATTACGCCTACTACTAAAGCTGCGCATGGTCACGATCAGGATATAAGCAAGGAAGAAATAATTAAACAGGGAATTGTGGATGCTGCAATTTATGAACAGGCAGAATCCTATACAAAACAGTTGTTTAGAAGAGGGTCGGAGATGGCTGCACAGCGTGGGTTGATTTTAGTAGATACCAAATATGAGTTTGGTGTTCATCAAGGCAAGGTTTATCTTATTGATGAAATTCACACGCCCGATTCGTCACGATATTTTTATGCAGATGGTTATGCAGAAAGGCAAAAAAGAAAGCAACCTCAAAAGCAATTGTCAAAAGAATTTTTGAGACAATGGCTTATTGAAAATAATTTTCAGGGATTAGCGGGACAAACAGTTCCAGAAATGTCTGATGAAATTGTACAGATGGTATCGGATCGATATATTGAATTGTTTGAAAATATTACAGGGAAAACTTTTGTAAAACCGTCAAACGAAAATATAGAACAACGCATTTACGGTAATATAGTAAAATCATTAGAGAAACTTACATGAGGTTTAATTGACTTAATTTGAAAGAGTAAAATAAACTGAGCAATATGAACACAGATGAATGAATAAGAAGACTGATGCTTAAATTAAGAATATTTAACATTCAAATTTCATCAAGAACGTTTTACCTTTGTTTAAAATAATAAATTATGAAAAAACAAATTGCATCGTTACTTTTTATTGCAGCCGTTGTAAGTACAGCTTCTGCACAGAAAATTAAAATCCTTGACGGTAGTTTAGCAGGATTAAAAGGAGAAACTAAACTGAATGTTGTCTATGATTATAGTAATATGGGCGTAGGCTCTTTTGCAAAGGAAGAAGAGTACGTTGCTAAAAAAACCAGAGAGTATAATGCAAAAGAACCCGGACGTGGAGATAGTTGGGCAAAAAGCTGGGTGGCAGATCGTAAAAACAGATTTGAACCAAGTTTTGTAGAGCTATTCAATAAAAAATCTCCAATGTTAATAGGTGATTTTCCTGATGCAAAATATACAATGAAGGTTAGCACAACTTTTACAGAGCCCGGTTTTAATGTTTATGTTACCAGAAAAAATGCATCCATTAATCTTGAAATTACTGTGTATGAAACAGCCAATCCTGATAAACCAATTTGTAAAATGCAAGGTTTGAGATTTCCCGGTCGTACTTTCGGTGGCTATGATTATGATACCGGCACACGTATATCTGAGTCTTATGCTAAAGCAGGAAAAGATTTAGCTGCATTTATTGGAAAAAATTTGAAGTAGTAAATTTTTAGACTTTTAAAAAAGAGAAGCGGTTCTTTTAGAACCGCTTCTCTTTTTTAACATCATTCACTGTTTCATTGCAAAAACTTTTTCACTTCCTTTTCAATATAAACTGAAGTACTTGGAAAAGCAAAATCACTTTTATTTTCAGCTACTATTTTCATTACCCCAAAATTGACTTCCTGCCTAGTGTTTTCAAAGTCGCTCAACTCTTGTGTTTTCACAAAATAAATGACTTCAATTTCTAATGCACTTGCCCCAAAGTTGGTAAAGAATACATTTGGATTTTCGTTAACTAAAGGGTGTTCATTGAGCATATTCAATATTTGCTGAATAATATTCTGAATCTGATCAGCTGTTGTAGAATATACCAAGCCTATTACAAAACGATGCCGGTAAAATGTTCTTTCGGTTTGATTTTCTAATTCTGCATCCATCATTTTTTTATTCGGAACAATTACTAAAGTTTTTTCAATAGTGCGTACTTTAGTGGAACGGAAACCAACTTCTTCAATATGGCCACGAAGACTGTCAGTCTTTACCAAATCACCAACCACAAAAGGTTTGTCCATAAAAATCAAAAATGACCCCAATAGGTTTTCTAATGTGTCTTTAGAAGCTAAAGCTATGGCTAATCCTCCAATTCCTAAACCGGCAATGATGCTGGCAACATTGAGTTTGAAAACTGCACCAAGAATAAAAAATAAACTAATGATTACAGTTATTGCTTTCATTGATGATGCAAAAAACGGAACAAATAAATCGTCCATTTTTGATTCGGTTTTGTTGGCACGCTCGCGCATTACCAATCCAATGTAATCTATCACTCTGAGTATTGTCCAGGTGATAAAAAATACAGTGACAATCTGAAAAATTAATTTTATTGTCATTCTTACACCAAACTCACTTTCTGAAGCTAGTTTCCATTCATCAGGAAAATGCACATACCTGCATGCAATGTATATGATGATTAGAAAAAGTGTTGCTGAAAATGGTTTCTGTGTCAGCTCAACAAACTTATTTACACCAATGGTTTTGAAATATTTTTTCAGAACATTGAAGAGTAAAAAAGTAAGAATTCTTGAAATAAGATTCTTGAAGACAAGTCCTGCCAGAATAAGTCCTGCAAACCATAGGTAGTCTTCTATGGTGTTTCCTAATATTCTTTGATGCAGAACATCTATAAGCATTACAACAGTTTTTTAAGAGCTATTTCGAAAGCAGCAGAGGCAATACCTTTTTTATCTTTATGGGTAGCAATCACTTCCTGCAATGCATTTTTAATGGTGGTGGCTGCATCATCAAAAATCAGTCTGTCATCAATAACGGCATTTGCATTATGCAGATAAGCAAACACTCTTGCCATTCCACAGTTAGCAATAAAATCGGGAATTACACTTACATGTTTGTCACAATACAATCCAATGGGGCCGAAGAAAATCTCTTTATCAGCAAAAGGTACATTGGCACCACAGGAAATTACTTCAAGTTTTTTGTTGATGAGCGATTGCATTTGCTCCTGAGTAACCAATCGAGATGCAGCACCCGGAATAAATATTTCTGCATCAAGGTTCCACACTTTTTCTGCCATTTGTTGAGGAGAAAGCATGTTATCTGCCACCAGCTTGTTTCCCTGACGGTTGTTGAATAATGTTTTTATTTCTTCAAACGTATAGCCGTTTTCGTTTATCAGTCCGCCATCTCTGTCAATGATTCCTACAATTTTTACGCCCATTTGTGCAAGATAAAATCCTGCAGCGGCAGCAACATTGCCCCATCCCTGAATGGCAGCTCTTTTCTCAGAAATTTTTCCACCCCATAACTCATAGTAATATTTTACGGCCGATGCAACACCATAACCGGTAATCATATCGGCAACTCTGTATTTATGGCTCAAATCAGGCGATAGCGAAGCGTCTTTCAATACCAATGAAACGCCTTGCTGCAAATTGCTGATACGGTTTTTAATATTTGTTTCGCCATCGTTAAAGTGACCAACTGCAGTACCTTCCTGCGGATGAAGTATTCCAAGTTTATTACAAATTGGAATAACATCATGTATTTCGTCAACATTCAAATCGCCACCGGTTCCGTAATATGTTTTCAGCAATGGCTTTATGGCCTTAAACCAACGTTCAAGAACCTGATTTTTTCTGGGGTCAGCAGGGTCGAAGTTAATACCGGATTTAGCTCCTCCTATTGGTGGACCGGATACAGTAAACTTCACTTCCATTGTTTTGGCAAGCGATTCAACTTCTCTTTTGTCGCATCCTTTGCGCATTCTTGTTCCGCCACCGGCAGAGCCATTGCGCAAGCTATTTATTACAAGCCACCCTTCAGCGCCTGTTTCAGCATCACTCCATTCAAATACAATTTCAGGACGCTTCTCTTCAAATTTCTTTAGTAAATCCAGCATTATGTTTTAAAAATTTGCACGAAAATATTAAAATTTTCCGCTTAAAATTCTAATAAAATTCTTCTGTTATTGAAACCTCACCAACACTTTTGAAGTAAAATAGTTTATTATTCTAATTTTTATTTTCAATGACATGAGAAATCAAAGATTTGAACAAAAAAAGTCCATAAAAGACCATTGGGAGACGGACGGCCATCATGCAAAAAAGCAAAAGATGGCTAACCATCGTGAAGAAAAAAACTGGAAGAACAAAATCCTCAAAGAAGAGGATGATGATTCTGATGAAGATTTTTTCCGGTATGATGAAGATGAATAGCCTTAAGGCATAAGATCCTAAACTAAAGTTTGTGATTTAAGTCATTAGGTAAACGGCACCACCAACAGAATCTTTTTTTGCTCCTGTTACAGAGGCAAGTGTGTTTTTATTGTTGTTTATTCTCAAATAGCCTAAAAGAGCAAATATCAATGCTTCTTTAAAGTCAATTATTTTAACATCAGGAACAATAATTTTTACAGTTGTTTTTTCCTGAATTTTTTGAATTAGAAATTTGTTCTTGGCTCCACCGCCTGTGATTAATGCAGTAGTATTTGGGTTATTTCCTGCAAGGGTTAACGCTTGGCTGATTTGATAGGCAATGTGCTGTGTGATGGTGTGCAGCTTATCATTCAGTGTACCGGTTGAAGAGTTTATTATCGGAAGAAAATATTCATTAAACCACTCAGCACCTAAAGAACGTGGATAAGGTTTGCGATAAAATTCTAATGCATTAAGTTTATCAAAAAGTGTTGTATTTAATTTCCCTGCAGCAGCAAGTTTTCCTTCTGCATCATACTTTAGTCCACCGCTATTGGCAAGGTAGTTTAACGCCATATTTACAGGACAAATGTCAAATGCAATCCGGCTGTTTTTCACCTTGCATGAAATGTTTGCAATACCTCCAAGGTTAAGACAATAATCATACATGCCAAAAAACAATTCATCACCTATAGGTACTAAAGGCGCACCTTGTCCGCCTGATGCAACATCTAAACTTCTGAAATCACAAACGGTGGTTATTCCAGCAATTGCAGCAATATCAGCACCGTGACCAATTTGTGTAGTAAAACCATTTGCAGGTTGATGAAAAACTGTGTGACCATGTGATGCAATTAAGTCGCAAGAAAGTTGATGTTTTTGTAAAAAATTTAAAGAACTTTCTCCTAAAAAAACACCAAATTTGTGATGTAACTCAAAAAGTTTTTCGCCAGAAAGTAAATTAGCATTAGCTAATTCATCTCTTCGTTTTTGGTCATATTCAATAGTCTCTGCAGCAACGATTTCATAATGTAAGCCATCATTTGCTTCTGTAATATTGACCAATGCAAGGTCAAGCCCGTCTAACGATGTGCCCGACATCAATCCCAATACTTTCAAGCTTGCAGCCATGACGGCAAATGTAAGATTATGGCAAAATAATATTAAGTAATTGTAACAATTCAATCAACATTAAAAAAATCAATTTCAAGGTTAACCAAATACCTATTTTTGCGTATAAGAAATGATGGCTTCTACCGGAAATAAACAGAATACAGACACCGCTGGCATTGATTCGGAAGTATTGTATAACCGCATATTGTTTGCAGTTATAGCAATGTGTTATTTGCTGTTCGGTATTTTTTTTAGTGAAAAAGTTATTGATGTGCTGCTACCCCTGACATGGATGGCACTTGTTCCTTTAGCATTGCTTGCAGTCAGTTTTTTTCTTCCTGTTGCGAAAAAGTATTCGGGAGAACAACTTTCCGGAATGTTTTTATTACTTACTATTCACCTGATGTTTTTTCTTTTCAGGAATAAGTTTTCAGGTCATCCTGAATTTTTACTAGTAACTGTCATTTTATTTTCTAACCTGCATATCCGCAACGTCATTTATCTTTTGCTGTACAATGTAATTGTGCTTGGTTCATTAGAATATATTCTCATTTCGGGCACTTCAGGAAGTTCTGATCCGGTAAGACTATTTTTTATTATTGTTATTGCAATGGTGTTGAGTTTTCTTTATCAATGGTTTAGCCTTCGCAGACAGGGAATGAGTAAGGACGGTGAAAAATCCTTAGAAAATAATCTTGAGAAACTTCCTTTTGCAGCAATGATTTTCGGTAGAGATAATTTGGGATTATTGTATTGCAATCGCGAAGCACAGAATTTACTCGGTATAGATTCACAAGCCGAAATGGATATTCGTACTGTTTTTAAATTAGATGACTTTTCTGACACAGAACTTTTTGCAAAGTCAAAAGCAGGAAACTTTAATGGGATAATGGCAGAAACTTTTCAGCAATTGAAAGTTTTGTTAACCATCAGACAAAATGAAAAGGAAGAGTTGTTGGTATTTGCTGAACGCGAAAAGAAAACAGAAAAAGAATCCATTTCACTTCCCGGACAATATTTTGTTACAACAACCGATGGGAAAATTATTGACCTGAGTAAAGAAGCAGAAGATTTTATTACCGTTGACATTGGTGTACTTCAACATTTGTTTCAGAATTTTATTCTTGAGAATAAGCCGCTACATAATTTTTCGGTGCTGAAAATTAATGAGCAGGATCCTTTTGCATTGCAAATGCAGACAGGAACGTTAGATGATATTCCGGTTTATTATTGGACACCAATTAAAAACTTGCAGCCTGTTGAGTCAGTTAGCTCTGAAGTAATATTGCCCGATGACGGATGGAGTCAATTAGTAATTGATTCAGGAAATGAGTTAATTTCTTTCAGCCCTTCATTTATCAGTACAGTTGGTTATGATGAAATGGAACTTGGGCGTATTCCTGTAGTTCAACTCATTCATCCTGCCGATACTTTGCGATGGCAACAACTGATTACAGAATGCCGCAAAAAAGAGAGAGCAAATGCTACTGTTAGATTTATACATAAGGATGGTAAAGTTCATTTTCTTAAATCTTTCTTCAGTAGTAATGGTAAAGATGAGGTGAGAATTTATGCAGAAGATATTACTGAATCAATCCTGTTGCAACAAGAGTTAACAAATGCACGTGCCAATGTGAGCGCTGTTATTGAGAATACCAAGGATTTGATTCTTTCAACAGACATGAATCATCTAATCACAGTAATCAATCATTCTTGTCAGCATTATTTAAATGCTGTAATGGGAAAGATGTTGAATGTTGGCGATGATTTTCGTGCTGCAATGAAAGAGGAAGATCAAATGCAATGGTCGCATCGTCATAGTGATGTTATGAGGGGAAAAAGGGTAACTTACAATGACGAAATTAGCCATAACGGAACTGAGAGTTATTTTGAATTTTCGTTACAACCGGTTGTTGACGAAAATGGCATTGTTACAGGAGTTTCTTTGTTTGGTCGTGATGTTACACAAAGAGTTCATTTTGAAAATGAATTGGTGAAAGCTAAAGAAACTGCTGAAACAGCCACTGCTGCCAAATCTCAGTTTCTTGCCACAATGAGTCATGAAATCCGAACACCGCTTAATGGTATTGTTGGGATGCTGGAGTTATTGCGCATGACAACACTTAATGATAAACAAAGAGAGTATGTGAGTACCTTGCAACTGAGCAGTGAGAATATGCTTAGTATTATCAATGATGTTCTCGATTTTTCTAAGATTGAGTCAGATAAGATGGAACTCGAATATGAGCCATTTGAACTGAAGAAAGTTATTGAAGAGACGTTTGATTTACTCTATTATCGCGCACTGGGTAAGAGACTTGAATTATTCTATAATATTGAAAACACCATACCTGCTTATGTCATGGGTGACAGTATGCGTTTAAAACAAGTGCTGGTTAATTTGGTAGGTAATGCCATAAAGTTTACAGAGAAAGGACATATTCTCATTACGGCACAACTTATTCCTTCTGTATCAGAAAAACTTAACATCAAGTTTTCTGTAAAAGACACCGGTGCCGGCATTAGCGAAGAACAAAGACAAAGATTATTTCAGTCATTTCAACAGGCAGATACTTCAACTTACAGAAAGTTTGGTGGTACCGGACTTGGTCTCACTATCAGTGCCAAGTTAGTTGCTTTAATGGGCGGCACTATTGAGTTGATGAGTGAACCCGGTGCCGGTTCAGAATTTTATTTTACAGTTATTACGCAGCCCGCACCAATAGCTGCTGCACGTAATGTCCGTTCTAACCTCAGGATTTTAAGAGGTAAAAAGATTTTGATTTTTTCGACCAACTCCGATTTTGATTTGCATCTGAGCGATTTGTTTAATGACTGGCATATATTACATCAGTCTGTTACCCTGCTGGAACAAGCAAAGAAAGAGCTTTCTCCTGATGCAAACTACGATGCCTTAATTCTTGATGCACAAATGCAGGATTACCTACTTTTTGCAGAAGAATTAAAAGAACAAATACGATCTTCAAACATTCCTGTATTTGCATTCAATGCAAGATTTTCAGGAGGTGATATTATTTATGGTAATAAACTTTTTGAAGCTGTACTGCCTTCAGGAGTTGATGCAATAAAAATTTCTTCAGTATTAACAAAGTCGTTTATTGACAGTGCAACATCATTTGCCAGGGGTGATGATGCTGTTCCTGTTTTCGATAGTCAGGTGTCATTAAAATATCCGATGCAAATTCTGATAGCAGAAGATAATCCAATCAATCAAACGCTTGCAGTTACAGTGTTGGAAAAATTGGGTTACAAACCTGATGTTGTAGAGAATGGTAAATTAGTGATTGAAAAAGTTGCTACCAAGCAATATGATTTAATTTTTATGGATGTGCAGATGCCTGAAATGGATGGTATGGAAGCAACGACAGCATTGCGTAAGTTAAATAACAACAGCATTATTATTGCCATGACAGCTTTTGCATTGGAAGATGATAAAAAGCAATGTCTTGATGCAGGCATGAATGATTACACGACTAAGCCAATCAGAATTGAAGTTGTACAATCATTATTGGAAAAGTGGGGTGACGTGATTTTAAAAAGTAAGGCTGCACGAAATGATGAGCCTTTAATTGACAAACAAACCATTGAAAGACTTAAGGCAATGGCCGTAGGAGATGATACTTCTTTTGTAAAAAATATATTTGAACTTTTTCTTAAACAGATGGATAACTTACATGCTGATATGAGTAAATTTTTCAATGAGCATGATGCCGATGGTATGTATAAAGCTTCGCATAAATTAAAAGGAAGCGCTCTCAATATTGGTGCAAAAAGGTTATCTGAAGTTTGCCGAATTATTGAAGAAAAAGGAAAACTTGGCGACCTTACCGGAATGAACGAATTGATTCAGCAGTTGGCAGAGGTTATTTCATTAACAAAGAATGAAATCAGGAGTTTAAGTTTGGCTTGATTTTTAAACTTTTTGTTGATGTAACCAAGGATACAAAAGCCCTTCTTTCATTTTCGTACCTTTGCACATTATTAAATTAATTAAGGTATGACAAACGCAGTTTATAATATTCCTCCGGCCTATAATGAACCGGTGTTAAATTATGCACCCGGAAGTCCGGAGAAAATGGCATTAAAGGCAGCACTTGCAGAAGCCCGTTCCAAACAAATGGATATACCCATGTATATTGATGGGCAAGAGGTACGAACAGGAAATACTTCAGCGCTTCGCCCTCCGCACGATCATCAACATATTCTGGGCATGTTTCATAAAGGAGAAAAGAAGCATGTGCAGTTAGCGATTGATGCAGCACTTAGGGCTAAAAAGCAATGGGCAGAAATGCCTTGGGAACAACGTGCAGCAATTTTTCTAAAAGCAGCTGACTTACTTGCAGGCCCTTATCGCTATAAGATGAATGCTGCTACCATGCTTGGACAATCAAAAAATGCTTATCAGGCAGAAATTGATTCAGCATGTGAGATGATTGACTTTTTGCGTTTCAACGTACAATATATGCGTGAAATTTATACACAACAACCACCTGTAGTAGGTAAGGGTGTATGGAACCGTACTGAACAGCGTCCACTCGAAGGATTTGTTTTTGCTTTAACGCCATTCAATTTCACAGCCATTTCAGGTAATTTGCCTACAGCACCGGCAATGATGGGTAACACTGTTGTTTGGAAACCTGCCAATACACAAATTTATGCAGCGAATGTGGTAATGCAATTGTTGATTGAAGCCGGTTTACCTGCAGGAGTAATCAATCTTGTTTATGTTTCAGGCCCCGATGCAGGTGATGTTATTTTTAAACATGCTGATTTTGGTGGAATTCATTTTACAGGATCAACAGAAGTTTTTAAGGGAATCTGGAAAACTATCGGAGAAAATATGCCTTTGTACAAGTCATATCCCCGAATTGTTGGCGAAACAGGAGGGAAAGATTTTATTATAGCGCACAAGAGTGCAGATATTGATGTATTAGTGACTGCATTGGCACGTGGAGCTTTTGAATATCAAGGTCAGAAATGCAGTGCTGCATCACGTTGTTATATTCCGAAGTCAATTTTTGAAGAGGTCAAAAGCAAGCTGGTTAAAGAAGTAAAGTCAATGAAACTTGGACCGGTTGAAGATTTCCGCAACTTCGTAAATGCCGTTATAGACGAAAAATCATTCGATAAAATTTCTGCTTACATTGAAAATGCAAAGAAGAGTAAGAGTGCAGAGATTATTGCAGGTGGAAACTTTGATAAGAGCAAAGGATATTTTATCGAGCCAACCATTATCCTTACATCCGATGCAAAATATACAACCATGTGTGAAGAAATTTTCGGCCCCGTGTTGACTATGTATGTTTATGAGGATGATAAGTTTGAAGAGACTTTGCATTTAGTTGACAACACCAGCGAGTATGCTCTAACAGGAGCAATTATTTCTCAAGACCGATATGCAGTTGATGTTGCAACACGAGCATTGGTAAATTCTGCAGGTAACTTTTATATTAATGATAAATGTACAGGTGCTGTTGTTGGCCAACAGCCATTTGGTGGTGCCAGAGGTTCAGGAACTAATGACAAGGCAGGTGCTATGGTAAATTTGTTGCGGTGGGTATCACCACGAACGATAAAAGAAACTTTTGTTCCGGCAAAAGATTACCGATATCCTTTTATGGAAGCGGAATAAAAATTTATTTAGACACGGAAGTAGTAGATTCGTCAAGGGAAATTCTTCCTCCTTTGGCGAATCTTTTTTTATAGTAAGGTTCATTAAGGTCACTTACAATAACACCACTTGATGTGCTGGAGTGTACAAATTTGTCCTGACCCAAATACATACCTACATGTGAAATTCTTCGTCCACGGGTTTTAAAAAATACCAAATCACCCGGAGTTAAATTTTTAAGCGAAACATGTGGCAGATTGTTATACATGTCAACAGAGCTGCAACCGAATGAACTGCCATAAACAGCTTTGATGATAACGTTAACAAATCCGGAACAGTCAATTCCATTTTCGTTTTTGCCGGCATATTTATATGGAGTATTCAGCCAAGTGTCTATAAGATCAAAAACCTTTGTGTTAAATACTTCCTTAACCTGATAGCCCAAAATCTGACTGTAGTAATTTCGCAGGTTGTCTTCAACAATATTTTCAGATTGCTGCGCTTTGGCACTTTGTCCAAAATACAACAATGTAAAAATCATTAAACCTATTGTGCGAAACTTCATTGGGCAAAGATAACATTTTAATGAACGCATTCTTTTAGCAGGTATTGTCTAAGATGAAAAAGAGCCGTCATCAATCTGATAACGGCTCTTAACACTTATGATAATAAAAACCAATTATTCAAGAATAACTTTTTTCATCACAGTTTTTCCATCAAAAACTAATTGAATCATATAAACACCTCTTGCATAATTGCTCACATCAACTTTACCGTTGTTTAGTCCTTCGTTAAATTGATAGCTTTCTTTATTTAATGTGCGTCCTGACAAATCTAACAGCGTTAATGTTGCTGTGTTCTTTTCAGATGCAGTCACATTAAATGTTACAAATGAAGTTGCAGGATTAGGGAAGAAAGTAACGCTTGCATCATCCGATTCAATACGAAGTGGTTGTTCTTCTAACTCTGACGGCATTTGTGTAGTTAATGGAGTAATATTTAAACCTTCATTACTATTACCTTCGCCCATTCTTGCTGCGGGAGTTGTAAACTGATTGTAAGCACTCCATGAAGAGTATGTGCTGCCACACAATCCACGTACGGACCAACGATAAGGAGTTGATGGTGATGCTCCAATGGTAATTGAGTTTACACCACTTGATAATGCATTAGAATAATAAACATATCCGGTATTCAGATTTTCAACTTTAATGTAATAGTTATTTGCAGAAGTCAGATTCCAGTTTATCTCTGCAGACGTTGGTCTGAGGTTTGTTACATGTAAATTTCCGGGTGTTGGGCAAGAAGAACCACAATTGTTAACTACAACAGCAGTAGCTGATGATGATTTAGTACAACCATTACTTCCTGTTACGGTAACAATATAATTGCCGGCAGTAGATGCAGAAATAGATTGTGATGTAGAGCCATTACTCCAAAGGTAATTAGCACCATTGCTTGAGGTTAACGTAACACTTGATCCCTGACAGATTGTGGTGCTGCCACTTGCGGTAATAGTTGCTGAAGGTGCAGGCATTACATTGACATTTACAACTGATGATGTTCCTACATAACCTGTTGTAAATTGTGTTACCGTTACAGCATAACTTCCGGCTGTGGTAACTGTAATTTTACGCGTTGTTGCCCCTGTACTCCATAAATAAGAGGAACCTTTAGTTGCTGTTAATTTTACGTTACCACCGGAACAAAAGCTCAATGAACCGCTGACAGTTATTGTAGGTTGAAACGATGAATTTACTGTTACAGTCATGGGTGCTGATGTATTACTACAACCATTGCTGTTTGTTACTTTAACTGTATAATTTCCTGCTGTTGAAACAGTGATTGATTGTGTTGTTGCACCTGTACTCCATAGATAACTTCCACCACTACCGGCACTTGAGGCGGTAAGTTGAACACTTCCACCTTGCTGTAAGTTTGTTGAACCATTTGCTGTAATTGTTGCAGTTGGCAAGGCATAAACAGTTACTACTTTATTTGTTGTTGACTGACAACCATTGTTTGTAATCGTTACTGTATATGTACCCGGAGATGACGTAGTAATTGCATTAGAAGTTGCACCTGTACTCCACATATATGAAGTTCCTGTGCTTGCTGTTAACGTTACACTACCTCCACTACAGAACGAAGTACTTCCTGATGCTGTAATAGTTGCCTGAGTAGGTGTTGTTACTATTACATTAACTGCTGCTGCTGTTGCGGAACCTCCTGCTGTTGTTGCTGTACATGTATAACTTCCTGCTGTGGTAACAGTAATAGATTGTGTTGTTGCACCATTACTCCACAGATATGAATTTGCTGCACTGCAAGTTAATACTACGCTTCCACCCTGACAGAAAGTTGTTGGTCCGTTAGCTGTAATTTTTGGTGTTGGTGCTGTAGAAGTTACAGTAACTGATAATGGTGATGATGTTGCAGAACAACCACTGTTGTTAGTAACAGTTACAACATAGTTTCCGGTTGTGCTAACTGTAACTGCTTGTGTTGTCATACCACCCGGTGACCATTTGTAACTTCCACCGGTACCTGCTGAAGAAGAAGTTAATGTAACACTTCCACCGGCAGCAAAAGTAGTTGGACCACTTGGTGAAATTGTGGCAGTAGGAACTGGCTTAACTGTTACTGCTGTTGATGCAGACATTGCAGAACAACCATTAGAGTTTGTTACTATAACATTGTAGTTTCCGCCTCCAATAGCTGTAATTGACTGTGTAGTTGCACCACTGCTCCACAAATATGTTGAGCCGCTGCTTGCAGTGAGAGTAACACTTCCGCCAACACAAAAAGAAGTTGAGCCATTTGCAGTGATTGTTGCATTTGGTTGTGCATAAACTGTCACTGTAACAGGTGCTGATGTTGCTGTTCCTGCAGCAGTTGTAACAGTAACAACATACGAACCTGCACTGGTTACATTAATATATGGATCTGTTGAACCATTGCTCCATAGATAAGAGAGACCATTACTGGCAATAAGATTTACATTTCCTCCTGCACAGAACGCAACAGGTCCGCTTGCACTGATTGTTGGCACTGCAACACCTGAACAGGGTGCAGGGCTTGTATAAATAGCATTGCTGCTGGTTGACAAATGAATCTGGTCAATCTCAAGATTAGTATTGGTTGGTGTAATTTTTAAAATGTGATCTGCTAATGATGTTACAGAGGTGAATGAAATTACTGCGCCTGAGTTTACATCATATTTATACCATTGCCAATTAGCATCTGTAATACAACCAATTTGTTTGCTGTTGCTACCATCTAAGGAAATTGTCATTCCTGTAGTTTGTGAGTTTTTAGAACGTGCTCTAACCCAAACATAATACGTATAGTCTGTTGTAGATCTTGGCTGGAAGTTGTAAGTTAAATCACTTACAGAATTAAAACCTACAGCAGTGGTGAAATCTGTAAAGTCGCCTGCTGCTGCTCCTGCAGGACGGGTTGTTTTCAGATATACATTACTGTTGCTGTTGTCATTTAACTCTGCTTCAAATTTAAAATCTTTTGACCAATAATATGGATAAGTATTTTCATGCCATCCATCTAACTGATAGAATATTGGTGCAGAAGTGTTGGTGTTATCATAAATATATGTACTACCTTGTCTTCTGATTTTAAATTTAATTCTACTGCCATCTAAATTAATTTGTGCAACAGCTTCATCAGGTGCAGCACCTGCCATATTAGACATTGGTTGTGATGAACCTGTGATGGCATATTTATTTTGTGAATTGTGTTTACGTACAACAACTAATTTTCCGGGGTCGCCAGTGTTGAAAGAGTAAGCCATGTAAGTTGGACTTGTTGTACTGTTAGGCACATCGCCCGACATCAGATATCCGTTTCTGAATAAGTCCTCGTAACGGCTTGTGATTGCTTGTGCATAAGGAGGAATAACCAATTGCCAGATATAATTTTTTGGATTCTGATAAGGTTGAGACGTTACGAAATAACCTGTTGTGAAAAATTCTGCACCTGTCATTGAAACAGCTTTAAGAAAGCCTAACCATTGTGCAGGACGAACGTTTTGTGTTTCGTCATTGTCCCATCCCGGTGAAACAGCAGGTGAAAAATATTTGTCTCCCGCTAATAATTGCTCTCTTCTTGATTCAACAACCCATTGCCATCCTTTCCATGCACCACTCCAATAGCGCCAGTTAGATGGCCAACGCATATAAATATCACCGGTTGCATAGTGTGAACCATTCATGGCTGTATTCACTGTGCGTACTTCAGACCATTTCAGATTCCATGTCGGCTGACCGTCTAACTGATAATAAGCAAATTTTGTATTCGATAAACCGCTTAAGCCCATGAACTGATCGCGATAAGCATTTATTTTTGTTGCTGCTCTGCGACCTTCATAAGTGAACCAATCAAGCCCTGATGAATTTTTATCTGAAACAACACTTGGATCAGATTGCATAACGTTGGTGTAATATAAAAAAGGAACGACTTCACCATTATCTAATATATAATCTATAGGTCTGCTCAATTTTGCAAGTAATTGTTGCATGTAAAATTTCTGAGTAAGTCCATCTTTTACCAATGAGTCCGGTGCACCTGCAGGACTCAGATATTTTGTAGAGCCTGTTCCTCCATTAGGATTCAGATATTGTCCGGAACTATTTTTTAAATAATACTTATCGGGTAAACATCCACAAGTTGCATAAGGACTATTGCTTTTATAACCTGCATCTGTCGGGCGCAATTGTGGCCAATATGATAATGCAGATACTTTATATTGTGGATAGCTGTTTGCTAGATTAATCCATGCATGTGAAAAAGTAGTTGAGTTTGAGTAATCACTATAGGCACCGGTATTTTCGGCAGCCATAATGGTGTAGTTAAAGTTTTTTGCAAAATCTGTCTGCAGTGTAACACTGTTTGCTACAGCTTTTGAATAAACAGTTTCATAAGTCTGATATCCTGAAAGATAATAGTAGCCTACAAACGGATTGTTTGGAAATAATGTATGTCCTGGCTTATATCTTGGTGTTGGAAAGTTTTTCAATTGCTCAATTGGAGTAAGAGATGGCGATGGATGTCCGGGTGCAAAATCATTGATGTTGATTCCTGCAGTTACCGGACTTGGCGAAGGTGCAACAACCGTTGGGTTTGCAAATGAATAGTGTTTGCCCGCCATAAAATTCAAATAGTGAGCATAAATAGAATTGCCACCAAGTGAGTTGTGGTAAACTGCAATCTCATCAATTGCACCCTGCAACTTATAGTAATCCGATTGTGAGTTCAACATGTAATCTCTGTTGCCACTCTGTGAGAAACTACCACCTGCTATGGTTTTTGAAAATCCTGCAGGTAATTGTCCGTCAACCCAAACCTCTTTAATACCGGCTTTAGCATTATACTTAAATACAATATGATGCCAGTTGTCATCAACATAATAACTGTATGATGCACGGCCAATGCCGTTAAGATCAATTTCAAAATCATCATAAATTGGTGAGCCATTAGCAGCTTTTACTTCTGTCATGAAGTTAATTGCCGGATAGGTCATGCGCAATTCAAGTGCGCCATCCATTCTCTTGGCAAATACTGTTGTGCCAAAGTTCATGCCCGGTTTAAAAATAAACTCAAATGTTATGGCAGAATCAATGGCAAGTACACCACCTCTGATGATGGTACTGCTTGAGTCCAATTTCATATACTTGCCAACACCACCTGAAGTATTGGTAAGTATTTGATAACTTGACTGATAATAGTTCGGATCAAGATTAAAATTGCCCATCGAATCTTTCATTGGCGAGGAGCCTTCGAAAGTATAATACGACTTTGGCTGATAATTTTGAGCAACCAAACAAGTTGGTACTGCTAACAAGAACACTGCAACAATGCTCCTTGTAATTGAGATTAAATTTGATTTAATCATGTGAAATGGTAATTAGAAATTAAACATAATAAGCCCCCTGCGATTAACCGAAGTTTTTTCGCATTAATAAATTTTGTTGTTAAACGGAATAGAAGAATTGGTTAACGCGTCCAAAAATAAATCGAATTTTCACCCAAAAAAGACCTTTTCGACTTCAGTACGTTAAAATGATGATAATCAGCGCATAGTGTTATTAACACCTGTTAATAACTCAACCTTCGCCATCAAAAAAATGACTTTCACCCAAAAAAAGCGAACTTTCGCCCATTAAAATTTGGTAAAAATTCCGGCTGAAAATTGAAAAACATCAACAGGTTGTGAGTAAGCACCGGTTGACCTTTTTTCTCCGTTTTCGGAATAAATTAAATACACATCATCGTAGTTAAATTCTGTACGGAAATAGTCGCCAGCAAACATAACTCCAACGTTTTTATGAAAAGAGTATTTTACTTCAAAGCCTAAGTTGAGTGCTATATCTATAACAGAAGAAGCATTTTCTGTAACCTGTAATGTTTTTACACCATCAAAAGATTGATATATACGCTTAGAATATTTGCCATTAGCAAAACCAAGCATCCCTCTTAATGTGGCATCTGTTTGTTCGTTAAAATTTAATGTCGTGCCAAGTCCTAAAAGCAAACTGTTGACTTTCCATGGATAAGTAGTTGTCTTGTATCGTGGTCCCGAAGGGTTTGTTTCAACAAGACTGTTCAGCAATGTTTTTGCATCAGAAGGGTTGTAGAACCACACATAATCGGCAGCAATATATAGTTTGCTGTTTGGGTGGTAAGAAGTTCGCAGTCGCGAGGTAGCGCCAAGCATGGCATAGCCGGATTTAAAGTTCTCATCTAACTTGTCGGCAAAATCACTCAATGGAATGTTTATGCCTGCTGTTAGACCTATCTGCCAGCGTGATGTTTCTTCTTCAGTATCCTGTGCCGAGGCTGTTGACGATAAAAGAGGAATAAAAAAAGTAAGCCATAATAATTTTGCGATATGCTTCATGTAGCCCGAAAGTTTGCCCTAAAGTAGCAACTTTACAGGAATCACAAACCAAGCAAGGCAATTTTAGTTTTCAGCTTATGTATTTGCGAAACTACTATTCCCTTTTTGTCGAAGTGCCTGATGAGATATTTTAGTAGTATGATTGACAATGTTCTTTGTTTTTATAGTGAAACATTATGATCTGCCTTCTTTGATATTACATAATAAGGTTTACGGTTCCCTTCTTAGTCAATATTCTGCCGTTTATAGCTTTTGCCTGTATTTTATATACATAGCTTCCCTGTTGGGCTATCTGGCCTTTATACATACCATCCCAGCGCTTGCTGATGTCATTAGATTCAAAAATCATGGCTCCCCAGCGGTCATAAACCTGCATGGTAAAGTCTTTAACACCTTCGCTATAAGCACCAAATGTTTCGTTTATACCATCGCCATTAGGAGTAAAGGAGTTAGGCACATAAATAGCCATATTAGGTGTCACCGTAGTTTCGTTAGACATACTGGTGATTTCATTGGCTCCCTGCTTGTAGGCAATGACCCTGTACTTGCGCTCTGCAATGTTGCTTTGTGCATTTACAAAGGTGGATTTACACACACCCAACACACACATAGACATTAAGGCAATTTCTGCAATTCTTTTCATATTATTTATTATTTGTACAGTGAATTGCAAATTGCTTTCCCGAATGTGGTTTAATTGTTTGAAAAGCGCAGCTAAATCACATATGTAAGATTTTATCATCCTGAGTTAAAGATTTAAGCACGTTTTTGTGAATTCTCCTCTGAGAAAAATATATCTGAATCGGAAAGACTTGTGCTTTTTATGTGAAAGAAAAACGATTTCAGCAGCCATTATAAATACAATTAGACCATGTATAGCATATTAAAAACAAGTCCTTCCGATATTGAAGATTCTTATTCTGTTGATAAGCCTAAAAAACACATGAATCTGCCAACGTTTTGAGAAGTTTTTGAACAATATGCTTGTTTAATGATAAAAAGTATTACTTTTAGGAAAAATTTAGTCTGCTTTAGAATGAAAAATTATAGTTACAGTATTTATTTTTCATCATTATTCTTTTCAGGCAAGATATTTTTCTTTCTTGTGGCTTCTCATTCCAAAGAAGTGTGTTGTATAGATAAACCGCCATTATATCGTTCACTCTAAATCTTAATAACATGCACACCATTGAACAACTTGAGGAAATGCTTGCCGAACACAAAGAGTGGCAAGGTAAAATTAACTTCTATCGTGCAGAGATAGACAGGATGAAAACCGATCTTGCCTCAGCAGTGATGGCCGATAGAAATCAGTACAACATGCCACATGTTGAGCATTACCAGAATCAATTTATTCTGCAGCGCGACATATTAGATATTATGCGTCATGATTTTAAACAGCATGAAAATAAAATTGAAGCACATTCTTCAAATCCGGTGACAAATCTTGCAGCTGCACATCAGAGTGAGCGCGAAAAGCTTGGTTCTTTCGAAAGATATTTTAAAGAGTTGCGCAACGAGTTTCAAGCTTTTATTCATAAAGAAGCTTTTAGCTGAGAGGCAACGAAGTATAGATTTGTGTAGTCAAGTAATTATTCCTGCTGATTTTGTTTAAAAGAATCAGGAAATAGTGAAAGTGTTATATTTATTGAATGGAGTTGTTCATCAATAAAAGCTATGTTACATTTTACTTAGATTAAAATGATAGTCATGAAAAAATCAATTATCTGTTTAGTGTTATTGTTTCATTTAACGGTTTTACTATTTGTAGCCTGTCGCAAAAATGATTCGGATGATGTTATTCCTAATGTTCAACAAACGTCAGAACAAATTCGCACCACTATTAGTGGATATGTACTAAATGAAATGGGGCAAGCACTTAGTGGGGTAACTGTTTCTACAAATGGTTATATAGCAACTACAAATGATAAAGGAATTTTTTTACTAAGTAAAGTTATTGTTGACAAAAACCGTTGTGTTATTAGTTTTTCTAAATCAGGTTTTACTAAACGAAACTATGTTTTTCGTCCAACAGATTCAAGCGGACAGTACGTTAAATTGATGTTGTTAAATAACGTGCCTAACAAAACAGTTTCAGGAGTTAATGGAGGAACTGTTTCACTACCTAATGGTGCAACAATAGAATTTCAACCAAATTCTTTTACCACTGCTAATGGAACTGCTTATACAGGAACAGTTAATATATATCTGAAACATCTTTCACCTGATGATACGGACTTTAGTATGATGATGCCTGGTGGAGATATGCTTGCAAAAGATACAACTGGTAAGATTGTAAGTTTGTATTCATTTGGTATGATGATGGCAGAACTTACATCAACCAATAATTTGCCTTTACAACTTGCTGCAGGTAAACCGGCAACAATCTCAATGCCTATTGCTCCTTCACAAATATTAAAGGCCCCTGCTACTATTCCATTATGGTATTTTGATGAAACAACATCCTTGTGGATTGAAGAAGGAGGTGCAGCAAAGGTAGGGAGTGCCTATACCGGGCAAGTTAAACATTTCAGTTTTTGGAACTGCGATTTTCCAGGTGAAAGAGCTACTATTAAAGGAAGGATAATTGATTGTAACGGTAATCCCATGCCAAATGTTGTGGTAACATTAGATAATTGGTTTGATATGTTAACAGATAATAATGGTGTCTATCAAAGTTGGGTACCTGCAAATATAAGTTACGTGTTGCAAGTTTTATTAAGTCATAACTCAGGAGTCTTTTCAAGTGCACCTGTCAACATCACACCAATTGCTCCTGGCCAGACTTATACAGTACCTGATATTTCATTGCCTTGTCCTTCTTCAATTACAGGAACATTGCAGAATTGCGCAGGAGTAAATGTTGCGGGATATGTTGCCGTATTAAATTTAAATGCTAATTTATTAAATTTAATTTATACAGGCAGTGGACAATTTTCAATTAATGTGCCATCACAAATACCAATAGTTATATATGTCTCTTCACTGAACAACTTTGAACATTACGATACATTAAATGCAATCAGTAATATGGGGACAATAATAAATTTAGGTTCAATTCAACTTTGTACTTATGCTAATGACACTACAAATTTAATTACAATAAATGGTGCAGGATTTAATAATCAGACTTTTATTTTTACTAATGCTTTATTTATGACTTCTGATTTACCTTCAGATACCTCAATATATTCTCATGAACTTGAGTTGGGGGGAATTCTCCAACCTTATGGCAGTTGTTATTATTATGGTATCAGTTTAAAAGACACTCTTGCAGGTACACAACCTATAATCAATTCAACTCAAGTTGATTTTCAATTACAAACTCCTCAAGTTGATTATGCAATAAATTTATTACCTGGCGGAATAATAGAATTACATTCGAACGCATTAATTCCAGGTGATTACTTCGAAGGAACCTATTCCGGTCAAGCCGATATAATAAATTTGAATACAGTCACAAGTACACAGGGAACGGTTATAGGAAAGTTTAGAGTACGAAAACAATTTTGATTCGTATAAGAAATAAAAATTCGAGATAAATTGTTATAATGAAAGAAATAAAACAATGTAGCCGTTACACTTTTTTGAGTAACGGCTACTATTTATATATTTATATTCTAAAACTTTTTACTTTTTTTTCTAAAAAGCTTTGCCTGATTCGTTGTTATTTTTTATCAGTAAAAACAAATTTACTACATAGCATAACAGATTTTCAATTGTTCCAGAAGTCTTAATTTCCAAAACAAATTTTTACACAAACACCAAATAGACTAAGTAGGCCATAAAGCCAAGAATCAGCAATTCTTCAGCAAAAAACAGCAGCATTGTATTTTTTCGTCCAAAAAAAGATTTCTTAAAGTAATGCGAGCGGAATGAGTTTTCTTCCTTGGTGTGATCATAGGTGATAATTGGATCGTTGTTCATCATAGTCATAAGAATTTGCAGGCAATTTATATCTGCACTTTGCCGGAATGGGATAAAAAATGAATTTCTGTTTAAGATGTAAGAAATTCAGAAAAGTAATTGGTTTTTTTGATACCCTTTTTTTGTGACGAACAGATTTTTCAGAGAGAAAGATGTTTTAAAGAAAAAAAATTCAATCTTTAGAACGCATGAAAGAATAAACGATACAAGCTATGTTTTGCAGTTCAGATTTTGAAATCTTCAACGGAAAGCCACTTATTGCACAAAAACAATTCGTCATCAATGTGGTTTGAACAGATAAAAATCAATCTGCCATCTGAATGTGTTCTTAAAAATTGCTGATACCATGCAATGTTTTGTTTGTCGAGGTTGGTGCAAGGTTCATCTAAAAGTAAAAGTGGCGTGTCTGATGCAATGGCAAGCAGTAACTTGGTTCGCTGTTTCATGCCAGAAGAAAATTCACTCAACAATTTATTTCTATGTGCTTCCAGGCCGGATTCAGTAATGATAGAAGAAATATTAAATGCTGGCCGTAGGTTTTTAAAACGGAAATAATAGCGGATCATTTCCTCTAAAGTAAAATCTTCAATAAGCATTAAGTAGGGTGAGGCTATTGAAAAATAACGATAGACAGAGTCGGCCTCTATTTTTTTATCATGTTCATGCCACTCAATTTTTCCTTCATTAGGTGATACATAGCCCGAAATAACCTGAAGTAAAGTTGATTTGCCAGAGCCGTTTTTGCCTGTTATGCCAATAACATCACCAGAAGAAAAAGCAGCAGTACATTTTCTGAAAATCCAGTGTTGTTTGAATTTTTTTCCGGCTTCAGTTAAGTTAACAGTAAACACGATGTGATTTTTTGTTGTTCAATTATTCATCATCGCTGTCTGATGGAGTAAATCCACGCATCAAACCTTTAGGCGAATTATGAATAAATTCAACAATCTGGCTTCGCAATGCACTTTCAGGAATTTCTTTTTCAATTTCGGCAAGTGCTTTTTTAACGTTACTGTTCTGAACAAACAATATGCGATAGATATCCTGAATGTGATTTACATCTTCATTAGAAAAACCTCTGCGTCTGAGTCCGATATTGTTTATGCCAATATATGAAAGTGGTTCGCGTGCCGCCTTAGTAAATGGCGGAACATTTTTCCGCACTAACGATCCTCCTGCAATAAAACTATGTGCACCAATATGTACAAACTGTTGCACTGCAACCAAGCCTTCTAATATTGCCCAGTCATCAATTAATACATGTCCTGCAAGCGTAACGTTGTTTGCCATGATAATATGATTTCCCAACTGACAATCGTGTGCAATGTGTGCATAAGCCATCACTAAGCAGTTACTGCCCAATGTGGTTTTCATTTTGTCTGTTGTTCCTTTATTCATGGTAACAAACTCACGAATGGTAGTGTTGTCACCAATTTCTGCTGTTGTCTGTTCGCCTTTATATTTTAAATCCTGAGGAATGGCAGAAATTACTGCACCAGGAAAAATGCGACAGTTGCTGCCGATTCTTGCACCATCATAAATCGTTACGTTTGAAGCTATCCATGTGTTGTCACCGATAACAACATCATCGTAAACCATGGTAAAAGGTTCAATGGTTACATTGTTACCGATTTTTGCTTTAGGGCTTACTACTGCAAGAGGTGAAATCATGATTTTTTTACAATTTGAGCCATCATTTCTGCTTCCATAACAACTTTGTCGCCTACAAATGCCTGTCCGCCCATGTGGCAAAGGCCACGTCTGATAGGTGAAATTAAATCAAGCTTAAAGACAACAGTATCGCCCGGCTTAACCATATTCTTAAAACGTGCTGATTCTATTTTTAAAAAGTATGTCCAGTAATTTCCAGGATCAGGAACAGTATTGAGTACAAGAATACCACCTGTTTGTGCCATAGCTTCAATTAGCAACACACCGGGCATTACAGGATTACCCGGAAAGTGGCCCTGGAAAAACCATTCGTTGGCAGTTACATTTTTTACACCTACAACACCTGTTTCAGTCAGTTCAGTGATTTTGTCAATCATCAAAAACGGAAAACGATGTGGCAGGAAAGATTCAATTCTGCTAATGTCGAATAGTGCAGGTTTATTTGCATCAATGATGGGTGCCTTTAAACGGTTTTTATCTTTTCTGATAATTTCTTTAAACTGTTTTGCGAAAGCAACGTTGGCAGCATGCCCCGGACGCGCAGCAAGAATATGTCCTTTCAGATGCACACCAAGTAATGCAAAGTCACCAACAATATCTAACAGTTTATGCCGTGCAGGCTCATTCTGAAAATGCAGTTCAATATTATTTAGAATGCCTTTATGTTTTATCTCAACTTTTGGTTTCTTGAATAAGGTTGCCAACTCGTCTAACTTATCCTGTTTTATTTCGCGGTCAACAATTACAATTGCATTATTCAGGTCGCCACCTTTTATTAAATCATGTTTAAGCAGCATTTCAAGTTCATGCAGGAATACAAATGTTCTGCATTTTGAAATCTCATCTTTAAACTCAGTAATTTTATGCATTTGTGCATGTTGTGTTCCCAACACAGGTGAGTTGTAGTCAACCATTACCGTAATACGATAGTCGGGGCTTGGCACAGCAAGCATTTCAACATTGCGGGCAGGCTCTTCATAGGTGAGGTTTTCTGTAATAACAAAATAACTACGTGTTGCTTCTTGCTCACGCAAGCCGGCCTTTTGAATGGCATTTACAAATGGAAACGCACTGCCGTCAAGAATAGGTACTTCAGGGCCATCAATTTCAATAAGCACATTATCTACTTCCATGCCTACCAATGCAGCTAAAACATGTTCTGTTGTACTCACCTTTACACCGTTTGCACTTAAAGTTGTTCCGCGTGACGTATCCACAACATTGTCCACATCGGCATCAATAATTGGTTGGCCGTTTACATCAGTTCTTTTAAACTTGTATCCATGATTTTCAGGTGCAGGCTTCAATGTAAGTCTGGCATTTACACCGGTGTGCAACCCCGGACCTTCTACAGTTATTTCTTCTTTTAAAGTAACTTGTTTTACACTCATGATTTATTTTCAGCAGGGTTTAGACTACCTGTCTTTTTTTCTAACTCGTTAATTTTTCTTTCTAATTGTGGTAACTTTTTAAACACAACGTAGGTGCGTTTGTAGTCGCTTATGTTAAATGCAGGAGAACCTTGAACAATTTCGTTAGGTGTTGTGATGCTGGTTCCGATGCCGGATTGTGCAGCAATTTTTACGCCATCAGCAATAGATAAGTGTCCTATGATACCTACCTGTCCGCCAATCATACAGTTCTTTCCTATTTTGGTTGAACCTGCCACTCCTGTTTGTGCAGCAATAACTGTGTTTTCGCCAATTTCTACATTATGTGCAATTTGTATCAGGTTGTCTAACTTAACACCTTTGTGTATGACAGTTGAGCCTAATGTAGCACGATCAATAGTTGTTCCTGCACCAATTTCTACATGGTCGTGAATAACGACATTACCTATCTGTGGAACTTTTTTATAGTTGTTGTTTTCGTTAGGAGCAAATCCAAAACCATCTGCACCAATAATTACACCTGCATGGATATTGCAATGCATGCCTATCTGACAAAAAGAATAAACTCTAACACCGGGAAATAAAGTTGTGTTGTCACCGATAATTACATGATCACCAATATAGCAATGCGGATAAATTTTTACGTTTTTACCAATAACTGCATTCTTGCCAATATATGCAAAAGCACCAATGTAACCTTGATCTCCGACTGTTGCAGAAGGGTCAATAAAAGAAGGCGACTCAACACCTTTTTTATCGTTAACAATCTGATTGTATATTTCAAGCAGCGAGGCGAAGCTTTTATAGGCATCTTCAACTCTGATGAGTGTTGCACTAATTGCATTTTCAGCCACAAAATCTTTATTTACTATGACAACAGATGCCTTGGTGTCGTAAATGTATGGTGTGTATTTTGGGTTTGATAAAAAGGATAAAGTTCCGGGCTTGCCTTCTTCGATTTTAGACAAAGCATTTACTTCGGCATCGTGATTTCCCTCTACAGTGCCTTTGAGGAGGTCTGCTATTTGTTTGGCGGTAAACTTCATTTGTTACTCAATAAATTCCGGACTTGGTGCAATGTGTGCAAATGTACAAATGAGACTGTGATATACAAACTCAACCAATAAATACTATTCAACTAAAAAATAATGCTAAAACAGTGGTTGGCAAGGGTATAACCAAGCCATGGATTTGTTAATGCTGAAAACTGCTATGGACAAATGCCTTATTGCCTATTGGCGCTCAGGCTTTGTAAAACAGCAGTCAGTCCGGCAAACATCCAGGCATTACTCCAACGCATAAAAGATGTCTTTTCTGTATAATTTTTATATTTTCTGAAATAAAAATAACCTTTTTGATGCTGCATTTTTTCCAGCATGTATTCAGCAACTTTAAATGCAAGGGTCTGTTCGTTAAATCGTGTTAATGTCAGAAGTGATTGTGCTGCCGCTGTACAGTCAACCGGAAAAACATTGTTGTTGTAGAATTTCGGGATACGACCTTCAAGAAAAAAGTGGTTGATGTAAAATTTTTTTCCTGCTTTTAGGTTTTCATCATAAGTCTTGTCGTCACAGTGTAAAACATATTCATGCAAACAATCTAAAACATAACCGGTGTGATAGTTGTCAATCCATGTTCCTGCATCGCTGGTTGAGTAAATCCATGCACCATCTGCACGTTGATGTTTCATGACAAAGGCAACAGAATCTGCTGCTGCTTTTTTTAGGGATTCATCTTTTGTTACTGAATAAACCTGAGCCAACAAACGAGAGCCTTTCATGCTTGCATTAAAAACTACCTGTTTATCGAATGGTGAATAAGAAAAACAAAAATGACCATTGGCATCGACAGTACGATTTAAATCTTTCATCACAAAGTCTGCTGCACTTTTGCAAAGTTGAAATGCTTTTTGATTTCCTGTTTGTTGCCAGGCTATAAAAAGTGCATTGGTAATTATTCCGGTCGCAACAACTGTTGGCTGATAGGCAGGTATGTTGGCATAACGTGCTTCCCAGTCAAAATCATATCCCCAACATGCACCATGAAATCCTTTTGGAATAAGTTTTTCAAGCTCATCAATAAGTTTAGCAATATTTTGGTTGAGTATATTTTTTTCTTGCTGATTAACATTAATCAGTTGTGCGTAAGCCTGAATGCAAAGGCCAAGAGTAACAGGATTCAGCCCTTTCGGAACAAAAAGTAGTGGTCGTAAATTGAGTGGCGATCTTTTAACAAGTTGTTGTGCGCCAAAGCGAATTAACTTATTTTTATTCAGCAAGGGTAATTTAAAAAATGGAGATTTTAATGCATCGTAAGGGTCGTATCCCTTGTAGTGATGTGACTCGATATATTTTCGTAATCGTGATGTTGCCGCCTCAAGGGTTTTGGATGCATCCATTGAATTAAAGAATTATTCTTTCTCCATTGGAGGCAATGCTTTGTAATGCTCGGAATGTTGCCAGTGTGCTCAAAACAGTTTCTTCAAAAGGTATTGGTGCAGGTTTTCCCTGAACAATACTATCTACAAATGCTTTAACCTCATTCTGATGACCTTTATCCTGATTGCCTGTATATTTTTTTTCTGATTTACCGAATACAGTCAGTGTTTTAAAATCATCAAGAACTGCGACAATGCCAGAACCGAATACTTCAAGATATTCTTTGTTGATGTTTTTATTGCCATTGCTGAAATAACTTACCGAAGCGGTACTGCCATTTTCAAATTGCAGGTTAAAGCAAACGGTATCGTTTAGTTTTTGTGCATCATTCAATGCAACTGCACTTATAGTGGTAAGTTTTGATCCGGCAAGAAACATACATAAATCAATAAAGTGACAGGCTTCACCAACAATTCGTCCACCTCCAACTTTTAAATCATGCACCCAATGATCGGCAGGGATTACACCTGCATTGATTCTGTAATTAATTGCAATTGGATTTCCGGAAGAGAAAGTTTTTTTAATGGTTTGAATCATTGGAGCAAACCTTCTGTTGAAGCCAACCATTACCCTGCAATTTTGCTTGGTAAATTCATGTTGTATCTGAACCAATTCTTCCTCTGTTAAGCAAAGAGGTTTTTCAACAAATACATTTTTCCCTGCCTGTAATGCCTGCATAACATAACCTGCATGTGTTTCGTGACGTGTTGCAATAAAAACTGTATTGATATCACCATTGCTGAAAATGTCCTGAGCATTACCTGATGCAAAAGAAAATTGATTTTTGTCTGCAATGTTTCGTGCATTATTGGGACGTGCTGTAACTATACCACTGAGCTTTGCAGGAGTATTCTTTAAAGCAGGTAATAAAAAATTTTGTCCGAAAGAACCTGCACCAATCATACCTGCAACCACATCACTCTTAGTATAAAAAGGGTTGGAAAGATTGACTTTTTGTTGCAGCGGCTTATTCGTATCATATTTCAAAACCATTCCAACAAAAGGCTCGGTTTTGTTCATAATAAGATCGTATGCTGCAGGTGCTTCTTTAAAATCAAATGTATGAGTAAGCAAATTTGAAAGATGGATTTTACCGGTTGCAATTAAATCAACAAAAGCAGCCATGTTTCTGTTCTCTGTCCAGCGTACATAGTCGTAAGGATAGTCAATTCCTCCTTCTTCGTATTCAGTATCGTAACGCCCCGGACCATAAGAGCAACTCATGCGCAGGTCTAATTCTTTTTTAAAATAGTTTGGTCGTTTAAACCCTGTTGGTACTGCTCCCACAATAACTACTTTGCCTTTTCTGCGACATAAGGCTCCTGCCAGATCAACAGGATCGAGTGAGTCAGTGCCGGCAGTGATGATTACTGCGTCAGTGCCGTAGCCGTTAGTAATATTGTTAATTGAACTTTCAAGATCTTCACTGTTACGGGTAAATGCAGCATCAATATCAGTATGCAAAGCAAGGTCAACCATACGTTGGTCAATATCTATTCCGATAGTTTTTATGCCACCGGCTTTAAGCATCTGAACGGTAAGTTGTCCAACCAGACCAAGCCCGATGACTACACAATTTTCACCTAAACGAAGGTCGGCTTGTCTTATCCCCTGAAGTGCTATTGAACCTAAAGTTGTAAAGCATGCATGTTGAAGGGCAATTTTATCGTTTAACTTAACACAAAGATTTACAGGGACAGCAATAACTTCTGCATGAACTGCACTGTTGCCACCACAAGCTACCAAATCACCAACTCTGAATTCAGTAACATCAGGTGCAACAGCAATAATTTCGCCTGCTGTGCTGTAACCTAATGATGATGGTGCATCTAATTTATTCATCACCATTTTATAAGTGTTTAAAATGCCGAATGTTTTTGCAGCATCAATCACTTTTTTTACTTCTTCTTTTCTTGCTCTTGCCTTACCGATATAACTCAGTCGTGCATCTTTTACGGTTTTGCCTTCAGTACCTGCACTAATCAGCGAATAATGATTGCGTACTAAAACCTGCCCTGATGAAAGAACCGGAAACGGCACTTCAAGCAACTGCATTTTTCCATCTTTCAGATTTTGTGTTAACTGTTCCATTTTTTGCAGTTTAGATTGTTTATGTGGAATGATTTTGATCGAACCACTTTCTGAATGCTATTAATCCTTCTTCTAATGTTGTAGCAGGACTATAGTTAAGTAATTCTTTTGCTTTACTTATGTCGGCAAATGTATGAGGTACATCGCCTGGTTGATCAGGTAATTTTTCAAGTAATGCTTTTTTGCCTGCTTCTTTTTCTATTGCTGCAATCAGCATATTCAGATTGATAGTTCTGTTATTACCAAGATTTATGATTTCGTAATTGCTTTTATCATAATGCATGGCTGCAATTATACCATTCACGATGTCGCCTACAAAAGTATAGTCGCGGCTAGTTTCACCATTGCCAAAGAATGGAATTGGTGTACCCTGACGTATCAGCTTAAAAAATTTATGTATAGCTAAGTCAGGCCGTTGACGAGGACCAAACACTGTAAAGAAGCGCAGAGATATAAACCTGATACCATACAAATGAGCATAAGTATGCCCGGTAAGTTCGCATGAGACTTTTGTTGATGCATAAGGAGAAATAGGTTTCAATACAAAATCATTTTCGCTCCATGGTGTGTTTGGGTTGATGCCATAGACACTACTACTGCCTGCAAAAACAAACTGTTTGATATTTTTTTCTTTTGCCTTCTCCAATAAGTTTACAGTTCCTTTGATATTTACATCTTCATAAAGCAAAGGTTTTTCAATACTCGGTCTAACTCCGGCACGTGCAGCCAGATGAACTATAATGTCGAACGGTTGTTGAAATAGTTTTTCGAGAAAGTCAGTATCACGAATATCACCTTCATGCAAAAAAAAGTTTTTACTCTTTAATGCTTCCGAAATATTATTTCTTTTTACAGCAGGATTGTAAAAATCATCAAACACATCAAGGCAATGCACTTCGTATAAATCATTAGTTAAAAGAGCATCACATAAATTGCTGCCAATAAAACCTGCTCCGCCTGTTACTAATACTTTTTTCAATTCAATAATATTTAATTCTCAATTACACTTCTGAATGCATGACCCATCCGTTCAACCATTTTTTCTTCTGTCAGATTTTCTAAATAGATGCGTCTGCTTTCTGCTCCCATTTTATTTCTCAAATCTTTATCGTTTGCCAAAATAATTATTTTTTCGGCTAATTGCTGAATATTTTTCTTTTCTACCAGATAACCATTTTTTCCATCATGTACGCTTTCGGAGATTGCTGCATGGTCTGTAGAAATTACAGGCAGTCCGGCAGCCATAGCTTCAACAGTAACCCATGGATGACCTTCATTGCGATAGTATGTAGGGAAAACAAAAATATCGGCTTCGTTCAGGATGCTGAACTTTTTATCACCTTTAACAGGCCCGTGATTTATCACAGGCAGTTCAGGATGTTGTTGTAAAAATTTTTTAAAATCTGTTTTTACATCTGCTTCACGCCATTCACCGGCAAATACAAATTCTACGTTTTTATTTTTTTCATATACTAATGGTGCTGCGTACAATGCTTCCAATACTCCTTTGGTGCGCACATAGTTACCAAGAAAAAGTACTTTAACCTTATTGTTGTTTCGCTCATTGTAGTTTACCGGAAAATTTCCACCATTGGGAATAACAAATATTTTTTCGTCAGGTACAATCCAGTTAAATAGTTTACGCAGGTTGTTGCCAAGCACAATCTGTCCGTTTACTTTTTTATGTACAAAACGAATGAATGATTTCATCGTTTTTCCACTTTCATTATACCAGTTCAGAAAATATCCACCGCGAAGATGTGTAAGTACTTTAATGCCAAAAAGTTTTGCAATAAGAATATATCCTGCATCACGTGTATAGCCAACATTGGTTTGTCCTGCAGGTACATAAACCAGATCAGGGCGATAGCGGATACAATACCAGAACAACTGAAAATATTGTTTAAAGGCTAAATAAAAATTCGTTAAATCGAGTTTTGCTAATGTATTGATGTCACGTTTATCAGAAAGGTCAAGATGAATCAGATTAAATTCGTCTTTAAGTTTTGAGTTGAGAATAATTTCGCAGGCAACAGATGGGCCAATGTAGGGAGGAGGCAGTTTGCCCAGAAAAATTACAGTATATTTTTTGTCACTCATGATGATTTAAATTTAAGATAAAGAGATGGAAAAAAGCGTTGCAGCAACCAGGTTATGGTTATGCCACTGCATAACATCAGAAAAAAATCAATAGGTATGCGTGCTCTGGTGAATCCAATAGCAATTGAATGTGCACCGGTGAAGGCAAGTAAAATCAATAACAACGTAAATGCCTCAACCGGATGTTTTTTAAACAATAATATCAATCCAAATGGAAAGAGTAGTAATATAGGCAGATATGAAATCAGGTAAACAGATTTTCGTCCTTCATTGCTTCCGAATTTCACGCTTTTACTATCAGGGTTACGATTCCAACTCCAGAGTTTTTCTGCTTTTAGCCAACCCATAGAAACAAATTCAGGGAAATTGTTTTTTATCCAATTTACAGCTTCTTGTTGATAGGCTGCAGATACTTTTACGGCCTCATCAGGTGTGCGTGCTGCAAGTGGATACTGTGCATATATTGGCAACGGTGGGTTTAAACGATAAATTTCGTCTAGTGATTTGTTAGCTTTTAGATATTCAAATGACAAAGGATTGTTGCCTTGCCACATACCGAATGAACCATGTGTGCTGATTAATAATTTTCCTGTTAGTGAATAATTTCTAACCAACCAGGGTGCCATTGCCAATAGACATCCTGCAACAATTAATGAGCAACTGATAAATGCTGCTGTTACATTTTGTGATTTGAAGTAGCGATAGAATACATAGAGAAATAAGCCGGGAAGAAAAGTTATGATTGTTGCTCGTGTTAAAAATGCAAGACCGATTATAATTCCGGCAAGTACAAGTCTTTTTGATGAAAGTTTTTCTGTGAGTAATAATTCAATAGTCAATACAAGTAAAAAAACAAAAAGTGTAGTGTCGTAGATAGAAAACGAATATGTAAACAGATATGGATAAAAAGCATGATAACATGCTGCAAAAAATCCTGCAATGGGGTGAAAAAGTCTGGTGCCGATTTTAAATAGCAGAAGAGAGGTGATGAGATGCAATACAGCCTGAAGGATGGTCAGACCTAACCAGTTATATCCTGTAATTGCATAACTGATACTCATTAATGCAGGATACAAAGGTTCATAGTCAACAGAAGGAATTCCCTGAACAAGACTGTATTCACCGTTAACGTAAAGGTTACATGCAAGTGCATTAAGATTGGTTTTTGAATTGCCACGATTCAAAAAGGAATCTTTAAGATGAAATCCGATAGCAATCTTAGCAACGAACCCTGCCAATAGAATAATAATCAGCAGTTTTTTTAAATTTATATTTGTACTTGCAGTCAATGAATGTAAAGGAAATGGAAATATGAAATTATACCCTTTTGGGCGGCTGCAAAAGTACAACTTTACAAGGCACGATTATGCCTGAAAAGCAATAAGTTTAATTGGTAAATCTATTGATAGATTCTTTATCAAGAAAATGGAAAAAAGTGTCACTTCTTAACCCTAAACGCAACGATTCAAGAGCAATAACTTCGCTGGGAGCAATGTTGCCTAAATTCACATTGGTGCCAAACTGCTTAATGAAATAAACCTGTTGCGATTTTTGTGGTGTTTCCCAGATTATTTTATCGGCAGGCACTCTTGAGATTATCTTATTGATAAGCATTACGTGTGCTTTTCCATTAGGACGATAAATACCCACTGTACCACTTTCGCGTGCTTCTGCAATTACTTTCCAAACACCGGCTTCAAGTTCACGTTCCATCATTTGAATCCAAATGTTAGGACGAATAATAATTCCTTCTTCTTTTGAGCCTACTTCGGAAATTACTGTTACATGTTTAGCAAGTTTTTTAATGTAATCGCATTTTATTTTATGTGGAATTACGATGGAGCCATCTGATATTTCAGCATATTCCATTTTGTATTTTGATAATACTTTCAGGTACTTGTCGAACTCATCTCTGATAAGAAAAGCTTCTAACAAAGTCCCGCCAAAATAAACCGGTATTCCGGCTTCTTTATAAAGAGCGAGTTTTTTATCCAGATTCGGAGTAATGAGACTACTGCCGAAACCTAATTTTACCAAATCGGTAAATTCGCCTGAGGAGGAAATAAAATCTTCTGTTTCACGAAGGCTAAGGCCCTTATCCATCACCATAGTTAAGCCATTCTCACGAGGTTTTGTACTTCGTGAAGGCATTTGACTCAATTCAAAATTCATTGCCACTAATTGTTTTGTTCTAAAATTTTCTGAATGTTAGAGTCATTCAAAAGTTCAGGATAAATTTCTTCAATAATTTCCCTGAGATCGTCTTCGCCTTTAGCGGCAGCCGACAACAAGCTATATGCAGCTTTTATGTTTCCGTTTCTGTATTGTAAAATGATGTATCGCAGATGTACTGCAATGTCATTTGGAAAATATTTTACGGCAAGATATGCATATTGCAGTGCTTCATCAGTACGGTTTTGTTCCATCAAAAATTCGGGATATTCATACCAGATATCCAAAAAATCAGGGTCCATTTCAATCACTTTTCTATAAGCTTCATCAGCTTCTTCTAAGTTGCCTAATTCACGTTCGCAATCACCGAGTAAAAACCAATAATCACTTATATCACCGTTTAGTTCAATTGCTTTTTTAAGGTAGTGAATAGCTTCGTACCAGCGTTCTTCTTCCGACAATGTCATGCCAATGCCATACCATGAACTGTGAAAAGATGGATTACTTTTTACAGCCTTCTTAAAATAACTACGCGACTCTTCATGGTTTCCCATTTCAAAATAACACTGTGCTATACTGTCATAAACAAATGCCTCAGGTGTGTTATATTCAAAACTTTGTTTGAAAGACTGAATCGCTTTTTCGTAGTTACCTGACAACATGTGGCACTGCCCGCTTTGTATGTAAGCATCGTCCATGTTTTCGTCAATCAGAATACAATAGTCGTATGCATTGATGGCTTTTTCATATTCAACACAACACTGATACATTTGTCCCAGGTGAAACCAGAACAATGCATTGTAAGGGTCCTGATCAATTAATGCCTGAAAATAGGTGATGCCTTCTGAAGCTCTTCCTGCACGGTCGAAACATTCGCTCAGCTCGTCAGCAGCAACTTCGTTTTTTTTGTTTTCGAAAAGACAATTTTTAAAATAATGTATGGCACCGTGATAATCGAATGTCTGCAAGTATGTTTGTGCAACATGAAAGTAAACATCTTCTTTAAACTCTGTAAATGACAACAGGTCTTTGAAAGTTTTACGTCCTTCCTGAAACATACCCAATGCATTATATATAAGACCTTTTATAAGATAAAGGTCTTCGTTCTTGGGGTTAACGGTAAGTAGCTGATCAATCATTTCAAGCGCCTCTTCTGAGTTGCCTTGTAAATGAGTAATGTATGCTTCTTTTGCTTTAAAAGCATAATTATCGGGGTGAAGGTTCTGACCATATTTTATGACTTCCATAGCCTTATCATAGTCAAACTTCTCTAAATAAAAGTCAGTAATTTTTATCAGCGAATCGGCATCAAAAAAATAGGTTTCATGATTGCGCAGCATTTCTTCAAAACGCTGAACGCTGTTACCTAAATTTTCGCTTTGATCATCAAATCCTTCATAGTCATCGTCATGCATCATAAGCTTCTATTGGTTCTCTCAAATTGAGGTCAAAGGTAAAAAATATGAAACAACCTGCAGTACCTGTCAGGCAGACAGTCAACAGCAGGTTGTTAAATACTTGACTGTAAGAAAATTAGTCTAATGAATGCAGTACGAGGCCACTACGAAGTTTTGGCTCAAACCAGGTAACTTTTGGTGGCATAATAAGATTATTGTCAGCAATATCAATAAGTTGCTGCATTGTAACAGGATAAAGTGCAAAGGCTACCTTCATCTCTCCATTATCAACTCTTCTCTTTAATTCACCGAGACCACGAAGTCCTCCAACAAAATCAATTCTTTTGTCTTTGCGAAGGTCTGTGATGTTTAACATAGGTGCTAATACTTTGTCGGACAAAATAGTTACGTCCAAAACACCAATTGGATCTTTGTCGTTGAAGGTGCCCGGTTTAGCATTTAATTTATACCATTTTCCTTCAAGATACATGCTGAATTCATGTAAGGCAGCAGGACGATATTCGTCACTTCCTTTTTCTTCAACAACAAAATTTTCTTTCAGTTTGTCAATAAACTGATTTGAATTCATACCGTTCAGGTCTTTGATGACCCTGTTGTAATCCATTATTTTTAATTGATTGTCGGGAAAATGCACTGCCAGAAAAAAGTTGTATTCTTCTTTGCCTGTGTGTGCAGGATTTTTTTCGCGTCTTTCTTTACCAACCAATGCTGCAGCAGCTGTGCGGTGATGTCCGTCAGCCACATAAGTGTTTTTAAGTTTTGCAAATTCTTCTGTGATTATGTTTATGTCGGAATCATTATCCACAATCCAAAACTGATGTCCGATATGATCGTCAGTTACAAAATCATATTCAGGTGCAGCAGAGGTAATGTGTTCAACCAACTCATCTAATTTTCTAACTTGAGGATATGCAAAAAACACAGGCTCATAATTTAACCCTGAAACACGCACGTGATTTTTACGGTCTTCTTCTTTATCAGGACGTGTAAGCTCATGTTTCTTGATAACATCATTCACATAATCGTCAACGGCTGCACAGCCAACAATGCCATATTGTTTACGGCCGTCCATGCTTTGTGCATAAATGTAGTAGCAGTCTTTGCTGTCCTGAAAAAACACACCTTCTTTAAACATGGCTTCGAAATTTTCTTTGCCCTTTTTATAAATTTCAGGGGCATAATGATCGAAGTCATCCGGAAAATCAATTTCAGGTTTTATGACATGATAGAAAGAAATTTTATCACCTTTGGTTTCTGCACGTGCTTCTTTTTCATCAAGTACATCATAAGGGCGGCAAGCAATCCGCTTTACTAATTCTTTTTTTGGTCTTATTCCTTTGAATGGTTTTAATATTGCCATACGTTTTGGTAAATTTTAATTCTGATTTTATTTTTTAGTAAAATATTCAACAACTTTTTCAGCAAGTTCAATGCCTATGCGCTCCTGTGCTTCTTTGGTTGAACCACCAATGTGTGGTGACAAAGTTACTTTGGGATGTGCGCAAAGTGTTTGGTTAATTAATGGTTCGCCTTCAAAAACATCTATTCCTGCAAAAGCTACTTTCCCTGAGTTGAGTGCATCAATTAAATCGGCTTCTGAAATTACACCACCACGGGCAGTGTTAACAATGCCTACACCATTTTTCATCAGGTCAAGTTCTTTCTTGCCGATAACCGGTGCACTTCCTTTTGGAAAAGGCACATGCATAGTTATAAAATCACTTTCAATAAGGAGTTTTGTAAACGAAACACATTTAAAAGTGAGTGTTATTTTTTTCTGTCCTAAGGCAGGATGAAAATCCATATCTACTACCACATCTTCGTTGTTCAGTCTGTGAAACAAAACATTCATTCCCAAACCAACGGCTATGGCAGCTACGCACTTACCAATTTGTCCGGCACCGATAATGCCTATTGTTTTCCCTTTTAATTCTATTCCTGCAGAGTAAGATTTTTTTAGCTTATCGAATGTTTCTTTAGTAGCGCAGGCAGGCATATTGCGGTTGGCATCATGCAGCATACGTACTCCTGTAAATAAATGTGCAAAAACCAATTCCGCAACCGATTGTGATGATGCTGCCGGGGTATTGATTACTGCAAGTCCTTTGTCGCGGGCATACTTTACATCAATATTATCCATACCTACACCGGCACGACCAATTACTTTAAGGTTTGGACATGCATCAATAACATCTGTGCGAACAGTTGTAGCACTTCTTACTAATATAGCATCAAAATTCTTTAATGCTTCCGCAAGTTTTTCCTGAGGTACTTTATCTGTAGAAACTGAAAATCCTGCTGAATCAAATATTTTTTTTCCTGCAGCATCAATGCCATCATTGGCTAGTATTTTAATCATAACTGAATATTTTTTTATTTAACCGTTAGCTTTTGCAAAATCTTTCATCACCTGCACCAATACTTTTACACTTTCAACAGGAAGTGCATTGTACATACTGGCACGAAAACCACCTACACTACGATGACCTTTAATACCTACAATGCCGGCTTCTTTTGCTTTTGCTAAGAAAGCTTCGTCCATAGATGCATCTTTTAATAGAAAACAAGCATTCATTGGAGAACGATCTTCCGGTGCTGCTGTCCCTGTAAATAATGGATTGCTGTCAACTTCATTATAAAACATATCAAACTTCTGTTGATTTATTTTTTGCATTGCTTCAACACCACCAATTGATTTCAACCATTCCAATACATGCATACAAACAAGAATGGCAATTACAGGAGGAGTGTTATACAATGAATCGTTTTCAAGATGCGTTTTATAGTTGAGCATAGTTGGCATCACTTTTTCGGATTTACCAACAATGTCTTTTTTAATGATGACAAGTGTTACTCCTGAAGGGCCCATATTTTTTTGTGCACCAGCATAAATCATGTCAAACTTTGAAACATCAACAGGACGTGAAAAAATATCGCTGCTCATATCGCAGATTACCGGAATAGGGCTTGCAGGGAAATTTTTTACCTGAGTGCCGTGGATGGTTTCATTGCTACAGATATGCAGATAGTCGCAGTCGGCAGGAATAGTGTATCCTTTTGGTTGATAGGAGTAATTTTTGTCTTTACTTGATGCAATGACTTCAACTTCGCCAAAGAGTTTAGCTTCTTTAATAGCTTTGTTACTCCATGCACCCTGATCAATATATGCAGCTTTCTTTTTAAGAAAGTTCATTGGTACCATGGCAAACTGTGTACTTGCACCTCCTTGTAAGAAAAGCACTTCATGTGTGTCGGGCACGTGAAGTAATTCTTTTACCAGCGACTTAGCTTTTTGAAGAACAGCATCAAAATCTTTACTGCGATGCGAAATTTCCATCACACCCATTCCGCTGTTGTTAAAATCAAAAAGTGATTCTTGTGTTTTCTTTATTGCAGCTTCAGGTAATACCCCCGGGCCGGCACCAAAATTATGTTTACGCATAGTTAATATATTAAATTGTTTTTTATCTGATATTTCGGAGGGCAAAATTAGCTCTTTAAAGCCAATAAACTACTTCCGCAGCTCAGAATCTTTTACAGGTGTAATTTTCTGACCATCAGTGTTATGGCTATTTCTGATGTCCACATCACTTTTGCCCTGCCATTTGCCTTTTTTCCAGATAAAAGCATCATAAGTAAAATCGGGCCCATAGGTTTCTTCAGCACCTTTTAAAGTAGCTTTAGGCGGACTTAAATGGTCGAAAACAATTTTTCTTCCTTTTGAATAATACTTTAAACTCATGACTGCCTGTGCATTGTATTGAAAAATTACACGCATACATTTTTCAGCACTCATAACTGGAAGCATGTTGGCAGGAGCTTTAAAAAGTTTTTTGCCAAAAACGGGTTTGTTTTTTTGAAAATGCAGCACATCAATTGTTTTGACAGTAGTTCTGTTGTCAACACCGCGCCAGCCGAGGAGGGTGTAGATGGTTTTTTTGTTTTCTTTTAATGGGATGATGCTGTAATAAATTGCGGCAAAATAATTGTCGGCATTTAAAATTTTGTCTGACGCTGTGTATTTATCCATAGCACCATCTGTAAGTGTATATGTTTTTATGGTTTTGGCTTTTTTGTCTTTTACCTGCATCATGCCATAGATGCTGTAGGTTTTGGCTTCCATATTGGGTTGCACCCACTGATAAAATCTGATGAGTCCATCAGGTGATGTTACTGTTGATATTGAAGGTATGGTATCGAAGGAAGTGTTGAATGATTGTTCGGTAGCAAGAAATTTATTCATGGCATCGGTCAGCTTTAACTGATATTGCTGCCTTACGGAATCGCTACTGCCTTTAATGACACTGTCTGCAAACAACTGTAGTTGTGCAAAAGTGTTGCCTGCGACAAAAAACAAGATAAGAGAAGTAATAGCTGTTCTGAACATGATGTATAAAACGAAAAAATCTGCTACATATTTAAAAGCGTGCAGCAGATTTTAAACAAATTTCAATCAAATATTATTGGTGCATGCGTGATTTTTTCGCAAGTAACTCATCTTTCGATTCTCTGACATTTTCATCATCCACACAGCAGTCAACCGGGCACACCGAAGCACACTGTGGTTCGTCATGAAAGCCAACACATTCCGTGCATTTATCTGGTACAATATAGTAATGATCTAAATTAACAGGTGCTTGTGCTGTATCGGCATCAATGGCAGTGCCATCCATTTTGTTAAACATTCCTTTTACAGTAGTACCATCAGAGAAACGCCATTCTGCTCCGCCTTCGTAAATAGCGTTATTGGGGCATTCGGGTTCGCAGGCTCCGCAGTTGATACATTCGTCAGTAATTATAATAGCCATAATTTTGTGTTTTTATTTGAAGTGTTGGTGCAAATATAAATTTATTTTACAAACAAGTTTTTATGCTAAAAAGTTGGTTTGAACTTGTTTTACTGAAATTCTTAAAAAAAGTTTTATGTCACAGACAGAAAATATCATTAATACCTTTATCCGTGTTGGACAAAGAATTAAGGAACAATGTGAACAATATCCCAATGGACAACTTGGAGATATTATTGTTAGTGCCAAAGTCAATAACCCTTGGTTTACAGTGCAAAATCAGATTAAAGCATTAGAGGCAATAACTATTATGTTGCAACCGGATTCGCTACAACAATGGATTAGCTGTTACAGCATTTCTGAACATCTGCCAAAAAATATTGGTGTGGTGATGGCGGGAAATATCCCTGCCGTGGGTTTTCACGATTTGATGACTGTTTTAGTTTCAGGCAACAAAATTCAGATTAAACTCTCATCATCTGACAGGATTTTAATGGAATGGATTACAGATATTATTAAAAGTGAAAATACAGAGCTGGGAAAGCGGATTTCTTTTGTGGACAAACTACAAAAGCCCGATGCCGTTATTGCCACAGGTTCTGATAATACAGCCCGCTATTTCCATTATTATTTCAGTAAAGTGCCACATGTTATAAGGAAAAACAGAAATAGTGTAGCGGTGTTGAATGGAAATGAAACCAAGGAACAATTGTTTGCTTTAGGCGATGATATCTTCTCCTATTTTGGTTTAGGTTGCCGCAATGTATCAAAGTTAATGGTGCCTGAGAATTACAATTTCGAAAAATTCTTTAATGCAATTGAACCTTATGGCAATGAACTGTTATTACACAACAAATATCTGAACAACTACGATTATTACCGTGCAATTTATCTGATGGAGAATGTGCCTTTTCTTACTAATAACTTTGTGCATTTAGTTCAGCAGGAAAATATTGCTTCTCCGGTTTCTGTACTTCATTACGAAACTTATAGCAACCATAAAGTTTTGCAACAGTCTCTTGAAGTCAATGCAGATAAAATTCAGTGCATTATTTCTGACGAAAATATTACCGGAAAAGAAATAAAATTCGGACAAGGGCAACAACCATCGGCAAGTGATTATGCCGATGGTGTAGATACCCTTCGTTTTTTAATTGAACAATGCTCTGATCAACAAATCAGCAATCTTTAATTTTTTATTGGCAGAAAGGAAAATTCTTTTCCGTATTCAAGCATTTGAGGTAGAAAATCATTGTTGTATTCTACTTTCACATCTATAATGCTGTCACCCTGCATAACAGGAACTAACTTAGGTTGAATAAAGCCCATGTAAGGCGCAATGTTCAATGCTTCATATCTTTTGTGAACTTCTTTCAGCAAATCCTGATCAACTTTTACACCAAAATTTTCCACTAAATTTTTTCCTGATGTATAATCACCTTCAGATTTAATTCGCTGTATTTCTTTTAGTAACTCACCAAACAAGGTTCTTAGTTTATCGTAATCATTTATTTTGAAATAAGTTTTACCATTACGTGTGATGCGTTCAATAACATTTGCTTCTTTACCTTTCTCATAAACCCATGATGCTACAAGCTGACGGTTGCGCATGTGCGATTCTTCAAGATTGTCTCCGGGATTTATTCTGTTAAGCTGTGTCATCAATCCGTTTAAAATGTATGAATCATATTCTGCTTTTCCTACTTCAATAGATGGCATTACACCAATATCAACTAATTTCTTGTCGGTGATATAATATAGTGCAACCAAGTCGGCACGAGCTTCTTCCAATGTGCTTGCATAATTTTTTAATGTTACATCTGTACCTGCAACACCATCATTTATTTTTCCTGAAGCATGACCAATTACTTCATGCATATCGGTATGAAGATCACCGGCTAAAGCTCCATATTTTTTAACACGTTCTTTCACTTGAGGATTTTCTCCAAACTCGTCAATCATCGGACTTTTGGCTCGGGCATAATTATAAGAAGCTACAATATTTCCTAATGAAACAGACTTAGAGCCTACTTTTTCACGAATCCATTCCTGATTAGGAAGATTTATTCCAATAGGAGTTGATGGCGCAGCATCACCACTTTCATTAATAACGGTAATAACTTTTGCTGAAATACCTGTAACACTTTTCTTTTTATGCTCCGGTAAAATTGGTGAGTGGTCTTCAAACCATTGCGCTTCTTTTCCAATTGCAGCAATTCGTTTTGTAGCTTCCAGATCTTTAAGACTAAGCACCGATTCGTAAGCGCCTTTCTTATGCATTGGGTCGAGATAAACTTCAATAAATCCATTGGCAATGTCAATGCGGCTTTCAGTATCTTTTACCCACAACACACAATAATCATCATAATCTTTCAGGTTTCCGGTTTTGTAAAACTTAACTAATGCTTCAAGAGTAGCTTTTTGTGCATCGTTTTCTGCAACGGTAACAGCTTTTTCGAGCCAGTAAATAATTTTATCAATAGCAGCACCATACATACCACCCGATTTCCAAACCTGCTCTTCTACCTTTCCATTCACTTTCACCACTTTTGAGTTTAATCCCCATGAAGGTTGTTCTTTTACACCGGGTTGTATTTTGCTTTTATAAAACTGCTCAACTTCTTTTTGAGTAACACCTTCATAAAGATTACTTGATGAGGCTTTAACATTATCGGCATCAGCAGCAAGTGATACTCCTTTTGTATCAATTTTTGGATCAAATAAAAGAGGCTTTAGATAGGCAATATACTCTTCAATATTTTTTCCTTCGTTGGGCATTTTGCTGTAATCACTTTTTGAAATTAAAGTATCTAAAAATGCCTGATCAAATTCAGGTGTCATTTTATCTGTGGAGTAATGATGGTGAATGCCATTACTGAAGAAAAAGCGTTTAGCATAAACCACAAACTTTTTGTAATTATCTTCGTTCTTATCACCCTGATAGGTTTCAAGAATTGTTTCTATGGTTTTTCTTATCTGAAGGTTGTGGCGGTTTTTCTGATCATAAAAAATATCGCGCCCCGACATTCCTGCCATATATAGATAGTAAGCTAATTGTTTTTGTTTTAAACTGAGTTCTTCAAAGCCGGGAATAGTATATCGCAGCATTTGAATATCGGCAAAGCGATCTGCTACAATTTCAACTTCTGGTGTTGTCTTGGCTACAGGTGTTGTGTTTTCTTGCTTTGGTGTTTGTTTGCATGATGTTAGTGCTAAAACACCTGCTGTTGCTGTTAGGATTACAAGTAAAATTCTCATTTCTTATGGATTTAAAAATTAAAGCAGACAAAGTTGCTTAAAAAACTAAACCATAATCAAAAGAAAAAGTTAAGAAATGCTGAATAAAGCATTTAAGAATTTATTCTTCCTTAACAAAAAGTATATCTGAAAAAGGCAGAAAATAGTTTGGCAGACATTTAAAATTTTCTCCGTCTTTAAAAAGGTTAATTCCTTTAAAGCTAACATCTTCTAAAGAGGGTTTAAGTCGCACTTCAAAGTAGGTATTGGCATTCAACTCATCTTTTATAGTACTTGCCACATCGGGATACAACTCATGCACCAAAAATATTTTTTCGCAATTTTTTGTGTCAATGTTTATCACGCCATCTTCATTGGCTTCATATTCTTTAGTCAGATTGCCAAAGGTAACAATAGCCCTTACCTTTTGTGTCAGATATTGGTTTTCATCACGGACAACAACTTTATAGGTCTTTCCACTGATGCGTTGTTCTGTAATTTCAAAATCTGCACCACCAATTTTATCACTGCTTAATTTTATGGTATCGCCATCAAAGGTGTAAGTTCCTTTTGCTTTGCGGTCAACAGCTCCATAAGAATAAAAAAACTCAAATGTGTTGTCTGGAAGAAACTGAAAGGCCGCTGCCATATCATGAATGCCATGCAAGCGGTAAATGCCGTTTAATGTATTCTGTGCATTCATAGTACTATTAGATAATGTCAGTAAAAACAAAAGGAGTATTCGGTTCATTCTTCAAAAGTAGTGATTGCAGGCAACTTCAACCCAATATTGATATATTCTTTTAATTCTCAATTCTTCACTCTGAATTCTTAATTATTAGAAAATCCCTGTAACTTTACCGGCAGTAGTGCGTCTTATACTTAAACACGAAACTATTTGTGACAGCATTGGAGTACAATACCTGTGTGGATCAATATGCTGACGGCATTTACCGTTTTATCCTGTATAATATAAAAGATGAGGATGATGCGCGTGATGTGGTGCAGGATACCTTTGAAAAATGCTGGCGCAATCATGAAAATGTTCAATATGAAAAGGCAAAATCTTATTTGTTTACCACTGCACATCATACTATGATTGACAGAATCAGAAAATCGAGCCGTCAGGAATTATTAAATGAGTATCATGAGGAGCCTTCGCACAGCAAACATTATTCTGACTTAAAAAATGTGTTGAAACTAGCATTGGATAAATTGCCTTCCATACAAAAGTCAGTGATTTTATTGCGCGACTATGAAGGTTATGATTATAAAGAAATTGGAGAGATAACAGGACTTAGCGAATCGCAGGTGAAGGTTTATATTTACAGAGGTAGAGTAGCATTAAAGGAGTTTATCGGTAGCATGAGTAATGTAATATAGAGATGATTAACAGAAGCAACTATGAGGTTTGGTTTATTGATTATGCTGACGGACAACTCAGCCCCGATCAGGTTGCCGAAATGTTGCTTTTTCTCGAAGAAAACCCTGACTTAAAAAATGAGTTTAGCTTATTTGAGCAGGTAACATTGCCTGTTGACACGGTTGAGTTTGCTTTTAAGAAAAGTTTAAAAAAAACAAAGCCTTCTAAAGAAGTCTTTGATGAAATGGCTGTTCGTTTTTTAGAGAATGAAATTTCGCCAGCGGAATTAGAGCAATATCAACAATGGATAAATGATTTTGCTGATTTAAAGGCAGAGCATAGTTTATTTGCACAGATAAAGTTACATGCTGATGAGAGTGTTGTTTTTCGGGGTAAGAATAAGTTAAAGAAGAAAGTCGGCAATGTGGTTTTATTGCCATGGCTTCGTTATGCTGCTGCTGCATGTGTTGTTGCAATGGTGTTGTTTTTTGCAAACAGAAATACACCTGATAATCATCAACAGGCCGAACATAAATCTGTTAGTAATCCCGTACAACATAATAAACCAACAATAAAAGTTGATGTTAAGCCTGATGCTAAGAATACAATTGCTTTGTCATCAAATAAAAATAGTACTGAACCGGTTGGAATTATAAAACACCACAATCAAAAATTAGAAATAAAAGAAAGTTGGAAGAACCCATCAATTGAAATTGCATTGATAAAAACCAAGGAGGCTACACTAACTTCATCAGTTAATCCTGAAATAGTGCCTGCAGCTAATATGGAAAACTCATATACATTGGTGATGAGAAACACAGATATCCAATCTGAAAAAAAGCAGGATATCATAAAAGACATTGCCCTTCAAAAGTTTAATTCATTTACAGAAGATATTGCCGGACTACCCGTTGAGAAAGGCAAACTGAAAACACTTGCAGTTTTTGGCAAGATAGTTAACCGGCTTACTTTTAGACGGGTAAATATTGAAACAACTTATTCTGATGATGGCAAGTTAATGGCTTATTCAGTTAGTGCAGGCAATTTTAATTTCGAGCACGAAGTAGTAAAATAACTACGCTGTAGAAATGAACAACTGTTGATTAGTTCAACTTTGCTGACATTGATTGCATTATACCTTTAAATGTCGCTTTTATCTTTTGCTTCATAAAATATTTGGTTAATTCAGATAAAATATTAGCTGTCATTTATAGAGTAAAAATCAAAAAAGTTAATTCTGCAAATAAAATCAAACAAAAAAATTTTCAACGTGTTTTTTGTTCAAAAGTGTGTTTGATTGTTTAAAAATTCAAGCACTGTTCAATGTTATTTTTAACTTGATTTGTAAACGGAATTGCAAGCGGTATTACCACCCTTAGATTTCAGATTAATAATTCATTTACGATTAAAAATAAATAGCAGATTATGAAAAAATAGTCTGTGGAGGAACTTTTTTACCAATAAAAAAATATGATGCAAGACGAATTACTTTTAAGAGAAAACAAAGAACGCTTTGTGCTGTTGCCAATCAACTATCCGAAGGTTTGGGAGATGTATAAAAAACATGAACAAAGTTTCTGGACAGCAGAAGAGATTGACCTGCACCCCGATTTGGTTGACTGGGAAAATAAACTCAATGACGATGAACGACATTTTATAAAACATGTGCTTGCATTTTTTGCTGCAAGCGATGGCATTGTGAACGAAAACCTTGCCGTAAATTTTATGAGTGAGGTTCAGATTCCTGAAGCACGTTGTTTCTATGGATTTCAGATAATGATGGAGAACATTCACTCCGAAACATACTCCTTATTGATTGACGCCTATATAAAGGACCCTAAAGAGAAGCATTATTTATTTAATGCCATCGAAACAGTTCCTTGCGTAAAGAAAAAAGCCGACTGGGCATTACGTTGGATTCAGAATGGAAGCTTTGCTGAAAGGTTAGTTGCATTTGCTGCAGTTGAAGGCATTTTCTTCTCCGGTAGTTTTTGTTCTATTTTCTGGTTGAAGAAAAGAGGGTTAATGCCCGGACTTACATTCTCTAATGAATTGATTTCGCGTGATGAAGGTCTGCATTGCGATTTTGCATGCTTATTATATAGTATGCTTCAAAATAAAATGACACAAGAGCAAGTGCATACAATTATAAAAGATGCTGTTAACTGCGAACATGAATTTGTTACCGATGCATTACCGGTTTCTCTGATAGGTATGAATGCCAGACTTATGTGTCAGTATATTGAATTTGTGGCCGACAGGTTATTAGTTTCTTTAGGCTATTCAAAAATTTACAATGCTGCCAATCCTTTCGATTTTATGGAAATGATCTCATTACAAGGTAAAACCAACTTTTTTGAGAAGCGTGTAGGCGAATATAAAAAGGCAGGAGTGGCTCAGTCACAGGAGTCACAGAAAATCAGGTTTGACGAAGACTTTTAACAACCAACTGTTGAAAGCCGGTAGAAAATATTTTTTTCTGCCGGCTTTTTTATCTGTTAATTTATGCTACCTGAAATAACAATAATCTACAAACAATTTAACACAACCACCTAACAAGAAAAATCACATGTACGTAATTAAAAGAGACGGCAAAAAAGAGTCGGTAAAGTTTGATAAGATCACAGCAAGAATTCAAAAACTGTGTTATGGACTTGATCCGCATCATGTAAGTTCACTCAATGTTGCACAACGTGTAATTGAAGGTGTTTATGATGGTGTTACAACTTCAGAACTTGACAACCTTGCTGCAGAAGTAGCTGCAACCATGACGGTGAAGCATCCTGACTATGCTTTGCTGGCTTCACGTATTGCCATTTCAAACCTGCATAAGAACACAAAAAAATCTTTCAGCGAAACCATGAAAGATTTATACACCTACATTGATCCCAAGACAGGAAAACAAGCACCATTACTTGCTGATGATGTTTGGGCTGTGATAGAAAAAAATGCAGAGCTTCTTGACAGTACTATTATTTATGATCGTGATTTTGGATATGATTTTTTTGGTTTCAAAACATTGGAGAAATCCTATCTGCTAAAATTAAACGGAAAAGTTGTTGAACGTCCGCAGCACATGCTCATGCGTGTGAGTGTTGGTATTCATAAAGAAGATATAGATGGGGCAATTGAAACCTACAACCTGATGAGTGAGCGTTGGTTTACACATGCTACACCAACTTTATTTAATGCAGGTACACCAAAGCCACAACTTTCAAGTTGCTTTTTGCTTACGATGAAAGGTGACAGTATTGATGGAATCTATGACACACTTAAACAAACTGCACTCATTTCACAGAGTGCCGGTGGTATTGGTCTGAGTATACATAATGTTCGTGCAACAGGTTCTTACATCAGAGGTACAAACGGAACATCCAATGGTATTGTTCCAATGCTGCGTGTTTTTAATGACACTGCCCGTTATGTAGATCAGGGTGGTGGAAAAAGAAAAGGTTCATTTGCAATTTATCTTGAGCCCTGGCATGCAGATATTTTTGAATTTCTAGACCTGAAAAAAAATCATGGTAAGGAAGAATTACGTGCACGTGATTTGTTCTACGCCATGTGGATTCCAGATTTGTTTATGAAACGTGTGGAGGCAGAAGGTGAGTGGAGTCTGTTTTGCCCGAATGAGTGTCCGGGTCTTGCCGACACCTACGGTGCAGAGTTTGAAATGCTTTACACAAAGTATGAAAGCGAAGGTCGTCAGCGTAAGACAATAAAAGCACGCGAACTGTGGAGTGCTATTCTTGAATCTCAAGTTGAGACGGGCACACCATACATGTTGTATAAAGATGCATGCAATGAGAAGAGTAATCAGAAAAATCTGGGTACAATAAAAAGCTCCAACCTGTGTACAGAAATCATTGAGTACACTGCACCTGATGAAGTAGCTGTTTGTAATCTGGCATCAATAGCATTACCACGTTTTGTAAACAATGGTGCATTTGATCATCAGAAATTGTTTGATATAACCTACGTTGCTACAAAAAATCTGAATAAGATTATTGACATAAATTATTATCCTGTTCCTGAAGCACGCAACAGCAACTTGCGTCACAGACCTATAGGCTTAGGTGTGCAAGGGCTTGCAGATGCATTTATATTATTGGGTTATCCTTTTGAGAGTGAAGAAGCACGTTTGCTGAATCGTGAAATTTTTGAAACAATTTATTATGCGGCTCTAACAGCATCTAAAGATCTTGCTAAGATAAATGGACCTTACAGCAGCTATGAAGGTTCACCAATTTCTAAAGGTGAATTTCAGTTTGATATGTGGAATGTAAGACCAACTGACCGTTGGGAGTGGGATGTGCTGCGCGAAGAAATTTTAAAACATGGTGTTTATAATAGTTTGCTTTTAGCACCTATGCCAACGGCAAGTACGTCACAAATTTTGGGTAACAACGAATGTTTTGAACCCTACACCAGCAACATTTACACACGCAGGGTGTTGAGTGGTGAGTTTATTGTTGTGAACAAACATTTGCTTCGCGATTTGGTAAAGTTGAATCTGTGGAACAGCGAAATAAAAAATAAAATTGTTGCAGCCAATGGCTCTGTTCAGGACATTGCTGAAATTCCTGAGAATATTAAAGAAATTTACAAAACAGTTTGGGAAATAAAGCAACGTGCAGTAATTGACATGGCTGCCGACCGTGGTGCATTTATTGATCAAAGTCAATCATTAAATCTTTTCATACAAGACCCCAATTTTGCCAAACTAAGCAGTATGCATTTTTATGCCTGGAAAAAGGGATTAAAAACAGGCATGTACTATCTGCGAACTAAAGCAGCTACCGATGCAATTAAATTTACCGTTGAAGGACACAGCAACCATAATATTGTAGCTACCACACAAACGGTAAGTAAGGAAGAGGCTATGGCCGAAATCAGTTGTAGCATTGATAATAAAGATGACTGTTTGGCTTGCGGAAGTTGATAACTTAGGTTTTCAGTTTTTCTGACAGCACATTATTTCAAATTATTATTTATCTTTGAAATTGAAAATCAGAGATGAAATGCTAATCGAGCGAACAAACAAAGAAATTATTATTAGGTTACCTTCAAACGTTGATACCGAAGGTCTGCAACGCTTAATTGATTTTCTAACCTATAAAGAAGCCACTTCAAAGTCAAAAGCAAAACAATCTGAAGTTGATAAATTAGCAAAGGAGGCAAAGAAAGGTTGGTGGAAAAGGAACCGAAGCAAATTAATCAAATGAAACGAATGTAAATGCCTCAAAAGAGCAAAATTCGTGTTATTAAAATTGTTGTTGATACTAATATTATTTTTAGTGTGTTACTGAACACGAATGGGTTGATTGGTGAATTGTTGTTTAACTCAGAGGGTGTTTATGAATTTTACAGTTGTGATTATATGAGAAGCGAGATAGAGAAACATTGGGCCAAATTAAAACGAATCTCAAAATTGACTGAACAGGAGCTTGATGAATCACGATTCCAAGTTTTTTCTAAAATAAATTTTATTAATGAGAAGTTAATCCCTAGTAAAATATGGTTAACTACGCAAGCAATTGTAGAGAAAATAGATATTGATGATGCTGCTTTTGTCGCATTGTCAAAATACCTTAAAGGTGGTTTATGGACAGGAGATAAAGTTTTACATAGTGGTTTAAGAAGTAAAAAATTTAAATCTGTGTTCAATACCACTGAGTTGAATAAGCATAGAGAATTGGCTTTAAGCAAGAAGTTAAATTTATGAATTCAATTTCACGTTATTTGAAATTATATAATTTAAAAACACTTAACAACTACTATTACTACCTCCACGCCATTTCCTGACCGGAATATTGTTCTAAATCTAACAGCATAGTTTTTATTTTTTCCTCCCACTTCATTTGCATATACATGTCGTTGCCATGATTGGTTTGTCTGTCATAATCGTCCTGCATACGCCTAAGCCTATTGATGTATTTTTTATAAATGCTTTCAGGATTGTGACGCGCAGTTTTCTTATTGTTTAATGCAAAATACTGACGTAATAATCGCGCATGAATTTCAGAAATGTCAAAATGCATTTGTTCATGCGACAGAACTTCATCGTGCATGGAATGAGTATTTACCCACGATCTGCTTTTATCCATTTGTGCTTTTACTATAATGTCTAATCCGGCAGCGTTCTCCATATAGCTGAAGTAAATACCACTTGACGTAATTGCACCTGTTCGGCTATGTGGCAGATTTCTTTTTTCAAAATCATCCCAGGTTAAACGTTTCTCTTGCCAGTCAACCAATTCCTGTGCAGAAGTGGTTGTTGCATAAGCTATCAATGCAATAAGACAAATGGCTTGCCTGTTCATATAAACATCGTTTTACCGAGAACGATGAATTATTTGACTTATTACTTAAGAGAAATACTTACATATTGAACTTTAACCGTAATTCAGATTAATGATATGGATTAAATTCCGGCCAATGAAGGTTTATGAGTCTGGCAGTTGTTTCTTTGTAATTCAAAAATGCCTTTTTGCCGATAGCTTTTTCATAATGTGATTCTAATTGTAGCATTACATCTTTTGTTTCATTAACCATGTCACGACCTTTAGCAGTAAGTTTAAGTAAAGCACTGCGGTTATCCTCAGGATGCGTTGTAACCTGAATCAGTTTCATTTCTACTAGTTCTTTTACAATTCTGCTCATGGCCTGCTTACTGACTTTGGCGGCAGCAGCAATTTCTTTGTTTGTCTTACCGTTTTCATTAATATTCATCAACACTGCAAAATATGATATTTTAAACTGAGGATAACCCCGTTCTGCAAGTCCTGCCGTAGCCCATTCGTCAAATGCGCGCTTATATATAGAAATTAAGCGTCCGATATTAAACCTTGCATGTTGGGTAATATCTTTTTTCTTTCCTGCCATGGTGCAAAAATAAAAAAAAGTCAACACACTTGACTATATAGTCAACAATGTTTACTTTTGGCGCCCAATTCAAAAAAATATGGAAACTCCGGAACAGGATAAAAAGAAAATCAGTCCGCTATTTGTCATTGCTATTATAGTAATTGCTGTAGCTGTTTTTTTAGGCGTTAAAAATCTGATTCATAACCTCAGGTATGAGATCACGGACAATGCACAAATTGAAGCTGCCGGTGTTCCTGTTATCAGTCGCGTCAGTGGTTATGTTGACAGTCTGAATGTTGCAGACTTTAGTCAGGTTAAAGAAGGTATGCCATTAGTAAGTATTGATTCAAGAGAATTTGTATTAGCAGTACAACAAGCAGAAGCAGATGTGCAAAGTGCAGAAGCAGAATTGTTGAATGCAGAAGCAGGCAAGAAGAATGCAGAAGCAGCACTGCAGGTAGCAAAAACCAACAGAGATTTGCAAAAGATTAAAACAGATAAGGCAATATCAGATTTTAATCGCGATAAAGCACTATATAATGATGGGAGTATTACACAAAAACAAATAGATGATAGCAGGACTAACATGGAGGCCATGCAGAAAGCATTAGATGTAACTTCTGATCAGATAAAAGTTGCAGTGGCACAACAGGCAACAGCACAAGCAATGGTGAAGCGTGCCGATGCGCTAAAGGAAACTAGAAAGGCAATGTTGGATCAGGCAAAACTCAGACTTTCATATTGTAATATTTCAGCACCTGCAACCGGTAAAACAGGTAAATGCAACATCAATACAGGACAGTTTTTACAAGCAGGACAAATTTTGTTTACAATAGTTAACAACGAAAAATTTTGGGTGATTGCAAATTTTAAAGAAACACAACTTAAAAGTTTAAAAGAAGGCGGTGAAGCTAATCTTATAGTTGATGGATTTCCTGATAAAAAAATTACTGGGCGTATAGCATCATTAAGTGAAGCTACCGGAGCTCGCTTTGCACTATTACCTCCTGACAATGCTACAGGAAATTTTGTGAAAGTGACGCAGCGTGTTCCTGTAAAAATTGAGATAGAGAATTTTAATGAGTATAAAAATCTTCTTCGTGCAGGAATGAGTGTTACCGTTGAAGTGAAAAAATGACAGAGCCTACCTCATACCCATCAGGTTTTAAAAGAACAGTCATTGTTCTGACTACTATTTCAGCAGCCATAATGGAGTTGATTGACACCTCTATTGTCAATGTAGGCCTGACAGACATAAGCGGTAGTCTGGGTGCTACAATCGAAGATACTTCCTGGTTAATTACTGCTTATGCTATTGCAAATGTCATCATCATTCCACTAACAGGTTTTTTAGCAAAGTATTTCGGAAGAAAGAATTATTATCTGGCAAGCATGGTAATTTTTACTGTTGCTTCCTACCTCTGTGGCGAATCTGACTCACTTATTGAATTAATAGCATGGCGTTTTGTTCAGGGTATTGGCGGTGGTGCATTGTTGTCAACATCACAAAGTATTTTGTTTGATGCTTATCAACCGGAAAAGCGTGCTATGGCATCTGCCATGTTCGGAATGGGAATTGTACTTGGTCCAACAATTGGCCCTACGCTTGGTGGTTATATTATGGAACATTCAAGTTGGCCATTGATATTTTTTATAAACATCCCCTTTGGCATTGTTGCAGTATTACTTACCTGGCTTTATATTGACCGCAGACCTGAAGAAATCAACATCAATAGAAAGGAAATTCATATAGACTATACAGGAATTCTGTTGTTGGCAATTGGTGTTAGTTCTTTGCAGTATGTTCTTGAACGCGGACAAACAGAGGATTGGTTTAACAGTAGTGACATTGTTTACCTTAGTATTCTTTCCGTTTTCGGAATTGGATTTTTTATCTGGCATGAACTACGTCATCCTCATCCTGCTATAGATTTACGAATCATTCAAAACAGGAATTTGTTTGCCAGTAATGTCTTAACCTTTGTCTGTGGCTTCGGGCTGTTTGGCTCTGTTTTTATCTTTCCTGTTCTTGTTCAACGTGTATTAGGATATACGCCAATGGAAGCAGGACTTGGTATTGTGCCCGGAGCAATTGCAGCAATTTGTATGATGCCTTTTATCGGTAAAGGTTTAAGTAGCGGCATAAGGCCAATTTATTTTGTAATGACTGGATTTGTAATTTTTATTTTGCATGGTTACTTTTCATCATTAGCCAATCTAGATTCTTCACGCCAGTGGTTTATTGTACCTCAGATAATGCGTGGTGTTGGAACTTCATTCCTTATGGTACCTTTAATCAATCAGGCTGTCATTGGAATTTCTCCTCAGAAAATGCCTTATGCAATTTCATTAACCAACATGTTGCGGCAATTAGGTGGATCGTTTGGTATTGCTATTATGAATACTTATGTCGCACAACGTGTAGTAATACACAGAACTGATTTGGTAGCTAATTTAACAGCTTATGATCCTGAAACTACGGAAAGACTGAATCAAGTTGCAGCTTTTACAATGAGTAAGGGCTACTCTCCGCAGCAGGCAACACAGGCAGGTTATCAGATTCTCGAAGGCACTTTAACAAAGCAGAGTTATCTTCATGCATATTTAGATGGCTTTTTATTGATTAGTGTATTCCTCATTTGTGCCATGCCATTTATATTTCTTTTAGATACAAAAAAACAATCGGCAGCTACACTTGCAAAAGTTGCTGAAGAAGCTCATTAAAATAAAAATATGTTGACAAGGAAAATGATTATAACAGTGCTGGCTGGTTTGATACCAACAATAGTAAAAGCTCAGCCAAACATCAACAGTGATTTAAAATCATTGATTCAAAAATCAATTGCCTACTTCCCTAAGTTAAAAGAAGCAGAGTTGGGTTTGCAGGCAGGAAAAGAAAAATTGGAAATAGCCAAGTCGGCTTATTACCCAAATGTTATGCTCAATGCAGGATATAATTATATTGATCCTGTAAGTAGCGTTTCCTTTCCTGTTGCTCCCGGTGTGACGAGAGCTATGCAGTTTCAGCCGTACAATAATTATGCGGCAACAGCGGGATTTACTTATCCGGTGATAGATTTCGGACGCGCCTGGTTTTTTGTAAAAAAATCTAATGAGGAATTGGAACAGAGTAAACTTAATATAGAACTTAGTAAGTCACAACTTGCAGCACAGATAGCTTCTGTTTATTACAGTATGGCTTATCTTTCAAAGGCTGTAGCAATCGAAGATACAGTGTTACATGCCATGCATTCTTATCAGAGTGTTGTTATTAGTAGGTTGAGAAATGGTGATGCATTAGTACTTGATTCAATAACCACCGGTAGTGCCATTAGCGAAGAAGAAAACCGAAAGTTATCACTTCAGAATTTATTGACAAAACAAATAGCGCTTTTACAATACACAACCAATGACACAGCAATAGTCTTACCGGAAAAATTTGATTTTCCACAATGGTACATAGGTGATGATACCACAAGTCAGATTCAATCAAGTTTTGAATACAAAATAATTGATAGTAAACTTAAAGCACAGCAGTTTGATATTAAGATGAATCGGTCAAATCTTTTTCCTGTGGTTAGTGTTAATGCAGGTATGGGTTATAGAAATGGATATCAACCGGATATTGAAAAAATGATTTTTGGTACACAAGCAGGATTAAGTATTTCGGCTCCCATTTTTTACGGTAATAAAGCAAGAAATAGTATAAAACTTTCAAAACTTTATTTGAAGCAACTGCAACAATCGCAAGAGAATGTTAGTAGCACATTCAGAAAAGATGTAAGCAATGTCAGGAGTGATATATCAACACTTGAAGCACAAATTGTAAACGCAAACAGACAGGTATTGCAGTCGCGTACTGCTGTGGAATTAGCGCAGTCGCGCTATCGTAATGGACTGGTAACTTATACCGATGTATTAAATGCTTTGGCAAACAGACAACGTGCTGAATTGTCTAAGTTAAATCTTGAATATCAACTTTGTCTGGCACGTATAGAACTGGCAAGAATTACAGGAGTAGCTTATTATGAATAAAAATAACTTTCTTCGAAGGTATAAATAGGCTTTTTAGACAAAAAATTGTTAAAAAGTTAATTTTTAAGGGGAAACAACCCTTTACTTTTTAGTGATAAATATATACTTTTGACTTTCAAATTTTTTAATACCATTTTTTGGGGCGGGGGATAACTCAAATCAATAAATGAATAAACCAAAAGGAAAACTTATTGCCATTGGTGGCAATGAAGATAAAGGAACAGAGTCCGAACCTAATTTTGAACAGAAGAATAACTTAAACTTTTTTGCTTTACAAATTCTTAGCCGCATCTGTCAGGAAATGGGAGGAAAAAATGCTAAGATTGAAGTCATCACCAGTGCCAGCAGCATCCCTGTTGAAGTTGGTGAAAACTACATTGATGCATTCGGTAAGTTAGGATGTACTAATGTAAATGTGATGGACATTCGCAACAGAGAAGATGCAACAAAATCAGAATATATTGAAAGAATAAAAAAGTGTGATGGGGTAATGATGACGGGAGGAAATCAATTACGACTCAGTACCATTTTTGGCGGAACAGAGATTCTTGAGATTATACAGCACAGATATCAACATGAAAATTTTGTAATTGCAGGTACCAGTGCCGGTGCTATGGCTATGAGTAATACCATGATTTATCAGGGTAGCAGTTCAGGTGCTTTAATTAAAGGTGAGGTGAAAATTACTACAGGACTTGCATTGATGGGCGATGTTATTATTGATTCTCATTTCGATAAACGTGGGCGATTTGGCCGACTTGCACAGGCAGTAGCAAGTAACCCAAGTTGTATTGGTATCGGTCTTGGAGAAGATACAGGAGTACTGCTCACTGAAGGTCATTTGCTCGAAATTATAGGTTCGGGATTGGTTATATTAATTGACGGGCATCAGATTCGCCACAACAATATTGCCGACCTTCAGGATGGTGTGCCCATAAGCATTGAAAATCTGATTGTTCATGTACTCACAAAAGGTAATTGTTACGACCTGAAAAGCAGAAAATTTTATTCTGAATTGGTCAAAGAAAGCAAACCTGCATAGTTGAATTTCATTTCTTCTTACATCTTTCTTACAACACAATATTATTGGCATGGCTATTGAAATGTTTAAGGCATAACAATAATCTTCATTTGCTTATGGTCTAAAACAAAAGTGAACCTCAAATAAAAGCAACCGGTATGTGCCAACATCGGTTGCTTTTTCATTTTAGGGCATGCACATCTCTGAAAGTCACATGGGTTTTTGTTATTAACAAACAAAGAATTTTTGAATCGTTTTATTAATTTTACATGCCACAATAGCCAAACCGGTTATTGGATTCAAAATTCATACTCAGTTTTTTCATGCCTCGTTTCTCTCATTTACATAATCATACACAGTTCTCTTTGCTCGATGGTGCAGCAGATATTAAGTCGCTTTATAAAAAAGCAGTAAAAGATAATATGCCAGCTTTGGCAATTACCGATCACGGAAACATGTTTGGTGTATTTAATTTTGTTGCCGAAGCTGCAAAATACAATACTAGCGAAAACCCCAATTTAATTAAACCTATTGTAGGTTGCGAATTTTATCTGGTAGAAAATCGTCATAAACGAAGCTTTACCAAAGACGATAAAGATGTACGTTATCATCAGTTATTTCTTGCAAAAAATACTATTGGATATAAAAACCTTGTCAAGTTAACCTCGCTAGGTTATATGGAAGGTTTGTATGGAAAGTATCCACGTATTGATAAAGAATTGGTGCTTAAATATCACGAAGGCCTTATTGCAACAACATGTTGCCTGGGTGCAAGTGTGCCTAAAACAATTTTACGCAAAGGTGAGGCCGAAGGAGAAAAAGAATTTTTATGGTGGCTCGATATTTTTGGAGAAGATTATTATGTAGAGTTACAACGTCATGATATTCCGGAACAGAATACAGTTAATGAAGTTCTTATTGGGTTTGCATTAAAACACAATGTGAAAATTATTGCATCAAACGATTCTCATTATGTAAATCGTGAAGACTATAATGCACACGACATTTTGCTTTGCATCAACACCGGTGAGAAACAAAGCACAGAAAAATTTAAAGATGGCGATGAAGATACATCTGCACGCGATAAGAGATTTGCTTTTTATAACGATGAGTTTTATTTTAAAGACACATCAGAAATGCAACAACTTTTTAGTGACAGACCTGAAGCAATTGACAATACCAATGAAATTGTAGATAAAATTGAGCCATTAAAACTGAAGCAGGATATTCTTTTACCACACTATCAGATTCCAAAAGGCTTCGAAAGTCAGGATGATTATCTGAAACATCTTGCATGGGAAGGTGCACGCAAACGTTATAGCGAAATCACCCCTGATATTGAAGAGCGCATAAACTTTGAATTGTTTACAGTAAAAACAATGGGTTTTGCCGGCTACTTTTTAATTGTCGCTGATTTTATTAATCATGGCAAAAATATTGGTGTGTTGGTCGGACCCGGCAGAGGTAGTGCAGCAGGCTCTGCAGTTGCCTATTGTATTGGCATCACCAACATTGATCCTATTAAGTATAATTTACTGTTTGAACGTTTTTTAAATCCAGACAGAAAATCAATGCCTGATATAGATACTGATTTTGATGATGAAGGTCGGCAGAAGGTAATAGATTATGTAGTTGACAAGTACGGAAAAAATCAGGTAGCACAAATTATTACTTACGGCACAATGGCTGCGAAAATGAGTATTAAAGATGTGGCACGAGTGCTTGATTTACCGTTGCCTGATTCTAATGCATTAGCCAAACTGGTGCCTGATCGTCCGGGAATTTCATTGGGTCGTTTGCTGACAGCACCTATTGATGGCGAAAAAAGTCTGAAGACAAAAGAAAATTTAAGTGCTGATGAATTAGAGAGAGTCAAATCACTACGTTCAATTCTTGAAGAAGGAACATCATTACAATCATCAGTATTGAAAGAAGCTATGGTACTTGAAGGTAGTGTGCGCAATACAGGTATTCATGCAGCAGGAATTATCATTGCGCCAACAGACCTTACGGATATTATTCCTGTTTCTACTTCAAAAGAAACAGACTTGCTGATTACGCAGTTCGAAGGAAAAATAATTGAAGATGCCGGAGTTATAAAAATGGACTTCTTAGGATTAAAAACCCTAACCATTTTGCGTGATGCCGTCAGGCTGATAGAAAAAAATCATGGTGTAAAAATTAATCTTGATGAAATACCGCTGAATGACATTCGTACTCTTGAGCTTTATCAGCGCGGAGAAACCAATGGTACTTTTCAGTTTGAAAGTGCAGGCATGCAGAAGCATCTGAAAGATCTCAAGCCCGATATGCTTGAAGACCTCATTGCCATGAATGCGCTTTATCGTCCTGGACCAATGGAGTATATTCCAAATTACATTGCACGTAAACACGGAAAAGAAAAAGTTACCTATGATCTTCCGGAAATGGAAGAACACCTGAAAGAAACCTATGGCATTACTGTTTATCAGGAGCAGGTGATGTTACTTTCACAAAAGTTAGGCAATTTTACAAAAGGCGATGCCGACACACTTCGTAAAGCTATGGGTAAAAAGCAGATTGAAGTGCTCAATAAAATGAAGAGTAAATTTATGGAAGGTGCAAAAAGCAATGGCCATGATGAAAAGATACTCGAAAAAATATGGACAGACTGGGAAGCTTTTGCCAGCTATGCATTTAATAAATCGCACTCTACATGTTATGCCTTTGTTGCATTTCAGACAGCCTACCTCAAAGCAAATTATCCGAGTGAATATATGGCTGCCGTCCTCACCAACAACCTGAACAACTTAGATAAAATTACATTCTTTATGGACGAATGCAGGAGAATGAATATTCCTGTATTAGGCCCTGATGTGAATGAAAGTGAATTACAGTTTAGTGTAAATAAAAAAGGTGAAATTCGATTTGGCTTAGCTGCAATAAAAGGTGTTGGCGAAGCCGCTGCAGAAAGCTTATTAAGTGAGCGAAAAAAGGGTGGAGTATTTACAGATGTTTATGATTTAGTAAGTAGGGTGAATCTGAGAGCTGCAAATAAAAAGTGTTTTGAAAATTTAGCGCTTGCAGGTGCATTGGATTTTGATACATCATTTCACAGAGCACAGTATTTTGCAATTGACCCAAAGGATAATCAAACGCAGTTAGAAAAAATTATTCGATTTGGAAGTGCTAATCAGGAATCAAAAAGCAGCACTCAACACACCTTGTTTGGCGATTTAGGTGGTGTTGATGCATCTAAGCCTAAAATTATTCCGACAGAACATTTTAGTAATCTGGAACAATTAAAAAAGGAGAAAGAAATAATCGGAATTTATCTTTCCGGTCATCCACTTGATGATTATAAAGAAGAAATAAAAACTTTTTGTAATATCTCTGTCGAACAACTTAACGAACTCAAACTACTTAATAACCGGGATGTAAATTTTGCCGGCATTATCACCAATGCCAATCATAGAGTCAGCAAGACAGGTAAACCTTTTGGCAGTTTTACTATTGAAGATTATAATGCTTCTTTTGAGTTTGCTGTTTTTTCTGAAGAGTATGCCAAATTCAAACACCTACTGAATAACGATGCTTTTGTTTTTATCAAAGCAAGGGTACAGACGAAATTTTATAATGAGAAGGAGTTTGAATTAAAAATTAATTCAGTTCATTTTCTGGATGAGGTGGCAAACAAAATGGCAAAGGGAATAATGATTTCATTTCGTTCGGAGTCAATCAATGAGATGAATATAAAAAAGTTAAAAGAGATTTCGAAAAATAGTAAGGGCAAACTAACTGTCAAATTCAGTATTCGTGACAATGATCAAAATCTGAGTATTGATGTGGAGTCAAATCAGCTGAAATTAGAATACAATAAAGAATTGTTTAAGGAACTGAACTCAATTTCAGAGCGTGTAAGTCTCATTAAATAGTAACTTAAGTTACAAAAGCAATGAGTTTTAGCTATTGATGGGCGAAAAATTAGCTCGAGACTTAAAAAAATGAAAAAATATCAATATCTTTAAAAATCATAAAACTTTAAACCACTATTATTGTTCTGAAATATCAAATAAAAAACATAGCATAATTATGGCAATAGAAATTACAGACAGCAACTTTGAGGAAGTTGTAATGAAATCAGACAAACCTGTATTGGTTGACTTTTGGGCTGAATGGTGTGGACCATGCCGTATGGTAGGACCAATTGTTGAGGAATTGGCAAAAGATTACGAAGGAAAAGCAGTAATCGGAAAAATTGATGTGGACAGCAATCCTAATGTTACAATGCAATTTGGCGTTAGAAACATTCCAACAATTTTATTTTTCAAGAATGGACAGGTTGTGGATAAGCAGGTAGGTGCAGCTCCAAAAAATATTCTTGCCAAAAAAATTGATACACAATTAGTGTAGTTTTAATTTTATAGAACAATATTTTGCCGGTTAATCATCAGGAAGTTCAATCCCTCTCACATCTGGAATTGCTTGCCAAGCAGGTGGTAGAGGGATTTATTACCGGTTTGCATAAAAGCCCTTTTCATGGTTTTAGCGTAGAGTTTGCAGAACACAGACTCTATAACACAGGTGAGTCAACAAGACATATTGATTGGAAGCTTTTTGGAAGAACAGACAAACTTTTTGTCAAGCGATTTGAAGAGGAGACCAATCTACGCTGCCATATTGTAATAGATAACTCCGCCTCTATGCACTATCCTGAAGTGAAAGGTGGAAAGAGTTTACAGAATAAAATTACATTTTCTGTTTATAGCGCTGCTGCAATTTTATACATGATGAAGCAACAGCGTGATGCAATAGGGCTGACAGTTTTTTCAGAGCAGATTGATGTACAAACTCAGGCAAAATCCAGTACAGCTCATCACAAACTTGTTTTTGCTCATCTCGAAAAATTATTAGAAAACAAAACTGACGTAAACCGTAAAACTGCAACTGCAGATGCACTACATCAGTTAGCAGAGAGTATTCACAAACGCTCACTGATAATTATTTTCAGTGATATGTTTGAAAACATAGATAGCAATGAAGCTTTGTTTAAATCGCTTCAACATTTAAAACACAATAAGCATGAAGTGATTCTGTTTCATGTTACTGATAAAAAACATGAACTTGACTTTCAGTTCGAAAACAGACCATACCGCTTTGTTGATGTTGAAACCGGAGAAGAGATAAAAGTGCACAGTAACTTGGTGAGAGAAAAGTATATTGAAGCTATGAAAGAATACAAATCCATGCTTGTACATAAATGTGCGCAATATAAAATTGATTTTGTTCAGGCAGACATCCATGAAGGTTATCATCAGGTTTTATTAGCTTATCTGCTGAAAAGAGAAAAGTTACATTAGTTCATAAATTTTCAGAGTAGTTTTTACAGCATTTTTTCGGAACATTTTTTGAATTTTATCGTAGAAAACGGGATAAAACTACAGTTATGTCCCGAATTAGTTATTTAATCCTGATGTTGTTTTTTGTAAATGTCAGTGTTAATGCCGCAGTAACCGTTTCGCCAGCAACAAGTGGTAATTGCCTAAATGTCACACCATCGGCATTTCTTCCCATTGGTAATATTGTTATTACCGAAGGTGCCAATGGCGATTTTGCTATTCAGTCGAATAAAACCTTAATCCTAAGTGCACCTACCGGATTTATGTTTCAGCCCGGATCAGGAAATGTTTCTTTTTTAGCATCAAGAAATATTACAACAGCATCAATTGCTGTAACATTAACAACCATAACAGTAACAATTTCTGTCAGTGGAATCCCAAAGGCTGACGAATTAATAATTTCCAATATTTATGCTCGTGCATCAACAAGTAATGTATCCGGGAATATACTGCGTAAATCCCCTGGGGGTGGCACAGCTACAATAGCAGGTGATGTAGCAGGCGCAGGAATTAATCACGGTACATTGTCAAGTGCCGGTACAGGGCAGATAGTAACTTCTGTAGCAAATGGAGCATGGAGCAATCCGGCAACATGGCAAGGTGGCAAGATACCGTTATGTACTGATAATGTAATAATCTATCATCAGATTAATGTAGATGTAGTGACACCTTCCTTAGCTTCACTAATAATAAAATCAGGAGCAAAACTCACTGCTAATTTACCTGTAACAGTTAACAGTAATCTCACCATTGAGGCAAATGCTTGGTACGTACACAACAATAGTTCAAATGCAGCAACAACAATATTTAATGGAACAGAAGCTATTGATGACAATGCTACCATAGAAGTTAATAACTGGAGTGCAGCCACTGTGCCTTTTATGTCCGGTGTCAGTTCGACAGTCGGTAATCTTATATTAAACTATAATGCAGTATGGCAACAGGATGGACTGTTTGCTCCATCAAAAATAAAGGGAAATGTATCAGTAACGAATGGTCAGGTTGTGATGGATGATGGTACAGGTATGTCAACACTTTTAAATCTTAATCATGTAAGCATATATAAAACAGGTGCAATTATTTTCGCACAAGGTGCTAATAGAAACCTGACATTAAATACACTGTCGTTTACCGATAGCAGTAAAAGCAATGCAATAACAGCATTGATGTTTAGAACGTATGGTACTTTGTTGTGGAATAATGCAGGTAGTGTTTATCTAAGCCATGATTTTAGTGCAGTTGAAGGTACAACAGGCTATAATGCATTTAATGCTACTGTTAGTATTGGAGGAGATTTGAATGTTGTAAAAGGGAAAGTTGATTTCTTCAGATATGTTGATGGTAATGGCGTTATTCAGGTTGCAGGGAATACTTATTGTAATCTGACAGCCGGTAACTGGTTTCGACTAGCAGATTATAATACAATAAATCTTGATTTTACTACCAATAATTTTTCAATAAGCGGAACAGAGAGTTGTTATCTTCAGGGTTCTGATGGCTCAACAAATTTTAATATTAATGGGAGTTTTAGTTATACAGCAAGCAGCTTATTTGTTTTCAGTAATAATTTTACCAATAATGCATTACAACGAATTGATGTGCTAAAAGATTTTTCTGTTTCAAATGGAAATGTCGGATTGGCTTTCACAAGTGGAAAGTTAAATACTCATATTTCAGGAAATTTAAATGTAAGTGGGTCGTCAACACAATTAGTGTCGCAGTTTTATCCCTATGGAACGGACTCAGTAAAATTTGTGATAGATGGTAATTGTAGCTTAAACGGAGGCATGTTTAATGTTTCATGGAATCGTGGCCCGGTTAGTTTTATTTCAAGCGGAATATTTAATCAAGTGAATTCAAATTTTGGAGTCGTTTTTCATCCATTCCCTGGTAATTATGCAGCATGTTCTGTTTTTATTGACAGCCTTAATTTTTCCGGAGGAACATTCAAAGTTTTTGACAGTTATATCACCGATGGAAAAACAGTTTCTATAACAATAGGATCAGACGTAAATATTAATTTTCAAAATTCAAGTGACAGATTTGTTCTTATTAGCAATACAGGCTGGTGGAATAATCCTGAACTCAATTTAGTTATTAATGGTGATTTAAAAATCAGTGGAAACAGCAGTGCAATTTTTGCGAGTAATGTTGGACGTGGAGAAGAAAATATTGTAATAAATGGTGATTTTGAAATTCAGGGAGGTAATAATGCAATTGGCGGCTCAACTTCTTTAGGATCACAGCAGCATGATATATCAGTATTAATTAATGGAAACATGACTCAGACGGGCGGCCAGTTTTATTATTCTGTTAATGAAGGTAATGTTGATTACAATATTCAAAATAATTTAATTCAAACTGGAGGCACACAGAATCTGACTTATCAGGATGCGGCTGCAAAGCTTAATATTGGAGGACAATATTTACAATCTGGTGGTACTTTTAATTTTCACGCAAGCACCGGTAATACATCACTTTCTGATAGTGTATTTGTACAAGGAAATTTTAGTCAGAGCAACGGAGTTTTGCGCTTCGATAATGCACAAGGGTCATCAAATATAAGTCAAAATGTATTAATCTTAAACTCTGATAGTATTTTACTTTCAGGAAATGGAATTATTACTCATGCCAATCATCTTACAACAAACACGGTATTTGGAAAAATTTTGTTTAATAAGAATGGAATTTCCACATTTCAACGAGCAACTTCAACACACGATTTACAACAGGTAGAAATGGTTGTAGGGTCTTTAACAACACTTGATGTGAAATCATCCATTCAACCATTGCTGATAGCTTCACATGTTTCATCAGCACCGGCAGTAAATAATGTGTTTACAATTAATGGTGTGCTTGATATGGGATTACAGAGAATTATGGCACGTCAACAAGGAAATTACTATTCGCAACTTTCAGTTGGTGCAACCGGTAAAATTAAAACAATGAATCCAAATGGTTTTTATTCAACTTCTGCGGCATCAACAATAAATACACTCATTGCAGGTAATAACAGAATGAATTTTTGGCTCGATGCTCAAAGCATTATTGAATATAATGGAACCCAAAATCAGAACATCACAGGTATTCCAAATGGTATAGTCAATGCAGTTTCAAATAAATATGGCAAACTACAAATTAACTTTGCCGGAGTAAACAATATTAACTTCGTAAAGCCCGAAGCCGACAGTGTGGTTTTTGTTCGCTCTGGATTAATGCTTACTTCCGGTGAATTGAATCTTAATGCGGATCATATCGCAAATACAAATGGACTTTCAATTGTGTTAGAAAATGGCTGTCAGATTTTACATGCTTCAGGTTATATCAGAAGTGAAACTATTGACGGTAGTGCAAGAATTCATCTTTCATCACAACAGAGTGTTAATTATGAAATTCCATTTGGTTTTAACAGCACAACTTATATACCATTCAAATATCAATGTTCAAGTGGATGTGATTGGGTTTCATTGGCAACATACAGGAGTTTGCCTGATAATACACCATTTCCTCCGGGGGTAACACATGTCCGTTCAATTTCCGGTGCTGACAATAGTTTACAAACAATTGATCGCTATTGGTATGTTAGAGCGGTTGGAAATCCTAATGCTAATTTGAGATTCACTTATGCACCTATTGAAAAAGGGGTAATATCAACACCTCGTGCTCAGCGATGGATAGGTAACGATGCATGGGAATCATTTAAAGGTTCGCAATCCAATCCATCACCATTCGAAACAGACGTTAACGGAATTACCGGATTAAATTCATGGTGGACACTAAGCAGTCAGTCAAGTCCTTTGCCTGTAGAAATATTAAGTTTTGGCGCCAATTGCCAGAGTCAGAGTGTGATATTAAAATGGTCTGTTGCCACACAGCTCAATAATGATATCTTTATTTTAGAGCGAAGCAGAGATGGAAAAAAATGGGAAAACCTTACATCCATTAAAGGTGCAGGTACGACCAATACATTAATGAATTATGAAACTAAGGATGAAGCACCATATTCGGAGGTTACCTATTACAGGTTAGCTCAAATTGACTATGATGGAAAGAGAAATGAGCTGAAGACAATAGCAGTAAAAGGCTGTGGTTCCGACCCGATAAGAATATTATACTATTCTTTCAGTGACCATAAAACAGTTATAAAAATACAATCTTCTTACAATGATAAAATAGAGATTTTTCTATTTAATGAAAACGGACAAACAGTGGCACGAAAAGTGCAAAACATAAGCAACAACATACAAGAAATTGAAATGGATTGTCCACAACTTAATACAGGAATTTACATGCTAAGCATCAGGGGTTCCTTTAATAATATAATCAAAAAATTAGTTAAGAATTAATTTCTATTTTTATGGCCGAAGAAACTTTAAATATGACCGCAACTACATTTGAAAATCTCTCACAGCCCAATGCCGCAATGGATGTGTTTCCGATTAATTATTCCGAGAAGCATATTGCAGAACTCATCCATGAGATCAGACGAAGGGTGTTCGTTCTTGAACAACATATAGACCCAATGATTGAGTTCGATACATTTGAGCATGAAAGCCAACATTATTTGGCTTACGTTAAAAATATTCCTGCAGGTACTGCCAGATGGCGTCATACTGATGAGGGAATTAAGCTTGAAAGATTCAGCGTTCTAAAAGAGCACAGAAATTCAGGTTTAGGCCGTATGTTGGTTAACAGGTTGTTAAACGATGTAAAGCCAATAGGTAAGAAAGTTTACTTGCATGCACAAACTACCACTGTTAGATTCTATGAAAAAGCAGGATTTAAAGTTGTTAGCGAGCTATTCTATGAAGCTAATATTCCGCATTTCAAAATGGAGCTTGTAATTTCATGACATATATTTAGAGTTTTAAAGGCTGTTATGGGTACGTGACAGCCTTTTTTATTTTCCCTTTTTCATACCATTCTGTTTTTTCTAACACACCTGTAGGTGAGTAGTAGTTCCATGGTCCCTGCCAGTAAAAATGTAGTATGCTATCGTTTTCATTGATTAAAAATGCCTTACCATTAGACTTTATTTTTTTGTTGTCATAATATGTTTTTATATTAATGACATCTCTTTTCTTACTGTATTTTTCTTGTTTTATCAGTTTGCCATTTAAATCGTAATATTTCCATTTTTTTACCTCTAAGCCGTGTTTGTATTTCCCCTTTCGTTGAATGGTCCCCTCATCATTCCAATAATGCTCCCAATGTCCTTGCCGGTTTCCATGTTTGTCTGATTTGTTAATTTTAAAAATCTGACACCCCGTTATTGTAATATTTAAAATTACACAAAGTAAGAATACGTTTTGCTTCATTGTTGGTCAGAAATAGTTTGCGCAACTTTAATAATATCTGATGTTGGAAGTAAACACGAGTGGTTTCTGCATACATAAATCAAGTCATCAGTTTCATTTTTATCAGCAGTAAATTCAATTTTATCTTTTAGAATTATTGGTGCAGTGATTTTCATTGGTAGAAAATACTCATTAAGTTTATTTTTATTTTTTAAAGCATTGTAACCACCAAAAGCTACTTCATAGAATGGTTGATTTATTCTTTGTAATAGTAAGGCCCAGTTTGCATAACCAAATCCATAATTTGGAATTTGATCAATTACTTTTTCAAGCATTTTTTTTGATCGCAACAAATAATTTTCATTGTTGAGGTATTTTGAAAGTAAGAATAAATTGTTCGCCATTACTGAATTTGCACAGGGAATAACATTATCCTGAAGCTCAGTTTTTCTGAATTGCAGAACAGAATCGTTTGCTGTATAGTCATAAAATAAAACATTATCATCGTGACTAAAATATTGAATAGCGTAGCCCGTTAAAGAAATTGCTTTCTCAATCCACTGAAAGTCCCATTTGCACTCAAATAGTTTAATGCATGCTTGAGTGAGAAGTGCATAATCCTCTAAATGAAGATTGCTGTTTTGTTTTGTTCCGGAGCTATGAAGTAGTCGTCCTTCTTCTATAAACAGGTTTTGTTCCAAATAGTTGAAGGTGGTTATTGCCTGCAATTCATATTCTTTAATATTAAAATATAATGCTGCATCTGCTAATGCCGATATCATCATGGCATTCCATGAAGTGATAAGTTTTTTATCGCAAACCGGATGAATGCGTTCACTTCTTGCCATTTTCATGGCTGATTTTATTTTATCAATGAGTTCTTTCTGTTGATTGGGTTCAATCATTTGAACACTACTGTCATTGAATATGGCAGTGTTACATTGCAGAACTATTTCATCATTTTCTTTTTTTGAATCTGGAATTGAAAAGTAATGGCATGCAATAATAAAAGCATTTTCTTTTGATATGTTTTCTAAATGCAGTTGATTTATTGTTGCTCTGATTTCTGCCTTTGTCCAGAAATAAAATTTCCCTTCTTCACCTTCGCTGTCAGCATCTATTGCTGAATAATAAAATCCTTTTTTGTCATTCATTTTTTCGTTCAGGAAGTTTATTGTTTCTTCAGCAGCATTTTTAAAAGAAATGTTATTATATGCTCTGAATGCTTGTGCATAGACACTTATTAGCTGGGCATTGTCATATAGCATTTTTTCAAAGTGCGGAATTTCCCAACGACTGTCAGTAGAATAACGTGCAAATCCTCCATCAAGCTGATCGAAAATACCTCCGTTGTACATTTTGTTCAATGTTAATCTGACGTGATTTTGCACTTCAACATCATTACAAACATGACCATATTGCATTAGGAAATTCAGGTTAACAGGCATTGCAAATTTTGGTGCTCGTTGAAGGCCGCCATATATTTTGTCAAAGAGTGAAGACCATTTTGATATTGAATTTTTTAAAATATCAAAATCAGGTTTAGTATTTGTTGTTTCAATTTTTTCTAATTGTAACATGCCTTCCTGCAATGAAGAAGCATATTCCAGAAATTTTGAATTATCTTGTTCATACATCATTGACAATTGTTCAAGCACCTGCAACCATTGTTGTGGATTGAAGTAGGTGCCGCCATAGATTGCCCTGCCGTCAGGTAAGGCAATACAGTTTAGTGGCCAGCCACCTTGTCCTTTCATCAATTGAACGGCTGTCATATAAACTGCATCTATATCAGGTCTTTCTTCACGATCAACTTTAATGCATATAAAGTTTTCATTCATCACTTCAGCAATAGTTGTATTTTCAAAACTTTCTTTCTCCATCACATGACACCAATGACAGCTTGAATAACCAATGCTGATTATAAGTAACTTATTTTCAGTCTTTGCTTTTTCAAATGCATCAACGGACCAAGGTAGCCAATGTACAGGATTATGGGCATGCTGCTGCAGATACAGACTGTCTTCATGTATGAGTTTGTTTGTTGGTTGTGCTGTATCTTTCATTGTGAATTATATATAGAAAAGTTTAATTGATAGAAATGTATTGATGAATAGTTTCACTTACATTTGTGCGTTTTTATGTTGCGAAGAGTATTGATTTTTTTATTAATTGTTTTTCTGATAGACCTTTATGTTTTTCAGGGTATAAAGGTATTGATTAAGGATTTGACTCCCTCAATGTCAAGATTGATTTCAGGTATTTATTGGTTTTTTACAGTGTTTACATTTTCAGTATTTATAGCCGGACTGATTACAGATTGGCATACATGGCCAAAGGCAGTGAGAGTTTATCTCTTTGCTGCTGTTATGATAATTTTAATAACAAAACTCTTTGTTGTTTTGTTTCTGTTGATTGACGATCTTACCAGATTAGTCAGATGGGGATTTTCAGGTTTATATCAGCGATTTTATGATTCTCCACAAATTGTAAATCCTGAAGAGAAGATTGTTGTATCGAGATCGCAGTTTTTAGTGCGAATGGCATTTGTAATTTCATCAATTCCATTTATTTCTCTCTTGTATGGCATGGGAGATGGTAAGTATAATTATCAGGTCAAACGGAGGAAAATTAAGTTTCCAAAATTACCTTCAACATTTGAAGGCTTTAGAATTGTGCAGATTTCTGATATTCATACCGGCAGCTTTTTCGATACAAAACATATTGAAAAAGCTGTTTCAATGATTAACACATTAAAAGGGGATGTGATTTTTTTTACCGGTGACTTGGTGAATGACCGCTCTGATGAGGCAGTGCCTTTTATTGATACATTGTCAAAGCTCAATGCAAAACATGGTGTTTTTTCTATTTTAGGTAATCACGATTATGGCGACTATGTGCAATGGCCAAGCAGAGAAGCTAAAGTTAAAAATTTGGAGCAACTGAAAAATATCCATAAGGAAATGGGTTGGAAACTGATGCTTGATGAACATGCATTTATTTCTGAAGGCAATGATAAGTTGGGATTAATTGGAGTACAGAATTGGAGTACACACATGCGTTTTCCAAAGTATGGTAGCCTGCCAAAAGCAGTTCAGGGAATGGAATTTGCTCCCGTTAATATTTTACTTACGCACGATCCTTCGCATTGGCATGGAGAAGTAACTGAAAATTATCCACAGATTGATTTAACTTTAGCAGGGCATACTCATGGATTTCAGTTTGGTGTTGAGATTCCTGCATTAAAAATTAAATGGAGCCCTGTTCAGTACGTTTATAAAGAGTGGGCTGATTTGTATGATGATGTAAATGGTCAGCATTTGTATGTAAATCGCGGACTTGGTTTTCTTGGTTATCCGGGTAGGGTAGGTATCCTTCCGGAAATTACTGTAATAGAATTATCGAAAGGTTAATTATTCCTGAAAATATATTCGTTTGACACGTTGCGAAATCACTGATAAAATTTCGTAAGGAATGGTTTCTGTCTTTGCAGCAAGTTCGGCAACGGGCAAACCGTTGCCAAAAATAATTACTTCATCACCTTCGCGTGCCTGACAGTTTGTAATGTCAAGCATACACATGTCCATGCAGATGTTGCCAACTGTTGGGGCAAGTTTGCCATTCACTAAAAAGCTAACCTTTCCATTTCCCATTTTCCGGTTTATGCCATCGGCATAACCAATGCCTATGGTTGCGATTATTTTATCGCTATCCAATATTGCCTTTCTGTTGTAACCAACACTTTCTCCTTTTTTTACACTTCTTATTTGTGAAATGGTTGACTTCAATGAAGCAACATTTAATAATTGACGTTGCTCAGAAGGTGTGCCTATGCCATGAAGGCCAATGCCAAGACGCACCATGCTCAGTTGCATTTCAGGAAAGCGACTGATGCCTGATGAATTCAGAACATGCTCCAACACATTGTGCTGAAGGTGTTTTTTTATAGCATCAGACATGTCTTTGAATCGCTGAAACTGTTCTTGTGTAAAAAAGTCGAGTGCTGCTTCATCAGTTCCTGCCAGATGTGTAAAAATAGATTCTACCTTAAGGTGTTTACTGTTTTTTAAACGTACAACGAGTTCATTCAAATCGTCTTCTTCAAAGCCAAGCCTGTGCATGCCTGTATCCATTTTTAGATGAATAGGAAATGGGCTTTGATTGTAAGTCCGGATTCGTTTAACAGATTCACTAAACTTGCTCATGATTCTGAAACTATATATCTCAGGCTCCAAATGATATTCAATCATTTTATCGAAAGACTGTTCCTGCGGATTCATAACCATAATTGGAACAGTAATACCATTTTTTCTGAGTTCAATACCTTCATCAGCATAGGCAACAGCCAGATAGTCCACTCTGTGAAATTGCAGTGTATTGGCAACTTCGTAACTGCCACTACCGTATGCAAAAGCTTTAACCATACACATTATTTTTGTTTCCGGTTTGAGCTTTGCTTTGTAGAAGTTATAATTATGAATCATTGAAGTCAGATTTATTTCCAAAACTGTTTCATGACCTTTTTGCTGTAACAATCTTGAAATCTGTTCAAATCCATAAACCCTTGCGCCTTTTAATAATATAACTTCATTAATAAATGAGCCTGGAGAATACTGTTCAATGAATTTTTCTGTTGTAGAAAAAAAAACTTTTTCTGTTTTAAATAAATCTGTATGACGTGATATTGCAGGGCCAATTCCAATAAGTCTGTCAACTTTTTTAGAGTGAATCATTTCCGCCACTTCACCATAAAGTTGATCTTCATTTCGCCCACTCTGAAGAATGTCTGAAAGGATAACGGTTTTGCGTAAGCCTGAATTAATTGCTCCTGTATTGTTTTGCTGCTGAAAGCGATTTAAAAAATCTAAGGCAACCTGCAACGAACCTAAATCAGAATTATAGCTGTCATTAATTATTGAACAATTATTGATACCCTGTTTCATCTCTAATCGCATGGCAACAGGACTCAGTAACATCATCCTTTCAGCAATCGTTTCTTGTTCAATTTCCAAAAAGAGCAACATTGCCCAGCAATGAATAGCATTTTCAATAGAAGCATCATCAGTAAAAGGTATTTCAATCCTTATAAACTTCTGTTGAAAAATACCCTGAATTGTGCTGCTGTTATTTTGCTTTTCTATTCTGCCAATCTGTAAATCGGATTTTATTCTTCGCGACCAGCTAAAACATTTTAGTCCGTTTTCAAGATATCCAGATTGTATTACAGCATTGTGAATTCCTGAATAGTCTTTGCAGTATATCAGGGTTTTGCAATGTTGAAATAACAATAATTTTTCCTGAATTTTAACATCAAGTGAAGAAAAGTTTTCGCTGTGTGCTTCACCGACATTACTGAAAATTCCAATTTCAGGCTGAATAATTTTTTCCAACTTTTGCATTTCACCAGGTATAGAAATGCCTGCTTCAAAAATTCCGAGGTTATGCTCATTGTTTATTTGCCAAACAGATAATGGTACGCCCGTTTGAGAATTAAAACTTTTTGGGCTGCGGACAATACTAAAATCTGGTTGCAATAATTGATAAAGCCATTCCTTGATAATTGTTTTTCCATTGCTTCCAGTTATTCCTATTGTTTTCAGATTAAATTTATTCCGATGAAACGAGGCAAGTTGTTGTAGTGCGTCAAGTGTGTTTTCCACCACAATAAAATTAGCTTCTTTGTTTTGTGAAGTGTGTGTATCGCTAACAACAAAGTTTTTTACTCCTTTTCTGATAAGATCATTAATAAATAAATGACCATCATGGCGGTCGCCTTTAATTGCAAAAAAAAGTGACTCACCGGCCACACCGCTTTGGCGGCTGTCTGTTAGCAGATAACGGAAAGTCTGATTATCGTTTACATTCAAAACCAGCGTTCCTTTTAATATTGACGCTGCCTCTGTAATGGTGTACATATTTTTAAATTGAATAGCCTACAAAATTAAGCTTTGATAGTGCATCAAATTGGTAACAATTACCTTTTATGATAACAAGTTCTGCACAAAGGAATGTAGCTTTCTTTTTCACCCAGAACAATGAGTGATTCATCGGGTACGGTACGATAAGAAAATAAGGCAAGGTCGCCACAATCCATACAGATGGCATGAACCTTTGTAACAAAGTCTGCTATTGCCATAAGTCTTGGAATAGGTCCGAAAGGTTCGCCTTTAAAGTCCATATCTAAACCTGCAATAATTACCCTGATTCCCTGATGTGCCAGTTTAAGGCAAACGTTAGGCAGTTCCAAATCAAAAAATTGCGCTTCGTCAATGCCTACAACATCAACATCGTTTGTGAGTAAAAGAATTTGAGAGGATGATTGGACAGGGGATGATGGAATATAGTTTGAATCGTGCGAAACAATGTTGCTTTCATGATAGCGTTGATCAACAGAAGGTTTAAATATTTCAACCTTAAGCTTGGCAATGCGCGCTCGTTTTAGTCTGCGAATCAACTCCTCTGTCTTACCACTAAACATGCTGCCGCAAATGACTTCAATAGCGCCTTTTTTTCGCTCTGTAAATTCTGTTGGTCTATGGTTCATATCTTAACGGTTTCAAAAATAGGTAAAATCTGTTTGCTGCAATTTTTAGCCGGTTAACATTTAGCGGATAATTTTTTTTTAAGAAATGTTTGTTTTCAGTTATTGTACTGTAGTTTTGCAATACTTTTTCTCATGGTTTCCATTTCTGTAGTAGTCCCAACTTATAATAGGTTGAATTTTGTTGTAAAAACGATTGAGTCATTGCTGAATCAACAGTCAGATGATTTTGAAATTTTGATTGTTGATGATGGTAGTACCGATAAGACAGAGGAATATTTTTCAACCTATAAACATCCAAAGGTAACCTACCATAGAATTGTAAACAGCGAGCGTGGATTTGCACGTAACTATGGAGCATCAATTGCTAAAGGTAGGTTTATTAATTTTTTTGATTCAGATGATTTAGCTTATAATAATCATATTTCTACTGCACTGAATTATATTGCGAAGTTTGATAACCCTGAAATTTTTCACCTTAATTACGTTTATCAAACACTTGATGGACAGGATTTAGATGTCCTGAAAGCAGATTCTGATAATATCGGTGAAATGCTCATAAAAAAAGGTAATATTTTAAGTTGTAATTCTGTAGTAATCAGAAAAGATATTGCTGAAAAGTTTCCATTTTGTGAAAGCCGTCTTCTTTCAGGCACTGAAGATTATGCTTTGTGGCTAGCCTTGTCCTCACGGTTCAAAATACATTATGTGCCGGAAATTACCAGTGTAGTAATTGACCATGAACAACGTAGTATGGCTTCGCACGATATTATAAAGATGATTAACAGAAACATGTTTCTCTTAGATCATCTTCAAGCTGATCAACATTTTATGCAATATGTTGGTAAACGATTTAATCAGATTCAATGTGAATGTTTTTCTTTTATAGCATTGCACCTCATGCTGGAAGGAAAAAATAAAGATGGTATTTATTTTCTTTCAAAGGCTTTAATAGCGGACTGGCGTTTTCCGTTCCGTAGAATTCGTTTTATGGCTATTATGAAACACATGCTTAAGTCATTCTTCCGCATTCAGAGAAGCAAAGTTCCGGAAGCTGTCTGAAACCCAAATTTAAAGTTTTACATTAGCATCCTGAAATTAAGAATTAATTGTTGTGATGCGTAAATTTTTTTACCTGGTTCTGTTAGGCAGTATTTTTAGTACGACAGTGTTTTCTCAGGGTATTGTATCAGGAGTAGTGAAGGATAAAAATCATAAACCTGTAGCTTATGCCAATGTATATGTGAAACCCGGTTTTGTTGGGACGACAACAAGTAGTGACGGTATTTTTGAAATTGAATTAGTTCCCGGTAAGTACACTCTTTATTGTCAGAACCTGGGCTATAAGCAATTCAGCAAACAGATTGAAGTTGGTGCAGGTAAACAACAAATAGAGATAGAACTTACAGATGAGCTTTATTCGTTAAAGGAGGTTGCTGTTACAAACAATAAAGAAGACCCAGCCTATGAATATATCAGAAAAACAATTGCTAAAAGGAAAAGTTATCTGAACGAAGTTGATGCATATTCGTGCAATGTTTATATCAAAGGTGTACAGAAATTAAATAAGTATCCTGAAAAATTTCTTGGTAAGGTTGTAGATTTTGGTGGAGTGGTTGACTCAACAACAGGCATATTTTATTTAAGTGAATCGGTTTCAAAATACAGTTTCGAAAAACCGAATAAGATTCGTGAAGAGATGATTTCTTCGCGCATAAGTGGTAATAATAGGGCATTCAGCTTTAATAAAGCATCTGATATGCAATTTAATTTTTATGAAAACAGGGTTATGTCAGAAGGCATTTCTTCCAAAGGATTTGTCTCACCAGTTGCGGGCGATGCTTTGTTTTATTATCGTTATAAATTAATTGGTTCAGTTGTAGAGAACGACAGACTTATTCATAAAATTGAGGTAATCCCCAGAAGACAGAACGATCCGGTGTTCAGAGGTGTTATTTATATTGCAGATGATTTATGGCGATTTCAGTTTGTTGATCTTTTCCTTACACGCGATGCAGGTATTGAGTTTTTAGATACACTCAGAATAAGGCAGTCTTTTGTCCCTGTAGAAAATAATGTTTGGATGCCTGTGACAAATTTATTTGATTTCAGTTTCAGGATTCTTGGTTTCCAGGGAGGCGGAAATTATATAGGCTACTTTTCTGACTTTAAAATAAATCCCGGTTTTCCAAAAAAAACCTTTTCAGCAGAAATTTTAAAAATCAGTCCTGATGCCAATAAGAAGGATTCTGCATATTGGGATACTGTAAGACCTATACCACTTACGATAGATGAAACTTCAGATTATTTTAAGAAAGACAGTTTGGCTATCATTCGAGAGAGTAAACAGTATAAAGATAGTATGGATAGAATAAATAATAAGTTTTCGTTCTTTAATTTTTTGCTTGCCGGATATTCCTACAGACACAGTTACCGGGAAATGACTTATACTATAAAGCCAATTGCCAATACATTTTCATTTAATACAGTGGAAGGCTGGAATGTTGCCTTGAACACAGAGTTTGTTAAACGTTTGCCAAACCGAAAACGCCTGACTGTTTTTACCAATACACGTTATGGTTTTAGCAATACACATTGGAATGCAAATGCTGGTTTTAAATATTTGTTTAACCGCTTTAGTGATAATACAATTTCTGTTGAAGGCGGTACTGCTGTTAATGAATTAAACAGCACAAGCCCTGTTAAACCTTTAGTCAACATGCTTTATACGCTATGGGCCGAACGTAATTATTTAAAAATTTACGAAAAGCAATTTTTTAAAATAGCATATGGTAGAGAATGGTTTAATGGGTTTAATGCAACTGCAGAAATTGAATATGGCCGAAGAAATACATTGAAAAACACCACGGATTATACTTGGAAGAATTTTAAAAACAGAGAATATACTTCCAATAATCCCATTAATCCTGATAAGGATATAAAAAATTTTCGACCTCATCATTACTTTAACACACATCTATCATTAACCTACTCACCATTTACGAAGTTCATTACAAGGCCTGATGGAAAAGTGAGAGAAGAATCAGGGTGGCCGGTATTTTTTGTGAACATCAATAAAGCTTTTGGCAATGTAATAAACAGTAAGACTGATTATCTTTCATTTGATGCAGGCTTCAATCATCAGATAGATTTTGGAATGTTAGGTTATGTAGTTTACAATTGCAGGTATTATCGTTTTGTTAATCGAAAAGATGTTGAATTTCCCGACTTTTTTCATTTTGCGGGTAACAAAACTATCGTCTCAGATTTTAAGGCTGAAGATTTTGCTTATTTAGATTATTACAAATATTCGAATATGAAAAGTGCTTTTGCAATTCATGCAGAATACAATCTGAATCGTTTTATTACCAATAAAATTCCTTTAATCAGAAAGTTGAAACTCAATGAAGTTGTAGGCTTCCACTTCCTGAAAGTTAGTGAAATGAAAAGCTATTATGAACTTACTGTAGGATTAGAAAAGCTCGGAGTAATACGAGCTGATTTTGTTTGCAGCTATGACGGCAAGGCAAGCCCGTTTTATTCATTCCGGTTTGGACTTAAGCTTAGACAATAAGATTGAAAGTTACATCGTCAATTGATAAAAATTGAATACATTTGGCATTCGTCTCGGTGATGAAGAAGCAAGTTTTAATTTTTATCTTTTGTCTCATTGGCACATTTGTTAGGGGTGATGCAAAGCATCTTTATTCAGTTTTTGACAGAAATGATTTACCTGTTTTTTCAAGACCTTTTTTTATAACTATAACTGCTGACCCTATTGCATTAAAGTCTGCGGAAAGAATGTTAGGCGATGCAATCAAGAGCAACCGTCAGCAGGAAATTTTCCAAAATGCCAATAATGCCGGATACTACAATCTACTCAATGGTGATTTTCTTCAGGCATTAAAATTTTTACAAATAGCAGTAAATCATAAGCCACTGAGTAAGGAAGCTGCGCCAACTATGGCGCAATATGCATTTGCACTTGATGTTGCAGGTAGGCATGAACAGGCATTTTCTATTTATAAAGAATTACTCGAAAAAGATTTAGCCAACTCAACACAAATTAGGGCCTATGTTCAGGCAATGGCAGGTTTAATTTTTCTTCAACATGCAGATACAGTTTCAGCAAAGCCATTACTCGGCAATGCATTACAATATTTTTCAGCCAATAATTTTTTACTTCAACAATATTATCTGTACGAAAGAATGGGTGATATTAATCTTGTTGCAAAAAATTTCAATAATTCATCTGCTAATTATTTACAACAATTGAAGTATGCCACGAAGTTGAACAATAAAACATTTCAGGCATTGGCTACCCGAAATTTAGGTTTATGTAATTTAAAGCGTGACGATTATTTAAAAGCTGTATCCTATTTCAGACAAAGTTTGGATTTTAGAGATAATGTCCTTTTGCAGAAGTTGCTAAAAGACACCTATCTTAAAATTGTAACCATCAGCAGTTTTAATAACGATTTTGAAAAGGCAGATCGCTATCATGAGTTATATAGGAAATTAAAAGCTAATGAAACTGTTGTTAAGGAAACAGCAGCATTGCAGGCAGAAAAAGAAAAAATTCTGTTTTTATTAAGTCAGTCGGCCAACAACGAAAACAATATGGTTTCGCGGCAGGAATATGAACTTAGTCAACAGTTAACTACGCTTGACATCGAACGTCAGAATAAGGAGAAGGCTTTAGAAGAATTAACACTTGCCGAAGCACAAAAGAAACTGAAAGAACTTGAGCTGGATAAAATTGCAGGAGAAAAATTAAAGCAAGAAGCCGAACTTGCTAAAAAAGAACTGCAAATCAGCAGGCAAAAGGAATTTAGAAATATTCTTTTAGGTATTTCCGGATTGATAGTCTTGGGAATAGTATTTTTGATTAACCGCTATAGGCTTAAAAGAAAGTCATTAGAGCAACTCAGGCAGGCTCATCAGGAATTGCGGCAGGCACATGAGCAGCTAAAACAAACACAGGAACAATTGGTGCAGTCTGAGAAGATGGCTTCTTTAGGTCAGCTTACTGCAGGTATTGCACATGAAATTCAAAACCCGTTGAATTTTGTAAATAACTTTTCTACTTTAAGTATGGATATGATTGATGATTATCTGAAAAGTAAAGATGAAACTTTACTTGATGAGTTGAAGTCGAATCTCAAACGAATTAATCATCATGGAGGAAGGGTTTCTTCTATTGTAAAAGGTATGTTGTTGCATAGTAGAAACAAAACAGCAGAAAAAGAATTGTCAGATATTAACCTTCTTGTTGACGAATCATTAGCATTAGCCTTTCATGGCAAGAAATCAACAGAGGCAGATTTTTATTGTCATATTGAAAAAGATTTTGATGCAACAGCACCTCCAGTTAAAGTTTTACCCCAGGAGTTGCGTAGAGTAATTATAAATCTTATCAATAATGCCTTTTATGCTGTACATGAGCGTGCTGTAAAATCAAATGCTAATAAAGAAGAAGTTAAGTATAAACCACAGGTTAGTGTTACAACACATGTTGCCGGCCAGTTTCTGGAAATTACAATTACTGATAATGGAACTGGGATACCGGATACCATCAAAGATAAAATTTATAATCCTTTCTTTACATCCAAACCAACAGGGAAGGGTACGGGATTGGGGTTATCAGTAAGTTTCGACATAATAGAAAAACAACATGGGGGTAAGTTAAAATTTGAGTCAGAACAAGGTGTTGGAACGGTTTTTACAATTTCTTTGCCGCTAAATGCACCACCTGATCTAAAACAAAGTAATGGAGATGTTAAGAAATCTGTTGTATAATTTATTTTTCGTGTTAATGCCATTGACTGTTTTTTCGCAGTCAGACACATTAAACCGTGCAACAAATATTGTAGGTTGTCAAAGTGGCGACTGCGTAAATGGCATAGGCGTTTACTTATATAAGAATGGTAATCGTTATGAAGGTGCTTTTAAAAATGGTAGTCCAGATGGTAAAGGCATTATGAATTACAGAAACGGAAATCGCTATGAAGGAGATTTTACACAAGGCAGGTTAAATGGTAAAGGTAACTACAATTACAGAAATGGAAATAGTTATACAGGTGATTTTGTAAACGATCAGTTTCATGGTCGCGGTATTTATATTTACAACAGCGGCAATCAATATATTGGTGATTTTTTTGAAGGAAGCAAACATGGCAGTGGAACATTTACTTTCAACGATGGAAGTACATACACCGGTCAGTTTGTAGATGACATGGTACAGGGTAAAGGCACCTGGAGATATGCAAATGGCGATTGGTATGAAGGTGATTTTGTAAATTCAAAAAAATCAGGTAAGGGTACTTATTATTATAATGACAGTAGTCGTTATAGTGGCGATTTTGTGAATGACGTTTACAATGGCTTGGGTGTTTTCACGTTTGCTGATGGAAGTACATATATAGGTCAGTTCAGAAATGATTTGTTTAATGGTCAGGGAACATGTTATTATTCTAATGGTGATGTCTATACAGGAGAATTCAGAGATGGATTATACAGTGGAGGTGGTGTTTATGCTTATGCCACAGGAGATCGTTATAAAGGAACTTTTCTAAATAACGTTTTTAATGGTGAAGGAACTTATATTGATGAGTCGGGTGAAGAGACTGTTACAATGTATGAAAATGGTAGGGCAGTAGGAGAATCGAAAGTCATTGACAAGGAAAATGTGAAACCAGTGCCGGAAGAAAATAAAACCGAGGCAAAGAAACCTGAGGATAAAAAAGAAGAGCCTAAAGTTTCTGAGCCAACTGTTGCTAAAATTCCATGCCCTGCCTGTAATGGAAAGGGAAAAATTCTTCAAGCGGAGGTTAAGCGAAACCGCTCAGTTGTTAAAGATATCAGTAATGGTTTAGGTCCCCGAAATTTTGTTACCTACACAGTGTCTGAAGTAGTGAAACCTGCAGCATGGGCAACATGTAAAGTTTGTCATGGCACGGGAATTAAACAATAAATCTTACTTTTGAACCCATGCCTTCAAAAGCAATTCAAAAAGTCACCCGCCTTTTTTGGTTATTTCTTCTAATAGCCATCAATGCTTTTGCACAAAAGAGTGATGTGTTCAGGCATCTCAACACTGTAAACGGACTTTCGCACAATAGAATTACTTGTATCATTCAGGATAAAATTGGATTTATCTGGATTGGTACTGAAGACGGACTGAACAGATACAATGGCTATAAAATTGATGTTTATAAGCACAACCCATCTGATGAAACTTCTGTTTCGAGCAATGGCATTCGTTGTTTGTTTGAAGACAGTAAAGGAAAGTTGTGGATAGGTACAGATGATGGACTAAGCTTTTTCGATATTGAAACTGAACATTTCGGAAGTTTCAGAACAAACACCAAAGGAAATTCAATCAGCAGCAATCAGATAACCTGTATGGAAGAAGATGCCTCTGGTGTTCTTTGGATTGGAACTGCCGGTGGCGGCATTAACCTTTTTAATCCTTCAACCGGAAAATGGCAGAATTTTAAATCCGATAAGTCAAATCCAAATTCAATATGCAGTAATAATATTACAGCTATTGTAAAAGATAAGAATGGTGTATTGTATTTAGGTACAGATAATGGTCTTGCAATTGCAGATAGAAATCAACCCGGTATCTTTACTATCATTGATCATGACCCGGCAAATCCAAATTCTCCTTTAGAAAACAGCATTACCTGTCTTTATGCCGATTTTCAAAATAAAATTTGGATCGGAACTCTAAACAGTGGCATGAGTGCTATGCGAACAGACAATCGTTCTTTTACTCATTACACCAATCTGGGCAAGTATGCAAACAACTCCGTTTTCGGAATCAATAAGGATCTTGATGGAAGTATTATTGCCGGAACTATAGGAGGAGGTTTGATAATTTTTAACAGCGATGCTTCAACTTATTCTTCATTTACACATAGTAAGACAGATCCATTTTCTATCAGCAGCAATAGCATTTGGACAATATATCGTGATAAGGCAGGCATAATCTGGATTGGAACAGACAATGGTCTTGATTATTACAAGGAAGACCTGATGCGTTTTAAAACAGAGTTGCCACTGCCGGATGATCCATTGAGTAATGCGACTCCCAATAAGAATGTTTTTTGTTTTCTGCCTGAGGGGAATAATTTGTGGATGGGTGTTTTGGGAACAGGTGTGGTTGTTAAAGAATCAACAGGCACAATCAAACAAGTATATAATGCTGCAAACGGACTTGCAGACAACAGTGTGTTCTGTTTAATCAAAGATAGAAATGGTATTGTTTGGGTTGGAACTTATAATGGTTTAACGTCCATCAACCCACAGTCAGGAGTTGTGCGTAGCTATCGGATAGCAGACGGTTTGACCAATAGTAATATCAGATCGCTTGCCGAAGATGAAAATGGAAATATTTATATTGGCACCTACGGTGGTGGGCTTTGCGTACTTAATAGACAAACGGATAAGATTTCAAGTATCCGTAAAGAAGATGGCAAAGGTTTAACGAATAATATAATAACGGCTTTAAAATATGATGGCAATGGAAATTTGTTTATTGGCACCTATGGTGGTGGATTATGTTTGTTGAACATTTCTGCAAATACCATAACAGCATTTGAATCAAAGCCCGGAAGCAATACCACAATTAGCAGTAATTATGTCAACTCAATATACAGTTTTTCAAATCAGCAATTGCTTGTTGGCACATACAGTGGTGGAATAAATATTTTTAATTATGCCACAAAAAGTTTTACTGCATTGACTGAAACCAATGGTGTTCCCAATAATAATGTGACGAATATTGTTTCAGATGCAGAAAAAAATATCTGGTTTACTACAGGAAATCAAATCTGCAAAATGAAACTGGCTCCTTCAGATTCTATTCTCACCATGAGAATTTATGATGAGCAAGATGGTGTTTTTAATCGCTTCAATCCGGGTGCATTTGCACAAACTGCAGATGGCAAAATTTACTTTGGGGGCATCAGTGGAATTAATCGTTTCTTGCCATCAGCTATTCGCGATAATCCTTACATACCTCCTGTAGTTATCACAAAATTTTATCTTTTTGAAAAACCTTATTTCATGGACACGATTATCATGTCCAAAAATATGATAGAGTTAACTTACAATCAAAACTTTTTTTCATTTGAATATGCAGCTTTAAATTACATTCTACCGGAAAAAAATCAATATGCCTACATGCTTGAAGGACTTGAAAAGACGTGGACATATTGTGGCAGTAAACGCGATCGCCAATATACAGATCTTGACCCCGGCACGTATAAGTTCAGAGTTAAAGCATGTAACAACGATGGAATCTGGAATCAGGATGGAACATATATTATCATCATCATCAAACCACCGTTTTGGAAAACCTGGTGGTTCTATATTTTATCCGGTCTTACTTTCGTAGGTTTAACCATAACTTACATTCGTTGGCGTACACGAACGCTGATGAAACAATATGAAATTTTGGAACAGAAAGTACAAGAGCGCACAGCAGAATTGCGAGAAGAAAAAGAAAAATCAGAACAGAAGTCATTAGAAATTGAGCGCGCATTAAAGGAACTTAAAGACACACAATCGCAACTGATACATGCAGAGAAAATGGCTTCTTTAGGTCAACTTACTGCAGGTATTGCTCATGAAATTCAAAATCCACTTAACTTCGTTAACAATTTTTCGGAGTTATCTCAAGATCTTATTGATGAGTTGAATGCTACTGATGACAAAGAAGAATGGAAGTCTATTTCTCATGATATAAAAACCAATCTCGAAAAAATTAATGAGCATGGTAAACGTGCAGAGCGTATAGTGAAGAGTATGCTCATGCACAGCCGTTCGCAAACAGCAGAGAAAGTTTTAACAGACATCAACAAACTTGCAGAGGATGTAATGAACCTTGCCTATACAAGCCTTCGAGCAAACGATAGTAATTTTGGGTGTAAGAATATGATTGAGTTGGATGCCTCATTGCCAAAGCTCAGCATAGTTCAGCAGGATATCAGTCGCGTGTTACTCAATATTTTTAACAATGCATTTTATGCTGTAAATCAACTACGTAAAAAATCTGATAAAGCATTTCATCCTGAAGTTCGACTTAGAACATGGAAAGCTGCAAACAAAGTTTATATTAGTATCAGTGATAATGGTGGTGGAATTCCTGATGATATCGTTGATAAAATCTTCCAACCATTCTTTACAACTAAGCCTACCGGTGAAGGAACTGGATTGGGTTTATCATTAAGTTATGATATCATCACCAAAGGTCATTATGGTATGCTAAGTGTGAATGTGCAGAAAGGTATAGGGTCTGAGTTTGTTATTGAATTACCCCAACTATAATAAAAATATCATGCAAACAAAAATTCTGATAGTAGATGATGAACGTGATGTTGAACTGTTGTTCAGGCTAAAATTCAGACGTGAAATCAAAGAGAAACATATTGATCTTCACTTTGCATTTAGTGGTGAAGACGCTTTAAACTATCTTCACAACATTAACCCTATGGATGTTTTATTGGTATTGTCGGATATAAATATGCCGGGCATGAACGGACTTCAGTTGGTTGAAAAAGTAAAGGCTGAATTTCCTGCAATGCGAATTATTATGGTGTCAGCTTATGGTGATGATAAGAATTATAATGAAGCTAAGGCGAAAGGTGTAGATGATTTTGTAACTAAGCCTGTTGACTTTGAAGATCTTAAAAGAAAAATGGCAAGAGTGATAACAATTTAGTTATGGCAAAAAAAATATTGGTAGTTGATGATGAGCCTGATCTTGAACTTTTAGTCAAGCAACGGTTTCGTTCGCAGATTAGGAACAATGAATTGCAATTTGATTTTGCACACAATGGTGAAGAAGCATTACAAAAGCTGAAAGATGATGTTGATATTGATTTGATTTTTACAGACATCAACATGCCTGTAATGGATGGATTGACCTTACTGAATCAAATTAAAGAAAACAAGATTCAACCTAAAGCAGTTGTGATTTCAGCTTATGGCGATATGGACAATATCCGTAAAGCGATGAACAGTGGAGCATTTGATTTTATTACCAAACCTATAGACATGACCGACCTTGACACTACTTTACGTAAAGGTTTGAGCGAAATTGAAATAATTAAAAAAGGTCAAAAGGCACAGGAGGCATTACAACAAACTATTATTGAGAAGGAAATTGCAGTACTGGAAAAAGACAAGGCCGAAGAATCAAAAAGACTCAAGCAGCAGTTTCTTGCAAACATGAGTCATGAAATCAGGACGCCAATGAATGCAATTATAGGAACGGTAAATCTGTTACATAAATCAAACCTTGATGATAAACAGTCAAAGTATATTGGCATCATAAAAACAAGTGCCGACAATCTTTTGGTCATCATCAACGATATTCTTGATATTTCAAAAATTGAATCGGGCAAGTTTACCATTGAGGAAATTCCGTTTAACCTACATGAAAAGGTGAACCATGTTTATGAGTCGCTTAAAGTGAAAGCTGAAGAAAAAGGTCTTGCCTTTAATGTGGATTATTGTTCAACACTTTCTGATAATTATATTGGTGACCCTGTGCGGATAACACAGGTGTTGATTAATCTTACAGGTAATGCTATTAAGTTTACCGAAAAAGGATCTGTAACAATTAGAGTTGCTTCAATAGCTGATGTTCCTAACGGTGTCAGCATTAGCGTAGTTGATACCGGTATTGGTATTGCTCAAGATAAAATACAGCACATTTTTGAAAGTTTTACACAGGAAAGCTCTGATACAACAAGAAAATTTGGTGGTACCGGCCTTGGGCTTGCTATCAGCAAACAACTGATAGAGTTGATGCATGGTGAATTAGTTGTTGAAAGTACGCAAGGAAAAGGTTCTTCTTTTATTATGAAATTGCCATTGGTAGCAACAAATGAATTGGCAACTGAAACAAAAGACAAGGTAAGTTCAAGTGTAGAAATCCGTAAAGGATTAAGGATTCTGCTTGCTGAAGACAATCAGTTTAATCAGATGGTAGCAGAAGATACTTTACGTATGGTTATTCCTGATCTTACATTGGATATTGTTGATAATGGTGTGCAAGCTATAGAAAAACTCACGTCAGGTAATTATGATTTAGTAATTCTCGACATTCACATGCCTGAAATGGATGGCTATGAAACAACTCAGTTTATTCGTACGCAAATGCCGTCACCGTTAAATGGTGTGCCTATAATGGCAATGACAGCTAATGTAATATCAGAAGAAATTGACAAATGTTTTGCAGTAGGAATGAATGCCTATGTGAGCAAACCGTTTACCCATGAAGATTTATTTGATAAAATAAAATCGCTCACAAGTAAGTAGTTTTACAGCAGTCAATGTTTTTTTTGACTACAATAAAATGATTGCTGCTTTTTATTCAACAGCAATGCCAAATGGCATTCTTGCCTGAATTTTGTCTTGTTCTGAAATTTGCTTGAGATATTTCATCAGCTTCATGCTTTCTTTCATGTAGTCGGGCATCATCATACTTTCAGATTCACCTTTCATATCTTCAAGTATTTCCTGTATTGGATCTTTTTGTTCAGGAAGTTCTTTTATTCTGTAGTTATCCAATCCGGCTTTTTTTGCTGCAAGAGTAACAGCATCATTCAATCCGCCATAAATATCAACCAAACCAATTCTCTTTGCATCGGTAGCACTCCACACACGTCCTTGTCCTATACTATCCACCATAACCGTTTCCATTTTTCTACCTTCGGCAACACGTCCTATAAAAGTGCTGTAAACATCTTCAACACTGCGCTGAAGAATGTTTCTCTCAGCAGGCTCAAGTGGTCTTGTTGGCATACCAAGGTCGGCATAAGGTCCGGTTTTATAAGTATCAAATGTTAATCCTAATTTGTTGTTGAGCAGTTTTTGTGCATTAAATAATAATCCAAAAACACCAATAGAGCCAGTAATGGTGGTAGGTTGCGCAACAATGGTATCGGCCAAACAACTGATGTAGTAGCCACCTGATGCCGCAAGGTTACCCATACTTACAATAAATGGTTTTTTCTCCTTAGCTAATTTAGTTTCTCGCCATATCACATCAGAGGCCAATGCACTGCCTCCGGGAGAATTAACTCTTAAAACAATTGCCTTTACTTTATCATCTAATCGAGCTTTTTTTATTGCTTCTGCTATTCTATCAGAACCTACTTGGTCGGCTTCGCCACTACCGCTTACAATGTCACCCACTGCATAAACTACGGCAATGCGGTCAGTGGTGAATTTTTTATCCGACTTAACAACAGCTTCATTGTATTTGTTCAGGCTGATGTAGTTGATATCATCATCATTCACACCTGATTTTTCTGCAAGAATTTTTTCCAACTCATCTTTATAACATAATTGATCAACTAACTTTAACCTAAGTGCATCTTTTGCATTTTCTGCAGATAAACTGTCAGCAATTTGTTCTAATTCTTCGCGACTTATTTTGCGCGATTCTGCAATTTCACTACTTATAGTTTCCCATATAGAGTTGATAAAAGTGGCAACCTGCTCTTTGTTTTCCGGACTCATTTTATCCAAAATAAATGGCTCAATAGCACTTTTAAATTTTCCATGTCTGATAATTTCAGGTTCAATTTCAAGTTTATCCAATGCACCTTTCATAAACATCATCTGTGTAAAAAGGCCTTTAAAATCAACAGCACCTTCAGGATGTACATAAATTTTATCGGCAACGCTTGCCAGATAATAAGCTTTGGTTGAATAATATTCAGCATAGGCAAAAATAAACTTACCTGATTTTTTAAATTTCACTAATGCATTTCTGATTTCTGTTGTAGTAGCATAGCCGGCTTCAAAATAATTCAGATTAAGGAGAATACCTTTAATGTTATCATCCTTTTCAGCTTTTTCTATATTGGCAACAATATCATTTAGTCCTGGTTTTTTACTTGCCTTCAACGTGCTTAAATTCAGATTGCGAAATGGGTTGTTGTCGCTACGTTCTGCAATGGGCATTTTGAATTCTATTTTTAATACAGAGTTGCTTTTAACTTCTACAACTTCTTTTTTAAAGGCACTGCCAAGCATAACAGCAAATAAAAAGAATGTTAAAAGACAGAAAAGAATCAGGCCTGTGAGTGTGGCCAAAACATATTTCAGAAATTGTTTCATTTTAAATGGACTTGTGTGAGTTTGAAAATTTAGCTTTGCAAAGCTATAAAAATCAAAATGGCTTTGCATCAGAATACTGCAATTATACTTGCAGGCAGTAATTTAGGTAACAGACTACATAATCTGACTGAGGCAGCATTGTTTCTTCAAAGGTTGTCAACAAAAAAAATGGCATCATCATCAGTGTATGAATCAGCACCCTGGGGTAATCAGAACCAGCCGCCTTTTCTGAATCAGGCATTCAGCATTTATAATGCATTTACTGCACACGAATTGCTTGATGTTTTATTGACCTTTGAAAAATCTCAGGGACGAACACGCAAGCATCAGTGGGAACCACGCAGCATAGATCTTGACATACTTTTTTTCAATAATGAAATTATCTGTACACCGGAATTGACAGTTCCACATAAACATTTGCATGAAAGGCGTTTTGTGCTCGAGCCTCTTGCAGAACTTATTTCTGATTTTATTCATCCTGTTTTTAAAAAAAGTATTTCTGAATTGCTAGTTGAATGCAAAGATGATTTGAAAGTCTCTAAATATCCTTTATATGTACAGAAATAGATTTTTAACTATTGAAGGAAACATTGGGGCCGGCAAAACTTCATTAGCCAAGATGATTGCCGAAGAGTTTAATTATCATCTTATATTAGAAGAGTTCGCAGAAAATACTTTTTTACAGCAGTTTTATGATAGTCCTGAAAAATTTGCCTTCCCGCTTGAAATGTCATTTATGGCTGCGCGGTATAAGCAATTGAAAACATTTTTCAACAAAAACACACTGCCTTTTCCTATTGTGTCTGATTATATGTTTCAAAAAACACTGCTATTTGCCAAGTCGAATCTTAAAAAAAATGAATATGGGCTTTTTGAACAGTTTTTTCAGATGCTCAATGTAGGATTGCCTCTGCCGCAATTAATTGTGTATTTGCAAAAGGAAATACCTTCGCTCCAAAAAAATATTAAAAAACGTGGGCGTGAGTACGAGCAGAATATGAAGGACGATTATCTACTCAAAATCAATAATGCATATAGTCGTTTTATGAAAAAGTCCAACACAGCTTCCAATATCCTAATAATCAATACGGAAGGACTTGATTTTGTGCGAAAAAGAAGCGATTTTCAAAAAATTGTAGAAACTATAGAAAAGACAGGTTTTAGGTTCTGATTTACAAGCACTGTCAATAAATCTGTTTATTTACTTCATATTTAATTTTATTATTTAAAACCATTGTGTTATACTTGCACCACAAAATTTTGTAAAATATTAAACCACTCTATACGATGAAAGTAAAAACCTTACTCGTTTCAGCTTTTTTAATCTCTGCTACGCAATTTGCGTTCGCTCAGGAATCGGCCAGATACGGCCTTCCTAAGAACAAGGATTTTGACAAATGGTCAGCAGGACTAACTGTAGGATTAAACTGGTTTCAGGGCGACCTCAACGAAAAAACCGGAAACAATAACAGTATCCTGAATAACATCCAAGACCCTGTATTCGGACTTAAAGTAGGCTATCAGATAAGCCACTCTGTGCAGGTAAACGTTCGTGGTAATTACACAAACTTGAGCGGAAAAAAGAACAAGACAACTTTCCGTGTTCCAAATGCTGTTACCAGCCCGCAAATTACCAGGAACATTAAGTTTAAGTCACCTATATATCAGGCAAGTCTTAACTTAAATTATACCATAGGTAACATCAGCTTTTTACAACGTAACAAGCGTTTGCACTTTTATGGTGAAATTGGTTTGGGTATATTTAGCTATGCTCCAAAAGTTACTGATCTTGACAATGGAACTGTTTATGTAAAGAAAGGCTCTGTAGCTGAAGGATTTTTACCTTTAAGTTTAGGATTTAAATATCAGATCAAGCGTTTTGATGTTGGTTTACTTGCCACATTTAACAAAACTCTTAACGATAAAGTAGATCAGGTATATGACTCTAAAACAGAGAGTGACAACTGGTCGTTTTTCCTGTTAGGTGTTAACTATACATTCGGCAAAAAACAAGCAATGATGGAATGGGTTAACCCAATGGAAGTAGTTTATAATGATCTTTCTGATATGAAAGACAGAATAGATGTAATGTCTGGTGATAAAGATAAAGACGGTGTTTCTGATTTGTTCGACAAAGACAACTCAACTCCTGAAGGCGTTAAAGTTTATGGTGATGGTACTGCCTTAGATAGCGATGGTGATGGTGTTCCTGATAATGTGGACTCTGACCCTTATTCAAATAAAGGAGCTAAAGTTGATGCCAGTGGTTTAGAGGTTGATACTGATGGCGATGGTGTTCCTGACAGTCGTGATATGGAACCAAACACTCCTAAAGGAAACTTAGTAAACTTCCAGGGTATGACTATTGCACCTGCCGGATCTTATGGAAATGATGGTATCACTTCTAACAGCGCTACAGGTTGGTTACCTTCAATATTCTTTGATGTTGACCAGTCAGCTATCAAATCTGTTTACAACGACCGCTTAAATACAGTTGCACGTGTGATGATAAAAAATCCTAAGCTGAAACTGAGTGTTGTTGGTAATTGCGATGTTGATGCCTCTGAACAATACAATGATAAATTAGGTATGAAACGTGCAGAAGCTGCTATAAATCACCTTGTAAAAGTTTATGGTATTGATGCCTCAAGACTTACTGCCACATCATTGGGTAAGAAAGAACAACTTGCCAAAGGCAACAAGCGCATGAACAGAAGGGTTGATTTTGAAGTAGCAAAATAACCTGAATAATATTTAAAGGAAAGGCCGGACTTTAGTCCGGCTTTTTTTATGCTTTCATTTTCTGAAACAGGTCATATATCATTATGCCTGCACACACTGCAATGTTCAAGGAATGTTTGGTGCCATGTTGCGGCAGTTCTATTGCCCCATCACACATTGCTATTGTTTCATTGCTCACACCATCAACTTCATTACCAAAAACAACAGCTAACTTTTCATCTTTTTCAGGTTTAAAATCAGGCATAGCTATACTTTGACTTGTTTGCTCTGCTGCAAAAATTTTATAACCATTTGCTTTAAGTTTAGAAATACAGACTTTAATATCAGAATAATATTGCCAGTTTACTGACTCTGTAGCGCCCAATGCAGTTTTTAAAATATCTTTGTGTGGTGGTTGTGCCGTGATGCCCGTTAGAATAATTTTTTCTACCGGAAAGGCATCACAGGTTCTGAAAACAGAGCCTGTATTAAGTGCACTTCTTATATTTTCAAGAATAATGACAACAGGAATTTTTTGTATTTGCTTAAACCCTTCTGTCGAAGTGCGACCCATTTCGCTGCCGGTTAACTTTTTCATTTTTTACAATTGAAGACAAAAGAAAAAAATAAAAGCGAAACTCCGCTCATGCAGCAATACAATGCCATAAAGGCAAAGTATCCTGATGCATTATTACTCTTTCGTGTAGGCGATTTTTACGAAACTTTTAGTGAAGATGCTGTAAAGACATCAAAAATTCTGGGTATTGTCCTCACCAAACGTTCCAATGGTGCAGCATCAGAAATGGAGCTTGCAGGCTTCCCCTATCATGCGCTCGATACCTATTTGCCTAAATTGGTTCGTGCCGGGCAGCGTGTTGCCATCTGCGATCAGTTAGAAGATCCAAAGACAACAAAGACCATTGTTAAAAGAGGCGTAACAGAATTGGTTTCTCCCGGTGTTACCTACAATGAAAAAATTCTTGAAAACACACACAATAATTTTCTTGCAGTAGTTCATCTTACAGAAGATGTTTCAGGTGTAGCTTTTGCAGATGTTTCGACAGGAACATTTTTTACTGCACGTGGTAAAGATGCATATATAGAAAAGCTGCTTCAGAATTTTAAACCCAGCGAAGTTGTGTTGCAGAAATCCATGCAAAAAGATTTTATTGCACGCTTTGGCGATGGCTTCTATATCTACACACTCGATCAATGGGCTTTTCAGAAAGAATATGCAGAAGAAGTTTTACTCAAACACTTTCAGACCAATTCACTTAAAGGTTTCGGTATTCACGAAATGGACGAAATGATTGTGGCATGTGGTGTTGCCTTGCATTATTTCGGACAAATGCAGCAGCAAACGCTGTCGCACATCACAGGCATTGCACGCATTGACGAAGAACAATATGTCTGGCTCGATAAATTTACGATCCGCAATCTTGAACTTGTTGCCTCGCCACATGAAAATGCACGCACCTTAGTTGATGTTATTGACAGAACTGTCACACCCATGGGGTCGCGGCTACTCAAACGATGGATACTCCTACCTCTAAAAGACATTCAAACCATTCATGAGAGGCACGATGCTGTAGCCGCTTTCACCTTAGATGAAACATTAAGAGGGCAGATAGCAACATCTCTGCGTCATGTTGGCGATATAGAAAGAATGCTTTCTAAAATTGCACTCCGCAGAATTTCACCACGCGAAATGGTGCAACTCAAACGTGCATTATCTCAGATTCAACCTGTAAAAGACAACCTTGCTACTGCCGGGAACAGTACGTTTAATGTTTTGTCAGAACAGCTAAATCCCTGTAACCTACTCATTCAAAAAATTCAGGATGCGCTAATTGAAGATGCACCACCACTTGCATCAAAGGGAGGTTTCATTGCAAAAGGATTCAGTCAGCAGCTTGACGACTTAAGACAAGTAGCATTTTCAGGCAAAGATTATCTGCTGAAAATACAACAGCGTGAAGTTGAACAAACCGGAATTTCCTCTCTCAAAATTGCCTTCAACAATGTGTTTGGCTATTACATTGAAGTCACCAATGCACATAAAAGCAAGGTGCCCGAAAGCTGGATAAGAAAACAAACCCTCGTAAATGCCGAGCGCTACATCACTCCCGAACTCAAAGAATACGAAGACAAAATTCTGGGTGCTGAAGAAAAAATTTCAACCATAGAAAATGAAATTTTTCAGGAGCTCATCAGCTTTACACAAAACTACATTCAGCCCTTGCAGGTCAATGCATCTGTTTTGTCGCAGCTCGACTGCCTATTGTCTTTTGCAAACGTTGCCATCGAAAATAATTACACACGCCCTGTTGTAAACGACAGCCTTGTTCTTTCTATCACAGAAGGCCGCCATCCTGTGCTCGAAAAACAAATGCCTCCGGGCGAAGCCTATATTCCAAACTCTATTTTTTTAGACCAGCAAACGCAGCAGATTATCATGATCACCGGCCCCAACATGTCCGGTAAGTCGGCCTTGCTCAGGCAAACGGCACTCATTGTACTCATGGCGCAAACGGGCAGTTTTGTCCCTGCCAAGAGTGCAGAAATTGGCTGGGTTGACAAACTCTTTACCAGAGTAGGAGCAAGCGACAACATCTCTTCTGGCGAATCAACCTTTATGGTCGAAATGAATGAAACTGCCAGCATCCTCAACAACATTACACAGCGTAGCTTGGTGCTGTTAGACGAAATTGGTCGCGGCACAAGCACCTATGATGGCATTTCTATTGCATGGTCCATTGCCGACTATATCCACGAATCCAAAAATGCACGTGCCAAAACACTGTTTGCCACACATTATCACGAGCTCAATGAAATGACCAACTCCTACAACAGGATTAAAAACTACAATGTGGCAATAAAAGAAGCAGGCAATAAAATACTTTTCCTGCGCAAATTAGTGCCAGGTGGCAGCGAACATAGTTTTGGTATTCACGTAGCACGAATGGCAGGTATGCCGCCACATGTCATCAACAAGGCCGAAAAAATGCTAGCCCTTCTCGAAAAAGCACACAGCAACACAGAATTGCTGCGCAATGCCGGACATCAGGCCGACAAAGACGCCATGCAGCTAAGCTTCTTCCAGCTTGACGACCCTTTATTGGAACAAATAAGAGACGAAATACTCAAAACCGATGTCAACACCCTCACACCCGTAGAGGCGCTCTTTAAACTCAACGAGATAAAAACGCTGCTTTCAAAAAATAAAAAGTAAAAAATTTGTTCTTATTTTATTTTTTATAATTTTGCAATCCCTTCTAACGAAGTCGGGAATTTAAGTATTGAAATATCAAGCAATTATGCGGAAGTAGCTCAGTTGGTAGAGCGCGACCTTGCCAAGGTCGAGGTCGCGGGTTCGAACCCCGTCTTCCGCTCTCAACAAAAGTTACCGCCACACATGTAGCTAACGGTTGGCCTCTGTTAAACCTGTAGCTGTTTATTTTCGGTAACTTTTTTTTTGAAGTTCCTTTTTATCCGGATGGTGGAACTGGTAGACACGCAGGACTTAAAATCCTGTGGACCTTAAACGTCCGTGTGGGTTCGATTCCCACTCCGGGTACTTTTTTTCAAAGTAATTTTTTTAAAAACATTTGTGTGGGTTCTCCTCCGCCTGCGGTGGATGTGGCGGACCACTCCGGGTACTTTTTTCTAAGTAATTTTATTTTAAAAACATTTATGTGGGTTCTCCGCCAGTGGCGGACCACTCCGGGTACTTTTTTCGAAGTAATTTTATTTTAAAAACATTTATGTGGGTTCGCCTCCGCCTGTGGTGGATGTGGCGGACCACTCCGGGTACTTTTTTTCTGAACGATATTTTTAAAATCGTAATTATTTAAATAATTTTTTGGAGCTCAAACTGCAGTAACATCTGCAAAATCTATTCCTGCTGTTTCCCCGGTGCACGGCACCGCTCACGCACAAAAACCATACAGGTAAACATCAGGGCTTGTTAAAGCATTTTCAGACTGTCATTTTTCACGCTTTTCAGCCGTGGCTGACCGTGACTGATCAACAATTCTAAACTCTGAATTCTACATTCATAATTATCAAATCACTTTTCACTTTTGCATTTTACATTTTCAACTTTCAACTCTCAATATTCTAATCACATTTCTTTTTACTTTTGATGTAAACAATAGTTATAAGTAATTGGCAGCAGTGCTTATATCAAACGTTTGGATTTCTAATTCACTTTAAACGAATGCGTAACTTGGTTATAATTATTTTAGTTTTGTTCTCTGTAAGCTGTATGACAAATTATCCATTGACTACTTTTTACGTAAAAAACACTACAGATAAGACACTTAACTTTAAAGCCAGCATCATAAAACAAAGTCAAATGGGACCTTATGAAATGACTTTACCATTTATGGTATTTCCGAATGACAGTGTCGTTGCAAGAAGAACAAACTTTAAAAAGGATGCTTCTCCCACAGCTTGGTTTAAAAAGTTTATTATCTTTCAAACAGACAGTCTATCATTTAATGATCCTAAAAATAAAGACAATTGGATTAAAACTACTGATGAAAAAGGAAGACCTGTTTATACTTTCACAATGACAAAATGATGCAAAAAATACAAATATTTATAGTAATATTTTTTCTATCTTCATGTTTCACTTTCGGACAAGACCATGACAGTTTGTTTGCTCGGCTAAACGGAATTTCAAACAATGGCATTGATTTTTTTAATGTTGATGGCATTGAAATCACAACTCAAAAAGTACCAGCCGACTTGACACCTAAAAGTATTTCTAAGAAATTCAAGAATTTGGCTATAAAGGAAAAGGAAATTATTTCTACTGACAGCACTTTAGGATTTTCAAACTTTTATGTTTCTAAATCAAAGACAGAATCAGGAATTACAATAAATATGAATTATTACTTTTTCAAAAACTCTGATGACAAGGTCATTGGTATTTCATTTATTGCAATGAATAAAACAGACAGGGAGTTGGAAAAAGAGTTTGTTCAATTAGTATATGATAATGCAATACCGGAAAGTGTTTATGCGACTTTAAACATTGGCGATATAAATTTTGCAGGCAGAAAAATACCATTAGGAAGTGGATGCAGATGGATGGGAATAAACAATGTGCAGTGTCCTTCCTGGGGACAAATGAATTGGAGTGTTCATAAAACATTAGAAGATGCTTCACTAAGTGTAAATAATCAGATAGCTTTTATCAAAGCAGGAAATAAGGGCAAGATTGTTTCAGATACAACTGTTGCAGTAATTTTTGAAGGAAATGAAACCAACGCAAGAAAGATTATCTATGATTTTAAAGGTGCAACTTCAGTTTTAGTTGGCATGAGTGGAGGTAAAACATTGACAGTATATTTTGTTGCCACACCGGTGAGAAATAATTTTGTTAGTTGCGTAATGAGTTTTTGGAACAATGACCAAATTAATCCAAGTGGACTCCCACCACTATTAGAACAAGTGATGAAACTAAAATGACAATGTAGTAAATACAATCATAACTCATAGTCATATCGGCTCCGGCTTCTTATGATGACCAACATCTCTGGCAGTTATTTTTTAAATATGTTCATTATTAAAATTATTGAAAGCAGAAAGGAAGATATCAATAAATTGCAAGATATTTTTTTAGAAACAAGACGCTCTACATTTTCTTGGGTTGATACTTCTCAATTTAAATTGTCTGATTTTGAAAAAGAAACCGAAGGTGAGTATGTTCTAGTAGCTATGATTGATGAAAAAGTAATTGGATTTATATCTGTTTGGGTAGCTGATAATTTTATTCATCATTTGTATGTTGACAAAAGTTTTCAAGATCAAAAAGTTGGAACTAAATTGTTAAATGCGGTGCTTGATAAATTTGGGCTGCCTGTCAGGTTGAAATGCGAAATAAAGAACCAAAAAGCAGTTTCTTTTTACAGACAAAAAGGGTTTGTTGAAATAGAGCAGGGGCACTCTGAAATGGGAGTATATATTTTGTTTGAGCTACGTAAAAAATTAAGCTAAAGCAGTCCCTGATTGTGTGTTTTCTGAGTGCATTGTCCGAAAACTGATTTTAAAACCTTCTCCATTTTTATCTGTATAGTTTAAAAATAAAATATTACCTTTATAGTTTCAATGACTATCATTAATCACATAGAAAACAAACCGAATTGGTTTTACATAATAAGTGTCAGCGTGCTGACATTTATTTTGCCTGCAATATGTTTTGTAACGGAACATTTCTTCACCAACACTGTGCTTTCGTTTAATCTGTTCGGTAAGTGGTTTATCTTTTCTGCTGTCGGTCTTCGTTTGTTTTTAGCAGGAACTAAACAAGTCATAAATCCTGAATTTACAGCAAAAGAAATTTTTCACCTTGATAGTTCCGATAGTTTTCCAATACTTCGTGAGTTAGGCTTTGCCAACTTATGTTTCGGACTTGTTGCTGTTGTTTCAATCTTTAAACCGGAGTGGCGAACTGTAAGCGCATTTGCAAGCGGACTTTACTTTGGATTTGCTGCCATACAACATGGATTTAATAAAACTTCAGGAATAAATGAAAAATTTGCCTTGTGGACTGACCTGATTATTTTTGTTTTTCTTTCAGTTTACTTTATAAAAAGTATTTAAGTGTCACTTAACATAACCATCTTATTTTCATCTAATGTAGTTTCTGTTTACTAATTCCATAAACTCTTAACCTTTAAATATCCTCTACATTCAATACTTGTAATCAACAAATCTCAAAATAGACAATTCCCAAATTCTTCAAACCTGTCAGCCGAGGCTGATCATCTAATTCAACTTTATCACCTCATCACTTCTCACCATTCACGCTTTCCAACCCCTCTGCATATTTCATATATCGTTTAATCCATTCAGTCCTTCGCACCACACGCGCATTCGGTTTTACAGGCGACCATTTTAAAGGTAGTGGAAGAATGGCTGCCAGCGATGCTGCCTGATGTACACTTAACTGACTTGCCGGTTTATTAAAATAATATTCCGATGCAGCCTCTGCACCATAAACACCATTGCCCAATTCAATTACATTCAAATAAACTTCCATGATGCGTTCCTTACTCCAGAATATTTCAATGAGAAAAGTAAAGTAAACTTCAAAACCTTTACGAAGCCATGTGCGCGATGGAAAAAGAAAAACATTTTTTGCGGTTTGTTGTGAAATGGTGCTGGCGCCACGTTTTTTGTTTTTATGTTTTTCATTGTATTGCGCAGCTTTTTGAATTGCCTCCATGTCTAAGCCAAAGTGTTCGTTAAAGCGCTGGTCTTCGCTGGTGATTACTGCTTTTACCAACAATGGTGAAATGTTTGATATAGGCTCCCAGTCTTTCTTGAACTGTATGTCACGTTCAGAATCAAAAACCTGTTCCACAAATCGGATAATCATCAATGGAGTAAAAGGTATGGGAACAAAACGAAACAGAATTACTCCTGCAATACTTAAAATTAAAAACCATTTAATGATCTTCCACAATATTTTTCTGATTCTGATAAATATGTTTTTCATCAATTTAGTATTTCAGGATTTATTAAAAAACGATAGGGCAGCATGGCATCATTGCCTGCATAGTCAACGCCAATGCGGACAGTTGTGGTAATTTGTTTTTCTGTGAGTTGCAGGTCATTGTTTTCAATCCATATTTTATTTCCAAGTAGAGATGTACCTGTCATGCTGCAATCAATTCCCAATGCTTGTGAAACCATTCCCGGCCCTGATGCAATTTGTTTTAATGGTTTGTTGACAGGTCTTCTTTTTTTAATGAGTTCAAAACCTCTTTTTGGAAAGATGCTTCTTATAAGTACTGCATGTGGAACATCTTGAATGTTTGTAACAACATTAAAAAGTGAATGAATACCATAGCAAAGGTAAACATAGGCAACGCCACCCTGCCGATACATGATTTCTGTTCGTTGTGTGCGTCTGTTGTTCCATGCATGCGAAGCTTTGTCTTCAACACCCATATAGGCTTCTGTCTCTGTAATAATGCCGGAAGTTAGTTTTCCGTTTATCTTGGTACAAAGTTCTTTGCCTAATAACTGTCTTGCAACTTTAACAGCACTTTCCTGTAAATAAAAAGATTGAAGCAACTTACTCATGCCACAAAAGTATATCGCTTTCCGAAATAATTATTTTTCCTGAGTCAATCAGCCATTGCAGGGATTGAACATACTGTTCTTTTTTACTTGCAGAAAATTTTTCAAGCAGTTCATCGTATCTTAAAGTTTGTTGTTGAATAAAATCTTTTATTTCTGCATTTTGTTTCTCAAAGGTCAGGTCGTTGAGTTCAATTTTATTTCTTTTTCTGCAATAGTCGCAGGTGCCACAACGTGTATTTGTAGTTTCGCCAAAATAATTTAGCAACATCATACTACGACATGATGTTAGGCTATCTGCATAATGTAGCATGGCATTCACTCTCTCATTAAAACGTTGTTTGCGAAACTCTAATAATTTTATATCAGGAACAACGGTTTCCTGTTTCACCCTTGCCATTAAATAGGTTAGCTGAGGCTTATCTGTCTGTTGTAGATATTCTATCAACTCATTTTTTTGTAAAAAGAACAAATGCCTTATTAGTGCATCTTGCGCAATGTTTAATCTTTTTGCTAACTCTGCCTCGTTGATTCTGATAAAATTATCGAAGCTACCACCATACGAACGAAGTATTGTTTTAATAACCTTGTCAGACTCCGGATGCTGCACCTGAAAGTTGTATAGTTCTGCTTGGCCTACTGTAAATTTTAATCTTGATGGAATATAAACTGCATCAGAGAGATGAATATAACCTGCTTCGGCTAAAATTTTTAATGCATTAATAGTTACCAAAGGATTGAAGTTATAAGTTGACGCAAAATCAGAAACATCAAAATTGAAACTGATGTTTTCACCACTGCCTAAAGCAACTTTCAGATAATTTCCCAGAGCATGATATATAAGTCTGATAAGTTTTATTTCGGGAAATGCATTTTGAAAACGCAATTCTAAGTCTGCTTTGTCGGCACTGTTGTAAATTAAAACAGCAAAAGCATTTTTTTCATCACGTCCTGCACGACCAGCCTCCTGATAATATGCTTCAGGACTATCAGGTAAATCTGCATGTATAACCGTACGCACATCAGCTTTGTCTATACCCATGCCGAATGCATTGGTAGCTACAATAGCTTGTATTTTATTCTGCATCCAGTCAATTTGTTTTTTGTTTCTATCGGCTGTAGATAGCCCTGCATGATAAAAATCTGCATTGATGCCCTGGCTGTTCAGATAAGTTGTTATGTCTTTTGTTTTACCTCTGCTGTTAACATAAACGACAGCACTTCCTTTAACCGATTTTAAAATTTCAGCAGTACGTGTTAGTTTGTCTTTGTTGTATTCAACAATATAGCTCAGATTTTTGCGCTCAAAACTTTTCTGAAAAAAATTGTGATTTTTGAAATGGAGTTTTTCGATAATATCATTCCTTACAGACTTTGTTGCAGAGGCAGTGAGTGCAATTACAGGAACTTCAGGAAACTCTTCTCTTAATTCAGCAATACGCAGATAGGATGGGCGAAAATCATAACCCCATTGCGAAATACAATGTGCTTCATCAACGGCAATGAGATTTATTTTTATCTCTCGTAATTTTGTCAAGGCCAGACTGCTAGTTAAACGTTCAGGTGACAGATATAAAAATTTCGACTTTCCGAATATGCAATTGTCAAAGGCAATTTCAATTTCTGTCTTGCTCATTCCTGAAACTACAGCAGACGCTTTAATTCCTCTGGCACGCAGGTTATCCACCTGATCTTTCATGAGTGAAATCAAAGGTGAAATCACAACACATATTCCATCGAGATAAATTCCCGGCACCTGAAAACAGATAGATTTACCGCCTCCCGTTGGCATAAGCGCTAAAGTGTCATGGCCACCAACTACAGATTCAATAATTTCCTGCTGCAGTGGTCTGAAACGACTATGCCCCCAGTATTTTATTAAAATCTCATGCAGTTTGTCACCAACGCTCATGTTACAAATGTAAAATTAGAATTGCGAATTATGCTGCCCGCGTAAAATAAAATAGTGGTTTTGGGAAAATTGCTGTTAGCTTTTAAATCGCTGTATAATCAAGGCACTGTTTGTACCACCAAACCCAAATGAATTAGAAAGAAAACAGTTGATACGATGTTCCATTGAAGAAGTGATGATGTTGATGGCTTTAGTATCTTCATCAGGCTCTTCAAAATTAATGTTTGGAGCCACAAAATCATTCTGCATCATCAGCATAGAATATACTACCTCGCTGGCACCTGCCATCCAACACTCATGTCCTGTCATTGATTTGGTAGAGCTTACAGGAACTTTGTTTCCTAAAACATGTGAGATCACTTTTGCTTCAATGCCATCGCCTGCAGGTGTTGAGGTAGCATGGGCATTTACGTAGTCAATATTTGATGCATTAATTCCTGCTAACTTCATTGCCATGTTTAATGAGCGTTCTTGCCCATTAAAATCAGGATTTGAAATATGATCGCCATTGGATGAAAATCCATAGCCTGTTACTTCAGCAAGTATGGTAGCACCTCTTTTCTGTGCCGATTCAAGCGACTCTAAAATTACAGTGGCAGCACCACCTGAAGGAATTAGTCCGTCACGGCTTTTATCAAATGGACGCGATGCTTTTTGTGGTTCATTCTCACGACTGCTGAATGTGCCAAGCCCATCGAAGCTGGTCATAGCAGGTGGATTTATTTCTTGTGCACCACCGCAGATAACACGCTCCTGTAATCCTTGACGTATCAACAGGTAACCCATACCAATGGCATGTGATCCACTTGCGCAAGCTGCACTAAGTGTAAAATTTATTCCTTTAAGCTTATAAATAGTGGCAAGGTTCATGTTTACCGTGCAGTTCATGTTTTGAAAAATATCGCCACTGCCTATTAAAGTATTGTCTTTCTTTTTTCTTGCCTTGTCAATAGTTTCTACTACAGAACCTGCTGTGCTGTCATTGCCAAAAATGATTCCTGTTTCATTTTTTTCCATATAGTCTGTATCGAGCTTTGCCATAGCAAGTGCTTCGCGTGTTGACATGAATGCATACATTGCCGGTTGGTGCATACCCAAACGGTCACGTCTGTGAAGAAAATCTTTAAGGTCAGGTGTTTCTACAAAACCTGTCAATGCAGAACGGAATCCTAAATCTTTTCTTTCCTGATCAAAGATAATTCCACTCTTTCCCTGACGTAACGACTCTGTAACTTCTGCAAGGTTCTTGCCGATACATGAATAAATACCGATACCTGTGATGACTACTCTTTGCATAAATCAGGAATAAATACCTCCGTTAATGTTGATGATTTCGCCTGTAATATAAGAGGCTTTGTCTGATGCCAGAAAGCTGACAACATGTGCTACTTCTTCAGGTGTGCCAAAACGTTCCATCGGAACTAATTTACTTAATTCTTTTTCATTAAGTCCCTCTGTCATATCACTCTTGATAAATCCAGGCGCAACAGCGTTGACAGTGATTTTTCTTTTAGCAACCTCAAAAGCAAGTGATTTTGTTGCAGCAACAATAGCACCTTTGGCAGCCGCATAATTTGTTTGTCCGGCATTTCCTTTCAATCCTGAGAGTGAAACAATATTGACAATACGGCCTGCGCGTTTGCGAAGCATTGGGTTCACAACGTTTCGGGTAACATTATAAAATCCTTTGAGTGAAATATTTAAAACATCATCCCAATCTTTTTCTGGCATCCACATAAAAAGACCATCACGGGTGATGCCTGCATTGTTTACCAATACACTGATAAATTTATTTTCATTCTCTTTATGCCAATGGTCAAGAGCAGCATTTACTGTTTCATTATCCTGAACATTAAATGGCAGCAACTCACCACTACCTCCGGCATTTTTAATTGTTGTCAATGTTTCTTCAGCAGCTTGTTTGTTTGATGCATAGTTGATGAGAATGTGCAGCTTATGATCTGCTGCAAGCTGAAGTGCAATGGCTTTGCCAAGTCCTCTTGATGCTCCGGTTACTAAAGCGCAATTCATGATTTAAAGTTCGTTTTCTTTTAAAATATCAATAACTTTTCTGATGTTTTCAAACTGTGGAACATCATCTTCAACTACGGCAACCTGCTTACGGATTAAACCATGCAGTGACAAAGTGTTTTTGCAAAGTTTTTGAGATTCTTCAGTACTTAACAAGTCTATTGCCTGACATACAGCAAGTGTTAGCACAGCAACAACTTCATAGCTGTTATCAATTACTTTTCTGGCAATGATGGCGCTGTTGGTTCCCATACTCACCACGTCCTGATTGTCGTTGTTGTTTGAAATGCTGTGAACATAAACAGAGTTGCTGAGCGACTGATTTTCTGCTGTAGTACTCGTTGCAAGAAACTGCATGCCCTGCAACCCAAAATTAAATCCTAGTTTTTTCTTGTTCAGAAATGGAGGAAATTTTCTGTTGAGTTTTTTGTTCAATAAAAAGTTTAGCTGACGTTCGGCAAGTACAGAAAGCTTAGAAATGGCAAGTTTAAGTTTATCCATTTCAAGAGAAATATAATCACCATGAAAGTTGCCGCCATGAAACACATTGTCTGCTTCGGGCATGACTACAGGATTGTCGTTGGTTGAATTTAATTCGTTTTCAGTAACGGCAATAGCAGCCATGCAGGTATCATAAATAGGTCCTATGATTTGTGGTACACAGCGAATGGAATAATATTCCTGAATTTTGTTTTTGAATTCTGTACGGCTCAGTTCGGCATGATCAGAGAAGAGCTCTTTTCTGCTACGCACCAATTTACTTCCCTTCAAAAATTCGCGCATTTGTTGAGCAACCTCACGTTGTCCGTTGTGTAGCTTAACGTGATTGAGTTCAGCAGAAAAAGAATCATCAAACGATTCAATAATTTCGTTGATCACTGCCGATAAAGATATCATCCAGCGAGTAAGTCGCTTTGCATAAACAAGGTTGATGGCTGCAATGCCTGTCATGCACGATGTGCCATTGATAATGCCTAAGCCATCACGCAGTTGTAGTGTTAATGGTTTTATGTTTAACTTCTTAAAAACATCTGCTGTTTTTTGACGCTTACCATCATAATGAACATAACCTTCGCCTATCAGATTTAGTCCAAGGTGTGCAAGCTGAACCAAATCGCCACTGGCACCAACGCCACCATGCTCATAAATTTCAGGAACAATATTTTCATTCAGCATTGTGGTGAGCAATGAAATTACTTCGGGGCTTACACCTGAATGTGCCTGAAGAAAATTATTAAGACGTGCTGCCACAACAGCCCTTGCATATACTTCATTGAGTACTGCACCTGTGCCACTGCTGTGACTGCGTATCAGATTATATTGTAACTGATTTAATTCGTGATTTTCAACCTTGTACTGCACCATAGGGCCAAAACCCGTATTGATGCCATAGATGATTTTATCTTTTGAAAACCTAACTAAAAAATCAAATGACTGATTGATTGATTTGATGATTTCATCATCAACCGTTACAGGTTTCCTGTTAAATGCAATTGATTCAAGCTCTGCCAGTGTCAGCGGATTAGCCATACTTCTTATCCTCATTAATAGGATGGCAAATGTAATATTTTCAAAAATATATAATGCCCGAATCAGACATTGTTGTACTATTGTTTATTCGGTTTCGGTATTTTACTTTTACCCCAAATAAAACCAAGTTTATGAGGATATTTTTTACAGCCTTTTTACTTTTTATTTCCGGTTATGTTTCTATTGCACAAAATGTGATATCCGGTGTTATAAAAGACGGCAGCAGTGGCGAAACATTGATAGGTGCTACAATCGTCATCAAAGGAACAACAGAGGGCGCAGCTACAGATATTGACGGCAAGTTTTCGTTTGAAACCACACGTAGTTTTCCTTTGGTTTTAGTGGCTTCTTTTGTTGGTTTTATCAATCAGGAAATTACAATCAACAATATATCACCTCTTACTATTAAATTGAAAAAAAATGAGGTGTTGCTTAAAAATGTTACCGTAACAGGCAGCCGCATTTCCGAGAAACAAAAAGAATCGCCAATTACTGTTGAAGCACTCGATTATATTGCCATTAAAGAAACACCTGCTGCCAGTTTTTACGAAGGCTTGGGGCAGTTGAAAGGAGTTGATTTGACAAGTGCCAGTCTTGGATTTAAAATTATTAATACAAGAGGATTTAACAGCAGCTCGCCAGTGCGTTCGTTACAGTTAATTGATGGTGTAGATAATCAATCTCCGGGATTGAATTTTTCATTGGGTAATTTTCTTGGCAGCAGCGAACTTGATGTGCAAAAAGTTGATCTGATTGTAGGGGCAAGTTCTGCCTACTATGGCCCCAATGCTTTTAATGGTGTTATAGCTATGACAACACGCAGCCCTTTTGAATCACCGGGCTTGCAGTTTATGGTAAAAATTGGTGACAGAAAACTCAATGAATTTGCATTGCGTTTTGCTCAGGTTTTTAAGAATAAGAAAGGTGAAAATAAGTTTGCATATAAACTCAACTTTTATCGCTTCACTGCTTTAGACTGGAAAGCCGATAACTATTCGCCAACAGAACAATCACGTAATACAAGCTATAACCCGGGCGGCTATGATGCAGTAAATGTTTATGGCGATGAAGATATTAATGGAACAGACTATAGAAATTTTCCGGGTGCATTTCCCGGACTGATGTCTTTTAACCGAAAAGGCTACAAAGAAGAAGATTTGGTTGACTACAACAGTAACAACACCAAGGCAGGTCTTGCTTTGCATTATATGATTACACCAAAGATAGAAGCTATTACTTCTGCTAATTATGGTACAGGTACAACAATTTATCAGGGCGATAATCGCTACAGTCTGAAGAATATTAAATTTTTACAAAACAGAGTTGAGGTCAGAGAAAAAGATAAATGGTTTATAAGAGCTTACAGCACTTCTGAAGATGCAGGACAGTCTTATGATGCATATTTTACAGCACTATTATTACAGCGTAGTGCAAAGAGTGATGGTCATTGGAAAAATGACTATGAGAATTTCTGGAATGGAAATTATAACATGAGTTACATCAGAAAGCTGCCAGGTTTTCCGCCACCTCCAGGTTTTGGTCCTGCTTATGTTCAATGGCTTCAATCTGTGAATCCATTCTTGTTAAACAACTATTATGATTCATTGGTGCATTATCATCAGCAGGCACAGGCCTATGCCAGTGGTGTTGGAAATCCTCAAAATCAAAACCTGGCATTCTTCGAGCCGGGAACTGCCCGTTTCGATTCTGCTTTTAATGCCATCACATCACGTAAGTCATATTCAGAAGGGGGATCACGTTTTTATGATAAGTCCAAACTTTATCACATACAAGGTGAATATCGTTATCCAAACAAATGGGTTGATGGTGTAGTAGGAGGAAACTATCGTCTTTACAAACCTAATTCTGACGGAACAATTTTTTCTGATACCAGTTATGTGCATTATAATATTTCAGCAAACAACGATACATTATCAATAGATACTTTACGCAATAAACTTTCTGTTTATGAATTTGGTGTTTATGCAGGATTGGAAAAGAAAATTCTGAAAGACAAATTAAAACTCAACGCTACGGTACGTTTTGATAAAAATCAAAATTTTAAACTGTTAGTTTCTCCTGCAGGTTCTGTTGTTTATACACCAAATAACAATCATGTCATCAGAGTTTCGTTTTCATCTGCTGTAAGAAATCCTACACTTACAGATCAATATTTATTTTATCAGGTAGGAAGGGCTACTCTGCTTGGAAACATCAATGGCTACACCAACCTTTTAACTCCCGAATCGGTAACTGAGTTTTATGATAGCAGCAAGTCATCATTTAAATTTTTGAACTTCTTTAACATTGATCCTGTAAGACCGGAAAAAGTTAAAACCATTGAAGCTGGTTATCGTGCAACACTGTTTAACCGTTTATATGTTGATTTGAATGGATATTATTCATGGTATCGTGATTTTATCGGATATCAGATAGGTGTTGATGCCGACACTTTTTCTGTAAACACTTTTGGTGGTACTATTTACGATTTGGTTTTTAATCGTGTAGTACGTGTGGCTTCAAATGCACAAAGTGAAGTTACTACACAGGGAGTTTCTGTCGGATTGAATTATTATATCGGAAAATATTTTGCGCTTACTGGAAATTACTCTTGGAATAAACTGAACAAAAAGGGCACTGATGATCCATTGATTCCTGCCTTCAACACACCGGAGAATAAATACAATATTGGTTTCAACGGGCGCGATATAAAAGGTGTTGGTTTTAATGTGAACTACAAATGGGTTCAGGGTTTTAGGTATGAAGGCTCACCACAATTTACAGGCGAAATTCCTTCGTACGATATGGTTGATGCGCAAGTTAATTATCATCTGAAGGAGGCAGGCACAACTTTTAAGCTGGGTGCAATGAACTTGTTCAACAATAAGCACTATGAAATTTATGGCGGACCCAAAGTTGGCAGAATGGTTTACTTCAGTATTTTGTTTGAGGTGGATAAATTGTAATTTTTGAAACTGTTTTAAAAAAGATAAGGAATGAAAACTAGTGCAAAAAGTGTAGATGAAATTTTGTCAAACGTACAGGAAGATAGGAAGGAAGTTTTTCAAAAACTGCATCAGGTAATATTAAAAAATTTACCAAAAGGTTTTGAGGCAGCAATCAGTTATGGTGGGTTAGGTTATGTTGTGCCACATTCAATTTATCCTGATGGCTATCATTGCAAACCTGTTGAGCCTTTGCCTTTTGCAGGAATAGCTTCTCAAAAGCAATCTATAAATTTTTATCACATGGGTATGTATTCCGACCCTGTTTTGCTAAAATGGTTTGTAAGCGAATTTCCAAAACACAGCAATCAAAAATTGGATATGGGAAAAAGCTGTGTTCGTTTTAAGAAGATGGACGATATTCCATACAAGCTCATTGGTGAGTTGATGAAAAAAATGACGGTTAAAGAGTGGATTCAAAAATATGAATCAGCCTACAAACCTAAACCTAAGGAAGTGAAAACGAAGAAGGGAAAATAGGATAATGCAAGTAAGAGATAAAAGCAAAAAAGCCCCGCATTGCGGGGCTTTTTTTATGTGTTCAAAAATTTTATTTTGTTTCTGCATCTAATGCTGCTTTCACCTTTGCGTAGTTTACTGTGTCATTGATAGTGGCATAAAGTTGTTTCAGAGAAGCCATTGTACTCTGATCTTTAGGATTCAACTCCCATGCTTTTTCAAGATAAGGTTTTGCTTCTTTAAACTTTGCTTCAAATACTGCCTTAGCTTTTGCATATTGATTATTGTCTTTGATGCTATTAGCTTCATTGGCTAAATGCGCACCATCGTTAAAATAGAGTGCACCCAAGTTGTAATAGGCATCAAAATAATCTGCTTTAAGCTCAATTGCTTTTTTGTAGGCAGCAATGGCGGCATCTTTACTCTTTTCAGTCTTCTCTACTAATGTACCTTTTGCAAAATAAAGGTTGGCATTGGTAGGATCTTTTTCTATTGCCATATTTATGGCGCTAAGTGCTTCAGCAGTTTTTCCTGAGCTGATATAAATGTTCGTCTGTGTAATAAGAATTGATTTCTCTTCAGGGAAGCGTGATAATCCACGTGACAATACTTCAAGTGCTTTTGCTGTGTCGCCTTCGGAAAGATACAGTTGTGCATAGCTGTGATACATTTTTGCATCTTTATATTGCATCTCATCTAATTTGTTGTAGTACTGTTTTGCTTTAGCCGCATTGCCTGCACGCTCTGCACACAATGCTGCATTGAAATATGATGATGTGTCATTAGGCATGATAGAAACTACTCCTTCATAAGCTGTCAATGCACCTGCATAGTTTTTCAGATTGTAATTTACATAACCCATGTCGGCAAATTGCTGAGCTAATATTTTTTTCTTTTCTGAAATATCGTCAGCATATTCAAATTTTGGGTTCAGCTCTAAAGCTTTATTGTAAGAACGTAAAGCTTCGTTAAGCGGATCGTTTGACAGATTAGCGAATTTTTCATTCTTATAAAGTGCCTGATAAATCAGTCCGCGATAGTACCATGCTTTGTCATAGTTCATGGTGTTCTCGTTGTTTACGGCAATGTCAATACACTCTTTGGCTTTGTCTAACTGTTCGTATTTAAGATAGCTGTAAGCCGATTGTACCTGTGCACGCTGTGCAAATCCACCAAGAGTTAAACTGATAAATGCAACTGTTAGTATTCTTTTCATTTTGCTAAATTGTTTGATTAATAATTATTCTGGATTATTGTTTTCTTCTGTTTGATTATTGTTTTGTTCGCCATTCTCAATAGTCGGATTTTCTTCTGTATCGTTGCCGTTCTCCTTTTGATTACCGTTACCTGTAATTTCCATATCAATTTTTGCAACCGATGCAATGGAGTCATCATCATCCAATCGAATAAGCTTTACGCCCTGTGTGTTTCGTCCCATAACGCGAAGATCTTTTACCTCCATACGAATTGTTATGCCGGATTTGTTGATGATCATCAGATCATCATCTTCTTTAACACTCTTTATGGCAATGAGGTCGCCTGTTTTTTCGGTAATGTTCATGGTCTTAACACCTTTACCGCCACGGTTTGTTACACGATAATCTTCCAGGTCGCTGCGTTTTCCATAACCTTTTTCACTAACTACTAAGATGGTTTCTTCCGTTGCATTTTTTATACAAACCATGCCTATCACTTCATCTTTAGCATGATCAAGAGAAACACCTCTTACACCAATAGAATTACGACCCACAGTACGAACGGTGTTCTCATTAAATCGAATAGCACGACCGGACTTAACAGCAAGTAAAATTTCATTGTTGCCATTGGTAAGTTTTGCTTCAATCAATTCATCACCATCATTTATCACGATGGCATTTATACCATTCTGACGTACACGTGAGTAGGCCTCAAGCGGTGTTTTCTTTATCACTCCCTGACGGGTACACATTACAATGTAATTGTTGTTGATATACTCTTCGTCTTCCAATGTCTTAACATTGATGAAAGCAAACACTTTGTCATCAGGTTCAATGCTGATTAAGTTTTGGATAGCACGTCCTTTAAATTGCTTGTTGCCCTCAGGAATTTCATAAGTCTTCAGCCAGAAACAGCGTCCTTTTTGAGTAAACAGCAGAATGTAGTTGTGATTGGTTGCTACAAATAAATGCTCTACAAAATCTTCATCACGTGTGCTGCTGCCAATTGAACCACGACCACCACGGTTTTGTGTGCGGTACTCTGTCAGCGGTGTGCGTTTGATGTAACCCATGTGAGAAATGGTAACAACAACAGCTTCGTCTTCAATCATGTCTTCCATGCTGATGTCGTCTGCAGCGTAAACTATTTCTGTTCTGCGTTCATCACCATATTTTTCTAAAATTTCTGCAACTTCTTTTTTCAATAAAAGCATACGCAACTCTTCGCTGCCCAATACTTTTTTCAGATAGTCAATAAGTTTCATCAATTCTGCATACTCTTCTTTAATCTTGTCGCGCTCAAGACCTGTCAAACGCTGTAAGCGCATGTCCAAAATAGCTTTTGCCTGAATTTCGGAGAGTGCAAATTTTTCAATCAATCCGGTGCGGGCTTCATCAGGTGTCTGCGAAGCACGAATCAATGCAATAACTTCGTCTAAATGATCGAGAGCAATGAGTAAGCCTTCTAAAATGTGAGCACGCTTTTCTGCTTCGGCTAATTCAAATTTTGTTTTACGTACCAGCACATCATGGCGATGTTCTACATAGTAATGGATAAGGTCTTTGAGGTTGAGCAACAACGGACGACCATTTACCAATGCAATATTGTTTACGCCAAAAGATGTTTGCAGAGGTGTATGTTTGTAAAGATTGTTCAGTACTACGCTGGCCATTGCATCGCGTTTTATCTCATACACAATGCGCATACCATCACGTCCGCTTTCATCGCGGATGTCAGTAATGCCTTCAATTTTTTTATCATTAACAAGGTCGGCTGTTTTCTTAATCATTTCAGCCTTGTTGATCATGTACGGAATTTCTGTAACGATAATGCGTTCGCGTCCATTGTCAAGTGTTTCAATATTTGCCTTTGCACGCATCACCACACGACCTCTGCCTGTAAGCAAAGCTTCTTTAACACCGGAATATCCGTAAATAATTCCTCCTGTAGGAAAATCAGGTGCTTTTACAAACTGAAGCATTTCTTCAACAGTAATATCTCTGTTGTCAATATAGGCAATTACTGCATTACACACCTCTGTTAAATTGTGTGGAGGCATGTTGGTTGCCATACCCACAGCAATACCTGCAGCACCATTAACCAAAAGATTTGGAATTTTTGCAGGTAATACAGTTGGCTCCTGTAATGTGTCGTCAAAGTTTAGTTTAAAATCAACAGTATCTTTATCAATATCTGCCAACATCTCTTCTGCAATTTTTTTCAGACGCGCTTCAGTGTAACGCATTGCAGCAGGGCTGTCGCCATCTATACTACCAAAGTTTCCTTGTCCGTCAACCAAAGGATAGCGCAGACTCCATTCCTGTGCCATACGCACCATAGTGTCGTAAACAGAGGCATCGCCATGTGGGTGGTACTTACCTAAAACCTCACCGACAATTCTGGCTGATTTTTTATAAGGACGGTTGGATAATACTCCTAAATCGAGCATTCCGTAAAGTACCCTGCGGTGAACGGGTTTAAAGCCATCGCGCACATCGGGTAATGCACGTGACACAATTACCGACATTGAATAATCAATGTAGGCTGTTTTCATTTCTTCTTCAATGTTAATGCGAACTATTTTTTCTCCTTCTGACATAGTGTGTTAATACAATATTTATTCTGAAATTTATTTGAAATTACGTGTGAAAAAGCTTAAATTGGCAAGGGTAAACATGTCATATTAAAATACCTCTTTTTGCTTGTTTTGTCATGTCTGCGAAGGTAATGTTTTATTGGCATATTTTATGATGAAAACCCCTTAAAATGTTATGAAGATTTACTAACAATGCAAAAACAAAAAATATTGTTAAGTTTGTTGTTCACAATTAATAAAATTGCATCAGAAGTAAAAGAAAACTATTTCGGATTTTTACCGTTAAAATTGAATAAATACACAGAATATGGAAGCAAAATTTAGCCCCAGAGTAAAGGATGTGATAACCTACAGTAGAGAAGAAGCCCTACGATTAAGTCATGATTATATCGGCACAGAGCATTTGTTGCTGGGTCTTATCCGTGAAGGCGAAGGCATGGCCATAAAGTTTTTAAAATCGCTCAATGTAAACTTGGTTGAATTACGCAAGTCAGTTGAGAATGCCGTTAAAGGAAGTGTTAATAACGTCAGCAACCTTAATAATATTCCACTTACTAAGCAGGCAGAAAAAGCCTTAAAAATTACCTATCTTGAAGCTAAAATATTTAAAAGCGATATTATCGGCACAGAACATTTGTTGCTTTCAATTCTAAAGGACGAAGACAATATTGCTACACAAATATTAAATCAGTATGGTATCAACTATGAAATTATGCGCGAAGAGCTAGAAACCTTCAAGTCTAATTTCAAGTCAGAAGCACCACAATCGCCATCTGATGATCCCTATAACAAGGACGATGATGAAGGTCCGGGGTTGGGCAGTGGTTCCACATCGAAAAAAACCGGTGATGCCAAATCAAAAACTCCCGTACTCGATAACTTTGGTCGCGATTTGACTAAGGCAGCCGAAGAAGGAAAGTTAGACCCTATTGTAGGACGAAGCAAAGAGATTGAAAGAGTTTCGCAAATTCTGTCACGCAGAAAGAAAAATAATCCGATTCTTATTGGTGAACCCGGTGTAGGAAAATCTGCCATTGCCGAGGGTCTTGCCTTGCGCATCATTCAACGCAAGGTTTCCAGAGTGCTTTTCAATAAGAGAATTGTAACACTTGATTTAGCATCATTAGTTGCAGGAACAAAATATCGCGGTCAGTTTGAAGAGCGGATGAAAGCAGTGATGAATGAGTTGGAAAAATCGCCCGATGTAATTTTGTTTATTGATGAAATACATACCATCATTGGTGCCGGTGGTGCCAGCGGTTCGCTTGATGCTTCCAACATGTTTAAACCTGCATTGGCTCGTGGCGAAATACAATGTATCGGTGCAACAACATTAGATGAATACCGTCAGTATATTGAAAAAGACGGGGCCTTAGACAGACGTTTTCAGAAAGTTATTATTGATCCTACTTCTGTTGACGAGACAGTAGAAATTCTCAATAATATTAAAGACCGTTATGAGGAGCATCACCATGTAAATTATACTCCGGAGGCATTGAAAGCATGTGTAACGCTTACTAACAGATACATTACCGATCGTTTTCTGCCTGACAAGGCAATAGATGCATTAGACGAAGCAGGTTCACGAGTGCATCTTTCAAACATTCATGTGCCTGAAAATATTGTTGAGTTGGAAGGAAAAATTTCAGAGATAAAATCAGAGAAGAACAGGGTTGTGCGCAGTCAGAAATACGAAGAGGCAGCACGCCTGCGCGATTCCGAAAAACAATTGATAGACCAACTTGAAGCGGCTAAAAAGCAATGGGAAGAGGAGACAAAAAATCAACGCTATGCCGTAACAGATGAAGATGTTGCAGAAGTAGTTTCCATGATGAGTGGTATTCCATTGCAGCGTGTGGCACAGGCAGAAACAGCACGACTCATTCGTATGCCGGAAGAATTAAAAGGTAAAGTGATTGGTCAGGATGAAGCAATTAAAAAAGTTGTTCGTGCCATTCAGCGTAATCGTGCAGGATTAAAAGACCCTAACAAGCCTATCGGCTCATTCATTTTCTTAGGCCCTACAGGTGTGGGTAAAACAGAATTGGCCAAAGTACTTGCCACTTATTTATTCGATACTGAAGATGCATTAATCCGTATTGATATGAGCGAATACATGGAGAAATTTGCTGTATCGCGACTCATTGGTGCGCCTCCCGGATATGTTGGATATGAAGAAGGCGGGCAGCTTACAGAGAAGGTAAGACGCAAGCCATATTCTGTTGTTTTGCTCGATGAAATTGAGAAAGCACATCCGGATGTGTTCAACTTATTATTACAAACATTGGATGATGGACAGCTTACCGACTCATTAGGTCGTAAGGTTGATTTTAAAAACACCATCATCATCATGACAAGTAACATTGGCTCGCGTCAGTTAAAAGATTTTGGTACGGGAGTAGGTTTTGCTACGGGTGCCAAGAATGCACAAATGGACGAGCATGCCAGAGGTGTTATAGAAAATGCTTTAAAGAAAGCTTTTGCACCTGAATTCCTTAATCGTATTGATGATGTAGTAATATTTAATTCGCTCAGCAAAGAAGATATTATTAAAATTATTGATATTGAATTGGAGAAACTTTATTCGCGCATTGCAGGCTTAGGTTATAAACTTAAACTTAATGATGAGGCTAAAGATTTTCTTGCAGATAAAGGAAATGATGTAAACTATGGTGCACGTCCGCTCAAGCGAGCAATTCAAAAATATGTTGAAGACATGCTTGCAGAGGAAATCATAAAAGCAGAATTGCAGGAAGGTGATAACATAGAAGTGGTTTTTGACAAGGAAGCTCATTTGCTAAAGGCAAATATTTCCAAGTCGTCACCACCACCACCAAAGTCAAAAAAGAAAAAAGAAGAGAATAATTCTTAAAAACAAAAAGGCTGCTCTATTGAGTAGCCTTTTTTGCTTGGGTTACATACTTGTAATATTTAAAGCTATCGCTTTCATGTTTTTTTCTGTACTTATATACTTTCAAAGTCTCCCACATTTAAAGGGAATTTGAAATAATAGAAGCATTGAAGGGATGATACGTTTTTTCTGAAAATAGAAAACATTTAATTACACCGGACAGGTTGCTAAGGTCTTTTCAGAGTTATTTAAACAACATTTTATTTTCTTCATCCACATTTTTCATCAGTGACATTTTAGAAAATTTCAACCTTCTAAACTTTTAAAACTTTACAACTTTCAAACTCTAACCATACGACCTCTTGAAGAATTGCGTAAAGCAAAAGTCGTGAGGGAAAGTAAAAAGAAAACAAGCTGTCCGAAGTTACAGCGTGCAGCGCTGTAATAAGTTTTTGTTTTCGTGGGCAAGCAGACTTTTGTAGCTTTTTTCAAGCAGTCTTGATTTTTTGATTCTTTTGTATCAAGACAAAAGAATGGAAAAGAATAAAAAGAAAACAGCAATTTAATTTCACCTGTCATTTCGCACCGCCCCTGACAGTGTGATTTAACACAAACAATTAATTTTAATATAGCCTAATTAACTGCTATTGCCTTCTTAAATCATTTTTCTTTTTACTTTTGAGCTAATGAATAGTTTTAATTCCGAAAGTTATCGGAAAGACTGACGTTATACGCAATCCGTGTCGCTCCGATGAAACATTCTGCAAACTTGAAATAGTATCACTCCAAAAGCCGGCAAAGCCGTTTTGGCTATCCCTTCTGTAAAATAAAAAGAGAAGTACGTCATTTTTTATTTTTTTATTTGGCGTACTTCACATTTTATTTTACCCCACCGCACAAATACCGTTTTCAATCTATATATTTGTTTCCAAATTAACTTTAGTACTTTTGACAAACAATATATGTAATGAAAAAACCAATACTGAAACTTATTTTTCTTATCGGATTAACATTACATCCTATAACCAGTTTTGGGCAGTGGGTAACAATATCCGATACCAATTTTGTAAACCTACTTCAATTTTATTTTCCAACCTGCATGAATGGAAATCAAATGGACACCACATGCAATGGCATTCTTACTGCAACTAGATTGTATTGTCCTCATAGTTCAATTAGCAATTTAGACGGCATTCAATATTTCAAAGAATTAGATACTTTGGAATGTCACGGTAATCCACTTACTACTTTACCAAATCTCCCTGACTCCTTAAAATACTTAGCGTGTGCTAATGGCCCACTTGCATCACTTCCACCTTTACCTAATGGCTTAGTTTATTTATATTGTACAATGGGGAATCTTTCTTCTTTACCAACTCTACCTTCAACATTAAAACATTTAGAATGCTGGGAAAATGGAATAACAAGCCTTCCCCCACTTCCTAACTTAATAGTTTTAAATTGTATTACTAATCCCCTCGGTTCATTACCACCATTACCCGCCACCTTGTTGGCTTTATCCTGTGCAAATAATTCATTAACTTCTCTTCCATCGCTTCCATTAGGATTAGTCTCACTGGACTGTTATGCAAACCAATTAACAAGTTTACCTGCCTTTCCATTAGGATTAGTCTCACTGGCCTGTTCTGCAAACCAATTAACAAGTTTACCTGCCTTACCTTCCTCATTAAAAAATTTATTTTGCGAGAATAATCAACTAAGCAATCTCCCAGCACTGCCAGCATTGGATTATTTACATTGTAATAATAACTTACTTACAAGTCTGCCAACACTTCCAAGTACATTGTATGGATTAAGGTGTAACAACAATCTGCTATCATGTCTTCCAATTTTACCCCCCAATATTGGTACTACAAGTTATTACTTCAACATATCCAATAACCCGATTTCCTGTTTGCCGAATTACATAAATGCGATGAACGGAACAGGCTATTTAAATTATGCGCTGTGTGCTGAAGGAGATTCTATTAATAATCCGAATGGATGCTTAAGTTTTAAAGGTGTGTTCGGAAAGACTTATTCTGATACAAACAATCCTTGCATTTGGGATAGCACCGATATTCCTATTAGAAATATACCTATTCATTTACTTGATACAAATGGAAATTTGTATTCCACATTTTATACACAAAGCAATGGGATTTACAATTATATTTTAGATACATCAACCTATAAAGTTGCAATTGATACAACGAATAAACTTTATATTTCCAATTGCTTTTCTCCTTATGTAGATTCTATTTTCACACTAACATACATTGCTCCAGTTGCCAAAGACATAAATTTTAATATCAGTTGCAAACCACAGTTTGATGTAGGAATAAAAAGCGCATATACGAGCGGAAGAGTTTTTCCTTCACTACCACACAAGTTATCAGTTTCGGGAGGAGATTTAAGCCATTGGTACAATTTAAATTGCGCCAATGGAGTAAGCGGCACTGTAACAATTAGTGTCACAGGTAATTTGACTTATGACAGCATTCCGATTAGCGCATTAACACCATCTAACATTACTAATAACGTATTTACATATAACATCCTTGATTACGGGTTAGTAAATCTCTATTCATTTTCTATTTGGTTTACTACCGATACAACTGCACAAATTGGCGATACCATTTGCGTTTCAATAGATGTTACACCAAACATTGGAGATTTTGATACTACCAATAACCATTATTCTTTTTGTTATCCAGTTACTAATTCCTACGACCCAAACGCCAAAGAAGTATATCCGGAAACAGTAAATCCGCTTTACAATGGTTACTTTGTTTATACAATTCGTTTTCAAAACTTAGGAACAGCAGCAGCACAAAACATTAGAATACTTGACACTTTAGATAGCAACTTAGACCCAAGCACATTTGAAATTATTAATTACAGTCACTCCAACATAAGTTCGTTAAAAAACAATGTGGCTACATTTCGCTTCACAAACATTCAATTGCCCGACAGCACAAGCAACCCGAATGCAAGTGTTGGTTTTATTCAGTATAGGATTAAACCTCTTGCAAACCTGCCGTTTGGTACACAAATAAAAAATAAAGCATTTATTTATTTTGATTTCAATTCAGGCATAGTTACAAATACAGTTACAAGTAATTTCACGAGTACCACAGACATTGAAAACATTAATGCTAACAACACAATAAATATATATCCAAATCCAAGCAAAGGAATTTACAACATAAAATTTTCAACTTCAAATAATTTAGCAACAGTTATTGAAGTGTACAATATTTTGTCTAAAAATATTTCCTGTACTACTACAAAAAATAATTCATGCAAAATTGATTTATCAGCTCAACCAAATGGTATTTATTTTTTAAGAATTACTAATTGCAACAATTCATGTACGCGAAAACTTGTAAAGCAGTAAATGTTTCTTATGACTATATTCCAATCGCCATCATATTTGCTTTCACAATTAAAAGCCGCGCAGCCCCACCCCAAACCCAAAGCTTTTAATAGAGAAAGCAAGCCTTGTAGGCGCGAGCGTCATTCACGTTCGTGCCATTAAACCTTATAGGCGCAAGCGTCATTTCCGCTCATAACTTTTAAGACATTATTGAAAGACTATAAAATAATTTGCCAAAGTATTTTTTGAATCGCCTGCCGGCAAGGCAGGGAAAGAAGTAGTGAAAGCGTAAAATAAAATACTCAACTGGAAAACCCGACACTCAATGACACAGAAACTCAATACGGACAATGGTTTGCAAAGAAAGACGAGAAGAACCACTGGCTATAATAAGGGATAAGACCATCAGAGCAATTCCGAAAATATAGACTGAAATTTCAATTAAGAGTAATTTTTACACTCGAATACAAAACAAGAGTAATTTTTTATTATTTTTACACTCGTAAAATCAATAAAAGTAAAATTTACCCCTTTGTAGCCGCGAGCGTCCTTTCCGCTCGTGCCCTTTAACTCTTACGACTTCCAGTCGCATTCAAAGTTCGCTAAGTGTATTTGTCAAACCGGTTATGCATCTAAAATAGAATAAAGCCTTGATTTGACTTACAGGGGCTATGCGCCTTGTCAGGTTAAATTATTACTGTTAACGGCAGTAAAGTTGTCAATTAGAATTAATCAGTCTAAGATATTTCAACAAAGTTTCTTCATCTGCCTGTTTTGGCTCATTTAAGTATTGATTTTTTAAATCAGGAAAAGACTCAAGCAGAGTAATTAAATATTTACTGTCAAACTGTTTAATTTTTCCAACAGCAGCTTCCATTATATATAAATATCGCAGCATTGCTGCATGCGCACCGGCAATCCCTCCTCCCAAAGGCCCAAATGCAACACCTGCTGCAACAACACCACTATTTTTGTCCATTGGAATGCCGCCTTCAAATGCAATATATTTTCCTTCTACTAAAACTTTTGCATACCAAAATTGAACTTTGTGCGTAAAACAATTCATGTATAATGTGTCACCACTTGAAATTGCATAAATATCCCTCTTGATGGTGGATTTACTAATCGAATCACTTGTAACTTTATAATCAACACCACCATTCATTTTAATGTCACCTTTTGTTCTTCTGGTTATTTCAAATACAAATGGAATAGAAGGTTGCTTATTTTGAAATTCTTCAAAGGATTTGTATCCGCCTTTAGGATAGCTTGTTTGAGCAAAAGCACTGCTTGACAATAGCAAGAAAGTACAGATTAAAGTGGTTACGTTTTTCAAAGTCTGTTTTATATTATTTTGTTCATTAGTGATACAATTGTTTGAGTTCACTCGAAAGAAATACTCATTAGAATTCCGAAAGCTGAAAGTTCTCACTGCCGTCATTTAGTACCGATAACGTCAGACGGTGAAAAAACCATTTTCAATAAAGCTATGTCTATTGTTATTAAATCACGGATAAAAATACCAAATAATTATTAATGATATAATGTGCATTTACATTTTTTTGATTTCACAAACCTAAGGGTCAGGTCGCACCGCCCCTGACAGCGTGATTTAACACAAACAATTAATTTTAATACAACCTGATTCTTTGCTATTGCCTCCTTGAATCATTTTTCTTTTTACTTTTGAGCTACTGATTAGTTTTAATTCCGATAGTTATCGGAAAGGCTGTGTTATGCGCAAATGGCATCCTGCTAACTTTCAACTTTTGGAATTCTAATAAACTTTACTTTAGTGCTAATTCATAACGACAATGGAAGAAAAATATATTAAGTGGGCGACAATTACAATTTTTGTTTGTGGTGGGTTAATTTTAATTGCAAATTATGCCAAAGATTATTTTACGAAAGAGAAAGCCCGAAAGGAGAAAGAAGCAGCGCAGCGTGAAAACGCAATGCAAGGTGAAATTGTAGCACCAGAAAGCAAACCAGCACCGCATTCACAAGCAGCACAACTACCTGAAGAAATGGTTGAATTGAAAATTGGGGGTATGACATGTGCATTTAAGAAAAGTCAATTTGAAGCGGGTGTTGAAACTCCAAAATGTTTGCAAGTTGGAAATACTGTTCCAGTTATTATCAAATTGAAAGGTGGTAAACTTTTTATTTCAACTAAAATATTTGATAAGGCCGGCAAAATGGTTTGTGAAATTGATGACAATGAATGGACGGTTAACAAGAATAATTTCTACAAAAGAAATTATGATTCAACAGCAGTTGAAGTGATTGACCAATATGATAACATTGTTTTATCGGCAGAAGTAAAAAACAAAAACAGCATTCATGTGTATGGTATTTTTAATGCAATCGGACAAGCGTTCATTTTCGCTTATGGTGATGTAACCGAAACTCTTGAGTATTTTCCTCAAGCAATTAAAATTATTGAACAAATGGAAGATAGACCTTGGGATGAGCTATATCGTGAGAAAGCAAAGAAAATTCCACGTGTGTTCTTATACAATGGTAAAGATTATTTAGGCAAACGTGTTTCGTAACATCAATTAAACAGATTTACTAAACTCAAAAGACATGAATTCCCCCTTTATAGCCGCAAGCATCATTTCCGCTCGCGCCCTTTAACTCTTACAATTTCCAGTCGCATTCAAAGTTCGCTAAGTGTATTTGTCAAACCGCTTATGCATCTAAAATAATATAGAAAACCTTGTTTTGACTTGCAGAGGCAATAGTGCCTACTAAAAAAATAATTTATTTTTTCTGATTTTCAATCTTCACAGGAACCAAACCTTCCACACTGCCGCCATTGATAATAATGTCGCGCAATATGGTTGATGAAAGTGGTGCATTTTCAGGACTTGATATAACAAATACTGTTTCTATGCCACCAAGTTTTTTATTCATCTGTGCAATGGCTTTTTCAAATTCAAAATCGCTGCTGTTGCGGAGTCCGCGAATCATGTATTGTGCCTGCTGCTGTTTGCAGAATTCTGCTGTAAGCCCATGATAGCTTGTAATGTTGATTTTTGATTCGTTTTTAAAAACCTGCTCCAGCCAGTTTAAACGTTGTTCTAAGCTGAACAAATATTTTTTGTCGGGATTTATTCCTATGGCAATAATTATTTTATCGAATAAGGGCAACATACGTTGTACAATCTCCAAGTGCCCGTTGTGAATGGGGTCAAACGATCCGGGGAATACTGCAGTTTTCATCATTGATGTTATTTTTCAGCTACGAATATACTGAATGCAACAGCACCATAAGTTCGTGTTTCAAGTAAATTGTCGGATTTGGGAGCCTGCATTTCGCTGCTGTGTTCTATAATTAAAAGTCCTTGTGAGGTTAATAATTTTTTTCTGAATACAATTTCTACAATATCCTGTATCGGATTTGAATTAAATGGCGGGTCTGCAAAAATTAAGTCAAAAGTTCTGCTACATTGCTCTAAAAATTCCAATGCATCAGATTGTATAGCCTCTGCATTCTCAGCATGTATATCATTAAATATTTTTTGAACAAATGCAATGCATCGTTTGTCTGCGTCTACTGCTGTTACATTTTTTACACCACGCGAAATCAGTTCGTAAGAAATATTTCCTGTTCCTGTAAACAAGTCGAGTGCAGTTACTGTGGAAAAATTCAAATGGTTAGAAAGAATATTAAACAATCCTGTTTTGGCAAAATCAGTAGTAGGACGAACCGGTAAATTATCAGGAGCTGTAATTTTTTTCCCCCGCAACCGTCCGCTGATTATACGCACAAAAACTGATTATAAAGGCTGAAATGATAATGTGCTGCTACTTCATCAAATCCATAGCTGTAAAAAGCAAACGAAGGTCGTTGCACAAACTGAATGTGGCGGATATATTTTGACGCCAACACTATTAATGCTGAATTTTTTTCTGCTGTTCCTGCAATATTCAAAACCTGCGACTCGGGATTCATTTCAAGCTGCTCATAAACGAAAACAAGAAAATAAACAAAGTCTTCTGTTGACTGAAAGTTAAACTTGTTGTAGTAAAGCAAATTTCCACCCTGATTGACAACCATCTCAAAATAGGTGTTTTGAATATTGACGGTTACTGTCTTTTCTGAGGTATTTTTATGTAAGGTAAGCACACCTTCAATCAATGGAGTTGCACCATGAAAAACGCTTAGGTTTGAATACCATGAATTAAAAAAGTCAAACAGCGATTCAGGCACAGAATAGATATTCCTTGCAGAAATACGTCTTAGGTTATCGAACAGTAATTTATTTGTTGTCTCTGTAGATTCGTGCTGATGGTTGGCATAGTAAAACTCATCTAAACGGTCGGCATCAAAAAACACATCAGGAACAAGGGTATTGTTAAATCCGCAAAATGAAAGCACAACACTATCATAGTGATTATCTAAAAGTGGTTTGTTCTGATCAAAAATCTGAAGAATTTTTTCTGTCAGATCATCATTGCTCAGAGGATATGGAAAACGATAGTCGAAGAGTGCTACAAACTTGTTCCGGTCTGTATCTATCAACACTGCAGAAAAAAAGTTGCTGCTGCATTGAATAAATAGATTCATTATGCGCGAAACATCGGTATTGATGGATTCGTCAACTACACTTATCCAGGCATCTGATTTTTTGTCGGTAATCACTTTACAAAATTACGTAATTATAAAATGCGGTAAATTTCCGGGGTTATGTCAAAAAAAATCCCCTGCAAGCTGCAGAGGATCTTTTCTGAAAATTTCTAAAATTATTTCTCAGTTGTTTTAGCTGCTTTTTTTGCAGTTGATTTAGCATAACGGTTACGGAATTTATCCACACGTCCTGCAGTGTCAATCAGTTTCATCTTACCGGTGTAGTAAGGATGCGACATATTCGAAATCTCAAGTTTTACCAATGGATATTCATTTCCATCTTCCCACTTAATGGTGTCTTTTGTATCAACACATGAACGCGTTAGGAACGCATAATCGCAACTGATATCTTTAAATACTACCATGCGGTAGTTCTTTGGATGTATTTCGCTTTTCATTTTATAATAAAGTTTTTATCAAACGGGCTGCAAATATAGCACTTTTTCTTATTCTATAACAATTCCGCAGTAAAAATTATTTTAAGTTACTGCTTTAATTATCAGTGGATTACTAATGCAAGGTGGTTAATACTTCTGTATTGAAAATATAGACATCAAAGGCTACAGACCGTTAAACTTGTTAATATTTATGAAATATTGATATTCAAAGCATTTACAGTGATAAAGCGCTAATAAAAGTACTATTTTTGCGTTCAATTTTAAATTTTGTAAAGCCTGAGGAATGTTTCTTTTTGAGCGTACAGCACCACGTTGGGTAGTCTTAGTAATAGATTTGATATTATGCACTTTGTCATTCTATCTGGCTTATGATTTGCGTTTTAATTTTACTATCCCTGATGTAGAAATTCAACTCTTGCCCACAGCGTTTGCAACAGTTTTAAGTGTAAGATTGGTTAGTTTTTTAATATCAAGAACGCATACCGGTATAATCCGCTATACAAGCTACAAAGATTCGCAACGAATATTTTTAACCTTGCTGTCGGGAACAGTTTTGTTATGCATCTTTAACCTTATTTCATTCAGAATTTATGGACGTTATTTTACGCCTTACTCTATTCTGATGATAGACTTTTTTCTGAGTATGCTTGCATTGGCATCAATGCGTGTGATTGTAAAAAGTGCACACGTGGAGTGGACAAGAAAGAAGGGTAATAAAACCGATGTGCTTATTATGGGTGCAGGTGAAGAAGGAATGGTTGTGAAACATGCTTTGGAACAAGATGCAGGAATAAATTTTAAGGTTCTTGGATTTATTGATGATAAGCCAAAACTCCGTAAAAGAAAGCTTGAAGGCATACCGGTTTTTTATACAAAGACCGATTTGGAAGACTTGCTTCGAGCCAATAAAATATCGAGCCTGATTATTGCAGATAAGGATGTTGACACTAAGCGCATCAATGAATTAATTGAAATTTGTGTAAAGTACGATACAAAAGTTCAGCGTGCTCCACGTGCCGGAAACTGGATAAACGGCAAACTGAGTTTTTCTCAAATCAAGGAAGTAAACATTGAAGACTTGCTTGAGCGTGATCCTATAAATCTTGATGTAAAGGAAATCCGTAATCAGCTAAACGGAAAAACTATTCTCATCACCGGAGCAGCAGGATCTATTGGCTCTGAAATTGCGCGACAGGTAATTTTATACAACCCCGCAAAAGTGGTTCTTCTCGACATTGCAGAGTCGCCACTTTATGAGCTTGAACTTTCCATACAGGAAATTAAACATGCAGGCAATTGCGAAAGTGTGATTGCTGACATCCGCAACATTGACCGTATGCGCAGGGTGTTTGATTATTTCAAACCTGAAATTGTATTTCATGCAGCAGCCTATAAGCATGTGCCTGTTATGGAAGTGAATCCTTCAGAAGCAATTCTGACCAACGTTAAAGGTACTAAAATTCTTGCAGACCTGTCTGTTGAATTTGGAGTGCAGAAGTTTGTGATGATTTCGACAGATAAGGCTGTTAATCCCACAAACGTTATGGGTGCATCAAAACGTGTTGCAGAAATTTATATTCAATCGCTCAGCGAGATTTCCGAAACACAATTTATCACAACACGATTCGGCAATGTTCTTGGTTCAGCAGGATCAGTGATTCCACGATTTAAGAAGCAGATAGAAAACGGCATGCCTGTAACAGTGACAGATGAAAATATTACCCGTTTTTTTATGACCATTCCTGAGGCTTGTCAGCTTGTGCTTGAAGCTTGCAAAATGGGAAAGGGTGGCGAAATTTTTATATTCGATATGGGTAAACCCGTTAAGATTGCTGAGCTTGCAAAGAAGATGATTCGCCTGAGTGGATTAGAACCTGAGAAGGATATTAAAATTCAATATACAGGTTTAAGACCCGGGGAAAAGTTGTTTGAAGAGTTGTTGAATAAACAAGAGAACACCATAGCAACACATCATCCTAAAATTTTAATTGCCAAAGTGCGGAAATATAAATTCGATCAGATTGCAAGCGATATTGAAAACCTTACCAACCTGTTTAAGACCCAAAACAATATGGCATTGGTTTCGAAGATGAAAGAAATAGTGCCTGAATATATCAGCAATAACAGTGAGTTCGAAAAACTCGATCGCAGAGAAATCTGAAACTGTTGCTGAGGTTCATTTTCACTGTGACATAATCGTCTGATTTAAAATTTTTCAGCAAATTAAATTATCAGATTTTTTTCAGATAAGATTGCATCAAACATTTAACAATTAAGGAATAGTTTTTAAGAGTAATTATGAATAGATATTTAGATAGAATAGTAAAACGGTTTTATATTTTTGCAGCATGTTAGTTTTAAATAATATAAGTTTTGATTTTGGAGGAAGATATCTTTATCATGATGCATTCTGGCACATTAAACCCAATCAGAAAATAGGACTCATAGGCGCTAATGGCACAGGTAAATCAACATTACTGCGGATTATTAATGGAGAATATACTTTAACCGGGGGTGAGATTACAGGAAGAAAAGATCTTACTGTAGGTTTTTTAAATCAGGATTTACTTTCATACGAATCAGACAAAAGTATTCTTGATGTGGCACTTGAAGTTTTTGAAAGAGAAAATATTCTGCATCAAAAGATTGAAAAAATTTTAAAACAACTTGAAACAGAACATGGCGAAGAGCTATTGAACGAACTGTTTTTTCTTCAGAGTGAATTCGAATCTCTTGATGGTTACAACATCACACATCGGGCGGAATCAATTTTAGAAGGTTTAGGTTTCAGTACTATTGATTTGCAACGTCCGTTGAAAGAATTTTCCGGAGGATGGCGTATGCGCGTAATGCTTGCACGAATGCTGTTGAAGAAACCAAGTCTGTTAATGCTTGATGAGCCAACCAATCACCTCGATTTACCTTCCATACAATGGCTTGAAAAATATCTGCAGGATTATGATGGTACCTTTATTCTTGTTTCGCACGACAGATATTTTCTTGACCGCACTATCAATATGATTGCGGAAGTTGCTAATGAAAAAATTAATCTTTATCCGGGTAATTTCACCAACTATCTCGAACAGAAAACTATGCGTGATGAATTGCAGCAGCGTAAATTCGAGAATCAGGAAAAGTATATTAAAGAGCAACAGAAATTAATTGACCGCTTTAAAGCAAAAGCCAGCAAGGCAAAGATGGCTCAGTCCAGAATGAAAATGCTCGACCGTATGGAAAAAGTTGAAGCAGTTTCCGGCCCTGCATCAACCATGAGATTAAGTTTACAAGTAGAGACACAGCCCGGCAAGGTAGTTTTTGAAGGACATCATCTGAATAAAAATTATGGTGATCTGGATATTTTTAAAAACAGTCATTTTACAATTGAAAGAGGTGATAAAATTGCACTTATAGGTGCTAACGGAAAAGGTAAGTCAACCTTATTGCGCATGATTGCCGGCACAGAAAAAGCAGATGGCGAAATCAAGGAAGGCTACAATGTAAAGACATCTTTCTATGCACAGCATCAGTTAGAAAGTTTGAATATTGAGAACGATTTGATGCGCGAACTGCAGATTTTTGCTCCGTTAGAAACCGATCAACGTATCAGAAGTATTCTGGGTGCATTTCTTTTTAATCGTGACGATGTTTTTAAGAAAATTCGAGTACTTTCAGGAGGTGAGAAAGCACGTGTGGCATTAGCGAAGTTAATTCTCAGCAAAGCAAATTTTCTGTTATTAGATGAGCCTACCAACCACCTCGACATGCAAAGTGTAGAAATTCTTACTGATGTGTTGTTGGATTACGAAGGCTCTTTTGTAGTGGTTTCACACGATCGTTTTTTTGTTGAACAGATTGCCAATAAAATATGGTTTATCGAGAACAATCAGCTTAAAGAATATCCCGGAACTTATGAAGAGTATGAGCATTGGGCAGAACGAAAAAAATCTGAAAAACGAACAGAAGAAAAACAAGTTGTAGCCAAACCTGTTGCACCAAAGGTGCAGGCAGAGCCCGATCAGAAAAAACAGTTGTTGAATTTAGAGAAGGAGGTTAAAAAATTGGAAGCAGAGTTGGCAGCAGCAAAGAAGCAACGCAATGATTTGATGGAGCAGTTGGGCAATGAAAGTAATTATAATGACACAGCTAAAATCAAACTGTTACAGAAGGAGTTTGATGAATCTGAAAAACAGTATAATAAGATACATTCATTGTGGGAAGACAGCTACATGCAATGGATGGAAATGAGTGAATGATGTGCTTATGAAACATTTTATTTTTTATCTGATACTTTTCTTTTTGTGGTCTAACTCTAATGTGTTTGGTCAGGAAAAGCAAGAATATTTTAAAGACAATTATTTCAGGTACGATAACTTTACGTACAGAAGTAATATTAAAACGATACAACTGGAAAATGCACAGTTCCCGATGAGTGAACCTGTGATTGAACTCAACAGTGGAGCGCAGCTTTTACTCCAGTTTGACGACCTTGAAGGCGATTATAAAGATTACTGGTACACCATCATTCATTGCGATGCACAATGGAAGCCTTCAGACATTACGCGCTCAACATATTTGTTTAGCTTCTACGAAGACCGTATTGCTGATTATGCTTTTTCGTTTAACACCTTGCAACCTTACACTCATTACTCATTAAAATTTCCAAACGAACAGATTAAACCACTGATATCAGGAAATTATTTGCTGAAAGTTTATTTGAATAACGACCCTGACAGTGTTGCATTTACAAGAAGATTTTTAGTGTATGAAAACCTGATTGATGTTGACGCTACCGTGCATGCAGCAACATTGGCTGAATACAGACAACAGAAACAGGAAGTTGATTTTTCATTGTCAACTACAAGATATACCATCGCCAATCCCTTTGGTGATTTAAAAGTTAAAATTCTTCAGAATTTCAGATGGGATAATGCTGTTGAGAATCTGAAGCCGATTTTTATTAAAGATAACTTGCTGGAATATAATTATGATGAAGAAAATACTTTTAATGGCAGTAATGAGTTCAGACGCTTTGATATTCGCTCATTAAAGTATGAAACAGAAAGTGTAGAGCGAATAGATCATTTTGATACCGGAACCAATGTGTTGCTTTTCCCTGATAAGGTTCGTTATTTCAGTCGTTATACAACCGACTATGATATTGACGGAAAGTTTGAAATAAAAAACTACAGTGGCAGCCATCCTGAGCGTGATGCCGATTATGCAACCGTTCGTTTCCGCCTTGAATATAAAGACGAAGTTAAAGATGGCAACATTTATATTTTTGGGGCTCTCACCGACTGGGGTTTTACGAGTCAGAACATGCTTCGTTATGATGAAGACCTGAAAGCTTACACAGCAACATTGTTTTTAAAACAAGGCTACTACAATTATATGTATGTGTTTTTAAAAGACGGAACTTCTTTTGGAGATGAAAGCTGGCTTGAAGGCAATCACTATGAAACAGAAAACAACTATTGGATTTTGGTATATCATCGCCCGCAAACAGAAAGGTACGATAAATTGGTGGCCTGCAGAAAATTTGCTTCCAACAGATAGTTTAAAATAAAAATGGGTAAGCTACTTATATCGCACCGCTACGACCACTTATCCTTGCTGCATTCCTGCCCTGGGGAGGTTCGAGGGAGCTGGTCGTATAAGACTTACCCGGTGCAAAGATAGTAAATCATACCTTTCAATAAACAAATAAACACAGCAGGTTTTATACCTTTGCAATCATAAATTATGTTTCGATACGGATTACATTATGGAGGAATATTAGGGGCATCAAGTTTTGCTATGTTTTTGATTATTTATCTTACGGGAAATAATCCGCTTGGCAATGCATCGTGGCTCGGTGCATGGATACCTGCAGTTGTAATTGCTGTTGCAGTAAAAAGTTACCGGACACATGAGGGTGAGGGTTTTATCTCTTATGGTGAAGGTTTCCGTACAGGATTGATTACTGCTCTTTTTGGTGGAATTCTTTCAGCATTGTTGATTTATATTTTCTGCACCTTATTCGACAGTACATTGGTAGAGCGTTTTAAAACTGATTCTCTTGCACAACTTGAACTTATGGAAGGACAGTTTAAATCAATGCTCAGTGATAAAATGTATGATCAGGCTGTTGATGCCTACAATAATATAAGTCTTCAGTCAATTGCAATGAACGATTTTTATAATAAGCTACTCAGCGGAATTATACTTTCACTTATCATTGCCGCAGTGTATAAACGTAACAAGCCTCAAATTCTCGAATAAAATGCAGTCATCATACAGAATAGATATTTCAGTAGTTATTCCGTTGTTTAATGAGGATGAGTCTCTACCTGAATTGGCAGCATGGATTGACCGTGTTATGAAGCAACACAAGTTTAGCTATGAAGTGATTATGGTTGATGATGGTAGCAAAGATCACTCATGGCAGGTGATTGAAGACCTAAATAAACAAATACCTGAAATAAAAGGTGTGAAGTTTAAAAGAAACTATGGCAAGTCTGCTGCACTACATAAAGGTTTTGAAATGGCACAAGGTCATGTAGTAATTACAATGGATGCCGACCTACAAGACAGTCCTGACGAAATTCCCGGACTTTATAAAATGATTGTTGAAGATGAATACGATTTGGTGAGTGGATGGAAAAAGAAACGTCACGATCCGATTTCAAAAACTATTCCCAGCAAATTTTTTAATGGTGTCACCCGTATGGTTTCCGGGATTGATAATCTGCACGATTTTAATTGTGGGCTTAAAGCATATCATCATAATGTGATTAAGAATATTGAAATATACGGTGAGATGCATCGTTATATTCCTGTAATTGCAAAGTGGGTTGGCTTTACAAAAATCGGTGAGAAGGTTGTTGAACACAGAGCCAGAAAATTTGGTACTACAAAATTTGGATTAGAAAGATTTGTTAATGGATTTCTTGATTTGCTTTCCATCACATTTGTTTCACGTTTTGGTAAACGCCCCATGCATTTATTCGGTACTTTAGGTTCTCTTATGTTTATTCTGGGACTTATAGGTGCTTGTTATCTTGGTGTTTCAAAACTTTATTGCGTTTATAATGATATCCCTGCAACACGATTAACACAGCGCCCATCATTTTATTTATTGCTGACAAGTATGATTCTGGGAACACAACTTTTTCTTGCAGGATTTCTTGCAGAGATGATTGCTCGCAATGATAAAGACCGCAATCGTTATATTGTGGAAAAAGAAATATCTAACACAACAACGTAACCCAAAAATTCTGTTGCATTGAAGCTATCCGTTGTCATCGTCAACTACAATGTAAAGTACTTTCTTGAGCAATGCCTCATTTCTGTTGGTAAGGCTATTAGTAATATTGATGCAGAAGTTTTTGTGGTTGACAACAATTCTGTTGACGGATCATGTCAGATGGTTCGGGATAAATTTCCATTTGTAAACGTAATTGAAAATAAAATAAACACCGGTTTTTCAAAAGCAAACAATCAGGCTATTGTACAAAGCAAAGGTGAGTATTTGCTACTTCTTAATCCGGACACTGTTGTAGAGGAGGATACATTTAAAAAGGTGGTTGACTTTATGGACAATCATCCACAGGCAGGCGGACTTGGAGTGCACATGATTGACGGAAACGGAAAATTTTTGCCTGAATCCAAAAGAGGACTTCCGACACCTGCAGTGGCATTCTATAAAATCTTCGGGCTGTCTGCATTGTTTCCAAAATCAAAATTATTTGGTCAGTATCATTTAGGTTTCCTCGACAAGAATAAGACCAATGAAGTTGATGTGCTCAGTGGTGCATTTATGTTGTTGAGAAAATCTGTGTTGGATAAAATAGGATTACTTGACGAGACATTTTTTATGTATGGTGAAGATATTGACTTGTCATACAGAATAACAAAAGCCGGCTATAAAAATTATTATTTCCCTGAAACAAAAATCATACACTACAAAGGAGAGAGTACCAAGAAGAGCAGTGTAAATTATGTAGTAGTGTTTTATAAGGCAATGAGCATTTTTGCTCAGAAACATTTTTCGCAGAGCAATGCTGCATTTTTTTCATTTCTGATAAATATTGCCATCTACCTAAGAGCAGGTATTGCATTGATGAATCGCCTTTTTAGTATTTTGTTGTTACCAATTATTGATGCAGCATTTATATATGGAGGTTATACCATTATTAAAACATATTGGGAACTTTATGTCAAACAATTGCATTATCCGGAGCATTACATGCTTTTAGTTGTGCCCGGATATGTTTTAGTCTGGATTTTTGCTGCTTATCTGAATGGTGGTTATGATAAACCACTGCGTATTTCCAGAGTTGTAAGAGGAATTCTGTCAGGCACAATTTTTATTTTAGTTGTGTATGCTCTGTTGAACGAGACCTACCGTTTTTCAAGAGCGCTCATTTTAATGAATACAGCCTGGGCATGTCTGATAACTGCGTTAATCCGATATACGTTAAATGCAGCAGGTATTAAAGGATTTGCTTTGGCAGCAGATGTCAAAAAGAAATTGATTGTTGTTGCAGATGCTGTTGATGCAAAAAGAATTTTATCATTGCTACAATTATCAGGGTCAAATACAACTTTTGTAGGATATGTTGATTCAGGAGTCACTCAGGACGGAGAATTGAAGAATTTCAGACTTGGAACATTGACACAATTAAATGAAATCATTACTATTTATCAGGTTGATGAAGTAATTTTCAGTTCTCACTCATTAAGCTCGCAGCAGATAATCGAGAATATGGGGGCGCTGCGTAACAGGCAGGTTGAGTATAAGATTGCTCCTCCAGAAAGTTTGTTTATCATTGGTAGTAATTCAATAAATGATAATGGTGATCTTTATCTTGTTGATGTAAATACATTACACAGTCCTTCCAATAGAAGAAAAAAAAGATTTTTTGATATTTTCAGTGCTTTCGGAATATTATTCTGCTATCCTTTTCTTTGGCTATTATTCAAGAAAAATCAAAATGTTTTTGTAAATAGCATTGCTGTACTTTTTGGAAAGAAAACATGGGTAGCAACCAATATTAAGAGTTTAACGTCAACACATGCTAAAGTTGGTGTTTATACGCCATCAGATGGATTAAACACACCATCAGACAATGAATATTTCCGCGACAGATTAAATGTGCTTTATACCCGTGATTACAATATGATTAACGACTGGAATATAGTACGGAGAAATATTTTTAAGTGAGAAAATATTACAAGGTTTTAACCTGAATTTTTCTTTCGCCAAACCATTTACTGATAAACTTATTTCTTTTACCCATGAAAAATTCCTCTATAAAAATAGTAAATGCCATTGCTGTCAGAAAAGTAAAAATAAGAAACACCAGATGTGCCATCAAACCTGTTCCGATTTTTTTGTTAAACCAGGTTACCCAAAGTGGATGCCACAAATACCAGTTGTAACTGTAGTATGCAATAAATCTCAACCAATTTAATCCTGACATATTCCAGTGATAAGTAGCTGCAAGCATCAGAAAAAAACAAAAGGGTATAGCAGAATGAAACACGCATTTCCTGAAGGTAATCCATTCATAAGCACTATATGTGTACAGAAGTAAACTAAAAAGAATGATTCCTGCAATCAGCATTGTGATTTGTGTGCTTTGTTTTACTATTAACTTAGGATAAAAATTGAGAATAATACTCAGCATCACACCCCATCCTAAAGCATCTATGCGGTTATGTGTGGCAGAATAGGTATCTTTACTATTGGTAAAAGCCATGACAAGAAACTTAAATATAACTCCTGCTGTAATTACCAATAAGATTGCAGTCACCAACATTTTTTTGTCGGGGAAGAATCTTTGAATTAGAATCAATAGCAGTGGTAGCATGATATAAAAATGTTCTTCTACACAGAGCGACCACAAATGCCCAAAACTCCATACTTCATTACCGGTATAATTAACATAGAAGAGAATATAACGTAAATATTTATCTGCCGGAATTATCATGTCGGGGGCAAGGGTATGATATAAAACGTTTGCTATGATTGATCCTATAAACAGATACGAAAAATAAGATGGCCAAATTTTAAACCCTCGTTGAATAATAAATTTGAAAAAATTTATTTTCTCCCCTTTTTTTAAATAGCCAATAAGAATATTACCTATCAGTAATCCGGAGATCACAAAAAATAAATCAACGCCAAGATAGCCAAAAGGAAGCTGCCTGTTGTAATGATAAATAACAACACTTAGTATCGCAAATGATCTGAAAATATCTACACTTGAATTTCTGCCAGGGGCATTAATTACCTCTTGTGATTTTAGTTGAATCATAAAAGAATCAAGGTCTCAAATATAAATCTATGGCTTCACCCTGATTGATGGTGTTGTTATCAGGTGCAGGGTTCTGATCATAGATTTTTGCATTAAGCGTATCTTTAATCACACCATCAAAAAATAATGAACCAATGTTTAATGATGATCCTTTTAGCACGAATAATGCTTCGTCATAAGTTAGGCCAATAAGAGATGGAACAGTGACTACTGTATTTCCTAATCCATCACCAACAATCAAATCAATGGCAGAACCTTTAGGTACATCTGTTCCTGCTTTTAAATCTTTTCCATTTATCATCATGGAGAGCACTGCATTTTTTGCAAGATCAGGTTTGAAAATCTGCTCACCCATTCTAAGTCCTGATGCAGCAAGAATGGCTTCCGCCTGTCGTAAGGAAACATCTTTCAGTGCCGGAACTTTCACCATTGGTGCACTACTGCGAGTTATTGTAAGATAGATAGTACGACCTTGTTTTACTTTTTCATTTGGTTGCGGATCTTGCTCAACTATAGTTCCCGGTTTTTGATCTAAAAGGTAAACCGATGAATCAGCAATTTTAAATGACAAGTTTTTAGTCTTTAAAAAATCATCAACCTTTTTAATGTTCATGCCTTTTAAATCAGGCACAGAAACTGAGTTGCCATGATCTGTAAAACTGTCAAGCCATTTGTAAACCAAACCTATTGACATGATGATTACGATAATAATCACCAAAGCATTAATCCAGAAAATGCGCGACTTAAGAAATCGAATTAGTTCTTTCATTATTTTATTTCGTCAGGGATAACTGATTTCTTTTAAATCCGAATTCAAGTATTTTTTCAATAAACTCATAAGGCTTATACTGATTTATTGCAGCCTGATGGAAAATGCAAGTTGCCGGTGTCATGCCGGGCAATGAATTCACTTCTATAAAAACAACTTCAACTTTATTGTCGATTGTAATACGAACAAATGCATCAATTCGTGCATAGCCTTCAATATTTAACAGTCGTGCTGCACGCAAAAGTTCTTTTCTGATTATATCAGAAATCAGTCTGTTTTCCATTGCATGTTTGCTGTAACGTGCTGGAGTGATATTTTGTCCTTCACCGGCTAAAAATTTTTCTTCAAGCGAAAGTACATCACCTTCATGTAATGTTTCGCTGGGTTCAAAAATTTCGTAATGTATATTTCCGGCCTCATCATAGGATGTGAGCATGCCACCTGTGATTTCTAAAAAATGTTTAGTGTTTTCACCACTGATAAGTGTTTCAATAAGGAAATATCTTTTTCGTGGAAACTCTTCTTTGTCTTTTATCTTCAGTAGTTCAGCTGCAGCAGTGTTTAATGTTTCATCTTCGCGAAAAATTAATTCGGCATAGGCATGTAACTGATTTTCATTTCGGATAATTTTTACTGCACTACTGCATCCATCATCAACCGGTTTAGCAATAATAGGGAATCCAAATTCTTTTTGAATTTTTTCTTCTATCGCAGATGGATTATTACGCCATTCTTCCTCTGTGAGTTTATAATGTTGTGCAACTTTAAATCCATTTTGTGCCAGCAACTCATTTGTTTGAAATTTATCAATAGTGATTTTAGAAGATTCAGCCCTTGAGCCATTGAATGGTAAACCAACTTTATTAAGTTGTAATTGTAATTCACCATCTTCACCCGGACGACCATGTAAAGCAATGAAAACAATTTTTACTTGTTGCGCCAGCTCTTCAAACGATGTTTTTTCAGGAGGATTTATATTGGCCGCATTTGCAAACGTTTGTGTTACCTGACCACATTGGTCAATTATTTTTTTAATAACAGGATGCTGATTGTAATTGAGAATTTTTTCTCTGATATCGTCAGCATTATCTTTTAGCATCAGGTTTATTGGAATCCTGTAAAGTGAATAAGACTGTTCGTTACCGGCAAGAAAATAAGGAATGGGTTCGTACTTTTCTGTTGAAGATAATTTTTCATAAACATTTCGTCCGCTCTCAACACTAATGTGTCTTTCACTGCTATAGCCACCCATTATGACACCAACTTTTATCTTTTCAGATTGCGATTTGGCTTTTTTGCTGAGAAGCCCATGCAGGTTTTTTATCAGTTGTGGTACCGTACGAAATGATTTCATTTCTAAGAGACGCGCCTGAAGTGATGTTGAAATAATGTAGCTGATAAACTGAGAAGGGTTGAGACCGATTTCTGCAGCCTGATGAAAGAAAAAGCTACTGGGCATCATTCCTGATGTTGTATTCGGATCATTCAAAAATATTGTACCATTCTCTGTAATAAAACCATCTATTCGGGCATAAACACTAAAGTTTAATGACGTAAACAGACGTTCACACTCTCTTCTTATTGTTTCAATTTGTACTTCGGGCAGGTGAATAGGTGTTACTTTTCTTGATAAACCGGGCAGGTATTTAGCTCGGTAGTCAAACAACTCATTGCCTTTGCGTATTTCTGTTGGCGGTAATGCAACAGGCTTTTCGTTTTCATTTGTAATTACGATGCATGAAAACTCTTTTCCTGAAATGAATGATTCAATAATAACTTCTGTTTCAGCTTCAATAGCAGCAATAGAAACAACGTCTTCCATTTCGCCAAAAAGTTGTATCAGAACTCCCAATAATTCTTCCGGGTGATAGATTGTTCTATCATTAATTTTTGCTGGTAAACCAATACCCTCGCGAATATCAGATACTTTCTTTATCCATTCTGTTTTTGTATCAAAAGTCATGCTGTTCCATTCTGTCCGAGTGATTTCGCGGATAAAAAATGATTTGTTGACAGCTTGTATAAATTCTTCTACATCATTATTCTTCAATACTGATATTCCGATACTCGAACCCTGATTAGCAGCTTTAACTACACAAGGAAATCCAACAGATTTTAAATTTTTAATAAAAGATTTTCGGTTTGGTGACGCAAGCCATTCTATTCGGTTTATGACAGCAACTTCAGGAACATTAAAACCTGATTTTTTCATCAGTTCTTTCTGAATAACTTTATTCATTCCTATTGCAGAAGAAAGAATACCTGAACCTGAGTAAGGGATTCGGTAATATTCCAACATTCCTTGTATGCGTCCATCTTCGCCATCAGAGCCATGCAGACATAAGAATGCAAAATCAATTACATCATGTAACTGCGCAAACTCTATGCGCGTTCCTAACTTCATCGTTAGTCTTATTTGTTCCTGATGAGTGAGCGTTCCAAGATTTTCTGCATAAATCTGAAAACCACGTGTTGTTTCGGGTAAAAATTCTGATGGAGGATAAAAATCACGAATGCTACCCTTGTATATAAATTGCCAGTCGAGAATCAGTAGGTTGCCAAAACTGTCAACAAAAAGAGGAATAGGTTCAAATAGTGTTTTGTCGAGGTTGTCATATACGGTTCTGCCTCCGGCAAAGGACACCTCGCGTTCGCGTGATGAGCCGCCAAAAAGAATTCCTATTTTTAGTTTGTTCATATAAATTTTAAGTCATGAAATGATTGAACAAAGTTAACAGATTAATAGAGCAGCATACATGCTATAAGAGTAAGTATTCACTATTTTTTTAACATTTATTTTGAAAGCAGTTTTTATTAAATACACGTTAGAAAGATTGTTTTTTAAATTGGTTTTTGCTCAATAAAAACGACTGATATCCAGAGCTTATTTTAACAACCCATTGACACCTGCACCAAAAAGTGCAAAGTCGTATTTTGCAGGGTCGCTTTTATCAAATTGTCGAAGATTTATAGTCAGTTCTTCAACGGCTTTCCAATCATCTTGCTGTCTTTTCAGCAGCCCAAGTAGTCGTGCTGTTCGACCGGTATGTACATCTAAAGGACAATAAAGTAATGAGGGTGATATTTCCCAAATTCCAAAGTCAACACCGGCACGGTCTTTCCTTATCATCCAACGTAGAAACATATTGAATCTTTTGCAACTTGAATTTTTTAATGGGTCGCCTAAATGCTTGGTGGTGCGTGGTTGGCAGGGTTGGGAGAATAGTTTCTGCCTGAATAAACTCATAGCTACAGGCATGGGATTGTTGCTTACAAAAGATGTTAAGCAATTTCCTAACGATCCGTATTCAGCATAAATATTTTTAATAGCTTTAATAATGTAGATACAATCTTCTCCATTATAAGTGCGGTGCACAAATTTTTTAAAAGGGATATAATCGTTGTTTGATGCATTTATGATAAATGATTTTGGAGTATGATCCATCATTTCCATAAGTGTTTGCGCATTTTTCAGAATGGTTTTTCGCTGCCCCCATGAGATAAGAGAGGTCAGAAAGGCGCTGATTTCAATATCACCACTGTCAGAGAACTTATGAGGGATAGAAATTGGATCATCAGCAATAAAATCACTTCTGTTGTATCGCAGAAATAAATCGTCTAAATACAGTTTGAGCTCATGATGATTCATGATTTTCTGTTTTCAGACTTCCTTGCCACTGTCCTTACTTCTAAAAGAAATTGCAACAGGAACACCACTCAGATTGAAATTTTCGCGAAGTTTATTTTCAAGAAACCTTCTGTACGAAGTTTGTATGTATTGCGGATTGCTACTAAAAAAGACAAAACGTGGATATGGTCCGGGCACCTGAGTAATATACTTAATATTGATGAGTTTACCTTTGACGGACGGTGGAGGATAATTTTCTATGAAAGGTAGTATTTTTTTGTTAAGCTGCGATGTCGGAATATGTTGCGTTCTGTTTTTGAAAACATCAATAGCAGTTTCAAGTGCTTTAAAAATACGTTGCTTGTTTAGTACCGAAGTAAAGATTATTGGTACATCAGTAAATGGAGCAATGACAGCTTTTATTTCTTCTGTAAATTTCTTTGTTGAATGGTTTTCTTTGTCAATTAAATCCCATTTGTTGACTAAGAACACAACACCCTTGTGATTGGTTTGAATGAGGTGAAAAATATTTGCATCCTGTGCTGTGAATCCTTTTTCTGCATCTATCATAAACAGACACACATCACTTTGCTCAATGGCTCTTATGCTGCGCATTACAGAGTAGAATTCCAAATCTTCTTTCACTTTGGCTTTCCTTCTCAATCCTGCAGTGTCAACTAAAATAAAATCAAAACCAAAATTTGAATAACGAATATTTATACTATTTCTGGTAGTTCCTGCAATAGGTGTAACGATACTGCGTTCCACACCGGTAAGCATATTCATTAAAGAAGATTTGCCGACATTAGGCTGACCAATAATTGTGATTCTTGGCAACTCATCTTCTTCCTCATCATCAGGCTTAAAAACTTTAACTACGGCATCTAGTAGTTCGCCAGTGCCACTACCGTTTGATGATGATATGCAATAATAATCACCAAGACCTAATGCATAAAACTCAACTGCATCATTCAGTTGTTTAGGGGAATCAACTTTGTTAACTACTAAAAATGTTTTCTTATTACTATTGCGAAGTAATTGTGCAATATCCTCATCAAAATCATTCAGGCCTTCGCGCGCATCTGTAACAAAAAGGATGATGTCTGCTTCTTCGATTGCCAGCTTGACTTGTTTTCTTATTTCAGATTCAAAAATATCTTCTGAGCCCGATACATAGCCTCCTGTATCAATCACAGAAAAACTTCTCCCTGTCCATTCACCTGTACCGTAGTGTCTGTCGCGTGTTACACCCGATTCATCATGTACAATGGCGTCCATACTTTCTGTCAACCTGTTGAACAGTGTTGATTTCCCTACATTGGGTCTGCCTACAATAGCAATAATGTTGCTCATTTTTCTTTGTTATTCGTTGTAGCCGAATTTGTTCAGCTGTTGCTCGTTATTTCTCCAGTCTTCTCTAATCTTTACCGTCAGTTCGAGAAATACTTTTTTGCCAGTCATCTCTTCTATTTTCTTTCTGCTGTCAGTCCCCAACTTTTTTATAGCCAAGCCATTTTTTCCTAATAAAATTGCTTTCTGCGATTCTCTTTCAACAAAAATATAACTCTTGATTTTTGCCAGCTTAGGGGTGTCTTTAAATTCTTCAATACTTACTTCAACACTATAGGGTATTTCTTTATCATATTGAAGGAAAATTTTCTCACGAATTATTTCGGCAGCAAAAAATCTTTCATTCCTGTCAGTCAGTGTGTCTTTGTCAAAATAAGGAGGTGCCTCAGGAATAAATTGCAATAAGGTTTTAATCAAAACTTCTCCACCAAATTTTTCTTTAGCTGAAATAGGTACTATGGCATCAGGGCTAAGTTGTTGCTCGATTTTTTGAACTATTTTTTCAAGTTCTTCCTGATTACTTAAATCAATTTTATTCAGTGCTACAACTAACTTTTTTCCGGCAGGCAGCAGTGTTCTGAACTTTTCGGCATCCATATCATTTCCGGTAGCATCATACACCAATAAAATTACATCGGCATCTGTAAATGCACTCTGAACAAAGGTCATCATTCGTTGATGTAATTGATATCCAGGGGTGATAATGCCCGGTGTATCAGAAAACACCAATTGATAATCAGGCTGTGTTATCACACCTTTTATGCGGTGACGTGTGGTCTGAGCTTTATGGGTAACAATACTCAAATCCTGCCCTAAAAGTGTGTTCAATAGGGTTGATTTTCCTGCATTAGGTTTTCCTACTATAGCTATAAATCCTGCTTTATGCACTTTAAAAATTTCCTGCGAAGGTAAAGAAAAGGGGGCAATTTTTTCAGTTAGCCGAATTCGGTGTTATTTGTTTGCATTGTCAGCATTTTTAATCATGGCTTCGGCAATGGCATCAGACATGGAATCATTGCGTTTGCAGAGATGTGAAACAATATTTTCGTAATCCTTTTTGTTTCTGTTTTGCGACAATTTATCCTTTGCGTCAATTCTTGAAACTGTAATCTCAAATCCAATTATTCCGATCAGATTATCTCTGATTACTTTCGGGTCAATCTTTTCAAAAAATTTAGGTTTCTCTTCTTTAGATTCGTAATGGTCGGTAAGTTGTATCAGACTTTGCAACAGTTCTAATTCCGTTTGAATTTTTAATTTCCCATAACAATGTATAGCCTGATAATTCCATGTAGAAACATTTTCGTGACTATACCATGAGGATGAAATGTAGCAATGCGGACCACTAAAAATTGTTAGTGTTTCACCAGCATTAATTAAAGTACTGCATTGTGGATTTTCTTTAGATATATGCCCATGTAATACAAGATTGCTGTTTGTTACTAAAGGTGTCATTGGAATGTGGGTAGCAAACATTTCAGTTGCTGAATGAGTTATTAAAATTCCAAAACTGTTTTCTTTAATAAAGTCAACTTGTTGGTTAAAATTCGTATTTCGAAAATATTCAGGAATGTACATAATTGAAAAGAATACTTTTAGTAAGCCATCTCACTTTCAAGTTTTTCCTGATAGAGTTTTGAATATTCGCTGATGTTGCCAAATTTAACTTCGTCAACAATTATTTCACCATGTGTCACAACACCCAGGTTGGTGAAGTCCACGCCTGAATCAGCTACTAAGCTGATAAATTCGTCCATTTGTTCTTCAGAAACACTAACTACAACACGACTCTGTGATTCTCCAAAAAGAAATGCATCTTTTCTTATATCCTCATCAGAGTTAATTTCAAAACCCAGACCCTTTATCATTGCAGATTCAAGTAAAGTAATAAATAATCCACCATCAGAAACATCATGTACAGATTGTACATATCCTGTTTTGATTAACTGCTTGATGAGTTGTTGAACATCATATTCTTCATCGAGATTAAATTCAGGCGCAGGGCTGTTGTTGATACCATGTGTGCTGACAAGATATTGTGATGAAGCAATACAGTTTTTAGAAGTGCCAATCAGAAATATCTGATCACCTGCATTTGAAAATGCCAATGTTGCAGCTTTGTTTTTATCACTGATAATTCCAATCATGCCAATAGTTGGAGTAGGGTAAACGGGGACATCGTCATTTCCGATTTTCGACTGATTATAAAAACTAACATTACCACCTGTCACCGGAGTTTGAAATTTTTCGCATGCTTTTGACATACCTTTTATGCTATGCACAAACTGCCAGTAAACTTCAGGATTATATGGGTTGCCAAAGTTAAGGCAATTGGTAACAGCAGAAGGCTCTCCTCCTGTACAGACAATATTGCGTGCTGCTTCTGCAACTGCAATAGCGCAGCCTTGTTCAGGATCTGCAAAAACATATCTTGCATTACAATCAACAGAAACTGCAAGTGCTTTTTTAGAATTTTTAATATTTACAATTGCAGCATCAGATGGTTTGTTTGTACTCATATTAATTGTGCCCACCATACTGTCGTATTGTGTGTAAACCCATCGTCTGCTACAAATATTCGGATGTGATGCTAATTGTTTGGCAACGGCAGTAAGATCAATAGGAACTTTTACATTATCAATGTTAAATGTTTTGTTTTGTTTGAAGTATGCAGGCTCTTTATAATCTCTTTTATAGACAGGAGCACCGCCACCTAATACAAGTGATTCAGCATTAACATCTGCAACCAACGTCTCATTCATATAGAATTTTAATTGCTCGCCTTTAACTACTTCGCCAATGCATGTGCAGTTTAAATCCCATTTTTCAAAAACAGCATTAATTAAATGTTCTTTACCTTTTTCTGCAACAATGAGCATTCTTTCCTGCGACTCGGAAAGTAAAATTTCCCAAGGTTCCATGTTTTTTTGGCGCGTAGGAACTTTGTCAAGGTGTATAATCATGCCATGATTTCCTTTGGCAGACATTTCTGAGGTAGAACAAATAATTCCTGCAGCACCCATATCCTGCATTCCTACAACTGCACCGGTTGCAATGACTTCAAGTGTTGCCTCTAATAAAAGTTTTTCCTGAAATGGATCGCCTACCTGCACAGATGGTAAATCCTCATGCGAATCTTCATGCAGGTCGCCCGATGCAAAAGTGGCACCATGAATACCGTCTTTTCCTGTTGCTGAGCCTACAATATAAACACTGTTGCCTTCGCCTTCTGATATTGCTTTTACAGTTTTGCCATGCTCAACAATTCCTACACTCATGGCATTGACTAAAATGTTTGTATTGTAGCAATCTTCAAAATAAACTTCGCCACCAACTGTTGGAACACCAAAGGCATTTCCATAGTCACCAATTCCTTTAACAACACCGCGCATAAGCATTTTTGTGCGCTCATTATTCAGATTGCCAAAACGCAAAGAGTTAAGTTGTGCAATAGGTCTTGCACCCATTGTAAAAATATCACGGTTAATTCCACCCACTCCTGTTGCAGCTCCCTGATAGGGTTCAATAGCCGAAGGGTGGTTGTGAGATTCAATTTTAAATGCACAGGCAAGATTGTCGCCAATATCAACAAGACCTGCATTTTCTTCTCCTGCTTTGGCTAACATGTGAGGTCCTTCGCGTGGCAAAGTTTTCAGCCAGGTAATAGAATTTTTATAAGAGCAATGTTCACTCCACATCACAGAGTAAATACTCAATTCATTAAAATTAGGCTTACGACCCATTAGTGAGCAGATTTTATCAAACTCTTCCGGTAAAAGACCTAATTTTTTTGCTGTTTCAACCGTTGTTTCTTTCAAACTTTCCATTCTTTATTTTTAAAGTATAAATTCGTTTCAGAATACTTTTATGTTACTTTGCGCAAAGGTAGCCTATTGATGTAATAAACAGGTTATTGTATTGTATGAAAATTTTCAAACAACCTTACTTTGGAAGCGGTTCTTAGCATTGGATACATAGCGTTATTTGTTTTTGTCATTCATAAATCGGCATTTTTCAGGATCGAAGGAATTCCGGTATGGTGGCTTAAAGCAGCGTTTCTTGTTAAAATAATTTTTGCCATTTTATTAGGGGTAATCTATTCAAAATATTATACAGACAGACTGACGGCAGATACCTTTAAGTTTTTTGATGATAGCAAGATATTATATGACCTTGCTTTTGAGCACCCACTTTGGTTTCTGCAGGCAGTTTTTGGTATTAATGATCAGGCAAGTTACCTGATGCCATATTATGATACCATGCACAATTGGTTCAATAAAGTAGTTCTGTTTAATGACTATCGTTTTCAGATAAGATTGAATGCGTTGATGCGTTTCATCAGTTTAGGTTACTATCATGTGCATGCTGTGTTTTATTGTTTCTTGTCATTTGTTGGACTCACAGCATTACTCAAACTTTTCGTAAATGTACTTCCTGAACTCAGGAAAGTACTGTTTGCCGGAGTATTTTTTATTCCTTCAGTTTTATTTTGGGGTTCTGGATTGTTGAAAGATTCACTGATATTGTTTGCAACAGGAATGGCTCTTTACTTTTTGAATCGGTTGATTCAGGAGAGAAAATCTGCAACAATTTTTGGTGCTTTGTTTTTTTTACTTTTTCTTATGATGATTAAATTTCACAATTTTATATTGCTGTTGCCACTCTTTGCAGCATATCTTATTACTTCAGTTTACAGAAAAAAGACTTTGTTGATTTTTGTTTCGATTGTTTCAGTTTATTATTTGATATTAATTAATCTTAATTTAATTATGCCGGGCTTTGGTTTGATGGAATTGTTGTCAAACAAGCAGGCCGAATTTGTTGACTTGGCAAATGATTATCATGCAAACAGTACTATAGCTATAAATTATTTAGCACCATCAGAGTGGAATGCAATTGTAAATACACCGCAAGCATTGCTACACTCTTTTTTCAGACCCTATCCATTTGAGAGTAAAAACTTATTCATTCTGTTGGCAGGATTTGAAAATTTATTTTTTGGACTCATGATGATTTTGGTATTATTGAATTTTAAAATACATAAGCAGGCATCTCCATTGTTTTGGGTTGCAGTGTTTTATACACTTTCTTTGTTTGAGCTAATAGGCTTAGTAACACCTGTTATGGGTGCAATTGTCAGATATAAAATTCAAGCCTTGCCATTTCTATTCTTTCTATTGATATATTTGACAGATATTGAAAAATTAGGAAGCAGATACATGACTAAATCTAAGCAAACATAAGATGGAAGTATTTCTTATCCCTTTAGTTTACATCTTATTAACTTGCCTTTTAATTGGTAATCACAGATTCTTTGAACTTAAAGGGGTATCGCGTGCTTTTGTTTGCATTCTTTTTATCATTAAAGCATTTGCAGGTATTATCATCACATTTAATGCAGAAAAAATTTACAGTGGTGATGATGGGTATTTTTTTTACGAAGCAGGTAAAACATTTCTTGACTATGGAGTTGAAAATCCTTATGCCTATTTGAAGCTGATGTTTGGGATTTATGATAGTTCAAATAGCGAGGCCTATCTTCATTTCCTGAATTGGAAAAATCTGCCAATGTGGAATGATGGAGAAACCATGATTAAGTTGTGTTCCATCATACACATTTTTGCTTTTTCAAATATTCTGGTCCACTCTATTGTTTTTAGCTTTTTATCTTTTTGTGGACTGACAGCAATTTATAAAGCCACCATTCATATAACACGATCAAACGGCTTTAGTCTTTTTCTGCTGCTTATGCTTTTTCCTTCTGTAGTTTTTTTTAGTTCAGGAATTTTAAAAGAAACACTATTGATTGCATTATCAGGTTTGTTCTTTTTCAGTCTTACACAGTTTGGAGTGTCTTTGCGAATGAAAATTTATTGTTTTATTCTGTTCTTTTTACTTTGGCTGATAAAACCTCATTTTATTTTCTTTTTTACCCCGGCAATTATCGCATATATCACTATGGCAAAGTTGAATTTGAGTTCAATATGGATGTCGCGATTGATGATACTTGGTGTTTTCGCATTGTACATTGTACTTGCTGTGGTAGTGCATGATAAAGTTTTAGGACGAAATGCCGCTGGTACAATAGCCTTGGTACAACAAAGTTCAATGAAGAATTCTATTTATGAAAAAGCAGAAAGCTACATTCAACCTCCGGTTATTGCGGCAAAGTACAGTAGTATTCTTAGGAATACACCCGAAGCTTTTTATCAGGTTATCACAGTGCCCTGGTTTTATACTAATGCAGGTTTACGGTGGAAAGCTGCTGCAATAGAAAATATCTTTGTGCTTATTATGGTGTTGATGAATATTTATGCTGCATTTGATAAAAAGAATAAATATGCTCTTTATCATTTTGCTTTTCTGTTGTTTCTTATTTCCTTTTATAGTCTTGTTGGATTTACTTGTGCACTTGAAGCTTCTATTTTACGGTTTAAAGCTCCAATACTCCCTTTTCTTATTGCAGGTATGTATATGTTTTTACTTCAGTATAAAGATAAAATTTTAAAGAATGAAACTTCAGACAATTGATACAGGTTTTTTTAAATTAGATGGTGGTGCTATGTTTGGTGTAGTGCCGAAATCTATTTGGCAAAAATTAAATCCATCAGACGATAATAATATGTGCACATGGGCATTGCGATGTCTGTTGATTGAAGATGGGAATAGACTGATATTAATTGACAATGGTATTGGCGATAAGCAAAGCCAAAAGTTTTTTTCTCACTATTATCTTCATGGTGACAGCACATTAGAAAAATCCTTGTCAAAAGCAGGTTTTCATTCTGATGATATCACTGATGTATTTTTGACACATCTTCATTTCGACCATTGCGGAGGAAGTATTAAATGGAATTCATCAAGAGATGGATTTTTACCTGCATTTAAAAACGCAACTTATTGGTGTCATGCAGACCATTGGAAGTGGGCAACGGAACCAAATGCAAGAGAGAAGGCAAGCTTTTTAAAAGAAAATATTCTGCCAATAAAAGATAGCGGGCAATTAAAGTTTTTTGAAGGTACATCAGATATGTCAAACGGATTTGAAATAATTAAAAAGAACAATTTCCATTCAGACATAGACCTTGTTGTTGCTAGGGGTCATACTGATGGCATGACCTTGCCTTTGATTCCATATAAGAATGGAAAATTGATATTTATGGCTGATTTATTACCTTCTGCTGCGCATGTTCCATTGCCTTACGTTATGGCATACGACACAAGGCCACTTGTTACATTAGAAGAGAAAAAAGCATTTTTGAAATATGCTGTGCACAATAAGCTTAATTTGTTTTTAGAGCATGACCCAACTAATGAGTGTTGTAATCTTTTGGAAACAGAAAAAGGTGTGGGTGTAAATTCCACTTTTAAGCTAAGCGAGATTTAAGATTTTATTTCTTAGATAAAATAATTTCCTTTGACAATGTTGTTGTGTTATTGCACATATCACTAAGGTCAATTTTAATATTAAATTTACTCTCTGCAAATTGGTTTAATAAAACATAGATAGTGCCATTCTTTCTGTCATATTCAGATAAGTGCCATTTATTGTTAATCATACAGGAATAATTCTTAATTCCCGAAAAATTGTCTGATACTTTAATTTCAAGAACCGGACAATTATAAACTGAGTCGAATGAAGTTGAAATATTTTCTATGACAGGACTAATGCTGTCAACCATAAGTGAGTAAGTGCCAAAACTGCTGATGCTTGCTGAATACCAACCATCTTTATAAATTCCGGATACGGGTGATGCTGTTCCGTTTGAAGCAATTTTTACCATTATGGTTTTGTAATTGAGCGAATCGCCTTCAAGATCAGATTTTATTTTTAGAGTTATATTCTTTTTCAATCCTTCTGATGTGTTTCCAATTGTTATTTGCGGAGCAATAAATGATTTGTTTCCTCTGCGAATTATGGCATCACAATAGAAGTCACGAAATAATGCTCCTGCAGGTAACATTAGTTTATAACGGTCAGATTGAATTTTGTTTGCCTTATTATATTCCAACAATTCTCCTTTTTTTACAACTGTATTTTTAGGCTTGGCATTGTTGCTATAAGCTACTGTAAAGACACAGCGTGAAATATTTCCTACACCGTCACGCAACATTAGTCTGAAATTTATTATACTGTCATTCTCTAAATCAACAACACCACTATTTTTAAGAAAAATATACTGACTGAACTTTACTCCAGGAAGTTTGTAACAGCGTTCGGTAATGCTTCCTGTTCGCTGACCTTTTGCATAGTCAATGAGTCCGTTTGCATTTCGTGTTTCATCAAAAGAAAAGTTACTCATTTTTCGAGCATAAATTAATTTTTCATTGGCATATAGTTCTGCTTCATCAATTCCCAAAATTGCATTGTCATCGTTAGCCTGATCATAGCCTGAAAATCCTATTCCAATTTCACCGGATGCCGATATTAATTCAGTATAGCTATAATTCCCTCGAGACGTTTCAACAGGTTTAATTTCATGCCATGGAAAAATGCTCAAAAAATCTTCCTTAATAGAATAGATTGTAATTGATTTAAGCAGCGGTGGAATGCTGTCTTTAATCTGAGGAAAGTAGTTGATAGGGTTTAAAGGTTTTTCGCTTTTTGTATTACGTATTTCATAATGAAGATGCGGACCGGATGAACCACCTGAGTTTCCTGACCAGCCAATTGTGTCGCCTTGTCTGACGGTGATTTTATTTCTTTCAGGAAACAATTCGATACTGTATTTTTTTTGTTTCTCCTGCTCGGCAAAGACTAATTGTTCAATAGTTCTCCCATAACGATGCAGATGTGCATATACAGTTGTAAGCCCGTTGGGATGATCAATGTAAACTGCTTTACCATATCCGTTCTCAGAAGTTTTTATTCGTGAGACATATCCATCAAAACTTGCTATTACGGGAAATCCGATTTTTGTTTGTGTAGAAAAATCAAGACCGGAATGAAAATGATTACTTCTTACTTCGCCATAGTTTCCTTTCTGAATTAATGGAATTGTAAGCGGGCTTAATGGTATTGCCGTCTGCTGTGAATAAGCATTACTGATTATTAAAGTAAAAATACAGGTTAAAAAAATTGCAACTTTCATATTTAAAAAACATGCCGGACCAAACATTCGTTTAGCCCGGCAGTCTGGTGGTTGTTGTTTTTAGTTATTGAGTTTTATTCTCATACCCGGTTCAAGTGCAGTTCCCGGTTCTAATTGATTTTTCTTGTAAAGTTTATTTAACTTAATAGCATATAGTTGTGATATATCACGCATGGTCTCTCCTTGTTTTACAACATGATAATCCTGTTGTGCAGAGTTTCTTTTTGGTTTGATGTAAACAATGGTGCCTTCTTTAAGTACATCATCTTTTGATGCATCATTATATTTTAGCATCTGCCAAAGCATCATTTCATTTTGCTTGGCTAAACTCAACCATGTATCGCCTCTTTTTGAAACTATGTATTTTACATTATTGATTTCTGAGTAATATGATGGAGGTGTGATATTTATAACAGTAGTTTTCTCAACTTCTTTTGAAGATGGCGATCCTTTAGGCAGATTTACAATACGTGCCAGCGTTGGCTGTTCCGGAATTGGTTTGCCATTCATTCTTGCAATGGCTTCGTTGTTGATGTCTTCAAGATTGAAACGCTCTATTAAATCAATGAGTTTATGTGCATAATTCGGATTAGTAGCATATCCTGCTTTTTTCAAACCATGTGCCCATCCTTTGTAATCTGTAGGTTTAAGTTCAAACAAAGATGCATAACGTGGTCTTGACCTTAAAAAATCCGAATGGTCATCAAACGATTCCAATACATCATTGTATTTTCTGAAACATTCATTCGCTGCATCATCATCCTGATGAAATTCTTTGCCTTGCCATTCTTTATGACATTTAATACCGAAATGATTGTTGGCTTCAATGGCTAATTTGCTGTTGCCGCTTTCACTCTCCAATATGCCTTGTGCTAAAGTTATACAAGCAGGAACTCCTGTCTTTATCATATCCTTAATAGCATCTTCTTTATAGCGACTGATATAGTCCTCAGTCTTCATGCGTTGCGCCAGCACGTCTTGCGAAAATGCAAGAATGCTGATTAAAACAACTGCAATGCTTTTGCTTAACATATTCATATTCAATAACCGGGTAAATTGTATTTTATTTTACAAGGTTAAGCTAAAAATCGCCTGTTTATCGGTAGTGTTAATGGTTAGTGTTAACATGCAACTGTTGAAAATCAGACTGAAACATATTGTTTTAAGACAGCAGGTTTCTTGCGCGAATTACTTTAACTTTGCATGATTACATTCTTACATCATGCCCCAATACTATTCACAGGGAAAAATCCCTCACAAAAGACATACTCAGTTCCGCAAGCCTGATGGTGGACTTTATGCAGAAGAGTTGTTTTCTACACATGGCTTCAGCAATATGTATTCACTCATCTATCATTGCCATCCGCCAACAATGATTAAAAGTGCCGGAGAGCCTTTTTCGCGCGAGCCCGAAATTGCAATGAAGCGTTCGTTGTTACATCAAAGCTTTCAGGGCTTTAATGTACAGCCTGAGGATGATTACATAAAAAGTAAGAAACCTGTTTTGGTAAATAACGATTTGCAGATAGCATTAGCTGCTCCCCGTAAGTCAACTAAAGATTATTTTTTAAAAAATGCCGATGCTGATGAATTGATTTTTGTGCATGAAGGTAGCGGAACATTTCACTCTATTTATGGAAGCATGGACTTTGGATATGGCGATTATATTGTTATTCCGAGAGGAACTATTTTTCAACTGCATTTTAATACAGAGAACAACAGATTACTGGTAGTGGATTCTTTTAGTGCTATTCAAACTCCACGCAGATATAGAAATGAGTATGGACAATTTGAAGAACACAGTCCTTTTTGCGAGCGCGATTTTCGCAGACCACAAAATCTGAAGACCTTTGATGAAAAGGGAGAGTTTCTCGTTATGATTAAAAAGGAGAGCATTGTTTATCCTTTTGTATATGCTACACATCCGTTTGATGCTATTGGATGGGATGGATACTGCTACCCTTACATTTTTTCTATTCATGATTTTGAACCTATAACAGGAAGAATACATTTACCACCGCCTATACATCAGACTTTTGAGGCACACAATTTTGTTGTTTGCTCATTTGTACCTCGTTTGTTTGACTATCATCCGCTTTCAATTCCTGTTCCTTATAATCATTCCAATATTGATTCTGATGAAATGCTATACTATGTTGATGGCGATTTTATGAGCAGAAAGAATGTTACAAAAGGACAAATTACATTACATCCTGCTGGTATTCCCCACGGACCACATCCCGGAACAGTTGAAAAATCACTTGGTGCTAAAGAAACTAAAGAGTTGGCTGTGATGATAGATACTTTTAAACCTCTTTGGCTTACAAAAGAAGCAATGAATATTATTATTCCTGATTATTATAAATCATGGGTAGAAAACGGATAACAATTTAAACAAGCATATAAATGAAACAAATTTACACAACCATGATTGCCTTAGCATCGGCTTTTTGCGCCCATGCTCAAATTACCCTCACGCAAAGTGATTTTGCCGGTGCAGGTGATAACATTCTTGTCAGCAATGCTGATGCAACCATACCGATTGATTTTACTACAACAGGAGCAAATCAAACATGGGATTTTAGTTCAATGATTGCACAAAGTCAGGACACCCTTGAGTTTTTAAGTGTAGCTTCAACAGGAGGAACATACTCTGTATATTTTGCTAATGTTGGTTTTAACAGTAACCGTTCTAATATTGCAGTGGCTGCAGGTACATTACCAACGGTTCCCGGATTGCCAATTACATTGAGTGATCCATACAGTTTTTATTACAAAGGTAGCGGTGACTATAAACAACAAGGCTTAGGCATAACTATTAGCGGATTTCAGACACCAATTGCTTATAGCAGTAAAGATATATTGTATAATTTTCCGATTGCTTTTAATGATGTTGACTCCTGTCAGGCAGCTTGGAATTTTTCTTTAAGTGGATTAGGATATTATGGTTTTGAACAAAAACGTGTCAATCATGTTGATGGTTGGGGAACAGTTATTACTCCTTATGGAAGTTTCAATGCCCTACGTATTAAAACAGAATTGTATGCACATGATACATTATATGCCGATACATTAGGTTTTGGTTATTCAATGGACAGGCCTAAGGCTGTAGAGTACAAATGGATTGCCAACAATGAAAAAATTCCGGTATTACAGATAAACACTACTGATGTTTTAGGAACAGAAACTGTTGCATCTGTTGTGTATATTGATTCATTGCGAAGCGTAGGTATATCTTCTACTGAATTGTTGAGTAATTTTTCTGTTGCACCAAATCCTGCCGAGAAATATTTTGTAATTAGTTATTCTCTGACTAAACCCGGACAAGTTTCCATTAAACTTACCGATATAAAAGGCGTTGAAGTTATGAATGAAATGCAAGGTATTCAAAGCACAGGAAGCCATCAGAAAATGATAGGTACACAATTGCTTGGTGCAGGTGTTTATTTTCTGACTATTACAACAGATAATTTTAGCCAGACACAAAAGGTGATTGTCAGGAAGAATTAAATTTTATTTATTCAGATAATGAGTAAATCAAAAAAGCAGTTTCACATCTTAATAGTGAAACTGCTTTTTTGATTTAAATATTATTATTAGTTGAACCTACAAAGCAGGTACAGGAGAATTTATTTGAAGCATCTTTAGATTTAGCTCACATTCCATTAAATCGTTTTTAAAGTTTTCTATCGATTGTTTTGTTTCTTGTTTGAGTTTAACAGCAAGATGCCTGTAATATTCAATACCTTTTGAAAGATTTTCTTTGAATAACTGCAATTGCTTTTCTTTTTTGTCGTTTAGTGTTGCAGCATTTTTTTGAATGTCTTTTTTAAGATAATCAATATAGAGTTTGAGCTCATTTACAAACATGTGTGAACGGTATAATGAGTTCAAAACATTTGCTCGTCCATAGATATGGTTAATCATTTCTTGCAGGGTAAAGGTTCCTGAAAAATAAGCCAGATTTGGTCCCGGACAAATAGTTACTGCGTTCAGATTATGTGGAACGGGTACATTATTTACCAGCATTACAGGTGAAGCCAATCCCTCGCATAAGCAATCTTTAATAAGCAAATCGTCAATTTGTTTTTGTGATGGCTCTACATTATTCTGTTTTAGTTCCTGTAGCTTAAGATGTTGATACTTTCTGGATGCAGTACATATTGGTTCTCCACCATACTCTGTATTGAATGCCAGAAATTTTTTATAACATGCACTACCGGGTCTGTTTTTAGCAATGCGTTCTTTGCGCTGTCTTTCAGCAGATGATTTTCTGAAATTGTTAAACGGCACACCAAGAGGTGATGCATCACTCAGATAATAATCATCTTTACTTGCAGTTGCTAATAATCCTAATGTTTCCTGATCAACATTGGTAGCTTCCGGAACTAATAAAAACGGACTTCCCCATCCTGTAAGGTCAACTTCATAGTGTTGATAAAGAAAGTCGTTTTCCTGAGATGTACCAATTCCCCCCTGAACAGTAACTTTCATCTTAGGTTTTTCCTTATACTGTGGTCTGTTTTTCTGTGCCAAAGCAGTCTGACAAGTGTTGAACAACTCTTCATACAATGCATTTTTGTTTAGCTTAAACTCTTCCAGAATAGGACCTAATAATAATCCATCGGTAGCAAATGCATGACCACCGCAATTAAGTCCTGATTCTACTCTGAATTCAGAAATCCATATTCCTTTTTTCGCAAAGAATCGTCCTTGTACTTGTGCCGATCTGAAGTCGCTTACTTTTAGTGTAATTTTCTTTTTAACAAATCCTGTTTCATCAGGAAAGAAATCATCAAACTTTTCGCAATAGGAATATAAACGTGGATTAAGTCCTGCAGAAAAAACCATAGAAGACGAAAGGTTGCTGTTGGCAAAACCACGAAGAGCTGTCTGCGCATCAGAAAATTCTTGTGCTAAAGGTTGTCCGTTTGCATCGTAGTTACTTCGGTCAACCTTAGTCATGATGTTTACATCAATAGCACCACTCTTTATAAACTTGCGCAACTCCTGTTGTAATTGTTCTTTCTCTACCTGATTTGTGCTAGCCTGCATCTTCCTGTAAAGAAGCTTTGCTTCAGAGGTATCAGGTAACATTTCAAAATATTTATTGATTTCTTTACCTGTTTCAAACGACTCATTGCGTAAATCAGTAATTTGTTTTAAAACAATTTCGTTTATTATGTTGAGGTAAGAGGTGATTCTTTTTGCGCGATAATCTTCGTCCTTTTTAGTTATTGCCGTAAAGTCTTTTCCGTTTTGTTTGTAATAAAACTCACGCATAACTTCAAGCATGTTATGCTCAATAATGGAAACAACTGAAGAAATTCCATAACGAGCTACCTTGACAGGGGTGTCAACCGTAAAGGCAAGACCCATAACGGGGATATGAAAACGATGTAAATCAGAATGACTCATGGATTTTAATTATTTATGATATAATGTTGGGGCTGATTAATATCAAAGATATGTGAAACACAAATTACGTTAATACAATTGAAGTTACCATTGATATTTGTCATTTATTTTTAATTTATCTTGAATTGTAGATTGTTGATGAATAAATAGTTGGGTTTATAAACCTGAAGAATGAAGTTTTCAAATAAAAGTATCATAACTCACTATCGTAAGGCTGAATAAGAATAACAGTTATGTTTTTTACAAGGGTATTAGTTTCAACTTCAGTATGGCTCTGATTTAAAAAGTTTGGGGTGGCAAAATGCAATTCAGAAGGTAAATTATTGTCATTTTGGGAGCGTACATAAGCCAATGCTTCAGTTATATCAGGAATTAGTTGCTGTGTATGTGCTATGATGACTAAATGCTGTGTTGCCCGAAGTAATGCCTTTTGGTAAATGTTATCTTCGGATAAAACAATAAGTCCATTACGTACAACCAAACATTCACAAGGAATAATCACCACCTGAACATCGGTATCATCTTCTTCGGAAAACACACTTTGATGTGGAAATTCAAATTCATCAAAGAAGGCTGAAAGGTTACGGTCAACACAAACAACCTCAGTAAAATCATTGGCATCGCAAACACCAAGTATAGTTTCCATTAGCTCTACGCGACCATTGCATAAAACAAACTGACCACCTTGTTGTGTAAAGTTTTCGGCAAACTGTATTTCCGGTGAATAGGATGTGGAATTATAAACAACCTTGTCCATATCCAGATTAGGATACGGATTAGGCGTCTTTGCAATTAATGCACTACGTACCTTTTTTAGAACCTTTTCTCTGTTGGTACTTTCGTCCATAAATTATACCTGAATAGATCCTTCCGGAATATTTGATGGAGGCGGACTGTCAACAGCAGGAGGAACAGTTTTCTCCGGTTCAGGCTCACCATCTGTAATAAATGAATTGAAGGTGGCTTTTTCTGATTCGCCCCATGGACGATGACCAAAAATTTCCTCTAAATCTTCTTTGAAAATCACTTCTTTTTCAAGCAGTCTGTGCGCTAGTTTGTCTAATTTTTCTTTGTTATCAACCAACAGTTTTTTTGTACGCTGATATGCTAAGTCAATCAGCTTTTTCACTTCTTCATCAATAATCTCTGCAGTTTTTTCACTGTATGGCTTGCTGAATGAATAGTCTTGCTGACCGGAAGAATCATAGTAGCTGATGTTTCCGATTCTCTCGTTTAGCCCAAATATGCTTACACTGGCATAAGCCTGTTTGGTAATTTTTTCCAAATCAGAAAGTGCACCGGTGCTTATGGTTCCAAATATCACCTCTTCTGCAGCACGACCACCTAAAGCCGCACATATCTCATCAAAAATCTGCTCTTTGTTGGTAAGCTGCCTTTCTTCGGGCAGATACCATGCTGCACCTAAAGAATTACCTCTTGGCACAATAGTAACTTTTACCAGCGGATGTGCATGTTCCAACAACCAGCTTACGGTTGCATGTCCGGATTCATGATAGGCTATAACACTTTTTTCGTGTTTGGTGATGATTTTATTTTTCTTTTCAAGACCACCAATAATTCTGTCAACTGCAGAAAGAAAATCATCTTTTCCAATTGCTGTTTTATTTTTACGTGCAGCAATAAGAGCAGCCTCATTACAAAGGTTGGCAATATCGGCACCGGAGAATCCTGGAGTCTGGCGGGCAAGAAATTTTATATCAACGGTGTGATCAATTTTCAGTGTTTTTGTATGCACTTTAAAAATCTCTTCGCGTCCTGTAAGGTCAGGAAGTTCTACATATATCTGTCTGTCAAAACGACCCGGGCGAAGCAATGCTCTATCTAAAATATCGGCACGGTTGGTTGCAGCAAGAATAATAACTCCGGTATTGCTGCCAAAACCATCCATCTCCGTCAATAATTGGTTGAGTGTACTTTCGCGTTCGTCATTAGCACTGAAAGATGGGGCTTTGCCTCGGGCGCGACCTATTGCATCAATCTCATCAATAAAAATTATACTTGGTGCTTTTTCTTTTGCCTGACGGAATAAATCGCGCACACGCGATGCGCCTACACCCACAAACATCTCTACAAAGTCTGATCCTGAAAGTGAAAAGAAAGGCACTTGTGCTTCACCGGCAACAGCTTTTGCCAATAACGTTTTACCGGTTCCCGGAGGGCCAACCAACAAGGCACCTCTTGGAATTTTACCTCCAAGTTGTGTGTATTTTTTAGGATTTTTAAGGAAGTCAACAATCTCCATTACTTCCACCTTGGCTTCTTCAAGCCCGGCAACATCATTAAACGTGACTTTTACATTCAAGTCTTTATCAAATAGCTGTGCCTTAGATTTTCCGATGTTGAAAATCTGACTGCCGGCACCACCGCCACCCATTCTGCGCATGATAAAAATCCAGATTACGGCAATGATGATAAACGGCAATAAATTCCAAAATAACACTTCAAGAATAGAGCGGTCGTTGTTGTTGTATTCAGGTTGTATTCTTTCATTCTCAGGGAAGTCTTTCTGGATGGCTTCTAATTTTGATTCAAAGTTGCCGACATCGCCAATGGGCATGTAGTAATGCGGGCCGGGGTTGTAGCCATTGCCAAAAGGTTTGTGACTAACAGCTTTATATTTCTCCTGGTTTAGCTTGTCTTTTTTAATGGTTATCTCTACACGTTCGCGGTTAACGATTTCAATTTTTTCTACATCATGAGTGGCTAGCATGGTTTTTTCAAACTCATTCATGTTGGTCAGTTTGGGTTTATCGCCAAGACCTAATACCCAAATGACAAAAATCAACAGGAATACAATGGCATAAATCCATGAAAAATTAAATCCCTTCCCGGGAGGTTTTGGCATTTTGCCAAATGGTGATTTCTTCTTGTCTCCGCTTTTATTCTCTTCTGACATCTTTTTTATTCAATCTTTAGTTTTTCTTGTAATCAACAATCATGCAAACGGCAAAATGGCAGTTTTGTTTATTATTGGGCTGCAAATTTTACCAAGGGTGCGTCTGCCCACAGCTTTTCGAGCGAATAAAAGTCTCTTTTATCTGCCAAAAATACATGTACTATCACATTAAAGTAATCCAATAGTATCCATTCTGCATTCTGCTTCCCTTCAATGTGTGCTGCCGTTTCTTTTAACTTTTTCTCTACTTTTTCTTCTATATTTCTAACTATTGCCTCAACCTGTGTTTTGTTTGATGCCTGACAGATGATAAAATAATCTGCCATAGCATTATTTAATTCCTTCAGATTTAGGACAACGATATGCTCTCCTTTTTTATCCTCTATACTGTCAACAATTACGGTGAGTAATTTCTCTGTATTATCTTTTAATTTACGCTTGGGTTGCCTTGCCTTGGTTTTTTTTAGCGTGGCTGCTTTCACAGGCGTAGTTTCATCTTTATCCTTTGCAGGATTCGTTCTTTTTGCCAAATTGTAAAAATTATTGATTTGAGTCAGATACAAAAGTAAGAAAAATAAGGAAAGTAACTATGTTTGCTGTCATGTTTAAAAATTCTATCTGGTTTAATCTCCATGAGACTGAGTCCACAAACAGTTTTTTACATGAAAAGCTCATGTCAGAAAAGCTGCCCGAAGGCTCTGTTGTCACTGCTGATTATCAGACCAAAGGGCGTGGACATCGGGGTAGTAGCTGGCATAGTGAGGCCGGCAAAAACCTGCTGATGAGTATTGTAGTTTATCCGGAGTTTTTAAAGGCAACTGAGGCTTTTATGTTGAGTAAATGTATGGCTCTGGCAACATACGATTTGTTGGCCGATTATTCAAATAAGGTGCAGATTAAATGGCCAAATGATATCCTGATTGAAGGTAAAAAAGTTGCAGGAATTCTTATTGAAAATATTTTACGTGGTTCAGAAATTTATGCATCAATTATCGGAGTCGGAATTAATTTCAATCAACAATTGTTTGAGAAGGAGCTAACTACAGCTACTTCTGTATTTATGGATTCCGGTGTTAAGGCTGATACTCAGATTAACGCTGTGAAATTGCATGAAAATATTGAGGTGTATTATCAGAAGTTGCAACAAAAAAAGTTTGCTGAAATTGATCAGTTATATCTAACCAATCTTTATAAGCTGAATGAGTCAGCATTGTTTAAAGATGCAGACGGGCAATTTCAGGGTAAAATAAGAGGGTTGTCATCAATGGGTTTGTTGATTGTTGAAAGAGAAAATGGAGAAAAGCATTTGTACGATGTCAAAGAAATCTCTTTAGTTCGTTAATGTGAAAATCAGGAACTTAATTTAATACCATAACTAAAGTGCCTGCAATAATCAGACTTGCACCAATTGCAGTTTTTATTGTTAATGTTTCGCCTAAAAATATCATTGCCAGAATAATTGTAAGGGCAATACTCAATTTGTCAACCGGTGCAACCTGCGACACATTGCCTGTTTGCAAAGCTTTAAAATAAAACAACCACGATAAGCCTGTAGCAATACCGGAGAGAATCAGAAAAATGATGTTTTGTTTTGAAAGGGTGTTTATTCCTTTTGTTTCACCCTTCAGTAAAATTATTATCCAAATCATTACTAAAACAACAATTGTTCTTATGCCTGTTGCAAGATTTGAATTGATGTTTGCCACACCTAATTTTGCAAATATTGCTGTAAGAGAAGCAAACAATGCAGAAAGTATTGCATAAATCCACCACATAGTATTTAAATTTTTGTGAGTTTTAAAAATGCTTGTAGCTATTTAAAGCAAAGTAATAATAAATTGCCGATTATGTCAATCAATATCAGAGGTGAATTCTGAAAATTTTACCGTTATCAGAAGTGGCAATAGCAATAGTGTCGTTTAAAAATTTAATAGCATTTATTCTGGAGTTATTCAGGCTGTAGCCCGAATCATAGTTTTCGCCTCCATCAATACTTATTGCTGTAAATCCACTCAATCCGCTTGTAATAATTTTGTTTTTACGCGCATCAATGCATAAAAAATGCTCTCTTTTTCCAAATGTTTGATTCTTTTTATCTGTTAAACTAAATGTATTTCCGCCATCACTTGTATGGTATAAAGCACCATTGTAACTACAGGCAACTCCTTCTGATGAATTGCTAAAAGCAAAACCCGTATAGAAAGATCTGTCACAATCCAAGGTTGCGAATTCAAAGTTTTGTTTGCTTAAAAGCATTGTGCCATATCCACCGGATAGAATGCCTGCTGCAGTAGGAGTGATACACCGAAGTTCATGTTCAAAGCCGGCAACATTCCAATGCTCACCGCCATCAGTAGTTGAATAAATAATGCCACGGTCAAAATTTTTTCCTCCGGCAAAAAATCCTGTGTCTTTGTTTACAAAATATGCACTGTGCAGCGGGGAGTTGTATTGAAAAGGTATTCCTTCCCAGTCAAAATGCAATTGCCAATTGATGCCGCCATCATTAGTTTGATAAACATGCGTGGAATCTCCTCCGCAAAATCCATGTTGATTGTCTATAAAAAATATGCTGTGCAGGTTATATTCAAATTGGTTATTCAATATTTGCCACGACAGTCCACCATCTGACGAACGAAGTATGATGCCATTGCCTGTTTGTCCGCCACAGACAAATGCAATGCTATCGTTTAAAATAAAAAGATTGTTAAGATTAAAATTTGTTGGTGTAGATATTTCCTCAAAGACTAAATCTAATTTTTCTTTTTTGCATGATAGAAATAAAGTTAGCAGCAGTACTAATTTTACTGCATGACTTTTGTGAATCATTAAAACGAAAAAAGAAACATAAGAAAAATAGCAAGCCAACTGAAGTTTACAAAATGGCTGAACACCATTGCGCTGTTTAGTTTTAGTAATTGCCCCTGATCGCTGAAAAATAATAGTGAATCAATAACATCATGCGACTGATGAAAAGCATTGTAGGTGATAAAAATAAGGTATGCAACCGTTGCTAATGCATGAACCATGTGCAATGCAATAATGCCGAAAAAATAATGGGAATTAAAAGGCATATTGGTATAGTATCCTGTTTTTTGCATGGCATGTAATCCGATAATCTGAGTCACAAGAAACAGTGATGTGATGATGGTTGTTAAAATGGTTGCTCTTAATAATTTATCGAACGAATCTTTTCTGAAAGCACTAACGGCTTTAGAAATAGTGTAGCTTCCAAACAATAATAGGATTGTACTTAGTGTAAAAACTTTAGGCAATGCAGGCGGCATATTGTTGTTTTCGTTTTGTGTTATCAAAAACAAAAATGATAATGTTAGAAATAACAATGAACTTATCAGTATGCCGAAAAACAATATTGTTCTGTAAGGATGTATTCTTTCAATCCTTGAAACTCTGATTGATCTTTCTTTGGAATCGGTTTTATTCGTTGACATAAAAGCACCTCTTTAACTCCTTTCAAAGGTACAACAATCAAACTTAAAACAAAAATTATTTTTTTAACGTCCGGGTTTAAATGTCGGGAATATTCTTCTCAGGTATTGAATTTTTCCTTCACCGGCCTTTATCGGAAATATGCCTTGTTCTACAGAGCGTACATCTTCAACAGTAAAAAACGAACTGCCATGATGTTCATTGACAATCTCTAATATTGTAGCAATATTTTTTCTTTTAGCTACAATCAATAAAATTTTTACCGGCCCCTGCGAACCCATTCCATCAATCTCAGTTACTCCCAGATTTTGCGCACGTAGGGCTTCTAATAGCTTTTGGCTTTGCCTGCTTGTAATAACCCTGATAATTTGTGTACCTAATGCCAATCGTTTTTCAATACTGATTCCCACTAAAATTCCCATTGAATAGCCTCCGGCAAATGCAATGTAGCACATTATATTATGCAGGTTTTTAATAATTGAACTTACTGCCAGCAGCCAGATGAGTACTTCTACAAATCCAATTACGGGAATAATTTTTCTTACCCCTCTTGAAAGAAATATGTTGCGCAATGTTGCTAATGTTACATCACACATCCTGCAAAGGAAAATCAATACCGGAAGAACGACCCAACTGTATAGGTCGGTTTGCATAAACGCTTCGCTAAACATTTTTAATTAATTTGTTTACAAGTGCAGGCACGCCCTCTCCTGCTGTATTCTGAATTACTGTTAGATTGTGAATATGATTCAACTCCCGGGCTTTGGGGTCAATAATATATTTTTCGCAGGTTTGTGATGTGTAATCAATAAGACCTGCTGCAGGATAAACTTCCAGCGATGTTCCTATTACTAAAAGAATGTCTGCCTTCATGGTCTGAAATATGGCTTCATCCATTTTAGGTACCATCTCACCAAACCAAACTATGTGCGGACGAAGTCGGTGACCGTGCTCGTTAGTGCTATCCCAATTCATTTCCCATCCATTGGATTGATAAATCATTGTTGGATCTTCTTCACTGCGCATTTTTAAAATTTCTCCATGCAAATGAATGATATGTTTTGAGCCGGCACGCTCATGCAGGTCGTCCACATTTTGTGTAATTACCACAACCTGATAGTGTTTTTCCAAGTCAACTAAAGCCAAATGTGCTTTGTTGGGTTGTGCCTCCATCACCTGCCTGCGTCTTTGATTGTAGAATTCTGTTACTAGCTTTGGATTGCGCTGCCATGCCTGCGGTGTAGCCACATCTTCAATGCGATGTTCTTCCCACAAACCATTGCTGTCGCGAAAGGTTTTTATACCACTTTCAGCACTGATGCCTGCACCTGTTAATACTACAATTCGTTTCATTTTCTGCCTTGCAAAATTGGTATTTCAGCCGGCACAAAAATTAAGAGCAGGATTTATTTTTTAACAGTGTAATCGTTAATGGAAAATCCCCTCAGAAAATCTTCCACATTCATTCTTTTTTTGCCTTCAAGCTGCAACTCTTTAATTGAAATTACACCATCAGAGGTGGCTAAGTTTAAAAAACTCTTGTTGTCAGAAATTATTTTACCCGCCTCCAATAATTCTTTGTTTTCTACAACTGATGCTATATAGATTTTTAAAGTAAGTGTTTTTCCGTTCTTATCTTCAAGCAAAGTAAAAGCACCGGGATAGGGCGACAGGCCGCGTATCTGATTAAAAACTGTTGAAGTTTTATCCGACCAATTTATTATACAGTCGTTTTTAAAAATTTTAGGGGCATGTTTTATTGTTGATGCTATGCTGTTTTGTGGCGTAGTGGAAAGATTTCCTTTTTCTATTTGCTGAACGGTTTTCAGAACCAAGGCTGCACCAATGTGCATAAGTCTGTCATGCAGTTCGCCTGCTATTTCAGTAGTTCCAATATCAACTTTATCAGAAAGTATAATGTCACCGGTATCAATTTCATGTTTCAGAAAAAAAGTAGTTACGCCTGTTGTGGTTTCACCATTCATGATGGCGCGGTTTATAGGTGCTGCACCTCTGTATTGTGGTAGCAAAGATGCATGAAGGTTTAACGTCCCTAAGCGTGGCATACTCCACAGTTGTTCCGGCATCATCCTGAATGCAACTACTATATGCAAATCGGCTTTTAAGGATGCCACCTGCGAAAGAAATGCTGCATCTTTCAATTTTTCAGGTTGAAGTATGAGTAAGCCTTTTGACTGTGCATATTTTTTTACTGCCGACTGTTGCATTTGCATGCCACGACCTGCAGGTTTATCGGGTGCAGTTATCACACCACAAATATTATAACCGTTTTCAAATAAAATTTTCAGTGATTCAACAGCAAAATCAGGTGTTCCGGAAAAAAGTATTTTTAAGTCATTCATTGATGCTAAGATAACTATTTTGCTTTTCGGCAATATAAGAGGGTTATGGTTTGTCCTGCCATACAGGTAGTCATGACCTGCGTTTTTTTATAGCTGATTTCAAGTTTTAAATTATTTTTTTGAAATGAAGCATCCAGATTATCGGGTATCAACATTTTCTGATCCACAGTTTTTAAAAGAAAACCACATCCATCTAAGTTTCTCATGTCAGTCACTGTTACTGTTTCAAGATTTTGATTTACGGTTTCCTGCTTTGCAGATTTGCAGGAAGTCAGCATGTAAATAAGTAATAGCAACAAAACGTGTTTTATTTTCTCCATTTATTTGTTCGTAAATATAGCCATGAACATAATCCCATAATTACCCAATATAGAATTTCTACATACCACACTACATGAAGCTGTGCTTTTAACACTACGGCAGCGATAAAAGCATAAGTAATGTAAATAGCAATGTTTATTACTTCTATTATAAATGCTACGTTAGTTTTACCTGTACCACTGATGGCACTGAGCAGCACCATACTGACACTGAAAAAAAACATGGCACACCAGGTAACGATGTAGGAAGGTGTTGCATCATGCAACAACATCATATCAGAAGAAATTATGCGCAGCAATAATTTGAAATCAAAAAGATTGATAAGTAAGATTATGGTTGAAGAAGCTAAACTCAGCACTATAATTTTTTTTATCAGTGGAATTACTTCATCTTGCTTGTTTTGTCCTATTAGGTTACTCACCATGCTGTTGGCAGCAGAAGCATAGCCCCAGATGGGTGTCATCAAAACCATGTAGGCGCTGCGCACAACGTTTGAAACGGCTAACTCATGCTGGCCAAGCCTTTCTATAAATACAAAGAATAAAAACCAAGCGCCCATAGATAGCAGGTTCTGGAAAAAAACAGGTATTGAAATAAAAATAATCTCGTTTATGCGTGTCATGTTTATATTATCAAAGCGAAACAGTCCAAAGCTGCTGTTCTCTTTATGATAAAATGTGATAAAGAAAAGATATATACATGCCAGCACTTCTGCAATGGCAGATGCACGTGCAGCACCGGCTATACCCTGAGCCTCGAAACCCAATTTTCCAAAGATGAGCACATAATCGAGAATAAAGTTTGATACTGTAAGCACTAAGGCACTGTAAGTAATAAATCGTGTTGCACTAATGCTGGTATAGTATGCCCGAAAGCAATTGACTAAAAGAATAAAAAATATTCCAAAACTTCTGTTGTGTATGTAGGTTATTGAAGCATCGGCAACATCTTTTGAACTCAACACCAGATTAAAAAATGCAGGAGCAGCAAAAAACATAATGAAGAACAATAAGACAGCAAGCACTAATAAAATCACAACGCTGTGGTCAAAATAATTTCCGATAGCAAGCCTGTCGTTTTCTCCTGCTTTTCGTGACATCAGAATCTGACTGCCTATTGACAAGGCCATGCCTAGCATGACTAAAACAAAATAAAATACTCCGGCAATGGCAGAAGCGCCAAGCTCCACTTCACCAACACGTGCAAGAAATGCAGTATCTGTTAACCCGACAAGCATTTGTGCTACCGATGCCAGCATAATGGGGTAGGCAATCTGCCAGATGTTGAGGTATGTGGATTTTACCTGCATTTTAATGTCGAAGTCTTGTGAAATTGATAGTGCAAAAATAAAGGGTGGGCGAAGGTAAGAAAGAGTTGTGGAGTGGTTGAAGCATAAAAATTCAAAAACTTATTGGAATCTGCTTTTTACATATTTTTGAAGAGATATGTATATGTGAAGGTTAGTAGCTATTATATACAAATGAAACCATGAGTAATGAGATAACCATTCGCCAAGAAACACCTGATGATTATTTAGATGTTTTTAAATTAAATCAAGTTGCCTTCGGTCAGGAGTATGAGGCTAAATTGGTGGATGCATTGAGAAGCAATACCGATGTTTTTATTCCTGAACTTTCTATTGTAGCTACTATCAACAATAAAATTGTCGGACATATTTTATTTACTAAGATTGCGATAAAAGATGATTCTGGAAACCTCAATGAAAGTTTAGCATTGGCACCTATGGCAGTGTTGCCTGAATTTCAGAAAACAGGCATCGGTGGGCAACTTATCAGTGAAGGATTAGCTGTAGCTAAAGGTTTAAAGTTTAGGTCTGTAATAGTACTCGGTCATGAACACTATTATCCTAAATTTGGTTTTCAACCTGCAATTAAATGGAATATTAAAGCACCATTTGATGTTCCTTCAAATGCTTTTATGGCAATAGAACTGGAGCAAGGCGGACTAAGAAATATATCAGGCACGGTAATTTATCCAAAGGAATTTTAAGAAAAAATCAGCTCTAAAATCTTACTTCTGAAGAGCATCAATTTCTGATTGTACGAACTGCGAAAGTTCCTTAATGTATGTTGCAGAAAAATCAAAGCGTACACCGGCAGCAGCATAAATTTCACCAATTGATTTTGTATAACCAAGTGACAATGCTTTTTTGTAATTGCTGATAGTAGTAGTAGCATCAGTTTTATAATTCTTCCATAATGCAATAGCGCCTAATTGCGCCATTCCATATTCAATGTAATAGAAAGGTGAATCAAAAATGTGAATTTGTTTCTGCCACAAATTTTCTTTTACTTTTTCATTGCCCTGCCAGTCAACAACACTGCCACTAAAACGATTGTATAGGTTTACAAACTCCTGTTCGCGTTCCGCCACACTATGTTCAGGATGCATATATACCCACTGTTGAAATGCATCTACAATGGCTATCCATGGCAGAATGTCAATTAGGCTGGTAAGATGTTCAAGTTTGGCACGTTTCAATTCTTTTTCATCAGAAATAAAATGATGCCAATGCTCCATTGTCAACAATTCCATGGACATAGAAGCAAGTTCTGCAACTTCAGAAGGGCAGCTTCGCATTTCATGAAAAGGAAGATTGTGTGCCAGCACAGCATGTACTGCATGTCCGCTTTCATGTACCATTGTCACCAGATCGCGCAACTGTCCTGTGCTGTTCATGAAAATAAATGGCACACCTGTTTCGTACAAAGGATAGTTGTATCCCCCTGGTGATTTGCCTTTTCGCGAATCCAAATCAAAACGATTCATCTCATCAAGCAGTGTGATGCAATTTGCAAACTCCGAATCAATTTCTTTTAAACATGAAATAGTTTTCTCAACCATCTCCTGCGTGTTATTGAAAGGCTTTATTGGAGGTTTTCCTGTAGGGTCAACAGCCAAATCCCAAGGCATTAAGTGCGCAACACCAAGTTTAGTTTTTCTGTATTCTTCAATCTGATTGATAACAGGTTTTATTTCCGATTCTATACTTTCGTGAAACCGGTAACAATCTTCAACGCTGTAGTCAAATCGCTCTAATGCTGCAAAGGAATAATCTCTGAAATTTTTGAAGCCTGCATTGAGTGCCACCTGATGCCGAAGCTGAATTAAATTGGTGTATAAGTCATCTAACTGCTTTTTGTCTTCTAATCGTCTGGCAGTAATTTTTTTGTAAACAGTCTCACGAATACTTCTGTCAGTATTTTTTAACCATACCGATGCTTGTTGTAAAGTAAGTTCCTGATTGTTATAAGTGATGGTTTGCGCTCCCGAAATCTGACCGAATATTTGTTGCTTTTCTGCTAGCTCTGCAAGCAGTGGAATATTTTCTTTTCTGAATAAAGAAATACGTTGCTTTACATTGCGTAGATAGTTTCTGTAGTCTGTTTCAGAAAGCAACTCTGAAAAAGGACTGGCAATAAATTTTTCATTCAACTTATTGTCTTCCGGAGAAATGTTCGGGTCTATTTCTCTAACATAATAATTATAATCCTGTTGTAGTTTTTCATTCGTATTGTCGCAGCTCATTCTGATATAACGCCACGCCAAATTCTCCTGCAATGCCGATTCTAATTCGCTTCTGTCCTGCAGCCATTCAATTAAATCTTCCTTTGAGTTTATGGTGCGCGAAATCAGGTTTTCATAGTACGGTTTTAAATCATCCCACGATGTTACACTAAAATCACTTTTAAGAAAATGGCGGTTTGCCTTTCCAATATTTTCTGTTGTCAGAGACATAAATCAGGCTTTATCGTTTTCTGCTTTTTTTGTTTTGCGCTTTGCTTTTGGCTTTGCTTCAGTTTCTTCAACAATTTCTGTTTTCTCTGCTTCAGCAGGAGCAGTATTTTCTGTAGCTGCATCGTCTGCGGTTTCTTCTTTTGCTGCTAAATCAATTTTGTCTTTAAGTAAGTTAAACCACTTAAACACCTTTTTTATGTCTGATGTATAAACCCTGTCTTTATCAAACTCAGGTAGAATTTTTTCAAATGACGATAAAATTACCGACCCATCTGCATTCAAATCTATCTTAGTCAATTTCTCATCTAATGCAGTCATCTTTCTGAAAACTTCTGCCAATTTAACATCATCAGCAGTAGTAAAAATACTGATGTCGGAAAGCATACTTACTTGTTGGTTGTTGCTGACATGCAATCGTTTTTTATCAGCAAGCGATTCTGCAATAAAACCATTACGGCTTTGTGCAACTAATTGGTACAAACCGGGCATGCCGGAGATAAACATGATTTTTTTCAAACTCATTTTCTATAATATTCTGATTAATAAGGCGACAAAGTTAAAATTTTATAACTGCCTGAGAGCCTGATTTTTTCCACATTCATATAACCTGCATTCAGGCAATTATGAGTTTATGCTATTGAAACCTATTTAATTATATACAGTATAAGGTCAGGTTAAGATGTTAATATTCTAATCATGTTTAAGCGAAAAAAATTACTTAGTCAAACTCCGTCTATGCGCACCAACCTGCGTATGGCCATGTATATTGGAGCAGCTTCCCTGTCGGGCCTTGTGGTGCTGTTACTCATAGTTTTTAATATTTCGAAACGCGAAATATCGAAAGCGGCTTATAGTGGCATGCAGGTTATTAATGCAGAAGTTTTTCAGAATACCGATGCTGTTTACCGTGGAAGTATTAACAATCCTATAATCGGAATTTTGATTGACGTAAAAGGATATAAAACTGCGGTTAAACTTAACTCAATAACTTTTTCATTAAAGGGAACAACACAGCCATATTTCAAGCAGGTCGAAAATATAAAAGTCTGGTCATCCGGACAGACAAAAGCATTTTCAGGACTCACACAACTTTATCAGTCGGTAGCACCTTCTGATGGCAATGTGCGAATAGATATTAACAGTATGCTTTCACCGGGTTTAAATTATTTGTGGATAAGTACAGATATTAAGGCTTCGGCAATGCCCACTGCGGTAATTGATGCAGAGCTTACTGCGCTAACTGTAAATGGTTCTCCTTTGTTACCATTGCTTGCATCAGCACCCGGAAGTAAAAAAATAAAAAATAATACAGCACTTTTTTCTGTGCGTTCAGGTAATTTCAACGACCTTTCCTTGTGGAATACACAACGCGATGGTAAAGGTTCAGCGCCTGCAACTATTTCTCCAAACACATGCTTTTTTATTCAGGGCGGACATGAGTTTACATTGAGTGAAAGTGACACATCTTCCTATGCTGTAGTAGAGAGCAAAGGAAAGTTGAATGGCGATAAGCATTATGGATTAAAGGAAGTTTGTGTAGAGCAAGGTGCCATTTTCCAACTCAATGAAAATGAAAATGGGGCAGGCAATATTGTGCATTTAATTTTAAAAGATGGCTCAAATTATATTCAAAACAGCTCAGGCAGTTTTGCTTCTGATAATGCACAATTATCAAATTCATCACAAGTAGTATTTATGAAGTATAGTAACCATTCTTTTGGAAAAGATATAGCTTGGGGTAATGTAATGTTTGATGCACAGGCAGGTGTTGATGCCAATATTGGGCAGGCATTCAGAAATGTATATGGAAACCTCGAACTGCGTAATACCGGAAAGGGTTCTTTATATACAGAAGGCGTAAGCATTATGTCCGTTAAAGGAAATTTTATTGTTTCCGGAGGAAGGTTTGAAGGTGTAAGAGAGGTTAACAGTAAATTAGTTCTCAATGTAGGTGGCAACTTTATGGTTCAGGCAGGTAGTGTTTATGATGTTGCAAACAATAGCACGCCAGGTGCACGCACAACTTTAAATCTTTATGGCGATGTTATGTTACTTGGCGGAAAAGTTATGTTGAACAATGCTGATGACGATGGTTCATTTATTAATATGATGGGTTTTGAAAATCCGCAGGTTCGTTGGATGCAGACAGATAAAGCGCAGGTTGAATTGTGTAATGTAGCCATAAAACCCGAGAAGGAAGTTTTTCTGAAAGGAAATAAGTTGGGTGAAATCCCTGCAGGTAGATTATTGTCTGTTGAGCGCAATGCAAAATTGTGGTGCGCTACCTACAGTGTAACAGGACAGGGTAGGTTTAGCCTTGCGGACATGGCAACATTGGGTATAGGCCATCCAAAAGGAATTAATTCCGGTTTAAACGAGGGGAATATTTTAACGGCAGAAAGACAATTTAATTCAGGCGCAAGTTATGTTTATTATCTGTCAACAACACCTCAGGAGATGGGGCAGTTTGCCACATTCCCAAAAGAAAAAACCATACGCAGCTTAACGATTAAAAAGGACAGTCCTGTGCAACAAGTAAATTTGTCAACCGATTTATTTGTGAGCGATCAGGTAAAGGTAAGCATGGGCGAGTTTAACCGTTCAGGATTTAAGCTGCAATTATCCGATGTCAGCGAAACATCAGGTAAGTTCCATTAAAAAAATTCTGTTAATAGTTTTTTAAGTCGGCAAAAATGCCGGCTTTTTTATTTTTTATGGTTAATAAATTCATTGAAAGGTAATTTAAGTAATCAAACTTCTATTTAAGTTTGTGCCATAAAACAAAGAAAATAGAAAAATGAAAAAACTGATTTGCGCTGCCTTGATTGCAGCAGGAATGACAACAATGGCAACAACAACAAAAGCTCAGGGTGGTGACCCACCTTTTGTTAAAGGCTCAAACACTATTGGCTTGTCAATAGGCTTTGGCGACTATTACGATTACGGAAGTGTGTATTATGGAAGCAGTTGGACAGTGCTTCCATCAATAAATTTACATTATGATCATGGAACTATTGCAGAAGTAGGTCCCGGTACTATAGGTATTGGTGGAATAATCGGAATAAAAAACCGCTACTATAAATATTATAATGGTGATAAATACACCGACAACAGTGTTATAATTGGTGTTCGCGGTACCTATCACCTTACATTATTGGCAGATAAGAACAATAAATTTGATCCTTATGGTGGTGTATTGTTGGGAGCGCGTATCAGAACCAGAAACGACCATTATTACGATGACAAACGAAATAATGTATATCCAACAACAGGGTTGTTTGTTGGTGCTAAATATAATTTCGTAGAAAACTTTGGCGCCTTTGCCGAGTTGGGTTATGATATTTCATTCTTTAAAGTTGGTATTAATCTCAACTTTTAATTAAAATTAAAATTTGAAAAACCGGTAGTTGATTTTTAGCTGCCGGTTTTTTTATTGACGTAAGTTTAGAAGGTTTAGAAAGTTAAAAGGTTTGGAAAGCTGTAGGTTTATTTAATTGGAAACTTTTTGATTTATTGAGTCTTTGAGTAAAGAAATGAGATTGGCTTAGATTGTCAGTTCATAATGAATATTTCTTCCATTTCCTTTCGAATTAAACACACCAAGTTCAGTTAAATGTTGTAAGTCACGTGTGGCAGTAGCTTTTGAAGATTTTGTTATTTTCATATACTTTTTTGCTGTCATACCACCTTCAAAGCCATCCCATCCGGCTTCAAGCATTTTATTCACCACTTTCTGTTCACGTTCATTTAGGTTTAAAGCATGATTATTAAGAAAAATAATTTTTTTAAGAGCAAATTGTGCAGTTCTAATTGCTTCTTTTTGTGATTGTAATATGATGTTTGCGAAGTAAACAATCCAGTTGTTGATGTGCAGTGAGCCTTGAGCTTCCTTTAATGCCAAATAATATTGCTTTTTATTTCGCTCAATTATACTTGACAAACTTAAATAAACCGGCCTGCCTAATGATTGTGAAAAACATTTTTCAGCAATTGCTCTTCCTATTCTGCCATTGCCATCTTCAAAAGGGTGGATGCTTTCAAAATATAAATGTGTAATAGCTGATTTTACAATGGCATTTGTCATATTGTCTGTAATCTTATATGCATTGTACCATTCAGTAAAAAGTTTCATTTCTTTAGCTACTCTTTCAGATGGTGGAGCTTCAAAGTGTACGATTTCTTTGCCTATTCTACCTGAAACAACCTGCATAGGTTCTTTGCCTGAACGCCATTTACCTGCATTGATTGCTTGAGAATTTAAAAATAAGAGTTTATGCCATTTCTTTATTGATGTTATTGTTAATTTATTGCTGTATTCATTTCTTACGCTAATCATTAGCTCTGCAATGGCTTTCGCTTTTTTGTCTTTTACTGACTCAGCTTTTGTGTTAACCCCTAAATTGTTCTTAATAGAAGACATTAAATCCTGTTTGTTTAATATCTCTCCTTCTATTGCCGAAGTGCTAATTGCTTCTGTTGTTATTAATCGAATAAGAGTTTCTGTCTGATCTTTATCAGTCAGGCTTTGCATTATTCCTGACATTTCACCAATGTAATTTGAAATCATTGGTGTGATTTCAGATACAACTTCAGTATTGTAGTCGAAAGATGGCCAGTTTTTGTGTTGCCAGTTATATGTTGAAATGAGCCGATTCATTAAATTATTCGGCTCAAATATACGAAATATATGAGCCGAATAATTATTTAAAATAGCTCAGCAAATGTTTTTTTGAAAATAATAAAGTTGTAACAATTGCATGTTTGTGATTTTTCATCAATGAAAACTAGAGGATGTTTAATAAACTCATGTATATTAACAACAATTCTCTCCTGCCTGTATGGTGGACATTTAACTGTACCGTAGCTGCAATAAACACAACAATCGCCTTGTAAGGGCTTTAATCTTGTTTTACAATTTTCACATTCATAAAAATAAACACATGCATCAGTTGGCATAGTTTCAGTTTTTTTATGTCCGCAGTTTGGACAAGTCAGTGTGGATTGTGTTTCTACTGTTTTGCCGTTATAAGTTATGCAAGTATTACAAGTTCCATGCATTTTATTTCTTTTGTAGTTCCATACTGTTGCCAGTAAAAGTCCGAACATGCCAATGTAAAGTAGATTTATCCAATAATCGCTGTCGTTAATATAATATGCGTAAAATATTAAGAGTCCGCTTATGATTGCAGTCAACAAGGGATACAGACAATGATGTTTACGATATGAGAAATAAAGTCCGCTCACAGAAATTAAAACCATTGCCTGAAAAATCCACATCGTCCACCCGCCAAACAACTCAAAACTACCGAGCCCAAGTGCTGATGCTGTAAATGCAAATAGTGGAAAACAACAGGGAGAAAATATAGCTGTCAGGAAAAGTCCGGCAGTTCCAAATTTATCTATGTTGTTTGATAGTCGCATTATTATAGTTTTTGTACTTAGGTATTTATTTGTTTTTGGCTTAAAGATAAACAAACAACATATCAAGATAAGTGTGGATGTGAGCTTTAATTAATTCAAGTATTAGAGAAATAATTTGTTTTATACACTTAGCATAACCTTTAGTAAGTAAATAATTAGTAGATAACAATTTTATAAAATTGCGCCTAAAAGAATCATATTTGACTTTAATGCCTGATTATTCAAAAATATCTTTTGAAGAACTTCTTCCATTATTTCTACTAAAAATGTTATTTGGTAGGCGTTTCTTAATAATTATCTTTATGCTTTAAGCTCATTTATGATTGGTTTTAAGCTCAAAAATGATTGATTTTGTTCTATTCTTATGTAAAAAGTGAGCTATATCAAGAAACTATCAAAGGTCAAACCGTTACCTAAGATTGTAAGTAAGCATTTGCCGGCAGTTTTCAAGCATTCAATGAATTTAAAATTTTGACCAATTTTATATTGGAATTTTAAAATGATTAGCATGTTTTAATGCTTTACAATAGTTAGTGTAATAGCGTACTTTACAACTCAACCCCACAAAAAAAGCTACCCTTGTGAGGTAGCTTTTTTTATAATTTGTATTTTTAATCTACACTGATTCAGCTAAAACAACAACTTTGTTTTTAAGCATCTCTACCACTCCACCTTTTACATTAAACTCAAGCGTTTCTTTTGCTGTCTTTACTTTAACCTTGCCTTTGCCAAGTGTTGAAATAATAGGAGCGTGGTTGTTAAGCATCTGAAATTTACCGTCAGCACCGGGAACAGAGACAGACGTTACTTCGCCTTCAAACACTTTTTTATCGGGAGTAATAATTTCTAAAAACATTTATTTACGAATTTGTACGAATTTGAGAATGACATGACATAACCTCACTTTCGCAATTATCTAATTTAAATTATTTTGCTTCAGCTAACAGTTTTTTGCCTTTTTCAATAGCATCGTCAATAGTACCAACAAGGTTAAATGCTGCTTCAGGATACTCATCAACTTCGCCATTCATAATCATGTTAAAGCCTTTGATAGTTTCTTCAATAGGCACAAGAACACCTTTTAATCCTGTAAACTGCTCGGCAACGTGGAACGGCTGTGATAGGAATCGCTGTACCCTTCTTGCACGGTGAACAGCCATTTTATCTTCGTCACTCAACTCGTCCATACCAAGAATGGCAATGATGTCCTGAAGTTCTTTGTAGCGTTGTAACAACTGTTTTACTTTTTGTGCAGTTTCATAATGCTCTTTACCCACAACTTCTTCTGTAAGAATTCGAGAGGTAGAATCCAATGGATCTACAGCAGGATAAATTCCAAGCTCTGCAATTTTACGGCTCAATACCGTTGTTGCATCAAGGTGGGCAAATGTTGTAGCAGGAGCTGGGTCAGTCAAGTCATCAGCAGGTACATATACGGCCTGTACTGATGTGATAGATCCTCTTTTTGTTGAAGTAATACGCTCTTGCATGAGTCCCATTTCTGTGGCAAGTGTAGGCTGATAACCTACGGCAGAAGGCATACGACCTAAAAGTGCCGATACTTCTGAACCTGCCTGCGTGAAACGGAAAATGTTGTCAATAAAGAAAAGGATGTCGCGGCCACTACCTGTGCCATCACCATCGCGGAAATGCTCGGCAACAGTAAGTCCCGACAGGGCTACACGTGCACGCGCTCCGGGAGGCTCATTCATCTGTCCGAAAACAAGTGTTGCTTTTGAGTCGGTAAGTTTGTTGTAGTCAACCTTACTCAAATCCCATCCGCCTTGTTCCATACTATGTTTAAAATCGTCACCATAATTGATAACGCCAGATTCAATAAACTCACGCAATAAGTCATTACCCTCACGTGTACGCTCACCAACACCGGCAAATACAGAAAGTCCGCTATATGCTTTGGCAATGTTGTTTACCAATTCCATAATTAATACGGTTTTACCTACACCTGCACCACCGAACAAACCAATTTTTCCACCCTTACTGTATGGCTCCAAAAGGTCAATTACTTTAATACCTGTAAAAAGTACTTCAGAGGCAGTAGAAAGGTCTTCAAATTTTGGTGCCTCACGGTGAATAGGCAAGCCTTTTTCTTTTGAAACCGCTTTCATGCCGTCAACTGCATCACCAACAACATTAAATAAACGTCCTTTAATGGCATCGCCTGTTGGCATTTTAATGGCATCGCCTGTAGCAACTACTTCCATACCTCTTACCAAACCATCGGTGGCATCCATAGAGATGGCACGAACGGTGTCTTCGCCAATATGCTGCTGGCACTCTAAAATTACACTTGTTCCGTCAGGGCGTTTAATTTCCAAAGCCTCCATAATATTAGGAAGTTTGGTGTTTTCGCCTTCAAATGATACGTCAACAACAGGACCGATTACCTGAGTTATTTTACCTTTATTCATGAATTATACTTTTTATTCGTTCTGAAAACTGATTTTTCAAGGCGCGAAAGTAGCATTAATTTTAATTGCTTTGAAAAATAAAAACGAATGTTGTCAACAACTGCCTAACATGTTGATGGTTAAAGGGTAGGATAAAAAAGCGCAACCCTCTCAGCAGGGTTGCGCTACAACTTGAATGTTACTAAATTGGACTCACTTTTTTAAGCTCAGCACAAGTGTGCTTTCAGGATTTCTGCGGTTTTTTTGTTTTTAAGTTTTTTTATGGCTTTATCTTTAACCTGACGTACTCTTTCCCGGGTAATGTCAAGCCTGTCGGCAATCTGTTCTACAGAATATTGATCATCACATTCAATGCCAAAATACATTTTTACAACCTGACGTTCGCGGGGTTTCAGCTGTTTTAAAGTTATCATTAAATCGTGCTTTACCGACTCATTGCTCAGGTTAAAATCTACGGGTTGGTTAGAGGGGTCACTGTATAATTCATGCATGGAGGAAGAGTCATCGTCATTGCTAACCGGAGAATCTAATGAAACCGGAAACATATTTACCGCCATTGCTTCTTTTACTGCCTGCGTTGATGTTTTCATGGCTTCGGCCAGTTCCTGTAAACTCATTTCACGGCCATTAGTCTGTTCAAATTCACTCTGTAATTTTTTTATTCTCGAAAACTGAGAAACCTGATTGAAAGGAAGACGAACCAACCGTACTTTTTCTACTAAGGCAATCATGATGGTCTGACGAATCCACCATACGGCATACGAGATAAATTTAAAACCTTTTGTAGAATCGAAACGTTGAGCTGCTTTTATCAGTCCGATGTTGCCTTCATTAATGAGGTCTTCTAATGTCAACCCTTGATTTTGATATTGTTTGGCAACGCTAACTACAAATCGAAGGTTAGATTTAACGAGTTTGTTCATAGCCTGCTGATCGCCTGTTTTTATGCGTCTTGCAAGTTCGTCCTCTTCGTTTGGGGTTAATAAATTTTCCTGTGAAATTTCGTTAAGGTAGCGTTTCAGACATTCGTTTTCGCGAATGGTAATCATATTTGTAATCTTCAACTGGCGCATGGCAAATTGGTTTTTAAAAGTTATACTTGATTGGGTGATTTTGTAGTAGGCAACAACCTTGCCAAAAAATTCATGCAATCCACATCTCTGCTGATTTTTAGGTGGAGTTTTTATTCACAATTTGCAATCTAAATCGGTTTTTGATTTTTTTGTTTTCGCAAAGATTTCAGAATGCAGGGAAGCATTTAAAAACAGCTCCCAATAATTTCGGTAGTAAAAAAAAGAAAGGTTTTTTTTATTTCAGAAAAGTTCAAAAAAAAATGTAGTTTTGCACGCGTTTTATAAACGGCATTATTGAAAAATAAAAGCTGTAGATGAAATTTCCCAGCGCATGTGGCGTAATTGGTAGCCGCACCAGACTTAGGATCTGGCGGGGAAACCCGTGGGGGTTCGAGTCCCTCCATGCGCACGCAACTGATAAAGCTGAAGCTGTACAGCTTCAGCTTATTTTATGTAATAACTTGTAATATGAATATCCAAAAAGAAGACGTAGCCCCGTTAAACTCACTCATCAGAATAAAACTGACGCCCGAAGATTATAAAACGGATGTGGACAGTGCTATTAAAAAATTTAAGAAATCTGCTTCAATGCCCGGTTTCAGACCCGGACATGTTCCCGAAGGAATGATTAAGAAAATGTATGGTAAATCTTTTCTTGCCGATGAGATAAATAAAATCGTTAGCAAATCACTCTATGAGTTTTTTCGCGAAAATAATATTGCCGTTCTTGGTGAGCCATTGCCAAAGGAAGTAGATCATCAGAATAATTTTGAAAACCCTAGCGATTTTGAATTTTTATTTGAAATAGGTCAGGCTCCTGCTATTAACCTCGATTTGCCTTCGCTGCCTGCTGTACATTATTATCAGATTGAAGTTGATGAAAAACGTGTTGACACCTATATAGAAGATTTACAACGTAAGCATGGGAATTTTTCAAATCCTGAAACATCTGAAGAAAGTTCAATTCTGTATGGTGAATTTATTGAGCTGAATGAAAACGGTGAGGAAAAAGAAAATGGCATTCGCAGTACTACTACATTGGCTGTTAATCTTGTAAAAGACGAAGCTTCAAAAGCAAAACTTATTGGTTTAAAGAAAGATGATGAAGTGACACTTGACCTGATGAAAGCTATGCAGGATGTAACGGAAGTTGCCTATATGTTGCGCGTTGAAAAGGAAACAGCACAACAAATTACTTCTCAGTTTAAATACAAGATTGCATCAATAAATAAAGTTGAGAAAATAGAAGTAGGTCAGGAGCTTTTTGATAAAGTTTTTGGCGAAGGCGAAATAACTTCAGTTGAAGATTTCCGCAGTAAAGTAAAAGAAGATATTGCAGCAATGTTTGCACGTGAGTCAATGCATAAATTCAACCATGATGTTGAAGATGCACTGCTCCACCATTTGAATATTTCATTGCCTGACGACTTTTTAAAGCGCTGGATTATGGAGGTTAACGAGAAACCTCTTACTCCTGAACAAATAGAGCAGGACTATCCGGCCTATTCACGACAGATGAAATGGAAGATGATAGAAGGTAAGCTGATTAACGACCTTCAGTTGACTGCCGATGAGCATGAAATGGCTGAATATGCTACAGCTGTTATTATGCAGCAGTTCGGGCAGTATCAGTTAGGTCCAGATATGATTGCTGATTTTGCAAAACGTTATCTTCAAACCGAAGAAAACAGAAATAAAGCTGACGAAGCTGTAAAAAGCAGAAAAGTTTTCGATTATCTGAACCAAAATGTAAGCAAAGACGTTAAAGAAGTAAGCTACGATGATTTTGTTACCATCGTTAGAGAACATAAACATTAATAAATAATCAACCGGAATCAATATGAATTATAAGAACGAATTTTTTAAATATGCAACAAAGCATCATGGCATCAACAGCCTTGCAGTAGGTCATTACATTGAATCTGCTGTTCGTGCAGAAGGTTATATTTCGCCAACAATCATTGAAGAACGACAGATGAATGTTGCCAGTATGGATGTTTTTTCAAGACTGATGATGGACAGAATCATTTTTTTAGGTGTGCCTATTAATGATTATGTAGCCAACATTGTACAAGCACAGTTGCTGTTTCTTGAATCAACAGATGCAAAAAAAGATATTCAGATTTATATGAACAGTCCGGGAGGTTCTGTTTATGCAGGTTTAGGTATTTACGACACTATGCAATATATAAATCCTGATGTGGCAACAATCTGTACTGGTATGGCAGCATCAATGGCAGCAGTGTTGTTGTGTGCAGGAACAAAAGGAAAGCGCACAGCATTGAAACATGCAAGGGTGATGATTCATCAGCCAATGGGCGGTGCCGAAGGACAGGCTTCTGATATTGAAATTACAGCTCGCGAAATTCAGAAATTGAAGAAAGAACTTTATGAGATTATAGCTTCGCACAGCGGTAAAGATTATGATACTGTTTGGAAAGACTCTGACCGCGACTACTGGATGACAGCAGGTGAGGCAAAAGATTATGGAATGATTGATGAAGTGTTGGTAAGAAATAAAGCCACACAATAATTTTTAAAAACGTAGTGTGATAAAGTGAAAAAGCAAAACGAAGTAAAATGTTCTTTCTGTGGCAGAGATAAAAGTGCTACACAGGTTCTCATTGCAGGACTTAACGGTCACATCTGTGATCAATGTGTTACTCAGGCAGTAGAAATTATTTCGCAGGAGTCAACAGATCAGCAAAAGTCAAAAATCAGTTCTACTTTTACGCTGCTTAAACCTGCAGAGATAAAAAAGCATCTTGACGATTATGTTATTGGTCAGGATTATGCAAAGAAGGTGATGAGTGTTGCAGTTTACAATCACTTTAAAAGAATTACAGGTACTACTAAAAAAGATAATGATGTAGAGATTGAAAAATCGAATATCATAATGGTGGGCGAAACCGGAACAGGAAAAACTTTACTTGCACGGACTATTGCAAAAATTTTAAAAGTTCCTTTTTGTATTGCCGATGCTACTGTATTAACAGAGGCCGGATATGTAGGCGAAGATGTTGAAAGCGTATTAACAAGATTGTTGCAGGCTGCCGATTATAATGTAGCTGCTGCAGAGCACGGTATTGTTTATATTGATGAGATAGATAAAATTTCCCGCAAGAGTGATAATCCATCCATTACACGTGATGTTAGTGGTGAAGGTGTGCAACAGGCGTTGTTGAAGATGCTCGAAAGCACCATCATCAATGTTCCGCCTCAGGGAGGACGTAAACATCCCGACCAGAAAATGATTCCGGTTAACACTCAGAATATTCTGTTTATCTGTGGAGGTGCATTTGATGGTATTGAAAAAATTATTGAACGCAGGTTGCAATCTCAGTCTATCGGATATAGTGCACATCGTAATCAGGATGCTTTTGATAAAGGTAATTTATATCAATATGTTTCCCCTGCAGACTTTAAAAAGTATGGGCTTATTCCTGAACTGATAGGGCGACTTCCTGCAATTTCATATCTGCAACCATTAGACCGGGCAGCATTAAGAAGTATTCTCACTGAGCCAAAAAATGCCCTTATCAAACAATATCAGAAGTTGTTTGAACCCGAAGGTATTCAACTGACTTTCGAAAATGAAGTGCTTGATTTTATTGTTGACAAGGCAATTGAGTTTAAGTTAGGTGCACGTGGACTACGTTCTATCTGCGAAACCATCATGCTTGACCTGATGTATGAATTGCCGCAGGTCAAGAATAAAAAAGACCATGTGGTGTCACTCGATTATGCACGCGAAAAGGTTGAGAAATCAAACCTCGGCAATTTGAAAGTTGCCTGATAGTTTACAAATTCAGAAAAATATATTTATTTGTCAAAAGCAACCAAAGTGTTGCTTTTGGTGTTTTTGTATCAACCTTCTGATAGCTCAAATTCGTAATATTCCATAATCGGATTGGCAAGTAATTTTTTGCATGCTTCATCAACCATAGATTTTGCCTCGTTCTGATTGGCTGCATCTACCTCGCAGGTAATATGTTTTCCTATGCGAACATTGGAGATTGTAGGAAGATTGATATTGTTCATACTTGCACTAACAGTTTTGCCTTGCGGGTCTAACAGTGCTTTATGTGGCATGACTTTGATATGCGCTAAGAATTTCATTTCTATCTTTATTTAGAGGTGGCTACACTATTTTTTATCACCGACAAAAGTACATACAATATGATCACCAAAGGCAATGCACCTATCTTAAAAAATATAAACAACAGAACTGCGGCAGCAATTAATATGTAAGGGAAAAGGTTGTCGCGTAAAGTAAAGTTTTTGAATTTTAATGAGAACAGCGGAATCTCTGCTACCAACAACCACGACATGAAAATAATAAACAAAATATAAAATGTAGGGTGGAGGAAAAGTTGATAAATGCTGTTTTCCATCAGGCTGCTGTTGCCCGTAGTGTTGTTCACCAAATAATTCTGAACCAAGGTCGGAAATGCAGCAATAGCCATGGCATTGGCAGGAGTTGGCAGACCGATAAAACTGTTTGTCTGACGGGTGTCATTGTTGAATTTTGCTAACCGCAAAGCAGAAAAAACAGCTAATAGCAAGGGTGCCCAAGGCAAAAGCATCTGCGGAAAAGGTAGTCCGGCATTGGTATGCATAAAAGGATTTACAGTAATAAACAACTGCATCATAACTATTGAGGGTAAAAGTCCAAAAGTTATAACATCTGCCAAAGAGTCAAGGTCTTTTCCGATTGCTGACTGCGCCTTTAACATGCGTGCAGCAAAACCATCTGAAAAATCAAAAACCGCTGCAAGCAAAATCATCCAACTGCCTCCTGTTATATGGCCTGTAAAACATAAAACAATACCAATACAACCACACAGTAGGTTCAGGCAGGTAATAAAGTTGGGGATCATATTCTTCAATGCCATCGGTTTTTTGTTATGATTTAAATGTTAGAAAATTACATCCTGACATGCTTTTTATTGGATGGATTACTATAAATTTGGTGTAAATATTAAAAGGATTTTTAAATACAGACATGTTTGGCAAAGAAAAAAATAAAATTAGTCATTTATCGTTTGGTATAGGTATCCAAATCATCAGTTTATGAAAATAGTAACCCTCACATGGTGTTGTTTGATTTTAAGTATTGCTTCCGTAGCGCAAACTGCCCCTAAGTACAGTAATGAATTTTTAAATCTTGGCGTTGGAGGCAGGGCATTGGGCATGGGCGGTGCGCAGGTTTCGCAGGTAAATGATGTAACAGCAGGCTATTGGAATCCTGCAGGATTGGTGCATTCTCGTGGCGACATTCAGGTATCTTTTATGCATAATGAATACTTTGCAGGCATTGCCAAGTACGATTACTTGGCGTTGACAGCACCAATTGACACTATGAGACGCATTGGATTCTCTGTACTTCGTTTTGGCATTGACGATATTGCCAACACCATTGATCTGAAAGATAACGATGGAAATATTGACTACAATCGTGTTACAGGATTTTCTGCTGCCGACTATGCATTTCTGGTTTCTTATGCCAGTAAGAGTGCCATTAGCGGATTAGATTACGGAGCTAATTTTAAAATTATACATCGCAAAGTTGGCGACTTCGCAAAGGCCTGGGGTTTTGGACTTGATGCAGGCATTCAATATCAGGCAGGCAATTGGCGCACAGGTGCAATGTTGAAAGATGTTACTTCAACCTTTAATGCATGGAGCTATACTTTGAACGATCGTACCAAAGAAGTGTTTATTCAAACAGGCAATGAAATTCCGGAAAATGGTTTGGAACTGACATTACCACGATTAATTCTTGGTGTTTCACGACAGTTTAATATTAAGAAGTTTACCATCACACCTGCATTAGACTTAGAGACAACCTTCGATGGTAAAAGAAATACATTGGTGAAGACAAATTTTGCAAGCATAGACCCAAGAGTTGGTATTGAAGGCGGTTATAATAATCTTGTTTATGTGCGTGCAGGCGTGAGTAACTTTCAGCAGGTAACTGACATTGATGGAAAGAAGACAACAACTGTTCAGCCGAATATTGGTGTTGGAATAAAGTTGCGTAATCTGTCTATTGATTATGCACTAACTAACATTGGAAATAGTAATTATCTTTATTCAAATGTATTTTCATTGCGATTGACGGTCAACAAACTGAAAAAGACATGAGAAAACTTTACGTAATAATTGTTTTATTTCTTCTTCCTGTTTTAAGTTTCGCTCAGTTTTCGAACAGTTGGATTAATTTTAACGGAGCATCACCTTATTCTGCACAACAGTATTTTAAAATTAAAGTTTGGAAGCAGGGTATTTACCGGATAGATTACAGCTTGTTGCAGCAGGCAGGTTTTCCTGTTGGAATGAACCCTAACCAGTTTCAGATTTTCAATAACGGTCATGAGCAATATATTTATGTTGAAGGTGCTCAGGATAATTCATTCGACCCAACAGATTTTATTGAGTTTTATGGTAAGCCAAATAATGGTGCAGCCGATCAGGAGTTGTATGATGATCCGTCTGACCAGTTGAATCCCGACTATAGTTTGTTTTGTGATACGGCAGTTTACTTTCTTACAGCAGCTATATTACCCGGCACACCGGTGAAACGAATGATTATGGAGACTGATGTAAATTTCTCTCTTTACATGCCGGAAAATTATGTTACCAAAACTTTCAGAAGAAACTATACCTCAAAATATCTGAAAGGTGATTCGCAGGGTGATATTGATCCATCATACAATGGTCCTGAAGGATTTTCGGGTAACACCTTTTCTGCAGCTGCACCAGCAGATAATTTTTCACTTCCCAATGTTTCTACATTTGCTACTGCGCCAATCCCCAGTGCGGATGTTAGAATGGTTAATGCCAACTATGATGGCCATTTTCATACATTTAATGTTGAGTTCAATGGCAACACTATTTTTACTGATAATACAATTTTTGGCTACGGGCGACATGACTATAATTTTAACATACCTGCAGCATCATTACCACTTTCAAACAGTTTGGTGTTTAGTGGCGTAGCAAATTCAGGTGGAACAAACCTTATGTCTGTTACCTATTTTAAACTTCAGTATCCTCATGCAAATTCTTTTAACGGAGAATTGGAACCTTTTCAGTTTTTCTCCGTCAGCAATGGTGGTAGTAAAGCAAGAGTAGATTTCACAGATTTTCTGAACAGCGACAATTCAACACGTTTCATTTATATAATTGCAGGTGATACTGTTTCTAAAGTAACAACAGTTAGAACAGGAAATTTACTTCAGGCTTTAATTCCCGTTAATGGTGGAGAAAAGAATTGCCTGCTTGCTCCGGCATCAGCATACTATTTTTCTACTTCCGATTTTTATTTGTCTCCCGAAAATAGTGATCCCGATCCACAGAAGTTTGCACGTTTTACCAACTACAGTTACAATCAGCCGCAGTACGATTATTTAATTGTCTCGCATAAAAAACTATGGAGCGAAGCAGTGAATTATCGTGACTTCAGAGCACAGACAGGATTTAATCCTTTGCTTGTTGATATTGATGAATTGTACGATCAGTTTGCTTATGGAATTTACAAGCATCCGTTAGCAATAAAAAACTTCTGCCGTTTTTCTATCACTGCATTTAATAATAAACCTGATTATTTATTGTTGTTAGGTAAGGCAGTATATCCTGAAGAGGTTAGAGTAAGTCCAACAGCCGATCAACTTTGTTTGGTGCCTACCTATGGTAATCCGCCTTCAGACTATATGTTCAGCAATAAAATTGTTGACACAACCTTTGTGCCCCGGCTTGCAACAGGCCGAATAGCTGCACAGAATATAACTGATGTTACCAACTACCTTGAGAAAGCCCAGGCACATGAAGCTGCAAGACAAAACTGTCCTGATGATTGGTTGAAACATGTTTTGCATTTTATTGGAGGAAACAATGGCTTCGAACAACAGAGCATCAAAGCTTTTATGGATCAGAACGAGGCAGCCATCAGAGATACATCAATGGGTTGTACGGTTACAAATTATTATAAAATATCTACTGACCCAATAGAGTATATTCAGGCAATAGAATTACAAGCACGTATTGACAGTGGTGTCAGCATTATGACATTTTTTGGACATGCCGCAGGGTCAACTTTTGACATTGCAACCGATATTCCACAGAACTGGCATAATGCCGGACGCTACCCTGTAGTTTTTGCACAATCTTGTAATGTGGGCGATATTTATTCGCCTTCAAGATTGCTGAACGAAGATTTTGTTCTGCTTCCACAAAAAGGATCAGTAGGATTTTTAGCAAAACCCCGACTGGGAAATATTCAGGAGTTGGGAGAATATTCTGTACAACTATACCGTAATGTGGCATACAGAGATTATGATAAACCCGTAGGCATGGCAATAAAACATGCATTGGATTCTATGATACAGACTTATTATGGAAATAATGGAATGGTTTATAAATCTACTGCCTTGGGTATGCTGTGGCATGGTGATCCCGGATTGAGATTAGCACCTTCATTGCAACCCGACTATGCAGTTTCGCAGCCATCAATAACATTTCAGCCTACAGAAGTAACATCTGAACTTGCCGATTTCAAAATGAATATTGCAATAAGTAATTTTGGTAAAGCCACGAAAGATTCTGTTTCAGTGCATGTGGTACGAAAATTTCCTGATAACAGCACATCAGTTATGGATACATTGATTCCTTATATACCATACAGAGACACTTTGCAACTGACTATGAATGTTGACGTGAATAAAGGAACAGGGCTGAATTATTTTGATGTGTTTGTTGACTATGCAGGTGCTATTACCGAGTGTAATGAATTTAATAACAGAGTGCTTAATGTGCCTTTGCAAATAATTTCTACTGATATCACTCCTGTGTATCCATTTAAGTATGCTATTGTTCCTGACCCTTCGGTAATCTTGAAAGCAACAACAGATAATATTTATGCTGCACAAAAAACTTATCGTTTTGAATTAGATACAACCGATGCATTTAATTCACCTTTTCTAAGATTCAAAACGTTTACACAAACAGGAGGCATTGTTAAATGGCCATTACCTTTTACATGCGACAGTGGCAGAGTTTATTATTGGCGTGTAAGCCTTGACCCATCACTTTATCCAACAACATTTAAATGGAAAGAAAGTTCTTTTATTTATATTCCACAGAAAACAGGTTGGAGTCAGGCACATTTTTTTCAATTTAAAAATGACAGCTACACCAACATTGTTTATGATAAACCACAACGTAAGTGGGAATATGAAAACACACAAGCAGAGTTGCGTGTATCTGCATGGGATGTGCCCGGACAAGGAATTACCTCTGACAATGTGCAACTCAATAATCAGTTGATTGCAACAGGTGGCTGTAATTATCGTGCTATTTACGCAGTGGTACTTGATTCTATTTCTTTACAAAACTGGAGTACACTTGATTTTGCAGGAAAATTTGGTAACATCAATCAACCTCCTTATTACGATTCTTGTCAGGCAACAGTAAATGGCAGTCAGGGATTTTTTGCTTTTGCAACAGACTCTGCATATAGCGTTGGTGGCAACACTGTATATCGCAATCTCGACAGCCTTGCGAATTTTATCAATCGTATTCCAACAGGAAACTATGTGGTATTATACAGCGTGACTGAGCATTTTATGAGCAAGTCATGGTCAGGGCAGTTTCGCTTTGCATTATCGCAACAGGGAATTAATAACGTAGATACAATTCCTGATACTAAACATTTTATTTTCTTTTTCAAAAAAGGATTTCCGGGTACGGCACAAACAGTTGTTGCAGCTACAGACAGTACAAAGAATATTACATTCACAACAATGCTCGGTGGAAATTGGTATAAAGGCTATATGATGTCAGAGATTATTGGTCCTGCCATTCAATGGAACAGTTTGCATTGGGCAAACAACAGTGTGGAAGCTATCAATACAGATACGCTGGCACTTGATATTGTTGGTGTAGATACATTAAATTCAGAACATGTTTTGTACAGCGCTATTCAGCCATCGCAGATAGATTTTATTCTGAATATTAATCCGTTTATTTATCCGCGAATTTATTTGCGTGCATACATGGAAGATTCTGTTTATCGTACACCACCGCAACTCAATCGTTGGCAAATCTATTATCAGGAAGTTCCGGAAGCTGTGTTGAATCCTGTAGGTTCTTCTTTTCAATCAAATAGTGTTTCACAAGGCGATACCATTCATTGGAAAATGCCTGTAGAGAATGTAAGTCTTTCTGATATGAGTGATCTGCTTGTGGATTACTATCTGTTTGATAAAGATAATATAAGACGAAATATAACTTCTACACGCTTTCATCCTTTGTTACATGGCGACACATTGAATGCTGCGGTAAAGTTCAGCACAGCAGCTTATCCGGGATTAAACTCATTGTGGATGGAGGTAAATCCGCGAAATGATCAACCGGAGCAATATCATTTCAATAATTATGCAAGAATAGATTTTAATGTAAACCGTGATGTGACAAATCCAATTCTCGATGTTACCTTTGATGGACAACATATTCTTAATGGCGACATTGTTTCTGCAAAGCCGCAAATACTCATTAAACTAAAAGATGAAAACAGGTATTTGGCTTTAAATGACACTTCAAAATTTAAAGTGTATGTAAAAAGTCCTGATGGTGTAGAGAGTCAGATTTATTTTGAGACATCAGCGAATTCAGCATTGTCAGAGAAATTACTACGTTGGACACCTGCGCAACTTCCTGATAATACATTTAAGATAGAGTACAATCCGATTTTCAACGTTGACGGCATTTACGAACTTCGTGCTCAGGCAAGAGATGAAAGTGGTAACCTTAGCGGCAGCAACGATTTTCGAATTTCTTTTGAGGTAATTAATAAGAGTAGCATTACCAATGTGTTCAACTATCCAAATCCATTTACAACACGAACACAGTTTGTGTTTACACTCACTGGATCGGAAGTGCCTACCTATTTTAAAATTCAGATCTATAATATCAGTGGCAAAGTGGTGAAAGAAATAACACAACAGCAATTGGGAAACATTCACATTGGTCGAAACATTACAGAATATGCATGGGATGGAAAAGACGAATTTGGTGATCAGTTGGCAAAAGGTGTTTATCTTTACAGAGTAATAACACAACTTGATGGTGATGATATTGAGCATCGGAATACCACTGCTGACAAATACTTTAGAAAGGGATGGGGAAAAATGTATCTCTTAAAGTAAGGCAACCTTTTAAAGACCTATGAAAGCCCTTGCCGGTTATTTTTCATTATGGTTGAAGAAGAACACATTTCTTCTTTGGGCTTTGGCTGTGATTCATCTCATATTTTTTCTTCTGGCTTTGCGAAATGGCAACATAGCCTTTTCTGTTGACAGTACAGAATATTTAAATCAGGCAGAAAACATACGCGAACATGCTTCATGGTATGCTGGTAGTTCATCAACACCACACGATGACTTTTTAGAAAGCCGAAGGCCTCCGTTATATGGCTTCTTTATTTTTTTAGTGCATATAGTTTCATCAAATAATTTCTTTTTACTGGCATTGCAGAATTTAATGAGCATTGCAGTGCTTATACTTACAGCCTTTATGTTTTGGCTGCTGACCGGAAAGCGGATTGCCAATCAATGGTTGGTAATATTACCCTTATTGCTGTTTCCGACACAATTTATTTATGCAAACATGATAATGGCTGATGTCTTGTTTCAGTTTTTGATTATCAGCGGATTTTTGTTCTTTATTCAATCGGTAAGAAGGCCTGATTCATTTTTGTATTTCTGTATTTTTATATCGTTGGCTATTTTAACAAAGCCGGTTTTTTATGCCTTTTGTTTGATAGTTCCAGTCATAGCACTGTTGTTTTATACAAAGGGCATTTATAAGTTGAGCAATGTTTATATATCACTGATTCCATTATTGACTGTAGCCACAATTTCAACAATTAACTATTCCAAGACCGGGTATTTTCATTACAGCAGCGTAAATGAAAAGTTTATCTCTGAATATGGTGCCTATCTGGCAGTGGGAGATAAAGGAGATATAAGTGCACAGCAAAAGATTGATTCTTTGCTTAGTGAAGCCAATAAGCAACCTGATTTTAAAAGTTATTGTAAGTATATTAATAAAGAAAGTTTGTTTCTGATTAAAGAGAATAAGGCACGTTTTGTGATGATGCAATTAAAGGGTATGGCTAACTTTTTTATTGATCATGGCAGGTTTGACCTTATGGCATTTTTTGTGAATCCGGATTATGTGCAAACAGAAGGGTGGAAGCAGAAGTATGAGGAGCAAGGATGGCAAGGTGTGTTCAGTTATCTTAAAACATTTAATCCTTTTTTATTGCTGTTTCTGATTTTGGCTAGTGTCTTTAACCTGATTATGGTGGTAGTATTAGTCAGATTTTTATTTGCACATAAAATAGCTATTCTGTTCCGTTTACTTCTATTGCTGTTTGTAATTTATATGGTAGTGTTCACCGGAGTTGTTGGATGCAGTCGCTATCGAATGGCTATATTTCCAATAATCTGGATGGCATTTATGTGGTTTCTTACAGAGAGGAAATCTGTACATCATAAAACAGTAGTTTAAAACCAAGATGATGATTTTTTTAGACCTGATTTTTTAGGTTACTTTCAAACCAATAAAATGACAGCTTTTAATTTCAGCGATTGCTTAATTTAGCCATCTGATTAGAAAATATTTATGATGCAGAAAATTCAGTTAACAAGCAGTTACGAGGAATACAATTCGTTAAACGAATTGCCGGCAGATTATAAAAGTCTGATGTTGGAAGCACATGAAGCGGCAGAGACAGCTTATGCGCCTTACTCTGATTTTCACGTAGGAGCAGCGGTGTTGTTAGCAAATGGAGAAATAATTAAAGGCTCAAATCAGGAAAATGCTGCATATCCTTCCGGCCTGTGTGCAGAGAGAGTGGCTGTTTTTGCATCAGCTGTTCAGTATCCCGGTGTTAAAATTATAGCAATTGCTGTAACAGCTATGCCCGGAAGTCAGGAAGAGCCTGTGATGGCAAGCCCTTGTGGAGCATGCCGTCAGGTAATGGCAGAGTATGAACACCTTTATCATCAGGACATTAAATTTATCATGTATGGTTCTGAGAACAAAATAATTGTACTCGACAGTATAAAAGCCCTATTGCCTTTTTCGTTTAATTCAGATCAACTATCAGGGAAATAGGCAAACAGTATTTAACTATTTTTGTAGCATTATAAAGAATATGGCTAAACAGAAATTTACAAAGGAAACCTATCTTTTTTGGTATGAACAAATGTTGCTCATGCGCAGGTTCGAAGAACGTTCAGGACAGTTATATGGTATGCAAAAGATAAAAGGATTTTGTCATTTGTATATTGGACAGGAAGCTGTTGTTGCGGGGGCAATGTCAGTTATCAAACCTACCGACAATATGATTACAGCATATCGTGATCATGCACATGCTTTAGGAAAAGGAACTTCGGCAAGAGCAGTCATGGCAGAGCTGTTTGCTAAAGCTACCGGATGCAGTAAAGGTAAGGGTGGAAGTATGCACTTGTTTGATGCTGCAAATCGTTTTTTTGGCGGACACGGTATTGTTGGCGGACAAATTCCATTAGGTGCTGGCATTGCATTTGCCGAAAAATATAAAGGTACAGATAGTGTGACTTTATGTTATATGGGTGATGGTGCAGTGCGTCAAGGTGCATTTCATGAAGCATTGAATATGGCAATGACATGGAAACTACCGGTAGTTTTTATTATCGAGAATAATAATTATGCTATGGGTACTTCTGTAGAACGAACCAGTAATGTTACCGATTTATATGAATTAGGTACTGCATTTAATATGCCCAGCGAACCTGTTGATGGTATGATGGTAGAAACTGTGCATGAGGCTATGGATAAAGCAGTAAGTCATTGCAGAAAAGGAAATGGTCCGTATTTGTTAGAGATGAATACGTATCGTTATAAAGGACACTCTATGAGTGATCCTGCAAAATACAGAAGTAAGGAAGAGCTGGAAAAATATAAAGCACAAGATCCCATAGAAGAAGTACTGAAAGTAATACAGAAAAATAAACTTGCAACACAGGAAGAGATAGATGCGATTGACAAAAAAGTTCACGATATTGTTGAAGACAGTGTGACCTTTGCAGAAGAATCACCATTTCCTGATGTAGATGAACTGTATAAAGATGTCTATGAGCAATCCGATTATCCTTACATTATTGAAGATTAATTAACAAGCATTACAAGTAAAATCAAACATGGCAGAAATAGTTAGAATGCCCAAAATGAGCGACACCATGACAGAAGGCGTTGTTGCTAAATGGCATAAAAAAATTGGTGACCAGATAAAGTCTGGCGAATTGGTTGCAGAGATTGAAACCGATAAAGCCACTATGGAGTTTGAAAGTTATCAAAACGGAACATTACTTTATATTGGTGTTGAAGAAGGAAAAGCTGCGCCTGTTGATAGTATATTAGCAATATTAGGTAAGCCGGGTGAAGATTTTAAGCCATTGCTTGAAGCTGAGTCAAAAGCAAAAACGGCAACAGCTGCTGTGCCGGAAAAGACTGAGGCAAAACCTGCAGCGAAGGTTGTTGCTGAAACTCCGGTAAAAACTGTTGCGGCACCAAAAGTAGAAGCAAAACCTGTTACTCAACCAGTAGTAGCATCAGAATCTGATAGTAGAGTAAAAGCATCACCATTAGCACGATCACTTGCAGGGCAGAAAGGTCTTGATCTAACAATGATAAAAGGTAGTGGAGATAATGGCAGGATTGTGAAACGTGATGTGGAATGGTTTAAACAAGGCAATGTTGTTGCAGGAAGTTATACTTCGGCAATACGCACACAGGAGTCTTTTGAAGAAACACCTGTTTCGCAAATGCGTAAAACCATTGCACGAAGATTAAGCGAAAGTAAATTTACTGCACCACATTTTTATCTTACATTAGATATCGAAATGTCAAGATGTATGGATGCGCGCGAGGCTATTAATGCAGCCACAGGAAGCAAAGTTTCATTCAATGATTTTGTGATTAAAGCATGTGCCGCTGCATTGCAACAGCATCCTAAAGTAAACTCATCTTGGTTGGGCGATACTATCAGAACCAATCATCACATCCATATTGGTGTTGCAGTGGCAGTTGATGAAGGCTTACTTGTGCCTGTTGTACGTTTTGCAGATTCAAAAACACTTTCACAGATTAATGCCGAAGTGAAAACTTATGCGCAGAAAGCAAAGGATAAAAAACTACAACCTGCAGACTGGGAAGGAAATACTTTTACAATTTCTAATCTGGGCATGTTTGATATTGAAGAGTTCACAGCAATTATCAATCCACCAGATGCCTGCATACTTGCAGTAGGTGCAATTAAAGCTGTTCCAGTTGTGAAAGATGGTAGTGTTATTGCAGGAAATGTGATGCGTGTTACGCTTAGCTGCGATCATCGTGTAGTTGATGGTGTTACAGGAGCTAAGTTTTTGCAGACTGTAAAAGGATTCTTAGAAAATCCTGTATTGCTTTTAGGGCAAGCGTCTATCTGATTAACGTAACCTGACCATTGTAGGTGTGATATATGCCAAACTGATCTTTGATTTTGGCCGTATAAACATAAACACCTTGCGGACAAATTTTACCTGAAGTGTCAATGCCATTCCATCGGCCGGTTACTGATGGCGTTTCAAAAACTTTATTTCCCCAACGGTTAAATATCTGCATTGTCAGTTCGGTAATGCCGTAACCGTTGGCAAAGAAATAATCGTTACTGCCATCATTATTTGGCGTAAATGCATTTGGGATATAAACAGTAAAAACACCTTCAACAATAGCCTCTCTTTTTGAAGTGTCGCGACAGCCAAACTCACTTTCTACAATTTGAATGACGGTAAACCTTCCGGTATCCTGATAGATGTGATTAGGATTTTGCAAAGTTGAAGTTTGTCCGTCTCCAAAATCATAAAACCAGATGGAGCCAAGCAAACTACTGTCAGAAATATTTATTTCAGGATGTAAAATAGAAATACTTTCAGGGCTTATGTTGAATGAGGCAACCGGCAACGGATAAACTTCAATTGGATTCGAAATGATAATATTGCTTACACAATTATCAGGAGTTATTGCCTGAACGCTTACTGTGTAAATGCCGTCAGCGTTGTAAATATGTAATGGTGTAATGGAGTCAGTTGTTTGACCATCGCCAAAATTCCAGGTAAATATTGTCCCCTGTGGATAGGTGGAGCTATTGAGGAATTGCACTTCCAATGGCATACAACCCTGCTCAGTCATCGGAGAAACATCAAGTGAGGGTGTTTCGTTTACCACAACCGGTACCATTGCTGTTGCCGGCATTTGCGTACAGTTGTCTGTAATGCTTACAGTATATGTTGTTGTAACCGATGGTGACACATTTACAGTTGCGCTATCACTTCCATTTGACCAGAGATAACTATACGGTCCACCATTTCCACCATTAGCAATTGATGACAGAACAGCAGACTGTCCTGCGCAAATTGTATCATACCCTGTTGCAGTAATTCCTAACGGAGGAAATACAATTACTAAAATACTATCAGTTTTAGATGGGCAGTTGTTGCTGTCTGTAACAGAAACAAAATAGTTTGTTGTTACTGATGGAGTGACTGAAATTGTTGATGCAGCGGCTTGGTTATTCCAAAGCCAATTGTAGGTTCCTGTCCCACCAGATGCTATTGCATTTAACAATACCTGCTGACCAATACAGATAGTGTCCACAGGATAAATTGAAAGTAAAATTGGCAGTGGTTCAGTTATTGTAAACGCTTTAACTCTGTTGCAGTTATTTGCATCTGTAACAGTAACTACATAAATTCCTGCTGCAAGATTCGTATTTAATGATTGTGTAACTCCATTGTTCCATTGATAACTATAAGGAGCAACACCTCCCTGAACGTTTAGTGTAACAGATGCATCATTGAATCCATTACATGAAACATTGTTAATTATTGAATTAGGTTTAATCTGTTGTGGTGAAGAAATTTGTTCTGTAAAAAAATTATCGCAACCGTTGGCATCTGTGATGGTCACTGAATAGCTGCCTACAGGCAGGTTTAGGATGGTATCATTTGTTTGTTGCTGATAGCTCCACAAATAGCTGTAAGGTGCAGTTCCCCCTAAGGCATTTGCTGTTATCATTCCATTGCTTCCTCCAAAGCATGAAACATCATTTTTTGCAAAAGTATTTGCAATTGGTGCAGGTGTAGAAATTTGAATTTGTTCAGTCAGAGTACAATTATTTTTATCAGTAACATCAACAGTGTATATGCCAGCGGGTAGGGCATTGGCGTAGTTGGTGTTTCCTGCAATTGGCGACCAGTTGTATTGATAGGGTGGTGTGCCACCTGTTACAGACACTAATGCAGAGCCATTTGCATTGCCTGAACATGTTCCGTTTTGTGTAGTGTGATTTGCAGCTAAAACTGTTGGACTTGATAAATATATGCTGTCCGATTTGTTGCAGTTATGTGCATCTGTTATAATAAACGAGTATTGCCCGGATACAATACCTGAAAGATTGAAGTCAGTGCTTCCTGACGACCACAAAATATTATAAGGTGGTGTTCCACCATTTGCTGTTACAATGAGTGAGCCATTATTGTATCCGAAACAGGAAGGTTGTGTTGAGACAATGTTACTTTGTACAACCGTAGGCTGACTTATAGAAAAGAAATGATTGCTTTTGCAATTGTTAGTATCACTTACATAAACAGTATAGTTACCCGGAAGTAAAGCATTAAAGAAAGTGTCTGTCTGTTGTGTAATAAAATTATTTGTTGAAAAACTTAAAGTGCCATTTCCACCTGCAGTTGCAATTTGCACTGCACCATCCTGCAAACCATAGCATGAAACATTCGTTGTTGTTAAAGAAACGATTTGAGGCCCGGTTAGGTTTGTAATATTAACCTGATTTAAAGTGCGACAGTTCTTTGAATCTTTAACTATTATGTAATAAATATTGCTGTCGAGCTGTGCAAATCCTGCTACATTATAAAATGTTTGTCCGCTGTCTGATGAAAATAAATATGGAGAAGTGCCTCCTGTTGATGAAACAGTAATACTTCCATTACCGGCTGAACATGTTTCAGGAGTAATGTTTAATAACAGTTGTAAAGAGTCAGGCTGCAATAAAGTAATGGTTGTATCGCTTCTGCAATTGTTCTGATCTATTACAGAGGCGGAGTACGTGCCTGCAGTTAAGTTGCTAAATGTGTTTGATATTTGTGTGGTTATCCCATTGTCAATACTGTAAGTTAAAACACCTGTTCCTCCACTTGCCAGAATTTTTATTTCACCATCATTGGCATTAAAACATTTAACCTGCTTTAATACAGATCCAATAAGCTTTGGTGCAAGAATGTTGCTTAGTGAAACTGCACGCTGCACTTCGCAATTATTAGCATCTTTAATTTTAAGGGTATAACTTCCTGCATAAAGATTCGAGTAATTTGTAATGTTGTTATATGAAGATCCATTCAATGAAGTAAGTAAAGTTCCGGTGCCTCCGGCTAATTGTAAATTAAGTGAACCATTGTTTTGTCCGCATGCGGGATTAGTAACAGTTGGTGTGACCTGAATTGCAGACGGTGTTGTTAATTGTACAAGTCCCGATACTAAACATCCTGCACTATCAACTACTGATACATGATAGTTGCCTGCAGATAGCTGATTGAAATTAGGAGTGTTTAAAAATGATTGATTGTTTAAACTATAACCTAATGCACCGGTACCTCCTGATGCCAGAATTGAAATTGTGCCATTATTAATTCCAAAGCAATTTAGATTTTGTGTTATTACAGTATCTAATGTAGGGCCATTGATAGTGTTTATCTGTACAGGAATATTTTTATCGCACATCATGCCATCCTTCACCTGCAACTGTTGTGTCCCTGCCGGTAGCGAACCAAAATATGTCTGCTGACTGAATGGGCCGCCATTAAGACTGAATAATAATGTTCCGTTTCCGCCTTGTGCATTAACGGTTATACTGCCATTACTTTGTTGGCAGTTAGCATTGGTGATAGTTAATGTCGCTGTAATATCATCAGGTGATGTCAATTGAATTATTGTATCGGTTGAACAAAGATTCTGGTCTGAGATTTTTATATGATAAGAACCGGTAGGAAGATTGTTGAAGTTCGGCAATGCCTGATAGGTTACACCATTGTCAATACTATAATTCAGCAATCCTGTTCCGCCACTAGCCGATAATGAAATAAAACCAGTGCTGTCACCAAAGCATGTAACATCACCTTTACTAAGATTAGTAAGTACAGGTGCAGCCTGATTTGGAACAGAAATTAATTTGGTTGCATAACATTGGTTGGCATCAGTAACATGTAGCTGATAAATTCCTGCTATAAGGTTGTTAAAAATTGTGCCTGGACTAAAGTTGATGCTATCTAATGAAAGTTGAAGTATTCCTGTGCCACCATTAACGACTATTTGAAAAGAACCATTATTCTGATTGCAGGTAGCTGCTGTAACTGCTTGCTGAATTATTATCGAATCAGGTTCGTTTAGTATAATATTTGATGAAGTAATACAGCCAACACTATCAGTAAGAATGATGTTGTAATTTCCTGCTGCTAGCATTGTAAAGTGATTACTCGAAACAGATGAAATACCATTGTCAATACTATATGATAGTGGACCGGTTCCTCCTGAAGCAGTAATTGTAATTTCACCCGTTTGCTGGCCGTGGCATTTTATATCAACAGTAGAAATATTATTAATCACTGCACCGTTAATTGTATTAATTGATGCTACAAATGCTGCCTGGCAATTGTTTGCATCCTGAATAGTTATACTCTGATTTCCCGATGACAAATTATTGAATATTGTTTGGGAGTTAAACGTACCACCATTAAGTGAATAAGATAAATTACCTGAGCCACCCGAAGCATTAACTGTTAAAGAGCCATTGCTTAGTGTACAATTTGATGAGGTTGTTTGTATGTTGGCAGTAATTGCATTGGGTTCGGTCAATAATATGGTTGTGTCGGCAGTACATCCATTAGTATCACGAACAGTAATTGTGTAGCTTCCTGCTGATAGTTGATTAAATATATTTGAGTTTTGAAAAATTATTCCATCAAGACTATATTGCATCGTTCCGTTTCCTAAAGCTGCTAGTTGTATAACACCATCTTCTGATTGATAGCAACTAAGATTGGTTAAGGCAGTTTGACTGATTGTCGGTTTATCAAGATTGTTTATCTGAAAGACAGCTTGTGTAGTACAGCCATTATAATCAGTTGTTGTTATTGAATAATTACCTGCACCTAACTGTGTAAAAAAGGTATCAGTTGCTGTTGTGTTATTGCTTAGTTCAAAATAATATGTGGGAGTACCACCACCTGCAATAATTGAAACCACGCCATTTTGGTTACTGCAAGTTTCATTACTTACTATGGTTTGTGCTGTAAGTAATGGTGGTTGTGTAAGTAGGACAGTATCTTTTACCTGACAGTGATTTGAGTCTTCAACAGTCAAATAATATGTTCCTGCATTGAGTTGATTAAAAGTTGAATTAGTAAAAAAATTAACTCCGTTATCAATACTATAATTTAGATTTCCATTTCCACCTGATGCAACTATCTGAATAGCTCCATCATTACTTCCAAAACATATTGGGTTGGTAGTAGCATTGTTGTCTATCTGTGGCGAATGTAAGATAGGAATATTGAATGCAACTGTATCAGTACAAAGGTTGGCATCACGAACAATCAACGTGCAACTTCCTCCAATGAGATTGTTAATGTTGTTTGCAATGCTGTAAGTTAGTCCGCTGTCAGCACTATAAAATAATGTGCCTGTTCCACTAATTGCATTTATTGTAACTGTAGCATTAGCTGCATTATCACAAATTTGTGGTGTAAAATTATGTCCTGTTATTCTTGGTCCCGGTTCATCAATTATACTAACGGTGCTGGCCTCTTCGCAGTTGTTTATATCACGTACTACAATTTTATAGCTTCCGGGATTAAGATTTAGATTATTTGAATTTCCATTAAATGTAGCACCACCATCAATACTGTAGGTATATGGTATAGTTCCTCCATTGCCAGTGATATCAATAGTGCCATTTGGATAACTGCATATTGTATTGGTTACTGCAGAGGTAAATGACAATGGAATAGGTTGTGATAATTGTACCAAAGTATCGGCTCTGCATCCTTTATTATCTTTAATTGACAAATAAAAATTTCCTGAAATAAGATTTTGAAACTGATTTGTTGGTTGATAGGTGGCACCACTGTCAATACTATATGTAATTGGAGGGATACCATTAATCGAATTCAGAGTTATACTTCCTGTATTGGTGTTGAAACATTTTAAAGATTGAACAGAAACATTATCAAAAGAAGGTGCAGTTGATGCTGCAATTTGATAAGGTCTTGTAGATGTGCACCCATTTGCATCACGTACTGTAAAGGTGATAGTTCCTGTTGGAAGTTGTCCATAATAGTAATTTGTTGACCATGTCAAACCACCATCTGTTGAATACTCTAAAGGTAAAATGCCATTGTCAGTATGTAGGTTGACTGAACCATTATTAAGTCCGCAGCTTGTTGCAATTATATCACCTCTGATTATTAATGGTGGAGGTTCTTTTACTGCTGCTAATTGATATACTCTGCAATTATTGTTGTCTTTAATAACTACTGTATATGTTTTTGCTATAAGTGTATTAAAGGAGTTTGTTGCCGAATATGTTGAGCCATTATTGATGCTATAAGCCAATGTACCTATACCACCTGAACCAAAAATATTTATTGCACCATCTTGCGTACGATAACAAGTTAGGGATTGTGATTTTACACTATCAATATTAGGTGCATTTATAGTGTTTACAATGGCTGTATCTTTTATCATACAACCGTTACCATCTTCAACTACTACATTATAAACTCCCGGACTAAGGTTGCTGAATAAGTTTCCTGTCTGATAGTTAGTTCCATTATCAATACTATAAAGTAATGTTCCTGAAAAACTACTTGTAATAGTTAATTCTATTGTCCCGTCATTGAGATTACATCCTGAAGGTGTAATCACACTCACCATATTTATCTGTGGTGGTTGTGTCAATGTTACTGTCGTGTCTGATTTGCAGCCGTTCACATCTGTTACAGTTAGCTGATAAGTTCCGGCAGGAACATTTTGAATGATGCTTGAACTTTGTGAAAGTGTAAGCCCGCTCTTTTTTAGTTCATAAACATAAGGTGCTATTCCACTTGAAGCTGTAACTGTTACTTCACCATCTGCACCATTATAGCATGTTACATTTTGTGATGTAAGACTATTAATCACCGGTACTGTGCTGCCGTTAACAGCAGCAGGAACTGATACTGTACAATTATGCGCATCTTTAATTGTAATTATAAAATTTCCTGAATTCAAATTAGAAAATTGCGGACTACCTTGAAACGAAACGCCATTGTTAATGCTGTAACTATATGGTGCAGTTCCTCCTGATGCTGTTATATTTATTGAGCCATTTACCAATCCACATTTTGTTGCTGAAACAGCTAAGGTGGCAGTTAGTGGTTGAGGCTGTGTTACTGCAAAGCTTACCGTACTTTGACAACCATTAACATCTTCTGTTATGAGTTGATAAGTTCCGGGATTCAGGTTACTGATTAAATCAATTCCATTCACCGGGCCATTTTGCTGAATGATTACTCCGGAAGAATTTTTCCATATAAATGTCCACGGGCCTGAACCTTGTGCAGTACCTATTGCAGAACCTTGCGTACCAAAGCAAACAGGTTGCGTAATTGCCACCACCGGTGGAATACAACATGCAAGGGTTGCATATAAATCGTGAACAGGATCGTTGGCACAGGCAGCAGATGTCCACGAGCCACTTTCTCCATCGGTATAGGTTTCAATAAAAACATTCAGGTTGGTGCCAAAGTTGCATAATGATTGAGGTAGTGTATTTATCTTCCAGCAAAAATTGAGATTACAATTCTGTCCAAGGTTATCACCGAAATTATTTCCGGGATTATTATCTTGAGTATTGCTGCTATTACCTGCAGAAGTTTCATAAAAAAATCCCGGACCGTAAGGTTTGTTGTTGGCTGATGAGATTATTGGATTTGAGTACCATGACCAGAACCCATTGTTGGAACATGATGCCGGTGGCAATGCAATTATTGTCGTGGTGTCCCATCCCGGACCAAATTTAGGTACAATGCCATGAAGCCAGTTTGCAGAAGTAGGATTGAAGTCGGTAACATTCAAACAAAATGTTACTTGTTGCCCTGAAAGATAAAATCCATTAGAAGGTGGAGGTGAAACCGTCAGTCCACTTTGCATTACACAGCCACTACAGTCGAAATTATTTTGAAGAGATAAAGAAAAATTACATTGATCATTGATGTTGCCACCACTGACCTGAAGATAATAGGTGCCTGCAGCAAGACCACCAAAAGTGGTATGCAAATAACCACCACCGCCAATAGCGCAACCACGTGGAACTAAATTTCCGCATCCTGTTCCGGAATATAATCCAACCTGTGGTGTTATTAAACCATTGATGGTTATATCAAGTACAGGTGCCGTCAGACTGAATTTGTACCAAACATCAGTAGCCGGATTTGACATACTGCCAATTGGTTTACAACCCTGAAGCGACTGATATGGAATTTCTGCAGTTGCACAAAGGTTAGATGTATTTGTAAGATTAACTGCGCCAATGCCGTTGGGGCATGCCGCAGGTTGTGGCAATAATCCAAGATTCTGTGCACCTGAACAAGCATCGTTTGGCGGAGGAGCACCACCGTTACATGTGGGACAACCATTAACAGGACAATTAATACAATTAACGTATGCTTTCCATCCACCTCTGTTAACAGTGTAATCAGAAGAAAATCTAATTGTTAAACAACCTGATGTTGCTGTTATTGTACCAGGAGAGTTGGTTCCTGTAAATGTACCTAAAAGAGGAGATGAAGTAGAAGGGCCATTATAGATAAAAAGAAAATCAAAATCTTTTTCAATTGCAAATGACTGAAAGCTTAACTGTACACATTTGCCGGGTTGATCACTGCAAATGGTATAAACGAAATTTTCATTATTACTGTAGTTGGTTGAGTCACCACCGCTGTCATAGAAAGTTCCGCTGCAACCGCTCACCACGCCATTGGACATAAAAATATCCTGCGCCAGCGTAACGTTTGCAACAAAATACAATACGCAAAAAGCAATAATTCTCGGCAATTTGGAAATACCTTTTAAATGAAGCGTAAAGCTAACAATAAATTGTTAATAACTTACACCTGTGGGAACTTCAACAGCACTCATGTAATAAGTGACAATATAGAGTAATTACTACAACAACTTAAGAGGATTTTTGCTTGCTTCGATATAGTATGTAACATGCTGATACTGTTATAATAACAGATGCAAAAACCATCCAGTATTCACCTTCTCTGATTCCTAACTTTTCCTCATCAATATTGATGGCATTTTTTTGTTCATAATAACTGAGCAACACAGCCGAACCATTGTTAATAAAGTGAGCCAGTATGGGTGCCCAAATAGAGCCTGTCCAAACCAAAAGATAGCCTAAAAATATACCTAACATAAACCTGGGCAAGAACCCAAAAAACTGCATGTGAATAGCGCTGAAAATAATTCCAGTTATAATTACAGCCCAATGTTTGTTTTTTGTTGCCTGTTGGATGAGCTTTTGTAAAACGCCTCGAAATAATAATTCTTCTCCAATTGCAGGAAGCAATGCAATCATCAAAAGGTTAATGATCAAATCAAAATTTGTATGCATTACTAAAAAAGATTCAGTCAGTTTTTCTGCTTCCGTTTCCATGTTGCGCATCATCTCTTCAATCGCAGCTAATGAAGCAGGTAACTGAAGATGACTGTTCCAGTCAAGTAATAAATTAATTAAAGGCGATAAACATATTGTAACAACAACGATCACCACAATTTGAATAAAATTAATTTTTTTAAATTGAAAAAACTGAATCACATTGTCTGAAAAAAGCCAGCCACATAACCAGGCTGGAACAAGCATGAGTCCCAATTGTGAAAATATCTGAATAAACTTCATGGCATTGATGTAGGTTGTATCACCACTACTGAAGCCGCTCATCACCTCCGGTAAACTTTTGCCGAAAAAAATCTTAACCAAGGGTATATTTAGCACCGAAATCAAGCCAAAACATGTCATCACAATGCCGCAAAAGAGTAACATTTTCAATAAAGGATCACTATGTTGCCATTTGCCTTTTATCATCTTTATTAATTTTGCACGAAAGTAAGCATCCTTGCAATTGTTGCAGATAAGACTATGGTGAATATTGGTTCAGTAAAATTAGGTGAGTTTCCGTTGTTACTTGCTCCTATGGAGGATGTGAGCGACCCGCCTTTTCGCTTTGTATGTAAACAGCATGGCGCTGATTTAATGTACACAGAGTTTATCAGCTCCGAAGGACTTATTCGTCATGCAGCAAAGAGCACACATAAGCTCGATATTTTTGAATATGAAAGACCAATCGGAATTCAGATTTTTGGTTCTGATGTTGAATCCATGAGACAGGCAGCCATCATTGCAGAGCAGGCACATCCCGATTTGATTGATATTAATTACGGATGCCCGGTAAAGCAAGTAGCATGCAAAGGCGCAGGTGCAGCATTGTTGCAGGATATTCCTAAAATGGTGAGTATGACAAAGGCAATTGTTGATGCAGTTAAACTTCCTGTTACTGTAAAAACAAGATTAGGCTGGGATGATAAAACAAAAAATATTCTTGAAGTTGCAGAACGGCTTCAGGATATAGGGATAAAAGCATTAACTGTTCATGCACGAACACGCTCACAAATGTATAAAGGCAGTGCCGACTGGGGCCTTGTTGGAGAGTTGAAGAATAATCCACGACTGACAATTCCTGTTTTCGGAAATGGTGATGTTGACTCACCACAGAAAGCATTGGAAATGAAAAACCGATATGGAGTTGATGGCATAATGATTGGCAGAGCCAGTATTGGTTACCCTTGGATATTTAATCAGATTAAAGAATATCTTGCCGGTAACTGCGCCATTGCCGTACCCGGTATTGCAGAAAGAGTAGAAGTATGCCGAACACATCTGATAAAGTCTGTGGAATGGAAAGGTACCATTGTCGGTATTCTTGAAATGAGAAGGCACTATACAAACTATTTTAAAGGGATGGATCATTTTCGCGATTTCAGAGTAAAATTGGTGACTTCAAACAGCTTAAACGAACTGCTTGATTTGCTTGAGCAGATTAAAATAAAATACAAGGAAGCGGCATGACAGTTAATCAACCTATAGGTATTTTTGATTCCGGCATTGGCGGACTTACTGTTGCTGCAGCAATAGGCAGACTGTTGCCACAAGAACAACTTATTTATTTTGGCGATACTGCTCACGTTCCTTATGGGGATAAATCGGTTGAGTTAATTGGCAGTTATGCAGAAAGAATTACAGAATTTTTGTTGCACGAACAAAAATGTAAAGCCATAGTCATTGCCTGCAACACAGCATCAGCCGCAGCATATTCTTTATTGCGCGATCGCTATAAAGGAAGTGTTCCGGTTATCAATGTCATTGACCCGATGATTGAGGCAGTTATTGCTGATGATGATATAATAAGTGTAGGTATCATTGCAACCAAAACAACTATTGCATCAGGTACTTATCAGGAAAAATTTTCAAGACGAAAGCCACAATTACTTTTTCATCCTTTAGCCACACCATTGCTTGCTTCAATGATTGAAGAGGGATTTTATAATGATAATATTTCTTCTGCTGTATTGGAAGAATATCTCTCATACGAGCCATTTAAGTCCATTGATGGATTGGTACTTGCATGTACACATTATCCACTAATCAAGAAGGAGATAAATCATTTTTTTCAATCAAAAGTTAAGTTGTTTGACTCTGCTGAAGTAGTTGCTTCAAAATTGAAAAAAATATTGGAGGCAGAATCTTTAATTAGTTTAGAACGGAAAAAGACCAATAGATTTTATGTTTCAGATTTCACCCAATCATTCGAACATAGCACTAAAATATTTTTTGGTAAGCAGGTGAATCTTGAATTGATGAACCTTTGGAAATAATATTTTCAGCAAATGAAAAAATTTACAATAGCAATTCATGGCGGTGCAGGCACTATCAGCCCATCTACCATGACACCTCAGAAAGAAACGGCATACAAACAAGCATTGCAAACTGCATTAACAGCAGGATACAAAGTGTTGGAAGCAAGAGGAAGCGCCTTAGATGCTGTTACACAAGCTGTAATTGAATTGGAGAACACGCCTTTGTTTAATGCAGGCAGAGGTAGTGTTTTTACCTATGAAGGTAAGCATGAAATGGATGCATCTGTAATGAATGGTAAAGATGGAATGGCAGGTGCAGTTGCAGGAGTTCGAAATGTCATGAATCCTATTTTACTTGCCAAAGCAGTGATGCAGCATACTGACTTTGTTTTTTTGCATGGCAACGGTGCAGAAGAACTTGCAAGGGCACAACAGTTGACATTTTGTGATGACCAATATTTTTTTGATGACTTTAGGTATCAGCAATGGCAGGAAGTGAAAGGGTCTGATGCAACAAAACTTGATCACAGCAGTGAAAAGAAATTCGGAACAGTGGGCGCAGTTGCAAAAGATTTATATGGAAATCTTGCTGCTGCCACTTCTACCGGAGGTATGACTAATAAACGATATGCACGCATTGGCGATACCCCAATTATTGGCGCAGGTACTTATGCTAATAACAATACTTGTGCGGTGAGTTGTACAGGTCATGGTGAATATTTTATTCGTTCAGTTGTGGCTTATGATATTCATTGCCTGATGGAATATAAAGGCCTTTCTCTAAAAGAAGCATGTCAGTTGGTAGTGAATGATAAACTCGTTAAAACCGGAGGGGAGGGTGGTTTGATTGCAGTTGATAGTAGCGGTACTCCACAATTAGTATTTAATTCAGAAGGGATGTATCGCGGATATTTTAGTTCTGATGAACAACCGGTAACAGAAATATATCGCTGATGTATATGTTTCGTTTTTTATTGTTGTTTTTATTTTTAGACAATGTTTGTTTATCACAAGATGTTACAGATTATTATTTACACAACCGTACACCACAATGGCATGAAGTAATTGAATATTATAAGAAGTTGGATAAACAGTTCCCTCAGGCCAAACTTTTTACAGAAGGAACTACTGATGTCGGTAAGCCATTACATTTGTTTGTAATTTCTTCTGATGGCGACTTTAATCCCGTTTCGTTACATCAGAAAAAGAGATTGATATGGTTAATCAATAACGGTATTCATCCCGGTGAGCCTGATGGTATTGATGCATCAATGATTTTTGCAAAAAATGTGCTGAGTAAGATAAGTTCTGAAGAATATAAAAATGTTGTTATTTGTATAATTCCTATCTATAACATTGATGGTGCACTGAACAGAGGTTGTTGCAGTCGCGTCAATCAGGATGGCCCATTGGAATATGGTTTCAGAGGTAATTATCAGAACCTCGATTTAAATCGTGATTTTGTGAAGTGCGATACTAAGAATACAGAATCATTTATTCGTATTTTTCAAAAATGGAATCCTGATTTGTTTTTAGACACTCATGTAAGTAATGGTGCCGACTATCCTTACAACATTACTTTAATAGCCACACAGAAAGATAAACTAACACCGCCATTAGGAAAATATCTTTCTGAAAAAATGCTTCCGGAACTATATCGGAACATGGAAAGTAAGTCTGAAAAAATGATTCCTTATGTTAATACAATTAAGGACACTCCCGATTCAGGTTTAGAGGGATTTTTGGAAACACCTCGATATGCCAGTGGCTATACTGCATTGTTTAATACTATTGGTTTTATTTCTGAAACGCACATGCTCAAGCCATATTCTGTCAGAGTAAAGGCAACTATTACATTTATGGAAACACTTCGGCAATATGCAGCCCGTAATGCAGCAGAAATTTTACAAAAACGTGTTGAGGCAATTAATTTTACAAAGGCAACTCATGAATTTCCAGTTCAATGGCAACTTGATACACTTTCAAAAGACAGTATCCGTTTTGATGGCTACACTGCTGTTTACAGTACAAGTAAAATTACAGGGCTTCAAAGACTGAGTTATGATAAAAGCAGACCTTACTCAAAGTTTATTCCATATCAGAATAATTTCAAACCGCAAGTAGTAATTAAACAACCTTTTGCCTATATCATTCCACAATGTTGGAGCCATGTGATTGAAAGGTTGCAGTTGAATGGTGTAGAAATGCAAACCATAACAGCAGATACTATCATAGAAGTTGAGTGTTATAAAATCGGTCAATATAAAACTACTTCAAAACCTTATGAAGGACATTATCTGCATTCGAATGTTACAGTGGAAAAGCAAGTCCGTAAGGTGAAATTTTTTAAAGGTGATAGATTGATTAAAGTTAATCAACTTGCCAATCGTTATATTGTTGAAACTTTGGAACCTCAAGGCACAGATGCATTTTTTGCATGGGGATTTTTTGATGGTATCTTACAACAAAAAGAATGGTTTAGCGATTATGTTTTTGAAGATATTGCTCAAAAGATGATTCAGGAGAATCCTGCATTGATGGATAGTTTGAATGATGCAATTAAATCAGATTCAACTTTAAAGAACAATCATTACATGCAGTTGAATATGCTGTACAGACTGTCACCGTACTTTGAGAAATCATATATGATTTATCCTGTGTATAGATTGATGTAATTGGTTAAAACGACATCGAACAGTAAATTCACATTTACTGTTCGATTGGTGGCCAAATGTTATTATCGAAATAACTTACTTCTTCTGATTCAATCCGTCCATAACCTGCTTTGCCTGTTTATCGTCAGGAGCAATTTCAAGTACTTTTTTCCAGTATGATCTGCACTCATCAGGTTTTTTATCTATCAGATAATAGTAACTACCAAGATATTTATACGACTCAATAAGTCCGGTTTTATATTTATCTGAATTGGCAGTATCTGTTAGAGCTACTTCAATGTATTTCTCATAGTAAGGTTTTGCTTTACCTTCTTTAGAGTCGGGGTCGAGTTGCGCATTGGTTTGTGCGCGCCATAAAATACCATTAGGCCATGTTGGCAACAGTTCAATAACTTTTGCAAACATGGTATCTGCATGTGTATAGTCTTTGTTAAAATAATATGCTCTTGCAAGGTTAAAGTAGTCGGTAGAAGTTAAGCCTTTACCATTGTTTACTCTTCGCTCGTAGGCATTAACAGCTTCGCTGTATTTTTTTAATTTCATATACATACTACCCATGTCCTGAAGAATTTCTGTCTTGGTAGTGTCAATCTGATATGACTTTTCAAAATTTTCAGCAGCTAATGAGTCATTACCTTCTTTAAGTAATATTTTTCCATTGTATTCATAGTCCATTGCAGTGCGTTGGTTTTCTATAGTAGTGTTCATGATTTTTTCCATCAGCATTTTTGCTTTTGGAATATCATTCATCTCAAATGCATTATATGAGGACAGACGAAGCATACCAATATTCGATGAATCAATTGAAGACAGTTGATTAATTTCCGTTTGTGCATCTGCATAATCACCACTCATAAACAGAAAGGATGCATAACGCATTCTTGCCATACTGTTATTCTTACTCAACTCTAAATATTTTCTGTAGGATTGTTTTGCCTCATCCAGCTTGCGCATTTTGAAATAAGTTTCAGCAAGTTCGCGATAAGATGGTGCAAAATCCGGGTTCAGTTTTATGGCTGATTGAAATTCTGCTGCAGCACCTTCATAGTTTGTAGAGCGTTTATACAATACCCCTTTTTGAACAATAGCTTTTACAGCTTTTTTATCTAAGTCCAATGCACGGTTGTAATTTTCTGCAGCCAATGTGCCATTGTTTTGTTCGGAATAGGCATCGCCTAAAAGGATGTACAATTCAGCATTTTTTGAATCAACGGCAATGGCATTGTTTAGTAATTTAATTGCGTAGCTAAGGTCTTTATTTTTTGTTCTGATAAAACTTTCTGCGACTTCGCTTTGCACCAACGATGTTTTAGAGCCTGACATTGTTAATGCTTTATCGAAATCGGCACGTGCTTCACTGTTAAGACCTTTCTCTAATTTTATTTTTCCTGTCCCTACTAAATTTATTGGATTGCCGGGTTCTGCCTGCAATCCTTTTGAGTAGGCAATAGCAGCAGAATCTAAGTTGTCACTTTTAAAATAATTTTCGCCATAATAAAACCAATTGGTGCCATTGGCAGGCTCTTTCTGCAATAATGATTTAAACATGTCACCGGAAATTTCATATTGCTCATTATCTGTCATTGCAATAGCCTCTTTAAGTGTTTGTGCATGTACAGCCTGTGCGAACATCAGGCTTAGAAAAAAAACTGTTTTTTTCATTCTATTAAAATTGGTAATTATAATTTAGTTCTGTCAATTTCCTGTTCTTACAATTCTAACCGGCATCGTAGCTGGCAGCAGTCCTTTTAATCTTACAAGACGCTGCCCCTGATCGCCTGCAACAAATGATGCAAAGCCGGTGCCAAGTCCGTTTCTTGACTGGCGGTTAATCAAAAATACATCTCTGGTTAACGGATATTGCTTCAATGCTATATATGCCTGATAAGGTTGATAATAATCTGTATATTCTGTTGATGTATCATTTTTAAGTGCAACAACTTTAATCTGATTCAGAAAAGTCATTGCAGTGGAATCATTGCTGTCGCTTATCCAACTAACACCAATAATACCAATTGCATTCTTTTTATTAATAACGTAATCCATAACCTCTTTGTTTGAGTTGAGTGCATAACAATTGGCAGGAAAATTTCCATTGTGTAAAAATTTTTCTTTCAGAAAACGTACATTACTTGAGCCACTCTTGTCAAACACTACAGCTACTTCACCCAAGTTATTTTTATTATTTATAGCGTTCCAGTTATTTGTTTTTCCTGTTATTATGGATTCAAATTGTGATAATGTCAGCAGTGAATCTATGTTTTCTTTATTGATAATTAATGCAAGGGCATCAACAGCAATTTTAGTTGAGCGTGCCAGCACTTTATGATCTTTAAAATATTGATGTTGTTCCGGAGTAAGGTCTTTTCCTGCAATAATAACTTTCACCGAGTCGTTCATCAGATAATTAATTGCATCTGCTTCTGTCTTATAGCTTATTTCAATTTTAGCATTTTTATAGAGTGACATAAACGTTTCAGCCTGACTGTTCATGAGAGGCTCGAAACTTTCGTCAGAAACTATTTTTAAATTTCCTGATGTGGGCGTATCACTCAAATCGGGTTTAAAGGCATCTCCACCACAGGAAACTAATTGCAGCGTAATTGCAGTTGATAGGAGTAGGAGAAAAATATTTTTAACTTTCATCAAGTGGTTCTTTTTCTTTTTGACTTGAACGATAGCTTCTGTAGCCACGATAAATTGCATACACAATTAATATTCCGCCCAACCATTGTTGTTGTGGCTGATTAATAAAAGTAAGATTATCTGCAAATATCAAAAAAAAACCCATGACTGCATAACCTGCAATCATGAGTAAATTAAAGTATAGACCAACTTTGCGGATCACACCGACAAAGAGTTATTGCAATTTAAAGTTTACCGGTAGGTTATACTGTACTGCTACGCTCCTTCCATTTTGTTTACCGGGTTTCCAGTCCGGCATAGCACGTACTACACGTAAAGCTTCATCGTCTAAGCCTGCACCTTTACCGCGAAGTATTTTAGCGTCCTTAACCTTGCCATCTTTATCAACCACGAATGTAACATACACAATACCTTCAATACCATTCTCACGTGCCATAGCAGGATATTTAATATTGTTCTGAAGATATTTTATCAGTGCAGCTTCGCCTCCTCCGGGGAATTGCGGCATCTCTTCAACGATGGTAAAAATTTTACCTTCGCTTGGATCGGCCACAACGGGTTCCGGTGGTAATTCTGTTGCATTTGGATCACCTTCTTGCGTAACAACACCAACATTCGTTTCTGAAAGTTTTTCTTGTGGTGGTGGTTGCTCTTCCTCAACAGGTTTGTCAACTACTACCGGAGGTGTAAACTTGATAGTTTGAACAACGGGTGGCGGAGGTGGTGGAGGTGGCGGTGGTGGCTCTGCAGGATCAACCGGTGGTGGCTCAGATAATGTAACTTCAACTTCTTGTTGTGCTACATTTTCTGTGGCTTTATCACCCATCAGCTCCAGAATTAACGGCATACTGATAAATAAAATTAGTCCTGCGGCTGCAATAATAAATGCTACATTAATGCGCTTGCTATAAAGTTGGCGTATTAAATATGCGCCATAGCTTTTATTTCTTCCATCAAATACCAACTCATTTCGTTTGGCAAATGTTGGATCGTCCCAGTTATTAAAAAAACTTGTTGCCATGATTAGTTCATTTTTTGAATTAAATCATATTCATCCTTCATCATATCTACTACTGCATATTTACCCACACTGGCAATGCTCAGTTCGTCAAGTATGTCTATCACATTTCTGTATTTTGCTTTATCGTCTGTTTTAATCAGAACCATCAATGCGCTTTTTTGTGATTTGGCTTCTACTGCCAATCGCTTATATGTAGAGTCTGCTATCTGACGACTTTTCAATTCATCTTCAAGCTTTTTTACTTCTGCATGTGCAACAGCATTTTTGTCTAATAATATTTTGCGAATACCATTATCAGAAAAATCAGATTTGTTCAGTTGTGTTTCTCCGGGTTTAAATTCACCGAAGTACCAAAACACTCTGTCTTTATCACTCAATAGTACAGTTATTGCATTATTAACTTTCGTTGGCTCACCATCTTTTAACGGCATATTAATTTCAACCGTTTTTGGTTTGCTGAAAGTGGTAGTAAGCATAAAAAAGGTGAGTAGCAGAAACGCCAGATCCACCATAGGTGTCATGTCAATGTGAGTGGAGGCTTTCTTGGCGCGAACCTTACTATGTTTCCCGCCTTTCTCTTTACCACCACCCTGGTCGGTATTTACTTCAGCCATTTTTTCTTATTGTTCTACTGGTGTTGCTTGTAAATTTGTTATCAAATTAAAACGGTTGATTTTGTTTTGCTGAAAAATTTCAATCACACGTTTAATGTAAGTATAATCAACCCTGCCGTCACCTTTTATGGCAAACCGCAGTTCATTGCCTGCTTGTTTACGGGCTTCATAAGCTTCATCAGTTATGGCTGCTGTCCAGCCAAAAACTATCCAGTCGGCAAGTTGATTATTGAGAGTATCTATCGGAATTCCGCCTGTGGCCTTATCCATCTTTTTGCGCTCGGAATCGGGTGCTTCAAGATAGGCTTTTATTTTTTCGGCAGGCATTCCAAATGTTGACATCAAGGAGAATTTTTTCAGATCCGCTTCTGTAAGCTGGAACTTGTATTTCTCACTGATTCTTGTCATCAGGTTTCTGCGCACATTTTGTCCTTCAATATTAAAAAACACACGGCCAGCTGAATCAATTGTTACCTGCAATGTATTTTCAGGTAAAATTTTTGTTGAAACAGATGCCGGTGTGTCAACAATGACCGGTTCGTCCGGACGGAATTTGGTAGTTAACATAAAGAATGTAACCAGCAAAAACGCCAGATCCACCATGGGTGTCATGTCTAACGATGGACTCTTTTTGGGTATTTTAATTTTTGGCATTATCTAATGCTGATAATTAATTACGCTAATTTATTTAGTGTTTGCTGTAAACGATTGAACAATGCTATAGCTTGCCTCATCTATTCCATAAGTTAACGAATCAATCTTATTAGTGAAATAGTTGTACATGATGATTGCTAAAGCTGACGTTCCTACTCCAAGTGCCGTATTAATCAAGGCCTCAGAAATACCGGTTGCAAGCGCTATGGCATCAGGTGCACCGGCTTGTGCAAGAGCAGCAAACGCCCTGATCATACCGATAACCGTTCCTAATAGTCCCATCAATGTAGCTACAGATGCTACTGTAGAGATGATAACCAGATTTTTTGAAAGCATTGGTAACTCTAAAGTTGTGGCTTCATCTAACTCTTTCTGGATAGCTGCTGTTTTGCGCTCTTTATCCAAAGAAGTTTCGCCCTGCATTTTGCGATAAGACTCAATGCCTGCTTTTACTACATTGGCAATAGAACCTTTTTGTTTGTCGCATTCTGCAATGGCTGTATTTAAATCGCCATTGCTTAGCAAACTTCTTATTTTGCCTACGAATGAGTCAACAGATGATTTGCCTTTTGAAGCACCAATAGTCATCATACGCTCAATAGAAATGGTGATTACAATTAATAATAAGCTAATCAGAATAGGCACAATTACACCTCCTTTATGAATAATTCCCAGATAATTCTGTGGATGATTATTCGGGTCGTTTTCCATAAAGTTTGCCGGATTACCTAATATATAAGCATAAATTAGGATGGCAACCAAGATTGCTGCCGGAATTACTATTGCTGCAAAGATGGATTTGAAACCACCGCCTGAATTGTTAGATGAACTCATGTTCGTTTTTAATTTAAGTTTTAAATTTGATTATCTATGTTTAATTATTTGTCAAAATGGAGGGCAAGTATAATGAAAACTTGACAATTTGCCGCTTTATTTTTGAATTCATGAATATTACGGTTGGGTGTATTGTTTTTTCAGAAATCATAAAATATTACTTTTCGGGCATAATTATCGCAAGTATGATGTATAACAACACACCTGTTCCAAATCCAAAAACTGCAATAACAAAAAGCAAGCGAATTAATGTAGGGTCGGCTTCAAAATAATTGGCAATGCCACTGCATACACCAAATAGTTTTTTCTCTCCTTTAACTAATCGTTTAGATTCGTTCATGCTGTTGGTTCAGATAGATAATGGTTGTTATTCTCGCGGTCAAAAATAAATAAATTGTTTAATTTGCAAGTTCATTTTAATCATCTTTATAAATAACTCCATATTTTTTACATTATTTTTATCTTTTGGCGTTTATTTTAAAATTTCTGTATGAAAGCAATTACATTTATCTTAGCAGTTGTAATGTTAACTTCAAGTAGCTGTCTTAACCTCAAGATGCCTCAGGTTACCGGAGTAAGTAAATTAAGATTAAGCGATATCACTAAAGACACACGAATACAGTTTGATGTAGGCATCCGTAATCCCAATACATTTGGGGTAACTTTAAAATCAATGAAAGCAGAATTGTTTCTTGCCGACAGTTCCATAGCAGGAATTGGTGTTGACAGAAAGACAAGGTTAGCAGCCAATCAGCAAGTTGATATGCCTTTTTCAGTGCAACCTAAACTTACAGCATTGCCACAATTGGGTATTCTGGGAATAACACAACTTTTTAAGAAAGACAATAAAAAAATCAGCCTTAGAGGAGAGTTAAAGGTCAGAAAGTTTATTTTTACCAAAAAGGTTAAGTTTTCCATTCCATAGTATCACTCCACCCTTGATCTCAGTAATCCCAATTGACCAGTTTGTAATTAATCATGCATCGCATGAAGTATTGCTTGACACACGTAGTCCTGCAGAGTATGAGCATGCACATTTTCCGGGAGCGGTTTCATTTCCATTAATGACTAATGAGCAACGTGCAGTAATTGGAACCATCTATAAACAGGAAGGTAAAGATGCTGCTGTTTTGAAGGGCTTTGAGTTGATAGGGCCACAGTTTGCTGAATTTGTTCGTCAGGCAAACACATTAGCTCCCAGTAAAAATGTTACGCTATATTGCTGGCGTGGCGGACTGCGTAGTTCGGTTATGGCTTGGGTATTATCCACTGCAGGTTTAAAAGTTACTATTCTTAAAGGTGGTTATAAAGCATTCCGCCAATGGGTACTTTCTCAGTTTCTAGTAAAAAAACCAATGATTATTGTTGGTGGCAAAACAGGTGCAGGAAAAACAGAAATGTTATATCATTTACAAAGCCAAGGTCAATTTGTAATTGATCTTGAAAAATTGGCTCATCATAAAGGGTCGGCTTTTGGTGCATTAGGAATGCCTGCGCAACCTTCAACAGAGCATTTTGAAAACCAATTGGCATTGCAGTGGCATAAGGCTCCATTAAATCAGTTTACATGGATTGAAAACGAAAGTATTAAAATTGGAAAATGTGCTTTGCCGATTAATTTTTTTGATCAAATGCGAGAGGCAATATGTTTTGAATTGGATGTTAGTGTAGCTGTTAGAATTGAACGTACTCTTGAAAGTTATGGTAAATTTAATGTTGATTTATTGTCTGAGAGTACAATGAAGATTTCAAAAAGATTGGGGGGACTAAGGCTTAAAACAGCATTAGAGGCACTTGAACAAAAAGATTTAAAATTGTGGTGTAGTATAGTTATGGAATATTATGATAAAACCTATCAGCATAGCCATGATAAGCGTGAGAAAAATGAAATTATTAAAGTAGATGCTGAAGGATTGGATAAGGCAGTGATTGCAAATGAAATGATTAAACTTTCAAAACAAGTTGTGTTATGAGTGAAGTAGTGAAACTCACGCAGTTTAGCCGGCAGGGTGGATGCGGATGTAAAATAGCACCTGAAAAATTATCTGAGATTATTCATGATAAGGAGTCGGTGGTATTCAAACAATTATTAGTTGGCAATGCCGAATCGGACGATGCAGCAGTTTTTGATTTAGGTAATGGTACATCTGTCATTAGTACTGTTGATTTTTTTATGCCTATTGTTGATGACCCTTTTCTTTTTGGCTCCATTGCTGCTGCCAATGCAATTAGTGATGTATATGCTATGGGCGGAACACCTGTGATGGCAGTTGCCATTCTTGGTTTCCCAATAAATAAAATACCACTGTCTGTTGCTAAAGAAATAAAAGCCGGTGCAGAAAAAGTTTGTAATGATTCAGGTATCCCTCTTGCAGGTGGACACAGTGTAGATAGTCTTGAGCCAATGTTTGGATTGGCCGTTACAGGCATCATACCGACTGAAAATGTTAAACGAAATTCAACAGCAAAAGAGGGTGATTACTTACTGCTCACCAAACCCATAGGTGCAGGTATCATAACAGCTGCTTTAAAGCGTGGTGTCATTAGCGAAAGTCATCTTGAGCAAGCTATGAAACAAATGACAACAGTAAATACTGTTGGAAAAGAATTAGGAAGGTTGAAGTGCGTAAATGCCATGACAGACGTTACAGGTTTTGGACTTGCAGGACATCTTAAAGAGATGTGCACACCCGGCAACTTATCTGTCGAAGTTTATTTTGACAAATTACCGGTGATGGATGGCGCAAAAGAATACATTTCAAAATTCATTTACCCTGATATGACAACGAAAGTGTATTCGTCCATTGCTGCACAGTGTAGTGAACTCAACTCAGAACAACTTTTTATTTCCTGCGATCCTCAGACCAATGGCGGTTTGCTCGTTGCCGTCAGTCCTGAAGGACTTAATGAAGTTTTATTAGTTTTTGATAAATACAATATTCCATACAATACTCCTGTAGGCAGGTTTTTGTCACGACAGGAAAAGATGATAAATATATTATAACATGCTGTATGTTATTGATGATTTAATCGGTACATCACAAAATTTGTCATTTTACTTTTAAGTGATTCATCAATTGAATTGAACCTCAAGTTCCAATTTGTATTATATTCGTGGCTGTGATTTTTTAAAGTTTTATTCAAATGTATCCATATCAGATAACATCAGCAGAACAATACACTAGCGTTTATCGAAATAGTATAGAAAATCCTGAAAAATTTTGGGCAAACATTGCACAGTATTTTACATGGCAGAAAGCATGGGATAAAGTTTTAGATGCTGATTTTGAAAAAGCAGAAGTGAAATGGTTTGCAGGAGCAAAACTTAATATTACTGAAAACTGTCTTGACAGGCACATTGAAAAATTAGCATCACAACCTGCTATTATCTGGGAGCCCAATGACCCTACAGAACATCATCGTGTTTTAACTTACAAAGAGCTGCTGTTTAAAGTAAAACAATTCGCTAATGTTCTAAAAAATAATGGCGTAAAAAAAGGCGACCGTGTTTGTATCTATATGGGCATGATTCCTGAACTGGCTATTGCAGTTCTTGCATGTGCACGAATTGGCGCAATTCATTCTGTAATTTTTGGGGGCTTTTCTGCACGTTCTATTGCCGACCGCTTACAGGATGCCGATGCCCGTTTTATTGTTACCTGCGATGGAGCTTTTCGTGGTGCAAAGGATATTCCGTTGAAAGCAATCATTGACGATGCACTTGAAAGTTGTCCGTTTGTACAACGTGTAATCGTGTGCACACGCACACATACTCCTGTCAGTATGATTAAAGGCAGAGATGTATGGTGGGAAGATGAAATAAAAATTGTTGAAACACAAGGCAACCCCGACTGCATTGCCGAAGTGATGGACGCTGAAGATGTGTTGTTTATACTTTATACTTCAGGTTCAACAGGAAAGCCTAAAGGAGTAGTACATACAGTAGCCGGATATATGGTGTGGACAAACTACACTTTTGTCAATGTGTTTCAATACAAACCCGGACAAATTTATTTCTGTACTGCTGACATAGGTTGGATTACAGGACATAGTTATCTGCTCTATGGCCCTTTAAGTGCAGGAGCAACAACCATGATGTTTGAAGGAATCCCGACATTTCCTGATGCAGGTCGTTTTTGGGATATTACGCAGAAACACAAAGTAGATATTTTATATACAGCACCTACTGCTATTAGAAGCTTAATGGCTTATGGAACTTCTTATCTCGAAGGGAAAGATTTAAGTTCACTTAAAGTGCTTGGTACTGTTGGTGAGCCAATCAATGAAGAGGCTTGGTATTGGTACTATGAGAATGTAGGCAAAAGTAAATGTCCAATTGTTGATACCTGGTGGCAAACTGAAACCGGTGGCATAATGATTTCGAATCTTGCAGGCATAACGCCTCACAAACCTACTTATGCCACATTGCCGATGCCCGGTGTGCTTCCATGTCTTGTTGATGAAACCGGCAATGAACTTATTGATAATGGTGTCAGCGGTAATTTATGTATTAAGCAGGCATGGCCTGGAATGATTCGTACCACTTATGGTGATCATGAACGTTGCCGTCAGACTTATTTTTCGACTTATAAAAACATGTACTTTACAGGTGATGGCTGTCTGCGCGATAAAGATGGTAACTACAGAATTACAGGACGTGTTGATGATGTGCTTAATGTCAGTGGTCACCGTATAGGCACTGCCGAAGTAGAGAATGCAATTAACATGCATCAGGGAGTTGTTGAAAGTGCAGTAGTAGGTTTTCCACATGATATAAAAGGGCAGGGTATTTATGCCTTTGTTATTTTCAACGGAATGCATGTTGATGAGGAACACACAAGGCAAGATGTAATTCAGACAGTGTCAAGAATTATTGGTGCCATTGCTAAGCCTGATAAAATTCAGTTTGTTTCAGGACTTCCTAAAACACGCAGCGGAAAAATTATGCGAAGAATATTACGCAAAATTGCTGAAGGAGAATTAAATAATCTTGGCGATACTACAACACTTCTCGATCCGGGTGTTGTTGAAGAAATTAAATCCGGAAGATTGTAAACAGTGCTTGTTGTCAATTAACATTATCTTGTAAATAACATTAAACACTACTAATGTTTCTCCGAGTAGTGAAGCTATAGTTTTGACTCACAAGTTTTATTTGTGAACAGGATTGTAGTTTCTTCCATAATTTCAATTGTCATCATAGGCCTGATGGCTGTAGGCTATTATTATTTTTCTGCCTATAGGGAAAAATTTTCAGCTACAGAAGATGCATTGCCTAGTGATGCTGCCATAGTAATCAGAGGTAGTATGGGCGATTTGTATGCTTCTTTAGAAAAAGTAGGGTTGTGGAATGAACGGGATTCATTAACAGTAATGTATCGGTTTAAAAAAGAGATGCACACTTTGCTGAGTAACACAACAAGTATGTTTGATGTTGCCGATTTGCTTGAGTCACCACAAACAACCATTGCAGTTTTAGCTACAGGAGCACGTAATGCAGAACTGCTTTATCTTGTTCCTTCACGTAAGGAATTAAATATTGATGCATTACAAAAGGCATTAACGGGTCAGCTGAGCGAAAACAAATCAAGAACATTTGCCGGTGTCAGCATTTACGAACTTCAGTTTAGTAATTTTAGTTCATCATTTACATTTGCTTTTGCCAATGGCATTTTTATTGGAAGCTTTAACGCAGGTTTGGTTGAAGATGCTATCAGGCAACAGGCAACAGGTAAGCCCTTTGGTGGTAATGTTTCGGCACAAAAGCTGTACAAAGAAATAGCTGTTTCATCAGGAACAATACTTGGTCTCAATTATCCTGCATTGAAAAAACTTTTTAGTGTTGCAATAAGTTCAGACAATGTTATTGAGTTAAATAATCTTGAAAAATGGACAGAATGGTCTTTTCATAATCTGACATTTGATGGCAATTCAATAAATGCCAATGGCTCAGTGCTTGTATCAGATTCAACACAACAAATTGCAGATTTTGGAAATGTGCGTTCTTCAACTGATTTGTTGTGGTCAGTGCTGCCTGATGATGTTTCTGCATTACAGATTTTTTCCTTTAAAGATGCTCTAATTTGGAGTGATAAAAATCAAAGAAGGAATGCAGATAATGAAGTAATCATCAACTATATAAAGCAAGTATCTGTAACAGAAACAAAGCTTAGGGTGGAAATAAGAAAAGATTTTTCGACTATAGTTGGAGAAATTGGAGCTATTGCCATTAATGGTAATCCAACTTCATTGCTTGAGAATAATTCAGTGGCAATATTGCAGCTAAAGGATCAGAAAAAGTCATTGACTCAATTACTGGCACTAAGCAAAAAGCTTTCAAAAAATAAAGACGTTATTGCTGTAGAGAAATTTCGTAATCATGAAATACGCTTTTTAAATTGTGATGGACTCTTACCGGCAATGTTTGGAAATGCTTTTAATGTTATCAGAAAAAATTATTTTACAACTCATAACGGTTTTGTAATATTTGCTAATAAGCCAAGTCAGTTACGTGGGTTTATTGATGATGTTGAAGATAATGAAATGCTTAATAAGAATGAAGTGTATCAGCAGAATAAGTCAGTTTTATCTGAAAGCTTGTCTTATGCTTTATTCTTAAGACCAACTAATCTTAATTCATATTTTCAATCTGTTGCAAACAGTAATACATTAAAAGCATTGGCGGCATCAGATCTGATGTATAAGTTCAGTAGTTTTTATTATTACATTCAACCGGGTATTTCCGGGAAAGTTGACTGTAACTTTAGAATTGTTATACAGCAACAAAAACAACAAAAATTGTCTGAGCCAAAGTGGTCGTTTTTTACAGATTCTGCAATACACTGCGGACCATATATTTTTACCAGCGACAATGGCATTTCAATCTTGTTTCAGGATTCAACAAAAAGTTTAATCTGTCTGGATGGCAGTGGTAATGTAAGTTGGAAAACAACTATAAGCGGATTTATTAACGGAGAAATTTCTCAAACTATAAATGACCAGTCAGGTATGATACAATTTATTTGTAATACTAACGACAGCATGTATATGTTTAATCAAAATGGTGTTATGCCGGCACATTATCCGTTTAAATTGCCTGTTCATTCACGTTATGGTATTGTAGCATCACCAAATACTAATGTTCTTTTTGTAGCAGGTGAGAATAACTTAATGTATGCGTTTGATCCGGGCAGCAGACCTTCACAAAATTGGAATACAGTTCAATTTGAAGGCAACTTATTTAATGCATCAATTGATGCATTAGGTAGGTTTGTTTACATAATGGATGGCGATAAGTTAAGACTATATTCAACAGATGGAAAACTGATTTTATCGAAGCCGTCAACTGAATTTAGAGTAAATTCAATGCAATGGGTCAATGACTCTGTGCCATCACTCTTTATGCTGAATAATGATGGAAAAATTGTTGTTTGGAATATAGATGGTACTTATAAAATTGCATCAAGCGACAGTACTTTTGATTTTGCGGAAACATGTGGTTCAGGTACAGCAAGAATTTGGTACACTATTAAAGGTAGGGAATTGAATATATTGGATTACACATTCAAAGCAGTTGAAAATGTAGATTTAAGTAAAGTTGAGTTTAACAACATGCAACTTTTTAATACAGGAAATGAAATTTTATGTATCCTTAAAGGATCTGAAAATATTACAATTTACAGAGGTGATTTAAAAATAGTACCACAGGTAATTCCTGCAGCGGATTTTGCTGTTAAAACATTTCAGGGGAAAACCTATTTGATTTCTCGTTCAGGAAATGGTAAACTTACCTTTTATGTACTTTAATTATTTTGTTTGGTAAACTTGTAATACTGATAGTCAATAAAATCATTTACTTTAACTGTGATATTATTTACCTTCCCATTAACAACTTCAAAGGGAAAAGAGTGAATACCATAGGTAGGGTCGTTAAAAGTACAGAGTAATGACTTTTCAGAGAGTGGTTTAAGTGCACCACGTAATTTTGGATGATGTGAAAAACACATTGTAAGGCCTGATTTTTCTTTTTTGATTTCTATTTCTCCATATACCTCATTGGAGTATTTTCCAACCAATGCAACATCTGCAACATTAAGACGAACTCCTGCATTGGCCTGCTTTTTTAAATTCTGTATTTCTTCCGACTCAGTAATGTTGTTTTTTGAATAAATGCCGTAGTAGTTTTCGCTAACATTTGTGTATGCTTGATTTGCAAAATAATTAATCAGTTGCTGACGTAATGCTCCGTAAAACCAATTAGCATCAGTATTAGTCAGAATCACAAAACCTGCATTCAGTTCAGGTAATAAAGTGGTGTTGGTCACAAAGCCATTGGCACCGCCATCATGCGATACAATTTTGTAACCATACATATCTTCTGACTTCCATCCAAGGCCGTAATTTTGAAAGTGATTTGAAGGCATACGTGCAGAGCCCGTCTCTCTTACAATCATATAAGAATTTTGAGTAGTGTTAATCACTGCAGAAGGAATCACTTCTTTGTTTTCATATTTACCTTTGTTTAATTGCATCATTATCCAATGTGAGATATCGTTAACGCATGAGTTTATTGATGCGCAGGCACCAATGTTGTCAATGTTTGCATAGTCCAATAAAACTAATTTGTTGTCAACTAGTGTATATGGTTTTGCCGCATTCGCATCTGTTACAATTTTTTGATGAAATACACTGCTGCGATTCATTTGTAACGGTTTAAAAAAATGATAATCGAAAAAATCCTGCCATGAAGTATCAGTAACTGCTTTGATAACCTCGCCTGCTGTTACATAGCCCATATTACAATATCCATACTTGGCACGAAACTCATTTACGGGCTGAACATTTCTCATATTTTTTATTAATGCATCAGTTGTCATATTGCAATCCCAATTCAAAAAATCACTTTGAAAGGTATAAAAACCAATTCTATGGCAGAGGATATCTTTAATTGTAACCATTTCTGTTGCACATGGATCTTTAAGTTGAAACCAGGGGAGATATTTAGTTACTTTATCATCTAATGAAATCCGCTTTTGATAATCTAAGAGTGCCAATGCAGTTCCTGTAAAAGCCTTCGTATTGCTGGCAATTTGAAATAAAGTAAACTCATCTACCTTGTCCGGTTTCCCTGTTTCTCTCAATCCATAGCCTTTCGTGGTGATTACCTTTCCATCTTTTACAATGGCAATGGCAACACCTGGTATTTGCCATCGTTGCATTTCACGATTAATGTAGTTGTCAAGACTGTCTTTTAAAAAATCGCCTTGTGCAAATGTTTGAAAGGTGGTTAACACTGTTAACAGAAAAAGACCTAAGAGTTTTTTCATTTCGATAAATTTAATGTATCAAATGTATGGAATTTTAAATATACAAGCACCTGCATTGTAGTTTATCCGGAATACCGGTTTTACTTTCTGAGAGCAAGCTATGCCAATGGGTGTGGCTTGCTTATTTTTGTAGAAAGATTTTTCTAAACTATAAATGAGTCTCAGATAAATTACGAATTTTACCGTTGATTATCTGACTCAGATGTTTAATACAGAGAAATACAAAAAAATATGTGAAGAGTTGTTGCCTTATAAAGCCAACCTTATTGCAGTTACCAAAACTAAACCTGTTACAGATATTGAGGCTGCCATTCAAAATGGACAAATGCTTTTTGGCGAGAATTATGTGCAGGAACTGGTGGAGAAGGTGCCTGTCTTACCGAAAAATATTCAATGGCATTTTATCGGCAATCTACAACGCAATAAAGTAAAACAGATTGCACCATTTATTCATACTGTACAAACGGTTGATAGTAGAAAACTTTTAAATGAATTAAATAAACATGCTGCATCAAATAACAGAGTAATTAAAGTGCTTTTACAGGTACATATTGCAAAAGAAGAAGCAAAGTTTGGGTTCTCTGAAGTTGAAGTGCAAATGTTGGTTGATGAAGGGGTGTTTGAACAATACAACAATATTAGTTTTAATGGATTGATGGGGATGGCAACTAATACCGATGATACTATGCAAGTGCGTTCTGAGTTCAAGCAGTTGTATGGATTGTATAAATCACTTTCCGATGCATTTGACAGAAATGAGTCTCCGGTATTAAGTATGGGCATGACATCCGATTATAAAATTGCATTAGATGAAGGAAGTAATATGATTCGAATAGGTTCAGCATTGTTTGGAAGCAGATAGTTATATGGGATTGTTCTTTGCACTTATTACAACACTTTCCTGGTCTATCGGTATTTTTCCATTTACAGAAGCCAGCCGAAAACTTGGAGTAAATTCACTTAATCATTTCAGATTATTTCTTGCTGTAGCTTTACTTTTCGCAACAGCATTATTAATAAATCATTCAGAGTTTATCAATCTTTTCAATGAGCAGTATGTTCAGGCTTGGATTTGGTTTGGACTTTCAGGTGTTGTTGGGTTAGCATTAGGTGACTATTTTTATTTTGGACTCTATGCAATAATGGGAGCCAGGATAGGAAGTATTTTTTCTACACTTTCACCGGCAGCAGCATTAGTAACATCTTATTTTTTTGTTGACGAACGTATTAATTTTATTGGTGTAATAGGAATATTTCTCACCATGGCAGGAGTAATATTTATTTCTATTTCAAAAAGTGAAAACCTGTCAGCAGAAGAAGGCAGGTATGGAAGTGACGTTAAAGGTGTTTTGTTTGGTGTTCTTGCAGCTTTTTGTCAGGGAGTTGGATTGGTACTTGCCAAGAAAGGTTTTGTTGTATTAGAACAGGAAGGGAAATTTATTCATCCAATTAATGCAACATTTGTCAGAATGGTTGTTTCGTTGGCAACTTTAATTTTGATAACTACAATATTTAGAAAATGGAAGGAGGTTTTGCGACCACTAAAATCAAATAGTGCAGGGCTAAAATATGCAGCAGTAGGAACTTTTTTCGGACCTGTTTTTGGTGTCTGTATGTCGCTTTATACAATTGCTGTACTTGAAGCCACAGTTGCACAAACAATTTTTTCATTAGTACCTGTTGTGGCAGCATTAATAGCCCGTTATTTCTATAAAGAAAAATTTACTTTAGCATCTGTAATTGCAACAATAATTGCTGTTGCCGGAGTGGTGTTATTGATAAGGCGAAATGAAGTCCTTGAATGTTTGTATAAATCTAATTGAGTGATGAGAAGAATAGTTTTACTTGTTTTTGGTTTTGTTTGTATTGTTAAGATTGCAATTGGTGAAAAACCTTATTTCCAGCAACGTGTAGATTATAAAATCTCAGTTTCATTGGATGATAAGAAAAATTTTCTTTCCGGATTCGAAGAATTGATTTATCGTAATAATTCGCAAGATACTTTACGTGAGCTGTTTTTTCACCTTTGGCCGAATGCTTATAAAGACAGGAGTACTGCATTGTGTAAGCAATTGGTAAGTCAGGGGAATATGAGTCTGTATTTTGCAAATGATGAGCAAAGAGGATTTATTGATAGTCTGAATTTTAGAGTTGATGATAAAGTTGTGTCATTAGTTTATGATTCCATTAATATTGATATATGTAAAATTGTTCTGAATAAACCATTATTGCCTAACGACACAATCTTAATTACAACACCATTCAGAATAAAAATTCCTGATGCAAAGTTTTCAAGACTTGGTCATGTTGGACAGTCTTACATGATTTCGCAATGGTATCCTAAGCCCGCAGTTTATGATAAAGATGGATGGCATACTATGCCTTATTTATCTCAGGGAGAATTTTATTCTGAGTTCGGTTCTTTTCTGGTGGATATAACTGTGCCTGCAAATTATGTTGTAGCAGCTTCAGGCTATTTAAAAACTCCTTCAGAAGTTGAGTTTATTAATAAAAAAATAAAGACAGAAAGCAATCAAATTAATTTTGATAAACAAAATACTTTTCCTGAATCAGAAAGTTCAAGTAAGTCAATTCGTTTTGCACTTGACAGCGTGCATGATTTTGCCTGGTTTGCAGATAAGCGATTCCGTATTGTATCAAAAGTTATAAAGTTAGCTTCCGGACATGAGGTGGAATGTCGTGCATATTATACACCTGCTAATTCTTATGTCTGGCATCGTGCTGCTGATTATGTTGCTGAAGCAGTTTTGTTTTATTCTAAATATGTTGGAGAATATCCTTATGGTGTTTGTACTGCTGTTGATGGAACAATTGCCGCAGGCGGAGGAATGGAATATCCAACAATAACGGTAATTGGGAGTACTGGTAATAGTATGGTCTTGAATCAAAGTATTGCCCATGAAGTGGGGCATAATTGGTTTTATGGCATACTTGCAAGCAATGAAAGAAAGTTGCCTTGGATGGATGAAGGTATAAATTCGTTTTATGAGCAATTGTATATGATACAGTATTATGCAAGGGAAAGTGCTGCAGCATATCAGTTGACTGGAGTGCCATTAAAAATTGCAAAGACTTTTGGTGCAGATAAAATGTCGTTTGCGGGGTTTAATAAGATTAGCTATTTACTCACAGCCAGAACCAATGATGACCAAAGTAGTGGACTTACAAGTGAGTATTTTTCGAATCTAAACTATGGTGCTGATATTTATTCTAAAATACCTTTATGTTTTTCACAACTCAGAGATTTTTTAGGGCATGAGAAATATGATTCCTGTATGCAGACTTATTTTAATACTTGGAAGTTCAGACACCCTGATGAAGCAGCAATTCAAAATGTGTTTGAGACTACTTCCGGAAAATCGTTAGGTTGGTTTTTTAACGGAATGATTGATAGTAATTCGAAATCAGATGCTAAAATCTGTAAAGTGAATACTGATTCAGGAGGGACTGATGTATTGCTAAAGAATAGAGGAAATCTTGCTATGCCTGTTAATGTGTCTTTTTACAATAAAGAAAAGTTAATTGCCTCGCAATGGACAGGAGTTTTTGACGGCAAATTCAAGTTGTCAAGTTCTGTTTCAGGTGCAGATAAAATTGTGTTAGATACTTATGATCAAAGTTTGGATTTAAATCCATTTAATAATTCAATGAAAACAAAAGGTGTGTTTAGAAAATGGAAACCATTACAACTTCGTTTTTTAACAATGCTCGAAAATCCTGAAAGGACACAGTTGTTTTATCTGCCTGCTGTTGCATATAATAATTACAACGGATGGATGGCAGGCGTTATTCTGCATAACTATTCATTGTTGAGTAAAAAATTTGAATTTGGAATTGTACCAATGTATGCATTCAAATCAAAATCTGTTGCAGGTGTTGCAACTGCAAGTTATCAGTTTAATATTTACAATGGTTGGTTTGACAGAATAATTGCTAAGATATCACCTACACTATTTGATGAGGGGTTATCTGAAAATAGAAGTATCTTTAAAGGATACTTTTCTGTTCCTGCATCATTGAGTTTTAGAATCCGTAAGTCACAGTATAAGCCATATTCAGAAAAGTACGTAAACATTATTCATCATTATATAAACCAAACATTCAGTACACAAAATAATTCGTCAGCAACCAATGAAATCAATATTACACAACTTGAGTTTGCAAGTTTTAATTACAGTAAAACAGACCCCGGTTCATTGTCATTTATTCTCGAAAAAGGAGGTCACTATGCTAAGTTAACAGGAACATGGAAAAAGGAAATAACATTAACGCGGAGAAAAAAAGATTTGTCATTGCGTTTTTTTGCAGGAACATTTTTAGATAATTCTGATTATGGAGGAGAAGCTAATTTCCGTTCAAGTGCATGGCGCGGTACTGATGATTATTCTTATTCAGGTTTGTGGTTTGGCAGGAATGAATACGATGGATTCTGGGCGCATCAAATGCAAAGAGCAGATGGTGCAATGGCAGCATATTATCCTGTCCGTACAGATCATTGGCTTGCTGCATTAAATGTTTCAGTTAAAACACCGGTATCAGGCTTGAGATTATTTGCTGATGGAATTACATTTTATAATGCAAACAAAGTAAGTCCTGGTGCAACGGTAGTTCGTTACGATGCCGGTATCATGTTAAGTATAGTTCATGATGCATTTGAGATTTATTGGCCACTGATTGTTTCAAAGGAAGTAAGAGATTACTATGACTTGAATGATATAAAACTAGCAGACAGGATCCGGTTTGTTTTTAATATTAACAAACTGAATCCTGTCTTGCTACGCAAAATGCGCTGAGATTTTTATCTGTATTCCGAAATTTTCAATCTATACGGTTTATCATTGAAGAATAGTGTTACATTATAAACTCCCGAAGGATGTCCATCAGCAATAGCACTGAACGGAATGCTGTAGCTGCCTTTAGTTTGCATTCCTGCATCAATATTTTTCAATATTCTACCTGTCATATCAGTAATTAGAATTACAACACTGCCATCAGTTGGAATTGAGTAATTAATTTTTGTGCTACCACGATATGGATTAGGTGCAGCACTCAGTATAACATTTTTCAAGTCACCAATCATAGCAGTTTTTACAAAACTATATTCAAACTTACCGTCATAATCAATCTGCTTCAATCGGTAGTAGTATAGAACACCCTCTTTAACATTTTTATCTTCGTAACTATAATTGTTTACCTGATTGGTAGTTCCATGTCCATCAACCCAGGTGATATTGTCGAAGTTGTTGCCATCAGTACTTCTCTCCAAATAGAATCCTGCATTATTTTTCTCACTAGCTGTTGACCAAGTCAGGAAAATACTTTGTTTACCAGCTGTTGCTTCGAATGAAAGTAATTCTACAGGTAATGGCGATACCTTACCTTGTGCTGTACCCACTAATATGCTTTGTCCGCTAGTGAAACTCAACCCTACACCATTTCTTAATACAGCTGTTACAGGAGGAGTTACGCATCCGCCACTAATTACAGGTGGAATCATCCATCCTGCACCATTTGGATTGATACCAACACCATAATTTGTTTTGGCATTTGTATATGTACGATTGTATAAGGTAATATTAGCTTCGCCATTTGCTGTATTTGCAGGTGTTAATGTCCAATAGCCATTGTTTAACATGGTGTCATTGTAGTTCATTAGACAAGGTGCATCTAATCCTAGTCCCCAAATGTCTGTTAAATAGTCGGAGAATGAGGCTTGAATACTTCCTACTGCCGGACTTATTCCATTATATAAATTCAAGTTTAAACGTTGATATCCTTTTGTTGCATTTCCAACAGGGAAGTCATAAACTCTTGGCGAAACAATTGTAGGAACATTTCGTCTGAGATTACCTTCAATATAGGAACTACTCGAACCTGCACTAACTGCAGATGCAGCATCATTCATTACATAAACTTCGTTTGCAGAAGTGGTTTGTATTTTTGATGCTATTAGACTTAAACTTCCGGTAGGTCCTATCTTCATATCACGGATAAGAACTACAGTGTTTCCGCTTTTGTTTACAATCACATTGGTCAGCGTATCATTGTTGCTGATGTTTTGTGTACTAGTACCGGTTAATACTAAGTTTCCATTATTTCCCATATTAAACTGACCGGCAGAATTTGATAAGCTTCCTTTCAATGTAACAGTCTTGTTGATGGCATCAAATCTTGAGCTAGGACCAATTAATGCCAAACTTCCCTGCATTTCTATATTTTGAAGTAAGTCAACTTTTCCACCTGTTTTGTTTACAGTGATATGCGAGAATCTGTTTGGAGAAACCAAGTTTCCATTTAAAGTTTGATTTACGCTACCATTTCCGAAAAGAAACCCTGATCCTGTTGCAATATTTAATTCTCCATTATTCTGCACATTTCCACAAATAGAGAGGAACTGATTGTTGTCCATTATTAGAGTTCCACCCGGTTCAAGTTTAAGGTCTTTACAAGTGGCACCTGCTGTTCCAATATAAGGTTGATTTGCAGATGAAAGTGGTATGACAGCATCTACGGTACAACTTGGAATATTACATCCACCCCAGTTAGCAGCAGTAAACCAATCATTGCTTTCTGCTCCAGTCCAATAGGCTGTTGTTCCCCCTGCAGTATAATCTACAGGAGCAGAAGCAGGGAAATTTAAGGTAAACCCTGAAATACTATTCGAATAATTACTTACAACTAAAATATATACTTCACCTGCAGCTACACTAAGTCTTGATTGATATGCTCCCCCAAAACCGGGGTAAGCCGGTGGTGCAGTTCCATTGGAACCACTGTATAAACCAGTAATTCCAAGAGGACTATAATTACATTTTACAGGTGTAGCACCAGCAGCAATTCCTGCACATGTTGTAGCACCGGTACCTGCAATTTTCCATACAGCAAAGTCATAATCTGTACATGCTGTACTTGGCGCACCCACCCAGTCATTCGGAATTAAGTTAAATTCAAGATTTCCTGCTGAAGCAATGTTAATCTGATACCAAGCAGAGCCACGTTCTGCTCGTGTAAGACAGTTGGTTCCTGCACCAGGGAAATCACATCGGTTCCCGAATAACTGAAATCCCGGGTCGCCAACCTGAGTATTTGGATTACAAACAATAATTGGAGTACTACATTCCTGACCTTCTATGTCAGGCATTGTGCCTGCACCGTCAATAGCAATAATACTGAATGTGCCTGTAGAATAATTTTCGCCATCAACTACTACATAATAAGTATTTCCGGGAATTAATCCTGCTAACGATAATTCAGACATTGTTGTAGGGGTATTTGGAACAGCTACGCCACATCCAGGTGCGTTAAGGTTACACGCTACTAATGCCATACCTGAACCACAAACACCACTGTAAGCAGCAATTTGTGTTCTTCTTATAGTTCCGGGGCTAGTACGAACTCTTACATTTCCTGAAGCAGGTGCAATAAAACTATACCAAACGCTATTTACAGTATTTGGTGCTGACCAACAACCCGGAGCTGCCGGTTCGCCACTGCCATCGGCACAATGTGTATTACCTGTGTAATACAATCCTAATTCCATGCTTTGTGCATTACAAGGCAAATCATTATAAACAGAACTGATGCTGGCAATTGCTATTTTATAATCAGCATTCATTGGGTCTGCCCATGTATCAACAATAATGTAATATGTTCCTGCTGCAGGAAGTGTTACACTACCTGAAATAAATCCGCTTGTAGCACCACCTAAATTTCCTATACATGTTGTGCCTGGTGCATCGGGACAACCATTGTAAACCTGATAGCCAATGTTGTTTGTGCTGGCACCGGAAATGGTTATTGAAATACATCGTGCTGATGTTGTTGTATAACTATAAACTTTATCTTCTCCTGATTCATAAGTTGTTCCACAAGAAGAAACACTTGAATTATTATAGTCATCTCCAAAACATGCAGTTGTTTCATCATACTTGTTATATGGTAAAGATGCAATGACAGCCGGGCTGGCACAAGTTCGTCCGGAATAATCAGTTGAAGGGGCAGAAATTCTTAACTTAAAAGCAAAACATGCAGTGCGCGAATCAACTACTAAATAATAGGTTGTTCCGGCTGTAACTGTAACACAAAGTGTTTTATCATCATTGCCGGTTTGTGAAGCAACGCAAACTCCTGTGCTACCGCCACAAGGTGCAGGAACAGGACTTCCATCATAAAGAAATAATCCTGTATTATTTGCCGTTGAGGTTAATCTAATGGATATGTCACCAGATGTTGCCGGAGTAAAAACATAAACATTATCATCCTGTGCTTTGTATAAACCATTTCCACATGCAGGTGTATTACCTGAAGTCAGATCGTTACCATTACCACATGTTGATTGGTTGTTTGCAATAAATGGTAAACTGGCAACATTGGTAACGCCATTGCCTAAATTGTAATTTACAACAGGAGCACTAATAGTAAAGTTTGTAAATGCAAAACAACCAGTAGAAGTACGACAGTCTATTACTGCATAATAAGTTGTACCGGCAGTTGCACAAAATGAAACTGACTTATTCCCGTTGCCCTGCTGATTTACTACACAGCCTGCACCATTTCCTTTTAACGGGCATGCATCAAATATAGAGAGAGTAGTATTGCTTGCGCCTGAATTAAATGATACTGTAACTGTACCTGTAGTTGCAGGAGTAAAGGACCATACCATATCTTCGCCTTCATAATAATTGGCTGTACCACATGCTTCCATACGGATTGCATTAACATCATTCTTTTGTGAACATGTGGTGCCTGATGCCATGGTATAAGGTAAAGAAGCTACACTTGTATAACCGGTACCTAAACCTGCAGGACAATTATAACTAAAATCTAAGCGATATGCCATTGTACCTAAGTTGCTCTGAGTAGCACAAGTCCTTCTTGTGGTCAAAACACGATAAGTGCCGGTTGTGACACATGTCCATTCTAAGTAAGAGGCTGAACCACAAAAGTCATTATTATAGGCACCAGGAATGATTACCCCTGCATTGTCGTTAATTGTAATTTCAGTATTTCTTGATGTACTTCCACCATCAGCAGCACAAAATGAAAAAATGTATTTATAACCTGCAGTTGCAGCAAAATTCTGATAATCTCTACCATCAACAGCAACAGTTTGCCAATTAATTGTAGGAGTAATAGTGCCGGCTAATGTGCCAACATTACATTGAGCACTTACATTAATAACATTGATTGTAATCAATGCGAAAAATAAAGTTAAGTATTTGATTGTAGTCTTCATACTCATTGATTTATAGATTTACTGTATAAGATTTCTTCTTTTGCATTACAAACTTTTTCTGCTATCTGAAATGAAGCTTGTTTTTTTACGTTAAAACTTAATTCCATTTTGTCCATAAGCTCTGAAAAAGCATCCATAGAACTTTCTGGCATTCGTACCATTAGTAAATGCTGACTTTCACAGAAACCATGAAACTCAAGACCATTAATTGTTTTAAGACTATTTTTAAAATCAGGAAGTTGTTTTACCAAATCCATCTGCGGAACTCCAAAAACATAGTCCTTTAATTTTTGTCCGTTAATGTTTTCCTGACAGAAGGCAACTTTTGTCAGCATCAACAATACCATGAATACAAGTTTTTTCATATTAAAATGATTTTAACAGTGCTTATATACGCCCAACTTTACCAAAAGGTTATAGTTAGACCAAAGCAATTACTTTTGTAAGGTGTGTAATGTTTTAGGCTTAATGTTGATAGTTTTATAATCATTTAAGCCGTTTACCTTGTAGTTTGATATTTATTACAGAAATTAGCAGCAAATTATTTTTTGAAACTTGAGCAGCACAGATAAAAAAATTTATTTTATTAGTGACTTTCATCTCGGAGCACCAACAAGTGAAGAGAGTTTGGTGAGAGAGCGTAAAATCTGCCAATGGTTAGATACAATTAAGGCTGATGTTTCAATCCTTTTTATCCTTGGTGATGTATTTGATTTTTGGTTTGAATACCGTCATGTTGTGCCAAAAGGATATGTAAGAATTTTAGGAAAATTGGCAGAAATAGCCGACAAAGGAATACCAATCTATCTGTTTACAGGCAATCATGATATGTGGATGTTTGATTATTTGCCAAAAGAATTGGGTATTAAACTTTACCGTCAGCCGGAAGAATTTGTATTTGATAACAAAAAGTTCTTAATCGGTCACGGTGATGGCTTAGGACCCGGTGATCATGGATATAAGTTCATCAAAAAAGTCTTTGCCAATAAGTTTTGTCAATGGCTGTTTGCCCGGTTGCATCCAAATTTTGGAATTTCTTTAGCCAACTTCTGGAGCCGTAAAAGCAGACAACATACCGGGCATCATGATGCTAAGTATTTAGGTGATGATAAAGAATTTTTGGTTCAGTATATTATCGAAACTGAAAAATCAAAACATTTTGATTATTATATATTTGGACATAGGCATCTGCCAATTGATAAACAAATAGGCGATAGCCACTATATTAATTTGGGCGATTGGCTTTCATACTTTACTTATGCAGAATGGGATGGAAGTAAACTTTCTTTAAAGAAATTTGAAGCATAGGTGATTTTCCATGAAAAAATTTAATGCTTTAAAATTTGGCGCTTGGTTTTTTCTGGCTATTTCAATTCTTGCAATAGTAGTGTCGTTTCGTTACTTAAATTATGTATCAACAGGTGGAGATTGGTTAACTATAATATATCTGGCTGCAACGGTACTTAGTCATTTTTCTGCCTTGTCATTTTTAATTTATGGTTTACTGTTTGTTCCTGTAGCATTACTTTTTAAGAGGAAACAGGTTTTAATTTGGTGTGCTGTAGTAATTGGTTCAGTTTCTTTATTACTATTCATTTTAGATACTTTTGTCTATGACCTTTACAGGTTTCATATCAATGGTTTTGTTTTGGATATGGTTTTTGGCGGTGCTTTCTCAGAAATTTTCGTTTTTGATTTTTTAATGTACTTAAAGGTAGCTGCATTTGTAGTTTTACTCACCGCAATTGTTTATTTGCTTGCACGAATTATATGGAGTTTATTTGAAACAGACAAACTGAGAGGAGGAAAACAAATTGCTTATTTGTTAGTTGGACTTTTAATAGGCAGCCATCTGCTTCATGCATGGGCTTATGCAACTTCTTATCGCTCAATTCAACAATCATCACTTTATTTTCCATTGTATTTTCCATTGCGTGCCAATAAACTTCTCAGTAAACTTGGAGTTGCAGCTGATAATCAAAAACAAGAATGGGAAAATTTGCAAGATGGAAATGACAAAGCAATTCAATATCCATTAAGACCACTAACATTTGATACTGTAACTAAATATCCTAACATATTATTTATTTTAATGGATGCCTGGCAGTTTGAAACTTTTAATAATGAAGTAACCCCAAATATTTTTCGTTTCTCAGAAGGAAAAATCCTATTTAACCGGCACTACAGCGGAAGCAATGGAACTCGTGGCGGCATCTTTTCTATGTTTTATGGAATACCGTCTTTATATTGGGAAGATTTTCTGATTAACAGAATCAGCCCGGTTTTTTTGGATGAGTTACAGAAAAGAAATTATGAAATGAAGATTCTTGCTAGTGCAGCCTTGGTAAGTCCTGAGTTTGATAAGACTGTTTTTTCAAAAATTAATAACTTGCGTACACACACTCCGGGAAAAAATTTTACAGAGCGTGATGAAAATATAACCAAAGACTTTATTGAGTGGATGAATACATCTGCTTTTCAAAAACCATTTTTTGGTTTTTTGTTTTATGACTCACCACACAATTATAATTTACCTTACTGGTTGCCTCACCCTTTTAAACCTTATTGGGAAAATGTAGATCATACCGTGCTTAACAATGATTTTGATCCTGTTCCATTTTATAACAGTTATAAAAATACAGTTTGGTTTTGTGATTCATTGATTCAACAAGTATTGTCTAAACTTGAAGAAAAGAATTTGTTGGAGAATACCATTGTTGTAATTACCTCAGATCATGGACAGGAGTTTAATGAAAACAAGAAAAATTATTGGGGACATACCAGCAATTTTTCCAAATACCAACTTCAGGTTCCTTGTATAATATCATGGCCGGGAAAAAATGCTGAAGCAATAAGTAGGTTTACATCCCATTATGATTTAGTCCCTACACTAATGCAAGATGTATTAAAGTGCAGAAATTTAGTTTCGGATTATTCATTCGGTAATAATTTGTTTGATACAACAGAACAACGGGTTTTTGTTGCCGGAAGTAAGGAGCATTTTGCATTTATTGATTTGCAGAAAAATCAGATTAATACAGTTAATTTTAATGGTTCAATGACGGTTACAGATATGCAATTGAATGAATTAAATGTTAAACCTGATGCAAAAATGCTGAACGATTGTGTTTTGGACTTGCAACGATACTACAAGCCACATTAGAATCAGCTTTTAGGGTTAAGAAAAATTTCTGCCAGCATGCAACGTACACTACCACCACCAATTGATTCAATAGTATCAATGGAGGAGTATAGGATGTCTGAATGTTTTTCAATAGTTTTTATTTGTTCTGTTGAAAATGCATTAAATGCAGTAGTTGACATTGTAAGTACTGGGCGTTCAGTATTAGTTTGAAGTTGTAAAGCATTGCCACAGAAAGAATACACCTGTTGTTGTGAAATCAGAATGGGGTTCAGATTATTAGTTTCAAAATATTCAAACAGTGCAGTACGTTCTGATTTTGATTTCAGATTATCAATTGCTGCAATAACAAAACCGTTACCAATGCACATACATACATTAGTATGATAGACTGGTGTGTTGTTTTCATCAGTGTAATTCAGTATTATTGTTTGATAACCTAATTTTTTGTTGATATTATTTGCCAACTCAGTATTTGTTCTTTCTGAGATTGAAGCAAAACAAATTTTGTTTTTGTGATCAAATACTAAGCTGCCTGTTCCTTCTAAAAATTTATTTTCATTTTCGAATGGAGTCATGTCAACGACCTCTTTAATTTGAAAAGAATTCTTTAAATAATTTATAAGTGCAGCATTCCGTTCGTTTCTTCTGTTAGCAGCAAGCATTGGATAAAGTACCAAAGTATCATTATCATGAGTACTAAACCAATTGTTCGGAAACACAGCATCAGGTGTGTTATGTTCGCAGTTTTCATAGGCATAAATCACATTGATGTTGCTATCAATTAATTTATCTCTTAACAAACGACTTTCCTTTTCAGCTTCAAGCTGTATTTGCTGATTGCTTAATCTGTTATTTTGTTTCTGAAAGACATTGTCTTTGCTTGTTTCTATGTTAAAACCAAAAGAAGTTGGCTTTATCATAAGAACAGTTGATGCAAAGTGCATATTGTTTATTGCTTGCCAACTAATGCTGTCAGTTCAGCTAAACGTGTGCTGTAGCCCATTTCATTATCGTACCAGCCAACAACTTTAACCATTTTACCAAGTACAGATGTGAGCATTGAATCAAAAATGCATGAATGTGTATTGCCGATAATGTCAACAGACACTATTGGGTCGGTTGTGTATTCAATAATGCCTTTCATAGAGCCTTGCGATGCTTCCAAAAATTTTTGATTTATAGCTTCAACAGTGGCATCGTGTTTAAGAATGCAGGTGATATCTGTTATTGAACCATCTATTACCGGAACTCTGATTCCTGCACCACCAATCATACCTTTAAGGTCAGGAAAAATTTCTGTCACTGCCTTAGCAGCACCTGTTGTTGTGGGAATAATGGATTGTGCAGCAGCACGTGCCCTTCGTAAATCTTTATGTGGAGCATCGTGTATATTTTGATCGCCTGTGTAAGCATGCACTGTAGTAATGTAAGCACTTTCTACTCCCCAATTGTCCTGAAGTATTTTTATCATTGGTGCTGCATTGTTTGTGGTGCAACTTGCATTGGAAATTATTTTCTCACTTCCGTCAAGTATGTTTTCATTCACGCCCAACACAACAGACTTTAAATTTCCTGATCCGGGTGCAGAAATTATTACTTTTCGTGCGCCTGCTTTTATATGGGCTTCTGCCAATTCAGCTTTTGTGAAACGCCCTGTTGATTCAATCACTACATCTACCTGTAAATCTTTCCATGGCAACATTGCAGGATCTTTTTCTGCATAAACAGGAATAGTTTGATTATTGATGATGATTGCTTTTTCTGCAGAAGTAACAGTTCCATCAAACTTGCCATGGATACTATCGTATTTAAATAAATGAGCTAACGTTTTTGGGTCTGTCAAATCATTGATGCCTACAATAGTCAGGTTTTTATTCAGAAGTAATTTTTTTAAAACTGTACGGCCAATTCTTCCAAAGCCGTTTATTGCAACACGTGTCATAATTTATTATAATTAAACATCAAAAGTTAAATGTCTTTCTGCATGATAGCTGGAGCGTACTAGCGGCCCGCTTTCAACATATTTAAAACCCATTTCAAGGCCTATTTGTTTGTATTCTTTAAAAACAGCAGGATTAACAAATTCTGCAATAGGTAAATGTTCCTTGGTTGGTTGAAGGTATTGTCCTAAAGTTAAAATATGAACTCCGTTTTGATATAAGTCATTCATAGTTTCTAAAACTTCATCACGTGTTTCGCCTAAACCTAACATCACACCTGATTTTGTTCTTAATCCAAAAGCATTGATTCGTTTTAAGGCTTCAAGACTTCTGTCGTATTTTGCCTGAACACGTACTTCTTTTGTAAGTCTTCTTACTGTCTCCAAATTGTGCGACATAATCTCAGGTCTTTCCTGCATCACTCGCTCTAAATTTTCCCATTTTCCGGCAAAGTCCGGAACCAATGTTTCCATTGTTGTTCCTTCTGAAATTTCTCTAACCTTTCTGATGGTTTCTGCCCAAATTTCAGAACCGCCATCTTTCAAATCATCACGGTCAACACTGGTGATTACACAATGTTTTACTTTCATCAACTTAACGGATTCTGCAACACGTTGCGGTTCAGTTTTATCAACTGCTAAAGGTTTCCCAGTTGCAACAGCACAAAATTTGCAAGAACGTGTACAGATGTTTCCAAGAATCATAAATGTAGCAGTACCTGCTCCCCAACATTCACCCATGTTTGGGCAATTGCCACTTTCACATATTGTGTGCAGTTTGTTGTTGTCAACAATGCCTCGAACTTTTCTGTATTCTTCGCCAATAGGTAGTTTTACTTTTAACCATTCGGGCTTTTTATATAATCGCTCTTTAGCTTTTTCTTCCATACTGCAAAATTAAACAAATCATTGGCTGCGATAGTTTGAACAAACTTAACTTTAAGGCTAATTTTCTATTGAAAGAAATAAAAAATCCCGCATGTAACGGGATAATTTTTAATTGTGGAGAAGATGGGACTCGAACCCACGACCTCTTGCATGCCATGCAAGCGCTCTAGCCAACTGAGCTACATCCCCTGATTAAAGATGTTCGTTTGAACGGGTTGCAAAGAAATGAAAAATTAAAATTATACTGTGTGATGAGAGAAAAAAAAGAGGCTGTCCTTTGGAGACAGCCTCTTTTTTTTAATTGTATTTAAAATTATTTAGCAATAACCATCTTTTTAACTAATTGACGGTCGTTGTGCTTCAATACATAAAAATAAACACCACTAGCCAGATTTTCTGCACTTACAGTAATGTTGTAAGTACCTGCAGAAAGATTTGCGTTAACAGGCGTCATAAGAACTTTGCCTGTAACATCAACAATGTCAAGTTGTGTACTTCCGTTGTCTGATAAGTTGAATGTAATTACAGAGTAATCACTAAATGGATTCGGTGTATTCTGTATCATATCAAACGTGTTGTTCAGATCTGTCAAACCGGTAGTACATAATGTAATCGGAGTTTTTACCTCTAAACATACATCATCAATTGCCCAACCTTCATCACGAACACTGAAGTCAGAATTAAATCTCCATCTGAAGATAACTTGTTGTGGTCCTGCAGTAGGCAAGCAAATATCATGTCCTACCTGACCCCAACCACCGCTGTTGCCTGACCATCCCGGATGTACAGGAGGAACAGGTCCTAATGCAGTGATGCTGTATGTATTCATCCAGTTTGGATCATGATCGTCACCTAACTGAGTCCATGTTGCACCTAAGTTAGTAGAGTATTCAAATGTTCCGCCATCTTCATTTCTTTCTGTCATAAAACTATGCCAGAAATTGATGTTGTATGTCAATCCACCGGTTAAAGTAAATACAGGTGAGAACAATGCAGAAGTATCACGATTTGGATATTGGCCTGCAAGGCTAGTAAACCATGAATTTACAGGACTGTGATTTCCACCTAACTTAACAGATGTTCCTAAATCCCAGCTTGAATTTGCAGAATAAGATGTTGAATTTAAAGTTACCCAACGATAGCCGCTTTCAAAATCATAACATTTTGAAGATGCACCTGCACCAACAGTGGCAGAGTCAAACACCTGAACAGAATAGCAGATGGTATCACCAATTGGTTTTAAATCTGCAGACTGATTTGGGAAGTAGGTAGAAACACATACATTATGGAAGCCTGGAGATGCAATCCAACCGTTAACATAAGTGTAATTAATGTTGGTGTTTGGATTTAATGGTGTTGTTAATGTAACAGTATCGTTAGAGATAATATTTCCATCAACACTTAATGTAGTAACGAAGTTGTTTACAGCAGAAGTACCATCGTTATAAATCTTAGACTTAAATGGCATACTCTGTCCAGGGAAAATAAATGGAGGACCTGGATTTGCAGTTGAAACAGCTACAGGAGTTACAGTTAAAGGAACCGGTACTGTAACACAGAAGTCGTCAATAGAATAACCATTTGTCTGAACAGAACCATCTGAAGTAAAGATATAGCGGAACTGAACCATTGGTTGATTGTTGAATATAGGATCTAACTTACGCATACTACGTATCCATCCTGTTGGTAATGGACAAGTAGCTAAGCCTTGAGTCCATGCATATTGCTGACTAGAGTTCAATTGATTTTCGTTGTACCAATTAAATTGACCCATAGTTAAAGTATCGCATGGTGTTCCGAGAATTGTCCATGCTCCATTGCCAATACGATATTCCATGCGTGTACCATCCCAATTGCTCTCTGATGCAACATTTTGCCAGAAACTAATGGTGGCATCTACTGCATTGGTTAGGTCAAATATTGGAGTATAAAGTTCTGAGTTGGCATTGGCACCATAAACACTATTCAGGTTAATATCCCAACAGTTTACTCCGCTATAAGCCGAATTTGTTGTTCCGAATGTCGGTGTTCCGAATTGCCAGTCAGAACCCGGTGTTGTGCTATTGTTCTTAGTTGACCATCCTATGTTTCCATTTTCAAAATCATCACAATAAGAATTGTTAAAGTCAACAACAATTACCGGAACTCCAACTGCTGCACCTGCTAAAGTATCATTTGCGGAATTACAGTCACCCGATAAGTCAGTCCATGCAGTAATAGTATATTGTCCACCAGGTGTTGTATATGGTGTTGGTAATATAATAGTAGCATTACCATTAGGAGCAAGGTTGCCTGTCCATGCATAAGGTGGAAGCACCGGTGTTCCATTGACAGCATAAGTAATATTTAAGCTTGTAAGGGCTGCTGTTCCATAGTTATGAATAGTAACCTGAACAGAATCCTGAGAACCTTGCATTAATGTGTTTCCAATTGATGAATTATATGAAGTTACTGCAGTTACACCTGCATCAGGTGAACAAGGTATGCTAACACAGAAGTTGTCAAGAGACACACCAACACCACCCGTACCAAATGTCGTTGCATAGAATATAAATCTGAAACGAATTGTAGTTGGTGAAGTAATTAGCAGGTTATTCAGGAAGTAAGTAGATTTTTTCCAGCCTGAAGAATTATTATTGAATGCAGGATTATTGGTAAAATCAAGATTGGCAGTGGTGTACCAGTTTGAAGCATTTGGATCGCCCATTGTACCTAATACACTCCAGTTTGTACCATCAATTGTGTATTCAACCCAGAAACCATCAGTATTTGCTGTACTGTAATTACTGAAGAATGACATTGTAAGGTTACTTGCTGATAAACCTGTTATATCATAAATTGGTGTATATAAGGTATCAATTTCATTTTGTACATATCCTGTATTAAGGTTAATGTCCCATGCATTTACTCCTGAATAAGCACCAGTGGTAGCACCAAATGCCGGTGTACCTAATTGCCATTCATTAGAACCACCTGTTGGTGTTGATAGCCAACCAACGTTACCATTTTCAAAATCATCACAGGATGTTAATGTAAGTACAGGAATACCCGTGCTACTGATACAAGTAGTATCATTAAATGGTAATCCATCATTTGGTAATGAAGTATAGGCACACATTGAAAATGGTCCTGAAGGAATGGTAAAGCAAGGTGTAATAGTAAATACTGTTGATGCTCCGGGAGCAAGGTTACCTGACCAGGTTGCTGTTTGAGTTGCACCTGTACTTGCAACATAAGTAACCGGAGTAGAAGTTATTGGTTGACTACCAAAGTTGGTAATAGTTACTTCTACAGGAATACAAAGACCGGCAGGAGCCTGTACAGGAGGTTGAGATATTAACTGTACACCTGCATCTTGTGGTGGTGGAACAAAAATACAAACGTCATCAATTGCAAAACCATCTGCTTGTACTGATGCATCAGAGGTAAATACAAAACGGAACATCACACTGGTTTGGTTATCTAACATACTCAAAGTATGCATGGCTTTAAACCAGCCCGGTGTACCTGCTATGACCTGACTTGTGCCTGTCCATGCATACGTCTGACTCGAGTTTAATTGACCATCATTATACCAGTTTTGCCCTGTAGGGAAAGTTGTGTTATTAGTCCCAAGTACATTCCAGGTAGCGCCATTATCTGTAGTATATTCTAACCGAACACCGTCCCAGAAATTTTCACAATTTGAATTTATCCATAACTCAATCTGTGCATTAAATACCCCTAAGAATGAGAATGTAGGTGAATATAAATAAGAAAGACAACTTCCAACATATTGTTGATCTAAACCAACCTCCCATATATTGGGTGCAGAATGTGCAGAGCCAGGCCAAACGGTTGATTGCCCTCTTTGCCATGGTGTTGAACCTGCAGTGCCAAGTGAGTCCGTCCATAAATTTTGCAAATCAAAGTTGTCACAAAACGGGAAGGTAATTCCTTGCGATGCATAGAAGGTTATACATCCTGATGTAGGGAAAACTGCAGAGTTGGCACAGCCTGAGTTATCCACTGCTGTGATTGAGTAGCAAATGGAATCACCATCATTTACAGCAGGAATTTGTCCTAAGTAGTCGCCATTACCAAGGTCTGTCATGAGTACACTTACAGGAGGGTTATTATTTATTGTATAAGTTAAAGTAGCACTCATTATGCCTGAAGCATCAGTAATATGTGACTGTACATTATAAGGTCCAAGGTTATAAATGGTTCCCTGTGGATAACCACTGTTAAACGCTATTGTTGGAGGGTTTAGCTCGCAAACAGCAGCCTGAATACAGATGTCATCAATAAACCAACCGGGATAACCGCCTGCACCGCCACCATTCACGTCTGATAGACGGAAACGCATTCTGAAGTCAGATACGCCACCCCATTGTGACAGGTTAAAGCGTGCTAAGTGCCACATACTGTTTGAGGCCATTGTTCCGGGTACTCCCGGATCCCAGTCCAAAGTTGTTGCAGAAGAAAAGTACGCTTGGCCAAAAAACGCAGGGTAATCAACTAATGTTGAATCAAATTCTGCTGGACCTAAAGTTGTCCATGTCACACCTCCGTCAATTGACACATCCACGTTGGCTGCATCAAAAAAGTCAATCCGGCAAATATGCTGGAAGGTTACGCTTACAAAGAAGAAACCTGTCAAATCTATTGGATCGGTTTCAAGAATAGCATCAGTGCCATTGAGCACTTGTGCTGAGTCGCAGGCTACACCCGACACGCTAAGGCGTGTGTTTTGAACCCAGGCATTGGCCGGAGTTGATGTAACTGAGTCAATTGTTTCCATGTCTTCTGAGAAATAACAATTCGATTGGGCAAAGCCTACCATCGTTGCTAATCCAAGACTTAGTGTAGTAAACAGTCTTTTCATTACTTTTTGATTTTAAGGAATATTTGTGATTTTACAAGTTTCAAAAGTATAAAAATACTCTGACATGCAAATTGACTTTTAGGATTTTTTTTAAATTGTTAAAATATTTTGCAAAATAGATAAAACTTTGTTTCTTTACACCACAATTCATTGGGAGATGAAGCGATTAGATGATAATTTTATCTGGAAAGATTTGAGTTTTCTTCAGGAATTGGGGTTAAGCATAATCCTGATTGCGATTTTTATCTATTTTTTTGTAAGCCAATATAACGGCTGATTTCATAAGTTCAAATCTTTTTATTTAACAACAAGGCATCATTTTGATGTTTAAGTTTATTTTTGTGAAAATTTTTCATAATGAACATTCACGAATATCAGGGCAAATCCATTTTAAAATCTTTTGGTGTAGCCATTCAGGAAGGAATTGTAGCAGAAACAGCCGATCAGGCAGTAGTAGCAGCTAAAGAACTTCAAAATCAAACAGGAACAAACTTTTGGGTAGTTAAAGCACAGATACATGCAGGTGGTCGTGGTAAAGGTGGAGGTGTAAAGCTAGCCAAGTCAATAGATGAAGTAAAAGAAAAAGCCAATGCAATTATCGGCATGCAGTTGGTGACACCACAAACCGGTCCGCAAGGTAAAAAAGTGCATAAGGTACTAATTGCACAGGATGTTTATTATCCCGGTGAAACAAAAACCGCAGAGTTTTATATGAGTGTTTTACTAAATCGTCAGGCAGGTAAAAACATAATCATGTACTCCACTGAAGGAGGGATGGATATTGAAGAGGTGGCAGCAAAAACACCTGAGAAAATATTCAAAGAAGAAATTGATCCTGCAGTAGGACTTCAGCCTTTTCAGGCAAGAAAAATTGCATTCAACCTTGGTGTAAGTGGTAATGCTTATAAAGAGATGGTGCGTTTTGTTACTGCATTATATAAAGCGTATGAAAGCTGTGATGCATCGTTGTTTGAAATTAATCCTGTATTAAAAACATCGGACAATAAAATTATAGCTGTTGACGCCAAAGTTAACCTCGATGAAAATGCTTTGTTCCGTCATGCAGATTATGCTGCCATGCGCGATAAGTCAGAAGAAGATGCAACAGAAGTTGAAGCCAGCGAGCATGATTTAAATTATGTAAAGTTAGATGGTAATGTAGGCTGTATGGTGAATGGTGCAGGCCTTGCCATGGCAACTATGGACATTATTAAATTAGCAGGTGGCGAACCGGCAAACTTTCTTGATATTGGAGGAACTGCAAATGCAGCCCGTGTAGAACAGGCATTCCGTATCATTCTGAAAGACCCAAATGTAAAAGCTATATTGGTAAATATTTTTGGAGGTATTGTGAGATGCGATAGAGTGGCTCAGGGAATTGTTGACGCTTATAATAATATAGGACAGATTCCTGTTCCGATTATTGTTCGCTTGCAGGGCACCAATGCCGAAGAAGCAAAAAAGATAATTGATCAGTCGGGACTAAAAGTGTTCTCAGCAATTTTATTAAAGGAGGCTGCACAATTGGTAAAAGAAAAGCTTGGATAATAGAATATGAAAGCCCTGTCAACCAAGCACAATTTTTTGGGTATTGAAGATGAAAAGTATTACAACTATGAATCTTCCAAATATGTTATTCAGCAAGTGCCTTACGAACATACAAGTTCCTATCTGGCAGGCTCCGACAAAGGGCCGGCTGCTATTGTAAAGGCTTCGCAGTATGTGGAATTGTATGACGAAGAGTTAGATGCAGAAACATATAAAACATGCGGCATAGCAACACTTAAAGCTCTTGATTTTAAAAACAAGACCAATAAAAAAGCAGTTGATTATATTGAGAAGGAAACGCTTGCGCTGCTTAACGACAATAAGTTTGTGGTTTCACTTGGTGCAGAGCATACGGTTACTTTAGGATTTGTGAAAGCACATATTCAGAAATTTAAAAATGTTTCAGTGCTTCAGATTGATGCCCATAGTGACTTGCGCGAATCTTATCACAACAATATATATTCTCATGCCAGTGTTATGAAAAGAATTTTCGATCTGGGATTGAATATAGTGCAGGCAGGTATAAGAGCACAGTGTATTGAAGAAGCACAATTAATAAAAAAGTCAAAACGACTGCATACTTATTATGCGCACAACATCAGAAAAGATGCGAAGTGGATTGATAAAGCAGTGAAAGATTTAAGTGAAAACGTTTATGTGACCATTGATGCAGATGGCTTTGATCCATCTGTAATACCGGCTGTTGGAACTGCAGAGCCAAATGGCTTATTTTGGAATGAAACATTAGAACTTCTTAAAAAAACTGCCAAAGAGAAAAACATTATCGGCTTTGATATTGTTGAATGTGCACCCACTAAGGGAAATATTTTATCAGAATATACATTAGCAAAACTCGCCTACAGGATAATAGGCTATATAGAAGCGGCAAGGAAAGAGTAGGTAATTAAAACAATAGTGTATGGAGAACAGGAAAATATCAAACAAGGGTTCTGCCACATTATTTCAGAACCGTTTACTTGAAAGACTGACACGTACAACTTTTTATTTTCCGGTAATTTTATTTTTGCTTGTCGGAGTTGCAACTGCGTTATATTGTTATCTAAGTTTAAAGATAAATGTATTCATCATCGTTGCACTTTTTGTTGCCGGCTTATTTGCATTTACACTTGTTGAATATCTGATACATCGTTTTGTTTTTCATTTCAATGCCAGCACACCGGGTCAGGAATTGCTGAAGTACAAGATTCATGGCGTGCATCACCACTTCCCAAAAGATAAAGACCGTTTAGCTATGCCACCATTCATGTCGCTAACATTGGCAGTGCTGTTTTTTTTATTGTACAAATGGCTATTTGGAAATTATGGTATTGCGCTGTTCTCCGGATTTGTAAGTGGCTATTCAGTCTATCTTATCATTCATTATGCTGTTCATCGTTACAGGCAGCCACGAAATTTTTTAAGCATACTTTGGAAACATCATAGCCTGCATCACTACCGTTCAGACAATTCAGCTTTCAGTGTTTCAAACCCTATGTGGGATTATATTTTCGGCACTATGCCGGATAAGAAAAGCATTCAGAAAGGGGATAAAGAAAAACTTCCTGATTCCTTGTAAAGTAATTTTCTGAATGTTTAGAAAAGGAAATTAGTCAAGTTTTAAAACAGCTAAGAAAGCCTGCTGTGGAATTTCTACACTACCTACCTGACGCATACGTTTCTTTCCCTCTTTTTGTTTTTCAAGAAGTTTTCTCTTTCTGGAAATATCACCACCATAACATTTTGCAGTAACATCTTTCCTGATAGCTTTTACTGTTTCGCGTGCAATAATTTTAGCACCTATACTTGCCTGAATTATAATTTCAAATTGCTGACGGGTAATCAGCTCTTTTAATTTTTCGCAAATCTTTTTGCCGAATGTATATGAGTGGTCGCGGTGAATCAATGCAGAAAGTGCATCAACAGGTTCGCCATTAAGTCTGATATCGAGCTTTACCAAATCACTGGTTTTGTATCCTATTGGATGATAATCAAACGAAGCATATCCTTTTGAAACAGATTTCAACTTGTCATAAAAATCAAAAACAATTTCTGCCAAGGGCATTTCAAACATCAGCTCCACACGGTCTGTTGTAAGGTAGTTTTGACCTATAATGACACCACGTTTGTTAATACATAAAGTCATGATGGCACCAATATATTCTGCCTTGGTAATAATCTGTGCTTTAATATAAGGCTCTTCAATATGATCCATTTTACTGGGATCCGGAAAGTCGCTTGGGTTGTGAATTTCATACACATCACCATTGGTAAGATACGATACATAAGAAACGTTAGGAACGGTTGTAATCACTGTCATGTTAAACTCGCGCTCCAATCTTTCCTGAATAATCTCCATGTGAAGCATTCCTAAAAAGCCACAACGGAAACCGAAGCCTAATGCTGCTGACGATTCGGGTTCAAAAACCAATGAGGCATCATTCAACTGAAGTTTTTCCATTGATGAGCGCAACTCCTCATAGTCTTCAGTATCTACAGGATATATTCCGGCAAATACCATAGGCTTAACATCTTCAAAACCGGAAATAGCTTCTGAACATGGGTTTTCCAAAGTTGTGATGGTATCACCAACTTTTACTTCTTTGGCATCTTTTATTCCTGTAATGATATAGCCAACATTACCTGTGCCTATAGTCTTTGCAGGTATCTTATCAAGTTTCAGAATACCAATTTCTTCAGCTATATAATTACTGTTGGTAGCAACAAATTTTACTTTGTCACCCGATTTCATTTCGCCTTCAATAACTTTAAAATATGCGATGATACCTCTGAAAGAATTATATACAGAATCAAAAATCAGTGCTTTAAGAGGAGCTTTTGGATTGCCTTTTGGTGCAGGAATACGATGTACAATTTCACGCAAAATATCATGAACGCCCATACCTGTTTTTCCACTGGCTGCCATAATCTCTTCACGTCTGCAACCTAACAAATCTACTATCTGATCTTTCACCAATTCAGGCTCTGCACTCGGAAGGTCAATTTTGTTTAAAACAGGGATAATTGTAAGGTCGTGTTCAAGCGCTAAATAAAGATTACTGATGGTTTGCGCCTGAATACCCTGTGCAGCATCAACAATTAATAATGCACCTTCGCAGGCAGCAATACTTCTTGATACTTCATAAGAAAAGTCAACGTGGCCGGGAGTATCTATCAGATTCAGTACATACTTTTTCCCATCTAAAGTATAGTCCATTTGAATGGCATGGCTCTTTATGGTGATGCCGCGTTCGCGTTCCAGATCCATATCATCAAGCACCTGTGCCTGCATCTGCTGCTTGCTTACAGTATTGGTATATTCAAGCAGACGGTCTGCAAGGGTGCTTTTGCCATGATCAATATGGGCAATGATGCAAAAATTTCTGATATTTTCCATTGGGCGGCAAAAATAGCTTTTTTAAGCCTTCATACCATGGTTTTTTAAAGTTTGGAAGACATATTTTTACAAATGAAAGATGCTTCTGTTTTCAGACTTTTGTCAGAATATTCAATAATGCTAAATCAAGATTAAAATAAGACAAATTATGGAAGAACTACGTTATCCGATAGGAAAATTTCAGTTGCCCGAAAATATTACTAAGTCGCAGTTTGATAGCTGGAAAAATGATATTGCCGGTTTGCCAAAAAAGGTGCAACAGTTAACAGATAGTTTTAAATCGCATCATTGGTCGCAAACGTACAGACAGGAAGGGTGGACAGCCTTACAGTTGGTGCATCACTTAGCTGATAGCCATATAAATTGTTTTATCCGTTTTAAGTGGGCATTGACTGAAGAAAATCCTACAATTAAAGCCTATGATGAAAAAGCATGGGCTAACCTTCCTGATGTGACTCAATCATCACCGGTGATTTCTATTCAACTACTTCATGCATTGCATCAGAGATGGATAAATCTTATCAATAATATGACCGAACAAGATTTTGAAAAAACTTTTTTTCATCCCATTCAACAAAAAACACATAGCCTGAAAGGCGCAGTTGGGCTTTATGCATGGCATGGAAATCATCACCTGGCACATTTGAAAATTATTGCTGATAAATAAATTTGTTAATGGTTTATTGCTGATGATTTTTGGTTTTTATTTGTGTTTATGAGGCAAAAACTCATTTCTTTTTCCATTCTTTTAATGATAGTGTTATTGTTGAATTTTTGCACTACGCAACAAAAGCAAACACTGCCATTGCTTTCATCCTATGCAAGTCTGAACGATACAGTAAAATATGTTGGCAAAGAAACCTGCCGTTCATGCCATGCCGATATTTACAATACGTTTATGCAAACGGGCATGGGCAAATCATTTGATGTTGCTTCCAAACAGAAAACATCAGCTAAATTTAGTCATGCAGTAATTTATGATAAGTATGAAAACTTTTACTACCATCCCTACTGGCAGAACGATTCATTGCACTTGCTAGAATTCAGACTTGAAAATGGCGATACTGTTTATAAGCACAATGAAGTTATTAGTTATATTATAGGGTCGGGTCAGCATACCAACTCACATATCATCAACACCAACGGTTATTTGAATCAGGCGCCTGCAACTTTTTATACACAAAGAGGTGAGTGGCATTTGCCTCCCGGATTTGAAGACGGCAACAACACACGTTTTTCACGAATAATCGGTTTGGAATGTATGAGTTGTCATAACAGTTATCCTGATTTTGTTTTGGGTTCAGAAAATAAATACAATAAAATAGAGAGTGGCATTAACTGCGAGCGTTGTCATGGCCCGGGCGAATATCATGTTCAGCAAAAACAGGCCGGTATATTGGTTGATACCGCTAAATCAATAGATTTTTCTATTGTGAACCCTGCCAAATTATCTGTTGACCTACAATTTGATGTATGTATGCGTTGTCATCTGCAAGGTAATGCTGTATTGAATAACAACAAATCATTTTTCGATTTTAAACCGGGCATGAAACTGAGTGATGTGATGAATGTGTTTGTTCCTGTTTATGAGGGTAATGGTAATGCACATATCATGGCATCGCATGCCGAAAGGCTTAAACAAAGCAGATGTTATATAGAAACAGCGAATAAAAATCATGCTAATCATCAATCATCTGAATTAAGACCGGGAAAGAATGCATTAACCTGTATTACCTGTCACAATCCGCATGTCAGTGTGCGGCAAACTAATGACGATCATTTCAATGCAGTTTGCAAAAATTGTCATCATACAGAAAATAGTTTGTGCACGGAGAAGTTAAGTGTTAGAGAAAAATCAAATGATAATTGCATTAGCTGTCACATGACATTTTCAGGCACATCAGATATTCCGCATGTCAGCATACACGATCATAAGATAAGTATTCCATCAAAAGACAACAAAGAGAATGAACATAAAGTGTTTAAGGGAATTTATTGTGTCAACAATCCCACGGCAGACAAGCAGAGTAGGGGAAGAGCCTTTATTGCTTATTTTGAGAGATATGGTTATGATATAAGTGTACTCGACTCTGCACTAAATTGTTTTTCAGATGCAGGAAATATGTCTCTCAAAGAAAACTTTAATGAATTAGTACAGATATATTTTCTGAAGAATGATTTTGCAAAAGTTGTTGCACTGACTTCGGCAATGCCTGATATGTTGAAGATGTTGAATAAAAAATCGTATTCTAACACACATGCCTGGACGGCCTATCGGATAGGTGCATCTTTTCAGGCAATTGGAAATATTGAAGCAGCATTGCCTTATTATCAACGTGCCGCAGTATTAGCCCCATACCATCTCGATATTTTAAATAAATATGCTACTGCACTTTCTATTGCAGGTAATGCTAAAGAGGCTCAGAAAATATATGAGTTTATTCTAAAAGAGTATCCAAAACATGTTTCAGCATTGACAAACCTTGGTTTTATTTTCCTCTCTGAAAAAAATGACCCACAACAAGCATTGACATATTATAGCAGAGCATTGGCACTTAATCCCGATTACGAACCTGCATTAATGAACATGGCAGGGCTAATGCATTTTATGAATAGAGACGGAGAGGCTGTTAAGTTTGTGCAGCGTATCTTGAAAATCAATCCCAGGAATGAAGGCGCACGACAACTATTAAACCAACTGAAATCAACATAAATGAAAAAAATACTTTTTTTAATTTTAACTTTACTTTTATTAGCAGGTGCTTTTGTTGCATATATCTTTTATCAAAGAGTATTTGCTCCCAATGTAAAGATTAAAGACAATAAATCTTTTTTATATATCAGAACAGGAAGTAATTTTAATCAGGTTGTAGATGAGTTGACATCGCAACAAATTTTAATCAATGCAGAATCATTCAAGTGGCTGGCAGAAAAAATGAATTATACAGAACGTGTAATTCCCGGGCGCTATGAGATAACTGACAATATGAACAACAGGCAGTTGTTGCAATTATTGCGCTCTGGAAAGCAGGTTCCCATTAAACTTACCTTTAATAATATCAGGACCAAGTCAGACCTTGCCTCTCGTATAAGTCATCAGATTGAAGCAGACAGTTTACAATTAATTGGTATGCTTAACGACAGTGTACTCTTAAAATCCGAATCGTTAAATAGTGAAAATGTTTTATGTCTGTTTATTCCCAACACTTATGAAATGTACTGGAATACTGATGCTGCTGATTTTTTCAAACGTATGAAGAAAGAATACGATAACTTTTGGACAGAGATACGAAAACAAAAAGCGGCAAAGCAAGAATTGACCCCTGTGCAGGTGAGCATATTGGCATCTATTGTTCAGTCAGAGACAAAGCAAAATGCAGAAAAACCTCGTGTGGCAGGAGTTTATCTTAACAGGCTCAGACAAAACTGGAAATTGGAGGCAGACCCAACACTTGTTTTTGCTTTAGGTGATTTTTCGATTAAACGTGTGCTGAATGAATATAAGACTATTGATTCGCCTTATAATACTTATAAATATTTTGGACTGCCTCCGGGTCCAATTTGTTTACCTGATATTTCAAGCATTGATGCTGTTCTCAATGCTGAAAGTCATCAGTATATGTATTTCTGCGCTCGTGAAGATATGAGTGGTTTTCATGCTTTTGCAAAGGATTATAATACGCACCTGCTCAATGCCAGACGCTATCAGGCTGAATTAAACAGACGTAACATTCGGAATTAATTCACTGTAAAACGGTATTTTTACGCCAATAAAATGAGAAAAGGGTTTTTAATTGTTGTTGCAGCACTTTTTATTGCTGCTGATGTTTCTGCCGATCAGGTGGCTGCACTACTTCGTGTAAAGCGTAGTGAGCAACCCGATTCACTTGGGTTTAATTTAGTTGAACAGATTACCAAAATAACCTATCAACTTATACAGCAGAACAAAATTAAATTGTGGGACTCACCATCTAAAGAAATTCAAATTACAGCTGCATCGTTACAGGAAATTGAACAAGCATCATCAACTTCATTTAAAGATGAGGATGTTATTTATGTATATGAAAGTTGGACTGAAGCTAAACGTGAAATTCAAACTAAAACAATAGGAATAAGTTTTTCAAACCGCGACAGCCGCAATCAGGAAGTATCCTACGGTTATGTTGACTATGTCGATTTAGCTCGCTATTTGAATGAGAAACCAGCGGAAGTAAATGCTAATGGTAACTATGGCGAAACACCTGCATTTTATCTCACAGCAAAAAAATTTAATTTCAGTTTGGTGCAGTTTAATAATAAAGTAATTCAGAGTGCAGATGAGTCTCAGAAGACATTAAGAGGTTTTATGGGAAGATCCCGATTTACTGTTCCACCATCAGATTTTAGTAATGAAGAGTCTAAGAACATTGTTTATTTAGTTGACAGAAAGCCCGGAGGAGATACTTTGTTATCGAACAATAGCAGTAGTTTTTTTAATGCAGTAGAGAATTACTTATTGACCAACAAAGAAGAGTTTTTTAATTTGGGTGGTGATAAGGTGCAAAATTTTGTTAGCGGCAAACAAAGCCTTAGGGTTACTTCAATTGAAGTGAATGAGGTATGGAAGAAAAGTAGTGGACGAATTTCTTATGAACCTAAGAGTATCCGTTTTTATGTTAATGATTCTGCATTAAATAGTATTCCACTTTCTGAAATGACTATGATGGATTTAGAAATCAATGGTCAGAAATTAGTCCTTGCCTTGCTTGATAAAAAATTTAATTTCACAATAACAAAAATTAATTCACAGGATATTGCACTAAGACAGGCTTTTGTTTATCTAAAAGCACTTCGTGAGTATCACTGGAATCAACTAACAGAATTTGTAAAATATTATTGAACATTATAAAAATTTATGGCAACAAAAATTAAATTCGGTACCGATGGATGGCGTGCAATCATTGCACAAGATTTTACAGTAGAAAATGTTACACGTGTAGCAGAAGCTACAGCACTGTGGCTAAAGGCAAAGGGTGGTAACCCTTCAGTAGTTGTAGGCAACGATTGTCGTTTTGCAGGAAATCTCTTTGCTGAGACTACTGCAAAAGTTTTATGTGCAAACGGAATTAAAGTGATGTTGGCACCGGATTTTGTTTCAACGCCCATGGTTTCGCTAGGTACATTACATTACAAAGCCGACTTGGGAATTATTCTAACAGCAAGTCACAATCCACCATCGTACAATGGATTTAAATTGAAAGGTTCTTATGGCGGACCGTTATTACCTGCACAGGTTTCGGAAATTGAAGATATGATAAAAGATGCTTCAACCATAGACACTTTAAAATTGTCTTTGGAAGATTTTACTGCGAAAGGATTGCTACAGATAGTTGACCTTGAAACAATGTATATCAACAAGGTTAAAGAAAACTTTGACCTTGACGCTATAAAAAAGAGTGGAATTAACTGGGCTTATGATGCCATGTATGGTGCTGGGCAGAATGTGATGAAAAAATTATTTCCTGAAATTACCTTGTTGCATTGCGACCATAATCCCGGATTTCATGGTCAGGCACCGGAGCCAATTCATAAAAACCTGACAGAGTTTTCGGAGTTGATAAAGAAGAGAGGTGATATTGGTTGCGGATTAGTTACTGATGGCGATGCCGACCGTATAGGACTTTATGATGATAAAGGAAATTTTGTTGACTCACATCACATCATTCTGCTGCTTATTCATTACCTGCATAAGTACAAAGGAATGAGTGGAAAAGTTTGTACGGCATTTTCTACCACACCTAAAGTGCAGACGCTATGTAAGCATTACGGTCTGCCCATTGACGTAGTTAAGATTGGTTTCAAATACATCTGCGAAATAATGATTAAAGAAGATGTATTGTTAGGTGGAGAAGAGTCCGGTGGTATTGCCATTAAAGGACATATTCCGGAACGTGATGGTATTTGGATGGGATTGGTAATTTGGGAGTTTATGGCTAAGTCAGGAAAATCACTGAATGAACTTATTAAAGAAGTATATGAAATAACCGGTCCATTTTCTTTCGAACGAAACGATCTTCATATCAAAGAAGAAGTTAAACAAAAAATTCTTGCAAACTGCCTTCAGAATAAATACGCACAGTTTGGCAATTACAAAGTACAACGTGTTGATGACCTTGACGGATTTAAATATTTCTTCGACAATACCAACAGCGAATGGCTGATGATCCGTGCCAGCGGAACAGAGCCTGTTCTCAGAACCTATGCAGAATCATCTTCCAGGGAAAAAGCATTTCAGATTTTAGATGCTTGTAAGCAGACACTGTTGGGGTAGTGCCATATATTACTTGCGTGAAGTGCTCAAAGTTATCTTGTAAGATTTTTTTACTAAACGTGCGTAAAGTTGTTTACTTAACGGCTGCCGTCTTACATAAATTACAGCAGACTTTGGGGGGTATTTAATTTTTTATAATTTAATAGAAAATTATACGCAAGTTCTAATCGGCTCAGGTTTTGAAATACGTTCTACTTTCATTTGTTCAAAAACTTATTAATTGCTTCAGTTCTATTCTGAACATGAAGCTTTTCATAAATTTTATGAATATGCTGTTTTACTGTTCCGGTACTAATGAAAAGTTGTTCTGATATTTCTTTATATAACAGTCCCTTTGCAAGTAATGTTAGAATTTCAGATTCACGTACACTTAAAATGGCATTTGTTTTTTGCCCAGGTTTAAATGAATTTATCACTTTTCGTGCTATAATTGGACTCATCGGTGAACCTCCATCGTACATCTCTTTAACTGCTTCCAGAAATTGTGCAGGTGTTGTTTTTTTTAGTAGATACCCACTTGCACCTGCTTGCAACGCATCAAATATTATTGTATCATCATCATAAACGGTAAAAATTAGAAACAATGGGTTACAGTTGTTTTTTATTAAATACTTAATTGCTTCTATTCCATTTATACCAGGTAGATTGATGTCCATTATCACAATTTCTGGATTTAACTCAGGAATTTTATCAATAGCATCTTCAGCATTGCCAAATGTGCCACAACATTTGAACTCACCTGAAAGATCCAAGACACTCTTAAATCCGTCTCTTATTTCATGTATGTCCTCAACAATGCATACCTTAATCATGTTGCAATATTAATTATTTGAGGGGTAAATTAGATATAACTTTTGTTAACTAAATTCGATTCTTGTGATAGTTCCTTTAGTAATTTCTGAAGTTACAAATACAGAACAGCCTATTTGCATTGCTCTTTTTTGAATGTTAATTAAACCATTCCCGTTTTTGTAATTAATATCATCGGGAGAAAATCCGATACCATTGTCTTTGATAGTTAGGTGATGCCTTTTTTCAATATAGTCGTATATAAGAATGATTTCGTTAGATTTAGAATGCTTAATGCTGTTGTGCAAAGTTTCTTTTATTATGAGAAATAAATTTCTTTTTTGCTCAGGACTAAGTGTATAATCAGAAATCTCTTGATTTAATTTAAAATTAAATATTTTTCCGTTTAATTCTATAATTTCCATCGTATATCGCTTTAAATAATGAATAAAGTCTGATAAACTGCTGCTTTCAGGATTCATGCTCCAGATTATTTGTCGCATTGAGTCAACAAGTTCATTTGATAACTCACTGATTCGTTTTATTTCAGTTTTTCCCTCGGTCTTTTGAAGAGCTAGTTCGCTCAGTAATCGTATGGTTGAAAGACCTGCACCTAAATCATCATGTAATTCTGAGGCTACTCTTTTTCTTTCATTATCCTGTGTGTTGATTATAGTTTGCAGTCTATCAATTTCATAGTTTTCTTTTATTTTATTCAATTGGCTCTCTATTATTATTTTTTCCTTAAATTGTATCTTTGACATATAGCTTAATCCTAGTGTAAAACAAATTACTTCCAATATTATACCTAATTGCATATATAACATATGGTAATTAATAAATGGATTTGCTGATGGATAATAAAATAATGATAGAATCATGGTTACCGTAGCACCGCTTACCATAAGTAAACTCCCTGTCGCTAAAATTTTTGACAGAGGACTTTTTATTAAAAAAGCACTAAGAATTATGATTATTGCAATTGGGGCCATTGTGATTCTGAAAATGTTATAGGCTTTATTTCGAATTTCGAAGAAATGATTTTGATATAAAAAAATATCAAAAATCAAATACGTGATGATTAGGTAGATTATTACCTGTATGGTTTTGTAAAGTATTGGAGAAATGTTTTTATAATCTACGAAACTTATTGCGAAAAAAAAATAAAACAGATAAGATAAAGTTTGCCAGGTAATATCTCGAAAGGGTTCTAATTGAAAAGAGTAGTAGGAGGTAACAGAATTGTCGTGATGACGTATAAAAAAGTATAAAAAAGTAAAAAGTAAATAAAGGAAATAGTATATGAAAACTTTTTTGTGATTAAGTGTAAAATAGACAATGGAAAACAACATCATACAAATTAAGACGCCTAATAAAACATTTAATGGTAAATGATAATATTTGTAAGTGAGTTTATCGCCTTGCATTAATTTAAAAAGAACATCTTCGGTTTTGGAGGAGCTTTCTGTGTTTATAAATAACAAAAGTTTGTTAAATGGCTTGTAGTGTCCAGATATATTTATCCATAGCTTATATGAAGAATTAGGCATAAAGGTTAATGGAAAGATAAAGGAATTGCTTTTTGTTACTACGTTTTTCAGATAATAATATTCTAGATCCCCTAACGATTCATTAAATAGGTAGATTGATGATGAAGGGAAGGCTCCTATATAAAAGTATCTGGTAGTTTTATGTGCTGAATTATTCTTCCATTCTGAATATATCCAGATGCCTTTTATAGATTTATCCTTAATAGTATAAGGTATATTAATCTTTACATCGGATTGTAATTTTGGAAAGAAATTCTGATCAGCAACTTGATTGAAGTGTAGTGTTAAACTTGAATCATAGAATAAGCTGCAACGAAAATAGGGTTCTTTCAAGTCATCAGATATCAGGTTTGACTCACCTACATTAGACTTAGTATATCCGTTACGGCTTAATATCAGACAAGTAAATATGAAGAAACAAATATGAGTGATTCGCATTTTTGTAATGCGAATGTAATTGAAAAAATAACAGGTAATGATTTCTCATTACCTGTTTCATTGAGTTAATTTTAATTAATTACTTGGAAACACGACTGTGTTGCCCCCTCCATGACTGTAAGTTTTAATATTGTCATTTGAACTGTCTGTACACTCTGTTATTGTATTGCCTGAGTCCACTTTTACAATATAATTATTTTCTGTTATGTTCAGATTTCCATGAACAGCGTCAAATGTACGTACAGCGCAGGCTTTATTCTGCTGTTCAAATAAGTAAACCGTTCTTGTTCCTCTGTTGGTAAAGGGAGGCCCCATTTGGGTGGAATTTGCGGTCATGGAAGATATATTAAATGTTGCCAGTATTGTGTTTTCACCTGATCGTGTCAACTGATTTGTAAAGGAATTATTTATAGGGCGGTTATTTGTTTCTCTCACACCCCAGTTTATAGGTGGGAGAGATATTGTTTTTTGACGCATAGGTCCAATGCTTGGGTCGTTTCCTGTTATCGGTTCTATGATAACCCCAGATGTGTTAAAAAAAGATTTACACCATTCTCCTGAAATTTGTTGGTATGTGTGACCGGCTGCGTCAGCCCAACTTCCTCCGATAATTTTAAATAATATTATTTCATTCATATTTTCCGGTGCTGGCTTTAAGTCAGGATTGATACAAGCGGATGGTAAATTTACTATATGTTGAGGTGTAATAAAATTTAGAATAGGACTCCATGTCATTGGGTCCATGTCTGTAGGGTGGTCAATTAATTTGCCATATCTGTAATATACTCTTTGTCCTGCAATAAACTTGTTGTTAGGAAAGGTGACACTTACTTTTTTTTCATTTTGATTAGATGTCGATGTTATAGTTGCTTTAAAGTTGGGTTTTTTTAAAACTGCGGCAAGCTGGCTTGATGCTAAATTTGGCAAACTAGAAAGATCGGACTGTGTAGTAGAGTAAAAAACATACATCTTAATGGCATTAGTACATATGGATGAAATACTAGCAGGTGGAGTTTTGAATACTTTAGTAGTACAGCTAACAATTAAGGACGGATTTAATGGGAAATCATCAGGGTCAACAGTGTTAATTGCAACAGGTGCTGCCATTAATGCTAAAATTCCAGATGCAGAACTACAGTCTATTTGGGCGGATGTAGTATGATTCATTAGCAGTATAAAAGCCATTACAGAGGTAAACAACTTTACTGAGAAATGTTTTTTTCTTATTTGTTTCATCTTAATATGTTTTAATTTGATTGTTATGAACTATTGCAAATGTTCAGCCCTTTTTTAAATAGTGCTATAGAACTTAAGTTAGTTTTTATATCATCGCATCAGACATGATATTCCTGCAATTGGTTGAAATGTTTTTCTTTTCCAGTTTTTCTCATATTCCATACGCATCCCGAAGTTTAGTAGTAAATTTTTACTGATTCGCCATTCACCGCCAAAAGAAATTGTAAATGGTGAAAGGGCTGTCCATTTTAATGTGCCTTCAATGATTTCAAAGTTGCCTTCACCGACAAAATCACTTTTATTGAAGGCGTCTTTTACGGTTTTTAATTGCCGTTTCTCCAATAAAAGTTCTGAGAAAAAATTGATAGATGGTGTACCATACCTAAAATTTATTCCATAGGAGTAAATTTTATTGCTTACTAATGAAGTTGCTGTAATTTCATTCCCTGTGTCTAAATCCTTGATTAAGAAATTTAATTGTTCATCATAAAATGATACTCTGAATAGGCCTGTAATAAGTATTTTGCTCCCTATTCCATATCCGGCATTAGTCCACATTGCCCATCCTGATTGTCGGTTTATTCGTACAGATTTTAATGTGCCAGCACTATCAGTTGAATAAGTCCATATTTTCCCAGCCGCAACATCTACAAACGAACTATTCCAATTTTCAGCATTAAATTCTGTTGCTCGCGAAGTAATTTCGTTTTTTCTGGATTGATTTAATAATGCAGCTTCGTTTTCCAGAAGTGAAATTTGCATTTTTAGGTCAGATCGTTTGCCAATATCTGTGGTTGTATCAATTGTACTTTTTAATAGTATCATCCTTTGCTGCCAATCTTCAAACTGAGTATTATATTTTTGCTCAATGTCTTTATAATAAACCTCACTTCTTAAGGCATCATATTTCCGGTATAGATTAAACTTTATAGCTCCTCCAATTCGTCTATCATTATTTTCTGCCTGTACGGTTCCTGCAGAAATATCTGTTGATGCTAGGGTTCGCATCACATAACTAGCCGAACGATATTTACTTAAATCTCTGCGGTTATAAATAATTTCCCATACTGGCTGACCTTGTACTGCAATGTTCGGATTTAACTTCCAGGATTTGAATGACCAATCTACTTTTAAATCTTTTACGTCTGAAGTTTTTGAAATTTGTGAGGAGCTTACTCCCATCATGTCGAAAATGGATGATGATGCCACGTTGATTTCACGGGGTGTGATTTTAGCAGGTGACTCTGTTTGGATTATTTGTGAATGAGCAAAGTTGTTTAAACAAAATAGAATTGATAAGAAAGAATAGAATTTACGCATAACTAATCAGATTAAATTATTGACAGTAAATGAGTAAAATTCGCACAGTAAGTTCTAATGTACAATATAACTTAGGTTAGTTTGTTTTCGGGTAATCTCTACTCACATACCAAAAATAGTTCATCGTGTGACATATAGTTTTTCAACTACACTTTGAGGAATACTTTTTTACGTTAAGTTGTTGAACGAATTATCTCTTGGTAGTCTTAGTGTGAAAATAGCAGAGTTTAACTATCTTAAAGTAGCTTTGATTTATAGTAATAAGACAAATTTTTCTGTACCAATGTTTTTCAACTTCTTGCCGATTTGAGATTTTGATTCTTGATAATTTTTGCAGTAAAACTCTGACATAAATATTGTTCTTTTATTGGTACTCATCAGCTGAATGTAAGCATAGAATTGTTATTCAGCAGGTGGAGGATCTGTCTTGCATCCCCATGTATTTCTGTGATTAGAAATGTTTTGTCATGACCACATCACCAAAGTTTCTTGTCTTGATTTTATCTTGTTCTATAGAAATTTTGATAGCCTTTGTTCTTAGTTCACCCTAGACAAACCAGATTTGAAAAATAGCACTTTAGGCATATTAGTTGAGATAATTATTATTGTGTTTATAGATTAATAATGTAATTCTGTCATGAATTGTCATTCGAAATTACAAAATCAGAAAACGTTTATTTATATCTTATTCAAATTTATTTTTGTAGGGTTTATTGTCCTTTTTAGTAATTCAGGTTTAGTAAAAATAAGCTAGTGCATAAATAGGGTGGCTCTATAAAAATGTGCCCGAGAGGAGACTCGAACTCCTACAGGTTTTACCCCACAGGCTTCTGAGACCTGCGTGTCTACCAATTTCACCACCCGGGCAAATATTTTTTCAGCAATTAGTTTAAGTGCCCGGGACGAGATTCGAACTCGTACACCTATTGGCGCCACCCCCTCAAGATGGTGCGTCTACCAATTTCGCCACCCGGGCATTATGGGCTGCAAAAGTAATAAATTTAACTTCTGTAATTTTAATCCCGCTGAATATTCCAATACACTATTGCATAGCAATGCTGCTTTCTGCACTTGAAATGTGTTCTTTATCTTTGCACTAATGTTTAATAAGTTTCATAACTCACTGAACACTCTTGCCGACCCATTGTGGATTGCAGGTCCATGCAGTGCCGAAGATGAGGAGCATCTGACTGAATTAGCTATCAGGCTAAAGATTAGCGGTGCACATATTTTGCGTGCCGGTGCTTGGAAACCTCGCACCCGACCCGGTGCCTTTGAAGGCTTTGGCGCTCCTGCATTGAAATGGATCAGAGCAGCAGGAGATGTTTCCGGCCTACCGGTTATTACCGAAGTGGCAAGCGCCAAACATGTGGAGCAGGCACTTGCTGCCGGCATTGATATGTTTTGGATTGGCGCACGTACAACTGTAAATCCATTTTTAATTCAGGAAATTGCTGATGCTTTAAAAGGTGTAGATATTCCTGTGTTTGTAAAGAATCCCGTCAACCCTGATGTAAAATTGTGGATGGGTGCCATCGAACGTTTTATGCAAAATGGAATTAGTAGAATTGCTTCTATTCATCGTGGTTTTTCTAGTTTCGAAAACAGTACATATAGAAATAAGCCCAATTGGGAATTAGCCATTGAACTCAGACGCTTGTTGCCCAACGTTCCCATTATTTGCGACCCAAGTCATATTAGCGGTGATGCTAATATGGTGCCAACACTGACACAAATTGCATTCGATTTACAGTATGATGGTGTGATGGTAGAAGTGCATTTAAATCCTGTAAAGGCATTGAGTGATGCAATGCAGCAAATCACACCTGAAGATTTTAGTCGTTTAAGAAAGCAGATTATTGTAAGACAACCTACGGCAAAGGATCCTGTTGAACTAAGTAAGCTGCACGATTTACGCGATCTGATTGATGAATTGGATAGTGAAATCATTGAAAAGATAGCGGGTAGAATGGAAGTGGCACGAAAAATAGGGCAGTATAAGGATCAGAATAATATGGCTATTCTGCAGTTAGATCGTTTTAAGGAAATTCTCAGAACAAGAACTGAAACAGGGTTACGAAACCAACTCACACCAGATTTTATTTTAAGATTATATAGCCTGATACATGAAGAGTCAATTGCGCAACAGGATAAGCAGATGACAAAACCGGAACTCAGAGCCTCATCAAAAGCAGAAAAACATTAGAGGGGTGATTAATTTTGCTGATAGTAGTTACGTCCTGACCCAAGGTAGAAAACAGGAGTTGATTGATTTTTTACAGGATTGTAATAATCAAAAGAGAAAAATATATGTGCTTTGTGATACGAATACTCAACAGCACTGTTTGCATTTGTTGCAGACATTGTTTCCGCAAACAAAATCTGCTTCTTTATATTGCATACAACAAGGAGAATCTTTTAAAACAATTGAAACGGTAACGGGATTCTGGAAGTTTCTTTTACAACAACAGGCTGATAAGCATACTGTGATTATAAATCTGGGTGGAGGTGTAATTACGGATTTAGGAGGCTTTGCGGCTTCTCTGTTTAAAAGAGGAGTTGATTTTATTCATGTTCCTACAACCTTGCTGGCAATGGTTGATGCTGCTATTGGAGGTAAGAATGGTGTAAATATTGATGGCTATAAAAATCAAAGTGGGAGTATTGTTTTGCCAAGATATGTTTATGTAGATACAGATTTTTTAGAGTCGCTTTCACAAGATGAAAAAGTCAATGGCTATGCAGAAATGATAAAACATGCACTTGTTGCCGATCAAGAATTTTATAAAGTACTTTCAGAGCAATGCAGTTTTGAAAAGTTACAAAGCATTGGAAAGGCTATTGCAATAAAACTAAGTATTGTTGCAATAGATCCATTTGAAAAGAAGGAACGTAAGTTGCTCAACTTTGGCCACACTATAGCTCATGCAATAGAGTCGTTATATTATTCGCAACAACAAGATATTTCACATGGTAAGGCAGTTGCTGCCGGGATAATTGTTGAATCTTACATCTCTAACAAAATGGGCTTTATTTCAGATGCTGAGCTAAAGCAAATCACTGACTTTATTCAATCACTGTTTAAGTTTGATGAAAAAGATATTGTTGTAGAAAAATTGTTGCCATTTATGATGGCTGATAAGAAAAACAAACAAGGGCAAATACGTTTCACATTGCTTGAGTCTATTGGTAAAGGTATTGTTGATATCGCTGTTCCGATTGCAATGATTGAAGAGGCATTGGTTTGGTTTTCTAAACAGGATTCAGGTTATGGCGTATAGAATTTCAAAAACTGACAGAAGTGTTGTAGGAGAAATTGTTGTTCCTGTTTCAAAGAGTGAAGCAGGGCGAGTTGCTATCATTAATGCTCTTAGAGGAATTAAACAGAATAGTGATTGTCATGCATCAGATACAGTTAAGTTGCAAGAACTGCTTTTTTCAGAAGAACAGATATTAGATGCAGCAGATGGCGGAACTACAGCCCGGTTTCTTATGGCTTACTGTGTTGTTAAGAATAAAACCGCTGTAATTACAGGAAGTCCTCGACTTCGGCAACGCCCAATGAGTGATTCTGTTGATTTGCTCAGGCAGATAGGAGCAGAGATTTCTTATTTAGAAGAAGAAGGTTTTCTTCCGATCAGAGTTCGGGCGGCAAAACTGAACTTTCCTGAAGTAGTTCAGACATCAGCAGAGAAGTCTTCTCAGCACATCAGTGCCTTGATGATGATTGCTCCTTTGTTTGGTAAAGATTTTACTATTGAACTGAATGGCATTTCAAGTTCATTGCCATATATTGAACTTACTGCGTATTTGATGCATCAGGCAGGCGTAAATGTGCTGATAACAGAGAATCGAATTCAGATAAATGGAAGATATAACAATAGCATACTTTCTGCCGGTGGTGACTGGAGCGCTGCCTCATATTTTTTTGAAACTGTTGCATTGGCTGATGATGCAGACATTACAATTAAAAATCTGAATATTCAGAGTAAGCAAGGTGATAAAATTATTGTCGAAATGATAAAGCCATTTGGCGTAGATACTTATGTTGAGAAGGATAAAATTATTCTAAGGAAACAAAAGAAAATGGTGCCTGATTATTTTACACAGAGTTTTTTACATTTTCCCGATATTGTATTAAGTATGGCAACTGTTTGTGGTGGACAAAATTGCAAAGCTGATTTACTACATCTACATAATTTAATTATTAAAGAATCTGACCGTGTTTCTGCCTTTCAAAGAGAGGCATATAAGTTAAACATCAAAACAGATTTCTGTGGTGGTTCAAAATTGAAAATCCTTGAAGAATCAAACCTCAAACCTTCAAAGCGTATTTTAAAAACCTACAACGATCACCGGTTGGTAATGGCTTTTGCACCATTAGCATTAAAGACAGGTGAGCTTTTTCTAGATGATATTTCCGGTGTCTCAAAATCGTTCCCAGATTATTTTGAGCAGATGAAATCTTTAGGATTTAATATAGAAGAAGTTTTTTGATTATTTCTTGTAAGCAACGGAGTATGGATTTACACCCAACTCGCATTTATATCCCGGAACCAACTCAAGCGTGTTCATGTCTATCTGAGTTAAATTTCCATTACGTCCTGCGCATGCGCCACTATGATGTGGTGCTTCACCATTTGCATCAACATTTCTGTTTGCTACATAAACAACACCTTTGTCATCATCAACAGCAACACCATGTGGCTGCGTTCCTGTATGTATCTTTTTGATTAAAGTTAAATTATTGTAATCTATCACTGCAACAGAACCGCGTTTTCCATTAATGATATCCTCAGTACATGTAACAAATAAATAGGGTTTCTTCAATGATAAAGAAAACTCCTGTGGTAAGGTGCCTACCGGAATATTTGCAAGCAATGTATGCGTGTTGGCATCAAAAACACGCACTTCATTGGTGGCATCGCATGAAATAAAATATTTTGAATAATCAGGAGAGAAAATTATTTCATGGCCGTTGAGTCCGCCTCCATAAGAATAAGTCTGAATATTACTGAGCCATTGCGGAAAATCTGATGGGCTTCCGATAGTATCCACAACATAATAAGTGCTTCCATTTTGATTGGTGATATAAAGTTTATCTCCTGTGCTGTTAAAAGCCATACCATGCGGGTAGGCTAAATTTATGATAGGTAAGGAGGTGAATGATGTCATCGGAAAATTTTCAAGATTCAACACTGCAATCCTGCCTGATGCACTCCAGTCAACACTATAAGCACGTTTACTGTCCGGTGAAATAACCAAGGTGCCCCACTGCCCGGGCATACCATTACTGAAATCAACCTGATCTACAAAGCTGTCATCAGAAGTTCTGTAGCGTTGTATGATTCCTGAACTAAAAAAAGCAATCAGAAAATATTTTTCATCCGGTGTAAGTCTGATCATGTGTGGTGCTTCAGTGAAGCCTGCAATATTTCCTACATCAAACCATTTCATCAATAATCCTGATGATTCATCAAGAACTGCAACCTGATCGCAAGCCTGATTGGAGATGTAAACTTTTTTTCTGTTGTCGTCTTGCGGAAAAATATCCTGACCACATGCATTTTTTGCTCCATTGATTATCCAGTTTTTTATGGTTGACACTTCGCTGTGAGAAAGTGATGTTTCATTGTATGGCATCTTTGGTTCATTTCCTGTAAATCCTAAATCAGAATAGATATTGCAGAAAGAAAATAATGTACTGTAATCTGCATTGCCCGGAATCACTACAGCACCTGCATCATTACCTTTAATCATAGAAGCCCAATTGGTGAGATTTAGTCCGCTTGCAGCAGAATTAGAAAGCGTGTTGTGGCATCCTGCTGTTGCACATTTGTTGCTGATGATGGCAGTAATTTCCGGTGGATATTGCGAGCAACTATCGGTTGGTGGTGCCACCTCATCCATTTTGTCCCATGTGCAAGATGTGAACGACAGCGAAAATGCCATCAGTGTTGTAAATAGAAAAAATCTCTTAGTCATGACGGATGATTATTTTTTTTGTAATATTATTGGATTGTGCAGCAATAGTTATTAAGTAAATGCCATTTGCAAATTTTTCTGTATTTAATAACGTGCTACGAGAAAAAGTGTTTTGTGAATGAATAATTCTTCCTGATAAATCAGTAAGGGTAATTTGTTTTTTCAAGCCATTGGCATCATCAGTATCAATTATCAGATGTGAGTTAGCAGGATTGGGATAAACATTAACCTGATAATCTGACAAGACATTATTAATAGCAAGTGGACATCCCGGCAATGAATTTGAATAGAACGATAATCCACCTGCCTGATTGCCTACAATTATTTCAGGAGAGCTATCATTATTCAGGTCGGCCATTGCGGGTGCAGCACGAGGTGGTTCATGAATTAAGTATGCATTATTACTAATCAGATGAAAAGTGCTTCCTGCAGTTGTGTTGATGCTGTCGTATAAAAACAAATCTCCACTTTCTGAACCAACAAGAAGCTTTAAAGTTCCATTGTCAGAAAATAAATGTGGTACGCTGTAGCCATAAAATGTCTGTGCTGTGTTGGTAACATTGATGTTGCCGAATGTAGGTGTTATGAGAGTAAAAATTGGTGTATTAACGGTTCCGGTATTCTGGAAGTAACTTATCTTACCGAATAATTCGCCTGAAATTAAATCTAAGAGTCCATCATTGTTGATGTCATAAAGTTGTGGGGTACTGTTGCTACCTACATCTAAATTCTGAAAATTAAATCCGCCTGTTGTTAAAGTATATTGAGGAATGTTTCCTGCGCCTGCTGTGTTGGTATAGTAATGAAAAGTGCCGTCTTCATTGCCAAGTAATAAATCGGCATCACCATCACCATCAAGGTCGCCAAAGGCAGGATAAATGTTTTTGTAATTATATTGCTGAAAAGAACCAAAGTTGTTTGACACCAGTGTAAACTCAGGACACTGTCCTGTGCTAGTATTTTTATACCAGGATAATGCAGCTTCATAGTGTGCAGGTCCACTTTGTGTGATAAAATAACCTTTGTTGCCAATAACAATATCTGTTTTTCCATCAGCATCAACATCAAAAAATACAGGCATTGAAGCAGTGCCTACATCAATCATTTCATCTGTAAGAAATTTATTTTTCACATATTGAAAATCGGGAGAAGTATTGCTTCCTGCATTATGATAATACCAGTTGTTATTCAGATTTTCTGATTGCGACTCTGTGCAGGACGAAACAATCATATCTGTTATGCCGTCATTATCTGCATCTAGCAAGTAGGCACTTGGAAATGTTACGTAATTTACCGGGCCGCCATTTGACGGAAATGATGTATCCTGCCAGTCAATACTGTCTGAAGCATTATTTGAAGCGCCATTATGCAGATAAAGTAAGTTGTCTCCTAATAAATCACCATTCAGCAAATCTGCATCACCATCACCATCATCATCAAATGCAATCATACATGTTCCTGAATGACGATTGGATAAAACATCAGCATTACCACTTGTTAAAGGAATTCTTGGTAAACCAAGTATGGCACTGTTGGCATTACTGCTTAGCGACATGTGTCCCCATTTTGAATTGACTTCAGACAAAACAAGTGTATCTGTTCTGTTGAATAATTCTTTTGCCATGTTTTCATGATACTCAATAAAGTTTGCCGAAATCTGAAATGTCAATACATCAAGGTCTCCATCGTTGTTGATGTCAAATAATACAGGTTGATTTACCGGTGCTACATAAAGACTTGTTGTAAAGCAATTGCCACCGGCATTCAGATAACAAGTTTGCAATCCTTGATATTGTAAACTAAATGTCAATATTCCTGTTGTGTTAGAGTCGTTGTGATATACATCAAAACCTGAAACTGAACGATTGTAAGTAAAAATATCTTCGCGACCATCGCCATCATAATCAACAAGAAGGCAAAAGTTTGTCATGTTTTGCGGAAAAAGTTTTTCGTAAAAAGGATCATAGCGATAGTCAATATCCCCTGCACTGCCATAATTGATAAAAGTTCTTATCTTAAAAACACCGGGATAGGTTGACTCCGATTGTTTTTCAAAGGCAAACAAATCTTTTTTGCCATCATTGTTCATGTCAATAGCCTGAAACATGGCAGAGTTAAAACCTCCTGCCCATGCATTGCGAAGCGGTTGACCATTTTTAATTACAATTGGCGATGTGTATTTTACGAAAGCCTGCGAAAATGCTGTTGTATTAATAAGCAGTAAAGAAAATAGAAAAACACAAAAATTTCTCATATTAAAATTTAACAATCTTATGTGAACTGAAGTGATTGCTCTCAGTTACTTGAAGAACATAAATACCTTTAGTTAATCCCTCAAGACTTATGTTATTAATATAACTTTGAAAAGAGCCTTCCATTACTACCTTGCCTGAAATATCGGATAGTTGATATTTGCCGTTATGCGGGTTGTTTTTATTCAACTCAAAAACAATATGATCTTTTGCAGGATTAGGATAGACTGTAATTTCTTTTTCAGGATGCAGGTTTTCTGCAATGCCTACCGGCAGGTTTTTTGAATAAATTGAAAGGCCACCTGCATAGCATCCAGTAATCACTTCGTCCATGCCGTCACCGTTAAGGTCGGCCATATCGAATGAAGTCTGATAAGGTTCGAATACTGAAAACATACTTGTTGAAACCTGATTAAATGTGCCGCCAAGGTTGCCATCAATGTTATCGTATTTTTGAATGTATCCGTTTTCATTTGAAACCAAAAGCTTCGACACACCGTTTTCTTTATAAAAATGTGGATAGCTGAATCCATAAAACGATTGTGCATTTCCAACAAATACATTGCCTAATTTATTGGTAACATAGGTAAATGTAGGATTGGTTGATGAGCCCGTATTCTGATAATAATAAATATACCCATATCGTTCACCGATGATAAGATCTAAGAGTCCATCATTATTAATATCAGCTAAAAAAGGAAAGCTGTTTGTTCCTACATCAATGTTCTGAAAGTTAAAACCATTAGGCGCAAGAGTGAATGTTGCAGGTGTTGTACCATTGTTCAAATAGTAGTGCAAAATACCATCTTTATCACCTAAAATCATATCATCATGACCATCACCGTTTAGGTCTCCAAATGTTGCATTTAATCCGGTTCTCCCTAATGAACGCAGGTTGTTGAAGTCGTCAGTCACAAATTCAAATTCAGGTAGTGCACCTGTAGTGATGTTATGATAATAAGATAATGCAGATTCATAATGACCGCTTGCCGAATCTTGAGTAAAGTATCCGAAGTTGCCTATTATCAAATCTTTTTTTCCGTCATTGTCAACATCAAAAAAGCGTACGTATGCACCTGAACCTACGTCAATCATTTCATCAGTAAGAAAACGTTTTTTTACAAACTGAAACTGATTGTTGGTGTTTGATCCAACATTTTTATAGAACCATGAGTTTTGATAATCTTCTGTCAGATATTCTGTACAACTAGAAACAATTAAATCTTTTGCACCATCATTATCGGCATCAAAATAAAAAGGCGCAGGGAATGTTTTATAAACTGCAGGAACATTATACGATGGAAAAAGTGTGTCCTGCAGGTGAATGGAATCACTCACTCCCGGAATGCCGCTGTTTTCAAGATAAAGCAGGTTGTTGCCAAGAATATCACCATTTATCAAGTCAAGGTCACCATCACCATCCTGATCATATCCTATCATGCAGGAGCCATTGTGACGTGGTGTTTTTATCAGTGAATCGGGTAGTGGTGGCGGTGCCAGAAAGAAACAATTATTAAAATCAAGAATAGCTGTATTGGAAACGGCACTTAAACCTACTTGTGCATAACACTGTCGCACCTGCCGATAGACTAAAGTGTCGCAACGGTTATAAAGTTCTTTTGCATAATTTTCGTGATACTCAATTGTGCCACCAAGCAATGTGAAAGTTAAAACATCCAAATCACCATCACCATTTACATCATGCAAAACAGGAATGTTAACATTGCTCACGTACAAGTTAGCATAAGCACCACCTAAAAATAAACTATGAACAAGAGGGTATGTTAAACTGAAAGAAAGATTATTTCCGGGAGTAACATCATTATGATAAACTTCCATACCACCTGAGTAGGAGTAAGTAAAAATATCTTCATTACCATCGCAATCATAGTCAACCAATATTACCCAGTCATGCAGATTTTGTGGAAAAAAACGCTCGTAAAATGGAGCATAGATATAATCAACCTGTCCTGCTGTTCCCTGATTGATAAAAGTTCTGATTTTATAGGAGCCCGGATAGGCTGCACCAAATTGTTTATCGAACATAAACAAATCCTTGATGCCATCATTGTTTAAATCAATGGTGCTGTAAAGTGGAGAGTTGATGCCACCTGACCAGGGATTTTTAAAAGCCTGACTATTGACAAACACCTTAGGCGAAGTGTACTTGCTGTAGTTCTGTGCATGAGTAGTATTGGCAGTTGCAAATACGATAAGGCAAAGCATGGCATGTCTTAAAACATGGCTGATGTTGTTGATTTTCATTTTCTGATATTGAGTCATGACCCTGAAAGGACATTCAAAAGTAGAAAAAAAATAGCGTCATAATCAGATTATTCACGAATTATTACAACTTTTGCATGAACATAAAATAGTCAGTCATGCCATCATTTGATATCGTTAATGAAATAGACATTCAGAAATTAGACAATGCCATTAATGTGGCAAAGAAGGAAATTGTTAACCGCTACGATTTTCATGGTTCTAAGACAGAAATTGATTTAGACAAGAAGGAAATGCAGTTAAAAATTGTTACTGAAGATCAGATGCGTATGGATGCTATTCGCGACATCATCATCAGCCGAAGCATGAAGCAAGGGGTTGACCCGAAATGTTTCGATTTTGGCAAAGAGCAGTATGCCTCCGGCAATATGGTTCGTAAAGATGTGAAAATAAAAAAAGGAATTGATAAGGAAACTGCCAAAACCATTGTGAAATATATTAAAGAAACAGGGATGAAGGTGCAGGCATCTATCATGGATGAGCAGGTGCGCGTTACAGGCAAAAAAATTGATGACTTGCAACAGGTTATTGCCGAAGTAAAAAACAAACCTGTGGAGTTGCCATTACAATATGTTAATTTCAGGTCGTGAGCAAGTTGTTGATTGTATTAGATTGAAAAATTTTATTCTGAAAAACAAATCAAAGAATTATGAAAAAGGTAACAGGTATTGGAGGTGTTTTTTTTAAGTGTAAAGACCCTAATAAAATGCGTGAATGGTATAAGCAAAATCTTGGATTAAAAACCAATCCTTACGGAGCGGTTTTCGAGTGGTTTCAGGGAGCCGATAACTCTAAAAAAGGTTTTACAACATGGAGCCCGTTTGATGATAAAACAAAATATTTTGAACCTTCATCAAAGGAATTTATGATTAACTACAGAGTTGAAAACATTGAGGCACTTGTTGCCGGGTTACGTAACTCAGGAGTAAATGTTGTTGATGAAATAGAAACCTACGATTACGGTAAATTTGTTCACATACTGGATCCGGAAGGAAATAAAATTGAACTATGGGAGCCCAATGATGTGGAGTATGAAAAGATGGGTAAGGAGATGAATAGTGAAACTACGAAGTGATTTTTATTGGCTAAGCCGTTCTTTCCTCTCTCTCAAAAAACTACTCTTTACTAACATCCTGCACACCCAGCAGGTCTTTGATTTTATTCATTTCATTTTGGATGCGTGCAACCGTGTTCGATAGTTTTGGATTTTGCAATCCCGTATCAGGCATTTCATTGCTGATGTAGTTTACAAATCGCCACACTTCTTTTACATCATTAATTTTTACCTCATAAGGTTTGTAGGCAGGATTCAATGATTTAAGCAATAATTTTTTATTGCTGCTGATGTGATTGTAAACTACTTTAAACACTATGCCATCATCGTGTGTGAGTATGATGTAGGCATTGCCATCTTTTATCTCCATCCAGTTTTCTACAAACTCTGCCGTAACAAACGATTTGTCCGGTATGGGCAGCATGCTGTCGCCACTAATCTGAAAGGTGCGGTATTTTCTGTCGTGCGAAAGGAAGGGCAGTTGAAATGTAGGTAGGTTGCGTATAAACTCCGGGTCGTTGTAGCCTGCAGTATATCCGGCTTTAGCTTTCACAGGCACCAACTCAATGTTTTCGCGGTTTCTGCTGTCAACCGTTGTTGCAAGAACCCTAAGCTTTGTGCCACGCACATAGGAGTCGTAGCCTAACTCCAGTTCGCGCAGTTGCAAGTCGCTGAGTTTACTCATGTCAACACGCAGCAAGGTGTCTATAGAAATTTTAAAATAATTAGAGAAATTTATCAGTGCCTCAACTGTAGGGTTGGCAATAGCGCCATTCTCATAGCTGTTTAATGTAGAGCGCGAAAATCCTAAGGCAAGTGATGCTACTTCCTGTGTACGCTTTTTGCGTTTGCGAAGTAGTTTTATGTTGGTGCAGAAATACATGTTATGTGGTTTAATGAATTTACTACAAATTTAATATACAGGCTATATAATAACCAAATGAATGATTGTAATAATGCCAAAAAAATATCTAAGCCTATCATTTACAGAATGCTATTTTTACACGCTCATAATTGTGCAATGAACAAAAAGCGAATAGCCATATTAGCATCGGGGTCGGGCACCAATGCCGAAAATATTGCTGCTTATTTTAAGAACAATGAATATGCAGAAGTGGCATTGATTCTCACCAATGTGGCAACGGCAGGTGTGATAGTACGCGCACAGAAGTTAAACATTCCTTGTCTTTTTATGGACAAAAAAACTGTTAGCGATGGCCGTCTGATGCTTGATTTGTTAAAGCAACATAGCATTGATTTGGTTGTGCTTGCCGGATACCTAAAGCTGATGCCTGCCGAAGTTGTTTCAACTTTTCAGCATCGCATGATAAATATTCATCCTGCATTGCTGCCACTTTTCGGAGGCAAAGGCATGTATGGTCACAACGTTCATGAGGCAGTGTTGCAGGCAGGTGTTGCAGAAACGGGCATAACCATTCACTACGTAAACAGCCGCTTTGACGAGGGTGAAATTATTTTTCAGAAAAGTATGCCTGTGCTACCTGACGACACGGCAGAGCGTATAGCGTCACGTATTCATCGTCTTGAATATGAGCATTACCCATCCGTAATTGAGCATTTGGCAAAGGGTTTATTTAAGGATAATTAACAAATCCGTATTCGATTATTTTTATTTCTTTGTCCGACTTTAAAAATAGTATGCAGTTTTGGCTGGTAAAATCAGAGCCGTTTAAATATTCGTGGGAGCAGTTTGTTGCCGATGGAAAAACATTTTGGGACGGTGTGCGCAACAACGCTGCACGGCTGCATTTACTTGCCATGAAAAAAGGCGATCAGGTTTTGTTTTATCACAGCAATGAAGGCCTTGCCGTTATGGGTATTGCTAAAGTTGAAAAGACAGCATATACCGATCCCACTGCTGACGATACACGTTGGGTAGGTGTGGAGTTGACACCATTCAAAGCATTGAAGAAGCCTGTAACATTGGCACAGGTAAAAGATGATGCACGGTTGAAAGATATTGCATTGGTGCGCATAGGCCGCCTGTCGGTAATGCCACTTAAAAAAGAAGAGTTTAATGTAATTTTAGAATTAAGTAAATAGTTTTTATGACGATAAAAAGATTTTTTTTAGCTGCTTTCTGTATGCTTGCCGTTTCTCTGGTAAATGCACAAACAGCCACCATCAAAGGGTTTGTTTATGCTGCAGAAAATGGTGAGCCTGTTCCCTTTGCAAGTGTTTTTCTGAAGGGAACAACCTTTGCCTCTTTTACAGACATTAACGGTTATTATTCCATGGTGAAAATTCCTCCAGGAAAATACCGCGTAATGGCAACAACATTAGGCTACGACACTGCTTTTGCAGATGTTGATCTTGTTGCCGATGAAATGGAAAACCGTAAATTAGTGATGAAGAAAAAAAATGTGGAGTTGAAACAGGTTGAGGTATCGGCAGAGAGACAAACAAAAAAAACAGAAGTTAAAATTGCAGTAGAGTCTGTAACACCTCAGGAAATTAAATCTCTGCCAAGTCTTGGTGCCGAAGGTGATTTGGTACAGTACATGCAGGTAGTGCCCGGTGTTGTAAGCAGTGGCGATCAGGGAGGGCAATTGTATATCCGCGGAGGAACTCCTGTACAAAACAAAGTGTTGCTCGATGGTATGGTCATCTACAATCCGTTTCATAGCATTGGCTTGTTTAGTGTGTTTGATACAGACATTTTAAAAAATACCGATGTTTATACTGCAGGTTTTGGTGCGCAATATGGTGGACGCATTTCATCAGTGATGGACATCACCACACGCGATGGAAATAAAAAACGTATTGGCGGAAAAGTTTCTGCAGGCACATTCCTTTCTAAAGTTTTGTTAGAAGGTCCGATAAAGAAAGCTAAAGACGAAAATGACGGAACAGCGTCTTTCATTCTTTCAGTAAAAAATTCCTACCTCGACCAGACTTCAAAAAGTATTTACAAATATGCTTCCGATGACGGCTTGCCGTATTCTTTCAATGATATTTATGGAAAAGTGGTTGTCAACAGTGCAAGCGGAAGTAAGGTTAGCTTTTTCGGATTTAATTTTCAAGATAAAGTAAATTACAGCAAGGTAGCAAAATACGACTGGAGTTCTTCCGGTGGTGGAATGAACTTTGTGTTGGTGCCCGGTGCATCAAAAGTATTGCTGCGTGGTAACCTCGCTTTCTCCAGCTATAAAATTAAGCTTACAGAAGCCGAAGAAAAACCACGCTCCAGCTTAGTGAATGGATTTAACATGGGCTTTAACTGGCTTTACTTTTTAAATAATGACGAAATTAATTATGGTATTGAAGTGCAAGGCTTCAAAACCGATTTCGAATATTTTAATTATGCCAAGAGACAAATCAATCAGACAGAAAACACTACTGAAATCGGAATCTTCTTTCGCTACAAAAAAATCATCAATAAACTCATCATTGATCCTTCCGTTCGCTTGCAGTATTATGCATCCATCTCTGAATTTTCTCCTGAACCTCGCCTTGGAATTAAATACAACCTGAGCGACAACATCAGACTTAAAGCTGCCGGTGGACTGTATGCTCAAAATCTTATTGCTGCCAACAGCGACCGCGATGTGGTAAACTTTTTCTATGGTTTCCTTTCTGCACCTGATGATTTACCTTCTGAGTTTGATGGAAAATCCGTTAAGAAAAAACTGCAGCTTGCACGTCATGCAGTTGTTGGTGTTGAATATGATATCAGCAAACATTTTGATATTAACATCGAAGGCTACATTAAAGATTTTAATCAGCTTACCAATATCAACCGCGACAAGGTTTATGATGACACTGCAAACAACTTCGACAAGCCCGACTCCGTTAAGAAAAGTTTTATCATCGAAAAAGGATTTACACAAGGTGTTGACGTTGTTTTGAAATATGAATACAGAAGAATGTATGCATGGCTCGTTTATTCTTTGGGATTCAGCACACGCAATACAGGCAACTACGAATATGCTCCACATTTCGACAGACGACATAATATCAATATCATCGGCTCTTATAAGTTAGGTAAAAAACTCGACTGGGAAGTTGATGCCCGCTGGAATTTCGGATCAGGTTTTCCTGTAACTTTAAATCAGGGATTTTATCCTTATCTCAATTTTCAGGATGGACTTGCTACTGACTATACTCAGAACAATGGCGAAATGGGTGTGCTCTACGGACCATTAAATGAGTCGCGATTACCGACCTATCATCGTCTCGATATTTCAATCAAGAAAATTTTCTATCTTGCCCGACACAGTGAGCTGGAAGTGGTGGCAAGTGTTGTCAATGTTTATAATCGTAAAAATGTGTTTTATGTTGATCGCATCAGACACAATGTGGTAAATCAATTGCCAATAATGCCATCATTGGGAGCATCGCTCACGTTTTAATTTTGCAATGTCATGCTGCGTATTTTATTGACAGGAAGTAATGGATTGCTGGGGCAGAAAATTGTTTATGCAGCTATAAAGCATAGCGACATACAACTGCTTGCAACTTCTAAAGGTGAAAACCGTTTGCATACAAAAGCAGGCTATGACTATGTTTCAATGGATATTACCAATGCTGATGAAGTAACTGCCATTGTTGAGAATTTTAAGCCGCATTGTATCATCAACACTGCTGCAATGACCAATGTTGATGCCTGCGAAAAAGATCAGGAAAATTGCTGGAAGATGAATGTAGAAGCAGTCAGGACAATGACTGAACTGTGTCAACTTCATGACATACATTTTATTCATCTGAGTACCGATTTTGTTTTTGATGGTGAAAAGGGCAACTACAGCGAAGAAGATGCCCCCAATCCGTTGAGTCATTATGCCCGCAGTAAATTTGAATCGGAAAAAGTTGTGCAGCAAGCAGAAATAGATTCTGCTATTTTACGTACAATCATCATTTATGGAGTAGTGGATGACAAGCAAAGAAGTAATGTTGTTATCTGGACAATAAACTCACTGCGTCAGCAAAAAAATATCAATGTCATCAGCGATCAGATGCGCTCACCTACACTTGCCGAAGATCTTGCTGATGCCTGCCTGCAGGCTGCATTAAAACGCGCAACAGGAATATATCATGTATCCGGCAGTGAAACTATGAGCATTCTTGAAATGGTAAACCGTACAGCAGATTTTTTTCAGCTGGATAAAAAATATATTCATCCCATCACTACTGCTCAACTCAATCAACCTGCAAAACGTCCTTTGCTAACAGGTTTTAATATTGATAAAGCAAAACGTGAATTAAACTTTCAGCCTCACACCTTGCAGCAAGGTTTGGAAATTGTAAAGAGTCAATTAGAAAATTAAGTCAGACTAAAAAGGATCTTCGTCAGGCATGTCGTTCATTTTTGAACCACGTGTGTAACGATTCTCTGCTTCAACATTCGGATTAGGTATTCTAACCTTATTGCTTTCATCAGTATAGCCATATATTGCTTTATCTTGTGGTGTCTGATTTTCTAGCTCACGGTCTTTAAACTTAGTATATTGACCAATAAAGGTGAGTTTAACGGTATTTAAAGAACCATTTCTGTTTTTGGCAATAATAATTTCTGCAGTATTTTTTGTTGAATGGCCTTCATCATCTACATCCATACCATAATATTCCGGGCGGTAAATAAACATTACCATATCAGCATCCTGCTCAATAGCTCCTGACTCACGAAGGTCGCTCAATTGCGGGCGCTTAGAAGCTGTTCCGCGCTTTTCTACTTCACGACTCAACTGCGACAAACAAATTATCGGAACTTCTAATTCTTTAGCTATAGCTTTTAATGAACGCGAAATGGTACTGATTTCCTGCTCACGGTTTCCATTACGATTGTCTGTTCCTGCCACCATCAATTGCATATAATCAATAATGATGAGTTGTACTTTCTTTTCTGCAACAAGTCTTCTGCACTTGGCACGAAGTTCAAAAACCGATAATGCCGGGGTATCATCAATAAAAATAGGTGCATCAGAAAGCGGAGCGATTTTGCTGTTTAGCTGTTGCCATTGATGTTCTGCAAGTTGCCCTTTTCTGATGGCTTCTGAAGTTATTTCTGCCTGTGAAGAAAGCAAACGGTTTACCAACTGAACACTTGACATCTCCAATGAGAAAAACGCAACCGGTCTGTTGAATTGTAATGCGGCATTGGCTGCTAACGATAGGGTAAAGGCTGTTTTTCCCATACCCGGTCTTGCAGCAACAATTATCAAATCAGATTTTTGCCATCCTGCTGTTATACGATCTAAGTCAGTAAAGCCACTTTCTACTCCTGTAATGCCTTGTGTTTGTTTTGATGCAATTTCTATTTCCCTAATGGCTTTGGTAATAAGAGAATTCATGTTTTCGTAATTTCTGCGAATGTTTCCTTCTGCAATTGAAAATAAATTTTTCTCTGCATCGTCCAGCATCTTCAAAACATCTGATGTGTCTTCATAAGCACTCTTTATAGTTTCACTCGAAATACGAATCAACTCACGCTGAATAAATTTTTGAAGGATAATCCGCGCATGATATTCAATGTTAGCCGCAGAAGCAATTCTGTTGGTCAACTGCGTAATATAAAATGCACCACCTACTAATTCTAAATCGCCTGATTTTTTCAAAGCATGTGTAACTGTTAAAATATCAATTGGCTCAGCTTTATGAAAAAGATCATGTATGACTTTAAATATTTTCTGATGTGCTTCTTTATAGAAAGCTTCTGTATGTAAAATATCTATAACAGCAGTGAGTGCATTTTTTTCAAGCATTAATGCGCCTAATACTGCTTCTTCCATATCCACAGCCTGTGGTGGAATTTTGCCTAATCCTAATGCAATCTGTTGATTTGTTAACGACTTGGGAGCTACTTTCTTTTTTGCACTCCTGCCTGCTTCCACATTTTCTTCCATGCAGCAAATTTAGTCAATTGCCACGCCCCCTTCTCCGAAAATATTTTTAAATAATTTTCAACACGTATTTAACAGAAAAATTTTGTATGCAAAAAAATTAATGAACTGATAATATAGTGATTTCTGTTCTTCTGTTTTTTGCCTTTCCTTCCTCAGTTGTATTATCTGACACAGGTTTTGTTTCTCCATAACCCCTGGAAATCAATCGCGATGCTTCAATGCCTGATGTAATAAGATAATCACAAACCGATTTTGCTCGCTTGTCAGACAACAGCATGTTTGCTTTGTCATCACCTACATTATCAGTATGCCCTCCAATTTCAAGTTTTGCAATGGCATTACTTTTAATAAAACTCACCAGTTTATTTAACTCTGTTTTTGATTCAGGTTTTAGTTCTGCAGAATTGGTGTCAAAGAAAATATTATTCAAAGCCATGGTGCTGCCATCTTTCACGGGTTTAAGTCTTACTATCAACTGCTTTGCATTTTTAATATCCGATGGTTTATCCATTTCAAAATGATCGGAGTAGAAAAGATATTTTCGCTTCGACACATTAAGCATATAATTTTTTCCATAAGGCAAGGTCACCATAAACTCTCCTGTGTTTTTGTCAGAATAAGATTCTACAACTGTCTTGCCCGATTCAATATCAATGATTTCAAATTTTGCATCGGCAGGTTTTTTTGTTTCATCATCATACACATATCCTATTGCATAACTCACAGGGTCTGGTTTAATTTTATCATACAAGTCGAAACTGTAAATATCCAAACCTCCTAATCCACCTTCTCTGTTGCTGCTGAAATAGGCTTTATCGCCCGAAGGACTTACAATCAATCCTGCTTCATTGGCAAATGTATTTATTGGATATCCTAAGTTTACTGCTTTGCCCCACTGACCATCAGCCTGGCGTTTACTCATAAAGATATCTGAGCCTCCCATGCCCGGCCATCCGTCAGAAACAAAATATAACGTTTGATTATCCGGGTGAATAAATACGGCTTCTTCTTTTCCTGCTGTGTTGATGTTGTTGTTTAGTTTCACCGGTGTACTCCATCCTTTTTCACTCACCTCACTCATAAAAATGTCCTGATCGTTGGTGCGGCTGTTGCTGCCACGAACAAAGTATAAGGTCTTGCCATCACTCGAAAAAGAAGGTTGCGATTCCCATGCACCTGTGTTCACTGGCGAGCCAAGATTGATTGGCTTTCCCCATACATCACCAAATTTTCTGGAGTAATAAATATCACATGAACCTTTACTTTCAGGTCGGTCACATGCCGTAAAAAATATCAGTTGGCCATCAGCACTGTATGATGGTGCTCCTTCATTTAACTCTGTATTTACCGGTGCACCCACATTTTTTGCCTTACCCCAACTGCTGTCCTGCTGCAAAGTGCTTATATAAAAATCTTCCTGCCATTCGTAAATATCGCTCTTAATCTTTCGTGTAAATAACATTCGTTTACTATCTACTGTAATAGAAGGAAAATATTCATCCATATCTGAATTTATACCTGCACCTGCATTTACCGGTGAAAAAGGTACAGGATGTTGCAGTGCATCTTTTGCAAATTCACAGGATGCTATCAGGTTTTTTGCTTCTTCTTTCTTGTCAGGTTTTGCAGTTTCCATTTTCACAAATTCATTGAAGTGAACCAATGCATCATCATATCTTCCTGATTCCAATTCATACCTTCCTAATGCATAAAAATTGTTTGGGAAAAAACGAGGGTTTATTGCAACAGCTTTTTTATAAGCTTCAATAGCGGCAGGTATGTTATTGTTGTCGGCTTGCAAATCGCCAAGAAGCATGTATGCTTCAATAAAATTCGGATCAGCTTTAATGGCATTTTCTGTTTCGGAAATTGCTTTGGCTGTCTGCCTCGAATCATAATATTTTAAAGCCTGTTCAATATTTTTCACAGCTCTTGACGAAGTTGAAGTATAGGTTTGTTTTTGTGCAAATGCTGCACTGACAAAAAATGCAAATATTAAAACCAAAAATTGTTTAATCATTACCTGATAATTTATTGCAAATATAAAAACAGAACGCACTTATTATATGAAAGTATGGTGTGAATCAGTGTGTCACAAAAATTATTTTATCAGAAACTGATATCGCCATTGAGTTGATAGTAGTTGTAATAGAATCAGAATACCGCATAAAAGTATTCAGAATGGTGATTTATGAGGAAGTTTTCTTATTACTTTTGAGTTTTAAAATGAAATTTTAAATGTTCTTATTTGAATACTTATGTTAATGATAATTCATTCAAATTAAAGTGACAAAGTCCAGTAATATTTATATTCCAAACAATGAAGTCGAAAAGACATTCATAAAATGTATTTGGCGACTTTCAGAATATGATATTCAGGAAAGAAAAGAAATTATCCTTCCCAAAGGTACAGTTGAAATTATTTTTAATTTTTCTGATAAAATCAACTACTTCAGTCCTTCATATAAAATTGAAAAATCACTACCTGATGTCTTTGTAAATGGAATTAATTTTAAGCCATTCGAACTTACTAAAACCAAACAACAAAAATTTCTGGGAGTACAATTGAACAGTATCGGGCTGCGATTACTTTTTAAAATTCCGTCTTTTGAGTTGAATAACATTGTTTGCGATGGAAATGATATTTGTAAACAACTCAGTAACCTTGCTAATGATTTAAATGGAGAGGAGGAATTTAGTCAACAGGTTAAAATTATTTTATCGTGGATTAGAAACACAGTTTCTTTTAATCAAATTAAGTATGCAACAAGCCGTGCTGAAAAGTTAACAAGTTGTATTTGTTATAATAATCTCACAGTAAAAAAGTTAAGTAAAGAAATAGGTTTGTCAGAACGCCAACTAAGCAGGTTCTCGAATGATTGGTTGGGGATGAGCACAGAACAATTTATTCATTACAGAAAGTATCTTAATTGCTTAAATCTGCTTCACCAATCAAAACAAAACCTCACAGCATTGGGCATGCAGGCAGGGTATTACGACCAATCACATTTTATTCATCAGTTTAAATCATTTACTGACATGACGCCCCGCCAATACAGAGAAGCAAAGACAGATTTGCCTGGACATATTTATTAAGCACATGGAATGTCCGAATTGTACAATTTTTATTTTTATTTCTTTTTGAATTTTGCTGTTAACTTTTTCTAAACAGCTAAATCATGATTTATAAATTCTCACTCATTGAAAAAATACTTTTGTCAAACGACATCATTCCGCATCCCTTTGCTGATGCATCCTTTTCCGTAGGGCTGTCTCTGGCGTTAGGAAGTGCTATAAAGCTGAAAATTGCAGATCAACTCTCTACAGACTTTAAAGAAGTGAGACAAATTGCAAAAGAAGCAAGTGTGAGTGAGGTAGGAGCAGAGTTGACTCTTGATTGTTTAGATGCTTTAGGATATGTTCAGAAGAAGGGTTCTCAGTATGCTTTCACAAAAAGAGGGTTTAAGAATTTGTCAACGCAATCTCCTGATAATTTCAGGTATTTTATTTTGTTCTGTGATAATTTGTATAAAGGTTATTTAAGCTTAGACGAAACTATTCGATTGGGTAAAAGTGCTAAGGCTGATTTATTGAGTATGACAGATTATGATTGGGAGTTGTTTTCGAGAGCAATGATTGATATTTCTAAAACGAATTATAAAGAAGTAGTGGGCAAAATTCCGGTTTCAAAGTCTGCAACAAAACTCCTTGACCTGGGCGGCTTGCATGGCTTATACAGTATTGAACTCTGTAAACGAAATCCAAGTCTTAAAGCAACTATTGTTGATTTGCCTCCGGTAAAGAAATATGCTGACGAATGTATTGCCAAGTATAATGCTTCAGGAAATGTTTCTTTTCTTCCTGCAGATTTTATGAAAGACGATATTCCAATGGGTGTTGATGTTATTCTCGCATTTAATATTATTCACGGTTTCAATCCTTCAGAGAATGAAATATTAGCAAAGAAGGTATTTGATTCACTGAATGCAGGAGGCATTTTTATTATTCTTGATCAGATTAAAGGTATTGGAGGAAACTCTCAGATGTCGAAGGCAACCACTTCTTATATGGCTTTAAATTTACTACATGAGGCAGGAGGAAAAACTTATTCCAAGTCAGAAATTGATATTTACACAAGTAAAGTTGGTTTCAGGAAGACAGAATTAAAAAAACTACATGCTCCGGGTTTTGGATTGATAATTTGCTATAAATAAGGAGATTTCTTAAGGTAAGTTATTTTACAGAAGGCTACTTCGTAAATGGTAATACCGTTAGTTGAAAAGATACAATTTGCGCTACTTTGATTGGGTTTTGAAATAAATTAATATTCATCACTAAAGCCAAACACAGGCTTTCTGGTTTTCCATTTGCCTTTGGTAAAGTCAGGAATGTTCATCACCTTGCCTCCTTGCGCAATTGATTTTTCACTTAATGGTGTAATAGAATACCATGTTGCCAAGTCATACACATCCATTGGAAATTCCACATTATTTTTAATGCATTCAATGAATGTATGTATCAGAAACCAATCCATGCCTCCATGCCCTGCGCCTTCGGCAAGATGTTCGTATCGTTTCCATAAAGGATGATCATATTCTTTTAACCATTTTTCTGAATTGTCCCATTTGTGCGAATGGTTCATTAAGCTCTCAAAGTAAATATGCCCCTGGTCAAAATCACCCCATCCAAAATCTTCCCAAAGTCCTTTTGTTCCCTGAACTTTAAAACCTAAATTATAAGGTCGTTGAAGACTGGTGTCATGTGTCAATAAAATTGTTTCACCATTTTCGCAGGCAATTTGTGTTGTTACCACATCACCCTCTTTAAATACAATCTTTGCATTAGGATGGTTTTCTCCACCCTTTGGATGATTTACAATATAATCATGTAAGCCTCTTGCTTTAGATGCAAAAGATGAAAGCCGCAGTAATCTATTACCACGGTTAATGTCCATCATCATTGCTACAGGGCCTAAGCCATGTGTGGGGTATAACTCTCCATTTCTTTTTATGTAATGTTCTGTCCTCCACCTTGCTTCACTGTAACCTTTAGTTCCGAATTCTACTCCTGAATTGTAAGGTGTAATACCATCATTAAACAACACGCCTCTCAAGTCATGTTTATAGCCACCTTCGCCATGAAGCAATTCTCCAAAAATTCCTTTTCTGACCATATTTAAAATAGCCATCACATCTCTGCGATAACAAACATTTTCCATAGCAAACAAAGGTGTGCCTGTTGCCTCATGTGTTTTTACATATTCCCAACATTCATTCAGGTTTAGGGCACCGCCAACTTCCATTCCTACTATTTTCTTGGCATACAAGGCTTCTACACCTTGCACTTTATGCCACTCCCACGGAGTAGAAATTAAAACAGCATCAATACCGGTATCATTCAACAGATTGCGGTAATCATATTCTCCATTTGAAAATTCCTTTGCAGTTGGCTTGTTATTTTTCGATAATATTTTTTGTGCTGCGGAAAGCATGATGGATTGCGGATCGGCAAATGCAATAATTTCTACATCATCTCTTTTTGCCAGAATTTCTAAATTACTCTGACCTCTGAGGCCAACACCTATTAAGCCTATTTTTACTTTTTTGCCTTTAAATGCAAGTGTAGATAAGGCAAATAAAGAATTAGGAATTAGTAATGTGCCAAATCCGGCTATTGAAGTTGTGCGTAAAAATTCTCGTCTGGAGGTGCTCATTGGATTTTATTTTTATTACTCACAAACTTAATAAAAACAACTTTTAAACTCAATGTTCAAAATCAAGCAGCAATAAAAAAAGCTGCTCTTGTGAAGCAGCTTTTTTTATCATTACTTATGTTTTTTAATTCACAGATATACGTTGTTTTTTCAAACCGTTTACTGTCTGCACCTCAAGCATGTAAATGCCTTTAGCCGGAGCATCAAGTTTTAAACGATAGGTTCCGTTTCCGGATGGTGTTAATTCTTTGTGCATCACAACAGCACCTTTAACATCAATTACACGTACCAAAACATTTTCTTTCAGGTCGCTTTGCGGTACAATCAATGTAAATTCTCCTTGTGATGGATTTGGGAACACCACTAAATTGTTGCTCGGTGTCATAACTTCTCTTATTCCTGTTGAAGTACATACTATCGGAAATATTGCATGTGCTACATTTAAATCCCATGAGTTAGTGGCGTCAGAATAAGCATACCAAGTGCCTGTACTAAATTGTTCATAAGCTGTGCCCGGAATGGTATTTCCATCTCTGCTGGTGTAAATAGCTAAGGTATCACCTGCATTATATGTGAAATGTACACCAACGTAATAATTACCAACGCCAATACTTACATTCGGATTAAAATCAATAATAGTTGGTAAAGTACCTGCTGCATCTGCAGCAATCTGATCGTAAGTAACATTTACGCTTCCAATTGCAGTTCCGGGCATACCACCGGTTCCGGTTGCATCCCAAACTCGAGCACTTGCCGTTTGTCCTGTACCTGATGATGTACCAACACCAAAGTAAATCAACGCACCATCTACAGTTGTATTAGGTGTTGTGTTGGAGTATTTGTCTGCTTTTGCTTGATCTGAATAGGTGTTTTGTCCTGAAACATATCCATTTGCTGGTGTAGTGCCGGCTAAATAAACAGTAGCTGTATCGCCTACTAAGTCAAAATTTGAAATAGTGTCGCATGTAGAAGTACCACCTGCTGTAACTACAATGTAGTTGTTCTTTGTAAGTGTATTGCTTCCATTTGAATTAGTTGCAGTTAAAGAAACATTATAAGTTCCTGCAGTCGCATAAACTATATTACTTGGATTTTGTGCTGTTGAGGATGATGGAGTTCCACCTGGGAATGACCATGACCACGATGTTGGTGAATTGCTGCTTTGATCAGTAAAGTTTACACTGCCACCGGGAGCAATAGTTGTTGTATTTGCAGTAAATTGTGCTGTTGGTCCAGCTGAAGGTGCGCTGCAACCTAGTGATGTTGCTAAGGGTGCACGGTATGTTCCGTTAGCCATTGCAATTTGCATTCTTGATTTTTGTCCTGCAGTAAACATATTCAGACATTTGTCATAACAGTAGTCCATATAGTTCATCCACATATCTCCATTTGGACCATTATTACATGTTACTAATGGAAAAGAAGGACATGGATAAGGCGGATTTTGTCCACCATAATTTGCAGTTTGTTGTGTTGGCGTGTCAGATACATAGTCATTTCCACAATTAGCATCGCCCCAAATATGACGCAGACCTAACCAGTGACCTATTTCATGCGTTGCTGTACGGCCTTTATTGTATAAAGCATCTAAGGTACCAACACGACCAAAAGATTTATACCAAACTACTACACCATCATTGGTGGCCGTACCGTAACTTCCTGTCAAACCTGTTAATGTACTGTTTAAAGGAAATGTAGCATGGCCAAGCAATTGATTCCCTGAAGCGGAATAATCAGGAACAACCCAAATATTTAAGTATTGTGTAGGATCCCAAATGGTTGCCGGTTTTATGGTGCCGTCAATATAGGTTTTTGTATATGGAGGTGCAGTCCAGCCTTGTGTATTTCTGTTAATACGATCAATTCCATTTGTAGGATTACCACTTGGATCACGTTGTGCCAAACAGAAGTTGATTTCGCAATCTGCAGCTACCGCACCAAACACAGAAGGAGTTGATGTGGTGTCAGGATTTTGTCTGCGGTAATCTTCATTCAAAACTGCAATCTGAGAATTAATTTGTGCATCGCTGATGTTTTGGTTTACACCCACATTGGTTCCATTATGAATTACGTGAACAACAACAGGAATGTTGTAAACCACCTGCATTTTATTTGCATTCGGCTCTTTCATTTTAGCGGCCATCCATGTTTCATATTCCAATGGAAGTTCACCGGTTCCGCATTGACGTTGTGTCATTGTCGGCTGCTCTTTGATATTGATGCCGGCTTTTCTTTGTGCATTAGCCGAAATAATTGTTGTTGCGGCTAATAATGTTAGTAAAACTTTTTTCATTAATAATGATTTTATAATTTTCAAATAAAAATTGAGACGGTAAATCTAAAAAAAAATCAAATTCGTGCAGCAAATTCAAAAACAAAATTTGAATTTATTTCGAATTATCTTTTCAATAAATTTTTTTCATCATTTTGTTGTTTACTACTGACTTTCAATTAAACATTTATGGTCGTTTTCTTCATTTTAAGGCTTGTTTTTCTCAACTTTGTGCCATGTTTAATCAGATAGGTTTAATAATTTATAAAGAATGGAAATTGGAGTGGCGCAACCGAGCCGCTATGGCCGGTCTTATGGTTTTTATTCTATCAGGTGTTTATATCAGTTATCTCAGTTTTAAGAAAATTGTAGATGTTTCGGCTTGGAATGCTTTGTTCTGGCTGCTTATTTTGTTTATGGCTGTAAATGCACTTGCAAAAAGCTTCATGGCAGAATCGCGTGGTCTTCAGTTATTCTATTATTCATTTCTGAATCCTTATGCCGTAATTTTAGGAAAGATAATTTATAATGGTTTGATGTTGTTTCTTTTCGGCATCATCACTTTTTTTATCTATGGAATTTTACTGGGTAATCCTGTGCAGGACATAGGCATGTTTATCCTTACTGTTTTATTAGGGTGCTTTGGAATTTCATCTGTGCTGACTATGATTTCCGCCATTGCATCCCGTGCAGGGCATCAGTCAAGCCTCATGGCAATTTTAGGTTTTCCTGTTTTATTGCCTTTGCTGATTGTTTTAATTCATCTTTCTAAAAATGCTATTGACGGTATTGATTTTTCAGTGAATTTAAAATACCTAACCATGCTAACAGCTTTGAATTTACTCGTACCTTCTTTAGCCTACATTTTATTTCCCTACCTTTGGCGCGAATAATTATCTTCATGTTGACATTAAAGTTCTTTTTTCATCATGCATAATGTCTGGAAAATTGCTTGTGTAGCATTGCTCTATTTTACACTTTTTGCAGGCTTCCTTATGCCTGTACCTGAGTTGCCTATCCTTAATGAGTCTATCAGAAATTTATATTTCCATGTAACTATGTGGTTTGCCATGATTATTCACATGGTAGTAACAATTGTTTACAGCATACGCTATTTATCAGGAGGAAAGATTCAGTATGATCTAAAAGCCGAACAGTATGCCATTACAGGAATGGTGTTTGGTATTGCAGGTTTAATTACCGGAATGATTTGGGCACGTTTCACTTGGGGTGCTTTTTGGGTTAACGATACCAAACTCAATGGTGCTGCTGCTGCCATGCTCATGTATGCAGCTTATTTTATTCTCAGACAATCAACAGAAGACGAAACCAAACGTGCCAAACTCAGTGCAGTATATTTAGTTTTTGCATTCCCACTGATGATGGCTTTCATATACATCCTGCCACGCATGACAGATTCACTTCATCCCGGCAATGGTGGCAACCCTGCTTTTGGACAATATGATCTTGACAATCAGATGCGACTGGTTTTTTATCCTGCAATTATCGGATGGACATTGCTTGGCGTATGGATAACATCTATTCGAATAAGAATTAAAAAATTATGGAATTCTCACGAAAACTAAAAATACTTTTTTCTGTTTTAATGTTGGTTGCAACAAATGTGTTTGCACAAACAGAAAGTGCACTTGACGAAACTTTCCGCAGCAATGGAAAGATTTATGTGGTAGTTGCAGTGCTTGCTGTGGTGTTAACAGTATTGTTTATTTACTTAATCAGTATTGACAGGAAATTGAAAAAGACAGAAGATAAATTGAAGAATAAAAATTAAAAAACAGACATGAAAAAATCTTATATCATAGCAATGGTGCTCATTGCAGTTGCATTTGCTGCTATTATCAGCACAGTGAGCGACTCCGGCACCTATGCCAATTTCACTGAGGCCTCATCACATGAAGGTAAGGTATTTCATGTGGTTGGTAAACTTAACCGCGATAAGCCTTATGAATACCATCCTGAAAAGAATGCCAATCTTTTTACTTTTTATCTTTATGATAACAATGGCAATGAAAGAAAAGTGTTGCTCAACAAAGCCAAGCCGCAAGACTTTGATAAGTCAGAGCAGATTGTAATTATTGGTAAAATGAAAGGCGAAGAGTTTATTGCTTCTGATATTTTGTTGAAGTGTCCAAGCAAGTACGCTGACGAAGCACAAAAGAGTTAAGTTGTTTTTAGCAGAACATAACTTTAGATAAGCAACAATCTTATTTATTTTTTCCGATTTTCGAAACGGCATAAACCTTCATCAAGATATTTAGTGTAGGTTTTTATGTCAGGTGTATAACCACGTGGTTCAGCAAGAATTTTTCCCTGATGATCTAATAAAACATAGTAAGGCTGCGAGTTAGTTTTGTAAACATTGGTTTGTAAATCGCTCCATTTATTACCGATAGTTCTTATTTTTTTACCTGTTGTTGCAGAAACATATTGTTTGTCTTCCGGTAGTTGCTCCTTGTCATCAACATAAAGTGAAATGAGCACATATTTATCCGAAAGCCTTTTCAGCACTTCAGGATCACTCCACACATTGTCTTCCATTTTACGGCAGTTAACACAACTCCATCCTGTAAAATCAACCATCACCGGCTTGCCTACAGTTTTAGCGTATGCCATACCTGCATCGTAATCATGATAGCAGTTTAAGTTATGTGGACAATGATTGCTTGATTTTTCTGTTACCCATTCTTTATAAAATTCAGGTGGAGGAAAGCCGCTGATCATTCTTAATGGTGCGCCCCATATTCCCGGAATCAGATACAATGTAAATGTTAATGATATGATGGCAAACATCAGTCGGGGTACAGTGATATGTTTTACATCGCTGTCATGCGAAAATTTTAATTTGCCTAATAAATAAAAGCCAAGCATACCAAAAATGATTACCCAGATGGCAATAAAAATTTCACGCTTCAAAAATTCCCAGTGATAAGCGAGGTCAACATTCGATAAAAATTTAAATGCCAATGCCAATTCAATAAAACCGAGTGTAACTTTTACAGTATTAAGCCATCCACCTGATTTAGGCATGGAGTTTAACCACCCCGGAAATGCAGAGAAAAGTCCAAATGGCAATGCAAGTGCCAAAGCAAATCCTGTCATTCCTATAATTGGACCTAAATAACTTCCATTGTGTGCAGCTTCTACTAACAGTGTGCCGATAATTGGTCCTGTACATGAGAATGAAACCAATGTCAAAGTAAATGCCATAAAGAAAATTCCTATCAATCCGCCACGGTCGGAGGCGCTGTCGGCTTTGTTAACTAACCAGCTTGGTAATACAATTTCAAATGCACCAAAGAATGAAAAAGCAAAAATCAGGAACACAATAAAAAATGTCATATTAAAAAAGACATTGCTTGCCATATCGTTGAGTGCATCACTACCTAATGTAACCGTGACTAAAAATCCAAGACCTACATAAATAATAATGATAGAAATAGAGTAGATTAATGCATTCATCAACCCCTTCTGACGTGAACCACTGCGCTTTGTAAAAAAACTTACTGTCATAGGTATCATCGGAAAAACGCAAGGTGTAAGTAAAGCTAAAAAGCCACCTAAAAATCCTGCAATAAAAATTCCGAGCATGCTTTTATCTGTGGCAGTTGATGTTGAGCCATCACCGCAGCCCGGTTCAAGTTCTGATACTTGTGCTACTTCTGTAAATACACTGTCGTTTTGTGCTGCTGCCGTTGCTGAATCAATATGTTCCGGTGGCATCACTGCCTGTGCAGTGTCTGTAACCACAGGTGTTGTATTGTTTACAGGAATTGCAAGTTCAGTTGTAGCACACGATTTTTTCTTGCCATCATTCAAATCAAATTTAAAGTCAACATCTGTTGGTGGCAGACATTTTTCATCATCACAAGCCATAAAGGTTACAAAACCTGTAATGCTGAATTTTTTTCTTGTGTTGATTTTTATTTTCTGCTTAAACTCTGTTTCACCATGAAAAAATTTCAGTTTCATCTGAAACTGCTGATCATATACTTCTTCGGCATGACCTTCTTTTACTTTGCCAACTGTAGTGTATTCAGGAGAATGATTAAAAGTAAAACTTGTGGGTATAGGCCCATCAGCACCATTGATGGTTTGAGAATAGATATGAAATTTATCTACCGTTACAGCTTTTAATATCAGCGTAGCTTCACAACTGTCTGTCTGTTCAACTCTGAAACTCCACTTGGCACCTTCAAAAATCTGCGCATTACTGCCTGTGCCGAAAAATAATATGATGGCAGTTAAAATAATTCTCAAACCTTGTTGCATAGTCAAATTTAACTTCACCGGATTAAAGCCCGGTTTTAAATGTGGCACAAAATAACAAAATCAAAGCATTGTGGAATGTAAGTTTTGTAACAAAGTCAGTTTATTTTGTCACCTCTGAGTAATCTGTAATGCCTTCGTGCTTCAGCAATGAATACGCTTGAAGGATATTTGTCTATAAACTGCTCATAAGTGCTTTTTGCCTTCTCAGTGTCCTTCAGATTGTTTTCATAAATGCCGCCAATTCTGAACAAAGCATCATCGGCCAATACTCCATCAGCATAATTTTTTACAATGTCGCTATAAAGCGTAATGGCTTTTTCAAAATCTCCTTTTGTCAAATAAATTCCAGCTTGTTTAAACCATACGTTGGCAGTAATTTTTCTTCCCGGATAAAGCACGAGAATGCTGTCTAATGTTTGCAATGCAAGATCATTTTTATGCTGAAATGCAAGTAATTCTGCACGTGAATAAATCTGCAGAGGCTCTGTTATAGAGTCGTCACCAATGTTATCAGAAATTAGCAGTGCAAGGTCAAGTGCATCGTTCGAAATCAGTTGCGAAGTAGCTTGTTTCAACACACTTAATTGTGCTTCTGCCCATTCAAATTCTCCCAGATAATAAGATAGTCGTGCATTGCGGAATTTAGCTTCGCGACCAATGGCATCGTGTTTAAAATCTTTGTCAACCTGCGAGTAGGTGAGCGATGCTTCCCATAAGTCGCTATCTAAAATCATTATGTCGCCCAATTCTAATTTTACCTCTGCAATATAGTTTGGCGATAGTGCAGGCATGGCAATTACCTCTTCAAGAATTTTACGTCCTTCGGCAACTTTATCAAGATAAAAAGCTTCTAATTGTGCATGTTTAACCATCAGTGGTGCAGTAATTGAATTTTTACCCAACTCCTGCAGTGCTTCCGTAAATTGTTTTTCTAATGCCAACAGTTCTGTTTGCGTGTAATGACTATCTGTTGTTTTTTCAAAGGCTGCACTAAGCATGGCAATTTTTGCTCTGATATAAAGCGGATGATTGCTTCCTTTTGCAACTATGTAATCAAAACATTTTTCTGCAACAGTCCATGCCTGGTTCGAAATACATATTTCGCCTAAAGAATAAATTCTGTTGCCCGTGTCACCGGTTTTTTTATCCAAAGCTTTGGCTTGAATATAAGCCGATTCAAAATCTTTTTCCTGCATAAAGAGCCAATACAAAAACTCACTGTAAATGAGTTGTGATGGCTCACGTTGAATTTTGCGAAGTAATGACAGCCGCAACAGATTAGCAAGATTTGAATCACTATCCTGACTTAGTTTGTATTGCAATACGGATTGTACATTAGCCTGAAACATGGTGTTTTCAGTCATGATGTCTAAGTATTCATCAATCATTTTCTGTGTTTCGCCTTTGCGGCCATACAACTCTGCAATATCAAAACCAAAGTTGTTGTCAGGCACTAAACTTCTTCCTTTCAGAAAAGTTTCCAATGCTAAGTCAGGTTTGCCATTCATGATAAAACTGTTGGCAACTGCGTAAATGTCACCTACGTCAGGGTGAAGGTTTTTTATGGCTGTTTCAAATTGCTTTTTTGCTTTTTCATTGTCGCCTTCCAATTCATACAACAAGCCCAAGTCAACATTGTATTTTCCTGCACCTGCACCACGTTTGGCCTGTTTTTTAATAAGCTTTTCTGCTTCTTTATAGTCTTTAATTTGTTTCAGACATTTCAGATAAGGCTCATAAGTGCCAAAGGGGTCAATGTTGTATTGCTTTTCATAATACACTGCTGCTTTATCAAACTCACCGGTTGATTCATATTGACGTGCCAGATCAAGATTATTTAATCCCTGTGCTGAAGTAAACAAACTCAGCAACATTACAGGCATTATTAAAAATGCTGATTTTTTTAAAAGCAGAAATAATCTTGTTGTAAACATGTTTAATCTATGCGGTCAAATCCTGTGTAGTGCTGTATGGCTTTGGGTATATGAATGTACTGTCCGTTATAATTGTTCTCTAAAAGTGCGGCTACAATTCTTGGCAATGCCAATGCACTTCCGTTTAATGTATGTGTCAATTGTGTTTTACCATCATTGCCTTTAAATCGTAATTTTAGTCTGTTACTCTGAAAACTTTCAAAATTAGAAACCGAACTCACTTCCAGCCATTTTTCCTGAGCAGCAGAAAACACTTCCAGGTCATAAGTAAGTGCAGATGCAAAACTCATATCACCACCACAAAGTTTTAAAACGCGATAAGGCAACTCTAATTGTTCTAACAGCGAACAAACATAGTCTTTCATTTCCTCCAACACTTTGTAACTGTTGTCAGGATGCTCAATGCGCACAATTTCTACTTTATCGAATTGATGTAAGCGGTTTAAACCACGTACATCTTTACCATAAGAGCCTGCTTCACGCCTGAAACAAGGAGTATAGGCAGTTAGTTTTTGTGGGAAATCACTCTCTTTTAAAATCGTATTTCTGTAGATATTGGTAATGGGCACTTCTGCTGTGGGTATCAGATAAAACTGATCTTCTGTAACAAAATACATCTGACCTTCTTTGTCGGGCAACTGACCGGTTCCGAATCCTGAATCCTGATTGACCAATATAGGGGGCTGCACTTCAAGATAGCCTGCAGCAACTGCTTTGTCCAGAAAAAAGTTGATTAATGCACGTTGCAGTCTGGCACCTTTGCCACTATAAACCGGAAAGCCTGCACCGGTTAGTTTTACACCTGTTTCAAAATCTATAAGGTCGTATTTTGTGCAAAGTTCCCAATGCGGAATTTTAGCTGTTAACTTCGGCAATCCCGTCACCGTAAATACAATGTCATTGTCGGCAGCAGATTTTCCGGGAGATACTTTTTCAGAGGGAATATTTGGCAATTTTACCAACTCATCCTGCAGCAGATTTTCTGTAGTTTCTAATTCTGCCTGAAGTTTTTTAGATGTTTCTTTTAATACAGCATTTTTTTCTTTCAGTTGTTCTGCATCATCTTTTTTTCCTGCTTTCATGGCAATGCCAATCTCTGATGCCATTTTATTTTGTTGCGCAAGACAGGCATCGTTTTCTTTTTGCAACTGCCGTCTTTTTTCATCCAATTGTAGAATTAATGCTACAATTTCAGAGGCAGAAAAGTTTTTAATGGCAAGATTTTTGATAATATTATCAGGATTTTCTCTTATTTTTGAAAGTTCTAACATAAACAGAATTAAGTCTGCAAAAGTAAATTATAACCATTAACATTAAACCAAAATTATTGCAGCAGTTAGATTGGGTGAAGGAAAAAGTGAGTAATCGGGCTAAACGTAGTTTGTAGATCTGCTTTGAAGTGCACCTCATGTTGTAGGGTAAATTCTATCAGAATAACTACTTTTATGATAGAAGTTTAAGGTTTTCGTCTTTCTAATGAAAAATGATGAATAACTGTTTGTTAATAATTTGTTGATGAGTATATTTGTCTTCTTAAATAATTACATAAAAACCAATCATTCAAATTAATATTCAAATCATGCAAAAGTTTTACTCATTTACAGTTTGTTTTGCCCTTGCATTTTTATGCAGTATCAGCAATTCATCAGGTCAGCTTGTCATTAATGAGTCTTTTAATGGTACAACTTTTCCGCCATTGGGATGGGGAACAGGTTACTCCGGAACAAGTTCCGATTTAGAAAACTATTGCGAGCGTGTTACAGTATCATCCAACCCTGTAGGAACACCTCCGGGAACACACAGTGGTGCAGGTATGGCACGCTATCGTTGCGGTTATATGACTCAAGCAGGTGAGAAAGCATATATTTCTTCGCGTGCATTGGATTTTACCAATATGCCCGTAGGTGGTACTACTGCAACTTTCTGGATGTATAGAGATGCTGTAAATACAGGATTTTTAGATAGTGTTACCGTTTATTTAAATGACTCCAATTTAATTGTTTATGATACTCCCGGAAATACCAATGGCGCGGCACTTCGATTAGCAATTCAACAGGTTGCACCTTTTGGCTTTGGAAATACAGTGCCCCGTTGGTGGAATACTAATCCAATTAGTGGTGCTGCAGGATGGTTTCAATATCAGGTAACAATTCCAAATATTCCTGTTGTTACCGTAGCCTCACAGCGATTTCTGATTTTTGTTTTTACCAACAGACATACTGCAGCTAGCGGTGGAAATATTTATATTGACGATATCTCTATCAATACCTACCCAAAGGCACAGGCGTATGTTTCTACAAAAATGTCTTTTCAGGGTACTGCATCAGTACCTCAAAACTCATTGAATAATTTAATTTATGGTGTTGAAGTGGTAATTGATGGCGGTGATGATGTAACTGCTAACAACTACTACACAGTTGACTCATTAAACTTTAGCTACATTGGCTCTACCAATGCCTGTGGCGATGCACAAAATGCTAAATTGTGGTGGACAGGTGGAACAGATGTGTTTAATGGTGTAGCCAATGCTATTCAGGTTGGTGCCACTATACCTACCTTATGTGCAACAAACTATTCTTTTTTTCCGGTAAACACTTTCAGACTCAACAATGGTAAAAACTATTTTTGGGTAACTTATGATATTAAACCCGTTGGAACATCCACACCGGGCAATTGTGTTGACGGTGAGTACAATATGATTCGTCTTACTAAAGGTGGCATACCTATGACCGGAACTCCTGTGCCCGGAACTTTGGCAGGTTGCCGGCCAATTGACGTGGCCTATTGTGGTGGTGCAACACCATCATACGGTGTAGGTACATCATGGCTTGGTGGTTCCTATACAAACAACGATTATGTAGCACAGGTTATACTTAATGGAGAGGTTGGATATCCCGTAATCAATAATGCATTAAACTGTTGTGGTCCTAATATTGCACCTTGGTGGGGTGGTCCGGCACCTTTCAGTGCCCACCCGCCCGATTACGAAAAATTCCCTGCCGTACCGGGAAAAACTACTGTGTTAATGGCAAATGGTATGACTTCCTATACCATTAGTTTAAAAGTAGGAACATGGTATAGTTCAAACTATATTGCAGCTTTTATTGACTTTAACCACGATGGTGTATTTACTACAGCAACAGAAAGAATTGCCATGTCACCTAATATGGCAGCTAATGGTACCTATACAACTACTTTCACAGTGCCAACAACTGCCTATATAGGTACGACAACTTTACGTGTGCGTGAAGTTTATGCAAACTCAAATATAGATGCTTGTGCTTATGGAACCTACGGTGAAACAGAAGATTATTCTGTTACTATAATTCCTACATGTAACTCATGGCCGGGCTTGGGTTATAATAAATTGTGGCTTGGTGGTTTTGATAATGATTGGGCTAACCCACTAAACTGGTGTCCTGCAAATCCGCCATTGATAACTGATAATGCACTTATACCAGGTAGCAGCCCTCACCGTCCTGTAATTAAAGAAGGTACTTTAGCTTATGCTAAAAAGTTAAGAATACAAGGTAATGATACGGTAACAGTTAATGTTTATAAAACAGGCCGCCTGACAGTTGCCGACTCATTAATTATTAACGACCCTGCAACAGTACTTAGAGTTAACTCGCAATTTACTGATACTGCCCGTATTTCAGTAGGTAATTTGTTGCCTACTATTCCACCATATTATCCGTTGAATGCAGCAGCTTTAAAACAGCGTTGTCAGTTAGTTTATACTTCCACTGAGTTAAGTTCTTATGGCATGATTACCGGTGATGAAATTGATTCCATATTCCTATTGGTGTCAAATTTTACAGCTCCAGCGAACGCATATACAAACTTCAGCATCAGATGGTACTATACCAGTGGAGGATTTTCTTATGGTGGAACTGCAGGAACCAATGCATTGGCTGCATTTGCAATTGGAACCACACCCAATTTAGTTTATACCAATCCATCGCTAAGTGTTCCGGCAACAGGTCAGTATAAATTTGGTTTGTTGACACCTATTCCTGTTAACCTTGGATATTCTTTGGTAATAGATATATGTTATGATCACGTCATAGGTGGTGGGCAGCAAACCTGGTACACTACAACAACTGGTACAAGACGTTATATGCAACTTTATGCAATTGCTCCTATCCCAAATGCATCTTGCGATTTTACTCCTACCATTCGTGCAATGGGTACAGCAAATGCTGCCGGAGTCACTACATTTAATCTTGGTGGATTTCTTCAGGGAAGCTTACCTCACCTTTCTGTAGGATTAGCTTTATCTAGTACTCCTGCTGGTATTTTCGCACCGGGCACTACAATTACAGGAATTGCAGGTTCAACTATAACCATTTCAACACCAACTATCGGTGCTATGACTGCTGCAACTCAGATATCTTTTAAGGTTAATGGTGCATTAAGCATAAATTCAGGTGATGGTAACTGTTCTACATCACAACGCCCCAACCTTACTTTTAAATACAAACGTAAATACACTACATTTATGGCCTATGTAGGTGGTCACTGGAACAACTCCGGTACATTTACAGCAGGGCAGAGCGATTTTACTTTTAATGGTGCCAACCCACAAAATATTGATGGTACCAATAACACAACTTTCATGGCAATGTCGGTAAGCAAGCCTGCTCTTATAGCGGTTAGATTAAATAGAGATGTAGTGGTTACAGATACACTAAATCTAACTCAAGGCAGATTACAACTTAATAGTGTTGCCCCAACTGCAATCCGCTCTTTGAGTTTAATGAGTAATACGGGTTCAACTACGGCATTAACTAGAAATACTGGTGTATTGATAGCAGAATCAAATCCACCAAACTATGGCAACTTCCGTTGGAAAATTGGAACACCTGCGGCTTATCCAACTACATTTACATTCCCGTTTGCTAACGCTGCAGGAACATACATTCCTGTTGACTATAAAGTAAATAATGGCGATGCTGATGTTACCTTAACAACTTATACAACAATACCTGCAAATACACCAATACCAACAGGCGTGTCAGATATTTATATGAACACCTGGTTTGCACCGCCATTTACAGATAACAGCCCCTATATGGTTGACCGTTTCTGGCAGATAAATGATGCAGGTACAGTTAGCAGCCGCGACCTTACATTAAACTGGACACCAACAGAGAATGCATCAGCAGGCTCGTCTCCTTATCGTGCACAGGTGTATAGTTCAAGTACTAATTGGGGTTATCCTTTTATCATCGGTCAGACAAATCCAACGGCAACATCAGTTTCTATTCCTGCAGCTACCTTCACAAACACATGGGCAGTTGTAAGAGAATTGCAACCGTTGCCTGTAGAATTACTTTCGTTTGAAGCTAAACCATATAAAGATCAGGAAGTAGTTTGTAACTGGACAACAGCTACAGAATTAAACAACGATTTCTTTACTGTTGAACGCAGCAGCGATGGCCGTAACTTCGAAAAAGTGGGTACGGTAAAAGGTGCCGGTAATTCAACGCAACAACACGACTATAAATTTATTGATACTAAACCTTACAGAGGGGTTTCTTTCTACAGACTGAAACAGACAGACTTTAACGGTAAGTCTGAGTCGTTTGAGAAAGTAGCTGTAAACTTGAGTTTGCCTGCAACACCAATAAGTGTTTATCCTGTTCCTGCTAACGAATATGTAGTATTCAGTGTTGACAGAAATCAGAATCTCGAAAATGCAGTATTGTATGTTTATGACTTTACAGGACGTGCATTGATTCAGAAAAAAGTAGCAGAACTTAAAGGTACAGGAACCAATATCTTTATCCTACCTGTAAATACTTTAATCAATGGTTTGTATCATTTCGATTTAAAAGTTGAGGGAGCTTCATTAGGAAACGGTAAATTTATTGTAGAGAAATAATTTTTTAAAAGACAAAGTGCCCGTAAGTATGATAAGTAAACAAACACTGTCATTCTTACGGGCACTTGCCGTTAATAACAACCGTGAGTGGTTTGCTGCAAATCATCACAAGTACGAGGGTGCTAAAGAAGATTTTAATAATTACCTCAAACAAACGCTAACGGAATTGGCGAAGTACGATGTTTTGCTCAAAAGCCTTGAACCCAAAGATTGTGTTTTCAGAATTTATCGCGACATACGTTTTTCGCCCGATAAAACACCTTATAAAACAAATCTGGGTGCAGCTATCAATGCCGGAGGTAAAAGAGTAGAAACTGCAGGAGCCTATCTGCACATTCAGCTTGGCAACAAGTCGTTTTTTGCCGGTGGACGGTGGATGCCTGATAGGGAAACTTTACGAAAAATAAGGCAGGAAATTGACTACAATACCGGAGAGTTTAAAGCTATTTTGAATGATAAAAACTTTAAAAAGTATTTCGGTACATTGGAAGATATAGCGCTTAAAAAAGCACCTAAAGACTATCCAAAAGACCATCCGGAAATAGCATTGCTTAGATACACAAGTTACATTGCCTCCATGCCATTGGCAGATTCATTAATCACGTCTGATAAAGGAATAAAAGAAATTGGTAAAGCTTATAAAGCATTGATGCCATTGCTGCATTTCCTGAATCGGGCTTTAGATTAGTTTGCAGCAACCGTTCTCATTTTTTGAGAAACAATTCTGATTATGTAAGTCATGATGATGAGTAGGCAGGCCATCAATATCCATAACGTATTGTAACCGAAGTTGGCTATGGTTTGTGTAGCAAGAATTGGCAAGGCTGTTTGTGCCGAACTCCATGCCATAGAGTATAATGCTGCATATTGTCCGCGACTGGCAACAGAACTTTTTAAATTCATATAAGAATTCATGAATGGCATTGCAAGCATTTCTGAAAAGGAAACCAATACAATAATAAAAGTGAATGCTGCAAAACCACCAATAAAAGGAAGGCAAAGGTAAGTCGCTGCAAGCAGAAGTCCGCCAATTGATATTGTACGGTAAAGGTTCCATCGTTTTTCTATGCGATAAACCAAAATCATTTCTACAACGGCAACTATTAATCCGTTAAACATCATCAGTAAACCAATCTGTCTTTCGCTCAGGTGATGAATGTCTTTATAAAATAAAGGCATGGTTATAAAAAACTGAAAGAAACAAAGTGCATAGATAAAAGCAGCTACAATAAAATAAAGATAAATTTTGTCTTTGTAAGGAGAAGCAATTTGCTGTGTTTGGCTTTTGCCGAGCACATGATGCACCTTTTTATTATGCAGCATAAATAGTGTAAATGTTGCAGCGGCAATACAAAAACATCCATTTGTATAAAATAAATAATCGTAACTTATAGAAGCTAAAAAACCACCAAGAACAGGCCCTACTGAGAAACCAAGGTTTATAGCTAATCTGTTTATTGAAATGGAGCGTGTGTAGTTTTCCGGCTTACTATAAAAAGCAATTGCTGTCATGTTGGCCGGACGATATGATTCACTAAAAATACTTAGAAAAAAGAATGAAATACATAAATATAAATAGGAGTGAATAAAAGGGATGAGCATAAATAAGCAACCACCTGTAAATAAACTAATGAGCATTACAGGACGGTAGCCAATTATGTCTGTCAGTTTACCACCGGTAAAAGCACCTGTAAAACTTCCTGCACCAAAACATGCCATCACCACACCGGTTTGTTGCACTGTAAGTCCTAGTTTTTCTGTCAGATACACTGAGAGGAAAAAGATTACCATAGTACCGCTTCTGTTTATGAGCATCACTGCGGAAAGCAACCACACATCGCGCGAAATGCCTCCATAGGCACCGGAAAAAAGTGATTTAACACGTTGCAACATGCGGCAAAATTGAAAGAAGTTGCCTTGCAAAGCAAGAAGAATAAAAATACTTATACACTGCTTTATTTAATGTAATTTTGTGGCATTCCAATTCAATCGGTTTATTATGAAGGTAGCAATTATTATGGGCAGCAAGTCAGACCTTGAAGTCATGCAGCAGGCAGCACAGGTGCTTGCCGATTTTCAGGTAGAACATCATATTCAGATTGTTTCGGCACATCGTACACCGGAGTTAATGGTACAATTCTCAAAAGAAGCTTATGACAAAGATTTTCGTGTCATCATAGCAGGGGCGGGGGGAGCAGCTCATCTTCCGGGTATGGTTGCATCATTAACAGCACTTCCTGTCATTGGTGTTCCAGTAAAGTCGAGCAATAGTATTGATGGATGGGACTCTATTCTTTCAATATTGCAAATGCCAAACGGAGTTCCTGTGGCTACCGTTGCCCTGAATGCCGCACAGAATGCAGGTTTGCTAGCCATTCAGATTTTAGCGACATCTGATAATGCACTTTATAGAAAACTTGAGGCCTATAAGCAGTCGTTAAGAGATAAGGTTATCCGATCCAATGAAGGACTGTGATTTTTAATAAAATTTTGCTGACAGGAGCTTCGATTGCAGCCTCCGGTCATTGAAATACATCTATATAGACCTCCAACTGATTTTTTTATTGGTTATAAGTTTTTAAATTGTTGAAATATAACTTTATTAACTAATGCATTATCAATAGATTGAAGATGATGATTGAATAGTTTCAAGGACAATTAAAAATATTTTCAATAACCATTTGCTAATAAAAAATCCTTTTCTATTTTTGCGTTCCCTTTTTTGAAGGGTAAAGTGTGTTCATTGACATCGTGGATTAATGGCGTAATAACTTCTGAAGCAGATTAGTAAATAAGTAATTTGTTTGGGAATCATTGATATTTAAGAGGCCGATGTAGCTCAGTTGGCCAGAGCTACTGATTTGTAATCAGTGGGTCGGGGGTTCGAATCCCTCCATCGGCTCTTTTTTATTTATACATTTTCAGTTTGTCAACAATTGGCTAAGGTAAAACTGAACATTATCGGGGAGTTACCAGAGTGGCCAAATGGGACAGACTGTAAATCTGTTGTCTTATGACTTCGGTGGTTCGAATCCACCACTCCCCACCAATGAAGCCGGCAAATAACAAGCGGAAGTAGCTCATTTGGTAGAGCGATAGCCTTCCAAGCTATAGGTGGCGGGTTCGAGCCCCGTCTTCCGCTCAAAAGGTCTGGGTTCGATCCCGATAGTTATCGGGACCGTCTTCCGCTCAAAAGGTCTGGGTTCGAGTTGAAACTTACGAATTGAAGTTATAATGGCTCACCTAATATTGGGAATTATGTACAAGGAATTTAGAAGCCGTTGTAGCTCAGTGGTAGAGCACTTCCTTGGTAAGGAAGAGGTCGTGAGTTCAATTCTCATCAACGGCTCAAAGAAGTTTGAGCGTTGATTTGAGTGCCCCAAAAAATATGGGTGTGAGTTCAACCCCGATAGCTATCGGGAGTCAACGGTTCAAATACTATGAATTATAGAGATAGAAAATACAGACGCACATTAATCAACTTTGAAATGAATTTAAAGTTAACAATTATTAATTATATATATCTCACAAATCAATTATTTAAGTAACCTGTTTATTAAATAAAAAAATGGCTAAAGAAAAATTTGATCGTTCCAAACCACACGTAAATATTGGAACTATTGGTCACGTTGACCACGGAAAGACCACCTTGACCGCTGCAATCACAACTGTGTTGGCAAATAAAGGTCTGGCAGAATTGCGTTCATTCGATTCTATCGACAACGCTCCTGAAGAAAAAGAACGCGGTATTACTATCAATACTTCGCACGTTGAGTACCAAACAGAAAACCGTCACTATGCACACGTTGACTGTCCCGGTCACGCTGACTATGTAAAGAACATGGTAACAGGTGCTGCACAGATGGACGGTGCCATTCTTGTAGTTGCTGCAACTGATGGACCAATGCCTCAAACGCGTGAGCACATCCTGCTTGCACGTCAGGTAGGTGTACCTAAGATTGTTGTTTTTATGAATAAAGTTGACATGGTTGACGATCCTGAATTGTTAGACCTTGTTGAAATGGAAATCCGCGAACTTTTGTCGTTCTATGAATTTGATGGTAACAACACACCAATCATTCGTGGTTCTGCATTAGGTGGATTGAATGCTGATGCTAAATGGGTAGATAAAATTATGGAATTGATGGCAGCAGTAGATACCTACATTCCAATTCCTCCTCGTCAGGTTGACCTTCCATTCCTTATGCCGGTTGAAGACGTGTTCTCAATTACAGGTCGTGGAACTGTTGCTACCGGTCGTATTGAAAGAGGTGTTATCAACTCAAACGATACGGTTGAAATTATCGGTATGCAAGATAAAAAGCTTACTTCAACTGTTACAGGTGTGGAAATGTTCCGCAAGATTCTTGACAGAGGTGAAGCAGGTGATAACGTTGGTTTGTTGTTACGCGGTATTGAAAAAACTGACATCCGCAGAGGTATGGTAGTTGCAAAGCCAGGCTCAATTACTCCACACACTGAGTTTAAAGCAGAAATCTACGTTCTTAAGAAAGAAGAAGGTGGACGTCACACACCATTCCATAACAAATACCGTCCACAGTTCTACTTACGTACAACTGATGTAACCGGTGAAATCGTACTTCCTGAAGGACGTGAGATGGTTATGCCTGGTGATAACGTTACTATCACAGTTAAATTAATTGTTCCTGTGGCAATGGACAAAGGTCTTCGTTTCGCTATCCGCGAAGGTGGACGTACTGTAGGTGCCGGTCAGGTTACTGAGATAATTAAATAATTGTATTGGAACAGTCAGCCCCGTTATGCGGGGCTGGCGAAAACCAATACACGGAAGCAACGGCTTTCGCAGGAGAACGGTTTAATTATCTATCATAAATTACGAGTGTAGTTCAAGGGTAGAATAGCGGTCTCCAAAACCGTTGATGGGAGTTCGAATCTCTCCACTCGTGCAGAGGAAGATTGAAGGTAAAATAGAAATTGCAATACTTGACAATATGTATTGTTTTAAAAATAGAACAGAAACTGGTAAAGCAGTTTAAACAATAAAACTGATGAATAAAATCAGAGCATACGTACGGGAATCTTATCTTGAATTAACAACCAAGGTAACCTGGCCAACATGGGCCGAATTGCAAAATAGTGCAATCATTGTACTTGTTGCTTCGCTCATTATCGGACTGATTATATTTTTCATGGACTTCCTTTCACAAGGTATCATGAATATATTATATAAAATGTTTTAATCGTGAATCTGATGACCGATACAGGAAAGAAGTGGTATGTGATTCGTGCTATCAGCGGCAAGGAAAAGAAAGTGAAGCAATATATAGAATCAGAAATAAGTCGTTTAGGCCTTTCTGATTATGTTGCTCAGGTGCTTATCCCAACTGAAAAAGTGTATCAGATTAAAGACGGTAAAAAAATAAGTAAAGAAAGAAGTTATCTGCCCGGTTATGTGTTGATTGAAGCCAATCTTGTAGGAGAAATACCTCACATTATAGAAAATGTAACAGGCGTTATCAGCTTTTTAGGTTCTAAAGGCGAGGCACCAGCACCATTACGTCAGTCGGAAGTAAACAGAATATTAGGTAAAGTTGATGAACTGGCAGATTCGGAAGAAGTGTTGAATATTCCGTTTGTAGTTGGAGAAACAGTGAAAGTAACTGATGGTCCGTTTAACAGCTTCTCAGGTGTGATTGAAGAGGTTCATGAAGACAAGAAAAAACTTAAGGTTATGGTGAAAATTTTCGGCAGAAAAACACCACTTGAGTTAAGTTATATGCAAGTAGAAAAAGAATAAAAATCAATAAGCCGTGCTGTGCTGAAAAGAGTAAGTGATTTAGCTTCCTTATCACCAACTCCGAACAAAACAAACGGTAATTAAAATCAAAAAAATACCATGGCAAAAGAAATAGGAGCCCTCATTAAATTGCAAGTAAAAGGTGGAGCAGCAAATCCTGCCCCTCCGATTGGTCCTGCATTAGGTGCTAAGGGTGTTAACATTATGGAGTTTTGTAAGCAGTTCAATGCTCGCACTCAGGATCAGGCCGGAAAAGTGTTACCTGTAATTATTACTGTATATACCGATAAGTCATTTGAATTTATAATCAAACGTCCACCGGTATCAATACAATTGATGGAAGCAGCCAAGATTAAAACTGGGTCTGCTGAATCGAATCGTAAAAAAGCTGGATCGGTTAAGTGGGAACAAGTAAAAGCTATTGCTGAAGATAAAATGCCTGACTTAAATTGCTTTACCATTGAATCTGCTATGAGCATGGTTGCAGGTACTGCACGTAGTCTTGGTATTACAATTGAAGGGCAAAAGCCTTATTAATTACTGCCGGACAACAAAGGTTGTTCAGCATGATTTGAAAAAGTAAATTAACAGAAGGAGTTTCGGTTTATAAACGGAACGTTATCACTTCACAAATTATATAAAATGGCAAAACTGACAAAAAACCAGAAGTTGGTTAATGCGAAGTACGACAGTGAAAAATCATATACACTGCAGGATGCTTCTAAGATTGTTAAAGACATCACGTTTACAAAGTTTGATGCATCAGTTGATCTGAGCATTAGATTAGGCGTTGATCCACGTAAAGCAAATCAGATGGTTCGTGGCATCGTTACCCTGCCGCATGGAACAGGAAAGACTGTAAAAGTATTGGTGCTTTGCACACCCGACAAAGAAGCAGAAGCAAAAGCTGCCGGTGCCGATTATGTTGGATTGGATGAGTATATCACCAAAATCGAACAAGGTTGGGTTGATATGGATGTGGTAATTACCATGCCTGCAGTAATGGCTAAGGTAGGTAAATTAGGTCGTGTATTAGGTCCTCGTAACCTTATGCCAAATCCAAAGACAGGAACTGTTACTACTGATGTAGGTAAAGCTGTGACTGAAGTTAAGGGCGGTAAGATTGATTTTAAAGTTGACAAAACAGGAATCATTCATGCATCAGTTGGTAAAGTATCATTTGAGCCGAACAAACTTTTTGAAAACGCCAATGAGTTGCTTCAGAGTATTATCAAATTAAAACCATCATCAGCAAAAGGTACTTATCTGAGAAGTGTTTCAATGAGCAGTACAATGAGTCCCGGTGTTAAGGTGGATACAAAATCAATTGCAGGTCAATAATCATATATAAATTATTCAACAAATGACAAGAGAAGAAAAAAATATAGAAATAGATAGCCTGGCACAACAGTTCAGCGAGTTTCCAAACTTCTACATTACTAATGTAGAGAGCCTGAACAGTGATAAAACATCTAAGCTGCGCAGACTTTGTTACAGCAGAAATGTAAAACTGCGTGTAGCAAAAAATAACCTCATCAAGAAGGCATTACAAAAGTTGGATCCAACTGCTTATGATACGTTGATTCCTGCATTAAAAGGTACTTCGGCAATTATGTTCAGTGAAGTATCAAACGTGCCTGCAAAACTTATAAAAGAGTTCAGAGCAAAAGACAGCGTTCCTGCAATAAAAGCTGCATGGATTGATTCATCAATCTTTGTTGGCGACAATCAGTTAGAGGTATTAGCAAATCTGAAATCTAAGAATGAACTTATTGCAGAGGTTATTGCATTACTTCAGTCACCTGCTAAAAATGTGGTTTCACAACTTACATCTGGCGGCAGCAAACTGGCAGGTATATTAAAAACATTAGAAGAGAAAGGTTCTTAAGCTTCCACCTTTGAATCTTAAACTATAGTACAATTCAAATAAACATTTAAAACAATTAAAATTAAATAAAATGGCAGATTTAAATGCATTCGCAGAACAGTTGGTAAACCTGACAGTAAAAGAAGTTCAGGAACTTTCAACCATTCTAAAAGACAAATACGGTATTGAGCCTGCTGCTGCAGCACCAGTTATGATGGCCGGTGGCGGTGGCGGTGGCGCAGCTGCTGCTGAAGAAAAAACATCTTTTGATGTAATTCTTAAGTCAGGTGGTAATGCAAAACTGGCAGTAGTAAAGCTGGTAAAAGAATTGAGCGGACTTGGCTTGAAAGAAGCTAAAGACTTAGTTGATGGCGCTCCAAAACCGGTTAAAGAAGGTGTTTCTAAGGAAGAAGCAAATTCTATCAAGCAACAACTTGAAGAAGCCGGAGCTGAAGTTGAGATCAAGTAATACCTCGGTTTAAAAAATCATAGGCCTTTTCCAAATGGGGAAGGCCTATACCCCTTTTACAGCCTCTGCAATTGCACAGGCTTTTAGTACAACAAGGATTGAAATCAATATAAAAACAAATACACTTGGCTGCAATCACATCAACGCCAGATAAAGGCGGTTCAAAAAGAATAAACTTCTCTAAGAATAAAAACTTAATTGATTATCCTGACTTTCTCGACATTCAGTTGAAATCGTTTCAGGATTTTTTCCAGATCGAAACAACATCTGACAACCGTCAGAATGAAGGTCTTTATAAAGTATTCGCAGAAAACTTTCCGATAACGGATTCACGAAATAATTTTGTGCTTGAGTTTCTCGATTATTTTATTGACCCGCCAAGATATTCTATTCAGGAATGTCTTGAAAGAGGACTCACACACAGTGTACCTCTAAAAGCTAAATTAAAATTGTACTGTACCGACCCTGAGCATGAGGATTTCGAAACAATTGTTCAGGATGTTTACTTAGGTACAATTCCGTACATGACACCAAAGGGAACCTTTGTGATTAATGGTGCAGAACGCGTTATTGTTTCGCAGTTGCACCGTTCACCGGGAGTATTTTTCGGACAAAGCCGTCATGCTAACGGAACAAAACTTTATTCAGCACGTGTAATTCCTTTCAAAGGATCGTGGATTGAATTTGCAACAGACATTAACAGTGTCATGTATGCGTACATTGACCGTAAAAAGAAGTTTCCGGTTACCACATTGTTGCGTGCAATAGGTTTTGAAAGCGATAAACAGATTCTTGAAATTTTCGGACTTGCTGACGAGATTAAAGTAAGCAAATCAGGATTAAAATCACATGTTGGCCGTAAGTTAGCTGCACGTGTTCTTAAATCGTGGGTTGAAGATTTTGTGGATGAAGATACCGGTGAAGTAGTTTCTATCGAGCGTAATGAAATTATTCTTGAGCGTGAAACCTTCCTTGAAGATCATCACATTGACCTGATTATTGAAGCCGGAGTAAAATCCATTATCCTTCATAAAGAAGATGGCAACTCTGCTGACTATGCAATTATTTACAACACGCTGCAGAAAGATACTTCCAACTCTGAAAAAGAAGCGGTTGAACATATCTATCGTCAGTTGCGTAATGCAGAACCACCGGATGAGGAAACAGCACGTGGTATCATCGAAAAACTTTTCTTCTCTGATAAGAGATATGATTTAGGTGAAGTAGGTCGTTACCGTATCAATAAAAAACTTAACCTCAATACACCTGAAGATGTGAAGGTGCTTACTAAAGAGGATATTATTTTAATCATAAAGTACCTCATTCAGCTTATCAACTCTAAAGCTGATGTGGATGATATTGATCACTTATCAAACAGACGTGTACGTACAGTTGGCGAACAATTATATTCTCAGTTTGGTGTAGGTTTATCGCGTATGGCTCGTACCATCCGTGAGCGTATGAACGTTCGCGACAACGAAGTGTTTACGCCTGCTGATTTGATTAATGCAAAAACATTGTCTTCAGTAATCAATTCATTCTTCGGAACCAATCAGTTGTCACAGTTTATGGATCAAACAAATCCGTTGGCTGAGATTACGCATAAAAGAAGGCTCTCTGCCCTTGGACCCGGAGGTCTTTCGCGCGAGCGTGCAGGTTTCGAGGTACGTGACGTTCACTATACACATTACGGACGTTTGTGTACCATTGAAACACCTGAAGGACCAAACATCGGTTTGATTTCTTCACTCTGTGTTTTCGCAAAAATCAACAATCTTGGATTCATTGAAACACCTTATCGTGTAATCGAAAACGGAAAAGTGGATTTGAATCGTCCTCCTGTATTTTTAACTGCAGAAGAAGAAGATAATAAAGTAATTGCACAGGCAAATGCACATATTGATGCAACAGGAAACTTCCTTGATGCACGTGTTAAAGCACGTTATGAAGGTGACTTCCCTGAAGTAGATCCTGAGCATCTGCACCTGATGGACGTAGCACCTAATCAGATTGCATCTATTGCAGCATCATTGATTCCTTTCCTTGAACATGATGATGCAAACCGTGCACTGATGGGTTCAAACATGCAACGGCAGGCTGTGCCGTTGATGCGCCCGGAAGCCCCTGTTGTTGGAACAGGACTTGAAGGTCAGGTGGTGCGCGACTCACGTGTGCTCATCAATGCGCAACATGATGGGGTAGTTGAATATGTAGATGCCAATGAAATTCGTGTTCGCAGCATTCTTTCAGAAGATGAAAAACTGTTGAGCTTTAGTGATGAGATTGAAGTTTATAATCTGATAAAATTCCAGAAGACAAATCAAAGCACTTGTATTAACCTTAAGCCTATTGTTAGAAAAGGGGAGAAGGTTAGAGCAGGACAGGTATTGTGCGAAGGTTATGCAACCAAAGACGGTGAATTGGCCTTAGGACGTAACCTTAAAGTTGCTTTCATGCCCTGGAAAGGAAATAACTTTGAAGATGCTATTGTGATTTCTGAGCGTGTTGTACGCGAAGATATTTTCACTTCGCTGCACGTTGACGAATATACTCTTGAAGTTCGTGACACCAAGCGTGGTCTTGAAGAACTTACTGCAGATATTCCAAACGTTAGTGAAGAAGCAACCCGCGACCTTGATGATAACGGATTGATTCGTGTTGGTGCAGAAGTGAAAGAAGGAGATATCATTATCGGAAAAATCACACCAAAAGGAGAAACAGATCCTTCACCCGAAGAGAAACTGCTTCGTGCCATCTTTGGTGATAAAGCCGGTGATGTTAAAGATGCATCACTGAAACTGCCACCATCTGTAAAAGGTGTTGTAATTGACAAGAAGTTGTTTTCACGTGCAGTGAAAGATAAAAACTCAAAGACTGATGATAAAGTAGTGTTAACCAAACTTGATGATGAGCAGGCAAGAGATCTATCAGCTATAAAAGCTAAATTGGTTGACAAACTGTTTATCCTCGTTAATGGAAAAACATCGCAAGGTGTGATGGATATCTTTAAAGAATTTGTTATTCCGAAAGGCAGCAAGTTTACTCAGAAGATGTTGCAGGAGTTGGATTATAATAACATCAACCCATCAAAATGGACAACCGATAAAGATCGTAATGATCAGATAAAAGAGTTGTTGCACAACTACAACATTAAAGTAAATGATGTGGTAGGTTCCTATAAACGTAAGAAGTTTGCTATTCAGGTTGGTGATGAACTGCCAGCAGGTATTATGCAGTTAGCAAAAGTTTACATTGCTAAAAAACGTAAACTTACAGTAGGTGATAAGATGGCAGGCCGTCATGGTAATAAAGGTATTGTTGCTAAGATTGTCCGTGAAGAGGAAATGCCTTTCCTTGAAGACGGAACACCTGTTGACATTGTACTTAATCCGCTTGGTGTACCTTCCCGTATGAACCTTGGTCAGATTTATGAAACTGTACTTGGATGGGCAGGACAAAAGTTAGGTGTAAAGTTTGCAACACCAATATTTGATGGAGCAACATTAGATGAAATTGAACATTATGTAGATAAAGCAGGATTATCGAAATATGGTGCTACATACCTTACAGATGGTGGCACAGGAGAACGCTTCGATCAGCCTGCAACAGTTGGTATCATCTATATGCTTAAGTTAGGTCACATGGTTGATGATAAGATGCATGCCCGTTCAATAGGACCATACTCACTCATCACGCAACAGCCTTTAGGTGGTAAAGCACAGTTTGGTGGTCAGCGTTTCGGTGAGATGGAGGTATGGGCACTTGAAGCATTCGGTGCATCAAACATTCTTCAGGAATTGTTGACAGTTAAGTCTGATGACGTAGTTGGAAGAGCTAAAGCTTATGAAGCAATTGTTAAAGGAGATAACATGCCTACACCGGGAGTACCTGAGTCGTTCAATGTATTACTGCATGAATTGCGTGGATTAGGTTTAAAAATAACATTAGATTAAAAGAACATGTGCAGGGTTTTTGCTCTGCACATAACTTTTCTATCATAAAAATTATTCAACAAAAACAAAATGGCAGCAAAACGCGATAATAAAATAAAAAGTAATTTTTCACGCATCATCATCAGCTTAGCTTCACCGGAACACATTCTGGAGCAGTCAAGCGGTGAAGTGCTGAAACCAGAAACAATTAACTACCGCACGTATAAACCAGAGCGTGATGGTTTGTTTTGCGAACGCATTTTCGGTCCTGTAAAAGACTGGGAATGTCATTGCGGCAAGTACAAGCGTATCCGTTATAAAGGAATTGTTTGTGACCGTTGCGGTGTAGAAGTAACAGAAAAGAAAGTTAGACGTGAGCGCATGGGACACATACAGTTAGTTGTTCCTGTTGCACACATCTGGTATTTCCGTTCTTTACCTAATAAAATCGGTTATCTATTAGGATTACCTACAAAGAAATTAGATCTGATTATTTACTACGAACGTTATGTAGTAATTCAGGCAGGTATAAAAGCACAGGATGGTGTAAACTATCTTGACTTCCTCACCGAAGAAGAGTACCTGAATATTCTTGACAACCTTCCAAAAGAAAATCAGCATCTTGACGATACTGATCCGAATAAATTTATTGCAAGAATGGGAGCAGATGCTTTGTATGACCTGCTTTCACGCCTCGACCTTGATGAGTTATCCTATAAACTACGTCATCAGGCAAGCAATGAAACTTCGCAGCAACGTAAGAACGAAGCATTAAAGAGACTCAACGTAGTTGAAGCTTTCCGTAATGCGAATCAGAATATTGAAAACCGTCCTGAGTGGATGATAGTAAAAGTTGTTCCTGTTATTCCACCGGAACTTCGTCCATTGGTTCCATTGGATGGCGGACGTTTTGCAACATCCGATCTGAATGACCTTTACAGACGTGTAATTATTCGTAACAACCGTTTGAAGCGATTGCTTGAAATCAAAGCTCCTGATGTGATTTTGCGTAATGAAAAGCGTATGTTGCAGGAAGCAGTAGATTCTCTTTTCGATAATTCACGCAAAGTGAATGCCGTTAAAACTGAATCAAACCGTGCATTAAAATCACTTTCAGATTCATTAAAAGGTAAACAAGGACGTTTCCGTCAGAACCTTCTTGGTAAACGTGTTGATTATTCTGCACGTTCGGTAATTGTTGTTGGTCCTGAAATGAAATTGCATGAGTGCGGATTACCGAAAGATATGGCAGCAGAATTATTCAAGCCATTTATTATCCGTAAACTTATTGAAAGAGGAATTGTAAAGACAGTTAAGTCTGCTAAGAAAATTGTAGATCGTAAAGATGCTATAGTTTGGGATATTCTTGAAAACGTATTAAAAGGACATCCTGTATTACTTAACCGTGCTCCTACACTTCACCGTCTCGGTATTCAGGCATTCCAGCCAAAACTTATCGAAGGAAAAGCAATTCAGTTACATCCATTGGTGTGTACAGCATTCAACGCTGACTTTGACGGTGACCAGATGGCTGTTCACGTTCCCCTTGGAAACGCTGCAATTCTTGAAGCACAAATGCTGATGCTTGCATCGCACAACATTCTTAACCCTGCCAATGGTGCACCAATTACAGTTCCTTCACAGGACATGGTTCTTGGCTTGTATTACATGACTAAGGGTAAGAAATCAACAGATAAAGAAAAAGTAAAAGGAGAAGGTTCTGTTTTCTATTCTCCTGAAGAGGTTACCATTGCGTTCAATGAAGGCCGTGTTGATTTACATGCATACATAAGAGTAAAAACATTCATCAAAGAAAATGATGAAATTGTAAAACGAGTGATAGAAACCACTGTTGGACGTATATTGTTCAACGAAGTGGTTCCACGTCAGGCAGGATATATTAACGATGTACTTACAAAAAAGACATTGCGTGATATCATCAGCCAGGTATTGAAGACCTGTGGAATTGCGCAGACAGCACGTTTCCTTGATGATATAAAAGATCTTGGATTTAAGATGGCATTTAAAGGTGGTCTTTCTTTCAACCTTAACGATGTATTGATTCCTGGTGCAAAAGCTGAATTGGTTACTAAAGCACAGTCAGAAGTAGAAGAGGTTCGTAACAGCTACAACATGGGATTCATTACCAATAACGAGCGTTACAATCAGATTATTGATATCTGGACACGTACCAATACACGTATTACAGAAACGTTGATGAAGCAATTAATTGCTGATAAACAAGGTTTCAACGCAGTGTATATGATGCTTGATTCCGGTGCGCGTGGTTCTAAAGAGCAGATTCGTCAGTTAGGCGGAATGAGGGGATTGATGGCAAAGCCGCAAAAGTCAGGTGCATCAGGTGGTGAGATTATCGAGAATCCGATTCTTTCAAACTTTAAAGAAGGATTATCAATTCTTGAATACTTTATCTCAACACACGGTGCGCGTAAAGGTCTTGCCGATACAGCGTTAAAGACTGCCGATGCAGGTTATCTGACCAGAAGGCTTGTTGACGTAGCACAAGATGTTATCATCACAGAACCTGATTGCGGAACATTACGTGGTCTTTCTGAAACAGCATTGAAAAATCAGGAAGAAGTTGTTGAGACATTATATGACAGAATTCTTGGACGTGTATCGTGTCACGATATCTATCACCCATTAACCGGTGAATTGGTTGTTCGTGCAGGTGATGAAATAAAAGAGGACGTTGCAACACAAATAGAAGAATCACCATTAGAATCCGTAGAAATCAGATCAGTATTGACCTGCGAATCGAAACAAGGTGTATGTGCTAAATGCTATGGCAGAAACTTAGCTACAGGACGCATGGTTCAGAAAGGTGAGGCTGTTGGTGTTATTGCAGCACAGTCCATTGGTGAGCCGGGTACACAGCTTACACTTCGTACTTTCCACGTGGGTGGTGTTGCATCAAAAGGTGCATCAGAGTCACGACATGAGGCGAAGTTTGGTGGTGTTATCGAACTTGAAGAAATGCGTACGCTGCCTTATAAAGAAGGCGATAATAAATATGAAGTTGTTGTTGGTCGTTCGGGTGAATTCCGAATTGTTGACCCAACAACTAAAGCAATATTAGCAACGAACAACATTCCTTATGGATCACATCTGTTTGTTAAAAATGGCGACACTTTGAAAAAAGGCGATGTGATTTGCGAATGGGATCCATACAATGCGGTAATCATTTGCGAAGCTGATGGTAAAATTGGCTATGAACATCTTGAAGAAGGTGTTACATTCCGTGAAGAGTCTGATGAGCAAACAGGTTACAAAGAGAAAGTTGTCATTGACAGCCGCGATAAAACAAAGAACCCTGTTATTAAGATTCTTAACGACAAGAAAGAAGTTGTAAAAGCATATAACATTCCTGTTGGTGCTCACATTGTGGTGAATGAAGGTCAGAAAATTAAGGCAGGAAATGTATTGGTGAAAATTGTTCGTGCAAGTGGTAAGACTGGTGACATCACCGGTGGTTTGCCACGTGTAACAGAATTGTTTGAAGCAAGAAATCCATCGAATCCTGCTGTAGTAAGTGAGATTGACGGAGTAGTAGCTTATGGCGGAATTAAACGTGGTAACCGTGAGATTATCATCACATCTAAAGAAGGAGATGTAAAGAAATATCTTGTTCCGTTATCAAAACACATTCTTGTACAGGACAACGACTTTATCCGTGCAGGTGCTCCATTATCTGATGGTGCAATCAGCCCATCCGACATTCTTGCAATCAAAGGACCATCGCAAGTACAGGAATACTTAGTAAACGAGGTGCAGGAAGTGTATCGTTTGCAGGGTGTGAAGATTAACGATAAGCACTTTGAAGTTATCGTTCGTCAGATGATGCGTAAGGTAGTAATTGAAGATGCAGGAGATACACGCTTCCTCGAGAGAGAGTCTGTAAACAAGATTGAGTTTATGGAGGAGAACGATTGGATTATGGATAAGATGGTGGTAACAGAACCCGGTGATTCAGAATATCGTCCAGGTCAGATTATTACATTACGTAAATTACGTGACGACAACTCAATGCTTAAGCGCAAAGATCAAAAAGAGATTGAAGCACGTAATGCTATTCCTGCTACATCATCACCATTGTTGCAGGGTATCACTCAGGCATCATTGCATACTAAGAGTTGGATATCGGCAGCATCATTCCAGGAAACAACTAAAGTTCTTAATGAAGCAGCAATTAATGGAAAAGTTGATTATCTGAACGGCTTGAAAGAAAACGTTATCGTTGGTCATTTAATTCCTGCAGGAACAGGGTTACGTGAATATGAGCGTTTGATTGTTGGCTCACAAGAAGAGTATGACTTGCTTATGGCTTCAAAAGAATCAAGCAGCGAGCAGCCTATTAATATGTAAAATTTAGATAGAGCATATTTAAACAAACACCTTTCAGACCCAAGTCTGAAAGGTGTTTTACTTTTAACAGGTAGTTAGTTTTTGAAATTGTATGCTCTAATTTGATTATACAATTTTAAAATGTAATAGATAAAATTTTTATTTTCGTATTTTGTTAACCCAAATGTAAATAACCATTGGTAGGTTAGTTTTAGAGATTAGAAAAATGCTAAAAAAATTACCTGTTATCCTTGTGTTTATTGACTGGTATAAACCAGCATACAAAGGTGGAGGTATAATTTCCTGTTGTGATGCATTAGTAGAGCATCTGAAAGACAGATATTGCTTTAAAATAATTACACGAAACGCAGACTTGGGTTCCACCAAACAGCTTGAAGGAATTAAAAGTGATTGTTGGGTTCAACGTACTGAAAATGTAGAAGTATTTTATCTTTCAAAAGATAAGATTGGTGTTTTCAATATGAAATCATTGATTGAAAGTACGCCACATGACCTATTATACATTAATGGGGTATTTTCGTTTTATTTTAGTTTATTGCCTTTAATAATCAATAAGTGGCGTAAACTTCAACACCTAACATTGGTTGCTCCAATGGGGATGTTATGTTTAGGAGCACTTAAATTCAAGAATATTAAAAAGACTCTTTATCTTAAAACAGCTAAGTTGCTTAATTTGTATTCGGATATTTCGTGGCATCTGTCATCAGAATATGAAAAGAATGACCTTGAGAAAGTGTTGGGAAGCGAAGGAGAATTTTATGTTGCTCCCTATTTATTTAATCCGCCACAAACAGAATATAAAACGGCAAAGAAGGAAAATAATTTGCTGCGAATGGTTTTTATTTCACGGATATCACCCAAAAAAAATCTTTTAGCTTGCTTTCGTTATTTATCACAAGTTGATTTAAATGTGAAAGTGATTTTTGATGTTTATGGCCCGGTAGAAGATGAATCTTATTGGAATGAATGTTTGAATCAGATGAATAAACTTGGAAAAAACATTCAATGTAGCTACCGTGGAGAATTGAAAGCTGAAGAGGTTATAAAAACATTTCAAAGTTATAATGTTTCTATTTTACCAACTTTCAGCGAAAACTTTGGGCAGGTTATACCGGAATCTTTACTTGCTGCATGTCCTGTAATTATAAGCGATCAAACACCATGGAATAAATTGGAAGAGCATTCTGCCGGGTGGGTGTTTTCTTTAAAAGAAGAAAATAGGTTTGTGGATATAATATGCACTCTTGCGAAAATGACAAATGAGCAATTTAAGGTTTATTCGGAAGGAGCTTATCAATATGCAAAAGGCTTTTTAGATAGTGAACAATTAGTGTTGGAGTCTGTAAGAATGTTTGATGCTAAGCTGAATCAATAATTGTTTTCTATATTTTATTTTTAATGTATAATGAAATATATGATGACAAATTCATGCGTTAGTTTATCCAGAATGATAGTTGGATTTATTGCTGTTAAAATTCAAGCAAGGAGGTAACAATATTTTTTATTATTAAATTTGTACAATGGAACTTAAAAAAATATTTGAAAATAATCAGAAATGGATTGATAGGAAACTGGCCACTGATGCGCAATATTTTGAAAAATTGTGCAAAGGTCAAAGTCCTGAAGTTTTATTTGTAGGTTGTTCTGACAGCAGGGTAACAGCAGAGGAGTTAATGGGATCGCAGCCCGGTGAAGTATTTGTACATCGCAATGTTTCAAATATGATTATCAGCATTGATTTAAACATGAATGCTGTTGTAGATTATGCTGTGAATTTTTTAAAAGTGAAACACATCGTAATCTGTGGCCATTATTTTTGTGGAGGAGTAAAGGCTGCTATGCAGGCACAGGATTTAGGCATACTCAATCCATGGCTAAGAAATATTCGTGATGTATATCGTATTCATAAAATAGAATTGAATAATATTCCTGATGAAAACGATCGTTATAATCGCTTAGTGGAGTTGAATGTTCAGGAACAATGCATTAATCTGATTAAAATTGCATCGGTTCAAAAAGCATATAAGCAACGCAATTTGCAAGTACATGGATGGGTGTTCGATATGCAAACCGGCAAATTAATTGACCTGAAAATTGATTTACCAAAAGAGTTGAAAGATATTATGGAGATCTATGATTTAGGGTAGGTAGTTGCCTTAAGAATATCAAACATTCATGGTAAGATTTCCTCATATTTTAAATTTCTAATTTTCTTAACTGCAGTACATTCAGTAGCCATAAATAGAAAACAGAAAAGCGAACCATTACTGATTCGCTTTATATTAAGTGGTCCCGGAGGGATTCAAACCCCCAACCTTCTGATCCGTAGTCAGATGCTCTATTCAGTTAAGCTACGGAACCATTTTTTTAGTGGCGCAAAGATAACCAAATTAGCTTATTACAAAAGAGAAATTATGAATTTCCTTTTGGTGGCTTACCGATTGACTCACGCATAGATGTGTCGGCCTGAATGTTTTCCATTTTGTAATAGTCCATTATGCCTAATTTACCACTACGAAAAGCTTCTGCCATAGCCATAGGAATTTGTGCTTCGGCTTCAATAACTTTGGCTCTTGCCTCTTGTGCTTTGGCAATCATTTCCTGTTCTAAAGCTACGGCTGCAGCCCTGCGCTCTTCTGCCATTGCCTGTGCTACCTTTAAGTCTGCAGAAGCCTGTTCCATCTGAAGTTTTGCTCCAATGTTTTCACCTACATCAATATCGGCAATGTCTATAGATAAAATTTCAAATGCCGTGCCTGCATCAAGACCTTTGTTTAATACAGTTTTTGAAATCTGATCGGGATTTTCTAATACACTTTTATGGTCATGTGCCGAACCAATAGTAGTTACAATACCTTCGCCAACACGTGCAAGAATGGTTTCCTCACCTGCACCACCAACTAACTGATTGATGTTGGTGCGAACGGTAACACGAGCACGTACTACCAATTGAATTCCGTTTTTGCCCACAGCAGAAACAGGAGGGGTGTCAATAACTCGTGGATTTACAGAAAGCTGAACAGCGTCTGCAACATCGCGACCGGCCAGATCAATTGCTGCTGCCATTTTAAATGATAAGGGAATGTTTGCTTTATCAGCAGAAATTAGTGCTTTAATAACATTATTTACATTTCCTCCTGCCAGATAGTGTGTTTCTAAATCAGGAATGGTAACACTTAGACCTGCTTTAGTTGCAGTAATCATAGCATTAACAATTACACTTGGTGGTACTTTTCTGAAACGCATCAGGATTAAGTTCAGGATGCTGACTTTCACACCGGAGAATGTTGCAGTTATCCAAAGGTTAACAGGAACAAAATACAAGAACAAAAAGAACAGGATAATACCTGCAACAACCAGAATGAGTAACGGAATACTTGCCATTTTTTTTAATTTTTAAGTTTATATTTTTTTTACAATAAGTTTGTTTGCCAATACTTCAATCACTTCAACTGTAGCGTTTGCTTCTATCATTTCGCCAAGTGATTGCACCTCTACTTTTTTATTATGAAATACTGCTGTGCCCATAGGTCTCAATGCAGAAAGTGTTTTTCCATGATCTCCGGATTTTATATCCATTTCATCAACACGCTCAATTTTAGAATCACTTGATTGTTGCAGGCTGAACCTGCGCCAAACATTGTAACGAAATGCAAGATAAATGGTAGATAGTGTTACAGTAAGTGTACTTAGTGCAACGATGGTGCCTGCAGTATTTCCCAGTTCATGAAAGGAATACCAGATGCCACCCAAAATCATTAATGCACCAATGATACCTGCAATTAATCCCGGCAGAATCAATATCTCCAAAATCAACAGAACTATACCTGCAAGTATCAGTAAAATGATTGTAAATAAGGTTCCCATTTTCGGTGACAAACATAGTAAAAAGGCCGTTGCTAAAAAACAACAGCCCCTATTAAAAAACACGAATATTTTTTATGCTGATTTTTGCTGAATTGTAAATTATTTGGTAGTAAATGTCACCGGTAATGTATATGCAACTGCCACAGGTTTACCTCCTTGTAGTCCCGGTTTCCAAACTGGAGATTTTTCAAGCACTCTGATTGCTTCAACTGACAATTCAGGTGCGTTATCAATACCTTTAAGAATTTTGATATTGCTGACATGACCACTTTTGTCAATTATAAATCCAACATAAACAGTTCCACTGATATCACGCCTGATTAGGTCATGTGGAAAAATAATATTTTTTTGCACGTAACGAATTAAGGCTTCTTCACCTCCCGGAAATTCAGGAAATACTTCAGGCATTAATGTGAAATCTGAAGTTGTGGTGACTGTAGTTCCTGCATCTGTAGTGCCACTGCCAGATGAAAAGGGAACAATAGAAGTGCCGCTACCAGTTGAATTAAGAGTGGGTACGGTAGTAACAGGTGTGGTTATTAAAGGTTCAATAGTTTGAATTTTTCTATCAGTCACTACGGGAATGCCGTTACCGTTGGACTTTACTGCAATTGATGTAGATGCAGAAGGTAGTGGAGGAGGTGTTACCTTGTTGAAGTTATAAATTATTTCAGATTGTTGAGTTTTATCTGAGTATTGCTGAATAAGTTCAACAGATGGACCACCTGATATCGCAATTCCAAATATTGCTGTTGCAATAATTGTAATGGCTATCAACCAAGAGTGTAGAATGCGGCTTGATTCATTTTGTCTTAAATGATATGCACCATAATTTTTGTTGCGGTTTTCGAACACCAGTTCGCACCACCGCTGTGAATAAATGAATTCCATAATGTTGCTTTTATCTTTTAGATGTATGACGCTGCAACATTCCATATTATTTTTAGCTGAAAACTATTTTACATTCTAATGACGGTAAAATTTGATTCCTTCTTCAAGTTAAAAATGTATATATTCTTACATTAATTTCTTTTAACAGAATGAAAAAATCAATTAAATAGCCTTTTAAGAAAACTCTTGTTTTCAGTTTCAGAAATATTTGGTGCTACTTCCTGTAAAATTGTTTTCATTTGATTGCAATCTGTAAATCGGTCTTGCTGACCTTCAGCAACTGTTTGCCGTATTTCATCAATTGATAATTGTGATGGAGGAAGACGGAGTTGTTTTTTGAAAGTAGCTTTACGTATAAAAGCTAAAAGCAAAGGGTGTATTCTTGTATGCTCTGCAACTGCAGTATTTAACTGCATGTGCATTATCATCTCCGGGTTCTCATTAAAAAACGGAGGATACTTAGCCACAGATTCATATAATGTAAGTCCAAGGCTGAATAAATCTGTAGATGGATTTATGAGTTCCGGTAAATTTAATAACTGTTCAGGTGGTGAGTAGAGAAGTGAAAAAGGTATCCGCTGTGTTGCAACAGGCTCTGACATATTGATGGAAAGTCCGAAGTCAATAATTCGAATACTTGGGTTGAGTAAATCAGGATTACCTCTTTTGTTAACAAGAATCAGAATATTATCAGGTCGTAAATCAGCATGAATAATTCCGCTGCTATGAATTTTTTCGAGAATATCGAGTGTGGCAAGAATACATTTGATACTGAATTGTGTTCTGTTTTTTATGTCATGTTGCATCAGTTGACGCAATGAAAGGCCATCAATAAATTCTTTAATTATATAATAGCCGCTTTCATCTTTCCATGCATCGAGTGTATGCTGTACACCATCAAAGTTAAAGCCCATCAATGCTTCACGCTGAAACCTTAATTGTGTTTGCATTTCATTCGGGTTGTGTAATTTTTTAATCACCACCGGTAATTTATCTTCTACACGATAACCTAAATATACAGAACTCCATTTTCCTTTGCGTTTCAGCACAAGGCTATCATTATCGGGGTCGAGAAGGTAGGCTGCCTGATTGGTTTTCAGAACGAATGACATGATTCAGAGAATATTTATGGTGGGCTAAATTAATAAACAAGCTTTATGTAAATTTGTTGCATGAAAGATGCACTTAAATTAGCATTTTCTCCCTGTCCCAATGACACCTTTATGTTTCATGCATGGGTAGAAGGTTTAATTGATACTCAAGGTCATCAGTTTGAAATTAAGATGGCAGATGTCGAAGAATTAAATCAGTCAGCAATGAAAGAGGATGCAGATATTACCAAATTGAGTTTTAGCGCCTTTGCACATGTTGCAGACAGGTATGAATTGCTGACTTCAGGAGCTGCACTTGGACATAATTGCGGACCGCTTTTAGTAAGTAAGCATAATTTTAAATGGGAAGAATTATCACAAGTAAAAATTGTTATTCCCGGGAAGTATACAACAGCAAATTTATTGCTGACAATGTTTGCACCGGATGCAAAAAATAAAAAAGAATTGGTTTTTTCAGATATTGAAAGTGAAGTGATGAATGAAAGAGCCGATGCGGGATTGATCATACATGAGAGTCGTTTTACTTATCATCAGCATGGATTGAAAAAAATTGCTGACTTGGGAGAACTTTGGGAAAATAAATATAAATGCCCATTACCGTTGGGTTGTATTGCAGTAAAAAAGAGCCTGCCACCGGAAGTAAAAATTCAATTAAATAGATTAATGCATGATAGCATTGCTTATGCAATGAAATATCCGAAGGCTTCTGCTGATTTTATCAGAGAGCATGCACAGGAGATGGATGAGAATGTGCAACAGCAACATATTTCATTGTATGTTAATCAATGGTCGTTAGAGCTGGGAGAGATAGGAAAAAAGGCAATCAGAAGAATGATGGAAGAAGGCACTATTGCCGGATTATTACCAAATACAGAAGTTGTATTTGTAGATGAGTTAAAAAAATTAGTTAATTAGAAAATGATAGTAGTTACAGGAGCAGCAGGATTTGTTGGAAGTTGTCTGGTAAAGAAACTCAACGAAGAGAATTTTAATGATTTGATTCTTGTAGATGATTTCAGCAATGAACATAAGAATAGAAATCTTGAAGGAAAAAAATTTACAGGCAAAGTAGATAGGAGGCAATTTTTCAAGTGGTTAGATGAAAATCATCAACTTACACAGTTTATTTTTCATATAGGTGCGCGGACCGATACAACAGAATTTAACAAAAAGATTTTTGATGAGTTAAATGTTGAATACAGTAAAAAGGTTTGGCAGAAGTGTGTTGAATATGGCTTGCCGCTTGTTTATGCATCATCAGCTGCAACTTATGGTGGGGGAGAAGCAGGCTATGATGATGATGAGAATAGAATCAATCAGTTAAAACCATTGAATCCTTATGGAGATTCAAAGAACGAATTTGATAAGTGGGCACTGCAACAAAAAGAAAAGCCTTATTTCTGGGCGGGGTTAAAATTTTTTAATGTATATGGGCCAAATGAATTTCATAAAGGCAGGATGGCATCAGTTATTTTTCATGGATTTAATCAGGTGCAAAAAGATGGTGTTATTCGATTATTTAAATCGCATCGCCCTGAGTATAAAGATGGCTGGCAATTGCGTGATTTTATCTATGTGAAGGACGTTACATCAGTCTGTTTCTTTCTGATGAATCATCGTAAAAATTCCGGTATTTACAATCTTGGTACTGGAAAGGCAAGGAGTTTTTATGATTTAGCATCAAGTACATTCAAGGCAATGGATATTGAGTGTAATATTCAGTTTGTTGATATGCCAATTGACATTAGAGATAAATATCAGTATTTTACAGAGGCAAAAATGGAAAAACTTAGTGCAATCGGATACAAAGAACCTTTCTATTCGCTTGAAGATGGTGTGTCAGATTATGTATGTAATTATCTGTTGCCCGCAAAATATTATTAATTCATAGTTTATCAACAATGATTAACAGCAAATCAGGAAAACCTATTTTAGCGCCCTGATGATAAAATTCACTATGCGTGTTCTGAACCTGAAAGTGGTTCGGTACTTTTTCTCAGCAGCATCTGCAACAATTGTAGATGTAGGAATTTATTTTTTGGCATTTAATTATTTGTTCGAAAAGAAGGATATTGTCTTTTCATTTTATACTTTTTCTGCACCAACAGTTTCTCTAATGTTGTCTTATTCATGCGGATTGTTAACGAACTTTTTTCTTACAAAAACTTTAGTCTTTAAAGAATCAGATTTAAAAGGACATCATCAGTTTTTGCGTTTTGTATTGGTAGCTATTGGTGTCTTGTTTTTGAATTATTTGCTGATGAAATTCCTTATTCGTCAGATGGATTGGTATCCTACAATAGCACGTGCTTTTTCTGCAGTGAGTATAGGACTGATAAGTTTTGTTGTTCACAAAAGCTTTTCGTTCAGAGTAAGTGCAACAGAAGAAGTAGAAGATTAATCTGCTACTGTCCGAATATAGAGAGACGTTTCACTACTTTCATTGTTCCATTAAATTGGATTTTGAAAAGATAAAGCCCATCCACAGGCATTGGATTGATATTTACCAAACACTTACCTTTTTCCATATAACAATCTGATGTGAAAATTAATTTACCGGTTAAGTCAGTTATTGAAATCGAGATATTTCCAGAATAATTACCTGCTTTAATATTGATATCATTTCCACTGAGTGGATTAGGGTAAATGTTTATTTCATTATACCATGTAATGATATTAATAGCATTGATAGTGTCGCAGTCCCAAAGCCCTGTGTATCCACCTACACATATTCCACAAGAATCCAAATAGGCAGTGCCACCCCAATCACCATGACAATCTTGTGTGCATGGTTGAAGACCTGTATTTCCACCAACGCATGCGTTGCATGAATCAATGAAAGCAGTACCACCCCAATCACCGTGACAATCTTGTGTGCATGGTTGCAAACCTGTGTTTCCACCAACGCAAGTGCTGCATGAATCAATGAAAGCAGTACCACCCCAATCACCATGACAATCTTGTATGCATGGTTGCAATCCTGTATTTCCTCCAACACATGTGCTGCATGAATCTAAGAAAGCAGTACCACCCCAGTCACCATGACAATCTTGTATGCAAGGTTGTAGTCCTGTGTTACCACCAACGCATGTGCTGCATGAATCTAAGAAAGCAGTTCCACCCCAGTCACCATGACAATCTTGTATGCAAGGTTGTAGTCCTGTGTTACCACCAACACATGTGCTACATGAATCAATGAAAGCAGTACCACCCCAATCACCATGACAATCTTGAGTGCATGGTTGCAAGCCTGTATTTCCTCCGACACAAGTACTACATGAATCAATGAAAGCTGTGCCACCCCAATCACCATGACAATCTTGTGTGCATGGTTGTAAACCTGTATTTCCTCCGACACAAGTACTACATGAATCTAAGAAAGCTGTACCACCCCAATCACCATGACAATCTTGTGTGCAAGGTTGAAGACCTGTGTTACCACCAACGCATGTGTTACATGAATCAATGAAAGCAGTTCCACCCCAATCACCATGACAATCTTGTGTGCATGGTTGAAGACCTGTATTTCCACCAACGCATGTACTACATGAATCTAAGTAAGCAGTACCACCCCAATCACCGTGACAATCTTGAACGCATGGTTGAAGACCTGTATTTCCTCCAACGCAAGTGCTGCATGAATCTAAGTAAGCAGTGCCACCCCAATCACCATGACAATCTTGTGTGCAAGGTTGAAGACCTGTATTTCCTCCGACACAAGTGTTGCATGAATCTAAGAATGCAGTTCCACCCCAGTCACCATGACAATCTTGTGTGCAAGGTTGAAGACCTGTATTTCCTCCAACACAAGTGTTGCATGAATCAATGAAAGCAGTACCACCCCAGTCGCCATGACAATCTTGTGTGCATGGTTGCAGTCCTGTATTACCACCAACGCATGTGCTGCATGAATCAATGAAAGCAGTACCTCCCCAGTCACCATGACAATCTTGTGTGCATGGTTGCAAGCCTGTATTTCCTCCAACACAAGTGTTGCATGAATCAATGAAAGCAGTACCACCCCAATCACCATTACAATCTTGTATGCATGGTTGAAGACCAGTTAATCCTCCAACGCAAATACCGCAGGAGTCAATATATGCTGAGCCACCAATTGTGCCAAAACAATCTATAGTTTGAGAGCAAGGTTGTAGTCCTGTATTTCCACCAACGCATGTGTTGCATGAATCAATGAAAGCTGTGCCACCCCAATCACCATTACAATCTTGTGTGCAAGGTTGAAGACCTGTGTTTCCACCAACGCATGTGCTGCATGAATCCAAATAAGCAGTACCACCCCAGTCACCATGACAATCTTGTGTGCATGGTTGCAAGCCTGTATTTCCACCAACGCATGTGCTACATGAATCTAAGAAAGCTGTACCACCCCAATCACCATGACAATCTTGTATGCATGGTTGCAGCCCTGTATTTCCTCCAACACAAGTATTGCATGAATCAATGAAAGCAGTACCACCCCAATCACCATGACAATCTTGTATGCATGGTTGAAGACCTGTATTTCCTCCGACACAAGTGCTACATGAATCAATAAATGCAGTGCCACCCCAATCACCATGACAATCTTGTGTGCAAGGTTGCAGCCCTGTATTTCCACCAACACATGTGCTACATGAATCTATAAATGCAGTACCACCCCAATCACCGTGACAATCTTGTGTGCAAGGTTGAAGACCTGTGTTACCACCAACGCAAGTGCTGCATGAATCAATGTAAGCTGTGCCACCCCAATCACCATGACAATCTTGTATGCAAGGTTGTAAACCTGTATTTCCTCCGACACAAGTACTACATGAATCAATGAAAGCTGTGCCACCCCAATCACCGTGACAATCTTGTATGCAAGGTTGTAAACCTGTATTTCCTCCGACACAAGTACTACATGAATCAATGAAAGCTGTGCCACCCCAATCACCATGACAATCTTGTGTGCATGGCTGCAAGCCTGTATTACCACCAACGCATGTGCTGCATGAATCAATGAAAGCAGTACCACCCCAATCGCCATGACAATCTTGTGTGCATGGTTGTAGTCCTGTATTTCCACCAACGCATGTGCTGCATGAATCAATGAAAGCAGTACCACCCCAGTCACCATGACAATCTTGTGTGCAAGGTTGTAGTCCTGTATTTCCACCAACACAAGTGCTACATGAATCAATGAAAGCTGTGCCACCCCAATCACCATGACAATCTTGTATGCATGGTTGCAGCCCTGTATTACCACCAACGCATGTGCTGCATGAATCAATGAAAGCAGTACCACCCCAGTCACCATGACAATCTTGTGTACAAGGTTGAAGTCCTGTGTTGCCACCAACACAAGTGTTGCATGAATCAATGAAAGCAGTGCCATTAAAAACACCATTACAATCAGTCGTGCAATTTGGATAAACACTTTTTTCACTGTAACCGCTGAGCCCTCCATCATCAGTAACTGTAAGTCTGATGCGGTAATAATAAATTTCACCATCGCAGCCCGCAGGTAAAATAGTTGCAGAAGTTATTTTGTTTGTGTCAGTAGGTTCCGGATGTTCGTGTTGGTTGTGATGAAAATAAACATTCCATTTATAATGTAGTTGACCAGGTACATGTTCAGCATCTGTCACTGTTGCCTGAAGTGGCAAAGTTGAAATCTGAAGCATGGAATACAAGTCACCATCATTAAAACTTGTGATGTTTACAACAGGAGGTGTATTATTTATTGAAATAAAAACAGAATCTTTTGCAGAATTACCAGCTGTGTCTGTAACGGTTAATACAGCCCAATAGCTTTGAATAACACCGCCCGGACTATTATAAGTATGTTGTGGACTTATCAGAGTAGATGTAAAGCCATCACCAAAACTCCAGAAGAAAGATAAAGAATCATTTTCCGGATCGTGTGACTGACTTCCATTAAACTGAACAACTAAAGGTGATGCACCATACGTTGTGTCAGATAATGCAACAGCTATCGGGATGTTATTTACATTACCAACATAACATATTTTTCTAATTTGATCCGGATATTTTACATAATTGAGACAGCCATCCTTTTTATTTTCAGTCAGAAAAACTACAGGTCCCATATTTGAAGCAAAATCTCTTACATAGGTAGCAGTGTCGTTTGCATTAAATTTAAATTGCTTAATCCATTCGCCACCGTAGTCAGCATGAAAATAGCTTCCTTGCAAATCCAGAGGAAATTTAGTTCCCTGATAAAGTGGTCCTGCAACAGAAGCAAATCCTCCAAAACGAACGCCATCTACCGGTGATAAAGGATCATCAATGTCTATTGTAGAAGCATTGTTTCCTGTAAATATTCCTGTTCGTGAACGATTTCCATGATAATAATCAATAACAGGTCGTGCATGGATGAAAGTATGTACTGTTGCAGGAATTGGTTGTCCCGGATTACAGGAGTTGTCAAAACTTACAATGCCATTAGCCGTGGGATTTTTAACCAATTCATGAAAAGTAAAATAGGGCTGTGTGCAACCACCTGAACCATAAAGTGGATTTGGTGCAAAGAAGTTAAATTGTTTTGCAGCAAAATAATTTGGATCTAAATCATAACCTTGATATACCGGCCATCCAAAATTCATTCCGGGGCTATTGCAGATATTAATGTCTTCCCAAAATTGCCAACCTACATCACCAACATAAAATGTTCCAGGGTTACCTGCTGTGGGGTCTGATTCTCCTGTCCCCGGTTTAAGTGAAATACGAAATGGATTTCTTAACCCCAATGCCCAAACTCTTGATTGAGGAGAACGTGCATCGGTACTGTCATAAAATGGATTTGAAGGGATTCCATCACCTGTTGCAGGATCTAATCGTAATATTTTTCCATTCAAGGATTGAATTAGTTGTGCCCGATAAGCACCAACATTTTGTTGTGGTGTGATGATACTATCTGCTAATGCCTGCGCCCAGTAACTAAGAATAGAAGCAACTTGTCCGCTATCTGCTGTAGCAGGCGAAGCACCGTCACCGGCCGATACAATCAATGTTCCGTCAGTAGCGAACAATAATGTTCCAGCACTATGTGTGTCATACAAAACAGGGATTCCTGTTTTCTTAGTCTCACCTAGTAAAATGAGTCTGCTTCCGGGTACTGTTGTTGTAAAGTTTGTTGCGGAATTTGCTGTATATCTTGTTATGCGACAAATAGTAGCTGCATCATATTCATTTGTTGTTGGGCTATAGCTCCCTGTGCCATAGTGTAGGAGATAGTGCCTGTCAACAACATAGTATAAATAAAAGTAACCGTTAGTTCTGAAATTGGGGTCAATTGCAAAACCATTCATTCCATGATCGCGCCAATTACCTACTTCTTCACTAATGTCAATTAAAGGTTGTGGTATTTTAACGCCATTGGTATCAACAACCCAAACTAATCCTGCTTTTTCCCAAACATATTTTTGTCCTGTTGAATCTTCAGTATAACCTTCTACAAAGTCCCAGCCTGTGCTGACAAGCTGATCAGTAAATTGTGGAGGAAGTACCTGTGCTTTTAATGGATGATTGAGTGAAAGAAAAATAATTAATATAAAAGTAAAGTAGTAATGTTTCATGATGTCGGTTTATAACGAAAAAGCAGTAGCAAATATAAATGACTGAAAAATATCAGGCATGTAAAATCTCTTTAAGTTTTCCACTTGCAATCCATGAGTATGAAGAATGTTAAATTATTCTTAGTCAACGATAAATTCGTTTTTTAATAAGTGTACAATAGAAGTAAATGCAACCTTTTTTTAGAAGGTCAGTATAAAAGGAAGTTCAAAACTCATGTATTATTTAAATATTTAATGGAAATGAAGAAAACATTTACCTCATCTGTAGTCATGTTTGCAGTTGTATTTTTTTCTGGCAATATAACAGTACAAGCTCAAAGTAAATCAAGTCATAGTCATAATCATGCAGTGCAAATGGAGCTACCTTTTCAAGCTGAAGGCAGTAATATTTGTATTCCGGAGATTCTTCTTGAAGATATTCATTATCGTAATATGAGCGCAGCAACTAACTGTTTGATTGATAGTTTTTATTACTCATTTTATGTTAACTCAGAGGAGCAAAGAGCATATTATACTTACGATGCTATGAATAATTTGTCAATTCTGTTGACTCAGCAATTGAGTAATGGCTCTACAGTGTGGGAAAACTTTAATAGAAATACATACACTTATGATGCTAACAAAAATGTGACAAGCTTTTTGTTTCAACAATGGGATAACAATACTTCTGTATGGAAAAACAGTACGCTTACAACATACAGTTATGATGGAAATAGCAACCGTACGAACTATCTGTATCAACTATGGGATAACAATACATCCGCTTGGAAAAACTCTACAAAAATCAGTTATACATATAACTCGGGAAATATCTTGACCGCCCAACAATCACAGCAATGGGATAATAACACTTCAGCATGGAAGAATAAGACAAAAGGTATCTACACATATAGTAGCAATTTGAATCTGATTGATTATTTGAGCCAGCAATGGGATATAAGCACCACTGCATGGAAAAATTACACAAAATCAACTTATACCTATGATGCTCATAACAACCAGACAAGCAATCTTACTCAACGATGGGATAGCTCATCAACATGGAAGAATAGCATAAAATCGACTTACAGTTATAATGCCAATAATAAACTAATAAGTTATGTGTATCAACAATGGGATAATACTGCCAATGCATGGAAAAATGGTTCAAAGAGCACCTACTCTTATGATGCCAATCAGAATCTGATAAATCTTGTTACACAGTTGTGGGATAACGTTAGTTCATCGTGGAAGAATAACGCTAAGAATATTTACACTTATGATTCTAATAACAATAAATTAAGCGATTTATCTCAGTTATGGAGTAGCACATCTCAAACTTGGGCAAGTCAATATGGGTATCTCTATTATTATAGTTGTGCTCCGACTAGTATATCAGAAATTACTCCAAGTAGTTTTACAGTTTATCCCAATCCATCAAATGGAATTTTTGTATTTGAAACAGACAAAGTGCTAATTGGTACAATTGAAGTATTTACGATAACCGGGGAAAAGGTGCTATCTCAAATTGTGAATTCAATACAACAGACAAGCATTGATCTAACAATGCAACCAAGCGGTATGTATATTATAAAAGCGAATTTACCGGAAAAAGAGTGGATTCAAAGAGTGGTGAAAAATTAAAAAAATCTGATATTTATTTCAGAACTTTTAGCAACTCAATTTCAAAAACAATTGGTGTGTAAGGCGGAATTGGACCATAACCTTTTTCGCCATAGGCACTGTTAGAAGGAAGTACAACTACAACTTTTCCTCCTTCTTTCATTCGTTGCAAAGCTTCATTCCAGCCATCAACAAGTCCATTGCTTCCAACTTTACAGCGAAATGGATTCTGAACATCTAAACGCTTGTCAAAAACAGTTCCATCAAGAAAGCTACCTGTGTATAGAACATCAACAATGTTTTCAGCATTTGCACTACGGCCTTTTCCTTCTTTAATTATAGAGAAAAAAGTTCCTGTCGGAAGAAATTCTCCTTTAAGATTATGATCAATTACATAGTTGTTTACTAAAGTTGTCTCTTCATCTCTTTTTTTCTTTTTTGCTAATGAAAGTTCTTTTTCATACTCCTTGAGGTGCGTAATTTTAATCAATCGTACTTCAAAAATTATTTTGCTCCCCGGTTTAATATAATGTGGAAGAGATTGCTTGAGTGATTCATTATAAAATTTTTCAGCGTCAATTTTAAATTGTGCACTGTCGCCAGGTTGCATCAATGCAAGCCCTTCGTTTATATCGCCTGAATATTGTGGCTTTTTCAGAATGAGTCTGAATGAATCAGAAATGGCTTTCGAGTTAAAGAGTACTGTGTCACTTTCAGTTTTATAAAGCATATTTAAGTTGAGAATGTCACCGGGCTTGGCATTAATGCCATTTTTCTTTGTGTCAATTATACAATATTCAAGGCCGGATTCAAGTTTATTGAATTTTTTACCGCAGGATGAAATTATAAGTAAGATAGTTAAAAGAAAGGCGATTTGTTTAAACATTTATTTTTTAATTTTTATCAATTCAACATCGTAATATAAAACAGCATTGGGTGGAATGTTTGCGCCATCACCGGTGAAACCATATCCTAATTTTGAAGGTGTTATTAATACGGCCTTTTCTCCTTTTGACATTAGTTGAACGCCTTCTTGTAAACCAACAGGGAGGTCAGTTTTACCAATTTGAAAAACTAAATTACCGGTACTGTCAGATGAGTAACACACTGTGCCATCAAGTAAATGGACCCGGTAAGCAACTTCGACAATGCTGTGTGCGTTTGGCCTAATATCTTTATTTGTTTTATAAATGTAATATCTCAACCCTGATTCAGTTGTTGTAACCGGATATTTATAACGTTTCAAAAAATCTTCAATCTGATCATCTTCAGAATAAACCTGTGCTTTATTGACTTTTAGCAATTGTTCTTTTAATTTTTCAGGATTTATTTGTTGTTCCTGCTTTTGATCTTGTTCGTTGGGTTTGTTTTTACAAGAAGATGTAAAAATTATCAAAGCGACAATTGTAATAGAAAATAAAAACAACTTATTCATCTTTGCAAAGTTAGCTATTGTTACATTTTGACGCAATATTACGAGCTGCTATCATTGCTGTTGACCATGCAGCCTGAAAGTTAAATCCACCTGTAATGCCATCGACATTAATCACTTCTCCAGCAAAAAACAGATTAGGAATTTTTTTGCTTTCCATTGTTTTCATGTTGATTTCAGTTAGGTGAACTCCACCACAGGTTACAAACTCTTCTTTGAATGTAGTTTTGCCACTCATTTTAATTCTAAAGTCAACCAAAAGATTTACTAATGTGTTGATTTGTTTTTTTGATAATTGAGCATATTGAATTTGTGCATCAATGTTTGCACAATCAATTAAACGCTCCCAGAGCCTGTTCGGTATATTGGAGAATAATTTATTAGTTACTAAATTAGTCTTTGCATAATAAATTTTGCTTTCAGTAAATTTTTCTAAGACTTTATCATGATTAAATCCCGGTAAAAAATTTATGCTTACTTCAGTAAGATAATTCTTTTGATTTAGCCATTCTGCAGCCCATGCAGACATGCGCAACACTACCGGACCGCTCAGCCCCCAATGAGTGATTAGTAGTGGGCCTTGCTCAGCTCTGTTGTAACCCGGTAATGTTAACACAACTTCTGTGGCAACACCTTCAAGACCTTTGAATGGTGAATTTGGGATATTGAAAGTGAAAAGTGATGGAGTAGGATTTAATATAGTATGATTGGATGTATTCGAAATCCACGAATACGAAGATGCTGCAGGATGCCCACCTGAAGCAATAAGCAGAAAGGTAGCATGTAAAGTAGTTTTATCAGAAAGATGCAAAATAAACTGACCATCTTTTGTTTGAGAATATGCAGTCAGCGCTACACCTGTTTTGATAGTAATGTCTGACTTGTTGGCTTCCTCCAAGAAACAATTGATAATGGTTTCTGAGGAGTCAGTGTCAGGAAACATTCTACCATCAGGTTCTGCTTTTAATTTGATATTTCGTTGACTGAACCACTCAATAGTGTCAGCTGCATTGAATTGATGAAAGCAACTTAATAATTCTTTATTTCCTCGAGGATAATTTGCAGCCAACAGTTTGTTGTCAAAACATTGATGAGTCACATTGCAGCGGCCACCACCTGAAATTCGTACTTTTGACAAAAGTTTATGTGTTTTTTCCAGAATTATTACCTCTAAGCCCAGAGCAAGTTGTGCAGCATTGATAGCAGAAAAAAAACCGGCAGCGCCACCACCAACTATAACAAGTCGTTTCTTTTCACTCATGCACGTGGATGATGTTGCATAATTTCCTGACGAAGATAATCTCTGTCAAGGTGTGTGTAAATTTCTGTTGTGGTAATACTTTCATGACCGAGCATTTCCTGCACAGCACGTAAGTCAGCACCACCTTCAATCAGGTGTGTGGCAAAACTATGTCTGAACGTATGGGGGCTGATTTTTTTCTTAAGCTGAATTTTAACTGCTAATTTCTTGATGATGGTAAACACCATAACGCGTGTTAGCTGAGCACCTCTCCTGTTTAGAAAAAGAATATCATCATTGCCTGTCTTGATTTTAAGTTGTCTTCTGATAGACTCTTCATAAATATTGATATGTTTAATTGCAGAAGTGCCAATAGGAACCAACCGTTCTTTATTTCCTTTACCTGTGATTTTTAAAAATCCAATGTCGAAAAATGAATTAGATTTTTTTAGGGAAATAAGTTCACTGACACGTAATCCCGAACTATAAAGTGTTTCTAACATGGCTCTGTTGCGCTGACCTTCTGCTGTACTTAAATCAATAGCATTTAGCATGGTGTCAATTTCTTCAATAGTTAAAAATTCAGGAAGTTTTCTGCCAAGTTTAGGTGTTTCTAATAATGTTGTCGGGTCGTCAGCAATAATATTTTCGAGTAAGAGATATTTATAGAATGCTTTAATACCTGAAATAATTCTTGCCTGTGAACGAGCGCTAAGATTCCGTTCATTTATCCACTGAATAAATTGTTGTAAGAGGTCTAATGTGAGCTTTTCAGCATTTTTTTCCGGGTGTTTTTCCTGAAGAAATTCATAAAGCAGTTCCACATCATGCATATAGGCTTCATTAGAATTGGCAGATAATGATTTCTCCAATTTAATGTATGCTGAAAAGCCATTAATGTATGCCACTTTACTCATTGTGCTAAAATAGCTAACCGAAACTTAACTCAAGAGTTTGGTTTGGTGTAATTAAGTATAAAAAATCAACTATTGCATGTTTATTGATTTTAACTAAGAATCAAGGATAATAAACCGTATTTTTGCATCGGCAAGCCGCTCTATCGCTCTTAACTCGTTTAAGAGAGGAAAGTCCGGGCAACAAAGAGTATCCTGCCTCCTGTTAAAGGAGGGTGTAGTTTTAGTGATGAAGCTATAACAGAAAGTGCCACAGAGAAAATAATTCCACCGGCAATGTATTGCATGGTGGTAAAGGTGAAAACGTGAGGTAAGAGCTTACGGGCATATTCAGTAATGAAAATGCAAGGTAAACCTCAGGAGTTGAAAGGCAAAATAAATCACGAACAGGCAATGGCTCGTTGCCGTTTGTTCAGCAATGAACATCTTCGTGAAGGGTATGCCGCAAACAGACAAATGATAGGGGATTTGAATGCTGAAAAGTATTCAGATAACAGAATCCGGCTTACAGGCTTGCTTTTTATTTTTTCTGCTGCATTGCTTTTTAATAATTTAGCAGCCAATGAAAAAGAAGCTCCTTTACATCAGCAATCAGCATGAGATAGTTCTTAAATTTATTATCTTTTGTCTTACAGCATTTTTGATAATAAAAATGTTGCCACATCAGGTAAGGTATAAGTTTGATTATTCTATATCTAAACCCTGGACAGAGAAAGATCTGATTGCACCGTTTGATTTTGCCGTTCTGAAGAATAAAGATTCGCTGAATGCAGAGAAGAGAATTTTACTTCTCAATGCAACACTGTTTTTTGAACGTGATACTGCCGTTAAGGAACAGGTTTTGCAACGGGCAATAGCACGTATTGATCAAATAGATAAACATGAAGCAGAGTTATTGAAGCAGGAAATTTCAATACTTGCCAGTGAACTTTATAAGAATGGTGTAGCTGACGAAAGTGCACGTACTGTCTCCTTTGGTCAAGCTAAAATAATAAAAGGTGTTGACCTGATACCTGCTAACAATTTTATTTTTGAAGATGATGCCGTTAATGAGCTGACGCGTATTGCTAAAGAAAAACATATTGATGCTCCTGACAAGGCTATTTCTTTACTTGCCCCTTTGGTGAGTAATGATTTGACCATTGATAAAGTAATGACAGACCGTTTTAAAGATGAATTGATTGGTACGGTTTCTGAAACGCGCGGAATGGTTAAAAAGGGCGATTTAATTATTGCCAAAGGTGAAGTTGTGACACGCGAAAAATATCAGGAGTTGGAATCTCTGAAATCAATTACTGAAGAATATGCTCGTCCCAATAAACATGTACTTATCGGTCAAGTAATATTGGTTGTATTGTGTCTTTCTTTATTGATGATATTTCTTGCGCAAAGAAGAAAAGATATTTTTCAGTCAAACAGAAGGCTAAGTATTATTTTATTAATGGTAGTTTTTGATGTATTTATATACACATGGTCGTTGAAAGTTGAAGCTGTGAGTTTATATATTGTTCCTCTCTGTATTATGCCAATTGTGTTACGTACATTTTTTGATACACGACTTGCATTGTTTGGTTATATCATCACAATTTTAATATTAGGATCAATTGCATCAAACGGTTTTGATTTTGTGTTTACACAAATCTGTGCCGGTATGATAACTATTTTCAGTATAAAAGATATGCGCAACCGCTCTCATGTTTTCTGGGCAGTGTTGTTTGTTTATATCGGTTATTTTATTTGTTATACCAGCCTCGAAATTATTCATGCCGGAAATATGGTTAAAGTAAATTGGGAGAATTCTTTCTGGTTGCTTGCTAACGTGTTGTTAACACTTTTTGCTTATCCATTAATATATTTCCTTGAGCGTATTTTTAAAGTGACTTCTGATATTTCTTTGATAGAACTTGCAGACAGTAACAATCCATTGTTACATGAGTTGAGTATAAAAGCTCCCGGAACATTTCAGCATTCACTGCAGGTTGCTAATCTTGCTGAATCTGCAATGTTTAAAATCGGTGGCAATGCATTGTTGGTCAGAGTAGGTGCATTGTATCATGACATTGGTAAAATGGATATGCCGCTTTATTTTATCGAGAATCAGGTTACGCAAGTAAATCCACACGATGAATTGTCTTTTGATGAAAGTGCGGGTATCATCATCAGCCATGTGATTAAAGGAATAGAAAAAGCCAGAAAGTATAATCTTCCCGATCTGGTTATTGACTTTATAAGAACACATCACGGAACCTCACGTGTACAGTATTTTTATGAGTCGTATCTTAAAAATTATCCTGACAAGATTATTGATGAAAATGCATTTCATTATCCCGGCCCAAAACCTTTCAGCAGAGAGACTGCCGTATTGATGATGGCGGATTCTGTTGAAGCTGCATCACGAAGTCTTAAGAAGCATGATTCCGAAAGTATCAATAAGTTGGTAGAAGATATTATAGATAACCAAATTGCACACGGACAATTTTCTAACTGTAATATTACTTTCAGAGATATTACTGAGTTGAAAAAATTATTCAAGAAAATGCTTGGAAGTATCTATCATGTACGTGTTGAATATACGGTAGCATGATAAAATGTCAAGATTTATTTTTTTCGCTTAAGGCTGACAAGCTCAAAATTGTAAAGAAAATACATGAGCCCGGAAAAAGTATCAGCCACCAGGCATCAATATTTTCTTTTGCCTGAGCCATCAGTCCACCTAAAGTAACGGTTCCGGGATTTACGCCTAATCCAATAAATGATAATCCTGACTCACTCAAAATAACGGCTGCCATTCCATATAAGAATACAGGTTTTACAACAGGAATTAAATTGGGGATTAAATGCCTCAAAGCAATTTGTCTGAATGAAAATCCGGTAACAATAGCAGCATCAACAAAGCCTTCACTACGAAGTCGCTGTACTTCTGCCCTGATCATGCGTGATGGTTCAACCCAAAGCACCGATCCGAAAATTATGATTAATGTGATGATAGATGGTTGAAACAATGATGAGAGTGCAATGATGATAATAAGTTGTGGTACGGCTACCATGACTTGTGTCAGCAATGAAATCCAAAAATCAGGATTGAGATGGATATGATTTGTTGCTTTGATTTTTCTTTTATTAGATAACTTCCAAAATAATATTAAAGCAATTGTTAAAAGCAGAAATAGAATAAAGGAAGGTGATAAGTCTATTAAATTGATTAAGCTAAATTGCTGAAACAGGTTGTGCCATTCCATTGAGAATGTGTAAAAGCCATAAAACCAGACCAGAAACAGAAATATTATTAGTGAAACAAATTTTATTCTATTTAAATAAATTCCAGAGTCAGCAAAATATCCTGAACAGATACCTGCAATCAATGAAATTACAATACTAAAAATCATTGAAAACAAGGCAATAATTAAACTGTGTCGTAAACCAAAAACAATTCCTGCAGCAACGTCAGCACCAATTGCATCTGTACCTAACCAATGATGAAACCGCAGAGGTAATTCTATTTGTTGTCCTGTATTGTTTGTATAATAACTTTTTTGAAACGGACTTAATAACGCTATATCATTTTGTCTTGGCTGACCGGGTGAGTAGGGTATAGGGCGCAGAATTTGATTATTGCCTTTGCTCTCAATTCCGAATGATAAATCATAGTCAGAAGTTAGATTGTCATTTCCAAAAAATGGTTTTTCATTAGCAATAAATGGAGCAAACAATGCAAGGAGTACAACTGTCAGCAGCCAAAGTTTTGCTAAACGAAATTTCAACTTCCTCCTCATGGCTGAACAGTTTTAGTTCGTGGGTCAACATAATGCTGAATCCATTCATTAAGCAGATAAAGTAAAATTGTAATTAGTCCTGTAATTAAAATAACAGCAGAAATGAAAGGATAGTTTCTTGTCGTAGTAGCATGAATCAGTTCAAGTCCCATACCCGGAATAGAAAACAATGATTCAATAATTACCGAACCGCCAATAACTGCTGGAAACATATTTGCAAGCAAGGCTACAAATGGCGATATGATATTTGGAAAAATGTGTTTGATAACAACTTCTTTTTTTGTTAGCCCTTTTGCTTGCGCCATTAAGGCATAAGGTTTTTTAAATTCAGCTGAAATTAGGCTGGCAGATGTACGTTGAACAAATGCCCACAGGGAATAGGTGTAGCAAATTAGCGGAAGGATAAGATAGGGAAGGGTGCCGATAAATTTTTCTGAAAAACTTGCGCTTGAAGAATATCCTCCAATAGGCATAACTCCTGAAGATGGAAATATTTGTAAGAAATCAGGATTAGAGAAAAAATATAGTAAGGCTGTTCCTGCAAAATAGACCGGTAGAGAATAAAAAAGTACGGTAATCATATTGATAATGCGGCTGGCAATTTTGTTTTTTGTATATGCCAACCATATTGAAATTAAAAGGCCGGAAATAAATGCTATGATAATTGCCAGAACAGTCAGAAGCAATGACCAGAATATTTTTTCTTTCAGTAATGAGCCAATGCTTCTTCCGGTATAGAGTGATTGACCTAAGTTTAAATGTATGATGCCACTATTCTTGTCTGTTCCAAAAAACCAGTCATGAAAACGATTTTGTGCATTAAGTTGAACTGCAGGAACCCATTTTTTCCATGATGATTTTTTAGTTTGCATTGCATTATAGGAATGCAAAATAGAATTAGCGAGTGAATTAAGTTTAAGTATAGTTGCATAATTGTTGAAAGAATCAAGAATACTGTCATTCTTGCTCAGTTTTACTTGAGTTTCTATCTGAAATAAACTATTTGCTGCATTAGAAGCAGTTTGCCTGATTGCAGTATCAGTTGCTGAAGCGAATGATGTTGTAATTGCTGTTCTTGCAGCATTAATTTTCTTGTAAAAAATAAATACTTCACTACCACAACCAAAATTTCGCAACAAATGATTGTAGCTTTTTTGTTGTTTCTCTGAAGGAAGATATTGTTGCCATCCATATTCAGCTAAGGATATTACAGAAAAATAAAATAAAGGCTTGTCATAGCCTAGACGTTGTGCAAGTAATGTTTTCTGGTGCTCATAATTAGTTGAAGTAATACTTGTTTTTTCTTCTCGTATGAGAATGTAATCCAATGCATCACCGGGCAAATAAACAGATAGCATAAACGATGAAACCAACAGTACAGAAAAAATAAAAAAGTATTTGAAAATGATATGCCGCATCTTCCTTAGTCTGAATTTTATTTATCCTGTTGCAGAAGTTTTGTTAACCGGTGAAAGTAATCGAAAAGTATTGATGAGTAATCCGGGTTTTTCAAAATAAAGATTTACATTTCCGAATCGTTTGTGCACTGCAATTCTGCGTTGTGAATTAAAAAGAAAAATATACGCCATATCATCAACCACTATTTTCTGAAAACGCTTGTCCAAAGCAGTCCGCAAAGAATCATCAATGGTAAATTTTATTGAATCAATCAATGCATCTGAAGCACTGTTGCCAAATCCTGAATAGTTGTCACCATTTTCGCGCCAGCTTGACGAATGCCATAGCTGCGTAAAATCATCAGGAGAAACATTTGTTGTCCACACACTCATAAGCATATCGAAATCATGTGTTCGCGCTTTCTCTAAAAACACAGGTACTTCAAGAGGAACAATATTCATCACTATACCTGCTTTTTTTAATTCAGCAACAAGCATTAAAGAAAGATCGTTCCAATCGGGAATGCCGGCATAGATGTTCATGTCAAATTTAAAATCTTCTTTTATGCCATCAATCATTTTGTCAAGTACACCATCGTTGTCACTATCTTTCCAACCGGCATCGGCAAGGAGTTTAGTGGCTTCATTGTAGTTTTGTAAAATGGGTGTAAGCGATTCATTGAAATTGTATTTATGACTGCACACCGGTCCTGCCTGTCTTTTGTATTCGCCTTTATACAATGCCCTGTTTATTTGTTCATAGGGAAAAAGCATTGCCATAGCTTTTCTTACTTGTAAATTATCAAATAACTTTTTATGCTTCTTTCCATCTGGCTTCATATTAAAAGCGGCAAATGAATAGTTGAATGTACTTGTAAACTGAGCATTGTAATTATGGTTGAATAAAGTATCCTCACGCAATTTGAGTAATGATTTTGTTGCAAGTGTTGTGCTGGCATCAAATTGCTGCTTTTTAAATTCAAGAACATTCACATTTGGGTCGCTGCTGATTTTGAAAATTATTTTTGCGACAGAAGAATGTTCTGATGAATCCTTGGAATGATCTGTCCAATGATTGTTTTTCTTCTCCAATGTTAGAAACTGACCATGTTCCCATGCAGTAACTTTATATGGCCCTAACCCATTTAGTTTTTTCAGGTCAAAACCTGTTGCTTCGGAATTAAATTCTTCAAACCATTTTTTAACATCTGCCGGTGCATTGGCTCGAAAATCTTCGGTAGCTAAAGTTGTCAGGGAGTATTTTGCAAGAATATTTTTTGGATCGTGAAATGATTGTTGCATAATAATAATGTCACCCCAGATGGCAACGTCCTGCAGATAGGGTTTTGCAATTTTTATGCTGAAGGCAAGCGAATCATTTACATCAGGAATAAAGTCAAGCATATTTTCTAGGTAAGGCTTGAAAAAATCATTCTGTGTAAGTGCACTTTTGTAAACTTTCAAAGTAAAAAGAATATCATTGGCAGTAAGGTGTTCACCATTGTCCCATTGAACATCATTTCTTAAATGGAAGTTATATGAACTTTTGTTGGCATCATAAACAGGTAGTTTACTAAGCAGATTGGGTTTTAAAGAATTTGTTTTAAAATCTGTTCCAATCAGTACACCTTGCGTATAAAGCATAACTTCACTACGCATCAGGGTTTTACCATTTGTTGGGTGCAGATTGTCGGGCTCCTGAAGTACCTGATACACGACTTTATTTTCTGTACTCCAAGCCGGATCCCATGCTTTTGCATCTGGAATAGCAATGAATCCTGAAGTGCTGTTTGTCTCAGCCACAGTGTAATTCTGCGGCTTGTGGTCTGTGCAAGAGACCATTAAAATCAAAAATGCGAATAAAATGTTGATACCGACAACTCTCATAAAGGCAATATTAGCATATAAGAGGCATAAAAAAATAAAATTAAAGCATATAGTTTTGTTTGCATATACTTTTTTTTACCTTTGCCGCCCATCTGAAAAGGTGAGGTGCCTGAGAGGCCGAAAGGAACAGTTTGCTAAACTGTCGTACGGGGCAACCTGTACCGTGGGTTCGAATCCCACCCTCACCGCAAAAGTTTTGCGAAAATCAGGTGTAAGGTGAAGAAAATGTTTCTTCGCATGAAAGTTGTTCTTTGAGTCGTAACCGAATTTAAAAATTTTCGGGGTGTAGCGTAGCCCGGTTCATCGCGCCTGCTTTGGGAGCAGGAGGTCGCAGGTTCGAATCCTGCCACCCCGACAAAAAAAGAGAGTCTAAAGCGGTTGCCGCTTTAGACTTTTATGTTTACGGCTGTTTGGTCCCGTAGCTCAGCTGGATAGAGCAACTGCCTTCTAAGCAGTAGGTCATTGGTTCGAATCCAATCGGGATCACAACTTTTCTTAGTCATCCCGAATCAAATTTTACCGAAAACAAAATCCTCCGGGGATGATTCCTGCTTTAAACTGATCTATCAAATTTCCTGAAGCAGAATAACGATAAATACTTCCACGTTGCAAATAGTCTATTGCATCCGATACATAAATTTCACCATTCGAAGCATCAACACTCAAAGTGTAAAATAATTTTCCGTTTCCATTGATGAATGGTGTTGAAGGTAATGTAGTGTCGCTGATGCTCATTTGCCATACATGGCGATCAAGAAAATAAAGAGTGTCATTTTGCTGATTCATACACATACGCCAGGGGGCATGGTTGCCGGTAAAAACAAAACTTTTAATAACCTGATTATTTAACGGATTCATCTGTATCAATGCAGATGGTTTTTGTTTTAACGAATCACCACTGCACAGCACCCATAATATGCCGTTTTTATCTTCACAGATAGAATTGGGCGAATAAGCTAAAGTTATGCTATCCGTCAGCATGTCTGTCATCGCATTGATGACATAAACCTTATCAGTGAAGAGTGATGAAACAAAAACTTTTCCATAAACCATTTTCATTTGTTCTGTGCCTGCAACTGCAGGAATATAACCTGATATGGTGTTGGTAGAAAGATTTACAATGGTCAGTCTGTTGTCGTATAAATCCGATACATAAGCTTTGCTGTTGCTGACAGGAATAAAATAACGTGGTGAATTAAAACCTGAAATAGTTGCTTCAATTTTAAAAGTTGCAGCATTAACTACCATCACTTTAGAAGAATTGTTGACTACAATGTAAAACTTATTATTAAAGTAAGTCATACTCTGGCAAACATCACCTAAAGGAACTTGATTTACCTGCTTGTAATAGTCTTCAATAATATTTTTTGATTCTTTATCATACAGGCTGATTGCTGCATTTCCAAACTGAAAATTTCCTTCATTGGTAATATACACCACTCCATTATTGTTTGAAGTAATTAAAGGTTGTATTATTGTCTCAGGCTTGTCTTTTTTACAGGAAAAAATAAGAAAGCAAACAAGAAATATAAATACAGATTGCTTAATCATTAACAATAAGTTTAAAGGTTTCTGTATGCTCTTTAGATGATAATTTTAAAAAGTAAATTCCATTACCAATTAAAGAGTTTCTAAGATTGAAAAGATGTTCACCGGCATTGATTTTTCCATCTAAAAACTGATAAATAGCTTTTCCTGAAATGTCATATAATGTCATACTTAGGTCTTCAGTCTTAGTAAGATTTAATTTAATCACATTGTTTTTATTAAATGGATTGGGGTAGGAGAGATTGAACTGATTTTCTATAATCGAATTTACTGATGTTGTATTTTGATGAATGACTCCTACTGCATCAAGGTCGAATCCGGAACTTGGAAATGGAGTAGGCCAGGGGTCATTAATTTTATTGAATTGCGAATCGTAAGTTGCATACAATTCATCAATACTTCCCACCACATCAATTACTCTAACATGTGTGATATGATTTACGTCAAGCCCTGAAATTCCTGTCATTATATCTAAGTCGAATGGTGTTCCATAAAATGCACTGTACTTGCCTGCCAGATTATCAATTTGTGTTGCATCAATACTTCCGAAGCTTCCAACCTGCACAGTATCTTGCGTTAAAGACACTGAAGGAAAACGAAAAAAGTTTACACCATCACTACTCACTTCAACAAATGCAAGTTCCAGAAATGTTTCGCTAAAGCTGTTCTCAAATACTGCAAAATCCCATCCACTACCATTCATGATTGGATTTGCAAATGTTAATGTAGCCATGCCGCCATCACCAAGGCTAACTACATCGAGGCCATCAGCCATACCTAATGCAGATGTGCTGTCGCCTATTGTGCAAACACCTAAACTGTGATTAGAAATGTCCTGCCATCCTCTGACAATACTACATTGTGTTGCCCACGAAACAATAATGCTGCTGTCTTTATGAATAGCTGTTGTGCCCGGCTGACTGGCAGGTGGTGCAAACTGGCCATTACTTTCAGTTAATGAAAACAGGCAAGCCAATGCAATCAATACAGTTTTTAATGAGTCGAACATTTTACAAATTTAAATTTTGTTGATTCGTTGTTGTAGTGTGCATTGATAAAATATAATCCATCTTTTAGTTGTGAAACAGATATTTTATCTCCTGCATTTAGTTTGAGTGATTCCATAACAACCCGACCTTCAACATCAGTGATAAAAATTTCATCTATATTTTTAGTTAATGAGATATAGGAAGATGCAGGATTTGGATATACTTGTACTACATTGTTTTTAATTTCTGAAATTCCTACCGGTGAATCTGCTGTGGTGAAGTTGTCAATACAATAGAATAAAGGTGTATTGATACCAAAACTTCCAACATCGCTTGAAGAAAGTGTAAAAAGCAAACTGTCTGTATTGCCAAGTCCAGTTAAATCTACCCATTGCCAATCGTTGATGATATAATCCTGCGCATTATTTGCAGAACGAAAGTCAGCAAGATAAAAATTAATACTATCACTACTTAAATTTCCATTATACCAATTGTGTATGGTTAGAATAAAATAATCAGGATCATTTCCTGATGGCCCTCCGAATTTTTTTGAAAAACCATCTCCATCTCTCATACTGATATATGGATAAGTAGCATTGGTAACAAAAAATCCATTAACTACTTTCCCTGAAGCATTGCCTGAAAGTGTTATGGTTGCATTTTGCTGACCAAGGGCGTAAATGCCTGAGCCGTTATACCCTGTCAATGATGCGCTGGCATACATGTTTCCGAAGCCTGCAGTGCTGCTGTCTGCAACATTACTGTATGCCCAGCCCGAAAGCCAGTATTGAAATGATGGGTCGAAAAAGTTAGGAAAAATTGCATTTCCTGATGTGAAACTTGTTCCGCCTTGCTGTGATGAGCCATTAAAGAAGCTATCTGCCGGTAAAGTCAGGTTTTCGAAGTCACTAACCGTTTGTGCATTCAGTTTTACAGACACTATTTGGAATAGTGACATTGTTACAATGATGAGTCTAACTCTTTTCATATTTATTTTGATTTTGAATTTATCTGAATAATAATTCCTGCTTTGTATGAGCGTAAGGGCATTGAACGGTTTCGAATTGCTTCATAGTTCTCATCAAGCAGGTTGTTGATTTTTAAGTAAAGTTGAAATTTTGTTTTTTGTGCCGATAGACTGCATGCAGCATAAAACCCATGAAGCCAAAATGGTTCTAAGTAATCCAGATTGTCTGTAGTTGTGTAACGATAGCCTGAATACTGAACAGTATATTTTACAATCAGCTTGCCATATCCAATGGCTATACTTCCATTTCCGGAATACATGGGTACATAAATTAATTGCTTGCCAACAGAAGCATCATTTTCAAAGCGGGCTTTTTCATTGGTAGCCTCAATATAATTTGTTGAAACGGTTAAGGCTGTGAACCATTTTTTATTGCTGTATCGAATAATAGTTTTTGTTTCAATTCCTTTGCTTTCTGTTCTGTCAAGATTTTGTGCCGACCAATAACCATTTTCCGGTAGCCATATAATCTGATTTTTCATTTTCCTGTTAAAGAGTGTAATCTCAGTCTTTGCAGTAATGTTTTTTGCAAGGTTGATTTCATTAAGGCAAAGGCCAATATCACCGGTTTTTCCTGATTCGGGTTTTAGATTTTTATTTCCACCCGGTTGCCAGTACAAATCATTTATAGTTGGATTGCGATAGACACTTGCAGCGTTTAATTTCAATGATATATTTTTATACAATGCAATTTCTCCTCCGGCATACCAGGTAAATGGTGCTTCCTTGTTATCATTAAATTCTTTTCTGAATGATACTGATGGTTTAATTTTATTGTTAAAGAAATGTGCTGTTTCACCAATAAAAAGCGCAAAAGAGTTTAGCTGTGCTTGCTTTTTATATTCGTCTGCTGTTGCAGTGGTGTAGTTGTTGGTGATGCCTGCATGTATTTCTCTGTGCTTACCCGGATGAAATTTATACTCAGCTTCTGCCAGCAATGATTTTGCTCTGCTTGTTGCATTCATGTTCTTTAAACTATCTGAATAATGTATGCCCTGATTAAACCATGCAACCCGAACAGCTAATTGTCCCTTTGACAACTGCTGACGCCATTGCGAAGTAATTCTTAGATTGTCATCTTTCTGTTTGGCAACAGATGTCTGATTGAGTAATGGAGGAATTTGTCTGTTGTAATTATCGAGCCATGCAGCTATGCTTAGTGTGCCGTTTTTATTCAATCTGTAAACAACTTCACCTAACAAACCTTGCCCTTGAGTCCTTGCATGTTTTTGTAATTGCTTTTGAAGCGTAATAGAATTTTGAAAACGAAAATTATTTGGAGAATATTCATTAAATACTTTAAGTTTAAAAATCCAATTATTGTTGCTGTAGTTAGTTTTAAAAGATTGTCGCAACCATCCATAACTACCGGCACCAACATTTATTTCTGCGTCAAAGCCTTTATTGAATTGTGTTGATGAATTGAGCAGAACAGCACCACCTACAGCGCCACTTCCCCATTGTGCACTGCCGCCACCATATTGCATACTTATTTTATCAGCAAAAAATTCAGGGATAATGGAAAAATCGGTTTGACCTAGCATAGGATTGTTGATGTTAAATCCATTCCAGATTACTGCAGTCTGATTGGCATTTCCACCTCTGATGGAAGAAGAAGCTAACGAACCAGGTCCGTAATTCTTAATAAGAACACCACTTTCAGCAGAAAGAAGATCGCTTAACGATTCCGTATTGAATTGCTTCAGGCTGATGCTGTCAATTTTTTCAAATTTTAATCCCGGAGTAGCATCCTGTTGTCGCAATGCTTCAATATTAACCACCTTGATGTGAAAAGTATCTGTCTGCGCCTGAATGTTGGTGCAGATAATAGAGAAAATAATCAGCAGATAATTTTTATACATGTTTTGCTTGGTTTTTCGTCAAGCATTTCTACATGCAGTGCAGTAAATAAAAAAGTGAGGAGTAATACAACCTAGGTTCAAAGTTGTATCAATACAGACTTCTGCTTTTAATGCGAAAGCATGGTCAACGGCTGAATAAACAGCCTCAGTAAAGACAGATATCCTGGCTTGTAACTTTTAACTCTATTCCTTCCTGCAAATTTTGCAGTGGATTCAGCAGAGATAAATTATGCGTTACTTACAGTTGCGCTACAGCTCACGATTTTAACGTGATTCCCTTTTATATCTTCAGTCTAAAACAGAAGAAACCTTTACCGGTTGAAATGAATGAAAGAACTTCCGGTGGCAAATATAAATAAAAAAATAAAGGGAGCTTATTTGCTGAACAAACCGCTGAGTTCTGCTTGCACACGCTCGATAATCATTCCGAGATGCTCTTTGTTTTCAGCAAAGTTGATTTCATCAATATCAATAATCAGCAGTTTGCCAAGTTCATAAGTTGATATCCATGCTTCATAACGTTCGTTCAAACGTTTCAGATAATCTATGCGAATATTGTTCTCATAAGGTCGTCCGCGTTTTTCAATTTGTTTTACCAAAGCCGGAACGGTGCCACGCAGATATATCATCAAATCAGGTGGTGAAACAAAACTGTTCATCAACTCAAACAACTGTTGGTAGTTCTGAAAATCGCGTGTTGTCATTAACCCCATTGCATGAAGGTTAGGAGCAAAAATATATGCGTCTTCGTATATTGTTCTGTCCTGAATAATTGTTTTTGGGTGTTTCTTGATTTTTAAAATTTGCTGAAAGCGGCTGTTCAGAAAATATATTTGAAGGTTGAACGACCAGCGTTGCATGTCATCATAAAAGTCGTTCAGATAGGGATTGTCATTTACATCTTCGTAATGTGGTTCCCATTTAAACTGTTTTGACAATAAACTGGTGAGTGTAGTTTTTCCGGATCCAATATTTCCCGCTATTGCAATATGCATACAATTAAATCAATCTGGTTTTAAATAATATAGTTCTCAAAAAGTAGTGCGCTAAAGTAAAAAAAATTTCATTGGCAAAAGCAGTTACTTAAGTAATAGCCTTTATAATTCTACAGTTTTAATCTTTTTTGTAGTCTATCTGTACTATTTTATTGTCGGCAAGCAGGTAAAAACGGTTGTGAAACCATTTTATACTGCTAATGTTATTGATGTCAGTTTTCAGTCTTGATGTTTCTGAATTCAGCTTCAGGTCAATAAAAACCAGTTCATTGTTTTCTGCATAAACCAACATGTTTTCGAGTAGCATAATACATGATGCATGTTTTGAATCAATACTTCTTACATAGCTTCCCAGCCTGTCAAAAATTAAAATTCCTGAATTCTTATTCAAACATGCCAGCCATTTATCATTGGCACACATGCTCGTTATCGTTAGCGGATTGTTTATTAATAATGCCAACGGTTGTGTTTCTGAAATTTTCTGAAGTGTAAAATTATATTTGAAGATTTGTTGTTGTGAGTGATCATAGCACCAAAACCCATCTGTAGAATTGCAAACAGCTTTTATGTCATAGAAATTTTGTTCTCTTAAATTAATTACCGATTGCAAGGCTAATTTATTATCCAAAAAACTGATGATAGAAAATTCATCAGCAAAAAGCATTATTCGCAATGGGTCAATTGCATCAACATAAGTAAACCTGTCCTGATTGTTATTGCTGTAGGTAAGTAAAATTTTTCCTACGGTATCAGCTTTAAAAACTACACTCTCTTTTATAATATAGAGGTTGCCGAGATTATCCATGCTGAAAGCATCGGCACCATTCCAGATTTCATTAACTTTTTGCTGCTGTGCAAAAGTGTTGCAGTAAATGAAAATGATGAATAGTGTTACAATATATTTCACGACAGATTGTTTTGTACGTTTAATATTTCATCAACAAACTTTCTGTGGTTGGCAAGACGTGGCACCTTATGCTGTCCTCCCAATTTTTTATTTTTTTCCAGCCATTTATAGAACGTATTCACAGGCATTTTATGCACAATAGGTTTGTTGAGCGTGATGTCCTTAAATCGTTTTGCCTCATAATCGGAATTAACTTTTTTAAGCTCTTCGTCAAGTGCCATTGTAAACTCATCTAAGTTTTCAGGCTCATGCGAAAATTCAATAAGCCACTCATGTGCTCCATTATTTTTATTGCCAAAATAAACTGGTGCAGCAGTAAATTCACGCACTGTAGCTCCTGTTCTTTTGCCCGCTTCTGTAATTGCTTTTTCTGCATTGTCAATCACAAGTTCTTCTCCAAAAGCATTAATAAAATGTGCAGTTCGCCCACTGATTTTTATTCTGTAAGGACTGATAGATGTAAACTGAATGGTGTCTCCGATTTTATAACGCCACAGACCGGCATTGGTTGTAATGACCAATGCATATTGTTCTCCGATTTGAACTTCGGAGAGTGTCAACGTTTTTGGATTTTCCTCATGCCAGTGTTTTTGAGGAATAAACTCATAGTAAATTCCATAGTCGAGCATAAGCAACATTTCATCAGAATCGTTTCTGTCCTGAATACCAAAAAATCCTTCGGAGGCATTATAGGTTTCTAAATACTGAATGTGTTTTCCGATAATCTGTTTAAACTGCTCTCTGTATGGAGTAAAATTTACAGCACCATGAACAAACAGTTCTAAACCAGGCCACACTTCTGCTATTGTTTTCTTACCTGTAATTTCAAGAATACGTTTCAATAACACCAATGTCCAACTGGGCACACCTGAAATGTTAGTCACATTCTCCTTAATTGTCTCCTGTGCCATGCGCTCAATTTTTTCATCCCATTTATCCATCAGTGCAATATTCATTTCTGGTGTTCGCATTATCTGTACCCAGAAAGGAAGGTTCTGAATCAGAATAGCAGAAAGATCACCGTAATACGATTCGTTATGAAATGCATTGATGCTGTGGCTGCCACCAAGAGAAAGCAGTTTGCCGTTGAATAGTAAGGCATCAGGGTTGTTGTTAAAATAAATTGAAAGCAGGTCTTTACCGCCTTTAAAATGACATTCTTCCAGCGACTCCATGCTAACCGGAATAAACTTACTTCTGTTTGAAGTTGTTCCCGATGATTTGGCAAACCATTTTATTTCTGTTGGCCACAGAATATTTTGTTCGCCTTTCATGATTCTTTCCACCTGTGGCTGCAACTGATCATAAGTAACAACAGGCACACGCTCACTAAAGGTTTTAAAATTGTCTATAGATTGATAGTCGAAATGTTCGCCCCACTGTGTATGCTCTGCTGTTGAAATAAGTTTTCTAAGCAACTCTTCCTGAACCTCGCATGGATATTTCATAAAAAGCTCAATCTGATGCATACGCTTTTTAATTATCCATCCCATTATCGAATTCAGTATTGCCATATACAGTGCTTTGCGAACGGAAAGATAAGAAAAATTCCTGCAACTTCCGTTTTGCAAAATTAATTCTTCAACTTAAATGAACTTAATCTGTAATTAATTTCTTTCAGAAATGTTTGATGTACTTTCGTTCCATGCAAAAATCAACAATAGATTTCAGGTTAATAAAATTAGAGCGCAACGGTTATCACCCCGTTTGCACTGTTGCCATCAACCACATAGATGCATTAATGGTAATTGATACGGGTGCTTCGCATACGGTATTAGACAAAAAGCAGGCGGCACGCTTTCTACCTGAAAATAAAATAAAACTTTCTGAAGTTAAATCGTCAGGACTTGGCACCAACGACATGATGAGTGCCTATGCCACATTCGATTATTTTATATTGGGCGATTTGGTCTTGCGCAGACGAAAAACTATCATTCTCGACCTTGCACACATTAACCTTGCCTACGAAACAATGCAGTTGCCATTGATTGATGGGGTGATAGGTTGCGACATCCTTAAAAAATATAAAGCAAGCATCAATTTTTCTACTAAAAAACTTGTAATTAACATCTGATTTTTTTACATTAAAAGCCTTAAAAACAGCGTTAATAACTTGCTCGACTTTGTTAAAAAAAACGTGCATTTCCACACCGTTTTTATGTGAAAGCAGCCTTTATTTTTTGTAAATTTGAACAATTATAAAAAACGACAGTTTACGAAAAGTTATGAGTGATCAAACAGTAGAAAATTTAGCTGAAATGGAAGTAAAAAATACTTATTCGGCCGACAGCATTCAGGTATTGGAGGGGTTGGAGGCAGTAAGGAAACGCCCTGCCATGTACATTGGCGATGTTGGTGTAAAAGGATTGCACCACTTGGTTTATGAGGTAGTTGACAATTCAATTGACGAAGCCCTTGCCGGACATTGCAAAAACATCAGTGTCACCATTGGAGAAGACAACTCAATAACTGTTAAAGATGATGGTAGAGGTATTCCTACCGAAATGCACAGCAAAGAAAAAAAGTCTGCACTCGAAGTAGCCATGACAGTGCTGCATGCCGGTGGCAAATTCGACAAGGACTCTTATAAAGTTTCCGGTGGATTACATGGTGTTGGTGTATCGTGCGTAAATGCATTGAGCACACACATGCGCACAGAAGTACACCGCAACGGAAAAATTTATGTGCAGGAATACAGCATTGGTAAACCATTGTATTCTGTTAAAGAGATAGGTACTACTGATTACAGAGGCACCATTCAAACCTTCAAGCCTGATGACACAATTTTTATCACAACAATTTACAACTACGACACATTAGCTTCACGCCTGCGCGAACTATCTTACCTTAACAAAGGCATCCGCATCACATTAACCGACATGCGCGAAAAAGACGAGCAAGGCAATGTTCGCTCTGACGAGTTTTTAAGTGAGTTGGGCTTGCGCGAATTTGTTGAATACATTGATGCCAATCGCGAAAAGCTCATCCCTGAATGTATGTTTTTTGAGAGTGATAAATTCGGAATTCCAATTGAAGTGGCCATGCAATACAACACTTCTTTTGCAGAGAATCTCCACTCCTATGTAAACAACATCAACACACATGAAGGTGGCACACACCTTTCCGGTTTCAGACGTGCACTCACACGTACATTAAAAGCCTATGCCGAAAAAGAAGGCATGCTTGCCAAATTAAAATTCGATATTGATGGTGACGATTTCAGAGAAGGACTAACAGCCGTTATCTCAGTAAAAGTTGCCGAGCCGCAGTTCGAAGGACAAACAAAAACAAAGCTTGGTAACAACGAAGTTATGGGTTATGTTGATCAGGCCGTTGGCGACATGCTTGTCCACTACCTCGAAATGCATCCGCGCGAAGCAAAGGCTATTGTCAACAAAGTAATACTTGCTGCTACGGCACGCCATGCTGCACGCAAAGCACGCGAGCTGGTGCAACGCAAAAACGTACTCACTGGAACAGGACTACCCGGCAAATTAGCCGACTGCTCAGAGAGCGACCCCGGACGATGTGAACTCTTCCTTGTCGAGGGAGACTCTGCCGGTGGAACTGCCAAACAAGGCCGCGACAGAAATTTCCAAGCCATACTTCCACTACGCGGAAAAATCCTCAACGTAGAAAAAGCAATGGAATACAAAATCTACGAAAACGAAGAGATAAGAAACATCTTCACTGCCCTTGGCATCTATCGTGACGACAAACAAGAAGGTCGCCCGCTCATACTCGACAAACTGCGCTATCACAAAATCGTAATCATGACCGATGCCGATGTTGACGGTAGCCACATCACCACACTCATCCTCACATTCTTCTTCCGCCACATGAAAGAACTCATAGAGCAGGGCTACATCTACATTGCAACACCACCGCTCTACCTCGTAAAAAAAGGAAAAGAAGAGCGCTACTGCTGGACAGACGAAGAGCGCATTGCCATCGTCAAAGAACTGGCTGGCGAAAAAGAAAGCAGCGTAAACATACAGCGCTACAAAGGTCTTGGCGAAATGAATGCCGAACAACTTTGGTCAACCACCATGGACCCCTCAAGCCGCACCTTGCGACAGGTCACCATAGAAAGTGCTGCCGAAGCCGACCATGTTTTCAGCATGCTCATGGGCGATGAAGTGCCACCGCGCAGAGAGTTTATAGAACGCAATGCTAAATATGCAAAAGTAGATGCATAACAAACTCTAAAAATCACAAAAAGCTGTCCCACAAAGGCAGCTTTTTTTGTGGGCTAATACTAAATTGAGACTCACATTTTATAATTCAAATAAATCATTGGAAAGATCAAGGCAGTCTAATTTATAACAACATTCAAACTTTTAAACTCAATTACAATACAAGGTAGGATTTTGTATTATTTTTATTTAACTATGATTTATTGAAATATATTGCTGTATTACTTTTTACATTGATAAAGTTTAGAACTTCGTACTTTCGTGAGTTATTTACAATCCTTAAAGGCGACCGAGCAGACAAAATCGGTTGACAATTAACCGACCGAGACAAAGAATAAGAAGAATGAAAATTGTAAATTTGCTTGAAGCAAAAAACTAATAGAAAAGACTAATGACAGACAGAATAGCAAAACCGTTTTTAAAGTGGGCTGGTGGCAAAACACAGCTCATTAACGACATTGAAAAGGCTTTGCCAAAAGACATTTCTAATGACAAATTCACATACATTGAACCGTTTGTTGGAAGTGGAGCTGTTTTGTTTTGGATGTTAAACAACTTTCCAAACTTACAAAAAGCAGTAATTAACGACATTAACCGAGACTTAATAAACACTTACAAAACAATAGCTTCAAGACCAAATGAACTGATTTCAATACTTCAAATTTTGCAAAACGAATTTCACGGACTTGAAGGACAAGACGAAGAAAAAAAGGAATATTACTACTCAAAAAGAGAGCTTTACAACACAAGAAAAGAAGAACAAAGCGGACAAGCCGCTTTGTTTATTTTTCTTAATCGGACTTGTTTCAACGGACTTTACCGAGTTAATCGCAAAAACGAATATAACGTTCCAATGGGTGCTTACAAACGACCAACCATTTGCGACAAGGAAAATATTTTGGCAGTAAGTCAAGCATTGCAAAAAGTGGAAATCCTTTGTGGCGACTATGAAGGAACTCTGAATTTCGCTGACAACAACACGCTGTTTTATTTCGACCCGCCATATAAACCGTTAAGCGAAACTTCGAGTTTCAACTCTTACGCAAAAGACGAGTTTAATGATTCCGAACAAGTTCGCTTAAAAGATTTTTGCAGTAAACTTGACATATTAAATCATACTTGGATTTTAAGTAATTCAGACGTTAAGGGGAAAGATGCAAACAATAACTTCTTTGATGATTTATATGCTGACTTTTTAATTCAACGAGTTGATGCAAAAAGAAGTATCAATGCAAATCCTCAACTTTTGTATTTGGGCGTTCCCTTCGGTCGGGCTTTTCGTTCATATCTTTTTGCTCGTTCCTCCCAAAAAGGATTTCCACTGCAATCCCTAACGCAATCAGCCTCATAATATGAATTTGGCTTTTAATACAAATTTAGCACACGGCTATACAAGCAATTCTCAAATTGCAAGGTTATTGACAGAAAATTGGGTTTTAAATAATTCATATTGTCCTTGTTGTGGAGATTTACCATTAAATGAATTTGAAAACAACAGACCTGTTGCTGATTTTTATTGTAAAAAATGTTCAGAAGAATTTGAATTAAAAAGCAAAGGTGGGAAACTCACGAATACAATTACAGACGGAGCTTATTCAACAATGATTGAAAGAATAAACTCTGAAAACAATCCCAATTTTTTCTTTCTAACATATTCAAAGAATTGGAGTGTTAACGACTTTTTGATTATTCCGAAACAATTCTTTACTGAAGAAATTATCATTAAAAGACCACCATTAGCTCCAACAGCAAGGAGAGCAGGGTGGGTAGGGTGTAATATAGATATTTCTAAAGTGGCGGAATCAGGAAAAGTGTTTTTAGTTAAGAACACAAAGGTAATTGCCCATAGTGTTGTAAACCAATCATTCAATAAAACTCTATTTCTTAGAGAGAAATCTAGTGATGCAAAGGGATGGATTTTAGACATTATGAAGTGTGTCGATGAAATAAAAACTGATGATTTCAACATAGAGGAAGTCTATAAATTTGAGTATAAACTCAGATTGAAATATCCTAATAACAACTTTATTAAAGATAAAATAAGGCAACAATTGCAAATACTTCGAGATAAAGGAATTATTCATTTTGTCGGTCGTGGTAGATACAAAAAGATTAAATATGGAGACATTTAAAATTGAAATTCAAGAGTTACTTGCTCGAGTAGTAGAAGTTCAGGCTGAGAACATTCAAGAAGCTTTTTCAAAGGTAAATGAGCAATATATAAAAGCAGAAATAGTATTAGACTATAATGACTTTGCTGAAGTGAATTTTACCGATATTAACAGCCAAAGTAAGACAGATAAAATAAGCTCACTAATCAAAGAAGTTATTAATTATCTGTATTCAGATGAGCAAAAACATTTTGAAGAGTCAAATCAACCCCAAAACCATATTTTCGAAAAACTAGAACAATTGAAATCATTAATTGATTGATATGGTTTTTGCCGACCCACCCTATTTTTTATCAAACAACGGGTTGTCAATCCAAAACGGACAAATTGTTAGTGTAAACAAAGGAAAATGGGACAAATCCGAAGGGTTTGAATTCATAAACAACTTCAATAGAAATTGGTTTTCATTGGTTCGTGACAAAATGAAAGATGATGCAACAATATGGATTAGCGGAACAATGCACAACATTTTTTCGGTAGGACAAATCCTTAATGAATTAGGTTTTAAAATCCTGAATGTTGTGACTTGGGAAAAGACAAATCCACCACCCAATTTTTCTTGTCGTTATTTTACTTACTCGACTGAACAAATAATTTGGGCAAGAAAAAGTGAAAAAGTTTCGCATTATTTCAACTACGAATTAATGAAACAACTCAACGGTGACAAGCAAATGAAAGATGTTTGGAAGTTGCCCGCAATTGCTCCTTGGGAAAAATCTTGTGGAAAACACCCAACTCAAAAACCTTTATCGGTTTTGACACGACTTATTTTGGCATCTACAAAACCAAATGCTTGGATTTTAGATCCATTTGCAGGTAGTTCAACAACAGGAATTGCAGCTAATTTGGCAAACAGACGATTTTTAGGAATTGACCAAGAAGAAGAATTTTTGACAATAAGCAAAAACAGAAAGCTTGAAATTGAAAACCCAAAAACAGCTGCTACTTACAGACAAAAAATTAGTGGGTTCAATGACAAAAAAGAACTTGAATTATTTCTTGTCAAAGAACCTAAAACAGAATATAAAACAGAATTAAAAATTTAATTTCACCTGTCATGTCGCACCACCCCTGATAGTGTAATCTAAATTGGAACATTAAAAACGTTCAAACTTTCAAAACCTTCCAAACCTTCTTATTTCACCTATCATGCCGCACCACCCCCGACAGTGTGATCTAAATTTCAACATTCAAAACTTTCCAACCTTCCAAACTTACGAAGGCGCCCACTTGACCTCGACTAACGGGCTGCATTGAGCATTTGAGGTGTGATGTTTTTTAAACTAAATTCTTTCTCCTCAGCTTTTAACTTGCAAAACCTGAAAATCGGCTATTTTGAGTTTCAGGTTTAAAAACTGCAAATTAAAGATTGATTTTTTAGATTTACAGGTAAGTGCTTTTTTTACTTTTGAGCAAAATTTTTTGAACCGTTTAAGATTAAGCTAAATTGCAAAAAAGCCCTTTAACTGTTCAATAACATTAAATCAGAATAAATAAAATATGCTATTTAATTCATTACATTTCTTGTTTTTTTTCATCATTGTCACTTCGCTTTACTTTGCGATACCGTATAGTAAGAGATGGGTTTTATTATTAGTAAGCAGTTGTTATTTTTATATGGCTTTTGTTCCAATATATATCCTTATTTTAGGATTTACAATTGTCATAGATTATTTTGCAGGAATATATATTAGAGATGCCGAAGGGAAAAGAAGAAAACTTTTACTGGTATTTAGTTTGGTAGCTAACATTGGTGTTCTTGCCGTTTTCAAATATTATAATTTCTTAAATGAAAACTTTTCTTTTTTACTTCATGGTTTTGGATTAAGTAATCCTATTCCATATTTATCAATTCTATTGCCCATTGGCCTTTCTTTTCATACTTTTCAGGCAATGAGCTACACAATAGAGGTTTATCGGGGGCATCAGGAACCGGAACGCCACTTTGGTATTTATTCTTTGTATGTAATGTTCTATCCACAGCTAGTTGCCGGACCTATTGAAAGACCACAAAACCTTCTTCATCAATTCAGAGAGAAATATGATTTTGAATATACAAGAGTAGTAGATGGGCTTAAATTAATGTTGTGGGGTATATTTAAAAAGCTTGTCATTGCTGACAGATTAGCAATTTATGTTGATACCGTTTACAACAACCCGGAGCAACATAATGGATCAACTTTAATTTTAGCTACAATATTTTTTGCAGTTCAGATTTATTGTGATTTTTCAGGCTATTCAGACATAGCAATTGGTGCGGCAAGAGTTATGGGATTTAAATTAATGACTAATTTTAATAGACCATATTTTGCAAGAAATATTTCTGAGTTCTGGAAACGCTGGCACATTTCTTTATCAACTTGGTTTAAAGACTATTTGTATATTTATCTTGGAGGAAACAGAGTCTCTATTCCAAGGTGGTACTTTAATTTATTTATAGTTTTTCTTGTCAGTGGCTTATGGCATGGCGCAAATTGGACTTATATTATATGGGGCGCCTTAAACGGATTCTATTTGGTTTTTGCTTTAGTTAGTCATAAATTCAGAAATAAAATGAATCATCTTACAGGTATCGAAAAATCACCATGGTTAAACCGCTTTCTGCAAATTTCAATTACATTCCTGTTGTCATGTTTTGCGTGGATATTTTTCAGGGCTAATCATGTTACAGATGCATTTTTAATCATTAAGAAAATGGCAACATCAAGCGGTGCATTTTACATAGAAAATCCATCCGTTATGATATTTTCTTTTTTAGGATTATTTATTTTACTGTTTGTGGAGTTGAAACAGGAATTTTATAAAGGTGATTTTTCCTTCTTTAACAATAAGAGATGGATAGTTAGAAATTTGTCTTATGCTATACTAATAGTAATTATCTTATTGTTTGGTGTTTTTGATGGAGGACAATTTATATACTTTCAATTTTAGTAAATTATGTTAGAGACGTTTATTCATAAAATCAGAAAAAATCCTTATTGGTATTTCTTTTTTAAATTAATTGCATTTCTTCTGTTGCTCTTTGTTCTAGATTTTTCCATTGGAAATATTCTCAGGCATTTTTACTTTAAACAACAAAGCGGTTTGCAATACCGAACAACGTATTCTATTGAAAAAACAAATGCTGATATTTTGGTGTTTGGCTCATCCAGGGCAAACCATCACTATAGGCCTGATGCTTTTGAGAATCAAATTGGCCTTTCATTCTACAATGTTGGGCGTGACGGGCAATATGTGTTTTATCATTTAGATGTTCTTAAGGCAGTATTAAAGAGATATACGCCTAAAATTATTATATTGGATTTTGTAAATAAAGAATTTGCACAAAATCAAGAAAGTTATGATAGGTTATCAGTATTACTGCCGTATTACAAAACACATCCTGAAATGCGATCCATCATTAATTTGAGAAGTAAATATGAACGTCTTAAACTATTATCACAAATATACCCTTTCAATTCTACAATGTTTACTATTGCTGTGGGCAATGCCGAATTTAATAAAAAAAGAAAGAGTGACAATAAGGGTTACGTCCCATTAACTAGAAAATGGAATGGTGTTATACCGAAAAACAGTATTTCTGCTAATTATGAAGTTGACAGTCTTAAGATTGATGCATACAAATCATTTATACAAGAGTGTGCCCGCGCAAATGTGAAACTTTATATTGTTTGCTCACCATATTTTATTCAATCAGACATCACCGATTATTCTGTCAGCATAGGAAAAGAAATTGCAAAAGAAAACAATATTGCATTTTTTGATTTTTCAAAGGACACAGTGTTCGTAAACAACACTGAACTATTTGCAGATTTTGCACACCTAAACGATACAGGAGCAAAACTCTTTTCTGATTCGTTGGTAAAATGCATAATAGAAAAGTAAGACATAAGTAGAGGTATATTATTCAGAATAAATATTCTTATCGCACTTTTTTACCATTTGTAATCTTTCATCACATCTTTGCATGACTGACTGCATTAAGTAAATGGGGCAAGGTGGGACTTAATATTCTATATCCATCTCTCTTAATAGTCCTAAATCGCTTATTCTCAAATCACCTGATTATCTAATCACTTCATTACCCTTCACTCCTCACATCTATCAGCCGTGGCTCAGCTGTGGCTGATCAACAACTTCCACAATCACATCAAAAACTACTTAATATACTTGGCCACATCTTTAAATAAATACTGTCCGTCAAAAATTTTAATCAGTTTATGATAGTTATCATAAAACACAATTTGTGGTAGAATCTTATTGGTGTAAATAGCAGCAATTAATTCACCACGGTTGGTACCGATAGTGCCAAATATTGGATCGTCTTTTGTTTTAGTACGCGCCACAAATGCTGGCATTTGGTCTTTATGCCTTTCTTCTGCAACCAAAACAACCTGTGTTGTTTTAAAATTGCTTCTGATAGTCTTCAAAGAATCTAAAAAGAGTTCGCAGTGGTCACATTCAGGACTAAATATCATTATCATCACAGGTCTGCCTTTTATCAGTTGGTCGGTAGTAAACGTGCCTCCGTCAGTTTTTGCAATAACAAAGTTTGGTATGGGAGCACCTGCACTGGTGTAAGACATTCTTCTTGCAGTACCTGACTGCTGTGCAATTCCATTGAATGAAATGAAAATAGTTGATAATAGAATAAAAAGGTTTTTCATTATTTTATTTTTAAATGCAGATTGAAAATTATTGAGTATGAAAGAAGTTTTAAAAGTACAATATTTACAAATGCAACAATACCTTTCGATAATAGAATCATGCTGATTTCAAAACTTGTTGCCCTTTAATATGTTTCATAATTGTCAATAAAAGCATTTTTGACATTCAAGTTTTTCAAACTATCAAAAATTAGGTATGAAATTAGTCTTTTCCTCCTCCAATTTAGAAGATTATTTAAAGGAAGTCATTCCAACTATACAGTTTAATACTCCTTTGGTTCAACAACAAATTCATCAGATTCAGTCGCAGGCACCAACCGATGAAGAGCGTGCAAAAATTGCTTTTGAAATTGCACGTGATGAAATCCATCATTCATTCGACACCAAAAATCCTGTTGTCACCATCAATGCAGAAGATGTATTGTTGAATAAAGAAGGAATTTGTTTTGCAAAGTCGCATCTGCTTGCTACGCTATTAAGAGGAATGGGAATTCCAACCGGCTTTTGCTATCAGCGTGTTTTAAGGAATGGCAAAACCCTCGAAGGCGGACATGCATTGCATGGTTTAAATGCTGTATATTTAAAAGAGTATGGCTGGTTTAGAGTTGATCCACGAGGTAATAAACCGGGTATAGATTCGCAATTCTCAATCAAGGAAGAAAAGTTAGCCTATCCTATCAGAGAAGAACTTGGCGAAATGGATTATCCTAATGTTTTCAACGAACCTTTATCATCAGTCATAAAATCAATGTTGGAATCAAAAACATCACAGGATTTATTTTTTAATAGACCTGAATTTATTGAATAAAAAAGCTGCCTTTTTGAGGCAGCTCCTTTGGCATAGTTTTATGCCTTTATTATTTAATCAACCTTTTAACTTAGTAGCTTCTGACTATCTGATGTGCCTGGCCATTTGCACTTGTCCAGTTGAGTTTATATCCGTAAGGACAACCACTTGTTTGTGCATTTCCTTGCTGGTCAACACCAAATGTTACAGTCAGTTCGCGAACAACACCATGATGCACTCTCACACCACTCATAGGATTATAATTACAATCTGAACTGAGAATAATAGGAGTATCAGTAGATACAAAGAAAGTGTTTCCTGCACGGTTCACACCCCATACAGATACATTGGAATATCCACCTTGTGATGCATTACCTGTAATGGTTATAGTAGTAACATTATTAGTTCTTTCAATAAGTCTGTTGCGGTCAAAATCCCATGATCTTGTAGTTCCATTATCAAAAGTAACCATTGTATTACCTGTTGCATGATGCAGAATTGGAGTAGCGAATGTAGGTGAGTTGTCAATCAGGCCACCATTTACATTTGTAATGGTTCGCGTAGAGTTTATGGTAATAGATTTGCCACTGCTCACATTGGTGATTTCAACATTGTTAAGAGTTAATGTTAATTGACTTCCGGCATTACTCCATGGTGTAACAGTGTTTGTATTTGCATCGTAATGAAGCTGGATAATCATTGTTCCTGTACGGTTGCGTGTGCCATTACAATTGAGTCCGTTAAATGTGACAGTAACTTTTCCCTGACTGATTAAAGAAGTATCAATTGTAGTGTTACATGGTACAACAAGACCATTGTAAATTCCCATAAAATTAATTCCTCTTAAGCGTGGATGCATTGCTATAATGCGGTTAGCGTCATCAAGTTCTTCATTATCTGATGCTGCTATTCTGGCATCATCATCAGCAGTTACTTGTTGTGTAGTTTGTTCGTCTAATAAATCTTCTGATTTATCTTTTTTACAAGCCGCCATTAAACTGATACCGGCAGCAAGGCTTAACATTAAAATACCCTTTTTCATTTTTCTGATTTTTTATTGATTTGTACTTATGACAGCAGAAAATAAATTAGGTTTAATCAAATTGAAATATTTTTTTATTTTGATTGTATTTCAGGTCAACTATATTGTTTGATTTTTTTCAATCAGGTGTTTTTAATGAATAAACTGAAAGCAATGTGCCGTTTTCTATATTGTCATATTCATATTTTAAGCCCAACTTAGTCAATAGTTTTATTGATTTAATATTGTCAGGTTTTGTGACACCAATTATTTTAGCATAAACTTTAACTTTTATGAGTATATCAAGGTAAAACCTGCTTGCTTCAAATGCATAGCCCTGACCTTCATATTGTGGTAGGAAAGCAAAGCCGATGTCAGGAAATTCCTGGTTATCGCGATTCAATAAGGTTATTATTCCGATAGGTTTTCCGGAAGATTTTAGTTCTACTATATGATTGTAATAACCTGAATGTGCCAAAATGTTTTCAATATATTTTAATGCATCATCATGATTATTAATATTTCTTTCACCGATAAATTCTTTCCATCCATTTGTGTTTAACAACTCAATAATGAATGATGTATCATTTGTGTTGAGTGGACGTAAATGTAATCGTTGTGTTTCTTTATCTATAAACATGAAAATAATATTGCCTGAAATGGTCTAATGCAAAGGCTTGCAGCAATTACAAAAATATAGAACAATTTCAGGCAATTTGGCCATGAATGTAAACGAAAGGTTAAGAATTTTATTCTTTAACTTTTCTGACTCTTACTTTCCATTCTTCAGGGCCTTTTAAAATGTATTCCCATTTAAAAGGCACTTCGCTTTCTGCTTCCATCTGATAGTAGAGTGGAAGTGGGTCATGATCGTTTATAAATTCAAATGCTTCACCTGGGTTTATTGCAGCAAAGGCATCATAAAACATTTCATGTCTTGTTGCCGGAGGAAATGGTCTGAGGTCAAATTCTTCAACAACAGAAAATCCATCATCGCCTAGGCCGCTACTTTCAGTTTTTGTAATGTGTACAACCACTTCACCAGCTTCTTGTTTTTTGTAAATCCAACGATGCTTACCTTCAAGCTTTTGAATAAAGATGCCATGTATTTCTTTTGGGTCTTCGGCAGCGATAATCTCCATAGTACTGCCTTGCTCCATCATACCATAACGATGAAAAACTATTTGTTTCCATTCAGACACATTAGCTTTTCGTAAATCCAATAAGGTTGAGATGTCAGAAAATTCTCTTCCTTGTGAAGCTTCAGTTCTGGTAACTTTTACTTTCCATTCTCTTCCACCTTTGTTTAAATAGTCCCAACCTACTACATCACCGTAGATTGAGCGAAACTCATAATAAAGCGGTATGGGATCATGATCATTAATAAAAATAAAACTTTCACCCACGGGAAGTTCTTTAAAAAGCTGAATCAGTTTTTTATGTCTTTCAATAGGCACATGCACACGCATGTCCATTTCTTCTGATATTTTGTTGTTTATCATAATAAAAGTATTTAAATACTTGCAAAAGTAGTGTTTCTATTTGTTTTTAAATGTAAAAGTCCTGTCACAAATGAGTTTTTGATTCAACATCGCAGCACTTCTGTGAGAAAATTTTTAAAATATGATTCGGGTCATATTGCAACAGATTTTATGAATGTAGTTTTGCAACTTTTGAAATAGAAATTAGATAATGGTTATTTCTCAACTTATTCAGCCCAAAAGTATTGCTGTAATTGGTGCTTCTGATAATACTACCAAGCCCGGTGGCATGGTATTGCAGAATCTTATTAATGGAAAATTTGAAGGAAAAATATTTGCAGTAAATCCAAAACCGGTAAGTTTTGAAGGAGTAACCTATGTTTCCGAACTAAATCATTTGAAAGCTGTTGACTTGGCAATTATTGCTATACCTGCAAGTCAATGCTTGGAAACAGTCAGGACTTTGCTAAAGATGGGTACTAAAGCATTTATTGTTTTTTCAGCTGGTTTTTCTGAGGCGGGCGAGCGTGGAATAGAACTCGAAAAAGAGCTTACTGATATGGTGAATAAAGCAGGAGGCACTTTAATAGGACCCAATTGCGTTGGTATTATTAGTGAAAAATATAAGGGTGTTTTCACTACTCCTGTACCGGAGTATGATCCACAGGGATGCGAGTTAATTTCAAGTTCCGGTGCAACTGCAGTGTTTATTATGGAGTCTGCGTTACTTACCGGATTAAGGTTTTCTAATGTTTATTCAATTGGCAATGCAGCACAGACAGGTGTTGAAGAAATTCTTGAATATCTTGATGTAAATTTTGATGAGCATAAGAGTCCAAAGGTTCAGCTGCTTTATCTTGAGCAGGTAAAAAAGCCGTTTAAGTTTTTAAAACATACAACATCGCTCATTCAGAAGGGATGTCGGATAGCTGCAATAAAATCAGGCTATTCAGAAGCAGGAGGCAGAGCTGCATCATCGCATACCGGTGCATTAGCCACGGCAGATAATGTTATCCGTGCATTGTTTCGTAAAGCAGGTATTGTGTATTGCAGTAGTAGAGATGAGTTAATAGCAGTAGGAAGTGTTTTTCAGTCTAAGGAATTAAAAGGAGAAAATATTGCAATTATCACCCATGCGGGAGGTTCTGCTGTAATGCTTACCGATGCACTAACTTCAAACGGCTTGAATGTACCGCAATTTGATTCTGATAAGGCAGCAACATTGTTGTCAAAACTTAATCCGGGATCGTCTGTAAATAATCCAATAGATTTTTTAGCAACAGGAACAGCAAAACATCTTGGAGAGATTATTGATTTTTGTGAAGGCTATGATGTTGTTGATGCTATGGTTGTAGTTTTTGGCAGCCCCGGTTTGTTTAATGTAAAAGATGTGTATGAGTTACTCGATAAAAAAATGAGTGCTTGTACAAAACCAATTTATCCTGTATTGCCATCGTTGATTAATGCGGAGAAGGAGATTAAGCAGTTTTTGTCAAAACGCAGAGTTAATTTTCCTGATGAGGTAAATCTTGGAAAAGCACTGGCTCATGTATATACATCTACAAAATATCGTTTTGAAAAAACCACTTTGCCTGAGATGGATATTGTGTCCGTTCGTTCTATCATCAATACCGCCCAAAATGGCTATCTTGATGCTCAAACAAATCAGGAGTTACTTGCTGCAGCCGGTATAGCACAGGCTGAACAGTTAATTATTTCAGACAAGAGTCAGTTTGAGAAAGTCAATAGCAAGATAAAATTTCCTGTTGCCATGAAAGTGATAGGACCTGTGCATAAAACAGAAGTCAATGGTGTGATGTTAAATATTAATAGCATTGAACAAGCATTAAATGCATTTGAAATACTCATGAAAATTCCAGATGCATCTGCAGTTTTGGTTCAGGAGATGGTTAAGGGTGAGGAGTTATATTGTGGTGCTGTAAGACAAGGAGATTTTGGACATGTAGTTTTGTGCGGACTTGGTGGTGTGTTTTTAGAATTGCTTCAGGATACAGCTTCTGCATTGGCACCAATGTCTTATGGTGAAGTAAAATCAATGGTTGAATCTTTAAAAGCCTATCCGCTTTTCAAAGGCTATAGAAATAAAAAAGGTTTGAATGAAGAAAAGTTTATTGAAATTGTGATGCGTATTGGTGCACTTGTACATATTGCTCCTGAAATAAGCGAACTGGATTTGAATCCAATAAAAGCAGATGAGCATAACATGATAGTTGTTGATTCAAGAATATGCATTGACAAAAACGGAAGATAGTTTATACAGCACTTCTAAATGCATTTAAATATTTATTGATGTAATTTAATTTTTCTTTCGATTTATATTGTTGTATAAACCTTGGATGATCTAAGACTGTCATTTTTTTAAACAGATTAGCTTTTTTGTTTATTTCACTGATGAATAAAGCATTTTTCTTACCTAAAATAAAAACTTCAGAGGTAATTAAACCCAAATTGATATGTTTTTTTAAAGTTTCTATCATGTAATCTTTAAGCATTAGAAACAGAGTTGCATCATCATAGTAATTTGCATTAAGCCAGTTGCGATTTTTCTTGCGAACGATAGCTAATGGAAAAGGCGAGTTGATATAAAAATCACTATAGAACGATTTTGCACCACCGTAAGATTGAATCATATCGTACATAAATACAGAAGAAACTTCATGCGTGTGTGCTGATTGCATTTTTATTTTACAAACACTTTCCAAACGTTTTGTGTCTGTGAATGGTACTCCGGTAACACCTGCACCATGCCTGCTTGGATTTATGCCGATAATGAATTTTCGCTTTTTATTGTCGTTATAAAATTCTTTATAAAACTGCTGCATGACAATAGTAGTTTCCGGATTGTCATTAAAAGGATTAAGGACATCAAAACCCGGAGGCAATTTACCTGAATAGATTAAACTTTTATTGAAGGTTATTACCCTGTCTGCAAAAGTATTTTTCACTAATTGTAATTTTTAAAATAGCGTTGGATAGAAGATTATAAAAGCAAATTATCATTGTTATCCAAATCCCAAAAAGGATTGAAGGCAACTTCAAAAAGATAGCCATCTAAATCTTTAAAATAACCACTATAGCCACCCCAATATACTTTTTGTGCCGGTTTAACAACTGTGCCACCAATTGAAGCAACCTGTTTCATTATGAAATCTACTTCTTTTTCAGAATGTGTATTGTGCGATATAGTTAGCCCATAAAATTCCGATGAGTGATACGTAAGTGTTGCATCATCAGCAAGGTCTTTCAGTGGATGTAGTGCCAGAACAATACCGCCAAGTTGAAACAATGCAAGGCCATCCATACTTTTGTCTGACCTTTTCCAGCCAAGACCTTTTTCATAAAAGTCAAGTGATTTTTGAAAATCTTTAACTCCTAAAGTTATCAGATTTAATTTCTGACGCATAATATTTAACTTTATAATTAATTATTCACTTATGGGTCAAACTTACTGATACTTTTAAAAATTTTTAGAAATTTCTTTAAACAATTGGAAAATATACTACATTTGGGTAACTTTTTGTTCGTTATGGGCGTCATATATTAAACTTAAAAGTTATAATCATGAGAAAGTTCCGCATACTTTATTCAATACTTCCACTACTTTGTTTTGTTAGTTTTTCGTTTGCAGGTGGTCAGGCTGAAATTAAACAACATGCTTCACCCATACAGTTAAAGTCTGAGAATCATAAGTCTGATGTGCATTGCGATATTCATCATGTTAAAGTTTCATTTATTGTTGCAGAAGATGGCTTGGTAAAAGTTTCAAGCATTGGCACACGCAACACCATGTTGCGAGAGTACATTATGAAGAAACTTGCTAAGTTGAATTTTAAGGGAATGAACGTTGAAGGTAACTACAGTGTCACACTAAGTTTTGACCTGGGAGATAAGTGTACCTGATTAATGCTGTAGTTTTAGAGATACATTTTTAGTTAAGCTTATATTTCCATCTGATATAGGCAAAATATTTTCTTTCTTTGACCTTGAGATGGAAGCCATTTATTTAGACTATAATGCTACCACACCTGTAGATGAACGTGTGCTGGAAAAGATGTTGCCTTGTTTTTCAAAAAAATTTGGTAATGCTGCAAGCAATACACATGCTTTTGGATGGACAGCAAAAGAAGCAGTTGAGATTGCCCGCGAAAAAACGAGTGCTCTTATCGGATGCGAGCCTCGAGAATTATATTTTACATCAGGCGCCACAGAAGGAGTAAATCTGATTATTAAAGGTGTTTATGAAAGTTATTCAAAAAAGGGGAAACACATCATCACCTATGCAACAGAACATAAAGCTGTTCTTGATACCTGTAAGTATCTGCAAACAATTGGCGCAGATGTAGAAATTTTGCCTGTTGAACGAGATGGCTTACCTGATCTTGATTTATTTAAAAAGTCTTTGCGTGCAGATACCATTTTAGCAATTGCCATGTTTGCCAATAACGAAACAGGAGTTTTGTTCCCAATCGCAGAGATGGGTGATATATGCAGAGGCCATGATGTGATTTTCTTTTCTGACACTACTCAGGCTGCAGGTAAAGTTTTATTTGATGTCAAAGAAAGTAATATAGATTGTTGTGTTTTGTCCGCTCATAAAATGTATGGGCCAAAGGGTGTAGGTGCAGTTTATATCAGTCGGAAAAATCCAAGAGTTTCTGTTCAAGCACAATTGCATGGTGGTGGTCATGAAGGTGGTATGCGCTCCGGAACATTAAATGTCCCGGGAATTGTAGGGCTTGGTGAAGCATGTCATATTGCAGAGAAAGAAATGTGGGACAATGGAATTTTATTATCGTCACTTCGCACAAGACTTGAGCAACAATTAGAGTCAGATGGAAGTGTGATGATAAATGGAAGTATAAAGAATCGTTTGAATAATACATCCAATCTTACATTCAAGGCAATAAAGAGCGAGGACCTTATAAAAGAAATCAGACCTGTTGCCGTTGCAGCAGGTTCTGCTTGCACTGCGGCATTGCCACAACCGTCACATGTATTGCTTGCAATGGGGTTGACAGAAAAAGAGGCTTATAATTCTGTGCGTTTCAGCCTCGGAAAATATACTACTGCACATGAAATTGATTTAACAATTGAAAAAATCAGAAAAATTATTTCTTCAAAAATATGAATGAAGACAAACGTCTTTTCTTACTCGATGCCTATGCATTAATTTATAGGGCATATTTTGCATTTAGCAAAACCCCGCTTGTAAACAGCAAGGGACAGAATGTGTCTGCTGTTAGTGGATTTACATCAACGCTTTTTGATTTAATGAGAAGAGAAAAGCCAACACATATTGCCGTAGTGTTTGATGCCGCGGCAGAAACAACTCGTGCAGCCGAACATAGTTTTTACAAGGCAAATAGACAGGAAATGCCTGAGGATATACAGACAGCAGTTCCGTATATCAAAGAAATTATCAAAGCATTTCATATTCCTATTTTGGAATATGATGGTTATGAGGCTGATGACATAATAGGAACTGTGGCCAAACAAAAAGAGGAAGAAGGTTATACTGTTTTTATGGTAACACCGGATAAGGACTATGCGCAGTTAGTGTCGCCCAATATTTTTATTTATAAGCCCGGACGTTTAGGTAACGACATTGAAATTTTGGGAGTGAAAGAAATTCAGGAGAAGTGGGAAGTGGAAAATCCAAAACAGGTAATTGATATTTTGGGTATGTGGGGCGATGCTGTTGACAATATACCGGGCATACCCAGTGTGGGTGAGAAAACTGCAAAAAAGTTAATTAAAGAATATGGCAGTATGGAGAATGTGATTGCCAATGCAGAAAACATTAAAGGTAAGTTGGGTGAAAATATCCGCAGTAATGTTGAACAGGCAAGAATTTCAAAACAATTAGCCACAATAATTCTTGATGTTCCTGTTGAAGTCAATGATGATGATTTATTAATGTCTTTGCCTGACAAAGAAAAATTATCTCAGCTTTTTACAGAGCTTGAATTCAGGTCTTTGGGTAAAAGAATTCTTGGAGAAGATTTTTCAGTAAATCGTGAGATAAAAACAGCCACAACGGCTTCTGTGCAAACTAGTTTATTTGATGATGAGATTGTAAGAAGTGAAAGTGATGTTGTCAGAGGAAAGAATATTCAGAACACACCACATAATTATACGTTGGTAGAGAATAATGAAGCTATTGATGGTTTGGTTGCAGTATTATTAAAACAAAAAGAAATTTGTTTTGATACAGAAACATCTTCTTTAGATTATTTTTCATTAAGTATTGTAGGTTTATCATTCTCGTTCAACAGTGGAACAGGCTATTACATTCCTTGTCCAGAAGACTTTGAGAAAGCAAAAAACATTTGTCATAAATTTAAACCTATACTTGAACATGTTTCAATTATTAAAATAGGACAAAATATAAAGTTTGATATGCTTGTGCTGAAACGATATGGTGTTGAAGTGAGAGCACCTTTGTATGACACCATGATTGCACATTATTTAGTTGAGCCTGATATGAAACATGGCATGGATTATCTGAGTGAGACTTATCTTGGCTACACACCTGTGCATATTGAAGAACTTATTGGCAAGAAGGGAAAGAATCAGGGGAGCATGCGTGATGTCCCTATTGATAAAATTGCTGAATATGCATCAGAAGATGCAGATATAACATTTCAGTTGAAACAAGTGTTGGCACCTATGGTTGAAAAACATGAGGTTGACGGTGTTTTAAAAGATATTGAACTGCCACTGATTCCTGTATTGGCCGATATGGAATATGAAGGTGTTAAAATAGATGTGGATTATTTGAACGCTTATTCTAAAGAATTGGAACAAGATATGCTGAAGTATCGTTCAGCTATTTTTGAAATTGCAGGTTTGGAATTTAATTTAGATTCACCACGTCAGTTAGGAGATGTATTATTTGGACATTTGAAATTACCTGTTGACAAGAAAACTGCTACGGGGCAACATTCAACCAATGAAGAAGTGTTGAGCAAATTGGCACTTGAATATCCAATTGCCGAGAAGATTCTTGAATACCGTGAACTTACTAAATTAAAATCAACTTATGTTGATGCATTGCCTCAGATGGTTAATGTCAAAACCGGCAGGGTACATACTACTTTCAATCAAACTATTGCTTCAACAGGAAGGTTGAGTTCTATTGGGCCCAATCTTCAGAACATACCCATCAGGACAGAGCGTGGACAGCGTGTGCGTAAAGCATTTATTGCACGTGACAGCGAACATATATTGTTGTCAGCAGATTATTCACAGATTGAATTAAGATTAGCAGCAGAAATAAGTGGAGATGAGAATATGCTTGAAGCATTCAGGCAGGGACTTGACATACATCAGGCAACAGCGGCACGTGTTTATAATGTTGCATTAGCTGACGTTACTAAAGAGATGCGTAGCAAAGCAAAGATGGTCAACTTCGGAATTATCTATGCTATTTCTGCTTTTGGTTTATCGCAACGTTTGGGAATTCCACGAAAGGAAGCTGCTGAATTGATAGAGAATTATTTTATTCAGTACCCTAAGCTTCGTAACTATATGAGCGAGACATTAGAGTTTGCCCGTCATAATGGTTATGTTAAAACACTTATGGGCAGAAGACGTTATCTGAAGGATATAAATTCAAGAAATTTTACTGTTCGTGGATTTGCCGAACGCGAAGCAATTAACTCACCCTTACAGGGTAGTGCTGCCGATTTGGTTAAGCTGGCAATGATTCAAATTCATGAGGAATTTAAGAGACAAAATCTTAAAACTAAAATGACGCTTCAGGTGCATGACGAACTAGTTTTTGATGCTCATCAAGATGAGGTTGATTTAATAAAGCCTATTATCAGAGAAAAGATGATTCATGCCATTAAAACCCAAGTTCCTTTAGAGGTAGAAATTGGAATTGGCTCTAATTGGCTGGATGCGCATTAAATACTTGCATGATTAAATAAAATATCATACTTTTGGTTTGCCAAAAAGCCAAAAAAATGAAAATTTTAAACTATCTGTGCACTGCCTTTATTTTATTACTAGGACAAAGCACGCAAGCGCAATTAACTGTAACATCAGGAAATCCTGCAGCAGCTATTGTTGATACTCTTGTAGGAACAGGTGTTTCAGTAGCAAATGTTACCTATACCGGTAATGCAAATTCTAAAGGTACTTTCAGGTGTACAGGTGGATGTAATTTAGGAATTACAAGAGGCGTGTTTCTCTCAACCGGAAATACGGGTCAAATGCCTACATCACCACCATCAGATTTTCATAGTAGTGATATGAGTGGTTCAGGTGATGCACAATTAAATTTAATTGTATCGCCCAACCTGACACAGGATGCTGCTGTGCTTGAATTTGATTTTACTCCTGCAGCAGACAGTGTAGGATTTAAGTTTGTTTTTGCTTCTGAGGAGTATAACGACTATGTGAACACAGCATATAATGATGTTTTTGCTTTCTATATTTCAGGACCGGGCATACCAGGTAGTCCTAAAAACTTAGCCTTGATTCCGGGTACTTCAATTCCTGTTTCAATAAATAATGTAAATAATGGCAATAGTGCCGGAGCAGCTACCGGGCCATGTAATCATTGTGCAAACTTTGTAGATAATGTTCCAAATGGAGGTACTGCCAACTTTTTTGATGGTTTCACAACTGTAATATCAGCAGGAATAAAAGTAATGCCATGTCAGACCTATCACATGAAATTTGCAATTGCAGATGTAAATGATGGTGTTTTTGATTCTGGAGTCTTTTTAGAAGCAAAAAGTTTTTCAAGTATTGGCAATGTAGGAATTGCAGCTAATGGAGTTCAAATCATACAAAACCTCGATACAGTTTATGCCTGCGATGGCGATTCTGTTGTGTTGACTGCATCTCCAGCCGGCAGTTATAATTGGAACAATGGTCAAACTACACAAACTATTGTTGTTACACAGGCTAATATTACACCATCAGGTGTTTATCAATATGCAGTATTAAATAGTTCGCCTGCATGTTTTGCATCTAGTAAACAGGTAAAAGTAATTTTTGTAACACCAACAGCCACCATCACACCATTAGGTTCTACTGCATTATGTCCCGGAGGTTCAGTTGTTTTACAAGCTAATCCCGGAAGTAGTTACTTGTGGAGTAATGGGGCAACTTCAGATTCTATTGTAGTATCAGCAGCCGGAACATATACTGTCACCGTCACTCAGTTTGGTAATTGCTATGCTGTTTCAACACCTGTTGTAGTTACACAGTCAGCACCTGTTGCTGCTATTAATGGAGTGTTAACTATTTGCTCCGGAAGTAATACCACACTTACAGCAACAGCTGGTGCTTCTTATCTATGGTCAACCGGTGCAACTACACAATCTGTTTCTGTTGGTACAAGTAATACATATACTGTTACTGTAACCTATTCAGGTGGATGTACTGCAACTGCATCTGTTAATGTTACTGCCAACACAAATCCTGTTCCATCCATCACAGGCAACAACAGTATTTGTCAGGGACAGAGCAGTACAATCAATGCCGGAAGTTATGCAGGATATTTATGGTCAACAGGTGCAACTGCAGCAACAATTAATGTAAACACTGCAGGAAATTATTCTGTAACAGTTACTGATGCCAATGGTTGCACAGGAACTGCGTCATTTAATCTTACAGTTAATGCCAACCCAACACCAACTATCACCGGTGTGACTTCATTTTGTGCAGGAGGAAATTCAACACTCAATGCAGGCGGGGGATACACCAACTATTTGTGGAGTGGAGGAGCAACTACACAAACTATCAATGTCACCGCTGGTGGCAACTACGCAGTAACCGTTGCAAATGCAGCGGGATGTACTGCAACAACAAATAAAGTTATTACTGTTAATGCATTACCTGTGCCATCTGTAACAGGTACATTATCATTCTGTGCAGGTAAGAACACTACACTTACAGTACCCGGAAGTTATACTACATATCAATGGTCAAATGGAGCAACAACATCTAATATTACAGTCAGCACAGCTTCAACTTTTACAGTAACAGTAACCGATGCCAATGGTTGTACAGGAAGTAAATCTGCAACAACAACTATCAACACAAACCCTGTTCCATCCATCATAGGTAACAGTAGTATTTGTCAGGGGCAAAGCAGTACAATCAATGCAGGTAGCTATGCAGGATATTCATGGTCAACAGGTGCAACTGCAGCAACAATTAATGTAAACACTGCAGGAAATTATTCTGTAACAGTTACTGATGCCAATGGTTGTACGGGAACTGCGTCATTTAATCTTACAGTTAATGCCAACCCAACACCAACTATCACCGGTGTGACTTCATTTTGTGCAGGAGAAAATTCAACACTCAATGCAGGCGGGGGATACACCAACTATTTGTGGAGTGGAGGAGCAACTACACAAACTATCAATGTCACCGCTGGTGGCAACTACGCAGTAACCGTTACAAATGCATCAGGATGTACTGCAACAACAAATAAAGTTATTACTGTTAATGCATTACCGGTGCCATCTGTAACAGGTACTTTAGCATTCTGTTCAGGTAAAAACACTACACTTACAGTACCCGGAAGTTATGCTTCTTATCAGTGGTCAAATGGAGCAACTACATCCAATATTACAGTCAACACAGCTTCAACTTTTACAGTAACAGTAACCGATGCCAATGGTTGTACAGGAAGTAAATCTGCAACAACAACTATCAACACAAACCCTGTTCCATCAATCACGGGTAACAGCAGTATTTGTCAGGGGCAAAGCAGTACAATCAATGCAGGAAGTTATGCAGGATATTCATGGTCAACAGGAGCAGCAACGGCAACAATTAATGTAAACACTGCGGGAAATTATTCAGTAACAGTTACTGATGCCAATGGCTGCACAGGAACAGCGTCATTTAATCTTGCAGTTAATGCTATTCCAACGCCAACCATAACCGGTGTGACTTCATTTTGTGCAGGAGGTAACTCAACACTCAATGCAGGCGGTGGATACACAAATTATTTGTGGAATGGTGGAGCAACTACACAAACTATCAATGTCACCGCTGGTGGCAACTACGCAGTAACCGTTACAAATGCAGCGGGATGTACTGCAACAACAAATAAAGTTATTACTGTTAATGCATTACCTGTGCCGGCCATAAGTGGTCCGGCTGGTATTTGCCCCGGTGCTAGTGCCAATCTTTTTGCAGGAAGTTATGCTTCTTATCTATGGTCAAATGGAAATACAACGCCATCAATTACTACTAATGTTTCCGGAAACTACACTGTAACAGTTACAGATGCGAACGGATGTGTAGGCTCATCCAATTATAACCTACTTGCTTTCCAAAATCCTATTCCTGTTATCAGTGGAACAGCAGCAATTTGCCAGAATCAAAATTCAGTATTAGATGCAGGTAGTTTTGCCTCATGGCAATGGTCAACAGGTGCTGTATCACAAACTATATCAGTAACTCAGTCAGGAACTTATTCTGTTACGGTAACCAATACAGATGGTTGTGTTGCATCAACTTCGTTTAATGTCGTTGTGAATCCACTTCCTGTTCCTATAATTTCAGGTACTTCTGCATTTTGTTCAGGTAATTCCTCAGTGCTGACTACTGGCGGAGGTAGTTTTACTTCGTATCAATGGAATACTTCTGCAACATCTAATGCAATAACAGTAACAGCTCAAGGAAATTATGTTGTGACCGTTACTGATGCTAATGGATGTACAGCTTCAACAAATCAGGCAGTTACAGTGTGGAATCTTCCAACGCCCGTAATCACCGGAAATAATTCAATCTGCAGTGGCACACAAACTACTTTATCAGCTGGAAATTATTCTGCATATCAATGGTCAACAGGAGCAACTACAGATTCAATTGCTGTTTCAAATGGTGCAAACTATATTGTAACAGTAACAGATGTTAATGGATGTTCAGGAACATCAGCACCATTTGCATTGACGATAAATCAATTACCTACTGCAATAATTTCAGGTTCAACAGCCATTTGTATTGGTCAATCTACATCTTTACAGATACAGTTTACCGGAACTGCACCTTATAGTTATCGTTATAGTGATGGCACAAGTGTATCAGCAATTTTAAATACTAATAATTCAGCAGCACAAATTTTAGTGACTCCCGGTACTACAACAGATTATACGCTTACACAAATAAATGATGCAAATTGTACAGGTAATGTTTCAGGAGTTGCAAGAGTAGTAGTTAATCCTTTACCACAACCTGTGATTTCAGGTTCTGCAGGTGAGTGCGATGGCATAACTGCCACACTTACTACAGGAAATTTTGCAGCATATTTATGGTCAACAGGAGCAACTTCGCAATCTATAGCAGTTAATTCTTCCGGAAGCTACGTATGTACAGTAACTTCCACAGCAGGATGTAAAGCTTCTGCAATTCATAATTTTGAGGCTTATCCAGTACCTGTAGTTTCTTTTACAAACGACAGCAGCCTGACTTGTGAACTGCCAATTATTAATTTCACCAACACTTCGCAATATCAGTTAGGATCAGTTTTTGAATGGAATATTGATAATACAATTTATAATTCTCTGAATGCTACACATCAGTTTTCAGGTTCAGGAAGTTATACCGTATCATTAACCATAACCTCGCCAAAGAATTGTGTAGGCGAAGCTATCAGAAATGTAAACATCACAGTATTTCCTTTGCCACAAGCATCATTTACAATAGCACCCGATCAGGCACCATTATTTAATTCCGAAGTAGCATTTGGAGATGCCTCTGCAAATGCTGTTAGCTGGTTGTGGGATTTTGGAGATGGCGATACATCTACCTTGCAAAATGTAAGTCACTTTTATGCTGATCCGGGAAAGTATAATGCAAAACTTTATGTCACCAATGTTGCTGGTTGTATAGATTCATTAGCACGTGAAATTTTCATCACCCCATTTTATATTCCAAATGCGTTTACACCCAATGGTGATGGACGCAACGAAACGTTTTTTGATCCGGGTTATGCTACCAATGTACAAAGCCTGACAATGAATATCTATAACCGTTGGGGGCAGTTGGTTTATACCACAGATAATTTAAGTAAAACCTGGGATGGCATTGATTCAAAAGGAAATCTTTCCCCTCAAGGTGTTTATGTGTATGCACTTAAAGTAACAACTTACAGTGGTAAACACTACGATTATACAGGAAGTGTTTCGTTGATCCGTTAAATTTTACCTGCGCCCATCAGAAGACATAACTAAATTGTTGTGTTTAACCAATTGATACCTCTGTTAAGAGTTTTATATTTATTTATGAAGCAGATTTTAATATTATTTGTGTTGATTGTAACAGTAGCAGTTTTTACTTCTTGCAGTGGGCAATCAAATGAAGGGGCATTAAATCCTAAATCAAGTAGTGCATTACTACAAGATAAAGCAGGAAACTTTTGGTTTGTTTCAGAAAAGGAAGGCGTTTTTCGTTATGATGGTAAATCTTTTATAAACTATACCGAAAAAGATGGAATGAGTAGCAATTTTGTGTATTGTATTTTAGAAGATAATGAAGGAATACTTTGGTTTGGCACAGCAGACGGAATTTCTTGTTTCGATGGGAAAAAGTTCTTTAATATACCTATAACAACTATTACTAATAGTAATTCATACCGTAAAACCACAACAAACAACTTTGGTGTACCATTTCCGCAGAGCAATTTTGTACAAGGATTTTTACTCGATAAAACAGGAACACTTTGGATTGGAACCGGAAATGGAGTGTATCGTTACAATGGCAAAACATACACTCAATTTGCCAATAATGATGGTATTGTAAACAATACCGGTTTTCAAATTAATGGTATTGAAACTTTCTTGCAAGACAAAAACGGTAATGTTTGGTTTGGTGGTCGCGGCAGTGAAGGGCTTTTTCGTTTTGATGGCAAAATAGTAAGTCATTTCAAACTAGACGACAAAATGTGGGTCAGACCACTTTTAGAAGACAGTAAAGGAAATCTTTGGTTTGGCTCTCCTCGTCATAACATGATATACTGCTATGAAGGAAAAGAATTTCTTCCATTTGGCAAGAACGAAATTAAAGATTGGGTTTTTTATATGACAGAAGATAGAGAAGGAAACCTTTGGTTTAGTAATGGTTTGAAGGGAGGTGTGACTTTCTATGACGGGAAAACAAATAAAAACCTTACTAAAAATGACGGTTTGTGTTATGAAACCGTTTGGTGCATTGCATCAGACAAGGACGGTAATGTTTGGTTTATAAATAGGGATGAAAGTTTATGTCGTTATGACGGAAAATCATTTATGAGTTTATCAAAGTAACAATTGGAGGCAGGTACATTTAAGTAAAGATGGAGAACAAACACTTCAGTTTAATGTCTATGCAATGTACAAGCCCGATTACTGTCGGGCTTGTGCATTGATGTAAAATTACAATACTTCGTCAATAGGCAAACCGTTGATTTACCCAAAAACACTTTTAAGAATATCGTTGATTCGTGCAGCAGGATCTTTTCTGATTTTCAGCTCTTCTGCAGCAATGAGTTTAAAAAGACCTTCAATAGCTTTATCAGTAACGTATTGATTCAGGTCTGGATTTACTTTTTTTACAAATGGCACTTTATTGTAAGTTGACATCAATGGATTCCAGTACTGCGTTATCTTTACTTTGTTAAGCGAATTTTGGACTATTGGCTTGAAGGCTGCTATCAGCGCTGCATTTGAAGTGGTTTTTAAAAATTGTGTTGCTGCATCATTACCACCTCTTAATATGGTAAGTCCATCATTAATAGTTATATGCTGAATAGAATTGATGAAAATTGGTGCTGCCGATTTTGCTGCATCTTCTGCTGCACGGTTTAATGTTTTAACAAATTTGTCAACTTCTTTATCCATGCCCATGCTGCGTAAAGTGCTTTCTGCATCGCGTATTTCACGAGGGAAAGGTATTTTTATCATCGGGTTCTTATAAAAGCCATCAAGCTTTGATGCTGAAGCAGTAGAGTTGTTTGTGCCTACTTTAAGTGCTTCTCTGAGGCCACTGATGATGTCGTTGTTAGCCAAACCTTCACCTTGATTTGAAGGGGTAGTATTTGTAGCTTTGAAAATCTTTTTCTGTGCATAAGCTTGCTGTCCTAATAACACAAGCGCAATTAAAAGAAACCGTTTCATAATCTATTTTTTTAGAATTTTGTTTTTCAATTCAAACATATTGCCATTATATGTCTGCAATCAATATTGTTTGTTTACTTAATCTGAAATTAATGCAGCTAAAATACTTAATTAATTTAAAGTTCACTTTATGATGACAAATGTAGAGCTAATAAATATTGGTGACGAACTACTCATTGGACAGATTGTAAATACCAATGCAACATGGATTGGACAGCAACTAAGCCTTTCCGGTTATTGGCTGAAACAAATTACCACCATTGGTGATAATGAGCAGGAAATTGTTGATGCATTAAATGCTGCAATGAGTCGTGCACAAATTATTCTCATTACAGGTGGACTAGGGCCAACAAAAGATGATTTAACAAAGGATGTGTTATGTAAATATTTTAATACACAACTAGTGTTTAACGAACAGGCATATAGTGATATTGAAAATATTTTTCATGCAAGAGGTAAGGCAGTTACAGAAACAAACAAACGGCAGGCCGAATTGCCTGCTGCATGTATTCCAATTTACAATAAGAAAGGAACTGCTCCGGGAATGTGGTTCAATCATGGCGAGCAGGTTTTTGTGAGCATGCCGGGTGTGCCATTCGAGATGCAGGCAATGATGCAGAATGATGTACTTCCTAAATTAAGGCAGCTATATGAGTCAATGCCTTTAGTACATAAAACAATTCTTACGCAAGGTATAGGAGAGAGCGATTTGTCAGATAGGATTGCAGCATGGGAAAACGACTTGCCTGCTCATTTAAAATTAGCCTATCTGCCTGCTGCAGGAATGGTTCGTTTACGACTTACAGGTAAAGGTGTTGAACACATGGAGCAAGACATGAACCTGAGGATTGATAAACTCAAAGAATTAATTGCGCCTTATATTTTTGGTTATGATGATGACACAATTCAATCTGTTGTAGGAAAACTTTTAACTGAGAAACAAAAAACTCTTTCAGTTGCAGAAAGTTGTACTGGAGGATTTTTGGCACATCTTATTACTTCAATCCCCGGTAGTTCAACATACTTTATGGGCGGTACAGTGAGTTACAGTAATGCAGCAAAAATGAGTCAGTTGCATGTCAGCGAACAATCATTGAAGGAATATGGTGCCGTCAGTGAAGCGGTTGCAATAGAAATGGCAATAGGTGCAAGAAAAACTTATAATACAGATTTTGCATTGAGTACAACAGGCATTGCAGGGCCTGGTGGAGGAAGTTTGGAAAAACCGATTGGCACTGTATGGATTGGAGTTGCTACACACGATGCTTGTTTTGCTAAAAAGTTTATGTTGGGTACAAACCGTCTGCGAATCATTCAGGTAGCTGCGGATACTGCATTAAACATGCTCAGAAAGAAAATAAATGAGCATAATTGAGGAATATATTTGCAGATAAGGACAAAGTGATTACTTTTGCACCCTCAAAATAACAATGCGGGGTGGAGCAGGGGTAGCTCGTTGGGCTCATAACCCAAAGGTCGTTGGTTCGAATCCAGCCCCCGCTACTAAAAGATTAAGCTGCACAGAGTGCAGCTTTTTTATTTCCTTTTACTTTATTGATATATAGATTTTCAAAACGCAAGTTCATTCTTCAATCTGAGTTGAAATATTGCCGATTGTGTCTGATTTTGTGGTATTGATTGAAATCCAAGGAAAATTTTATTTTTGGAGAAACAAAATTAGTATAGGCATGACACATTTAATTAGCATTAAAAATCGAATGGCCATAAAGGAATATACTTTGCTGTTTTTCAGAATAGGAGTTTCATTGCTGATGCTTTATGGTCACGGCTATCCTAAAGTACAGAAATTATTTAGTGGAACAGAAATTCAATTTGCCGATCCGTTTGGGCTTGGCATGAAGCTTTCTTTTTATCTGGTAGTTTTTGCTGAAGTGATTTGTTCTATATTTATCATACTCGGACTAAAAACACGTATGGCTGCATCTGTATTGGTTTTTAATATGCTTGTTGCAGTTTTCGTCATGGCTACTAATGGAGAAGTTCCTGAATTGGCACTCATGTATTTTATCTCTTATGTACTGATTTTAGTTTTTGGCGGAGGTAAATACTCTATTGATTTTAATCTTAATTCAAAGAAGAAAAGGTGAGCATAGTTGATTTTAATTTATTTTTAAATGTTGAATAAAAATTTCAAAATCATGAAAAAGATAAGTTTTATTATTTTTTTGGCTTGTGCAATTAGTATGCAATTACAAGCTCAGGTAATTACCCAACTTGGTCAATGGAGTAATAATGCCAATTTTGCAGTTGAATATTATCAGGATAAAGTTATCACCAGCACCACTTCAGGCATCAAATTTATTGATGTGTCGAACCCATCGAATCCAGTTCCTACTACAACCTTAGCATCTCCTAATAACTTCCCAATGGCAATTACAGTGGATGGGAGTTATGCGTTTTTTGGCGGAGGTATGACAGGCTATTTTATGATTGCAGATATTTCATCAATTAATTCACCGGTTCAGGTAGGAATAACTTATGATATTAATGGTACAGCTTATCAGATAGCAGTTAAAGGTAATTATGCTTTTATGCCTACAAGTTACGATACTTTATATGCAATTGATATTAGCAATAAAAGTTTACCTATTGTTATTGACAGAATTGGTATGGGAAACTTTTCTTCTGGTGTTGCTATAAAAGGTAATTATGCATATATTGGAACAGCTGGAGGTTTAAAGGTAGTTGACATTTCAAATCCTTCAAACTTAAATGTGTTGTCAAATATGAATGGTGTTTATTCTGAAGTTCTTGCTGATTTGCCAAATAACAGATTATTTGTGGCAAAACCAAATCAGGGTTTCGATGTCGTTGACATTACTAATCCAGCAAGTCCATCAATTCTTTTTCAGGGTTCAGGTGGAAATTCCGGTGGAGATTTAGTTTATAAGAATGGATTTGTATTTCAAGTAGGATCTGCTGATGTTAGTGCATTTCAAATAGGAGTTTCCTCTGCAACATATTTGACTTCGTTTAATAGTACAGTGAGTGGTCAGGTAAATGCAATTTGTGCAAAAGATTCAGTTTTTTATTTATCAACAGTTAATAATTTACATGTTCTGAAGCTAAGCTACCTCACAGGCATGGAAGATAATAGTCCATTAGAGACAGCAATTTTTTACCTTAATCCTGCTGAGGGTGTCATCTCATTGAAATTTACCTCCAGTCCTCCATCCAATATTAAGTTGTATGATATAATGGGAAAATTAGTGAAGCAATTTAATTCTAATTTTTCAAAAAATTTGCAAATCGGGATAGCTGACTTGAATTCAGGAATTTATTTTGTTTCTTTTGATGAATCTTATCTTGAAAGAAGAATAAAGTTTGTAAAGAGGTAATGGAAGGTTTTCATCTTAGTTATTTAAAAAAGAGAAGTTAATTAAAGGTTACTTATTATACCTTCCCAATCAAAGCCAGGTAAGTAAAAACAAATGGAATAGAAATAAATAGTCCATCAAAGCGATCGAGCATACCTCCATGCCCGGGAAGAATGTTTCCTGAGTCTTTGATTTTAAGGCTACGTTTCAGCATACTTTCAATCAAATCGCCAAAAGTTCCTGTAATTACAATAAGCAAACCAACAATCAGCCATTCTGATAAAGCAAGCTGTGTAAAAAACAAAGAATTAGTATAACCTAAAAGTAATGCAGCAAGACAACCGCCAATACTGCCTTCCCAGGTCTTTTTAGGAGAATGACGCTCGAAAAGTTTATGCTTTCCAAATTTCATTCCCGAAAGATAGGCTCCGGTGTCACTTGCCCATAGAATTAAGAAATAGCCAATAATAATTCCACTATGATAGCCTGTATTTTCACCGGGTAAAAATGCCATAGAGTTAAATAGTGCAAGAGGTAATGTCAGATAAGCTACACCCAACAACGTATAAGCTATATTTTCAAATGGTTTTTCAGATTTGAGATATAACTCAAAAATGAAAATAAGAAAAAGCATAGGAATGTTTATAAACAATAACTGCGCAGATGCCGTCCCCGAAGCTACCAATGCACTGGTCGCATAAAGAATCGCACTTAGTACAATGCCTGAAAAAATTCTTGGCGTAAGTTCGTTTCGGATAAACAGTTTGTAAAACTCAATGATGCTTAACAGGTTGATGACCATGAAAAGTATCATGAATGTATAAGGGCTGAATTCAATGGCAGCAATCATCACTGCTACAAATACAGCACCCGTAAATGCTCTTGTCCAAAAGTTATTCAAAGTTCGTTGTCTTTTATAATAAACCGTGCAAGCACTTCCAGTTTATCGAGTACATATATTTCAATATTGCCAATTAATCCCGGATAACTTGAATCATTTTTATTGATTACCATACTTTCAATATCATGCTCTTCTAACACAGCACGCACAATTTCTACTTTGTGTGGTTGTGTTGTAGTATATACCTTGACCCATTCTGCCGGCTTGTCCATATTCAGTTAGCTCATCATATTAAGTTGTTGCTCTAATGATTTTATTTTTTGTTCTGCATCCGATTTCTTTTTCTCTTCACTTGCAATTACTTCAGGCTTGGCTTTGCTTACAAAGTTTGCATTACCTAATTTTTTCATTACCGTATCAAGAAAGCCTTTGTTGTATGCAATTTCTTTTTCAATTCGGAGACGTTCTGCAGCAGTATCAATATGCTGATCAAAAGGGATAGCATATTCCTGTGTGCCTGCCATAAAAGCAAATCCTTTATCAAAACTTTCTGCTTTATCAATGCTACTGACATTGGCTAATTTAAGTATGATGTCATCAAACGTTGTTTGATGTTTATCTTTTGTCAATAACTGTAACTGAGTTTTTGGTGATATCCCTTTTTCGTTTCGAAAAGTTCTTAAAGTAGAAATTATATTTTGTGCATGTGTCATCCCTTCCAATATAGCATTATCCGGTGATGATTGCTTTGGCCATGTACTTACAATAATGCAATCTCTGTTATTTCTGTTTTTAAGTTCATGCCACAACTCTTCTGTTAAAAATGGCATAAATGGATGCAGTATTTGTAGCAGGTTTTCAAAAATATCAATAGTTGTATTGTAGGTTTCTGTATCAACGGCTACGCTTCCGTAAGCGGGTTTAATCATTTCTAAATACCATGCACAGAAATCATCCCAAAACAACTTGTATTTAATCATAAGCACTTCACTGATGCGCATTTTATCATAACTGTCGTTGATGAGTGCTAATTGTTCATTGAGTTTTGATTTCATCCATGCTGTTGCAATTCTTCCTGTTTCGGATTGACGCAGTGATGTGTCAGGCTGCCAGTTTTTTATCAGACGAAATGCATTCCACATTTTGTTGGCAAAATTGCGCCCTTGCTCACAGTATGATTCATCAAATAATAGGTCGTTACCGGCAGGTGAAGAAAGCAACATACCTACACGAACACCATCTGCACCATATTTTTCTATTAGCTCAAGTGGGTCGGGTGAATTACCTAATGACTTACTCATTTTTCTGCCTAACTTATCACGAACAATTCCGGTAAGATAAACACGCTCAAAAGGAATGTCATTTCGATATTCTAATCCCGCAATAATCATTCGTGCCACCCAAAAGAAAAGAATTTCCGGTGCTGTCACCAAATCGTTGGTAGGGTAGTAGTATTTGATGTCTTTATTCTCAGGATCTTTAAATCCATCAAAAACACTTATTGGCCACAGCCATGAAGAAAACCATGTGTCTAAAACATCATCATCCTGTTTTATTGCCGATGCATTTGTTTTTATGTTTTTTTCTGCAAACTTCGCCAATGCCTCCTGCGAAGTTTTGGCTACCACAAAGTTTCCTGATTCATCATACCATGCAGGAATACGTTGTCCCCACCATAGCTGACGTGATATACACCAGTCTTTAACATTCTCCATCCAGTAGCGATAGGTGCTGATAAATTTATCAGGAATAAGTTTGATGTTGCCATTAACCACTGCTTCTAATGCAGGCTTGCTGATTTCCGGCATATTCACAAACCATTGTAAACTCAGGCGAGGTTCAATAACTGCATCAGTACGTTCGCTGTATCCTACTTTGTTTTTATAATCTTCTGTCTTAACTAAATGACCACTTGCTTCAAGGTCTTTTGTAATTTTTTTTCTTACAACAAACCTGTCCTCTCCAATATAATGCCCTGCTGCTTCACTCATCTTGCCATCGGGTGTGAGTGTGTCAATTACTTCGAGCTTATGTTTTAATCCAAGATTATAGTCGTTGATGTCATGTGCAGGAGTTACTTTAAGTGCACCGGTACCAAATTCCTTGTCTATATAGTCATCAAAAATTATGGGTACTCTTCTATTCACAATTGGAATAATACAGAATTTTCCTTTTAAATGTGCGTAACGTTCATCTTCCGGATGTACACAAACGGCAGTGTCGCCTAAAATTGTTTCAGGCCGAACTGTTGCAATAGTAATCCATTCATCAGCAGTGCCATCAATTTTATATCTTACATAGTAAAGTTTAGAGTTAACATCTTTATGTATTACCTCTTCATCACTTACTGCAGTTAATCCTGCCGGATCCCAGTTCACCATGCGAAGCCCACGATAAATGTAACCCTTGTTGTACAAGTCAATAAATACATCAATTACCGCTTCACTTAAATCGTCTTCCATTGTAAATCGTGTGCGATCCCAATCACAACTGCAACCTAATTTTTTTAATTGCTCAAGAATAATTCCGCCATATTTTTCTTTCCACTCCCAGGCATATTTTAAGAACTCATCTCTTGTAAGGTCAGATTTTTTAATTCCTCTGTCGCGCAACATTTGCACAACCTTAGCTTCTGTTGCAATAGAAGCATGATCTGTTCCCGGAACCCAGCATGCATTTTTACCTAACATGCGTGCTCTGCGGATCAGTACATCCTGTATGGTGTTGTTGAGCATGTGACCCATGTGCAACACTCCTGTTACATTTGGTGGAGGAATAACAATAGTGTAGGGCGGACGCTCATCAGGAACCGATTTAAAAAATTTTTCTTTCATCCAATGTGCATACCATTTGGATTCCGTTTCCTGTGGGTTATATATTTTTGATAATTCTGACATGTGCTTTAAAAAGTGTGAATGCAAAAATAAGAAATTAGCTATGTGCAAAACGAACAAAGCCTGCTATAAAAGCAGGCTTTGAAAAATAAGTGTACTTTCTTTCTGTAAAAGGAGGACTTTGCTAATCGCCTCCTCCAATTCTTTTTTGTTCCTGCTCACTACCACTGCTTCGTTGTCTGATGTTTTTCATTTGTTTGTTGCCAAATCGCCAGGTAAACGACACCCTGAGTTGCTGGCTTTCCCAATTGCCCCATGCACGACTCACAATGCCTGCATAAGTGTTGTAACTGTCCCATGGAGCTGTATGGAGTAAGTCGGTATATGAAATTTTTAATGTTGCCTGATCTTTCAATAATTTTTTCTGTAGGCCCACATCTAATGATCCCTGTGCCTTTGTTTTGTATGAGCCACCCCAAACACCTCCTGAGTTGTACCATCCCGAAAGTTCAAATGTAAACTGATAGGGTAACTTAAATGTGTTTTGACCATATAAATTAAATGAGGTAAACTGTGCATTGATGGTTTTATTACCTCCATAATCGGCTTTGTATTTTTGATTGTCAACGCTTGCATTCAAATAAATACTGTACCATTTGAAAGGTTGTAATGATGCACTTAAACTAATGCTCAACACATCTTCTGTAGCCAGATTGCGAGGCATTAAATAGCTTTTTCCTTCGCCAAGTGTGTCAGTAATTTGTGCAAAAAAGTCTTTTGTGTGACTATATCCGGCCGATGTTGTAATGATATATTTATAAGTGTGTGTAAGTTCAATTTTATTTGAATATTGTGGGTTTAAAAATGGATTTCCTTTTCTGAAACTTAATTCATCAAGCTTATATTCAAACGGATTTAACTCCTGATAATTTGGTCTGTCAATTCGCGAACTGTAAATTAATCCTGCAGAATTATCCTTGTTGATATTGTAGGTGATGCCTGCGCTGGGGAAAAAGTCAGTATAGCTTCGTTTCACATCTTTATCATTTGCGGTGGCAGAGGTTTTTAATTTGCCATTACTATTCGTATTCTCCATGCGGACACCTACTTGCACATCAATCATATTGAATGTGCGTTGGTAATTTAAATAAATGGCATTCACATTTTCTGTATAATCAAATTTATTGCTACGTGAAGAATCCAATGTTGCAATACCACCTTCAATGTTGTAAAAATTAAATGTGTTGACAGTGTTTACCAAAGCAACCTTATATCCGGCTCCTAACTTGCCCTTAAAAAACGATTGCGAATAATCTGTTTTTAAAGTAAAGATATTGATAGTTGTTGGTGTATTTGACTTGTAATATGTCGCAGAAAGTGGTGTGATTCCATCAGGCAATGTGTATTCATTTGGTTGATACGTGTTTCTTGTTCCGTTGTAGTAGCCGTAATCAAAGTCTGTTGTCAACTCTGTTCCTGTTGTGTCTTTGTAATGATGATTTAGATTGGCATAGAAATTATTGTTTATAGAGTTATAACGTTGATTGGAAATAAGGATACTGTCTGTTACTCCTGAATAAAAATTGCTGATATAGTTTCTGTTTCTCTGATGTCCGGTTATGTCGCTGTAATTTCCATTTATCATAATGCCAAAACTATTTTTAGCATTCATCTGATAATCTGCACCGGCTTTGTAATTATGACTTAGGCCACCACGTTTCGATTTTGATGATTGATTGAATGTAAACGGGTTTTGTTCGCGATACAGATAGAACTCGTTTTTTCTGTCACCCCAATTATTACTGTAAGTAGAGTAAATATTAAACTTTTTTGTTCTGTTGTTGACTGAAAGTGAGGTGTTGTATTTAGAATATGTTCCAACGGCATAACCTGCTGTTATACTTCCGTTGGTGCCATAGTTTTTGTTTTTCTTTAGTTTAATATTGATGATTCCGGCCGTGCCTTGCGCATCATATTTGGATGATGGGTTTGAAATAATTTCAATACTTTCCACATCTGTACTTTGAATAGAACGAAGGTAGTCAGCAAGTTCGCTTTCTGTCATTCTAATCTCACGTCCATCAATCTGAACCATCACGCCACCACGTCCTTTTAAAATAATGTTATCGTTATTATCTACAACAACACCGGGCGCTTTTTGAAGCAATTCAAGTGCAGTACTTCCTGTTGAGTTAATACTGTTTTCTACATTAAATACAGTTTTATCTGCTTTAACTTCAACCAAGGGTTTAAATGCAGTGATGGTTGCTTGCTTAAGATTAGTTGATGATGATGAAAGTTTTATAGTGCGAAAATCTTTGTTTTCTCCTTCTGTAAATTCAAATGCAGGACTAAAATAATTGTTGAATCCCAAAAACGTTGTCTTTATAAAATAGCTACCGGGTTTTATCTGGTCGAAAATTACTTTTCCTGTAGCGTCAGCTACTGCAACTTTGTTTAAGGTTGAATCTTTAGTGAGTCGCAGTTCTGCAATGGCACCTGTAAGCGGCTCGTTATTATTGTCTGTGATTTTAGCCTGAATAGTTTGACCCATTACAGGTTTTGTCAACAGGGTTATTCCTGCCAAGATAATTAGAATAAATTTCATTGTTTGTGTGTTATGGTTGCGGGAAAATATAGTATTGCTGCTATGTATTATTTAGTTTTCTGATGAAATATTATTTTTTCTTAATTGTAAATAATCGAGATAATAAAGTACTTTAATTGAAAATGTTTGAACATGCGGATTTTTAAAAACATAATCAAGATTTTTAGTGAATGATGCAGTTTCAAGTTTGCCATCAGTACCATTGTCAAAAATGTTTTTGTACGAAAAAGTCAATGTGCTGCCGGGAGCAAATCGCCATGAAAACAAAAGGTCAGCATTAAAAAAATTATAGCTGCCATCAAATTCGTTGTTGTAAATATCGGTTGTGACAGCAAGCCCACCGTCATCCTGCAGCAAAAAGTATTTCCTATATGCGTAATTAAACCAGTAATGCCGTGCAACAATTGACAGCGACAGATCATTTTTAAATATATATCGTGCTGCAAGACTGTTTATATAGGTATTGGTTCTTCTTAACCCAAAAAGGTAAATATTCGGGTCAGTTTCACTTGTAAAACCGAAATTATAGGGATCAAAATTGTATTCCGAAGAAGCATTAACTGTGAGTTTGTCATTAATGCGATAACGTAAGGTAGCATCCGCGCTTCCGCCTTCGGAAAGATAGGTTTTAATAAAGTTACTGATATTAATTTCCATATCTAATGCTAATGCCCTTCTGTAATCTGTACTAACTCCGATATATGCAAACCAGTATTTTAACGCATTAACATAACGCCCATTTAGTCTTGGATCATATTCACGTCCGGCTGCAGGGGTAAATCCACCACCACCAAAAATTGCATTGTACGATTTAAATAGTATAAAAAGATTTGTCTGTAAAGACATTTCTCTCATGTAGCCTGTTTTATAATGCTGTGAATAGTTTAGGTCAAAACGCCAATTACCTTCCTGTACAGAACCATAAGGCTTGAATCGGAAAAATGTAATATTAGCATTGGAATTAATTCTGTTTGGTGTAACATAGTAGCCAAAATCTGTTGGGTCATAAGTAGGATTAACACCAACCTGCGAAAGCCCCCAGCGAATTGTTCCACTGGTTTTTTTTATAGCAAGATAATGTCGTAACCCATCAGTTTTTTTATCAGAATTTATTCCTTCAGGATCTGTAATAAAATTAATACTGTAATCAAGTCCGCCACTTAAACTATAGGTATTTTTTTTATTCACTAATTTAAATCCGCCTCCTGTTACATTTGAATCGCTGAATTTTTTTGTTCGAGTTACATTGGTATTTATCAGATAAACCGATGAGTTGCTTTTCCATTGCTTATCTGCTACTAAAACATTATAATTGGCAAGTGGCTCAGTCAGAATTTTTTCTGTTAGCCCTGTGTTTTTGTCTTTAATTGTTGCATAGGTGTTATTAGTTATAGCATTAAAAAAACCAAGACCAATTCCATCATTGGTTCGTCCGGAAAGTTTTGTTGCATTTAGTAGTTTCGATTCTGTTGGATTTGATTTTATATCACTTTCATCGTATTTCGCCATCACATCAAAATATCCTGATGGTGTTTGACCAATTCTTCTACTGTAGAATAAATCGTCTCTCGAAAAAATATCTGTACCCTCTTTAAAAAATGGACGGTTTTCATCATAGTTTATTTCCTCGTAGCTTAGTGTTTTTCTTTTATTGTCAGACTGTACTTGTCCAAAATCAGGAAGCAAGGTCATGTCTAATGTAAAACGCTCATCGAGTCCGTATTTTATATCTGCTCCACCACGATAGCTGTAAGTCTGATTTGCTTTGGAACCGGAAACGGGTTCATGTTCGTAGGCTACACTAATATATGGTGTTAGTGAAAGCCTGAGCGGAGGTTTAATGTTTTCAATGCCATCGAGTACACCCCAATAGTTTTGAGCATTTGATGCTGTTGATGGTGTAAGACTCCATTGCTGAAATTCTCTGTTGCGCCTTATATTTCTTGTTATCTGAAAAGCCCATTCCTGAATAGGTTTCGAAGGAAATCGAATTGCAGAGTATGGGATTTTTATCTCTACACACCAACCTTTGTCTGTAATTTTTACAGAACTTTCCCAAACAGCATCAAACAAATAATCACTATAGCGACTGTCAGCTTGAATGCCTGAGGCATACACTCCAAAATCATAAGCATCTTGCCGTGTATTGTAGGGGTCGAAAACAAATCTGAAATAATCTGCATTGATGTCTGTAAAACCACTGTTGCTGGAAGGGTCTGCACCATCACGTAGGCCTAATTCTTTTAAAATGCTGTCAGGTGCTGTGTCATAAAGCATAGCGCCTACATAAATTGCAGTGTTGTCATAAACAATACGCACTTCTGTTTTTTGTGTCGGTGCACTACCTTCAATCGGGCGGTTCATCACAAAATCGCTAAATGAAATGGTGTTTGTCCAAGCAGATTCTGTTAACTGACCATCAATTTTTATAGGTTCAAAAATGCGTGTTGCTTTATAATGTTTAAGACTATCTGAGGCATTAGCTACACCTGAAAAAAGAACAAATAGAATAAGGACATTAATGACCTTGTGCAACATACGGGAGTAATTGTCGGCAAAACTATCACTACATACAGTGGTTCGAGTTAAGTAAAAGTTAATCAGCGTTAAAGATGTTAATATTAATTTATTCTCTAAAAATCACAGACTTGTTTTTTCAATTCAGAGCAGTAGATTTGCCTCATAAGTTTTTATTGTGAAAGTTAGTTTAACAGCCCGGATATTTATTGGTATGTTGCTGGCAATTTTGCTGGGACATTGGTATAATATCTCACACACTGCAGCCGAACTTGATGTATTTGCTTCAAGGATTAGCATATTGAGTGATATTTTTCTTCGCTTGATTAAAATGATTATCGCTCCATTAGTTTTTGCAACGCTGGTAGTTGGTGTTGCTAAAGTGGGCGATTTTAAGAGCGTAGGACGCATTGGCCTAAAGACAATATTGTATTTTCAGTTTGCAACTATTCTTGCGCTTCTTCTCGGATTACTCTTGGTAAACTTTTTTGAACCCGGTAAGATTATGAATCTACAGATACCTGCACAGTCAGCATCTACAGGAGTTTCAGCAAAAGGTCTCAATGCTAAAGATTTTATTACCCATGTTATTCCAAAAAGTATTGTAGAGGCAATGGCCAATAATGATATTTTACCAATTGTAGTATTTGCTTTGTTTTTTGGATTAGCAGCAGCGGCTGTTGGCGAGAAAGCCAAAATGGTTGTTAATGCAATGGATGCAGTTTCGCATATTATGTTTAAGGTTACAAACTTTGTAATGAAGTTTGCACCTTATGGTGTGTTTGGTGCAGTAGCTGCTGTTGTTGCAAAACAGGGACTCAGTGTTATTTCAGGTTATCTCTATTTAATTGCAACCTTCTATGGAGGTCTGCTTTTCTTTGGGTTGATTGTATTGGGGTCGATTTGTTATTTTTTGAAAATACCATTTATAAAACTTTTACAACATATACGCGAACCTATCATGTTGGCATTCTCGACAGCAAGTTCCGAATCGGCATTTCCTAAAACTATTGAGGCATTGGAAAAATATGGTTGCAGCAATCGCATAATTAGTTTTGTATTACCCTTAGGCTATTCTTTCAACCTTGATGGAAGTATAATGTACATGGCATTTGCTACGCAGTTTATTGCTCAGGCTTATGGCATGGATTTGAATATTCAGCAGCAGATTATGATGTTGCTGATGCTACTTGTTACCAGCAAAGGAATGGCAGGTGTGCCAAGAGCGAGTATGGTTGTTATTGCCGGAATGCTCGAGTCATTTAATATTCCTGAAGCAGGATTGTTGTTGATACTTGGAGTTGATCAGATATTGGATATGGGTCGGTCGGCAACCAATGTTGTAGGCAATGCAGTGGCAACGGCAGTAGTGTCTAAATGGGAGAAGGAGTTATAACGTTCATACTTTTTTCACAGCCTAAGTCTAACTTTGGCGCATTGTTTGTCGTTAAAGAGTAAAATAATTTAACTTTACACCACAAATAAATTAAATCAAAATATGAAGAAATTATTTTTTGCAGCACTGATTTTATGTGCAACAACTGCAGTAAATGCACAGGATGATACAAAAAAAGCACCTGCTGCTAATCCTAATGCACCTGATATTAGCTTTGAAAGCGAAACGCATGATTTCGGTACAATACCTTATAGTGGTAATGGTACCTATGAGTTTAAATTTACAAATACAGGTAAAGAACCATTAGTAATTTCTAATGCAAAAGGAAGTTGCGGATGTACAGTTCCATCGTGGCCAAAAGAACCTATTCTTAAAGGTCATTCCGGTGTCATCAGTGTTCATTATGATACTAAGCGTCCGGGGCCATTTACTAAGACTGTAACAGTTTCTTCTAATGGAAAAACAGCAGAAAAAGTGTTGACTATTAAAGGAAATGTTGAAACAAAGGAGCAAACAGAAAGTGGAACTCCTGTTAAAAAAGATAATACAATGACTCCAAAAGAGACCACCACAAGTCCATTTGGTAATTAATCACATAAAATAAATATTAAACACACAAATCAACAATCAAATTTCAAAAAATGAAAAAAACAATTCTTCTTTCAGCATTAGCTATCGGTATGGCAACTGCTACATTCGCACAAGAAAAAGCAGCAGCAGTTCAGGTTGCTCCTGCTGAAAACAAAAATCAGGCTGACTTTAAGTTTGAAACTTTGGAGTACAATTATGGTACTATTAAACAAGGTGACAAGGTGAATTACACTTTTAACTTTGTGAACACAGGAAAAGAGCCTTTAATTATTACTAATGCACAAGGATCTTGTGGCTGTACAGTACCTGAGTGGCCAAAAGAGCCAATTAAAAAGGGCGAAGCCGGAAAAATCCATGTAACTTTCAATTCAGCAGGTAAGATGGGTCTTCAGGATAAAACTATTACAATTACTTCTAATGCAAAAACAAGCCCTGTTGTTTTACACATTAAAGGAAATATTGAGGCTGCAGCTGCTACACAAGAAGCACCAAAGAATTAACTAAGGTAATTAGATTAATTATAATTTTGCAGGGACGATTGAATTCAATCGTCCCTTATTTTTTGTATGTAATTAATATAAAAACTGCATGCCATCTATTTCAGAAAAAGGCAAACACATGCCTCCTTCACCAATCAGAAAATTGGTGCCTTTTGCCGATAAAGCCAAAGCAGAAGGAAAAAAAATATATCACCTCAATATTGGTCAGCCTGATATTGAATCCCCAAAAGTAATGCTCGATGCAATCAGGAGTATAGACCTTAAAGTTATAGAGTACAGCCATTCTGCTGGGATAGAATCATATCGAAGAAAGTTGATTTCGTATTACAAGAAGTATAATATCAATATTAATTTTGAAGATATTTTAATTACAACCGGTGGATCAGAGGCAATTGAAATTGCCATGATGACCTGTTTGAATGAAGGTGATGAGATTATTATTCCTGAACCGTTTTATGCCAATTATAATGGTTTTTCCACGCAAGCCGGAGTTACTGTCGTACCTGTTTTTTCATCTATTAGAAACGGATTTGCACTTCCATCACATGATGAGTTCGAAAAAGTTATTACACCTCGAACTAAAGCCATCATGATTTGTAACCCTAGTAATCCTACTGGCCACCTTTATTCAAAAGAAGAGCTGCAAAGTTTGCGCGACCTTGCTTTGAAACATGATTTGTATCTTTTTGCTGATGAAGTTTATAGAGAATTTTGTTATGATAACAACAGCTATTTTTCAATAATGCATCTTGAAGGATTGGACGAAAATATTATTTTGTTAGACTCCATTAGTAAGCGATATAGTGCCTGCGGTGCACGAATCGGTGCCATGATTTCTAAGAATAAAAAAGTGATGAGCACAGCTATGAAATTTGCACAAGCACGTTTAAGCCCGCCTACATTTGGACAAATAGCAGCAGAGGCAGCTATAGATACGCCTCAGGAATATTTTGATAATGTAAAGGCGGAGTACGTGGCAAGAAGAAATTTTGTTGTGGATAAGTTGAATAGTATGCCGGGTGTATTTTGTGCCAAACCAAGTGGTGCATTTTATTGTATGGCCGAATTGCCTATTGATGATTCAGATGCTTTTTGTCAGTGGTTGCTCGAAAAGTTTTCATATCAGGGGCAAACAGTAATGCTGGCACCGGCTACCGGTTTTTATAGTCATGCCGAATTGGGAAAGAAAGAAGTGCGCATTGCCTATGTACTTAATTTGGATGATTTGAAAAATGCTATGATATGTTTGAATGAAGCATTAAAAGTTTATCCAGGCAGAGTAGAATCAAAATCAAATAGTGTAACAATAAATCAGGGCTAACATATTTGTGGCTTTTGTGTTTAAATCAATCACAGAAGAGTTTTTTAAATGGAAGATTTTTTCCTGGTGTTAAGTTTGACTTAATAAGTATCGTATAGATTCATACGAAAATTGCATTGCTGCATTTACTTCTTCTTTAGTCATCCATTTAACTTCCGTAATGTTTTCCTCTGTTTGTGGTAAAAGATTTGTTGCAGACGAAGTAATCATTTCAAACCAATAAGTTCTTTTTAAAATATATTCTCCATTTTGTTGATAGATATGAAAGGTGTCTCGTAGCGGTTTAATAATTTCCAGATTACAGACCCCAGTCTCCTCACATACCTCTCGCATGGCTGAAGTTTCCGGTGATTCTCCATCTTCCATTTTTCCTTTTGGCAAATCCCATTTGCCCAATCTGTGGATTAGAAGCAGCTTTTTTTCGTGATTATAAACAACACCACCGGCTGCATCAATGTTTCTAAACATTTTTGTAAACTCCTTGAAACCTGATTCGGCATTGTGGCACAAACAAACAATTTCAATGCTTTTTGAATCAGAAAAAATCTTCTTAAGTTCATCTTTATGAATGCTATTTTCAAACTTTATCACGTCTTCAGAAAGACCATCAGCATTGTTTGTAAAATGAAATGTTTTATTGCCTGCAAATATTTTAATCACCTCTGATTTTTTATTTTAAAAAATAACTATTAGGTTTGTGCTGAATGAAAGACGACACAGCTTCAAATATAGCGGATTTTTTATTGCAGATAAAAGCAATAAAACTTCAGCCTGATGAACCATTTACATGGGCATCGGGGTGGAAGTCGCCAATATATTGTGATAACAGAGTTGCTTTGTCTAATCCAAGAATAAGAACGTACATCCGTCAGGAGTTAGTTAAGGCTATTGAACGTAATTATGGGCGCCCTGATGCTATTGCAGCAGTGGCCACAGGTGCAATAGCACAAGGAGCTTTGGTTTCAGAAAGTATGGGATTGCCATTCATTTATGTCAGACCTGAACCTAAACAGCATGGCGCTAAGAATCAAATTGAAGGTGATATTTCGCAAATACATTCTGTAGTTGTTGTTGAAGATTTAATTTCTACAGGTAAAAGTAGTCTGAATGCCGTAGCAGCTTTAAGAAACAGCGGCATCATTGTTAAGGGAATGGTGTCCATTTTTAATTATGGTTTTGATGTTGCCAAAGAGAGTTTTAAAAATGCTCAATGCCCATTGTATTCATTAAGCAATTATGATGCGATGATTATAAAGGCATTGCAGTCGAAGTATATTAACGAAAGTCAGTTAGAATCATTAAAGGATTGGCGTGAGCATCCTGATAGCTGGAATAAATAATCAATGAATGACAAGAATTGAAAGTGATGAGTGGGTAATAGACAAACCTGCAAATGAAGTTTTTGAATTTTTAAGTAATTGTAACAACCTTCAGCAATTAATGCCTGAACAGGTAACAAACTGGCAAAGTACAACTGATGATTGTAGTTTTACAATTGCAGGAATGGCAAGTCTTGGCATGGAAATCAAAGAAAGAAATCCCGGTCAGAATATTAGAGTTGAACGTAAAGGAAAAGCACCATTCGATTTTGTGATGAATTATGAGATGCAAACTGTTGATGCCGGCAAAACAAAACTAAAAATTGCTTTTGATGCAGATTTGAATCCTATGTTAAAGTTGATGGCAGAAAAGCCACTTCGTAATTTCCTGAATACACTTGCAGGGAATTATAAAAACTTAAATCAGTAATATTCCTTCAATTAATTCGTGATACGCAGTATTGTGCCATCATAAAATGTAGCATACTGCACCAATGCATGTGTAGCAGGTCCTTGCGAAATGCTTCCATCATAAATCATAAACTTTGAACCACAGCAACTGTCACGTAATGTAAAATTATCGTTCATTACAGTCACACCTTCGCAACTGCTCTCTGCATCGTAGGTGCAGGCACGCTCGTAGGCCACAAATTCGTTAATACTGCGTCTGTAAATAATAATTCCCTTGTATCCTGCCGGATAATAAATATAGTTACCAACTGCATTCAGTTGGACTAATTGTGGGTCGTTGGCATAAAAAACTACATTGACATAAGCATAAGGCACAATGCCATTGTCTTTTTTACGGCAGCCGGATATTAAAAAAATTAGAGTTGAAATCAGAATTATATTCTTTAAACGCATTACCTTTGAAGTTAATCTTCCAAAATTACAACATAATTGTTCTACAATCGTTAAAACTGAAGTTTAGTTAATATGAAAAAGTTTCTGAATAGATTTCTGATGTTGTTGATGCTTGTTATAAGTACATCTGTTGTGTTTGCACAAAGCAAAGCAACCAAGGCGCAACGAAAGGCTGAAAAGAAAAAGGAAATGGAAAAGAAGAAAGTTGCCAGGGCAGAGGAGAAGGCGCGTAAACGCCACATGAGTATTCAGACTAAGGAAGTGCGCAAACGTATGAAGAAGAACAAAAAGAAATCAGCGCGCGAAACTTTCAGACGCGAGTAATTTTTTTTATCAGTTTACTCTACTAAAGTCTCATCATACTCTCGTAAATCAACAGGAACAACTGCAGTAACTCCGGGCTCATTCATGGTTATTCCATAAATAATATCCGTTGCAGCCATTGTCTTTTTATTGTGTGTGATGATAATAAACTGCGAATCTTTAGAAAACTTCTTGATGATATTATTGAATTTATCAATGTTATTATCGTCAAGAGGCGCATCAACCTCATCGAAGATACAAAAAGGTGCAGGCTTTACTAAATACAATCCAAAGAGCAAAGCTGTTGCCGTAAGTGTTCTTTCTCCTCCTGAAAGTTGCTGAATTGAAAGTGGCTTTTTGCCTTTAGGTTGTGCAATAATTTCAATATCTGATTCTAAAGGATTGTTAGTGTCTGCCAAAATCATATCGCAATTGTCATCAGCAGTAAACAATGACCTGAAAACATTGATAAAGTTATTACGAACCTGATTAAACACTTCACTGAATTTCTCTTTAGCAGAATTGTCAATCTCTGCAATGGTTTGCAGTAAAGCGTCTTTTGCCTTTTTTAAATCATCCTGCTCTTTTATGATGAAATCATAACGTTCCTTAATTTCTTTAAACGAATCAAGAGCCATTGGATTAATCGGTCCGAAGTTCTTCAACTGACCACCTAATTTTTCATTCCTTGCCTTTAAATCTTCTTCATTCCATTCCGGATTAGCCTCCTGCGACACAATATCTTCAACTTCAAGTGAAAATTCTACACTCAATCTTTCTTTCAATGAAGTCATTTTCAGATTCACATCGCTAACTTCATTGTGTAAAGCATGCATCAACTCATCTGCCATCTCGCGCTTGCGTCTGGTTTCTGCAATTTGTTTGTCAAACTGATCAATCTTGCCCTTTGCTTCAAAATAATTTTTCTCACTTTCTCCTAAGCGACTTTCAAGCAATACTTTTTCTTCTACCTGCGTTTTTAAGTCAGTTTCAGAAGAGTTACCTGCCTGTGCTGTATCATTTATCTGCTCATGAAGTTGTTCTATTTCAGTTTTGATTTTTTCTACTGATGACTTTAAAGAAACTACCTGATTGTTTTTGTAGCCAATTTCGCGAATGATGTTTTGTACTTTGTTCTGTTGCTGAAGAAAAGTGATGTTTTTTTGATTGAATGCATTGGAGGCTTCCTGCGATATTTTTTGTAATTGCCCTGACTGGTTTTGCTTTTCTCTTTGCTGATCGGTAAGTTTTTGCAGATTTATTTTCATCTCATCAAGCGACATACTGCTAAACCCGGGAGCATTATTTTTTTGCTCTTGTGTTAACTGGAGTTCTTCTTGCAATTTCTGGAGATTCTTTTCATTACTCTCACAATTAGAAGTAATGAAATCTTTTTTACTTAACAAGGTATTTATGTTTAATACTGCCTTGCTAAGTTCACTATCTGTAAGGGAAATTATTTTACGGTTTTCTGCGGCTTGTGTTTTACCGGCTGATAACAACTCTTCAGTTTGCTGCAATTCAATCTTGAATACTTCTGTTTGTTGTTGATGCTGTTGTATTTCTGCTGATAGCTTTTCAAGGTGTTTCAGTCGTCCTGTTCGTTTGCCATCATAACTGCCTACAGAACCACCACTGATAGAATAACGTTGTCTGTAAAATTTACCGTCAGGTGAAAGAATTATTTTTCCTTCAATTTCATTTTGATTTGCTTGTGTAGCTACATCGCTGTTTTGTGCAATATATACGTTGGCTAAAAGGTAATTCATCAGAGAATGATAGCGTCCATCATTTTCAATTACAGATGATGCAGCAATACAACCGTCAATTTGATGAGTTGATGCCTGATGATAATTTGTAAAAGAATCTAAAATGAAAAAATGTGCACGACCTTTACCTTCTGAACTTAGTTTGTTGAGTCCGTTCCATGCTTGCTCGTTCGACTGAACAATAAAATGACTCAGGAAAGGTTCTAAATAATTTTCTATTGCAACTTTAAATTGCTCATCGCAATTGATAATATCACTTAGTAATGGAATATCTTTAAACGAATCGCTGTTTTTCTTTAAGAACTTAATTGACTCAGGAAAGCCTTCCATTTTTTCGGCAAGATTTCTTGTCAGTTGATATTCGTTATTTTTTACTTCATAGTTTCTTCGTTCATCAGCTAGTTTTTCGCGCAGTTCTTTAACGGCATTTTCATGTTGTGTTATTTCAGAATCAAGTTGAAGTGTGGATTGCTTTTTATCATGCGATTCTTTTTCTGCCTGATCTTTTTTTACAGCAAGCATTGATAATTCTCCTTCAAGATTCTGAAGTGATATTCTGTCTTTATCTATCTGCTCACCTAATCGCTTCATCTGATCGTTCAGGCTGTTGATGCGTGTTTGCCTTACAGCAATAAATGTTTCATGATCATTAACAGATTGCCTAACCTGCAATATATGGAGATTTAATTGTCGGAGTTCATCAACAGATTGGTCATAGTTTTTGCGTGATGATTCCAGTTCGCTTTTTAGAGATTGTATTTCATTTTCTAATTCCTTGGTTTTAGCTTCTTCGCTAATTTTTTCATTTTCAGCTTGAGCTATCTGCTTCTCAATTTCTAAAGCCTGTGTTTGTTCACTGGAACCTTGCTTTTCTAATTGCAGCTTCTTCTCATTAAGATAATTTAATTTTTCAATTCGCCCTTTATGCTCGTTCTCATATTTATTGATAAGAAAAAGTTTTTCGTTGAGCAATTTCTGTACATCACCCAAAGCTTGTTGACGCTCTTCACTGACAATTTTAATCTCACTAAGTTGTTGCTCTAAATTTTCTAACTGCTGGCCTAGGTTATTTTTTTCTTCAGATTGTTTTTGTTCTTTTTCTGTAAGCTCTTTTATGGTAGATGTAAACTCGCGCATTAAAAACCAGGCTAACGCTGTTGAAACAACTTTATATTCTTCCTTTAAGCGATAATATTTTTCAGTCTTCTTTGCCTGATATTCCAATTGCTTCAGACTTTTTTCAATTTCAAAAAGCAAATCGTTAACACGGTTCAGATCTGCATCGGTTTCTTCTAATTTCTGAAGGGTTTGTTTTTTGCGAATTTTGTATTTTGAGATTCCAGAAGCTTCTTCCAGCAACATTTTAATGGTATTATGACGATCGTTGATAATGTCGTCAACCATTTTTAATTCTATGATAGAGTAGGTGTCACTGCCGATGCCTGTATTCAGAAATAAATCGGTAATGTCTTTCAGTCTGCATGTTACGCCATTCAATAAATATTCGCTGTCACCGGAACGGTATAGTCTTCTGGTAACACATACGGTTGTAAATTCAACAGGCAATATTCCTTTATCATTAACAAAGGTAAGACTAACTTCTGCAAGGTTTGCAGGCTTACGTGTTTTTGTGCCGTTAAAAATGATGTTTTCCATCTTTTCTGAGCGCAGCATTCTCATTTTTTGTTCGCCCAACACCCATCTCATGGCATCTACAACATTTGATTTACCTGATCCATTGGGTCCAACAACAGAAGTAACTCCTTTATCGAAGTGTATGATTACTCTGTCTCCAAAACTTTTAAAGCCTTTTATTTCCAGACTGGAAAGACGCATAAACTGTAAATGATTTTAATTGGTTCTCAAATAAGTTTGCGAAGTTAAAAAAAAGCAAACGTTGACCTATTAAAACTTATTAACGATTGTTGAGAAATCTTTTTGTGGGTAATTCAAAATATAAAAATATATTTGTCCTCATGGAATTTAAGATTATCATCTATATCATTATTGGCATAGCCTGGTATGTTATTAATAACTACAAGAAAATTGCCGAAGAGAATAGAAAAAGGGTTTTTGGCAAACCTGTTATTTATCCACCCACTGAGCAACCACTACCCACTTCTCCTGCACCTGTTAAGGAACCAGTGGTAGTTAAGACAACTAAAGAAAGACCTGTAATAAAGAAACGAAGCCTTCCTAAAAGTTCTTTACCACATAGCGTCAGAAAGCCAATTACAATTCCGGAAATTTCTTCTATGCAAAGTGCTGCTTTAACCGCCAATTCAATTCAGGTTCCGGGAAATGAAGATTTGGAAAAAAAGTATTTCAATGATGTTATTAAAAACAGGGAACTATTAAAAAAGGCTATAGTTTTTGGCGATTTATTCAACAAACCTTTATGGGCAAAGTATTGATAATAAAATTGCTGCGCCATAATCATGTCAATTTTTGAAATTCAATTTGGAAGTTAAATTTTTTTATTCATACTTTTACGCACTATTATTTTTAACAAAATCTTCACATTTATAATACAATAATCAGAAATTTAAATAGGTCAACCTATGCTTAGAAACGTTTACTTAACATGCTTACTAACCTTGATTTTCGGTAGTGCTGCATGGGCGCAATCAGGATCCATTAAAGGACGTGTATTAGACAAAACCACCAACGAGCCATTACCTTTTGCAAGTGTCATTGCTGTAATGAATGGGCAACAGATGGGCGGTGCGCAAACTGATTTTGACGGAAATTTTACCATTAAACCTTTGGGTGCCGGTACCTATTCTGTAAAAGCCACCTTTGTTGGTTATACTACTACAGAAGTAACCGGGGTACTGGTATCGGTAGATAAAATAACCTTCGCAGATGTTAAAATGGGTAAAGGTGCAGTTGATATCACGGCTGTTGAAGTTACTGCTTATAAAGTTCCTTTGATTGATAAAGGTAATCCTGCGGTGCAAACAACCATTACTCAGGAAGAAATAAAGGCAATTCCAACACGCGATGTGCGTTCTGTGGCTGCAACAGCAGCAGGCGTATTTCAACGTGATGAAGGTGACGACCTGAACGTTAGAGGTTCTCGTGCTGATGCAACGGATTATTATATTGATGGAGTTAAAGTTCGTGGAAGTTCACAGCTACCTCAATCTGCAATAGAGCAGGTTACTGTAATAACAGGTGGTGTACCTGCACAGTATGGTGATGCTACAGGTGGTATCATCAGCATCACAACACGTGGACCATCTAAAAAATTTACAGGAGGAATTGAATTAGCAACATCGGAGTTGACTGATAAATTCGGATATAATCTGGCAAGTGGTAATATTTCCGGTCCTATCTATATGAAAAAAGATAAGGATGGAAATAAGACTCCCGTTGTAGGTTTTTTCCTTGGTGTTGAAGGAGAGTGGATTAAAGACCCTGATCCATCTGCAATTGGAAGCAAGCGTGTTAAAGGAAGTGTGTTGACTGATTTGGAGAATAATCCATTGATGCCTAACATGGTTAATGGTACTATAAACGGAACCCGTGCACGTTCTGAATTTATACATAGTTCTGATATTGAAACCATGAAATACAAACCCAATACACGTTCAGGAGAATATAAAGTGAGTGGAAATATTGATTTTCAACCGGCAAATAATATAAATATTAAAGTTGGTGGTTCTTATGACTATCACGATTACCGTGAATATACTTATACATATTCATTATTTAACTATAAGAATTACAGCCGACATATAACCAATGACTACCGTGGTTATTTGCGCTTCACTCAGCGTTTTAACACAGAAGGTAAAGATGGTGCGAAATCAATCTTGAAAAATGTTTATTATAGCTTACAGTTTGATTACAGTAAAGCATTTGAATTAGTACAATCTGAGCAACATAAAGATCGTTTATTTGATTATGGTTATTGGGGACGCTTTAATACTTTGCGCAGACCCGTTTTTGCAGGTAATGAATTATTGGGTTATTTACCATATTTAACTGTATTTACACCATCCGGTAACAATCCAAATACAGAAGCTTATACCAATCAATACCTTTCATTCTTTGATGAAAACTATGCAGCTCATGTTAATGAATATTATGAAACCGGTAACACAAGTCAGTTCACCAACACAGCATATTACAGTAATCCTTTTGTGATCAGAGCAGGTGGTGGGTTGATTAATGGACAACGAGCCGGTACTGTTTATAGTATGTGGTATAATACCGGTCGTACAATTGATGGTTATAACTATATTGACAGAGATCAGTACAGAGCATCAGCAATGTTTTCTGCAGACATCAAGAATCATGCAATTTCATTAGGGTTTGAGTACGAACAACGTGTTGACCGTCAATTTAATATTGCACCTTCCGGATTATGGACTTTCATGAACAACTATGCCAATTTCTATTTGAACGAAGCTAATCCAGAGGCGGGAAGTTATGTAATTAATGATACAATATATCACCCAAATACCTATACAAACACAACCGGTCAGGTTGGATTTTATGAGAATGTTCGTAAGACATTAGGTTTGTCAAATACCGACTATGTTGACGTGTTTAACTATGATCCTTCTAATTTCAGTTTATCAATGTTTTCACCGGATGAATTAGGTACGAGTGGATTAACATTATATTATGGTTATGACTACAAAGGAAATCGCCAAAAAACACTAAGCCCTTCTGCAACATTCGATAATTTCTTTAAGAAAGATGCAAATGGTGTTTATCAACGTAATATTGCGGCCTTCCAGCCAATTTATCTTGCCGGTTATATTCAGGATAACTTCTCTATCAATGATCTTATCTTCAATGTTGGTTTACGTGTAGATCGTTTTGATGCCAATCAGCGTGTTATGAAAGATCCTTACTTATTATATCAGGCTTATACAGCTGGTGAATTGAATTTTCAGCGTCCAGACAACATTGGTGATGATTATGTAGTCTATGTATCAGATTTCAATGTAGATAAAAACACTTTGACAGCAAACGATATATTAGGATACAGAAGCGGAGACCAGTGGTATGATAAAAATGGTAATGCATTAACTGACCCACGTATTCTTGAAAGACAAAGTTCTTCTGCCCGTGTATTGCCTTTACTGGTAAATAAAGATGATGATATTAAGAGTGGCAACTATGAGGCAAGTAAGACTTTCAAAGATTATGAACCACAGTTGACATTTATGCCTCGTGTTGCGTTCCAGTTCGATATTAACGATCAGGCACAGTTTTTTGCCAACTACTCAATTTTAACACAACGTCCAGCCGGTCGTTTAAGAAATGATCCATGGGCTTATTATAATTTTGAACAAGGAAGTACGATAAGCAATCCTAATCTGAAACCTGAGAAAAGTGTTAATTATGAATTAGGTTTCCGTCAGATATTGAGTCGCAGTTCGGTAATCACAATTTCAGCTTTCTATCGTGAATTAAAGCAAATGCTTCAATTGAGAAATATTTTCTTTTCTTATCCTGGTTCCGGTTACACTACCTTTGATAATATTGATTTTGGTACTGTTAAAGGTTTAACCTTAGGTTATGATATGAGAAGAACAGGTAATGTGCGTCTTGGTGCAAGTTATACCCTTCAGTTTGCTGACGGAACAGGTTCGAATGATGTTTCAGGAGCAGATTTATTAAGTACAGGTCAGGCAGGCTTGAGAGTAATTCTGCCACTTGATTTCGATCAGAGACATAACATCACAGTGTCTTTTGACTATCGTTATCAGGAAGGCAAGAACTATAACGGTCCTGTGTTGTTTGGTAAACAAATTTTTGCCAACACCGGTGCACGTTTAGAATTTAAAGCCGGTTCAGGTACTCCTTATTCACGTCAATATACACCGACTTTTGAAGGAAATAGTATTGGTGTTCAAACACAAGGTAACTCAAAAATCAAAGGTGATATCAACTCTGCACGTCTTCCATGGAACAGTCGTTTTGATTTAAAAGTTGATAAAGATTTTGCTTTGAATTTCGATAAAGATAAAAAGACTAAATATTATTTAAATGTATATGTTCAGGTACAAAACCTTTTAAATCAGAAGAATATTATCAGTGTTTATCGTTATACCGGTAACGCTGATGATGATGGTTATTTGGGATCAAGTTTAGGTCAAGATTACCTCGAAAGCCTTGAAGCTTCCGGTGGTGATCCACAAGCATTCTCTGATTTGTATGCAGTAAAAATCAACAATCCAGATAATTATGCACGTCCAAGAACAGTACGTGTAGGATTATCATTTAACTTCTAATCTCAGACTTAATTAAAATATTTAAAAACAAAGCACAAATGATTAATAAGAGTTGTTTAACGGTTTTTCTGGCAGCAGCAATTGCAGTAGGTTCAGCGTCAGCGAAGGAGAATATAGGTCAGAAGCCGGTACATAAAGGCAATGTTGTAAAAAATTCGTCTTTGAGAATTACAGCCCCCTGTAATGAGCCCACGGCACAAACAGATTTGCAGATTAACAATGTAAGAGCGAGAATATTTTCTGCGGGAGATATGTGGTGGAATCTGGTAGATGGAGCTAACTCAAAGGCAGAGTACGAAATACCAAAAGGTACAGGCAAAACATCGTTGTTTGCCGGCTCGGTATGGATAGGCGGATATGATGCCACAGGAAACTTAAAAGTTGCAGGACAGACTTACAGACAAAGTGACGCCAACGATTTTTTTACGGGTCCAATTGGTGTTCAGGGTGGAAATATGAGTACAGATGTATCAATCTGTAATCAGTATGACAGAATATGGTCAGTGACCAAGCAGCAGGTGCGCGACTTTGTGTCAACCGGAGTAGCCACACGCGACATCAGAGAGTGGCCGGGCAATGGCGATCAGTCAAGAGGCGAGTTGCAACTGCTGGCACCATTTGAAGATGTAAACGGAGATGGCTTGTATATTCCTGACAGTGGCGATTATCCACGATATTTATTGAGTGGAGAATATCCAGCACCAAGCGATCCAAATAAATTGCCATGTGATGATTATATTTTTGGAGACCAGACCTTGTGGTGGGTATTTAATGATATAGGAAACATCAAGAAAGAGACAAACAGTGCAGCCATAGGTCTTGAATTCAGAGCACAGGCATTTGCCTTCAGCACAGACGATGAGATTAACAACATGACATTTTATAAGTATCAGATCATCAACCGCAGTAATCAGGCCTTCGACAGCACATACTTTGGCTGGTGGGTTGACCCTGATTTGGGCGATGCATTTGATGATTATGTAGGCTGTGATGTAAATTTGGGATTAGGCTTTTGTTACAATGGCGACCCGGATGATGGAAGCGGAACCATAGATGGTTATGGCATAAATCCACCTGCAGTAGGTGCAGACTTTTTTCAAGGACCTTTAGCAGACCCTAATGATGGAATAGATAATGACAGAGATGGTGTAGTTGATGAACCCGGTGAACAAATTATTATGTCACAATTTTGTTATTATAATAACGATTTTACACCTTATGGAAACCCTCAGGTTTTTGATGACTATTATCAATATTTAACCGGATCATGGAAAAACGCTCTTCGTTGGTCAAGAGATGGCGCAAGCGGTCAGACACCTCCTTCTGCTGCAACACCGCCAACAAACTTTATGTTCCCCGGCACAACAGATCCTGCATTTCCGGGAAATAACTGGACAGAGGCAACAGCAAACAATACACCATTTGACAGAAGGTTTTTGCAGTCAGCGGGAAAATTTACTTTGCAACCGGGGGCAGTAAACTATATTACCACAGGTATGGTGTGGGCACGTACGAACAATGGCGGTCCATTAGCATCAGTAGATTTATTAAAGCTTAGCGATAACAAAGCACAAGGCTTGTTTGATGTATGCTTCAAGACCTTGGATGGCCCTGATGCACCGGATGTACAGATAACAGAGCTCAACAATAAAGTTATTCTTTCATTAAAGAATTTCAATAATGATAGGATAGAAAAATATTCACAGTTAGATCCATCTATCCCAACACTGGTACAACCTGATGAAGAGCAACGCAAGTTTAAGTTTCAGGGATATCTGATATTCCAGTTAAAGAATGCGAGCATAAATACTTCAGATATATTTGATCCATCCAAGACCTCCTCATCAAGTGTTATGAGTGGCGACAACTATCGCCTGATAAGTCAGGTTGACATAAAAGATACAGTAACAAACTTAGTTAATTACTTCTGGGCACCTGAGATACCGGGCTACCGTCCGTTGACAGTGGCATTTAATCCCGATCAGTTAACAGGAACAAACAGTGGATTGAAACATAGCTTTGTAATAGACAAAGATGCCTTTACCAACAAGCCCTTGGTAAATCATAAGGCATATTATTATGTAGTAGTAAGCTATGCATACAACAACTTCAAACCCTTTGAATACATAGTACCAAACTCATCGAACTTCACACAGCAGAAACCATTTAAGGTAGGCAGAAACAACATAAAGGTAATGTCGGCCATACCTCATGCGCCTGAAGTAGAGCATAACGGCTTGGTATTTAATTCAGAGATAGGCGATGGCATGAAGGTTACACGTTTGGAAGGGTCAGGTAATGGAGGATTGCTTATTGATATGACCGATGCATCAGCAGCAGAAGCAATCAATGCACCTTATGTAGTATCAAATCCCGTATATGAAATAGGCAAAGGCCCGTTGAATGTAACGGTATATGATCCATTGTATGTAACAGAAGGCCATTTCGAGATGAAGTTTACGGGAGTGTCAGGAACAGACAAATGGAGTGTAAAAGAAACAACAACAAACTCAGTAGATACAGCCACGTTTGAATTGCAACAGCCCAACAGCCAGATACTGCAAACGGTAGATGCAGGCGATGCAAGCAAGGTATATGAGTGGGGTTTAACGGCAGATATCAGCAATGCAGTGATAGAAGCAGGCAATACGGATGCCATCAACAACGGATTATTGGATCAGAGTATAACGTTTGCTAATGCAGACGCAGCATGGTTGGGCGGAGTAGCCGACAGAGACACAAGTATTGCAGATGCCAGAGACTGGATACGCAGTGGTACAGCCCCAAGCGATATAGGCGGAGCGGATAACAATCAGGTTTACGAAGGCTTGATAGGCGGCACCTGGGCACCGTATAAATTGGCAAACAAAGTAGATGCACAATTTGGTCCACGCTCATCAGCACATCAGGACAATCAGTTAACTATGAGTGGTCCGAATGGAATCACAAGTGTTGACGTAGTGTTTACAAGTGATAAGTCAAAATGGACAAGAGCGGTAGTATTAGAAATGGGACAGCCAACCAGTGCAACGATAGGCAATGCGCCACGTTTTCAGAAACGCAGATCGGCATCAATAAACAAAGATGGCGGAAACAATCCCGGAGGTGCAGTATCAACAGATCCAAACGATCCGAACTATATAGACAATGAAGGCATGGGCTGGTTTCCGGGCTATGCAATTAATATAGAGACAGGCGAACGTCTGAACATAGCCTATGGCGAGAACTCGGTGTTTACTACAGAAAACAGTCAGGATATGCAGTGGAATCCCACATCAACATTGTTGGATGGCAATGGCAATCCGGTGTTTGGAGGAATGCACTACATCTGGGTATTTGGTTCAAGAACCACACAGGGCGCAAGAGATATAGGTAAGTACGATGCATGTGATAAATTCAACAGTTTAATCAAGAGCACATCAGCTTCAGAGCGAAGAGATGCATTGGCGAACATTATGTATGTGAGCATACCCTTGTTGAATCCTGGCAGAAGTTTATCAGAGACAGATGCCAAGGTAAGAATCCGGGTAGCACGTCAGTACAGAACGTTCAACACGAACTTTGATGCAGGCAGCTACATCAACCACAGCGGTACGGGCACACCATTGACAAGAGGTGTAACGTATGCAGTAGTGAGTGGCACAGTAACAGCAGCGTTTAACAACAACAGCATAACATATTCACCGGGACAGACGATAACCATACCCACGGATGCAAACACATTCCCTGATGCATCTATAACATCGGCAGGTGGCGTGGTATTGGCACCAACGGTAAATGGCACGAATCCATATTATAAGGTTGACTCAGAAGGTAAGGAGCCAAGTTTTGATAATTCAGATGTAGCCAAGAGTGCGTTGAAGCTGGTGAATGTAGTCCCCAATCCATATTATGCATATTCATCGTATGATAAATCAACGAACATGATGTGGGTAAAGATTACGAACCTGCCTGCAAAGTGTACAGTGTCAATATACACAATGAATGGCGTATTAGTAAAACGCTTCAACCGCAATTCAGGTTCATCAATAGATGGCACAGCCATAGGGTTGAGTCAGGGCACAGAGGCAGGCAGTGGCAACAACGACACATCAATTGACTGGGACTTGACGAATGAGAAGAATGTACCAATCAGCAGTGGTGTATATCTGATACATGTAAAAGCACCTGGCTTGGGTGAGCGAACCCTTAAGTGGTTTGGTGTAATGCGTCCGATTAGTTTAGATAGTTATTAATAAACCTCCTAACCAAAATATATTGAAATATGACATATAAATTCAAAATATCAGCTATAGCAATCACATCGTTATTGCTATCTGCATCAGCTTTTGCAGGTAATGAAGATCGTGTTGGACAATCGGGTGCCAATGAGTTAATTATTAACCCATGGGTGCGTAGTGCAGGTTGGATGAACTGTAACACATCTTCAGTTCGCGGATTGGAAGCTCAATACCTGAACGTGGCCGGTACTGCTTTTACAAAAAAGACAGAAATTGGTTTTTCACACACCAATTGGTTAAAAGGAACAGGTATAAGCATTAACTCATTTGGTATTACACAACATGTGGGTGAATCCGGGGCATTAACTTTAGGTATCATGTCTATGGATTTTGGTAATATTGAGATTACCACTCCTGAATCGCCTGAAGGTGGCATAGGAACATATAAACCTCAATTTCTAAATGTTGGTTTGTCTTATGCAAAAGCGTTTTCGAATAGTATTTATGGTGGTATAACTATAAAAATTATTTCAGAAAGTGTTGCCGATGTACGTGCTTCCGGAATTGCTTTTGATGCAGGTATTCAATATGTAACAGGATTTAACAAAGAAAAGGATAACCTTCGTTTTGGTATTGCATTAAAGAATGTTGGCGCACCTTTGAATTTTAAAGGTGATGGATTGGCATCAAAGGGATTCACTTCTGATCAGACATCATTAACTATTTCACAGCGTGCTGAACGTTTTGAACTTCCATCATTAGTAAATATTGGTGCTGCTTATGACTTTAAATTTTTAGAGATGCATCGTATAACACTGTCTTCAACATTTACATCTAATTCTTTCACACGCGATCAGACAGCAGTAGGTTTGGAATATGGATTTAAAAAGTTCTTTGCTTTACGTGCTGCTTACTCATTCGAAAGAAAAGGAACAAGTGAAGATGAATCACTGAATGTTTACAGTGGCTTTGGTGCCGGTATAACAGTTGAAGCTCCTATAGGTAAAAGCGGAAAGACAATTGGATTGGATTATTCTTATCGCCCAACTTATACGTTTGATGGTACTCATGCCTTTGGTGTGAATTTCAAATTGTAAAAACTAATTAATTTTTAAATTATTTTAAAGGAGGTCTTAACAGGCCTTCTTTCATTTTTTTAATACCCACATATCATGGCTATTACTTATTTAACAGAAGAAGGACTAAAAAAACTTCAGGATGAATTGACCAATCTGAAGACCGTTCAACGACCTCTAATTTCAAAGCAGATTGCAGAAGCAAGAGATAAAGGTGACTTGTCTGAAAATGCAGAGTATGATGCTGCAAAAGATGCACAAGGATTGCTCGAATTAAAGATCAGCAAAATGGAAGAGTTGTTGAGTAGTGCACGTATTGTTGATGAATCTAAAATTGATACATCAAAAGTGTCAATACTTTCTAAAGTGAAAATAAAAAACTTGACTAATAAGCAAGAGGTAACTTACACTTTGGTTGCTGAAAATGAAGCAGATTTAAAGGCAGGAAAGATATCAGTAACATCTCCGATAGGAAAGGGTCTTTTAGGTAAAAAGAAAGGTGAAGTTGCTGAGATTACAGTTCCTTCCGGAAAACTTAATTTTGAAATTGTTTCAATAGACAGATAATCATGGCAACCATTTTCACAAAAATTATTAATGGCGAAATTCCTGCCCATAAAATAGAGGAAAACGATAATTATTTAGCTTTTTTAGATATTAACCCTATTGCAACAGGGCATGTGCTGGTAATTCCAAAGCGTGAAGTTGATTATATTTTTGATTTGAAAGATGAGGAGTTGGCTGGACTAATGGCATTTTCCAAGCAAATCAGTAAGGCTTTAATACAAGCTGTGCCATGTAAAAGAATTGGTGTTACAGTTATTGGACTTGAAGTGCCGCATACACATGTACATCTGGTACCTATTAACAATGTTGATGACCTGAACTTTGGTAAGCCCAAATTAAAGCTGACAAATGAGCAATTGGAATTAATCCGGCTGAAAATTAAATCGTTTTTAAAATAAATTTTCAGTTTTAATTTAAATTACGTTATTTCGTATCTGCATTTTAACCTGTATATTTTTAAATTATGAATAAAATAAAAAGCCTTTCATTGTTTTCAGCAATTGCCTTGGCAGCACTTTCAGGATGTAAGAAAGATGATCTTACTTCAGATTTCAAAACCTCTGACCCGATTCAGAATGGTACGGCAAAAATTCGTTTCATTCACGTAGCACCGGAATTAGGTGGTGTTTCTGTTAAGTATAAAGACAATAGTGTGTTTGGTGACTCATTACGCTATTCGCAAAACTCAGGTTATACTGAAGTTGCCTTAGGCTCTGTTGATAATGGATTTAATTTAGATATGACTCCTATTGAGGATTCAACAGGTATTTTCACACCTAATGAAACAGGTGTAATTGCAACACTTGCACAAAGCAACTATATCTTGGCAAAAGATCAGCGATACACATGTTTTATTATTGACACTGTAAAAGCTGAGCCGGTTTTAAACGATCTCTCTTACGATGGGTTTACAAAAATCATCACTGAAAATTACCCTGCTACAGGAACAGATTCAGTTTGGGTACGTTTGTTTAATGCATCATATTCTTCAGCCATTGTAGATATAGAATTTACCAATAATACTTCTGGCGCAGTAACTACCATTTCAAATGTCAGCTTTATGCAGGTGCCTGTTTATGCAGGTGCCGGTAGCGGTGACTATAATGTTGCAGTAAAGAAATTCGGTATAACATTGGCTTCTGCTAATAATGTTAACCTACAGTCTGGCAAAGCTTATACTTTTTATTTCCGTGGTGTAATTGGTGCATCCGGTGATACCGAGCCACGTCTTGATTATATAACTAACGGAGAGTAAGTTTAATTTGGAATATTTGAATGGCTGCTGTGTTTTCATAGCAGCCATTTTTTTTGCCATTGATTCTGTTTTTCAAATATAATGTTGAAGAAGTTTAAAATTAATTGCCGGAAAAAGTTTGCTTTTCACTATTTGTAATTATTATTTAATTTCATATTTTTAATACCTCAAATAAACGAAGATAAAATAGTTTGAAAACGCTTGAAATTATAATTGCAAAAATCACCCAATACAATAATTGGAAAAAATTAAAATAATAATTTTTATCAAAATAGAAAACGAAATTGGTAATCATGTTGTCTTAGAGTATAAAGGCATATTTAACAAGTGTTATTTTGAATTATAAAAGTGATTATAAACCATATCTAAAACAAAGCACAAATGATTAATAAGAGTTGTTTAACGGTATTTCTGGCAGCAGCAATTACAGTAGGTTCAGCATCAGCCAAGGAGAATACAGGTCAGAAGCCGGTACATAAAGGCAATGTTGTAAAAAACGCGTCATTGAGAATTACAGCCCCCTGTAATGAGCCCACGGCACAAACAGATTTGCAGATTAACAATGTACGGGCAAGAGTATTTTCTGCCGGAGACATGTGGTGGAATCTTGTAGATGGAGCTAACTCCAAGGCAGAGTACGAAATACCAAAAGGTACAGGCAAAACATCGTTGTTTGCCGGCTCGGTATGGATAGGCGGATACGATGCCACAGGAAACTTAAAAGTTGCAGCACAAACATACAGACAAAGTGATGCCAACGATTACTTTACGGGTCCAATTGGTGTTCAGGGTGGAAACATGAGTACAGATGTATCAATCTGTAATCAGTACGACAGAATATGGTCAGTGACCAAGCAACAGGTGCGCGACTTTGTGTCAACAGGAGTAGCTACACGCGACATCAGAGAGTGGCCGGGCAATGGCGATCAGTCAAGAGGCGAGTTGCAACTGCTGGCACCATTTGAAGATGTAAACGGAGATGGCTTGTATATTTCGGATAGTGGCGATTATCCACGATATTTATTGAGTGGAGAATATCCTGCACCAAGCGATCCAAATAAACTGCCATGTGATGATTATATTTTTGGAGACCAGACCTTGTGGTGGGTATTTAATGATATAGGAAATATTAAGAAGGAAACTAATAGTGCAGCAATAGGTCTTGAGTTCAGAGCACAGGCATTTGCCTTCAGCACGGACGATGAGATTAACAACATGACATTTTATAAGTATCAGATCATCAACCGCAGCAATCAGGCCTTCGACAGCACATACTTTGGCTGGTGGGTTGACCCTGATTTGGGTGATGCATTTGATGATTATGTAGGCTGTGATGTAAATTTGGGATTAGGTTTTTGTTATAATGGGGACCCTGATGATGGAAGCGGAACCATAGATGGTTATGGAATAAATCCACCTGCAGTGGGTGCAGACTTTTTTCAAGGACCCTTAGCAGACCCTAATGATGGAATAGATAATGACAGAGATGGCGTAGTTGATGAGCCCGGTGAGCAGATTAAAATGGCTTATTTTATTTACTATGAAAATGATTTCAATGGTGTAGGAGGTAATCCGCAGGTGTCGGATGATTATTATCAATTTTTGTCCGGGTCATGGAAAAACGGTCAGCGCTGGACAAGAGATGGAGCTATGGGTCAGACACCACCCTCACCAACTGTACCAGTTACTAATTTCATGTTTCCAGGTACAACAGACCCTGCATTTCCGGGAAGTGATTGGAGCATGGCTTCAGCAAACATTACACCATTTGACAGAAGGTTTTTGCAGTCAGCGGGAAAATTTACTTTGCAACCGGGAGCAGTAAACTATATTACCACAGGTATGGTGTGGGCACGTACGAACAATGGCGGTCCATTAGCATCAGTAGATTTATTAAAGCTTAGCGATAACAAAGCACAAGGCTTGTTTGATGTATGTTTCAAGACATTGGACGGCCCTGATGCACCGGATGTACAGATAACAGAGCTAAACAATAAAGTTATTCTTTCATTAAAGAATTTCAATAATGATAGGATAGAAAAATACTCACAGTTAGATCCATCTATCCCAACATTGGTACAACCTGATGAAGAGCAACGCAAGTTTAAGTTTCAGGGATACCTGATATTCCAGTTAAAGAATGCGAGCATAAATACTTCAGATATATTTGATCCATCCAAGACCTCCTCATCAAGTGTTATGAGTGGTGACAACTATCGCCTGATAAGTCAGGTTGACATAAAAGATACGGTAACGAACTTGGTTAATTACTTCTGGGCACCGGAGATACCGGGCTACCGTCCACTGACAGTGGCATTTAATCCAGATCAGTTAACAGGAACAAACAGCGGACTGAAACATAGTTTTGTGATAGACAAAGATGCCTTTACCAACAAGCCCTTGGTAAATCATAAGTCATATTATTATGTAGTAGTAAGCTATGCCTACAACAACTTCAAACCCTTTGAATACATAGTACCAAACTCATCGAACTTCACACAGCAGAAACCATTTAAGGTAGGCAGAAACAACATAAAGGTAATGTCGGCCATACCTCATGCACCTGAAGTAGAGCATAACGGCTTGGTATTTAACTCAGAGGTAGGCGATGGCATGAAGGTAACACGATTGGAAGGATCAGGCAATGGCGGATTACTCATTGACATGACCGATGCATCAGCAGCAGAAGCAATCAATGCACCGTATGTAGTATCAAATCCGGTGTATGAAATAGGTAAAGGCCCGTTGAATGTAACGGTATATGATCCATTGTATGTAACAGAAGGCCATTTTGAGATGAAGTTTACGGGAGTATCGGGAACAGACAAATGGAGTGTAAAAGAAACAACAACAAACTCAGTAGATACAGCTACATTTGAATTGCAGCAGCCCAACAGCCAGATACTGCAAACGGTAGATGCAGGCGATGCAAGCAAGGTATATGAGTGGGGTTTAACGGCAGATATCAGCAATGCAGTAATAGAAGCAGGCAATGCGGATGCCATCAACAACGGATTATTAGATCAGAGTATAACGTTTGCTAATGCAGACGCAGCATGGCTGGGCGGAGTAGCCGACAGAGACACAAGTATTGCAGATGCCAGAGACTGGATACGCAGTGGTACAGCCCCAAGCGATATAGGCGGAGCGGATAACAATCAGGTTTACGAAGGCTTGATAGGCGGCACCTGGGCACCGTATAAATTGGCAAACAAAGTAGATGCACAATTTGGTCCACGCTCATCAGCACATCAGGACAATCAGTTAACTATGAGTGGTCCGAATGGAATCACAAGTGTTGACGTAGTGTTTACAAGTGATAAGTCAAAATGGACAAGAGCGGTAGTATTAGAAATGGGACAGCCAACCAGTGCAACGATAGGCAATGCGCCACGTTTTCAGAAACGCAGATCGGCATCAATAAACAAAGATGGCGGAAACAATCCCGGAGGTGCAGTATCAACAGATCCAAACGATCCGAACTATATAGACAATGAAGGCATGGGCTGGTTTCCGGGCTATGCAATTAATATAGAGACAGGCGAACGTCTGAACATAGCCTATGGCGAGAACTCGGTGTTTACTACAGAAAACAGTCAGGATATGCAGTGGAATCCCACATCAACATTGTTGGATGGCAATGGCAATCCGGTGTTTGGAGGAATGCACTACATCTGGGTATTTGGTTCAAGAACCACACAGGGCGCAAGAGATATAGGTAAGTACGATGCATGTGATAAATTCAACAGTTTAATCAAGAGCACATCAGCTTCAGAGCGAAGAGATGCATTGGCGAACATTATGTATGTGAGCATACCCTTGTTGAATCCTGGCAGAAGTTTATCAGAGACAGATGCCAAGGTAAGAATCCGGGTAGCACGTCAGTACAGAACGTTCAACACGAACTTTGATGCAGGCAGCTACATCAACCACAGCGGTACGGGCACACCATTGACAAGAGGTGTAACGTATGCAGTAGTGAGTGGCACAGTAACAGCAGCGTTTAACAACAACAGCATAACATATTCACCGGGACAGACGATAACCATACCCACGGATGCAAACACATTCCCTGATGCATCTATAACATCGGCAGGTGGCGTGGTATTGGCACCAACGGTAAATGGCACGAATCCATATTACAAGGTTGACTCAGAAGGCAAGGAGCCAAGTTTTGATAATTCAGATGTAGCCAAGAGTGCGTTGAAGCTGGTGAATGTAGTCCCCAATCCATATTATGCCTATTCATCGTATGATAAGTCAACGAACATGATGTGGGTAAAGATTACGAACCTGCCTGCAAAGTGTACAGTGTCAATATACACAATGAATGGCGTATTGGTAAAACGTTTCAACCGCAATTCAGGTTCATCAATAGATGGCACAGCCATAGGGTTGAGTCAGGGCACAGAGGCCGGCAGTGGCAACAACGACACATCAATTGACTGGGACTTGACGAATGAGAAGAATGTACCTATCAGCAGTGGCGTTTATCTGATTCATGTAAAAGCACCTGGCTTGGGTGAGCGAACACTTAAGTGGTTTGGTGTAATGCGTCCGATTAGTTTAGATAGTTATTAATCGAATTTATTTATCTGTAATTGTTTATTAAAATTCAAGCATTGCAGGTTTTTAAGCAACATGCAATAGATCATTTATCACTAATGTGACTTCTCCCCATTAAATTTTGATGACAGGAGCTTAATTTATTTGCAAGTTCAGTTTTTGTTCCTTAATTTTCATACCTCATTTTAAACAAAGGTTGTATGAGAACTTATGACGAAAAACACATAAAGAATATTGCACTTGTCGGATCAGCAAAAAGCGGTAAGACAACGCTTGCAGAAACCATGCTCTTTGAAGCCGGCATAATAACCAAACGAGGTTCTGTAGAAGAAAAAAACACAGTTTCAGATTATCATGAAATTGAACATGAACGACAGAGTTCTGTTTATGAAACAACCATGCACACCGAATGGCGTGATTATAAAATTAATATAATTGATACACCGGGAATAGATGATTTTATAGGAGAAGTAATATCTGCTGTGAGAGTGTGTGATACTGCCGTCATGTTATTAAATGCGCAACATGGTGTTGAAGCAAGCAGTGAGGTTATTTGGGATTACGTGGATAAATACCGGAAGCCAACCATATTTGCAGTCAATCAGCTTGACCTTGAACATGCCAATTTTAATGCAACTGTAGAAAAAGCAAAACAGAAGTTCGGCAATGCCATTACCGTTATGCAATATCCGTTAAATCAAGGGATAGGATTTAATGCGATAATAGATTTATTGAAAATGACCATGTATCGTTTTCCTGCCACAGGCGGCAAACCTGAGAAGCTTGCCATCCCACCAGAAGAAATGGAGTATGCAAAAAAGCTGCATAATGAATTGGTGGAGAAAGCTGCTGAGAATGATGAAAAACTGATGGAGTTATACTTTGAGCGAGGATCTCTTGACGAAGATGAAATGAAACAAGGATTGAAAGCAGGAATGATGGCACATCAGATTTTTCCTGTTTTCTGCTTATCGGCAAAGAAAGATATGGGCAGCGGACGACTGATGGGGTTTATTGATAATGTTGCACCTTCGGCAATTGACATGCCGGCAGAAATTGCTGAAGATAAAACCTTAGTTCCATGTAATCCAACAGGACCAACAGTTTTGTTTTTTTATAAAACTATAATTGAGCCACATTTGGGTAAGTTGACCTTTTTTAAAGTTCTTTCTGGAGAGGTAAGTGCAGGGACGGATTTAATGAATCACAAAACAAATACAAGCGAAAGATTGACCCAGTTGTTTATCATGGATGGAAAGAGTAGAAATTCAGCTGATAAACTTAAGGCAGGCGATTTAGGATGTACTCTTAAATTGAAGAATACACTTACAAACCATACGCTTTGCGGAAAAGGTATAACTATTAATATTGAACCAATACAATTTCCTGAACCAAAATCCAGAGTAGCACTCATTGCAAAAAACAAAAGCGATGAAGAAAAATTGGGCGAGGTGCTGAGTGAATTACATCTTGAAGATCCTACATTAGTAGTAGAATATTCTAAAGAACTCAAGCAGGTTATTTTACATGCGCAAGGCGATTTACATCTTGCAGTAACAAAATGGCGGATTGAAAATGTATATAAAATGCAGGTTGAGTTTATAAAACCACGCATATCGTTCCGCGAAACAATTCAAAAACCTGCAGTTGCAACTTACAGACATAAAAAACAATCAGGTGGAGCAGGTCAATTTGGTGAAGTGCACATAAAAATTGAACCTTACTATGATGGTATGCCTGATATGAAAGAATATCCACTTCGTGATAAAGAAGAGCATGCATTACCCTGGGGTGGAAAATTAGTTTTTAATAATTGTATTACAGGAGGTGCTATTGATACACGCTTTTTACCTTCAGTTCTTAAAGGCGTAATGGAAAAAATGCAGGAAGGTCCGTTAACAGGATCGTTTGTGCGTGATATAAGAGTAAGTGTGTTTGATGGTAAAATGCATCCTGTTGATTCAAATGATATATCATTTAAGATTGCAGGCATGATGGCATTTCGGGAAGCATTTCACAATGCACAGCCACAACTTTTAGAACCTATTTATGATGTTGAAGTAGAAATGCCTGATGATATGATGGGCGATGTAATGAGTGACCTGCAGTCGAGAAGGAGTATCATTATGGGTATGGACTCTCGAAATGGAAGACAGGTAATTCGTGCAAAAACTCCTTTGCTTGAACTTGATGGTTACAGCACTGCATTAAAATCCATCACACAAGGAAAGGCTAAGTTAAAAACATCATTTGCTGAATTTGCTCCTGTGCCCGGAGACTTACAAAAGAAATTACACGATGAATATGTGAAAGTGGAAGCACTAAGCAGTTAAAATTAATCAACAAAAACAAAAATTATTTTTGTGTTGACATTAAATGACGTGTCAATATTTCTTGCATCAGTTTTGCTGTCTGTTGTTTTAGTGATTCAACATCATCATCAGTCATTCCTTTGGTGTCAATAGGTTTACTCCATTCTGCTACCAGTTTACCCGGACTCAAAGCTAATGGTGATTCAGGTGACAACAATACATCTGTATTTATTACTGTGAGTACTGCCAAAGGTGTTTGTGTTGCAATAGCCAGACGAAATGCACCGTCTTTAAATGGCAGCAACATCTGATCTGTAAAATTACGAGTGCCTTCAGGACAAATAAATATTGAAATATCCGACTCAAGTGTTTTACGCATTGCCTCAATACTTTTTTGTCTGTCTTTTTTATCACCTCGTTTTACAGTGACATACAGATTTCGGATTACATAACCCAGTAACGGGATTTTAGTCAGTTCGGCTTTAGATAAAAATCTGAAGGTATTGTTACATGCACGCGCATAGAGTGGAATATCCAGCATAGAGCGATGGTTGGCAACAAATACATAGGTTCCTTTATCCGAAATAAAATCACCATTGATTATCTTGTAGCGAATAAAAAAACTTTTGAACAATATCAATGCCCAAATACGAGAAAGGTTATGTGCTATAACAGGAGATTTCTTTTCACTGAAAAATAAAAATACTAAAAAATATAGAGGGAAAACACAAAGCAAAGTGATAAAAAATACAATTGCTGCATATAATCCAAATGCAATTTTAAGCACTTTCATATAGCGCTATTAGTGTTATAGATGTGGTTGAAATTTATTTCGCTAAATTAAATAAATTTACGGCACATTACGTTAACTTTGCAGCCGTTTTATAAAGTGTAAAATATTATGGGCAATATTGCTGAAATCAGAGCAAGACAAATACTCGACTCAAGAGGAAATCCAACTATTGAAGTAGATGTATATACAGACAATGGTGTAGTGGGCAGGGCTGCTGTACCTTCAGGTGCATCAACCGGAGCACACGAAGCCGTTGAGTTGCGTGATAATGATAAGAAGATTTATCTTGGCAAAAGTGTGATGAGAGCTGTAAATAATGTAAATGCCATTTTGAATAAAGAACTGCATGGTTATCCTGTTTTTGATCAGCGCAGTATTGATGCGGCAATGATTCATATAGATGGTTCACCTAATAAAGCTACAATAGGTGCCAATGCTATTTTGGGTGTTTCATTAGCATGTGCAAGAGCAGCTGCAAGTGAGTCCGGCTATCCGCTATATCGTTATATCGGTGGTGTTAATGCACGTATATTGCCTGTGCCAATGATGAACATCTTAAATGGAGGATCTCATGCTGATAACAGTATAGACTTTCAGGAATTTATGATTATGCCTGTTGGAGCAGAAAGTTTTTCTGAATCACTACGAATGGGTGTTGAAATATTTCACAATCTGAAGAGTGTTTTAAAAGCTAAGAAATATTCTACCAACGTTGGTGATGAAGGCGGTTTTGCACCTGACATTAAATCTAATGAAGAAGCAATATTAACAGTGATAGAAGCAATAGAAAAGGCAGGCTACAAACCCGGTGATGATGTTATGATTGCAATGGATGCTGCTGCTTCTGAATTTTATGATGCGGAAAATAAAGTGTATCATTTTAAAAAGTCAAGTGGTGAAAAACTGACATCTTCAGAAATGGTTAGCTACTGGAAGCAATGGTGCGATAAATACCCGATTGTTAGTATTGAAGATGGACTTGCAGAAGACGATTGGGCAGGATGGAAAGAATTAACCAATGTATTAGGCAGTAAAGTGCAGTTAGTAGGTGACGATTTGTTTGTGACAAACACTGAAAGGCTTGCAAGAGGAATAAAAGAAAATATTGCCAACTCAATATTGGTAAAAGTGAATCAGATTGGAACTTTAACAGAAACAATCAATGCTGTTGAAATGGCGAAGAACAACAGCTATACATCAGTGATGAGCCACCGTTCAGGCGAAACTGAAGATACAACTATTGCTGATTTGGCAGTGGCATTAAATACAGGACAGATAAAAACCGGTTCGGCATCGCGTTCTGACAGGATTGCCAAGTACAACCAACTCCTGCGAATTGAAGAAATGCTGGGTGGAGCTGCAGAATTTCCCGGAAAAAATTTCAGGAATTTGATTTAATCCAAAAGGGGCTGTATCTTTAGAATCTGAATTAACAACTTGAAAATGGAATTGGAAGAGTCAGATGGCGAAATAAAAAAAGAAAGAATCAGAGTTCGGAAACGAATTAGAATTAAAAAGAAACCTGATCCTAAGAAGAAGATTAAAAAGTATTTGCGCATTTTTGCATGGATTGTAGTTATTGCCATTTTTATTACAACATTAATAGTGTTGTTTTCAGAATCAGACCTTCGTTATGAAAATACCAAGAAACCTAAATCAAGAGTAGAGTTAAATCCTTCAACAAAGGACTTCTCTGTAAACTTTAATTTGTAACAAACGTTTAAGTAACAGTTATACAACAAGTATGGACAACATAAAAGAAAAATTCAAAGAGAAAGCCTTGCCAATGGCAGGTACAATTAAAGACATTGTAAAAACCCACGGCAATTTTGTTTTGGGTCAATATACAGTAGAGCAGGTTTATCAGGGAATGAAAGGAATGATAGGCATGGTAACTGAAACCAGTAAACTTGATGCTAATGAAGGAATTCGTTTCAGAGGATATTCTATTCCTGAACTTCGTGAAAAACTGCCGGTATCTAAAGAAGGTCCTGAGCCATTGCCAGAAGGAATTTTTTACCTCTTGCTCACTGGCGAAATGCCATTACTGAAGGATGTTATTGAAGTGAATAATGAATGGATGAAAAGAGCAACCGTGCCTAAACATGTTTTTGACATGTTGGATATGTTGCCTGATAAGACACATCCAATGACGCAATTTTCAATGGCAATTATGGCTTTGCAAACGGAGTCTGTTTTTGCACGTAAGTATCGCGAAGGAATGAATAAGAAGGATTATTGGGATCCTATGTACGAAGATGTAATGAATCTTATTGCACGTCTTCCGCGAATTGCTGCTTACATCTATCGTTCAACTTATAAAGATGGCAAACACATTGAGCCTGATCCTAAACTAGACTGGGCAGGAAATTTTGCTCACATGCTAGGATTTGAAGAACTTGATTTCAGGAAGTTGATGCGATTATATCTTACCATTCATGCCGATCATGAGGGTGGAAATGTTTCAGCACATGCAACACATCTTGTTGGCTCTGCATTAAGTGATCCATATCTTTCATTGGCAGCAGGTATGAACGGACTTGCCGGTCCGCTTCATGGTTTAGCAGCACAGGAGGTTGCCCGTTGGATTATTGAATTACGTGATAAGTATAATGGTGTTCCATCGCGCGAGCAGTTAGGTGAGTTTATTAAAACAACATTAGCAGAAGGAAAAGTTGTTCCCGGTTACGGACATGCCGTACTGCGTAAAACCGATCCCCGTTATACGGCACAGCAGGATTTTGCAAAGAAATATATGGCAGATGATGAACTGTTTAAAATAGTTCAATTATTATATGATGTTACACCGGAAATTTTAAAAGCTACCGGTAAGATTAAAAATCCATGGCCTAACGTTGATGCACATTCAGGCATCTTGCTGATGCATTATGGTTTGGTGGAATATGATTTTTATACTGTTTTGTTTGGTGTATCAAGAGCTATTGGTGTTCTGACTTCACTTTTATGGGATCGTGCTTTAGGTATGCCTATTGAAAGGCCAAGTTCTGTAACAACACAATGGATTCAGGAGAAAATTAAATCTGGCGATGCTGTAAAGGCAGAATAACTGCTGTTTATTTCAGAGCGAATTTGGCTTAGTTGTTTTTACTGGCAATAAAGTTATTTATTACCAATAAATCAATATCTGTTTCGAGAAAGCATTTGCAGGCATCATCAGGGCTGCAAACAATTGGTTGTCCCCTTAGATTGAAACTGGTATTAATGAGTATTCCTCTTCCTGTTATCTTTTTATATTCTGTAAGAAGTTTAAAAAACAAGGGATCTTCTGTTTCAGATACCACCTGAATTCGTGAACTGTAATCAACATGTGTTACTCCCTGAATTTCACTTTTAGATTTTTGCAATTGTTCAGTTATTCCTGTTTCTTCTGAAGTAAAGTCATCACCAAGTCTTTTTTCTTTTTTAAGGAAATCAGTCATAGACATAAAACTATTTTCATTACCTCCTTCATAAAATTCTAAGTAATCTTCAAGTAACATTGCAGGAGCAAAGGGCCTGAATGATTCACGCTTTTTAATTTTTTGATTTAATGTTTGTTGAATTTGCGGTGTTGCAGGGTTTGCAAAAATACTCCTTGATCCAAGTGCACGCGGTCCAAATTCCATTCGCCCCTGAAACCATGCTATAGTTTTATCATTTGCAAGATGTCTGGCAGTACGTTCTAAAAGCTCACCTTCTTTAAATTCTTCAAAGTGTAAATTGTGTTTTTTCAAAGTCTGTGTAACAGTATGATTGTCGTAAGAAGGACCTAAACGACAACCTTGCATTAAATCTTTTTCAGGAACTTTACGTTTATTGTTTAAAAATATGTGCTCTACTGCAAGTGCAGCGCCTATGGCACCACCTGCATCACCTGAGGCAGGTTGAACATAAATTTTTTTGAAAATATTTTGTTTGTTGAGTTTGCCAACTGCAACACAATTTAATGCCACTCCACCTGCCAAACATAAATTGTCTGAATTTGTAATTTGTTTAGCTTCTTTTGCTAAATTTAAAATTACATTTTCAGTAATCGTTTGAATTGCCAATGCTAAGTTGCAATGATTTAAATTTATTTCTGATTCAGCAGTGCGTGGTTTTATTTCAAAAAGCTCAGACCAAAGGTTTTCATTTATCATGTTTAACCCTGTCAGGTAATTAAAATATTTCATGTTCAGAAATACAGAACCGTCTGTCTTCAGGTCAACTAATTCGCTGATTTTATTCTTGTATAATTTATATTGTGCACTATTCCTATTCCCATAAGGTGCCAAGCCCATTACTTTATATTCTCCTGAATTAACTTTAAAACCAAGGAACTGTGTAAATGCACTATATAATAATCCTATTGAATGTGGAAAGTTAAGTTCTTTTATAGAGGTAATAGAATTTAGTTTGCCATTCATAATTGAAGTAGTGCACCATTCTCCAACACCATCTGTAGTTATTATTGCTGCATCCGGAAAAGGAGAGGTAAAGAAAGCACTTGCAGCATGAGATAGATGATGCTCGCAGAATAGAATTTCTTTTGCTGAATAATTCTCATCTATCAAATGCAAACTTTCTCTGATTTTATTTTTTATCAGAACTTTTTCTTTTATCCATATTGGTGCAGCCTGTGTAAATTGTTGCAAGCCTTTAGGTGCTGTTTCAAGAAAAGTTTCCAATAACCTCTCTAACTTCAAAAAAGGTTTTTCGTAATATACAATATGATCAATTTGATTTAACTTTAAACCGGAATGCAGCAAGCAAAATTTTATTGCATTGACAGGAAAAGAGGCATCATTTTTAATTCTTGAAAAGCGTTCTTCCTGTACTGCTGAGATTATTTTACCATCAATAGCAATAGTTGCTGCCGAGTCGTGATAAAATGCGGAAATGCCTAATATGATGGCCATCTTTGCAGAAAAATATGTTCTGTCTATTAAGTCTTATCGCTGATAAGGACTGTATCTTATTTCAGTTCTGATATTAACCTGATGGTCTTCTTCAAGACATAATACACCCCTTACACAATTGTTTAATAATCGTTGGGATCCAAATCCAACTGAAATAATTCTGTCTTTTGAGATTCCTTTATTGATAAGATATGCAGCAGCTTTATCTGCTCTTGCCTGTGATAATATCAGGTTATCACGTTCTATGCCTCTTGAGTCTGTGTGACAGCTCAATTCAATTTTTATATTTTTATTCTCTAATAAAATGTTAAACAGTTTATTTAATTCTGTTTTAGTTGACGGTGTTAAATCTGATTTTCCTTTTTCAAATGCAATGCCTCTCCATATAACTGGCTTGTTGAAAATCACTTTTTCCAAAGTTAAATCCTTATTCAGTGTTGCTGATTTTCTATAACCAAACGTAGATATCTTTTCTGATGCTGTAAAATAACTTTTATCCTCAGCACGAAGTTTGTATTCTTTATTGTTTTTTAATTGCGCAGAAAAATTGCCTTCGCTATCTGTTGTTAAAACAGTATCAATTGATGAAGCAGTTAACGTAATATTGATGTTTTTTAGAGACTTGTTTGTTGACTTGTCAATCAATTTGCCTTTTAACGTTAAAACCGGAGGATTTCTTTTAAATGAAAAAATATTGTCTTTTCCTTGTTGCCTGTTACTACTGAAATAACCACTTAATTCTTCATTATCGCAAATCAAACCAAAATCGTCTCTTGGACTGTTAATCGGATAGCCTAGGTTTTCTGGTACAGTCCATCCATCAGCAGTTAATTCTGTTCGGTAAATGTCCAGACCTCCAACACCAATCATACCGTTGCTTGAAAAGTAAAGTATTGAATCAGTCAGTAAGTAAGGAAACATTTCATTTCCACTTGAATTAATTGTCTTGCCAATACTAACCGGTTTACTCCAAGTATTATTAACCCATTGTACTTTATAAATATCCGTACCCCCATAACCCCATGGCATATCAGAAACAAAGACCATTGTGTTGCCACTGGGTGAAATAGATGGATGCCCTACACTGTAATTGTTATTGTTGAAACTAACAGGCCCTGAAATATTCCATTCACCATCTTTGGTTGTAGCTTCAAAAATTTCTAAAACATTTTCACTTTGCTGATTAGTAATAATTTTTTTCCCTTCATTGGCATTGCGTGTAAAGTAAGCTTTAGTAAATTCAGTGTTGAATGTGCATGGCCCTTCATTAAAAATAGAATTAATTGTGCCCCGTAAAGGAACCGGATCCATCCAGTGACCTAATTCAGTTTGTTGTGCATAAAATAAATTGTAATTATCAATTACCGGATTTGTCTTATAACTTTTTGCATCAATATTTCTGTTACTTACATAAACAATTCCGGAATGAAAAAATTCGGGTGAGAAATTGCTTTCATCAATTCCGTTAAAAGGCAATCTTGTAACATCAAAGAGCAATGAGTCCTTGTATAGCATTTCAATAGAATCGCATGATGCTAATAAGTTTAACGCTCTGCTGTCTGCACGATTTAAAACAAGAAATTTGTTTAACCATTTTCGGGCTTCAACATATTTGCCATTTTGCATTAATGCTTCAGCATAATAAAATTGATATATCGGGTCACTATTTGAAGTTACTATCTTCGAATAAATCTGTTCTGATAATGGATAGTTCTTTACATTGCGATAACAATCTGCAAGTTTAATGAGGATATCTAAATTAAACTTTTTGTTTGCAACTTCCTGATAATACGGAATCGCTTTGTCATATAAGTTCTGCTCATAATAGGTGTCTGCTGTTCTTTGTTTGACAGATAAGCATGATGTGAATATCAGAACTACAAATAATAAATAGGGCTTGCGTTTTCTAATCATAATTAAAAATAACGCGGTGTTTTAATTTTAGGTACGTTATAACCAAAGTCGTATCCAAGCATAAATTCATGCGATCCTGCCGAATGGTTTCTGAGAATGGTAAGCGAATAATCAAAGGAATAACCAATGCGTAGTTTTTTAGATAGCTGATATTCTCCAATAATTGCAAGTGCATCATTGGAGCGGTATGAAGTTCCTATCCAGATGATATTGTTCAAAAGCAGATTTGCATTAATGTCATACTGTAATGGGGCACCATTAACATATTTTAGCAGAACAGAAGGTTTTAATTTCACCTGCTCACTTAATGAAAAAACATAACCGGTTGTTAGAAAATAGTGTCTTCTGATATGATGTACATCGGTCATTTCAACTGACAAAGTTTTTAGTGGATCGTAACTTAAAAGTAATGGTGCAGAAATGCCTGCATAGAATAGGTCGGTGTGATAATATAGACCTGCGCCAAAATTTGGCAACACGTTATTTACAGTATTCTTATCATATACAGGGTCGTTGTTGTCGTTATAAACAAGATCAGATAGTGTGGATTTCAGATAACTCAAACCTGCCTGAAGACCGAATGCAAGTTTTGATTCTCCGTATTCAATAGTATAAGAATAACTTCCAAAGAGTTCTGTGCGATTTGTAATGCCTGCATGATCATTACTTATATACAAGCCTAAGCCAACGTTTTTATCTTCCAACGCACCATGGATACTGGCAGTTTCTGTTGTCGGTGATCCTTTAAATCCTGCCCATTGTTTTCTAACCATCATTGTTGCACTGGTGAATGGTTTACTTCCTGCATAAGCCGGATTTATCAGCAGTGTATTAAACATATATTGTGTTGTCATTGGTGCTTGTTGGCCAAACAACCAGCCTGACATAAAGAGTGTAATTATTAATGAATATAATTTTTTCATAAGCTTATCTTCTTAAATCAATATATGTTTTTAAGACTAAGTTTCTGGCAGGTATCCGTAAAATGGCATAGTAAGTTCCATCAGGTAAAATTTGTTTGTTGTTAGATTTACCATCCCAGTCGTTACTATAGTTTTTCTTTTCATAAACTAAATTGCCCCATCTGTTAAAAATGGTCAAAGTATTATCTGTATTATCTAATCCTCTGATAACGTATATATCGTTATAACCATCCTCATTCGGTGTAAAACCAGTTGGCATAACAACATCAGTATAACATTCTTCCGGAGGAAGAATGGCAATCTTTACTGTATCGGATGCAGTACATGAACCATTTGTTATTGTCCAAACAAAAATATTTTTACCCGGACTTAAATTTTCAACCTTAGTCGCAGGTGATGATGGATTTTGAATAGTACTATTTCCATTGATGCTTTGCCATACACCAGTACCTGAAGGTGGTGGTACTGCTGCAAGGAATACAAAATTGTCGCACACATTTTGATCAATGCCACCATCTGCTATAATTTTTTCTTTTTTGTTGATGACATATAATGCAGTGTCTGAACAGAAATTGTCATAGACTACCCATGCAAAAACATTTACCCCATTTGCAATTGCAGTAATCTGTGTTGTGATTGAATCCGGTTCAGCAATTAATCCACCTCCACTACGAACAGTCCATTTTCCAAATCCATAAGTAGGGATATTTCCTGTAAGTACAATTGTATCAGTACCACAAATAGATTGTGTAAAATCAGGGCCTGCATTTAAGGCAGGAGGCTCAGTTAATAGGAATGATTTTGTAACAGAACATCCCATAGAATCTGTTACAGTTACAGTATAAGGTCCTGCAGTAAGATTTATCACATTAGCTCCTGAAGCGCCACTGATTGACCATTGATAGTTGTAAGCAGTTGTTGACGTAAATGGAACACCTCCATTTGCAATGACCTGAATTTCTCCGTCAGCAAGTGTGTTGCAAGTTATATTGTAAATACCGTTTTTATTTGGAATTATTTCACTGATTGTAATGGCTGTAGGTTCTGTAATGATAAAGTTTCTTACCGATATACAATTGTTTGCGTCCTGCGCTGTAAATGTATAGTTGCCTGGTCCAAGATTATTTCTTGTTAAAGTTGTTGGTCCATCAGACCATGAATAGGTTATAGGCTGTGCTGCACCGGTAACATTTAAAATAATGAAACCATCATTGCTGCCAAAGCAGCTTACATTAGCCGAGTCAATAACTGATATTACCGGCCCTTGTATATTACTTATAGTCGAAATAACAAATACTTCACAGCCATTGTTGTCTTTAACAAAAACCGAATCAGATCCTGCTGCGAGGTTAGTAAATGTATTTGTTGCAGAATAGACTCCATTATTAAGTTTGTACTGATAGGTACCACTACCACCGGTTGCAGTTACAACAATCTGTCCGTTGCTGTTTCCACAACTTGCATTTGTTATAGCAAGCACTGGAGTTATCAATGTATTCAGGTGATTGATATTTGCAACACTTTGTGCTGAACAACCATTTACGTCTGTTACAATACAGGTATAAGTTCCGGCTTTTAAATTTATAGCCGTTGCAGTATTTTGAACCGGTAAAGTGCCTATCCATTGAATGCTTATTGGAGGTGTTCCTCCTGTAATATTGACTGTTGCGCTGCCGCTACTGTCTCCAAAACAAATGATGTCTGTCGTTTGAATACTTGAAATTTGCGGGCCGTTGGTTGATAACATACTGAATGTAGTATCTCTATTACATCCTGCATTGTCGGTAACTGTTAAGGTCATTACTGTTCCTGCCGTAGCTTGTGCAGATGTGGAAGTGCTGCCATCTGACCACAATATATTTAATGGCGATACTCCACCTGAAGGTGCTGATATGGCGATTGCAGGAGTTCCTCCGTTACATGGGCCTGCAATTAAAGTTAATCCAAACTGAATTTGTGGATTTTCTGTAAGAGTTTGAGTAATAATGGTACTGCACTGCGCAGAGTCCGTCACCGTTAGTGTGTAGGTCCCTGCTGAAAGGTTGCTGATATTTGACGTTGTTGAGCCGTTATTCCAGAGGTAATTGTATGGTAGATTTCCCCCTGTTACAGTTGTGTTTATAAAACCATTCCCACCTCCAAAACAATTGATGTTTTGAATACCGGAAATATTTATAACAGGAGCTGATAATGCATTGATAATTCCGGAGGTTGTTGTCGTACATCCATTATTATCAGTCACCGTAACAGTTACAATCTGACTTGATAATCCATTAATAGTTTGTGTGGTGCCGCCTGTTGACCATAAATAGGTGTAAGGTTGAGTACCACCTGTCTGACTTACACTGGCACTTCCTGTTTGTGAAGTACAGCCCGTTGGTAATGTGATAACTTGTGCAATTAAAGTATCTGGCTGGAAAACCTGAATATCCGGCATTGTGTAAGTACATCCTGTTCCATCAGTCACTGTAACATCATACGAGCCTGCAGGAATGTTATTTAAGTTCTGAGTTTGTATATTGTTGTATGACCATTGATAAGTATAATTTCCATCGCCTCCTGAAGGTGTGATGGTTATACTTCCATTACTAAGTCCATAGCAAGTAACATTATTTAATGATGTAAGCTGTACAAATGTTGCGGGAGTTCGTTGTATAGTAAATGTATCTGTCTTAATACAACCAATATTGTCTGTGATAGTTACGGTATAAAAAATATTAGATAAGTTATTTAAAGTTGCAACTCCGGTTACTCCATTACTCCAACTGTAAGTGTACGGTGCAGCACCTCCGGAAACATTAATCTGTGCAATACCGTTATTTAAATTACAAGAGGCATTGGAGAGTGTATGAGTGATTGTCATTAAAGGAGGATTCTGAAGACTGTCGGTTGCATTTACTGAACAACCATTAGCATCAGTTACAGTTACTGTATAAACTCCTGCAGGTATATTCTGTAGTGTTGCATTATTAACACCGGGGAATCCACTCCATTGATAGTTGTAAAATGGTGTGCCGCCAGTAACATTAACAGTCAGTGAACCACTGCTATCATTATGACATTTTATTAAATTACGACTGAAATTTGATATTGATGGGCCATTTGTATTTCCGATAAAAACAGAATCTCTTTTTGTACACAGATTTCCGTCAGTTATTGTAATTGTGTAATATCCCGTTGTTAAATTGATGATGTTATTTGTAGTATTACCATTGTTCCATTGGTAGGAGTAAGGTAGTGTTCCTCCAATTACTGCGGCAATGGCAGAACCGTTTGCCTGATTGCATTTTTCAGTTACTGAGGTAAAAGAAATATTCAAACTTGTTGGTTGGCTAATAATAAAACTTTTGGTTGAAGAGCAACTATTGGTGTCTGTAACTGTAACAGTATAAGTGCCTGCTGTCAGACCGTTTATGTTTTGTGTGATTTGACCACCAGGAGACCATAAATAACTAACGGGACCATTGGCTCCATGAACAGTCGTATAGATTGCTCCGGTGTTTTCTCCAAAACATTTTACATGAATTATTGAATCAGTAATTGCCGGTCCACCAAGTGAATCAACCAATATGTTTTTATTGACACTACAGTTGTTTGCATCTTTTATAGTGACAGAATAAGTGCCTTTTGTTAAATTCGAAATGGTGTCATTGGTTGAACTGTTATTCCATAAGAAAGTATATCCCGGTGTTCCTCCTGAAACAGTCACCCAAGCCTTACCATTATTAATTCCACATGTTTCGGGTAATGAGTAAATGGCTGAGTTAATTGCTGAAGGACTATTTATTGTCACGTTTATTGAGTCTCTGCAATTTGCAGTATCTCTAACCACTAATTTATAGGTACCGGCCGCCAGACTAAAAATTGAATCAGTGCCTATTTGTGTCGGTGTCCATGTATAAGTTAAAGGTCCTGAGCCACCTGTAACATTTACTTTAATAGCACCTGTGTTTTGTCCTGAACATTTTACATGTATGATAGTGTCAATAGAAATAACCAAAGAAGGTGTATTGCTAACAATAAGTGTGCGATTTGCAGTACAAAGTTTACTGTCGGTTACAGTAACCGTGTAGCTACCACCGTTTAATCCTGATATTGATGCTGTACTTTGTCCTGTATTCCAGAGATAGGTATATGGTGAAGTGCCGCCTGTGACATTTACTCCCGCACTACCATTTGCATTTCCACAACGTGCCGGTACTATAGTGTCAATTAATGTTAATGCCGAAGGCTGTGTTATTATTTGGGTTTTATTTCCAACACATCCTGTTGAATCAGTAACGGTAACGGTATAAGTTCCTGCAACAATGTTAACGATGTCCTGAGTGATTGCAGCATTACTCCATAAATAGATAACAGGTCCATTGTTTCCTGAAACAGAAATATAAACTGCACCATTAGCCTGACCAAAGCAGCGAGCATTTTTAACAGAGTCAACAGTCACCACAGGGCCACTGATGGTTGAAATATTTTGTGATGCAGTCTTAGTACAAAGAGCAGCATCGGTAACAGTCACAGTATAATTTCCCGGCAACAGTCCTGTAATTGAAGAAGTAGAAGCACCATTGCTCCAGAGATAAGTATAAGGAGAAGTGCCACCGGTAACAGCAGAGCTAATCCAACCATTACTTTGCGCACAGGTTGCATTGTGTGGAGTTAGCGTAACTGCAATGTCTGTTGGTTGCGAAACAACTTGAGTTTTATTTCCAACACATCCTGTTGAATCAGTAACCGTGACAGTGTAAGTTCCTGCAACAACGTTAACGATGTCCTGAGTGATTGCAGCATTACTCCACAGATATGTAACAGGTCCATTGTTACCTGAAACGGAAATATAAACAGCACCATTAGCCTGACCAAAACAGCGAGCATTTTTAACAGAGTCAACAGTCACCACAGGACCACTGATAGTTGTAATATTTTGTGATGCTGTCTTAGTACACAGTGCAGCATCGGTAACAGTCACAGTATAATTGCCAGGCAACAGTCCTGTGATTGACGAAGTAGAAGCACCGTTGCTCCACAGATAGGTGTAAGGCGAAGTTCCACCGGTAACAGCAGAACTAATCCAACCATTACTTTGAGCACAGGTTGCATTGTGTGGAGTTAACGTAACAACAATGTTTGTTGGTTGCGAAACAACTTGAGTTTTATTTCCAACACATCCTGTTGAATCAGTAACAGTAACGGTATAAGTTCCTGCAACAACATTAACGATGTCCTGAGTGATTGCAGCATTACTCCATAAATAGGTAACAGGTCCATTGTTTCCTGAAACAGAAATATAAACAGCACCATTAGCCTGACCAAAGCAACGGACATTTTTTACAGAGTCAACAGTCACCACAGGTCCACTGATTGTAGTAATATTTTGTGATGCAGTTTTAGTACACAGTGCAGCATCAGTAACAGTAACAGTATAATTTCCCGGCAACAGTCCTGTAATTGAAGAAGTAGAAGCACCATTACTCCAGAGATAGGTGTAAGGCGAAGTGCCACCGGAAACAGCAGAACTTATCCAACCATTACTTTGCGCACAGGTTGCATTGTGTGGAGTTAGCGTAACGGCAATGTTTGTTGGTTGAGTAATGGCTTGTGTTTTATTTCCAACACATCCTGTTGAATCAGTAACAGTAACGGTATAAGTTCCTGCAACAACGTTAACGATGTCCTGAGTGATTGCAGCATTGCTCCACAGATATGTAACAGGGCCATTGTTTCCTGAAACAGAAATATAAACAGCACCATTAGCCTGACCAAAGCAACGGGCATTTTTTACAGAGTCAACAGTCACCACAGGGCCACTGATGGTAGTAATATTTTGTGAAGCTGTTTTCGTACAAAGTGCAGCATCAGTAACAGTAACAGTATAATTTCCCGGCAACAGTCCTGTTATTGACGAAGTAGAAGCACCATTGCTCCAGAGATAAGTATAAGGCGAAGTTCCACCGGTAACAGCAGAACTTATCCAACCATTACTTTGCGCACATGTTGCATTGTGTGGAGTTAGCGTAACTGCAATATCTGTTGGTTGTGAAACAACTTGTGTTTTTGTAGCTGTACAACCGGAAGAATCAGTAACAGTAACTGTATAAGTACCTGCAACAACGTTAACGATGTCCTGAGTGATTGCAGCATTGCTCCACAGATATGTAACAGGGCCATTGTTTCCTGAGACAGAAATATAAACAGCACCATTAGCCTGACCGAAGCAACGGGCATTTTTTACAGAGTCAACAGTCACCACAGGGCCACTGATGGTAGTAATATTTTGTGATGCAGTTTTAGTACAAAGCGCAGCATCGGTAACAGTCACAGTATAATTTCCCGGCAACAGTCCTGTTATTGAAGAAGTAGAAGCACCATTACTCCAGAGATAGGTGTAAGGCGAAGTTCCACCGATAACAGCAGAGCTAATCCAACCATTACTTTGTGCACAGGTTGCATTGTGTGGAGTTAGCGTAACGGCAATGTTTGTTGGTTGCGAAACAACTTGTGTTTTATTTCCAACACATCCTGTTGAATCAGTAACGGTAACAGTATAAGTTCCTGCAACTATGTTAACAATGTCCTGAGTAATTGCAGCATTACTCCACAGATATGTAACAGGTCCATTGTTGCCTGAAATAGAAATATAAACAGCACCATTAGCCTGACCAAAGCAACGGGCATTTTTTACAGAATCTACAGTCACCACAGGACCACTGATGGTTGAAATATTTTGTGATGCAGTTTTCGTACAAAGTGCAGCATCGGTAACAGTCACAGTATAATTGCCAGGCAACAGTCCTGTGATTGACGAAGTAGAAGCACCATTGCTCCAGAGATAGGTGTAAGGCGAAGTTCCACCGGTAACAGCAGAACTTATCCATCCATTACTTTGCGCACAGGTAGCATTGTGTGGTGTTAATGTAACTGCAATGTCAATGGGCTGTGTGATGGCTTGAGTTTTTGTAGCTGTACAACCGGAAGAATCAGTAACGGTAACTGTATAAGTTCCTGCAACTATGTTAACGATGTCCTGAGTAATTGCAGCATTGCTCCACAGATATGTAACGGGTCCATTGTTTCCTGAAACAGAAATATAAACAGCACCATTAGCCTGACCAAAGCAGCGAGCATTTTTTACAGAGTCAACAGTTACCACAGGACCACTGATGGTAGTAATATTTTGTGATGCAGTTTTAGTACAGAGCGCAGCATCAGTAACAGTTACAGTATAATTTCCCGGCAATAGTCCTGTTATTGACGAAGTAGAAGCACCGTTGCTCCACAGATAGGTGTAAGGCGAAGTTCCACCGGTAACAGCAGAACTTATCCATCCATTACTTTGCGCACAGGTTGCATTGTGTGGTGTTAATGTAACTGCAATGTCAATGGGCTGTGTGATGGCTTGAGTTTTAGTAGCTGTACAACCGGAAGAATCAGTAACAGTAACGGTATAGGTGCCTGCAACAATGTTAACGATGTCCTGAGTGATTGCAGCATTGCTCCACAGATATGTAACAGGGCCATTGTTTCCTGCAACGGAAATATAAACAGCACCATTAGCCTGACCGAAGCAACGGGCATTTTTTACAGAGTCAACAGTCACCACAGGGCCACTGATGGTTGAAATATTTTGTGAAGCTGTTTTCGTACAAAGTGCAGCATCGGTAACAGTAACAGTATAATTTCCCGGTAACAGTCCTGTTATTGACGAAGTAGAAGCACCGTTGCTCCACAGATAGGTGTAAGGCGAAGTGCCACCGGTAACAGCAGAACTAATCCAACCATTACTTTGCGCACAGGTTGCATTGTGTGGAGTTAGCGTAACTGCAATGTCTGTTGGTTCGGTGATTGTATGTGAAAGTGAACTCTGACATCCTGTGGAATCAGTAATTGTAACTGTATAATTCCCCAAAGGAATATTTAATAAATTCTGACTCACTGAAGCATTGCTCCACAAGTAGTTAATAGGACCGTTGGCACTATTTACATGGACATAAATTCTTCCTGTACTTTGTCCAAAACAAGTTACATTGAAAGCAGAGTCGAGTACTACTACCGGTTGAGTACTTGCGCCAACAATAAAACTATCAACCTTTGTGCATAAATTCTGATCAGTAACGGTTAGTGTATAAACACCTGATGCAAGTATGTTGAGATCTTCAGTTGTGTTTGAATTGGACCATAAATATCCATAAGGAGAAATGCCGCCAGAAATTGAAGCATCAATCATTCCGTTAATTAATCCACAAGAAGTATTTGTGACTGTAGCTGTAACTTTTATTTCATCCGGCTCATGTACAGTATCATTTGCAAAAACTGCAGTGCAATTATTCAAATCTGTAATTGTTAGAGTATAAACTCCTGCAATCAGACCGGAAATATCTTCTGTTCCACTTCCATTAGACCATTGAAAACTATAGTTTGGGACACCACCATCAACAGAAATGTTTATACTTCCATTATTCAATCCAAAACATGTTACGTCTTGTATTGAAACAGCGCTTCGGGTAATTGCATCGGGTTCTGTAAGTGAATATGTTTCAATTGTTGTATCGTTGGCAACATCAACCACAGTTACTGTATATGAACCTGCTGTTATTCCACTAATATCTTCTGTTGTAGCTCCATTGCTCCATTGAATATTGAATGGGCCGGAACCAGTAATTGTTAAATCTATTTGGCCATCACTTAAACCGTTACAACTGATGTTGTAACCGTTATAGTTTGAAAATGAAGCAGAAAGTACAGGCTGTGCAAAACTCTTTGTTGTACTCAACAACAATAACAGGGCGAATAAGCTTAAATAATAAAATCTGAATAAGCTGGTTTTCAGATTTTTACAAAAAGATTTCTGGCTTATTTCCATAAACAGGTAAAAGCGGTGCATGAATTTTAAAGTTCTCGACCCAAAAATAGAAAAATCCGCCAATATGATGATGTATTTAGTGAAAAAAAATACATTGTAATAACTGCCGATTTTTCTTCGATTTTAGTTTTTAAATGAATATAACTTTAATGCACAATTTCCGTACAAAAGGAACAACATCATACACAATGAACTCTTTAAAGTCCATCATTACCATTAGTATTTTAACTATACTACTGATTTTCGTTTCGGCTGATGGCCAGTCACAACCGGTTAATAATGCAAGTACAAAGCCCCGTCAGGTTGATGTGGTAATTTGTATGGACCTAAGCGGTAGTACCAACGGACTACTCGATAATTTCAGAGATAAAATGTGGGATATCATCAATCAGTGGCAAATGTTTACTCCCAAACCTGTAATTAGAATAGGGTTGATTGGCTTTTCCAGATATTCCTTCCATGATGGCAGCGGATACATAAAAATCATTTCTGATTTAACAGATGATTATGATGCGCTTTCACAAAAAATGTTCGACATACAACCTTATGTGGAGAATGGAATTCAGTTTGTGGGTGCAGCTATAGGTTCAGGAGTTAATGATATGTCATGGAGTGAGAAGCCTGATGCTGTTAAAATGATGTTTGTAATGGGTAATGGATATGTTAACCTTGGAAGGTTTGATTTCAGAGCTCAGTGTGAGACTGCATTAAAAAGTAATATTGAAATTCATACAGTTTATTGTATTAAAAATGATAAACAAATGCGTCAACGTGAGTTACCCGGTTGGGAAGAGATTGCTAAAATGACAGGAGGACAATCTTTTCAGGTTTTTGTAAACAACAGAGCACCATTAATCAAGGAAAAAGTAAATGTGATGGCATTAGCTTCATTAAATGATTCATTGAATAAAACTTTTATTCCTTATGGTAAAACCGGTGTTGACCGTCTGAAACTTATGCTTAAGGCAGATGACCATGCTGTGCGATCTTATGAAGCTTATTTTTATTCAAGGTTGAAGTACAAATTGAGCGACCACTATACATCACAAATGCTCATGTGGGATGTAACACAGTACAAAGAAGAATATCCGCAATCACGCCTTGCTGCAGTCAGACAATCTGTAAAATCTAATAACGAATCATCAGTTGATTTGGAGTTACTTGCAAAAGAATTTGTAGAGAAAAGAAATAGCCTGCGTGCATCAATCAATGCAATGTTTCCTTTGGGTGAAGAGTTAAGAGTACATAACGAGGCTGTTGCCGAAGAGTATGAACTTGACAACAGGTTAGACAAAACAATGGTGCGAGCCTATTCACAAACACTTCTTAAATTTGGGTTTAAAGAATAAGAATTGAAGTTGTTCTTATTAAAAACCTGTTTCATAGATTAGAAAATTGTGTTTTCTATATCTGATTTAATCAGCTGAAAATCGTTGATGTTATCTTTGAAATACCAATCTGTTAGCTTATTTTATTTTCATGTTTGAAAACATTTAGTTCTAAATGTTATTCAATCTATTTCGAATTCGTCATAGAAAATCATCCCAAATACTTAAATTTGAAAATTCAAAAAAGGCATTTTGGGAAATCTGAAAATATATCAATCGTCCGCAGGGTCAGGTAAAACATACACACTTGTTAAAGAATATTTGTTGCTGGTATTAAAATCGCCAGCAGCATTAAAAGGAACTCTTGCAGTTACATTTACCAATGCTGCAACCGGTGAAATGAAAGAAAGACTAATCCTTGCTTTATGGCAATTGGCAACCGGTCGAAATGAAAAATTAAAATCAGATTTAGCCTCTTCATTAGGAACATCATTTAATATTGAACAAGCAGCAGCAAGGGTGTTGAATTATGCTATTCATCATTATGCTGACATTTCCATCAGTACAATAGATAGTTTTTTTCTGAACATCACCCGTTCCATAGCTTATGAATCAAGGTTGCCGGGTAGATATGAGATTGATTTAAATACAGAACCAGCCATAGATTTTATGGTTCAAAATATTTTGCTAGCTGCCGGAACAGATGTTGGCATTACCAATTGGCTTATTGATTTTGCAATGTACAGAGTGGATAGTAATAAGAGTTGGAATATGCAAGGTGAACTGAGGAGCATTGCAAAAGAAATTTTTAAAGATCACCTTAAAGTTAATTTTGAAACTGACGTTCTTGCCGACACAGAAGGGATTAATGAAGTAAAGAGTTTGTACGCTGCTATCTGGAACAAATTGTCAGGAATGGCAAAGAAATTTTTGGAGATAGCAGATTCAGCAGGAGTAGAGCCTATTGATTTTTACTATGGTAGAGGTGGATTTCATTCTTTTATAGTAAAAATTGCTGCAAAGGTTCATCCTAAAGATAATACTATAGGTCAACGTACATGGCAGATCCTTGATCGTGAAGATGTTTTTGCAGATAATGCCCAGGATTTTCTTAAACAAGATGTAAGTCTGAATGGTGAATTATTGTCTTTAGTACGGCAAATTGTTGATTATTATATAACCAACATTGAGCGATTGTTATCTGCTGAAGTTGTTACTGCAAATATTTATCAAGCCGTAATTCTTAAATATCTGTTTAGGCAGTTGAAAATTTATCGCAAAGATCATCAGATTTTGCTTATGAGTGATGTGGGTAAAATTTTAAACTCCATTATCGGAAATAATGATACACCTTTCATTTATGAAAAGGCCGGAAACAAATACAGAAATTTTTTGATAGATGAGTTTCAGGATACATCACAAGTACATTGGAAAAATTTGTTGCCACTGCTGATAAATAGTTTGTCGGAGCAGCATCAGGTTCTTACTGTTGGCGATGGTAAGCAATCAATTTACCGCTGGCGGGGAGGAGATATGAATCTGCTTTTAAATGAAGTTGAAAGTACACTAAAGAATCATGCAAATAGCACTGATATATTCCGGTTGGATTCTAATTTCCGTTCGTCTGTTTCTGTTGTTGAGTTTAATAATATTTTTTTTAGTGCAATCAATGAAATTGTATCTGCTGATTCACAACAATCACAATTGCTGAAGAAAGCATATCAGGCAGATGTAGTGCATCAAGTTGCAAAACGCAGTGAGGAAAAAGGTTTTGTGTCAATTGAACTTTATTTGGATAAAGAAGAGTATCCTGAGCTAAATTATCCGGAATATTTTAGTGAAGCTGATAAGGTGGTTGCATCACATACGCTAAGTTACATTCAAAGTCAGATTGAAAAGGGATATAAGCCCGGTGATATTGCATTGCTCGTCAGAACCAATGTAAAGGGAAACATGTTGGCAGACTTCTTGGTTTTGAACGGTTATAATAATATTAATTCTCGTGATTCATTGTTGATTTGCCATGCGCCTCAAATCAGATTTTTGATAAATTGTCTCAGACTCAATGCTGATAATAAAAATCAGGTAGCAGAAAAGCACATTTTATATTTTGTGTCTAAACATCTGCGAATGGAAACTAAACTAATTGAAACAAATATCGAAAAGTATGTTAAGCATGTTAAACTGTATTCGCTGACTGAATTTTGTGCACAGGTAATAAGTAAGTTTGGGTTGAATAGGCAACCTGATGCATATCTTCAATGCTTTGAAGACTTGATTTTTGAAAAATCAAGTAAAGGAATTAGTACTACTGCAGAGTTTCTTGACTGGTGGGATGTTGAATCCAATCAAAGTAAAATTTCAGTGCAGGTTCCTGCTGATGAAAACGCTATTACCATCATCACCATTCATAAGTCTAAAGGATTGCAATTTCCTATTGTAATCATTCCTTATACTGATTGGGATTTAAATAGTAATAAAGGTTTGATTTGGATCAGAAGTGATATTTCACCTTTCGATAAATTAGGTGCATTTCCTGTCAGACCTTCAAAGAAATTATTGAAAACATATTTTGGTCAGGATTATATTCTTGAAAACCGTGAAAAAGTATTGGAAGAAGTAAATGCACTTTATGTTGCATGTACCAGAGCAGAAGATAAATTGTTTATTTTGATTTCAGGTAGTGGAGAAGAAGGTGAGGATGGTATTAATAAAGTTAATACATTAATTAAGTCGGCAGTAATGAATGCTGAAACTGTTAGTTCAACTTTGACAAAGGCAAGTGATACTGTTTACACTTTGGGAGTTGATTCAGAATATATGCAAAAGAGAAAGAAACTATCCGACACACCTGATAGTTTTACTAATAAGGAGCTGGTAAATTATTTTACAAGTGTAAACAGGATAAGCACCGGATTCAAAATTAAAAAGTATGCTGAACAAAGTAAAAGCCGCTTAATAGGGATTAAAGTTCATGAGTTGCTGGCTGATTTTCGCAGTGAATCTGATTTAAAAGCAATAGAGAAGCATTTAAGTAATCTTCAATTACCGGATGACGAAAAAAATGAGTTGCTGAATGGCGTGCAAACTACTTGCAATTTTCTCTCTGAGAAAAAATGGGTTAGTCCGCATTTTAAAATTTATAATGAACATGAAATGGCCGATGCAGAAGGTAATATTTTAAGACCTGACAGATTGATGATTGAAGGGGATAATGCTGTGGTTATTGATTATAAGACAGGAGCCATTGAAACTTCTCATGTGCAACAAATAGCTAATTACAAGGAAGTTTTGCTGGATGCGGGCTTCAAGGATGTGAAGACTTTTTTATATTATCTGGAAGGGAAAGAATTAGTTGAGGCTTAAATGCTTTCTATTTTCCATGCCAACGGTTGACAAATTCTGTAACCATTGGTTTAGATTTAGTTTGAGGAAGATTAATCGGTTTGTTCAACCGTTCTTTAAAGTGAACATAATTGTCAGAAATCATCCAGGATATGGTGATCTCATTCAATTCTTCATGTCTTATAAAAACAAAGTCGCAAATACTTTTAAAGTTAGCAAAAGAGAATGCTATGCAAGGAACAAAAAATGGCTCTTTACTTTTTGAAAGATTTCTAATTTCAGGTTCATAGCAATTCAACAGCGGAAATTGCTTCATGATGTTTTTTCCTATCAAATCGCTTACCTGAAAAATTGTATCACAGCTTTTAAGAATGTTGCCATAGTTATCAAAAATAATAATCTGGCTTTTGCTGTGAACGTTTTTCATATCAGTAAATTTTGATTTTTTGAAAGAATGGCTCATTCAGTAAATCAGCCGCTATTGTTTGAAACATTTCATTAATCATGAAATTGTTTTTTGCTGATGTAAAAAAAGTTCTGTAGCAATCAAACTGTGTAAAGAAATCACTGCAGTCAAGATTGATATTCGATTCAATTTTATTGCAAGTTAAGTAAACAGGCGTGCCTGGAAGAAATTTCTGATAATGACTAATCCATGCATCAAGATCTGAAAATGTTGATGGGTTGTTTACATCAACTACATGTATTAATGCATCTGTTCCAAGATAATATGACTTGAACGATTTTAGATTCGAAACACTTCCTGGAGCTGTCCAGATAACAAAATTGATCTTTTTCTTATTTATAGCCAACTCTTTTCTTGCAATGCATAATTGACTATCTTCTGAATAGGAATGATGAAATCTGTTATTCACCAATCGGTTCACAATAGAACTTTTACCGCATTGGCTATATCCTGTTATGAGTATTTTTTTATTCTGCATGCCGATTGTTTATAGTGTTTATATGCAGAAAAGAGAAAAAGGTTGCAGTATTTTGTTTGAACTTCTGAAAATTATTCTTCTTCCATGTGATGGGTTTTGCCATCTACTGATTTTATGGTTTTCCAATTACCGTTTTCATCTTGTTTTTGTATTTCATAGCGTTCAACACCTTCTTTCCAGCCTTTGTATGGAGTCCATTCTAATCTGCTGTTGTTCATGTCATCTAATTTGCCTTGTAGAAGAATGTTTCCTGATAAATCTGTCAGACCTGTTCTTTGCTGACATATATTTTCTACTTCAATTTTGTATTGATAATTTGTAGCATTGACATCCACATCTCTGTCAAGATAGTATTTTGTGCTGTTGTTTACCGAATCTATCAGAACAAAATTTCCCGGGTCTTTGTCTGATGATTTATAAATTAAATAATAGTAAACCAACTCAGGAAATGGGTTGCCTTCATGCCATTCTGTTAAAATACTGTTGTTGTCAACCACAGTAGAACGAATGATTGATGTGGTTATCTGATTTACAAAACTTGTTGGTACCGATGCATCATTATTGCTTTCAGAAGTGTATATGCTGCTGTCTAATTGTGCTTCAACTTTATAACTGTATTCCTGAGGACAATATGCTGTAGAATCAATATAAAAATCTTCTGTTCCTGCAATTTCATCTATCAGGTCATAATTCAATCCATCAGTACTTCGGTAAATCGAGTATTGTGAAATTGTCTTACCAATATAAGGTAACCATGAGAGCATGTTTGACATTGTGTCGGGCTCTGTTGTTAATAGAATTGATGCATGGGATATTGAACTATCCAATGGATATGAATTGTTGCAATTATTGATTGTTTGAAGTTTGTAATAATAGCGATTCTGATTTGTTGTTACATTATTGTCAATAAATGCTAATTGCAGATTCAATGTGCTGTTGTGTGTATTTGTATCTGTGTAAATCAGATTGTAATTTTTATCGTCAGTTGATCTGTATAATTCAAATCTGTTTAGATTGGTAGCTGATGATGGTTGCCATGATATTCTGATTGCATTGCTATCGAGTACGGTGAGGTAATTTATTTCTGAAGGTGTTATTGGTTGATTGTTTTGTGCAGCTATGAAGTTGAGTTTAGTAATACTATCACTGCAAAGGCCTTCATTAGTGACTTTTAATGTCACTGTATAATATCCTGCATTTTGATAATTAAACTGCGGATTGAATGCTGATGAAGTGAGTCCATTGCCGCCATCCCATATAAATGCAGGGTTCTGTAGTGATGAGCTGATGTTGACCATGTTTGAAGAAAGCGGTGCACAACCAATCAATGGCGAACCTCCAAAATCGGCAATGGGGAAAGGTATAACGGTAACGGCATTGATGCTGTTAGCTGTATCCGAACAATGACCATTAGAAGCAACTAATGTAATGCTAAATTGCCCTGGAATCTGATATTGGTGACTTGTATTTGACTGATTCGATACTGTACCATCTCCAAATTGCCATTTGTAACTACTTGATGATTGAGATTGGTTGAGTAAAGAAATTGAAGTTCCAACACAAATTGTAGAGTCGCTGATTGCAAATGCTGCAACAGGTTTGTTGTAAACTTTAATTGTATCAGGATGTGTATAAACAGATTGACATCCATTGGCATCCTTTACAATCAATGTTATTAAGTACATACCGGCAGTATTGAACGTGTGAATGGGTGAAGTTGCCACAGAAGTATCTCCATCTCCAAAACTCCAAAAGTGACTAAGTGCATTTTGAGAGGAGTCGTTAGTGCTGATAGTTAAAGGTTGACAACCATGATTGTTTGAAAGAGAAAATGAAGCTAAGGGTCCTGGTATGTGTAAAGCATTGGACAATGTTTTTGTATTACTGCAACCCGATGCATCTGTTACTGTAAGTGTAACTTGGTAGTTTCCGCCTGTTGTGTAGATATGATTTGGATTCAAGAGTGTTGATGTACTGCCATCTCCAAAATCCCAAAGATAGTTTGCAGCACCCGAAGATGTATTTTGAAATTGAACAATCACCGGAACACAACCTGAAGATTTTGTATAACTAAAATCAGCCTGTGGCTCTGTGATGGAGATTATTTTTCCACCAACAGTATCTTTACATCCAAAAGAATCTGTAATTATTAAAGATGGTATAAAATTGCCGGTACTACTGTAATTAATACTTGGATTTGGAGTTATTGATGTTGACCCGTTACCAAATTTCCATAACCATTGATGTGCATTTTTACTTGAATCTGTAAATTGTATGGTTTTTGGATTACATCCTATTGTATCTGACTGCGTAAATTCCGCTACCGGAAGTTGGATGTTATCAAGCTCATAATTTTTTTCGCATCCATTAATATCTTTAGCAAAAAGCTTTATTTTATCTGTTGGTAAAGAGGTAAAGGTATGTTGTGTAGCCTGAGTAAAAGTGGTGTCACCATCGCCCCAAGACCATTTCCATGCTACAGCATTTAGGCTTGAATCAGTTACATTAATTGTGATAGGTAAGCAACCTTGACTTCTTGAATAACTGAATTTAACATCAAAATCTGGTATGGTAACAGCCTGAGCTAATGTTTTAGTGCTTGCACATCCATTGTTGTATGCAGTTAGCTTAATATCATAAGTGTAGGGTGGATTTGGTCCATAGTAGTAATATTTATTTACATCGGTTAATGATGACATAGTTCCATCTCCCAAATCCCATGTATAAGAAGTGCTGCCTGTAGAGGTATTTGTTAACTGTACATTCACCATGGTGCATGATGAGGAAAGCATATTGATGTTGAAGTCAGCCACTGATTTTACAATGGTTATTTGTTGTGAAGCATTTACTGTTTGCGTACAACCGTTAATATCCGTTATAACAACCTGAACAGAATAAGATCCTGAATCAGAGTATGTGTGAGCTATAGGATTTCCTGTTGCCGAAGTGCCATCACCAAAGTCCCAAGTATAGTTTACATAGTTTGTGTTTTGAACTGAAAAGGTAATAGTGTCTGATGCACATGCTCTGTTTTTATTGGAAAGAATAGCGTTGGCATCAGCATTGGCATATAAACTCTTGGAATGAATTACAGTACATCCACTAGTATCTTGTGCCTGTAAAGAAATAATGTAATTGCTTGTATTGGCATAGCTATGTATTGGTGAAACCTGTGAGCTTGTTTGATTATCACCAAAATCCCAATTATAGCTTTGCAGATTCAGATTTGATGGTAAAGCCTGAATGTTTGAGCCATTACATGTATTAACTGTATTAACAATAAATGTTACCGGTGTTCCTGCCACTTTTACAGCCTGTGAATGATAAATAGTATCAACACTTGCATTAGATAAATTTGCAATGAGCATTACATCGTAAATGCCGGGTACGTTGTATGTGTGTACCGGATTTTGTTGAGACGAAGTATTGCCATCACCAAAATCCCAATACGAGCCAACAACATTTAAAAATGGGTTATTGAAACTTATGGTCAATGGTGCGCAACCATCATAATGCATGGTGAATTGTGTCGTATCATGGTTTTCATCATAAAATGTTCCTCCACTTCCAAAGTTAGTAGGAGGGAAACTGTAGGTATAACTACAACTGTCGTTGGCAATCGTCAGACTTATTGTGAAAGGGCCTGTTGATTGATAGGTGTGCATAGGATTTTCAAGTGTTGAAGAATCTCCATCGCCAAAAGTCCATAGCCATGATGTTGCACCTACTGAGTTGGCCGAAAACTGAACATCAAGAGGAGGAATGGTATCTAATGTATGGGCAGAAGGTGCAGCACCTAAGGTTAAAAAGTTCATTGCATATTGTTCAACCTTTGTTGATGTACATCCATTTGCAGAAGTGATGGTTAAAGAAACATTGTAACTACCGGTTTGGTTGTAGGTGTGAACAGGATTTTGTTGTGTTGATGTTTGTCCGTCACCAAAATTCCATAACCATGAAACAGCATTTAAACTGCTGTCTGTAAATGTTCCGATAAATGGCGGACAAAGTGTTTGGTTATATGTAAAATTAGCTATACCACCACCAACAATATACGTGGCAAAATTGCTGATGGTTTGAGAACATGTTGAGCCATTGCTTTGCGTTTGCAGACTTACTGTATATGTTCCCGGTGTAGTATATGTATGAGAAACATTTTGTGCTGTGGCAGTACTGCCATCACCATAATCCCAAAGCCATGAGTTTGCACCTGATGAGTCGCTTAATGAAACAGTAAGTGGTGCGCATCCTGATACGGGTTGCGGATTGCTGAAGTTGTTTACACTTGGTCCGGGGTTGATGTAACCTTGTTTACGTAATGTGTCTTTACAACCATTGCCATCAGAAGCAATTAGAGTCACATTATAACTGCCTTGATTTTGATAGAGATAGGTTGGACTGTTTACTGTTGAAGTATCTCCTGTGCCAAACTGCCAAAGCCATGAAGTAGAACCTGTACTTGTATTTGCAAAGTTTACAGTTAATGGATTACATCCAGTTACTTTATCTGCAAGAAAATCGGCTTCAGGTCCGTTGACCGTAATTCCATAGGGAAGATTTGATGTAGCTGTACATCCGTTTGCAGCAGTAACGGTTAGCGCAGGATAGAATGTCCCTGATTGTGTGTAATTATGAATGCCATTTAATTGTGTTGAGCTATTGCCATCACCAAAACTCCATTGATAGCTACATCCTGTGCATGATGTAGTTTGAAATGAAATACTCAATGGTTTACATCCTGAAGTATTCGATGTAGTGAATGTTGAGACTGGAGACTGTAATACATTTATTGTTAATGGTGCAGACTGGCTTGAACAGCCGTTAGGATAGTTTGCGGTTACATAAGGATTGTAGTTTCCTGCATTGTTATATAATACTCCAACTGTTGATAGTGTAGATGTCTGGCCATTGTCTAAGTTCCATAGAAGGGATGATGTTCCTGTAGTATTAGTTGATAAAACAACATTAAACGGATTACAACCCGATGTGATATTGGATGTAATTATGGGTATAGGATTGTTAAGTACTGTTATCGGTGAAGATAGATTTACGGTAGATGAGCAACCGGAGGCTGATGCAGTAACTGCAACCTGATAGTTTCCGGATTGTGAATATTGATGTTGAACAATTGCGCCTGTTGCAGTTCCTCCATCGCCAAAATTCCATTGATAAGATGATGTGGTATTTGCACCAGCATTAAAATGAAATATTTTATTGATATTACATGTGCTGAATGTGTCAACCGTTGCTGTTACAATTGGAATAGGCTTAATAATAATGATGTTATTTTTCGTCAGTGTTTGTGTGCATGTTGAGTTGAGCCTGAACAAGACTAAAGTAACATTATAAGTTCCGGCTGTTGCATAAATATGTGTAGGATTCGTTTGATTGCTTGTAACACCATCACCAAAATCCCATTGACAACTGTCAAAAATTGCACTTTGATTGGTAAAGTTTATAATTTCACCCTGACATGCTGAAGATTTATTGAGTGTAAATTGTACAACAGGTTTGTTTTCTATATGTATAGGTTGCGAAGAAATTACAGAATCACTGCCTGAAGAATTTGTTGCGATGAGTTTTACATAATAATTTCCTGCAGTAGTAAAAGTAATTACAGGACTATTCAAAACAGAAACTGCACCATTGCCAAAATCCCAATGATAGCTTGTTGCATTGGTACTCGTATTGTTAAATGAAACAGTTAGAGGTGCACAACCTGATGACTGACTGATGCCAAATGATGCAACCGGTAGTTGTGCAATACTTTGATGTAGCGAAAAAATAATCACTAAGGCAGTAAGCCACATTCCTGACATTTTATTTAAAGCACTATTTCCTCCCACTAAAAAGTTGATTTTAGCAAGTTTTACGGTAAAGTGCATTAAAAGTTATAATTCTTACACTTTAATATTATCTGTTTGTTTTTCAGTAGATTTAATTTCCGGTATTTTAGAAATATTGAAACCTTAAGGCTGGTATTTATGTTTAATATTTTTATTTTTATTGCGTTAAAAAAACCACTTTTATTATGTCAGCAATTCAGGAAAAGAACCAATCGGTTAAGGGGGGAGAATTTATTATTAAAGAATCAAGTGCAGAGAACACTTTTATACCCGAAGAGTTTAGCGAAGAGCATTTGATGATTGAGCAAACAGCAAATGATTTTTTAAAACAGGAAGTACATACAGTACTCGATCGTATTGATGCAATGGAAGCAGGACTTATGCCATCATTGTTAGATAAGGCAGGAGAACTTGGACTTCTTGGTGTTTCGGTTCCGGAACAATATGGTGGATTTGGAAAAGATTTTATTACAGGCACATTACTGACAGAAACTTTAGGAGCAGGTCATTCATTTTCTGTTGCAATGGCAGCACATACAGGTATCGGAACATTGCCAATAATGTATTTCGGAAATGAAAAGCAGAAAGAAAAATATTTACCGCTATTAGCATCAGGTCAGTGGAAAGCATCTTACTGTTTAACTGAACCCGGTTCCGGTTCTGATGCGCTTGCAGCGAAAACTAAAGCTATTCTTTCTTCTGATGGAAAGCATTATATCCTTAACGGACAAAAAATGTGGATTACCAATGCAGGCTTTGCAGATTTGTTTGTAGTATTTGCACAGGTTGATGGCGAAAAGTTCACCGGTTTTATTGTAGAGAAAACTTATCCGGGACTATCACTTGGCGAAGAAGAACATAAGATGGGAATAAAAGGCTCAAGTACAAGACAGGTTTTTTTCAGTGATTGTAAAGTGCCTATAGAAAATGTTTTGGGCGAAATTGGCAAAGGACATCTTATTGCTTTCAATATTTTAAATATTGGACGTTTGAAATTGTGTGCAGCAGCATTAGGTGGCGCAAAACATGTAAGTACACACTCTGTTTCCTATGCAAACACACGTGAGCAGTTTAAATTGCCTATTGCAAAATTTGGTGCCATCAGATATAAACTTGCGCAACAGGCAATCAGAATTTATGCTTGTGAAAGTGCTTTGTATCGTACAGCATTTATGATAGACGAGCTCGAAAAACAAAAACTTGCAGAAGGCATTGAATATTCTCAGGCATTACTTCAGGCTGCCGAAGAATATGCTGTTGAATGTGCCATTCTTAAAGTTGATGGTTCTGAAGCACTTGATTATGTTGCAGATGAAGGTGTGCAGATTTATGGTGGTTATGGCTATAGTGCAGATTTTCCGATGGACAGATCATATAGAGATTCACGCATCAACAGAATTTTTGAAGGAACAAATGAAATTAACAGACTCCTTACTGTTGATATGATTCTAAAACGTGCCATGAAAGGTAAGATTGACTTAATGACACCGGCAATGAATATTCAGAAAGAACTTATGGCAATTCCTGATTTTAGTGAGCCTGATATGTCGCTATTCGCACAAGAGAAAAAGTTTATTTCTAACTATAAAAAAGCGTTACTTGCAGTTGCAGGTTCTGCTGTACAAAAATTGATGATGACACTTGCTAAAGAGCAGGAGATTCTGATGAACATTGCAGATATGGCAATTGCAATTTATATTTCAGAGTCAATTTTATTGAGGACAGAGAAACTTGTTAATTTAAAAGGTGAAGAAAATTGCAGTGTTCAGCTTGATATGATGCGGGTTTATGTAAATGATGCAGCAGATAGAATTGCATTGGCAGGAAAAGAAGCAATTAATTCTTTTGCAGAAGGTGACGAACAGAGAATGTTGCTCATGGGATTAAAACGCTTTACCAAGGTTCCGTCATTCAATGTTAAAGAAGCAAGAAGAAGAATTGCAGCACGCTTAATTGAAAAGAACGAATACTGCTTCTGATTTGTAGAGCAGTTCTAAGCTGATGATCAGGAAGGTTTTTGTTCCGGCACTCATTTTAATTTTATTAGTTTCAGGATTTTATTACCGCCATTGGTTGGTTTATGGGTTTAATCAACTAAAGGGTCAGCTAAATATTATTTACAACGCACAGCCTATTGGCGAAGTAATAGAGAATCCATTAACTCCCGATTCAGTTAAAACAAAACTGATATTAATCCGTGCAATAAAAAAATATGCTGTTGATTCTTTAGGATTATCAGAAACTAACAACTACGAAACTTATTATGATCAACAAGGGAAACCTGCATTGTGGGTGCTTACCGCTGCTCCTGAATTTAAAATGGTACCATATAAATGGAAGTTCCCATTTCTTGGGTCTTTATCATATAAAGGATTTTTTCAGAAACAAAAAGGAGTTGATGAATTGATGTTGTTCAGGAAAAACGGCTTTGATGCAGATTTGTCAACAGTATCAGCATGGAGTACCCTTGGCTGGTTTGGTGATCCTGTAATGTCTTCAATGATGCGAAGGAATATTGGCTCGCTTGCAGAATTGATTATCCATGAGATGACTCATACAACGCTTTACATTAAAGGAAATGTTGAATTCAATGAAAACCTTGCGACTTTTATTGGTGAAATTGGTGCTGAAAAATTTCTGACTCATAAATTTAAAGATGACAGCATTGTTATGACAAATTACATCAATCATCGCAATGACAACAGAATATTTTCAGAATATGTAATTGCTTCAGTATCTAAATTGGACTCATTGTATAGTGATAAAGCTTTTATATCATTAACCTATCCGAAGAAACTACGTCTGAAATATCAAAAAATAGCATCAATTGTTTTGCATATACCGAAATTACCATTGAAAAATGATCAAAGGTTTGAGTGGAATCTGCAAAATAAAAAACTGCCCGACAACACCTGGTTTCTATCTTATTCTGACTACCATGCTTTGCAGCCTGAAATTAATCGGGTGTTTAGAGATTCCTGCAATAGTTCAATTCAGGAATTGATAAAATACTATAAGAGATAAGGCGTAATTTACTTACAATGCTGCAAGAGCATTCAGAATGTCATTTTCCGAAACATCCTGAAGATTAAAAATAATTTGCTGATTGGCAGCAATTGTAAAACTCTGCTGATCTAAAACGTATTGATTGTTTTGTTTTTTACCGAATACTATCAATGTTACGTTTTCGCCAACAGGAAAGTTTGTGCCACTCAGGTTTTGAATTTGCATAACACCTTTAAAACCTTTGAATGAAACATATACCTGTAAGTTTTGCGTATTTGTTCCGGTGACACTACATGTAATAGTTGTTGTTGATGTTGCCTGATGTAATAATGCAGGAGAAAACCAACCTGTTGTGGCAGGTGTTGTTACATAACTGTTAGAAGTTGGAGAAATACTCGATAGTGTATCAACAAAACCAGGAATAAAATTAGAAATAGTATTGGTCCAGTTATTAGCACTATTACCGCTGCTATAACCGTAATAGGATTGCATGGCTGAATTTATAGATGGCAATGCAGCTGTTTCAAGAAAATATTTTTTGCCGGGTTTGAGAAAAATTTCATTTCCGTTTTTAAATGCTCTCACTCTTATTTCTGCACTTGTTTCAAGTGGATTTCCTGAAGCCACAGAAGGAATTCTTCTTAAAATCATATCTTTAATAGAATACAACTCTATTACTTTTAGCTGAAAAGGATAAGTAACCTGGCCTCCACCATTTAACTCAAACATTTCTCCGTTGACACAAATTTTAGTTCCTTTCTTACAAACTAATGGACAAGTTCCATTGGTGTCAATGGTATATTCCTGTTCTTCTTCTTCATGGTCGCTGTAGAATGAATCCATGTTTTGATAATCATCCTGTGGCACACGGTCTTTTTTGCATGCAACTACTGTAATAAGCATTATTGCAGTAAGATAAATGAATAGCTTGTTCGATTTCATATTACAAAGTTTGATTAAATTCCTTTAACTGTTGGACATTTTTCTCTTCTTGTATTTTTTCTACACTGTCCGGGATAATAATAAATACCTATTCGCAAATTATCTTCTTTCCATTTAAAGTCATAGCGGTTTTCAATAAATGGACGCCAACATCCTCTGTTTCGCACCAAGCCACCACCGGCTTCGGGAGCAAAATTGTGTTTCTTTTTTCCTTCAGGAGCATAGTCATCTGCATTTATCCAGAAATTGTAATAGGCAGCACCAAGTAAATAAAAATTATAACTTCTGATTCTTAATATATCATATTGCAAAGCCCCACCGGCATACAATTCATGATAACGATTAAAAGGAGGGTAATATGAAATTTCAGGAACTACATAAAGGTTATTTACCGGTGTTGGAATTCTGACACGCAAATCTGCACCAATACCTTCGGCCTGAAAATTATAAATTGCACTGGCACCGTAGCCTATAGGTTTACGTACTTTACGTTGTGCTGAAGCATTGAACGCAATGAACATTGCAAACAAAATAATGGATATATGCCTGATTTTAAACATTGAAATATTTTGGGATTAAAGATGTTAACTTTATCTATTCCCAAAACGGCATTACTGGAAAATTATTATTTGATTATAAACAGAACTACAATTTGTATTTGTAGCTGATAAAACCTTCTGCGCGCTCTACATTCACCATCAGACCATAATTTGAAGTGATGTTGTCGTGATATTTTCTCCAAGTGCTCCCAATGCGTTTCATTTCTGATTCATAGCATTCTAATGCTGCCATCTTTTTAGAATATGTGTCGCTGATGTCAACAAAAAAGTTAGGACTAAATGGTGTACGAAACACGTACCAGTTGCACATGCCCATGAGTACACGTGGCACACGCCTGCTTGCACTCACTGCAATACGTGCAGTCATTTCATGATCGTGATGTAAATCGTCAATCCATGGACATATTATCGTATCTGCATTTATTTTGTCAATGCGGTTTAATACCTGAACTACTAATTCATCTCTGAAATTTACATCAAGACAAGGTTCATCTAAATGTTCTATTGAGTAGCCTAAAACAGAAGCAGCTTTTTTAGCTTCACTGATAGCAATATCTTTATCACGGTAGTAATTTCCGGAAGCATCTTTCCATGTACCATTGGTTAAAGTTATTAAATGGACTTTACCTCCCTCTGAAATGATTTTGGCAACAGTACCACCGGCCATCCATTCCAAATCATCAGGATGTGCACCTACTACTAAAACATTTTTCATGTTGTCATTGATTTTAAATTCAATAGTAACCTATCAGTAAACATCAGAATCACACATTGTCAAATACCAGTTTGTTGGTATTCTTAACTCATCTAAATTTTTTCCTGGGTTGAATGGTTTATATCCTAAGTAAGTTATATGTTCTTTCGGCAAATAGCCTGATTTTTCAGCAAGATTATACAATGGAGTATTGTAGGGAATCCACATGTTTGCTGTTTTAGCATCTAATTCTGTTGCTAATTGTGCTATGGAATTAAAGAATACTGATGTGTCAAAATCATGTGTAAAAAGAAAATCAACAACATCAATTTCTTTTGTTGATGCATTTGCATATTCCTTAATTACAAAATAACCTTGTATATTACTGTTGTTTTCAAATGCAAATAAGCGATATTTTTTATCAGGGCGATTAAAAAAACGCCAGTTTATAAATGTGCTGTTTCTGACGTTCGCATAAAAACGATCTGCCTTCTGTGTGTGTTGCTCCCATAGCTGATCAAATCGTTGGTCGGCATTAAAAATCTCTGTATAAGTTTTATCACCTTGAACAGCAGTTGTAAATGTTTTTTTCATTGTTGGAATCATATATACATCATTCCAAGCTAATTTTTTTACAAAGCTGTAATGCGAGTTGGTGTTTGGAAACCCATAAACCAATTGAATATTCTCTTCCTTGAAGGAGCGCTCGTAAAGTTTTGCTGCAAGTTTTGGAAACAGTCCTAATGATTTAAATTCAGGATGTGTCATTGTGATGAGCGAAAGTTCACTTAGTGAAGTTTCGCCTTTGTAAAAAGATTTTACCGGACACACTGCATAATGACTTATTATTTTACCATTGTCATTTTTAAATAAATCAATCAGGTTTTTATTTACAGGAGTATTTAGAACACGCCATTTATAATATTCTGATGAGAGTTTTAGTCCGTTAAATGAAAGAGAAAATAAGGCAAGTATTTCATCAAGATCTGATGGAGTGTAACTGTGATAATGATAATTTTCTGCCATAGCGTATTTTATTAGTTAATAGATCTGCGTAACAGCAAAATATCGTCAATAGTTTTCTTTAATCTTTTTATTGCTTTAATACGGGTAGTTCTGATTTCTTCAATCGGCATTGATAAGCCAATCTCTGTTACTTTTAAATTTTTATCACGTGAAGCTCTTATGCAAAATTCACTTGGCCAAACAGCATGTCGTGTTACACAGCCATTAGTGATTGGAGCTAATTTACTTTTCTTAAAACTTTTCAGTCCATGAGTTTCTGTTAACTTGTAGCTAAATGCAACTTTAAGCCCTGTATTGTAGAGCCAGGTAAAAAGTTTTCTTTTAAATGGTCTTCTGTCAAGATCGCCAGAAAGTTTTTTTGAGCCAATAACAAGATCGTATGAGCTAAGCAACTCATTTGATTTTTGTAAAAAGACCATATCTAAATAGTCAAGCTCAAATATGGTGATGTACTCAAAACGTGCCCGATTAATGCCGTTAATCAAAGCCTGACCATAGTCTGCTTTTTCGTCATCAATTTCTGCAACAACCATATCATACTTTTCAGATAGTGTTCTGATGATAGATTTGGTGTTGTCAACGCTTCCGTTTTCTGTTAGTACAATTTCAAAATCTTTAAAACGCTTTTTTAAATCCTCAACGAGCAGGTGTATTCTTTTTTCAAGAATTTCTTCTTCGTTAAATACCGGTATTACTATTGAACAATTTTCTGTCATAATGATTTTAATTTTTCCGACAATACTTTGCCGTCCATAATTGCATCCTGCATGCCTGCATATTCCCATTTTCCATAGCGACCTGACTGATAAATTCCTGCTTCTTCCAGTTCACTCATCAGTTTGTTGATTATGGCAGGGCGTTTTGGTTCGTATATACAATAGGCCACAGGTATTTTAATCGAGTGAACAAATACCAATTCGTCAATTTTGAATATTGGCATTTGTTTAATCTCTTCAACAACTTTGCGTTCTATTTCTTCAATACTCAGGTTATGATTGCGACTGCCAACTTCAACAGCAATAATTTGTTCGTCAGCAGGTGTTGATTTTTTGAAATAGTTTTTAGGGAAGCTTATTCTGTAGAACGAAAGATCTTTATCGGGGAAATACATCCAATGTGTGTCAGGCAGTGTTCCTCTGATAACTAAATTTACTGTATAAACAGAGGTGAAAACCAATTCTTTGGCTAATGCTTTCAAGTCATCTCTGTCACTGTTTAATATGATAGTTTGTAGGGGAACAGTAGAAACAGCTTTGTTATATTTTACAATACTTCCATCAGAAAATTCAATTGTTTTATTCCGTGTATTAAAAAATATTGCAGAAGTATTGAATTTAATATTAGTGAGTTGTCTAGCAAAAATGTCTGCTAAATCCTGAATACCTTTATGTATAGGATAATAGAATTCTACATTATAGCCAAAACTGTCTGTGTTGTCTTCGAATGCATTTTTTCTGATTTGCTCTTTGTCTGCAGTAATAATATGCGACATAAACTCACATGTCATTTCAGAAGGTTCGGTGTCCCAAATTTTTCTGTTGTAAGGTAGAAGGTAATGATTGGCAATACCTTTTCCGAAGCATTTCAATGCATAATCTCTGTAAGAGCCTTTTCTGATTTCTGCTTCCTCTTCCTTATTATATGATTTTACTTCGTCAAGTCCTTCAATACAATCTTTTTTGGTTTGCTCACTCAGATTTAATAGATTGAGCTCAAAAGGGTAGGGGATGATGGTTTTATCGTAATAGATGTGAGCTTTTCTACGATGATTTTCAACTTCAAGACCCAATTTGTCAAATACTAACTCTCTTACATAAGGGTTGCGTAAATGTAATAAGTGTGGGGCTAAATCAAATTTGCAGTTTTTATATTCAATTGTCCGCACCAAACCACCTACAGTGTCAAGGGCTTCAAAAACCGGTAAATTCTTATCAAAATGATAGGCAAAACTTAATCCTGCCAGGCCGGCACCAACTGCAACTGTGTCGTGATGAATCATGTAGAAAAATAAGGAGATTTAAAAGGCTGCAAAAGTAAGGATTTTTATCCTTCGTTCAAAGCCTTATAATTACCTTAAAAGAGGACACTTTATCTGAGGTCAACTACCTCTACACCCGGATATTTTTTTGCATCAAAATTAAAATCGCTGTCTTTTACAGCAGGGTTTGGTGTGAATTTTAAGATAGTATAAGTTATTGTAGAACCGTTGTTGTTATGTACGGTTGCTCCTGCAATTGTCTTTTCAGCTTTATTAATTTTCAGCTGAATTTTAAAATATGGTTTTCCTTTATCCAAAGGTTTTAGGTCAATATACTGATAGGTTTTACCGCCTTCGGTTTTCTCTTCTGCAAAACGTGAGTCGAATCCTTTTTCATAAATAGAAAAAATATTGGTAGGGGAGATGCCATCAGTTTTATTTTGTGCATCGTTAACCTGTACTTCGTTGGCATCTTTTAAGTAGGTCCATGATGTTTTACCGTCAGAAATAATCTGTTGTCCTGTAATGCTCAGATTGTATTTGTCGCCATTTATCAGAATCGAACCATTTTGTGTCTGATTGGTTTTAGCTTTTTTGTCCTCAATATTGAGTCTGAAAGTTGCAGAAACGGACTTGAATGTTTTATATTTTGCAGAAACTGATTTAAGAATTTCCTGTGAACGGCTGTCTTTTTGCGCAAAAGAAACTTTAGTCAACAGCACAAGGAATATCATCAATTTTTTTGTCATTTCTTAAATTTTAAATGTGATTAATAAAAACAATGCCACAAGGCAAAACGAGGTGAAATGCACATGAACAATTGCAAATATAATAATGTAGGAGGATT